>Ga0183095_10066_pt3 | contig 424087 bp, 372 predicted proteins | sample BioMet4_FD_130346 | JGI IMG/M metagenome (GOLD analysis project Ga0183095, IMG submission 130346) | Microbial communities from bioreactor (seeded with sewage sludge) at LBNL, California, USA - Biofuel metagenome 4 (v2) (version 3) | ecosystem: Engineered > Bioreactor > Anaerobic > Unclassified ...
TGCCCGGGGAATGCCCTCCAGAAGGCGGAAAAACTGCTCGAGCTTCTGCTTAAAAGCAAAGAAATCGTCAGATATCGCGACTAGATGGGCGTTTCTCACCAACACCGTGCACGATAGTCATTAAAAACAAAAGATGAATCTGCTCTTTTCAGGTTGTTGTTACCAGGGCGTCGGGATTGAACTGACATAATGCCAAAAGTCGCCGCTGGCAGTTGGCTGAGTTTCAGAATAGAGATAACTCGTTCCCGCCAGAACATTCCAAGAATCGGTAAGTTTGATAGATTCAAAGGAAGTCGCGGCGAAAAAGCAAGATAACTTGCTGTCTACGGCGAAGCAACGTGCCCCAATATAGGTCGTGGCTTTCGGGATAACGATGGATGACAAATTCGAACAATATGCAAAGGCTCCTTCGTTAAAGGTTACGGTTGGTTGTTCCGAAATCGAAGAGGATTTGACTGTTTCTGGGATCGTTATAGAAATAAGTGAAGTGCAACGAGCAAAGCAATAGTAATTGAAGGCTGTAATGTAACCCGAGAAAGTGATGCTTCCCAAGCTGGGACAATCATAAAATGCAAATTGGCTGATAGTTAATAATTTGGCCGGAATATTCACAGAAGCCAGGGAACGGCAGTGCGCAAAACAAGCCTTGCCTAAACTCGACAAACTATCCCCTAAAGTTACCGCCGAGAGCTGCTTGCACCCATAAAAGGCATAATCGCGAATCCCGTATAAACCTGTGGGCAAGGATACCGAAGTCAAAGACGAGCAGCCATAGAAAGCATAATCTTCAATGTAATACATCAAAGCCGGGCATTCAAAATGGGTTAAAGCGGAGCACCCATAGAAAGCGCCAGCCATAAAGGAACTGGTTGAAGTGGCTAGAACGATCTCCGTGATTTTGAAACAACCGTGAAACGCCCCAACGCCAATTGTGGTAACGCCATTTGAAACCGAGTAGGACCCCGAAATCGCATTAGGAACAAAACAAAGCGTTTTCCCATCTTTGCTTAAAAGCGATCCGCTAGAGGATGACCAAGTAGTGTTGCTGGCATCCACCGTAATCGCTTCCAAATTGGGGCAATCATAGAAGGCGGTCGCAGAAAAAGAGGTCAGATTGGCGGGAATGTTGAGCTGAGTCAAATGCGTGCAATCAAAGAAAGCCATGCCAATATCCGTAACGCTGGAAGGAATAGAATAAGCCCCCACTAGCCCACCTAAATACGCCACCAAAATAGATTGATCAAATGAAAAGAGAACATTATCGAGAACGGTGTAGGTCTTGTTACTGGAATCAAGGCTGATTGAAGACAAAGAATCACAACCTTGGAAAGCACCATTTTGAATATAAACAAGGCCTGTAGGAAGAACCAAACTCGTTAGAAGATGAGAACCAAAAAAGGCCCCATCCTGAATTCTGGTTACGGTTTTGGGAATGGAATAAGATCCTGCCTTGCCATTAGGAAAAGACACCAACGTGCTTTGGCTTTTGTTAAAGAGAACGCCATCAACAGTGGAGAAGACGGAATTGCTTCCGTTGATGGTGAAGGATGTCAAAGAATCACATCCTTGAAAAGCGTAGTTATTGAGATAGGAAAGGCCCGCAGGCAAAGTAAAAGACGTTAACCCGGTGCAACCGGCAAAGGCGCCGGCCCCGATCGTTGAGACCGAAGTAGGAAGAACCAAGGATTTTAGCGAGGTGCAATTTTTAAAAACGTTACCACCAATCGAAGAAACGTTGCCCAAAAATGTCACTGAGGTTAAGGAGGTGCAATCGCTAAAAACACCTTCTCCAATCGAAGTGATGCTAGCAGGAATAACAATTGTCTTTAAGTTAGTGTGCCCTGCAAAGACGAAGCTATTAAGAATTCCAATGGTAATTCCGTTAACGGAAGAGGGAATCACAATGTCGGTTTCATTGCCAAGATACCCATCAATGTAATGGTTGGAGTATCCATCGGTCGAGGTCCAATAAAGCTGATTGCTAGAAGCGGGACTTGAAGAAGAACTTCCAGTTGAAGATTCTGCCGTCCCCGTGCTGGAAGAAGCTTCCGCTTGACCGCAGCCGCAAAGTAAGGCCATCACTCCCACGCACGACAGGACAGTTGAAAGACTTCGATATTTCATCGGAGTAATCATAATGCCTTTACGAGAAGCAAAAAAGCAATTTCCAGTCTTCGCCAAAAATGGAAACTGTCGCTTATCTTCGAAAAGTTCACGCGAAATCCGAGGCTAAAATGAAATTCTTGAATAATCTTATGGGCACTTTCTTTTGGACAGCAAATGGCCAGGCAAAGAAAAAAGGGCATGATAAATAAGGGCGATTCCAGCAGAAATCAGCAAACAAAAAACAAGGATGATCGGCCCAAGTCTTGGAAAGTTAACCCAAGTGTATAAAGAAATAAACCTATTAATGTAATCGGCAAAGAAAACATAGTGAATGAACCAAATCGGCATGCTTAAAGTCCCAAACCATCGTAAAGGGAAAGCAATCCATTTAGGAACCGATCTTTCGAACAGGTAAACGCAAGCGAACAAAATAAGCAAAGAGGCAAACGGAAAAAGCAGGACGTTCCGAATAAGCGAAACTCCAATTAAACTCAACATGGCCAGCGGTAGATAAAACCACCAGCGGTCAATCTTGGCGCGCTTGAACCAGCCGCGCACCGTTTCAAACCATGAATACTTGGCAAAAGCAAATCCACCAAGAACGCAAGCGTAATAAACAAGCAGTTCTCGATATTGCGTAAACCGGTCTGCTTTATCGAGGAAGCCCCAAACTAAGGCCGCCAAGATAAGCGGAAGATAGGCTAGTAAAACGCCAAGAACGCGTCCCTTCGGAAAAAGGTAACGAACCAGGGGAAGAGTGAATAATACCCCGATGTAGAAATAGACATACCACGCAAAAGGAAGGAGACCTCCTCCCCAACCAATCAAGCTGCGCAAAACCAGTATCCAGTCTATCGCCCCGGCAACGGAGCAAGCGTAAAACGGGAAGAATAAAGAAAAAAGAATGATCCAATATTCAGCAAGAAAAATAGCCGCCTTTTTCACCGCATAAAGATACGTTTGCCCCAAGGTTTTACCCTCATAAGACTTCTGAAGACCAAAGCCATTAAGAAAGGCAAAGATAGCCACACAAAGAACACAGGCATAGCCAATATAGGAACTCACAGTTTTGCCATTACCTAGAGGAATCGAAATCAGAGAAGAAGAAGGATACAAACTAAAAAGGTGGGTTGAAAGCATCATGACAATGGCAACCGCTTTAATGAAGAGACTGGTTTGTTTATTCATGTTTGGTTTTTTTCAAAGCGTAGGTGCTCGTTCGCTTTTCAATAGTTTGCTCCCATTTCATATTTTGGTGAAGCCAGCTCTCTTCTTTCCGTGACCAAATGTCATTTAAGGGATAAACCAAGATCTCACTTAGAGGAGAGGCCACGGCAATTAAAACATAGCCAATAAGAACGATCGCGGCCGCACAGATAATGGCATACCTTGTAACTAAGTTCCTAAAAAGGAGAAGAGAAAGACCCACCACCGCTAATCCCAACAGAATCGCTAAATAAGGCAGATAGGCATGGCGCAAATAAGTACCGAGAGAGTCTTCACGGCCGTGTCGAGAAAGCAAAAGCAAAGCAACGAGAAGTAGACCGATGGAGAAAACACTAGTTAGAAAACCGACTGCGCCGTTCAATAACAAAGGAAGGAAAAAACAAGCAGCAACCAAAAACGTTGAAAAGATAGATACTCCGATACACGTCCCCTTCGGTTGAACTCGCGAAAAGCCGTTCAAAGCACCGCCAATTAAGGGGCAAAGCAAATAAAGAATAATCGTGCTAGCCAAAAACCAAACATTGTTCAAAAGCGGAATAAAAGGATAAAGCACTATCACCAAAAGTAAAACCGGGGTGGCGAAAGCTAACCATAAGCAACCCGCTTGAACATCGCTAAGCGGATGGTCAATTTTGCTTGGAGGGTAAGCCGAAAACGCGGCGCTTTGGTCCACCAAGATTTCCTTGTGCTTATCCTGAAAGTTGTCGGTCAATACCGGCAGGTAAATCATGATAAGCAAGGATAAACTTTTAGAATCCGCCCCCATAAAGGATGTAGTTTCAACAAAGCTTTGTATAAACATCAAAATAAAGGCCAACAGGCAAATGAAAGTGTTGGTATGCTTGTGCCGGAAGTTTTGAATAACAAGAAGCAAAAAATAGATCAGCATGGCGGCATAAATTCCGAGGCGAACAATTCCGCCATAATCCAACATGGCTAAAATCCCGTTATGGGTGTAACCCAATCGGACAATTCCGTTATTCATCATCGGGCCAAGCAGCCACATGAAATTCCCGTCGCCCATGCCGAAGATAATTCTCAAAGGATTATTGAGCTCCTGAATACATAACTTCCAAATATTGGCTCGGCTGGCCATCGTATCTTCTGACGTGTCTGCAATAGCATCCACGAAGTTTTTAAAGATCTTGTTAATGGACGGAGTCTTTTGGATGGTTCCTGAGACGATAAACCAGGCCATAAATCCCGTTATGGCCAAAAGGACGCCCAAAATGACATTGTTTTTGACGGGATGAGCTTTCAGCGTGATGACATAGCGATAAATCAAAAAGGCTACCCAAAAAATGGAAACCAAAAGCATGGACGTCTTCGACAAGACGAAAAAGAGCTCCGCGGAAAAAACGCCCATAACGAGGTAATACCACCAATGATGGGATTGGCATTGAAGATAACCGCAAGCGCAGATGCCGATGACGATCATTGTGCCGAAGGTATTGCGGTTGTTATAGAACGATTCCGCAATCGTTTGAAGCGTCGGGGTCATAGAGGGATCGAAGTAAGCCCGATAGACATTAAATTCGTAGATGAGACTCCAAACGATAGAAACGAAAACCACTACGATTCCACCATAGAAATAGATGGTTAACTGTTTGGAGTTTCTTAAAACCTTGGGGATAACAGCAAAGACGAGGTATAGATACAAGCAAGTGACCGCAAAGGTAATGATAAAACGTAGCCGTTCAGAACCGGTTAAAAAGTAAACCACCGGGAAGATGTCTCCGGTGGTTTGATTCATTCCCATCGTTGAATAGAGGGAAGGAAAAGCTAAAACAGCGATGGTGTTACATACGAACAGCACCACCGCTATCGAAAGAAAAACCCAGTTAATTTTGATGGGGTAATAGCGATGAGCCAAAAAGAGAAAGACTCCCACGGATAGTAATACAGCAATGAGCGATAAGTAGTACTCTAAATCGCTCATGATCGTGGTATAAACCGGATCAAAGAAAGCCACGCCTTCCTCAAAGAACGCCCCGATGGTGAACATAAAGGCGATGGCTATGCCCATTAAAACATAGATATGTTTTGCGTTCTTGTGGGCGTCAATCATGGACTAAGTCTAACGCGCGTACCGAGGTATTTGAATAAAAACTGCCAAAGGTTAATGGCCGATGACACTAATACTACCAAATGGTAGGAACGCCGTTAACGTAATACCAGTAATCGCCGCTTGTCGTGGGACGGCTTTCAGAATAAACATAGGGCTTCCCCGAAAAAACATTCCAGCTTGAGGTTAAGGTAACTAAGTCTAAAGAAGTGGCCGCGAAATAAACTAGTAGAGAACTGTCGTCAGCAAAACACCGAGCTCCTAAAAAAATGGTCGTACTTGGCAAAACAATTGAAACTAAAGAGGAACAAAAAGCGAAGGCACCTTCGTACAAAGCAACAGTCGGAAGAGTAGTACTCCCAACTCCGGCCGTAGTTTCTGGAATAACAACCGATGTAAGAGAAGTGCATTTGCCAAAACAATAATTGTTGAAGGAGGTGACGTAACTTTTGAACGTTAGGTTTGCCAAGGAAGTGCAGCCGTAAAAAGCAAACTGGCCAATTCCACGAAGAGTGGACGGGAAAATAATGGATCCAAGGGAAAGGCAGTTTAAAAAGCAACCGCTTCCTAATTCGGTCAAAGAATCCCCTAAAGAAATGGAAGAAAGAGCAGAGCAACCGGCGAATGCATATTCTTTTAACGACACTAAAGAATTAGAAAGCGAAACCGAAGACAGCGAACTGCAACCATAAAAGGTGTAGGACTCGATGTAGGTACAAGTCGATGGGCAAGAGAAAGAAAGGAGAGACGAACAGCCATAGAAAGCGCTGCTCTTAATCGTTTTTAGTGAAGTGGGCGCCTTGACTTCGGTAAGTTGAGAACAACCATGAAAACCGCCTTGACCAACGGTAGCCGTTCCTTCGGGAATCGAATAGGATCCTGAAATCCCATTTGGCACAAAGGTAAGCGACCTTAGATCTTTGGAAAACAAAACACCGCCAGAAGACGCCCAGGATGCATTGGCGGCATCGACATTAATTTTCAGCAGTTTCGGGCAATCGAAAAAAGAACTAGCTGACAGCGACACCAAATTAGCCGGGATGGATACTCCCGTAATTTCAGCGCAGTCGAAAAAGGCTGACCCAATTGAGGTGATTGTTGAGGGAATTGTGTAATCTCCAGACAACCCGCCGAGATAAGCCTCGATCGTAGTAAGATCTTTGGAAAACAAAACGTTTTCAACAACAACAAAAGTTTCATTTTGAGCATCAAGGGTTAACGAAGACAAGGAATCACAACCGCGAAAAGCACCATCTTGAACGTAACGAATTCCTGCGGGAAGGGTAAGAGAAGTGAGCGAAGAACAATTGAAAAAAGCACCATCTTCAATTGAAGTTACCGTTGAGGGAACCTCATAATTCCCGGCTTTCCCATTCGGAAAAGTCAAAAGACTAGTTTTGTTTTTGTTAAAAAGGACCCCGTTCAAACTAGAAAAATTCGAATTGGCGGAGCTAATAGAAATGTCACTTAGCAATGTACAACCAGTAAAAATAAAGGGGTTTAGATATTTTAAACTGGAAGGAAGCAGAATGCTTTTTAAGGACGAGCAGCCCTCAAAGGCTCTAGCCCCAATAAAGGTAACTGAATTAGGCAATTCGATAGTTGTTAACGAGGAACAGCCTTTAAACGCGCTTCCCCCAATAGAAGTAACTGCACCCTGAAATGAAACGGAAACCAAAGAAGAGCAACCGCTGAAAACGCCGTCTGAAATGACCGTAATACTTGTCGGGATAATCACGCTCTTCAAATTGGCATGATCAGCAAAAACCAAAGTATTAAGGACGTCTATAGATACCCCATTCACGACCGAGGGAATAACGATGTTTTCTTCGTTTCCTAAATAACCATTAATATAGTGAACGCCGTTCCCATCAGTAGAGGTCCAATAGAGAGAACTGGAATCGGTAGATGAACTCGTTGAAGACCCCGAGGCATTTGATGAGGATTCAGTCGGTGCTGAGGAAACCGGGGTATTCGTGCATCCCAAAAGAAACATCGGTAGGAGACTTAACGCAAAAGCAAAAACGGTCTTCTTAGATTTCATCTAAGTAATCATAATGCCTTTTTAGCATTTGAAGAAGAGGAATCAAGCAAGGAGGAATTTCTGCAAATCGTCGTAAACCACTTCACGTCCCGTCTCATTATGGATTTCGTGACGCATGTGGGGATAGATTTTGAGGCTAACGTCCTTCACGCCATATTTCTGATACATTTTGAGCAAGGCCGTGGGGCCTTTGCCACTACTGCCAACGGGATCGGCATCCCCGGCTACAATGAAGATCTTCTCTTGAGGCGATAGCTTCTTAAGCATCTTCTTTTCGTAGAGGTGGCTCATGCCCTTGAGGAATTCTCTCCAGAACCCCTGAGTATCCTGATGCCCGCAATAGGGATCAGCGATGTATTTTTTGACGTTTTCTTCGTTATAGCTAAGCCAATCCAAATCCGTCTTACGAGGCTTAACGGCCTTGGTATATGCCCCTAAGCCCATATTCGATAAGAACTTCGAAGGCTTATTCCAGTTCGATTTATGGACGATGAGTTTGCTTAAGGCATACCCCATCTTCATCTTGGCTAGCGCTGGGCCATTGGATCCGCAAAGAATCACCCGTTCCACAGTGTGGGGATAGCGTTCCACGTAACTTTGAGCCATAAAGGATCCCATCGAATGTCCCATTAAGCACACTGGGAGTTTGTTATCTTTCTTAATCTTATTCACCAGCGTATTTGCCGCATCGACGTTCTTACTGAAACCATCGAGAGGCCACTGCTCTTGTTCCTCAACGGACTTGGCGTTAAGCCCTTGGCCAAAGGCATCGAGGACATAGACATTGATGCCTTTCTTGTTAAAGAAAGAAGCCAAGTCGTTATAGCGTAAGGCGTACTCATTCATTCCCGTAAGAATGACGAGGTTCTTCTTAGGTTCTCCCGAAGACCAAAAATAACCCTTCAGCGTTTCTCCACCTGAAAGTGCGACTTCAAATGTCGTTGGCATAAGCTCCCCCCTTTAAATCCGCATGAGACTAATTCTTCGGCGTATTTATTTTAGCATTAATTAACTCGTCCGCGGCCTTATCGGCAGCATTTTGGGTAATCAGTTCATCCGCGGCTTCGTTGCTGGCGGCTTGCTGTTGTTCATCTTCGCTAGGCTCATTGGAAGACTGAGCGGGGTCCTCTTTCGGGGCTTCTGCCGGTTTTGTTTCTTCAGGCGCAGCGGCCTTCGCTTCGGCTTCCGCCGGGGCAGCAGGTTGATTGCCAGCCGGGATCGATTCAGCCGGTTGTTCTACTGGAGCGGGCGTGACCTTAGCCACAATCTGATCGATGAAGCGCAAGGCCCACTTAAAGGACATATCCCCTACGACTTTGACATAGGTCGGCGTGCCTTCATAAGCTTTGATCTTGGAGTCATCATAGACATTCATCGTATCGTCTTTGAACTCGGCCGCCTGGGCCGCGCCATAAACACGGATATGCGTCCCACGGATAACTAAGAGGAATAAGGTATTCCGTCCGATCCAGAAGGAATCGTACTTCTTGGTAATGCGGTGATTGGCCCCTTTGCTCAAGATGTAATCACGCAGTTGCGTGTATTGATCCAGCAAGGCTTTATCTGCGCGATCGAGTTTCTCTTGGAAAGTGACTGTCTTCAGGTTAGCAAAAGGATCGACCGGTTCGGGTTCTACCGCGGGAGCAGGAGCCGGTTCAACGGGCTTAGGCTCCTCAGGCTTCACTTCGACGGGTTTTGCCTCTTCAGGTTTAACTTCAGCGGGTTTAGTTTCTTCGGCCTTAACGGGTTCAGGTTCTTTCTCAGGGACGACTTCCGGAGCAGCAGGTTCTGGCTTTTCGATGCCATTGGCCTTCATGACTTCATCAACGAAACGGAAAGCCCACTTATACGATAAGGATCCCGTCACCTTGATGAATGATGGTGTATCTTGATAAATCTTCGTCTTGGAATCGTCATAGACGTTCATCGTAGAATCGGCGAGGGCTTTTGAGGGAATAGCACCATAAACCCGGAGGTGAGTTCCACGAATATTAATAATGATGAGACGCTTCATTCCTTTATGGTAAGCATCGTACTTCCGAGAAATCCGATGAGCGGTCCCATAAGAAAGGATATAGTCGCGAATCTCTTCGTAATTTTGTTTCAGATCTTCGGAGCTGCGTTTTAGTTTCTCTTCGAAGGTGACGTTGTTGAGCCCGGCAAAAGGATCTTCCTCAACGGGAGCTTCTTCTTCCTTAGGCTCGGCCGGCGGCACATTGGTCGGGGCGTGTTTAGAGACTTCTTCATCGACCCGGCGTTTCGCGGCTTCTTCTTCCTCGGTCGGACGAACTTCCTTATAGACGAGCGGGGTCTTGGCCGCTTTGTTCTTGGCATCAATCTGATCTTTGGTGAGCGGTTCGATGACAACGGGCGCCGATAAAGGAGCCAAGTTGATTTCGCGCGGAGTTGAACCCGGAGTCGACTGACCCGCGTGGCGAACCGGGTAGGGATTAAACAAGACATAACGATCCAAGTTCTTGGCTTGAACGATGTCTTTATTCACTTCATCGGGGACGGAGTCGACATAGAGGAAATCGTTGTGGGCCAAGACACGAGCAGCCGGCTTATTGAAGTCGCCGCATTGAGCCCACAGCATATCGATGCGTAAACGCTTGAAGACGTAATCAACAATGAGATCCAGGGCCGCCGTCGCATAGCCAAATCCCCAGTATTTGCGGCCTAATAGGAAATCGACTTTCATTTGTTCAAAACGCCGATATCCCTGCAAAACGTCTTTATTTAGAATCAAAAGACCGACCATTTTGTTATCGGACTTGCGAACGATGGCCCGGCCTTTTTTCTTCCGGTATTCCGCAAGAAGTTTCTTGGCGCTGGCCTTATCCTTCACGTGCTTTTGACCTTGAAGTTCAAGGATGCCTGCTTGCTTGGTGAGGCCATAGAATTCATTGAGATCACTATCTTCAAGAAGGCGGACCAAAATCTGTTCGTTCTGAAGATCCTCATCGGTTTGGATGATCTCGAGACGAATCGACTCATCAGGATTGCCTTTACGCTCCGAGTTATGAAGACGCTTGAGCCAGAGGGTTTGCTTGCCCCCGCGCTTGGCGCTGCCATCGATGATGGAATAGACCGAGTCGCAGTTGGCGCAATAGCAGTTCCCGTCTTCCTGTTCGCCATCGACATAGAATCCGCAAACCGGGCAGACCTTGGAATAAGTCCATTTATCGGCTTCGATGAAGGTTAAGGAAGCCTTCAGCATGTTTTCGATGTTGGCATCGAGTTTGCCAAAGAAGGGCGAGCAAAGAATCGCGCCGCGATCATTGGCTCCATTGACGGAGGTGAGGACAAAGGCGTTCTCATAATCTTGTTCGGGAGTCAGACGTTGGAAAATGACCGTTGAAATGTACTTGTTCAATTCCTCAACGGTGGGGTAGTCGGCGGTTAAGCTTGGGACAATATCGATGCTGACGCGGCAACGGAGTTTCTTTTTGCCATTCAAAAACTGAGCTTGTTTAGGAATTCCAGTGTAACGATATAGGGTCGTGATATGGCTACCCCGCAGCGTCACATCCGCGGTGATGTTCTTCCGAATAAACTTCAAATGTTTGATCTCAAGGTTCTTGCGCTTATTGAAACGAACCTTGCGGGTTGACGTTCTAAAGCCTAAGCGGCGATAAGCCAGTAAGAGTTCGGACACGCAGAAGTTAATATAGCCGTTGTTGAGCAAGACTTCGGCTTCGTGCTGGTGGGCCAGTAAGGAGAGCAAGCGTAAATAGAAGCGGAAGCACGGCGCGTACTTCTTATCGCCAGCAAGTAAGTTCGTGATATGAACATCGGACTCGCTGAGCGGCTTGCTCTTTTTGACGGTCTTGTAGAAGGGGGTCGAAATCGCGTGGCTGAGGTCACTGCGAAGTTTGAGTAACTTCATCAAGGTCTTCACGATCGGGGAATCCGCGGTCGTAAGGAGCATGATGGGCTCAACTTGATCCTTCTTCTTTAAGTAACGCCCGCGCGCGTCACGCGTGTGTTTGCTCTTACGGGAAATATCCTGCTGGATTTGATCGATATCCGGCATATCGATGTCTTGGTCGTAAACGTATTGATAAAGGAAGCGGACCTGGGAATAGAGGTCAGCGATGACGTGGCTAAGGAACATCAACATCTTGTCGATTAAGGCAACGATGAAACGGTTCTCGTAAATCGCGTATTCGGTCTCGAAAATATCGGAGTAGATGTATTCGGGAAGCATCTTATCGTTCTTTTGCTTCCAGAACCGCGGAACCCTGAGGGTCATGCGAATATCGGTGTTATCGATCTTGACCGCTTTTTCCGCCTGTTTGACCTCTTTTAAGGTCTTTAAGTGGGTACGGGGATCGGAACAAATCGCCATGATCTTCTCAACAACGTTGGAGAACTCCGGGAGCCAAGGATAACTCTTCTCTTCCGAGAAGAAGTCATTCTCGTGGTTAAGCGCGCTAAAAAGGCCGGCTTCAGCATCTTCTTTTAAGCTTCCGTTAACGAAAGCACCACCACGCTTTTCGAGGCGGGCTTGGAAATCGTTAATAAAGGAAGGCAGGGTGTCAGCCATAAGTTATTACGCCAGTTTCTTGGAGAACTTGTTGATGAGGTCTTCGGACTCTTTGAAGACGTGCTTGCCATACTCGGCGTTAAGGTAACGGGTAAGTTTGACAAGGCCATCCTTAATGTAGGATTCGAAGTGGCCATCGAGTTTACGTAAGATTTTGCGAGCGAACATGATATCGAGGGCGGCTTCTTTGGTGCCACCAAGGGCAACGAAGACCGGCACGAACCGGTTGATTTGGTTCATGATACGGTTGCCGAAGCGAATATCGAAGGTTTCGCCAACGAAATCGGTGAGGGCCAAGAACTTCTTTTGCTCTTTATCGCTAAGGCAGTTCTCGGGCCGATTCATCGCTTCATTGATGCAGTGAGAGAATTCATCAATCGTTAACGGATAAGGATCGTGCGGGTAATCGGTCTGGAAGGGGAGGTTGATCTCCTTGAAGTCGATGACGATGGCACGGTCGTAAACCTTATCGGTGATAGTGAAGGTCGAGTCATCGACGTTGACGGTGCCGATGAACCAGGTATTGACCGGAATACGGACCTGGCCATTTTCGATGTAGCGCGGCGTCACATCGCCGATCTTGACTTGCATAAGAGGAACCAGCCAGTCTGCCGGCGGATATTCGAAGATGGAGAGGAAGTCGGCAAAGTAATATTCGACACGGCTGATGTTCATTTCATCGAGGACCATGATGTTGACCTTTTGAGGGATATAAGACGCCTCATAAAGGTGCTTCAAGAGCTCGGTTTCCTTGAACTGGCCAGTGAAGTCGGAATAGTAACCGACAATATCGGAACGATCACGCCAAGTGGCCTGAACCGGGAAGAAGTAGGCTTTGCCGCCCACGAATTCCAGGAACATACGCGGCAAGGTGGATTTGCCGGTGCCGGATAGACCTTCAAGCAGGATCAAACGCGAAGCCGCAAAGCCGGCGATCCAGGAACGAATTAAGTCGATCGGGTAATAAAGTTTGCGGTGGCAGAGATAACTCTGGAAACGGAAAGCCAAAGTGGTGAAGTCTTTGTAATCCATCGCCTTGTGGTTCCGCTGAGCCAACTCGAAGATCTCTTTTTCGTTGCCAGCAAAGGCCTCCTGAACGGCGGTGCCGATAACGACATCGTTGGCCTTGGTTTCGCCTTGGGCCATTGCGGCAGCGACTTTCGCTTCTTCGGCGGCTTTCGCTTTTGCATCGGCTTCGGCTTTTAATTGATCCGGAGATTTCGACGAAAGGATTTCGGGCTGGGGCGGGAGCGGTTTCTTCGCTTCCACGGCAGCGCGGCAGTCGGCGTCCCACTGCTTCTTGGCGGCGGCGCAATCGGCAACCCATTTCGCCTGGGCGGCCTTTTGGTCAGCTTCGGCTTTAGCAGCCGCGGCCTTAGCATCGTCTTCTTTCTTATGAATACCATCCCACTTACGGTCGATCACCATCAAAGCGGGGAACAAATCGCCCGAGTGATCGTCAGGATCTTTTTTCGGATGATTGCCGCCCATTCCGCCCATCGAATTGGAAGCATCCAATAACTTCTGGGGATCAATCATGACCTGAACGGTTTGCGGAACCGTGGCGGTCGAGGTCGCGACCGCGTGCGTGCTATAGTCAGCGGCAACGGGCAGGCCCGCGTCTTTGCGACGCGAGGCCGCGGAAGCTTCAGCAGCGGCTTTGAAGTCCTGATAATCGCCAGTGGTCATCATCGTTTTGGCAACACTCGAAGTTAACGAACTAATGAGGAAGACAAAGAGTTTGAGAACCGCCCACAAAATCAAAATGAAAACCGGGACGATAAGCATGAGCAAGATCATGATGCCCATGGATTCGATCATGTTGAGAGGAATGTTGTAACCCTTCTGACCGCCTAAATATTGGTAGAACGGAATGAACCCTAACAAAGCTCCAGCAACGAGAACTAAGCCGATCAAAACGAAGATCAGGGTGTATTTGATGTTGAAACTCTTCAACCATTTCTGATCAACGGGTTTATTGTTCTCCAAGCGTTTACGGATTTGACGGTCACGAATATTCTTCACGAAGAAGAGAGCAAAGAAGACGACCGCGCCAATCGCGGTGAACAAGAAGAAGAAGAACCAGGAGGTAATACCGACGTTGAAGGGCTGAAGATTAAAGGCAGCGTACCAGTCCCTCATGAATTGATTGTCGATCCACGGAAGACGATCGCGGACAATGTTGTCGCTATCCATGAAGACCATGCCGATGAGGGCGGAAACATAGAGCACGATGACGCAAGCGAAGATAAAGGGACGCGAATTATACCAAGTGTGCTTTCTCGGTTTGCGTTTCCGGGTCGCCTGAGCTTCATCATCAATCCGATCTTTTTCACTCGAAACTTCTTTTTGAGAGGGTTCAGAAGGCTCATCGCCAACTAAGGTTCTAGAGGGGCTAGAAATCGTCCGGTCAATCGGTCCAGAAGAAGCGGGTTGAGATTGAACGTTTTCCGGCTTCTTTTCGGGCGCGGATTTTGAGGTCGCGGATTGGGCTACCGGTTGAGTTGCAGCGGAAGCAGAAACCGCAGCGGGTTTCTCCGTCGGAGCGACCGATTTTTCGTCCGGTTTTTTTCCGGCATCAGTCACCGGTTTATTTTGATTTTCGTCCATGATGTTTTCCCCCTTAAATACAAAAAAATAGGAAAATCCTCGGAATTATTCTAAAAGAATAAGTACCTAGTTACAACGAAAACCCAATAGGGTCCTAAAAAGAGGGCAGTTTGGCTATAGTTTTCGAAATTTTTTCTGACAACTTGTGGACACACTGCAAGCGGTTTTTTTGAAAACCGTTTTCAGTTTTTTGCACAAATGAAAGTGAAGGGGACTGGCCTTAGAGGTCAGATTCCATCGGGATTCTTTTTTTGGAAGTTATAAGCATCTCGGCAGGCATCTTCGACCGTAAAGCGAGCTTTCCAATGGAGCTCTTTATAGGCTTTGTCGCAGTTGGCAAAATTCTCGGAAACATCACCCGCTCTACGAGGGAAAATTTGGTACGGAATTTTGATGCCATTTGCCTTTTCAAAAGCGTGGACCAATTCCAAGACTGAAGTGCCCTTTCCGGTCCCCAAATTGTAAATAACGAGACCCGGTTTTTCTTCAAGTTTTTTTAGGGTCGCAACATGGCCCTCGGCCAGGTCAACGACATGGATGTAATCCCGGACTCCGGTGCCATCCACGGTGGGGTAATCGTCGCCCCAAATCCGTAGCTCTTTTAACTTGCCAATAGCGACCTGCGAAACATAGGGCATAAGGTTGTTCGGAATGCCATTAGGATCTTCGCCGAGCAATCCCGAGGGATGGGCACCGATCGGGTTGAAATAACGGAGCAAGGCAATGTTGAGACTCGGGTCGGCTTTCTGGGCATCGGTGAGAATCCGCTCAATCATGATCTTCGTCTCGCCATAGGGGTTCGTCGCCGAGCCCACCGGGTCTGATTCATAAAGCGGAACCCGCTTAGGAATGCCATAAACCGTCGCGCTGGAAGAGAAGACAAGGTTCTTGACCCCGAATTCCTTCATAAGGCGAAGCAGCACCAGCGTCGAAAGCAAGTTGTTCGTGTAATACTCGATGGGTTTATAGACCGACTCCCCCACCGCTTTGAGGCCGGCGAAATGAATCACCGCATCGAATTTTTCCTCTTGGAAGACTTTTTTGAAATCCTCGTAGATGCAGCAGTCGACCTTGTAGAAGGGCGGGCGGACACCCGAAAGCTCTTCAATGCGGTCGAGGACCTTCTCTTTTGAGTTGGCTAAGTCATCGACGATGACAACCTGATGCTTGTTGGCAATCAAGGCCAAAACCGTCTCTGACCCAATGAAGCCCAAACCTCCCGTAACGAGTACACGCATAATCTATTTTCCTTTCTTGGCGGCTTCCTTAGCGATGGCTAAGCGACGCGCCTCACCTTTACCAATCTTATTCTCACGTCGGATCTCATCATGACCCGGAGTGGATTCGATTTCGACCGCCCGCGCTCCGTGCATATCTTGACGGAGTTCGCGGATGATTTGATCGGAGAGCAACTTGTTCGCCTCGGCCCGAATCGCTAAGCGCAAGGCCAATAGTCCTAAGGAGTTCCGAAGGTTATCGTCCGCTTGGAGATTCTTGCGGTTGACTTCGTTTTGGTACTTCTTAGCGAAATTGTCGACGATGGACTTCGTGGTTTTGCTCGACTCATGGAGCAAGGCCGATTGAACATCGCAATAGAAGGCATAGAGCCTTCCTTTATCGAGAGAGACGTTCTTGTCCATCTCGAGAAGCAACGCCATATCCGACATCGAAATGGTGTTCTTCATGAGGGTGATGGCCATCAGATAGCCAATCTGTTCTTTGTTATAGCGTTTCTTCTTCGGCTCATCGATCATCTTGGCTTTGACATAGTTATTGACCATGAACGAAGTCAGAATCTTTTGATCGTCCGGCGAAAAAGCGCTCAAGGTTTCGTTGATGTACTTAAGAACCTGTTCCATATAAAGGTCGACACCCGGAAGTTCCTTATATTGGGGCAAGGAAAAATCATTGACGTCATTCAGCCATTTTTGAAGTTCCTTGAGTTCTCTTTCCATAACAAGTTACCTCTTCTTGATTTCCTCAGCCATAATCCGTGCGACGGCGGCCGGATTAACTTTGCCATGACTTAATTTCATGACTTGGCCAATCAAGAAGCCGATCGCTCGGTCTTTGCCCGCCTTGTAGTCCACGATCGACTGCGGGTTAGCATCAAGCACTTGGCTCACAAAGCCAAGGACTGCGCCATCATCGCTCACTTGCATGACGATGTGGAGGCTCTCTTGGGCTTGCTTAGCGTTACCGCCGTGTTCCAGCATGTAATTGAGGATATCGGCGCATTGCTTATGGGTTAAGCCACCTTCTTGGAGGTTGACCACGTCGGCCAAAGCTTCGGGGGCTAACGGGAAGTCGCTAATGCCCTTATTGGCCTTATTAAGATAGCCATTAACTTCCACGATGAGGAAGTTCGCTAAGGTCTTGGCGCTCTTGCTGGAGGCCAAACCCTTTTCGAAATATTCCGCCATATGGATATCGCTAAGAAGAATATCGGCATCGGTGGGGTTGAGGCCCAGTTTCAAATAGCGCTCTTTCTTGGCGTCAAAGAGTTCAGGGCAGGTCTTAATCGCCGTGTTCACAAAGTCATCGCTCAAATGAATCGGGGCGATGTTAGGTTCGCAGAAATACTTGTAGTCCACCGCATCCGTTTTTAGACGCATTAAGACGGTCCGGCCACTGGTTTCATCGAAACGCCGCGTCTCTTGTTGGACGGGGGTTCCGCTTAAAAGCAGGGCAGTTTGCCTAGCGACTTCATAGTCGAGGGCAATCTCGATGTTCTTGAGGGAGTTCAGGTTTTTAAGCTCAACCTTGGTACCGAGTTTCTCGGTTCCATAAGGACGGATGGAAACGTTCACGTCGCAGCGCAGTGATCCTTCTTCCATTTTGCCATCGGAGGTTCCGGAATAGACCACGATGTTACGGATTGCTTCAACGTAGTGCATGGCTTCGGTGCCAGACCGTAGATCCGGCAAAGAAACGATTTCTACGAGCGGGACACCGGCCCGGTTATAGTCGAGCAAGGTGTAATCGAGGAAGTGCAGTTGCTTGCAGGTATCCTCTTCCATGTGAATCCGTTCAATCCGGATGCGCTTGGTTTTGCCATTCTTGTCGAGAATGTCCAAATAGCCTTCCTTTCCGATCGGACGGAATTGCTGGGTGATTTGGAAGCCTTTTGGAAGATCGCTATAGAAATAGTTCTTACGGTCGAAATAAAGGGTGTGGTCGATGCTCATATGAAGAGCGTTGGCGACCCGGATGGCATTGATGACCGCTTGCTTGTTCACGACGGGCATCGTGCCAGGATAGGCCATATCGAGCGGCGCGATTTCAGTATTGGGTTCATGCGAGAATCCCACCGGGGCGGCGGAGAACATTTTGGACTTGGTCCGCATCTCGACGTGGATCTCGAGACCAATGACGGCTTCGAAGTTCATAAATTGCCCTCCTTTTTGTTACGGATGGATAAGTTGGAAAGACCGCTGATGGATTCAAAAGCAGCGGCGATTTGATAGAGTTTTGCTTCCTCAAAGGCCCGGCCCATGAAATTGATGCCAATCGGCATCCCCTCTTCAAGCGTCAAAGGCAAAGTGATGGAAGGAAGGCCAGCGAAGTTGCCTAAGGCCAAATGGTTATCGGCGATGAGGTATTCATCCGAAAGCTTATCGCTCGCGGCGCTAAAGCTCGGGGCGATGCTCGGGGCGGCCGGAACATAAATGAAGTCATGATCCTTTAGGATCGCATTGGTCTTCTCGACGATCTTGGCCCGGTTCTTTTGAGCCCGTAAGAAGAGGACGTCTTGGTTCTCTCTCATTAGGGCAAACGAGCCAATCACGAAACGGCGTTTAATCAATTCGCTGAAGCCTTTGGTTCTGGCGTTATACATAACCTCTTGGTAAGTCTTGCCGCCATAATTGGGGCCGAACTTGATGCCATCGAGGTTAGCGTCGTTGCTGGTCGCTTCGGCGCAGCTGATGACGATGTAGGTCGCATAGATCGATTCCAGCAGGTCGCGGCCGAAGCTGACTTCTTCAACCTCAACGCCTTGTTTCTTTAAGGCTTCAACTGACTTCGCAAAGGAAGCCTTTAAAGCCTGATTGGTGATGGAATCGGTAATCTCTTTGATGATTGCGATTTTAAGGCCCTTAACCGGTTTGCCAATTAAGGATTCATACTTCTCGACCGGCTTAAAGGAAGAAGTCGAGTCATGATTGTCACGGCCCGCTAAAACATCCAATAAATAGGCGGAATCCGCGGCGGTTCTGCTAAAGAAGCCCACGTGATCCAGCGAAGGGGCGAAGGGGAATAAGCCATAGCGAGAAATCCGACCCCAGGTTGGCTTCATACCAACAAGGCCAGCAAAGGAAGCCGGTTTACGGACGGAGTCGCCGGTGTCGCTGCCCAAAGCAAAGGGGACGATGCCCGAGCAAACGGAAGCGGCGCTGCCGCAGCTCGACCCGCCGATCATGCGCTGATGCGTCGGATCCCACGGGTTATAGGTCTTGCCTAAGTGACCGGTCGTGCCGGTGCCGCCCATGGCGAGTTCGTCGAGGGTGGATTTGCCAATCATGACGGCTTTCGCGGCCTTCAGTTTGCTAACGACCGTCGCATCGTATAAAGGAACGTAGCCATTGAGAATATTGCTCGAAGCGGTCGTCGGCAATCCTTTGGTTGAGAAGTTATCCTTGAGGACGTAAGGGATGCCCCAAAGGACATTATCCTTTTCGGGGTCTTTTAGGCTAGCAGCAAAGGCTAAAGCATTGGCTTCGTCAATGAGCTCAAAGGCATTGTCTTTGCTCTCTTTGGCCCGCTTAATCGCTTCCTGGGTCAACTCTAAAGGCGTGACTTTCTTCGCCACCAAAGCGGCGTGGATTTCATTAAGGGATAAATCGAGGGTGTTCATTTAGCCCACCACCTTTGGTAACTTGATCTCGTGGTCTTGGACCGAGCCCGCGTTCTTTAACGCCTCATCGCGGGGAAGGGGAGTCTCAGCGACGTCTTCGCGGAGATAGTCCACGGTGACATCGAAGGGGAAAGTCATCGGAGCGTAGGCCTCGAGGCCTTCGATCTTGCCGATCTTCTCCATTTGCTTGGTTAGAATCTTAAACTCTTCATAGAGGGTCTGGTATTCTTGTTCGGACATGTCAAACAAGAGCCGGTTGGCCGCATCATGAAGGACATCCATTGTAATTTCTTTCATATCGTTCCTTATTCTAGTTGATATCGTTAAAAGTGTCTATTTCATTGCCCGATCTTTTGCAGGTGGGACATGGCTTCTTCTTCGTCCATCACCTTGATGCCAAGGTCTTGGGCTTTTTGGAGTTTGCTGCCAGCATCGCTTCCGGCGATCACCACATCGGTGTTGCGCGAGACCGAACCGGCGACTTTGGCCCCAATGCCTTCAAGAATCGAAGTCATCTCATCCCGGGAATAATGGGCTAAGGTTCCCGTTAAGACGACGGTCTTCCCATAGAAATAGGAATTGACGTCGCGCTGATCGCTGCCGAGGTAGGCAAAGTTGAGTCCGTCGGCCCGCAAGCTTTCAATCATCTCGAGATTCTTGGGGTCGTGGAAGTAGTTAAAGAGCGATTGGGCACTCACGGGTCCCATATCTTGGACTTGGAGATAGTCTTCAATGGTTAAGTCCTTAAAGGCATCGAGGTTCTTATAGAGGGAAGCTAAAACCTTCGCGGTCTTATTGCCGACCTCCTTGATCCCTAAGCCATAAAGCAGCCGCTCCAAAGACTTCTGCTTACTCGCTTCAATCGCGGTCAAAATCGAGTTAATCGACTTATCGCTCCAGCCATCGAGCATCTTGATCTCGGAGGCGTGGTCGCTGAGGTGATAGATGCCGGGGATGTCCTTCATGAAACCTTCGTTGAAGAACTCCTCCACCACTTTATCGCCCATGCCATCAATATCCATGGCATCGCGCGAAGCGAAGTGAATCATCCCTTCGATCTTGCGGGAGGGGCATTCAGGGTTAAGGCAATAATGGAGGCCTTGAACCTTGGTGAGCGGCTGACCGCACTCGGGGCAATTCGCAGCCATCACAAAGGGTCGTTCATTGCCCGTACGTTTTTCGACCAAGGGACGGACGACCTCAGGGATGACATCCGCGGCTTTCCGTAAGGAGACATAATCTCCAATCATTAGGCCTTTATCTTTAATGAAGTCTTCATTATTAAGAGTAGCCCGTTGCACCAGCGAGCCTTGGACGCGGACAGGTTCAAGGATGGCGTTCGGGGTAATGCGACCCGTCCGGCCAACCGTGAGGACAATATCAAGCAACTTCGTCGAAACCTCGGTGGGCGGGAATTTGTAGGCAATGGCCCAACGCGGAGTTTTGGCGGTATAGCCAAGGACATCATAGTCATCGATGTTATCGACCTTAAAAACCAAGCCATCGATATCGTAGCCAAGCGTCGGCCGCTTCTCCGTGTATTCGCGGATGTAGGCGATCACTTCTTCAATGCCATGGAGGATGCGGCGTTCCTTATTGGTGCGGAAGCCAAGCTTATCCAAATAGTTGAGGGACTCGCTATGGACGTGAAGATTGAGTTCCCGCGCGTTAACGAGGTAATACCAGAAGGCATCAAGACCCCGGGAAGCCGCGATCGAAGAATCGAGTTGCCGGACCGATCCGGCCGCGGCATTGCGGGCATTAGCCAGTAACGGTTCGCCAGCCAGCTCACGTTGGACATTCAGTTTTTCCAAGCTCTTCTTCGGCATATAGACTTCGCCCCGAACTTCAAAGGGCCGCTTCTCGGCGACATGGGCGGGAATCGAGGGGATCGTCATGACGTTTTGAGTCACATCTTCCCCGGTCACGCCATCGCCACGGGTCACGCAATATTGGAGTTCCCCATTTTCATAGATGAGGGACATGCCTAAGCCATCGATTTTGACTTCGCCCATGTAGGTGATGGTGTCTTTATGCAAAAGTTCCCTCACCCGCCGGTCAAAGTCGCGCATCTCGTCTTCGTTATAGACGTTGCCTAAAGAGAGCATCAAACGCTTATGCGGGATTTTCTTAAACTCATCGATGACCTGGCCACCGACCCGCTGAGTCGGCGAGTTCTTGCTCCGTAAATCCGGGAACTGTCCTTCAATGAGCGAGAGCTCGTTCATCAGACGGTCGAACTCGGCATCCGAAAGACTCGGGTTATCCAAAACGTAATACTCGTAGTTGGCTTTTTCGAGCGCGGCGGTAAGTTCCTTCACTCGAACGATCGCTTCATCGTGATTCATGCTTGTCCTCCTTTAGACGCCTTGCGGCTTAACATCGGATGGTTGGCTAATAAGGTCTTTTTGCCGCAGCTGATGAAGTTCACCACGATGATCGAATTATCGATGATCGAGAGGACTTCGCCTTCCCCAAATTTCTCATGGACGGCAATATCGCCAACCTTCCAGTCAGTGATGCCATTGCTAGCGGGCTTAGCTTCGGGCTCGGGTTCAGGTTCTTTGGCAAAGGGATCAATCGCATCGCCATCGCTAAAGAAGGACGAGGTCCCTTGGGAAGCGGGCTTCCAGCCTCCGCCCTTGGGCGTATGGCCATAGCCCGAATGGTAATCGCCATACCCTTCCTGATATTCGGTCGGCGGGAATTTTAGACCCGCGTCTTCAAAGAATTCGCTGGGGATCGCATGGGAATCGCTCACGAAGGAATAACCGGTATTGCAGGTCATGAAGAGTTTCTTCTTGGCCCGGGTCATCGCGACATAAGCTAAGCGGCGTTCCTCTTCTTTGCCGTCATGCCCCGATTCGTTTTCAACCCGCATCGAAGGGAAGGAGCCTTCGTTCATCGAAATGACGAAAACATAGTCAAACTCCAAGCCTTTGGCGATATGGATGGTCATAAGCGAGACATAATTGCCTTCGTTCATATCATCCTGCGAGGTGAGCAAAGTCACGTTCTGGAGGTAGTCATCGAAAGTGGATTCGGGGTTATTGGCGATGAAGTGAGTGATGTCATCAAATAAGGCGTTGACGTTGGCGGCCCGGTCTTCGTCCACCGATTCATCTTCCGCGGCATATTCGTAGTAACCGATATCGGTGATGAAGTCCTTGAGGATGGAAGAATAAACCTCAAAATTGTCCTTGAGCTTTTGTTTGACCGCTTCCATCTTGGTGAGAAGAACGGTGAGGGCGGTGATGACGCGGGGAGAAAGGTCGCTATTGTTGGGACTGATCGAAAGCAGATAGTTATATTCGCTGAGGTTCGCCGCTTTCGCTTCATTGCGGATAGTTTCCAAAGAGGTGTCGCCGATGCCGCGTTTCGGGACGTTAGCGATCCGTTCAAAGGAAACATCGTCGAGCGGATTAAGAAGCAACCGGAAATAAGCTAAGACATCCTTAACTTCCATACGCTGATAGAAGCGAAGGCCGCCAAAGACGCGGTAAGGGATGCCATGGGCCGCGAATTCGGCTTCAAAGGGACGAGTAACGTAAGAGCTGCGATAGAGAACCGCGATATTGCGGTACTCGGGCGGAGTGCTTTTCCGAGCCAAGCGTTCAATCTGGCTGATGACGTACTGGGCTTCGCCTTCGGCATTGGGCAAACGCTTAATCTCGATCGGGTCCCCTGCTCCATCGAGGGTATAGAGATTCTTCGGGACACGTTTTTTGTTCTTGGAGATCAGCAAGTTGGCCGCATCGAGAATGGTCTTCGTCGAGCGATAGTTCCGATCCAAGATGATGGTTTCGGCATCGGGGAACTCCTTGGCGAAATTGAGGATGATGTTTTGATTGGCCCCGCGCCAGGTGTAAATCGTCTGGTCTGGATCGCCAACCACATAGATATTGGTTTGGGGGGTGATAAGCAACTTCATCAGCTTATATTGAACATCGTTGGTATCCTGGAACTCATCGACCAAGATATGGTCAAAACGATGGGACCATTTCTCTCGGATGTCCGTGTTCTCACTCAGAATCCGAATCGTCTTGAGCAACAAGTCATCGAAGTCGAGGCAGAACATGGCCGTCTTCTTCTGCTCATACGCCACAAAGAAACGCAGGCATTCTTTTTCTTCATCGAAGGCCTCGCGGTCAATCACGATATCTTCCGGATAATCGCCTCGGCATTTCTTCTGGCGGATGTATTCGAGGGCAGTTTTGACGATCTTATCGCCTTTTTTATAGCCAAAATCAACCGCGATGTTTTTAACGAGGGCTTGCTGATCGTCCTCATCGAAAATCGTGAAGCCCACCGGATAATTGATGGAGCGGCACTCGGCCCGCAAAAAGCGAGCGCAGAAACTGTGGAAGGTCGAGACATGGAGGAAGAAGGCGGAATCAGGGACGAGTTTGCAGGCTCTATCCTTCATTTCGGCCGCGACCTTATTGGTGAAGGCAATCGCCAAAATACGGGAAGGATCCGCTTGCCGTTCCGAAATGAGATAAGAGATGCGGTACGTCAAAACCCGGGTCTTGCCCGAGCCGGCCCCAGCGATGATGCGGACATGCTGAGACCTCGTCTCCACCGCGGCTAATTGTTGTTGGTTAAGTAAACTCGCGTAATCCATAGTTCCGATTGCGAAATTAGTCTACTCTATCCCTCCTTCCCTATAAATAGGGAAAGTCGGTAGGGTAGTCCCTATCGGAACATTATTTTTAAATTGATGGTGAGGGCCCCGTAGGAACGTGCGTAAGCGTCCCTACGAGGGTACATGGGATGGGAGGTACATGGGGCCCTCACCTTAGATATAGGGGCCAAAAAGCAAAAAGGACCGAAAAAGAGAAAAATTCGACCTTGAGGCGCGTTACAATACTGGTATGACGCTTTTCACGCGGCGCGAAACCTTGACCGAAAACATGACCTATATGGCCATGATGGCGGCGATTAACGTCATCTTTTCTTTATTCGCCGCTTGGTTACCTCTAGGGGCGGTCTTCGTCATGATCGCGCTTCCCTTAACGAGCGCCGTCATCGCCATCTATTGCAAGCCCCGTTATTTCCCGATTTACTTGGTGGCCACGATCGGGGTCTGCTTAGCTGCGACCGCTTGGGATATCAAAAACACGCTATTCTATGTCGTCCCTTCCATTTGCACCGGCCTCGTCTATGGGATTTTGCGTCGCTTCAAGGTTCCGACATCCATCTTGGTCTTTATCGTCACCGGCATTCAAATGGGTCTCACCTTCGCCTCGATTTACCTCATTCAATTCTTCTTTAACGTCAACATGATCGAATTCGTAGAGACCCTGCTTGGCTTAGCCAAATCGCCCTTAATGATCAACGTCGTTCCGGCGGCGATGTTCGCCTATGCCTTGGGCCAATCGGCCTTGAGCCATCTCTTTATGACGGGGGAACTCAGCCACCTCAATCAGCAAGAAGCCGAGGAAGGCTGGATCAAATGGCTTTACCCGGCCGTGACTTTGCTGGCCGCTGGCCTATCCTTCGCTTCGATCTTTTGGATGGCTTCGGTCGGTTACGTCATCATGATCACCGCCCTCTATTTTGCCTGCTGGTGCGGCTCCACCCTTTTCGCCCCCAAGGCTCCGATCGCGACCTACATTGTTCTTGGAGTTCTCTTGCTGTTGAGTTTCGGCCTCTTCGTTGGCTTTTACTCCCGTTTCAATGAAGGCGATGGCCTGATTTTGCTCAATCTCCCTCTCGTGGCCTTAGCCTTAGCGGCTTTGTTGAATCTTCTTTTAGCAAAACCCTCTACTAAAGTAGAATAGATGCACTAGGATAAAGGCATGCAGTTCCTCAAAATGTTCGGATTAGGAATTCTCTACGCTCTTCTTTTTCCGTTCCTGTGCGTGGCTTTAGCCCTCTTCGCCGTCTATGGCGTCATCGTTTTTCTCGTTGAGTTTATCATCATGGTCGTTCATTTCTTCTCGGGCAAGAAACTCTTCCCGCCCTTCCCCGAAGATCAAAAGGCTTATCAGATTCTTCTGCAGCTTCAGCAGCAGCAACTCGCGGCCGCTAATCCCCAGCAGCCTCAAACCAATGTCTACGTTCAGCAAAACTATTACACCCCGCATGGCCAACCGATTCCTGGCGCCGCCCCGCAGCCGAGCGGCACTCCGATTGGGCAGCAGCCTCAATCCTCTTGGCAACCTTTAGGCAATCCTGAAGCCGGCCAGCTCCCGCCCCAGCAGCCCGGGCAGATTCCGCCGCAACCCTCCTATACGCAACAACCCAATCAGATTCCCCAGCAGCAAAGGCCAATGAATCCTTTCGATGTGATCGACACCAATTCGGAGGATAAAAAATGAACCGCTTCCTTCCGATTTTGGCCACGATTGAAATGTCGGAAAACGACAAGCGGGCTTTAATCGCCCTCGTCATTATTTTGGTGATTCTCTTTGTTCTGATTGGCTTATTGGGAATGGCGGTCCGCAAGACCATGGAATACCAAGGCAAGCGCGCCGACACTTTGATGCACGACGTCACCATCACCAAGGTCGTCACCACTCCCTTGCAGTTCCGCGTCCTCGGCCGCAAGAAGAATCACCGTCTCCTCTACCGTCAAAGCCTCTGGCCTTTCTTGGTGGCTTTAACCGGCCTCATCATTTGGATTATCGCTAGTCTAGCGACGCGCAACTGGACTGAAAACATCTTCGCCGATTTTGGCGACCTCTTCTTCCTCTTCAATTGGAATGCTGAAGGCGTCTGGACCAGCGTATTCGGACTCACCCTCCTCGCCAAATTCCCTCCGCTCAGCCAAAATCCTCATATTGTTCCTGAACATATCGCCTCCTACTTTGAGGTGACTTTCTTCTTGGTTGCCGCGGGCTGGTACCTTGTGGTTATCCAAGCCTTCATCAGCCGGGCTTTCATGATTCAAAAACGGAGCCGCGATGTCTTCTCAAAGAGTCTAAAAGACTATAAGGCGAATGACGTCGATACCAGCAAACTGCCCCCGCTTCCGCCCTCCGATTAATCCATCATAAAAAAGGGATCCGACGATTGCCGAATTCCTTTTCTTTTTGTCGTTACCGATTAATTGAAGTCGTCCTTGGCTAAGGCCCAACCGATCGCGTAGAACCCGGTGTCGAGCTGGAGGGAAAGTAAGCCTAGGAAGAAGTTAGCCCAGTCATGATCCTGAGTCAGCGTAACAATGGATAAGGCTAAGTCCACGAAGAAGATCACGAACATCACAATGGCCATCAAAGAAACGAAAGAAATAAAAGGCCCTTTGCCCTTGGCGTAGGAGAATCCTCCAATCGCCGCGAAGGTCAAAACGAAGAACAAGAACGGCTTCATCACGTATTGAAAGACGCTGACGAAATCGTTCCATTTCACCTCACCCGTGAAGGGATAAACGATCGTTTCGATAAGTTGGGCAGTCGCATCAAGCAATAGCAAAACCGAGCCGATGCACAAGAAGACTAAGCCCAGCTTAATAATGCGGCCAGCGTGAGCTTGCCGTTTTTCAAAAGCCGCTTGGTCTTGGACTTTCATAGCTACTTCAAGGCTAACACGAGATCGACGATTTCCCAAGCCAAGAACCCCACCTCGATGAGGCAGAGGATGATAAAGAGCCAAAAGATCCGCTTACGGGCGGTGTCCTTCTGCTGATCCTCGGAATTCTCCACCGGCAAAGTCGACTCAAAAGAGTCTTGATAGTTCGGCGTCGGATTCGGGTTGCTAGGATTAGGCTGATCCATAGATTAGTACTTCAAGTTGCTCGAAGTTCTCGGATAGGGTTCGGTATCGCGAATGTTTGCAACGCCGGTGATATACATCAATAAACGATCAAAGCCAATGCCAAAGCCCGAGTGGATGCAGCCGCCGTATTTACGGAGGTTCAAATACCATTCAAGACCCTTGGTGTTGCCGATTTTGTCCATCTTGGCTTTCAGGACATCGTAACGTTCCTCACGCTGAGAACCGCCGATGATTTCGCCTTCGCCCGGGACTAAGCAGTCGCAAGCGGCGACGGTCTTGCCATCATCGTTCTCACGCATATAGAACGCTTTGATTTCTTTAGGATAATCGATGAGGAACATCGGGCCTTTGACGATCTCTTCGGTGAGATAACGTTCGTGCTCGCTTTGCAGATCCATGCCCCATTCGATATTGGAATTATCGAACTTGTGACCATTCTTAACCGCTTCTTGGAGCAGTTTGATGCCCTCGGTGTATTCCATATGAGTGAAGGGGGTATTGAGGACGTGATTGAGCTTTTCGAGAAGGCCCTTATCGATGAAGGTGTTGAAGAAAGCCATTTCATCGGGGCAGTGATCGAGGACATAACGGATGCAGAATTTGATGGTCTCTTCCATGAGAGCCATATCGTCATCGAGGTCGGCGAAAGCAATTTCGGGTTCAATCATCCAGAACTCGGAAGCGTGGCGCGGAGTGTTGCTCTTCTCGGCGCGGAAAGTCGGGCCGAAGGTATAGACATCGCGGAAGGCCATGGCGAAGGCTTCGACATGGAGTTGGCCTGAGACCGTTAAGGACGCCCGGCGGCCATAGAAATCATTGATCGGATCCTTGGCATCGGTGGTCACCGTGAAAACCTGGCCGGCACCTTCGGCATCGTTCGCCGTGATTTCGGGGGTATGGACATAGATGAAGCCTTTGCCCTGGAAGAATTCGTGGATCGCCATCGCTAGAACGCTGCGGACCCGATAAAGGGCCGTGAAGGTATTGGTTCTCGGACGAAGATAGGCAATGTCGCGGAGATATTCCATCGTGTGGAATTTCTTTTGTAGTGGGTAATCCGGATCGACGTCGCCCAAGATGGTGATGGCCGATGCGTGGACTTCAAACGGCTGTTTCATGGCGGGGGTGAGTCGGATTTCGCCCTTAACCGCAATGGCGGCACCCGTCAAAATATGAGCGACCTTGGCATAGTCGCCGATCGCCGAATCATAAACGATTTGAATCGCTTTAAAGCAGGTCCCATCGTTGAGCTCGATGAACCCGATCGATCCGTTATCACGATTGGTACGAACCCAACCTTCGAGATAAACGGGATTGGACTTCGTGATATCTTTTTTGCTCGCGAAGTCGGCATAGAGAGACTGGACAGTAATGGCTTTTGGTTGCATGCGACTAGTATAAAGGCGAAAAGAGAAAAAGAGTAGAGGGCTTTGCTTAAAAGCAAAAGAAAGGGATTGGCATTTTTCTTTTGGCTTTATAGTGACAAACCCCGCTATACTAGGGCCCGAGGGAAAATTGATGAACACCAAATTGTTGTTGCCGGTCGCCTTGCTTGGATTCGCCTTAACCAGTTGCGGAGGCTCTTCCAATTCGAGTTCGGCTTCTTTGGTTCCAAGCGTTACGAGTTCCGTTTCTTCAGGCCTGAGTTCCGAGACGACCAGCGAGAGCGCTGCTCCCGTAACGACTTCAGAGAGTTCATCCAGCCAAACGCCCATCTCGACGAGTCTCGCCCCAGAAGGCGCCATCCATGCGATTACTTATGACGATATTCCAACAACCAGTCAAAGCACCTATCTCAGCGATACCGAAATCACGGTCGGAGAAGATAAGTACCAACTCGATTGCATTCAGCAAGGCCATGGTTCCTACGCCAACCTTATTCAAGCCAAGGCTGGTGTGGCGACGATTTATAACAAGACTCCGATGCTCGGAAAATTGACAATCGTAACTCTCGATAAGAGCGCAGTGAATGGCGGGGGCCATGGCGTTCCGACCATTTATGTGGGCGATGCGGCCAATCCTCAAACGGACACGGCTACCGTTGATCACGAAAGTATCACCGTTTCTGGTGTTGCTTATGATTCTTATTCGACCGTATTAACGGCCAGTTATTTCACTTACGTGAACGCCGGCGCCTATGCCGCCTATATTTCGGTCTTCAAAATCGTCAGTTAATCAATCGAATTTCGCCCAATCCGAAATCCGCCAGTTGGGATCAACCCCAAGAGTTAATGGGGCAAAGACTTTTCGTTCGTACAAATGTTCAGCGACTTTGGCAATCATGGCCGCGTTATCGGTCGTGCACCAAAGCGGAGGAATAATCAGATCGATCCCCGTGCCTTCAAGGCGAGCTTTCATTTGCTCACGAAGATAGGAATTCGCACTCACGCCCCCCGCCAAAACCATTTGTTTAACGTGGTAATCTTCGGCCGCACGGGTGGCCTTTTCAAGGATCATTCCGATGGCGACATCCTGAAAGGAACGGGCCATGTCATCGAGACGAACCGGTTCGCCTTTCATCTTTAAAGAGTTGACCAAATTGATGACGGAGGTCTTTAAGCCGGAATAGGAGAAATCGTATTTGCCTTCGCCAGCGTTAGGCTCAGGAAGATCGTAGGTATGTTTGCCAAGTTTGGCGTGTTGATCGATCGGTAATCCGCCGGGATAAGGAAGCCCTAAAACGCGAGCGACTTTATCGTAGCATTCACCGACGGCATCATCCTTCGTCTCGCCAATGATTTCAAAATCGAGATCGCCCTTCATGATGACCAGTTCGGTATTCCCGCCAGACACCACCACGCAAAGAAGCGGGAACTTCAGGGTTCCAACGTATTCGTTAGCGTAGATGTGGCCAGCCAAATGGTGCACTGGAATTAAGGGCTTATCGTAGAGCATCGCTAAGGTCTTCGCGGCTTGTAATCCGACATGGAGGCAACCAATTAGGCCCGGGCCACGGGTAACGGCGAAAGCATCGATCTCTTCGGGCTTGAGCTTAGCTTGACGTAAGGCTTCGGTTAAACAAACGGTAATGTTCTCGGTATGAAGACGCGAAGCGATTTCCGGCATGACGCCGCCATATTTTTCATGGACGGCGATTTGGGTGGCAACGACGTTAGCTAAAAGCTTGCCGTTATCGGTGATGGCGACACTGGTCTCGTCGCAGGAGGATTCGATTGCTAAGATCCTAGTCATTGATAATGCTCCTCACCATGTAGATGGCATCTTCGCCATCGTCATAATATTTGGGTTTGGTCGTAATCACTTCAAAGGCGTGTTTCTTGTAGAAACGTTGGGCGTTGGTGTTGCTGAGGCGGACTTCCAAAGTAACGAAGTCGACTTCATCTTCTTGGGCTTGGCAGGTTTTGATCATCGCGCCGATCAGTTGGGTGCCCACACCCCGTTTACGGAACTTCTCATCGACGGCAATCTGATTAATCGTGGCCGAATCAAAGGTGATCATGAAGTCGATGAAGCCCACGACATTGGAGTCCACCACCGCGACCAAGATATTGCCAACCGGGTTCTCCATAAGTTCGTAAGTCATCTGTTTCTCGGTGTAGGGATTCTTAAAAGCGGCCTCTTCGATGCGCATGACCGAAGACATATCGGCCGAGTTCATTTTGCGGACGATGATTTTGATTTCGGAAGCACTGTAGGAATCCTTAAGATAAACCGGACGGGCGCCTAAAGGTTCGGTGCAAAGATTGGCTAAGGTGTCGGCTTCATTCAGATTGCTTAACACATCCACGGTCTCGCCCTTTAAGCCTAAGTAGCCCAAATCGCCCGAGAGAACGTACTCCGGGTGTTCTTTAACGTAGGTTAAGACTTGGGGATTATCCATGATGCGGTCAGAGAGGATTTCTTTTTGGCCTTGGTAAACGCCAATATAGCTCCGTTGACTGCGCGCGTTGGTGAGGCAGATCGTCGGCTTGTCTCCCACCTTCATCACTTGGAGCGAGGAAACAAGATACAGCGGAATATTTAAAGCAAAGACAATGGTCTTAGCGATGGTGAGCGCAATGCGAATGCCCGTATAAGAGCCCGGCCCTTTGCTCACGACTACAAAAGCAATCTCAGAACGTTGAACCGCATGTTTCTTAAGGAGTTTATCGATCTCCGCGACCATGAACTCGGATTGTTTTTGCCAAGCTTCATAAGAGATCTCATCGATGAGCTGATGATCCTGAGCTAATCCAACCGAAAGATTGGTGTTCGAGGAATCGAGCAATAGGCTATACATTAGAAAGCCTCCTTAGCGGCGCTAACGATCGCGTCAAAATGCGCATTCGGGGAAGTCAAAGTGATTTCGCGGTTATCTCCACCGATGTTTTTAATAACGACTTCTAGGCATTCGGGAGGCAAAAGCTTCTCAACATACATCGGCCACTCAATGAAGCAAACGCCATTGCCTTCAATGAATTCGTCGAGGCCAAGTTCGATGTTTTGATTCTCGAGACGGTAAGCGTCGATATGGTAAAGAGGCAAAGTGCCTTTAAAGTAGCATTTCATGATGTTAAAGGTCGGGGAAATGACGTCCTCGTTGCACTTTAAGGCAGCCGCCACGCCACCGACGAGGGTGGTTTTGCCAGCCCCGAGATCGCCTTTAAGCAAGACGACGTCGCCCGCCTTGAAGAAGGGGGCCATTAATTGGCCAAGTTGATGGGTTTGTTGTTTCGAATGGGTTTGAAAGGTGTAATTCATGGTGCTCACCGCGAGGGTGATTATATCACCCTGAAATATGCTAGGATATGTTATCAGGTAACAACTATGCTCGATTGTATCATTGTCGGTGGCGGTCCTGTCGGCTTATTCGCGGCAGCAGAACTCCAAAAGCAAAAGCGTTCTTTCCGTTTGCTTGAGGCTTCCGATACCCTCGGCGGCCAAACCTTAACGCTCTATCCCGAAAAAGAGATTGTGGATATCCCAGGAATTCCCTCCATCAAGGCCAAAGACTACATCGCTTCCTTAATTCAAAATATCGACCCCGTGAATGTGAGTTTAGGGGTTAAGGTCCTTTCCTATGTTCATGAAGGTGAGACCTTAAGTGTCACTACTTCTGATGGCATTATTAAGGCCAAGAACCTCCTGTTAGCGACCGGCCTAGGGTTCTATAAACCCCGGACGATGGGTTTGCCCAATGAAGAGAAATATTCCAATATCCTTTATACCTTAAAGGACTTCAACTTTTTGAAAGGGAAGAAAGTCGTGATCTTTGGCGGCGGCGACTCTGCGCTGGACTGGGCCAAAGAGATTTCGCAAATCAGTTCCTTTGTTTCCTTGGTCCATCGCCGGACCGAGTTCCGTGGGAACCCCGATACCATTAAAGGCCGGCCGGTGACTCTTTATCTTCCTTATATTCCTCACGCCCTTATCGAAAGCAACGAGAAGCTCGTCGGCATTACGATTGAGGAAGTGAATGACCACCACCTCATTAATCTCGAAGCGGATTATGTCCTGGTTAACTATGGCGCGGTCCCTTCTCCTTCGCTTTTAGGTTTAAAACCGGGCCCAACCTTTGGAGCGCTCGTGAATGAACACTGCGAAGCTGAGCCTCATGTTTTTGCCGTCGGAGATTGCTGTTCCTATGAAGGCAAACTCAAACGAATTGCCCCAGGGCAGGAAGACGTTAGACGGGCCTTAGCCGTTATGCTTTCGGAGTGATTACCGCTTTATTCTCGTCTTGGAATTTTTGATATAGCGCCCGAATTACCCCATCGACAAAGGGGAATTCTTTATTGGCGATCATCGCTTGGACTTCATCTTTGCTTTTACGAATGGCCGCGGTCAAATCGGGCGGATAGCCATAGGTTAAAACATGGCGTTCAAATTCTTTTTCATCGAGAGTCCGCTCCACCATATCGGGATAGAGCTTCACATCGAGATCGTAATCGATGTATTTGAGATAACCTTGGTCCAATAAAGTCGGAGTCGCGATATTGACATAGTAGCAGATGCCGCCATTTTCTTTAAACATGGCGATCACGTTCATCCACCGCTTCTTAAAGAGTAAGAAGATCGCGTGTTCGCGGGTCATCCATTTGCGGCCATCGGATTCGGTAACGGAGGAGCCTTTGGAGGCTAACGCCCAGTACTCATTGGTTTCTTGAACGAGAAAAGCTGGGCTCCATTGCCGATGCAAAAGCCCATCGTGCTTGTACGCTTGGACTTTCATCCAACGTTCAAATCTCGGATCCGCGCTGTTCATCTCGTTTACCTGACGAAGGCCTTGACCAAAAAGGCCTCGGTCTTACCCGAGGCCATTGTAACCCAGTAACGAATCTTTACAAGTTTTTGTACATAATCGTCTCGACGAATTTGCAAACCTCGCGACAACGGTCCGCCGTCTCTTCGAGCATCGTGTACATGGCCTCGCCACGGTGACGGGCAAAACCATCCTTAATCGTCATATACATCGTGTGCATATCCTCTTCATAGATATCGTCGGTCTCTTCCTCGAGATGGACAACTTCCATGATGTAGGGTTTCAGCACGCCATCTTTAGGGAACTCGGGGAAATGTTCAAGGCAGATCTCAGTTTTGCCAATGCAGTCATCGACCACTTCAGCAAAGTGAATCGTATCGGCCGGAAGTTCATGGTAATCGTAGATATAGAGCTTTAACGGAACTTCCTCAATGGCATCGGTGATATCGTCGATGAGACGAAGGAGTTCGAGAATGTCCTCACGGTCGATCGGAGTCATGAATTCGCGAGTCAACTTTTCCATGACCTCGTGTTTTTGGTCATCGGCCTCGTGCTCAATCCGGTGAATCGAATCTTTAATTTCCTTAAGTTTGGAGTAATCAAAATGCTTCATGAAGTCGAGCAAGGCTTCTGAACACTTCTTGGCGTAACTGCATAGCCGCGGGAACGAATCGTAGTAATAATTGCTTTTGGCTTTGTTGAACATAAAAGGGATCCTCCTATTTAAAGATCGCTAATAAGATGGCGGTCAGCCCACCGCCAAGAAGAACAGCCACCGGTAAAGTGATGAGCCAGGTGAGCACCATCTCACCGGCGACATCCCAGCGGACTCGGCGGATGCCTTTGCTCGCGCCTGAGCCCAAAATCGCGCTCATCTTAACCTGTCCAGTTGAGACCGGCCAGCCTAAGAATGTCGCAATCAAAAGTCCTGCAGAACCGGCTAAATCGGTCGCAAAACCTTGATATTTCTCTAGTTTTGCCATCCCGACTCCAACGGTCTTAATGACCTTGTAGCCGCCAAAGCACGTACCGATAAACATCACTAATCCAACTAAGAGAATTACCCACCAAGGAATCTGAGTCGTGCTGACGGAAGAATTGCCTTGAGCCACCGCCACGATCATCAAGAAGACACCAATAAACTTAAGGCCGTCTTGAACGCCGTGCATGAACGCCATCGCCCCAGCGGAGAAGTCTTGAGCAATATCGAAGAAACGCGTGGTCTTAGATCGCGTCATCCGTTTGCAGATTAACTCAATCAGTTTCACGAAAACAAAACCCAGCAAGAAACCAATGATAAGCGAAGCGATAATACCGATAATTGCCGTTAACCACTGCATCCAGTTAATGCCGGCGAACCAATTGCCGCCTTGCCGCATCGCCACATAAGCAATCGAAGCTCCGGTTAATCCCCCAAGCAATTCGTTGCTTTCGGAGGAAGGGAAACCAATTAAGGTCGCCACGGTCGAGAAAATCAATATGGAAAGCATCGCCACGGAAATCATGATGAGCGCGGGTTCGGCCAGAACAGTGTTCCCATCGCTAGGAAGCCGAACAATATTAGCAACGGTTTCGGCGACGCCAGTCGAAAGAACATTTGAAAGGAAACCCATGGCAATGGTTCCAAGTCCATTTAAAATCGCCGCCATGATAACGGCCTTACGAGCATCGATGGAACGGGTGGATACTGCGGTTGCAATCGCATTTGGCGCATCACTCCAGCCATTCACAAAGACGACCGCTAACGTCAAAAAAGCGGCAACAAACAGCCAAGGTTGAGACACGCCGGCATTAAAGAAATCAGAGATGCTCATTCTTTTAATTAACGTTCGGGCTACGTCTTTTTATTGTACGCGCTCCTCTAAAAAGAAAAAACCCACTCCTGATAAGTGGGTTTAGTTTCGCCAAGTTATTTGGTTCCGTTGAAGAGCAAGCCGAGATCAAGGAACTCCTTAAGATTGGCTTTAAATTCTTTGGTCGGACCCGGATTAAACGCTTTCTGAAGCGGGATCACCATGAGGTCATCTTCATAGCCAAGGCAGATATAGGTGCGGCCGGGCTTAATGGAAATCGCCACATCGACAAGGGTCTTGTTGGTGGCAACTTGAGCGAAGGCCATCCGAATCTTGTGGGTGAGATAACGTTTCTCCTCGTTATCCCCATAGACGGAAAACTTCTGAGAGTCTTCAATGCAGTTCATCCGTTTGATGCAACTCGGAGGTAGGGCCCGGTCATTGCCTTTGAAGTAGATAACTAAGCCGGTTCCTTCATAGGTGTTCGGCATCCGAAGATATTTGCCAACGAAGGAGGTCTCAAGAGCTTTCTTGCCTTTAACTTGGCTGGCGGCATCCTCAATTGCGCAATCGGCGCCCTGATACTTGAAAGTCACAGCATAACGGCTGCCAACTTTGTAGACATCATCGTACATACCGCAGGCTTTGAACTCATCGAGATCAAGCTTGGTATCGAGGTCGGCGTGGTAGCCTTCGACCTTTAAGTCTTCGGTCGCATAAGCGTAACTGGCGTCATAGTACTTTTTGAAGTATTCCTTGATGCCGTTATCCGCATGTTTCCGGAAGAAATAGGAATAGATGCCTAAGCCGATCACGGCAGCGCCGGCGATGGAAAGGGCAATGATTAAGGAGGTATTCCCAGAATTGGGCATGAGAACAAACGGGATAATCCAACCCGCTAAAATGCAAACCACGACCGCAATCGAGACAATCAGTTTAATCAGATTATCGTGCTTATACTTCTTAAAGAATTCGTTGCGGGCATCTTCAACCGTTTGAAGGTTGGGGTCGTCATAGGTGTAAGAGACGGGTTCCTCGACTTTCGCCGGGGCCGCTTCCGCAGCTTTCGGCTCTTCTTTTACTGGCTCTGGTGCCGGGGCGGGTTCGGGTTTAGAAACGGCCGGATGAGCATCGGTAAAATCATCATCCGTGGGGGTGGTGACATCTTTTACAGGTTCGCTAACCGGTTCAGCAATAGGTTCTTCAACTTTCTTTTTCTTGGCCATAGTGATCTCCTAAGGACAAAAGGACTATAACACGCGGACAGGCAAAAGAACTATTTATTCTTACGAAAAGGCCCTACTTGTTACTCCAGTTAATCGGAGTTGAGCCATGCTCTTTAAGTAAGGTATTGCACTGGCTGAAGAGGTGCTTGTCAAACCAGCCGCCATAATTCGCGGCCAATGGCGAGGGGTGCGATGCAATGAGGGGAAAGTGCTTCGGATTTTGAATAAAGGGCAAATACTTCCGAGCAAAGGTGCCCCAAAGCATAAAGACAATCGGTTGATCGAGATGGTCGATATAGAGCATGACATCGGCGATGAAGTTATCGTATTCCGCCCGCTGATGGGATAAGGCTTGCCCCGCCCGGACGGTTAAGTAAGCATTTAGAAGCAGCACCCCTTGCTTCGCCCAGCAAGTGAGGTCGCCATTGCTAAAATCCATGGTGATACCCAAATCCGATTGGATCTCTTTATAGACGTTAATGAGTGAAGGCGGAGGGTCGATGCCTTTTGGGACAGAAAAGGACATGCCCATGGCTTGGCCGGGATTGTGATAAGGATCCTGACCGATAATGACAACTTTAAGGTCGCTCGGTTTGGTTAAGGCAAAGGCCTGATAAACCATATTCCGTGGGGGATAGATAGTATATTTGGCGTATTCTTCATCCAAAAAAGCATGCAGGGACTTGGAGTATTCCTGCTCCTTCACGTGGTCGAAGAGATCTTTCCAATCGTTAATCATATGAAATTATTATAAGTTTTTCCCCTCACGCGTGTGCGTTATAATTACAACCATGAAGGTCTTTTGGTTATTCAACCACCCGGCACCCTACAAGGTTGATTTCTTCAACGAACTCGGTAAATCTTGCGATTTGACTGTCGTATTTGAACGGGCCAATGAAGCGGGCAGAAATAGTATCTTTTACTCCGAAAAGCCTCTTTGCTTCCACGCCATCATCGCGAAGTCCCTTTATCTGGGCGGAGTGAACAACTGGACAAGGGAGCCGGTCAAAATTTTGAAGAAAAACCATTATGACCTCATTGTCATTAATGGCTGGCGGACCCTATCCGAGCGCAACACAATCTCCTTTTTAAAGCGTCACCACATCCCTTACATCTTCTATATCAATGGCGGACTGATCAAACCCCACGAGAATGGCATCAAAGCCGAATTTAAGTCCTCCTATATTCGTGGAGCCAGCGCTTATTTCTGCCCCGATCGCAATTCGGGCAAATATTTGACCCATTATGGTGCGGACTCCAGCAAGATTTTCCTTTACCCCTACTCTTCCATTTTCGCTTCCGAAGTCCTTCCCTCTCCTTACACCCCTTATCAAAAAGCTTCGTTGCGGGAACATTTACGAGTCCAAGGCAGCCGCATCTTCATTTCTTCGGGTCAATTCATTGAACGGAAAAATTTCACCGAGCTCATCGCCTTGTGGAAAGACGTCCCCAAAGATTGGACGCTGCTTCTCGTCGGCGAAGGCAAAGAAAAGAAGAAGTATGAAAAAGAACAAAGCGATCTCGGTCTAAGCAATGTCCTTTTGCTTCCCTTTCGCCCCCACAAAGAACTCCTTCGTCTCTTCCGCGCCTGCGATGCCTTCATTTTCTTATCGAAAGAAGACATCTATGGCCACGTGATTAACGAAGCGCTCTCCCAAGGCCTCCCCGTTGTCTCTTCGGCCCACGTCAACGCGGCTGCCCATCTGATTAAAAACGGCTATAATGGCTTTCTAATCGACCTTGATGACCGCAAAGGCATCATTGATGCGATTGGTAAAACTAACGACCCCGTGATGTCATTAAACGCCATTGAAGTCGCCAAGCAGAATACGATCGAGGCCAGCGCCAAGTTCCATCTCGAGCAATTTGAAGTTCTCACAAAGGCAAGTAAGCAATGAATGTTATCTATCTAACCACAGCGATGCGGGATGAGGATTTTCGCCTCCTCTCTCATTTGGCCGCGAAGAAGCCTAATCCCGCGGGCCAGAACTTTCACAATAAACTCATTCGGGCGATTTCGTTAAAGGACCAAATCCAGGTTTACTCGATTGTCCCTTCCTACGAGCACATCGTTTACGAAGGCAACTTCGAAGGCAAAAGTGTCATTGACTTCTTCTATTTCGAAGCCCCGAAAAACCGGTTCAAACGTTATTTCAATTTAGCGAAGACCATCGCTAAGACGATCGAGGAACGTTTTGATCCGACGACCCAAAAAGACGCGGTCATCATGTACGATTCCCTCAATATCTATTTGGCTAAAGCCTCGGCCATATTGAGTCACCGCCTCGGCATCAAACGCGTGGCCATTCTCACGGATAATCCCGATAACATCACTGGCGTTTCTCATGCCTATGTGAAGAAGGTTTTGAAGCTCAGCAAAGGGGCGGATGGCTTCTTCTCCCTTTCGAACAGTTTAATTGATCTATTTAACCCGCATCAACGCAACTTCGCGATCACCGAAGGCGTCGTGGAATCCAACCCCCGTTCTTTCCCCCTCTACAACAAGCCTTACATCTATTTTGGCGGGGCCCTGTATATCAAATACGGCGTTCCGGCCCTGATCGCTGCCTATCAGTTGGAGCATCCCGATTACGACCTTTTAATCGCAGGACATGGACCTTACGAAGCCGAAATTCGGGCTGCGACTTTCATGAACCCTCGGATTATCTTCTTAGGGCAGGTTGGCCGCGCCGAAAACTACAACTATGAACGCCATGCCGCCCTCAACATTAACCCCCGGCGCTTCAATGAAGATTTGGATCGGAATAGCATCCCCTCAAAAATGCTGGAATACCTTGCCGCGGGTCAGCCGATTCTTTCAACCCGTCAAAGCCGACTTCAGACCCTATTCCCCGAGGACGTAAACTGGATTGACACCGGCGATAACATGATTGGTATCAAACGTTTCTTCCACGACCATCTCAACGACAAAAAGAAATTCATCAACCTCAAAACCAATGGAGCTGAGCAAACCGTTTTGACTCGCTATGGTTTAGAAGCAACCTCCAAGACAATTCATAATCTTTTGACCCGCGTTTTGCATAACTAAAACAAATAATCCGATCCGAAATCTTTGGCATTTGCTCTTTTCGCTGAACCTGTTTCTCTCAAAAAAGAGAGAAAAAGTATCCCTAGCCATTTATAATTGAGGCCACATGGAAGACGTGAAGGAAAAGAAACCAGTCGCTCATAATGGTTCGAGCAACGTTCGAGTCAACGTGGTCATCAACCTGATCCGCACCCTTACCCTCACCATTCTTTCGTTCATCACTTTCCCGTATGTTTGCCGCATTTTGGGGGACTCCGTTCTCGGCATTTATACCTGGGTCAATACCTTCGTTTATTACTTTTTGATCTTGGCTAAAATCTCGATTCCCAATATCGCCATTCGTGAATGCATGAAGGTTCGCGACGATAAAGTCGCTTTCTCCCACAAGGTTCAGGAATTCTATCTGCTTCAGGCCTTCATGACCCTATTCAGCTTTGCCCTCATGGTGGCCATCATTTCCTCCGTTCCGACCTTCCAAGACCAAACCTATAGCCAATTGGCCTTCCTTCTCTCGATTAACTTCTTGGCGGGTGTCTTCTCCTTTGAGTGGGTCTATATCGCCCTCGAGAAGCATTTCTACATCGCCGTCCGTTCCATCATGACCCTCGCCTTAAGCGCGGTGCTCACCTTCATCTATGTCACCGCCCAAAACCAGCCGATCCGTATCGTCTTCGTCTATGGCGGAATCACGATTCTATCCACCATCCTGACTTCGCTGATCAACTGCATGATCTTACCCAAATATGTGAGCTTTAAGAAGACGGGACCTTACGAGTTCCGCGAGATGATCCGGCCCCTCTTCGTGCTCTTTTTGATTTCCTTCGTCCTCACCTTTTATAACGAGACCGATGTGCTGTTACTAGGCTTCCTTGACCCTACGAAATCCGCGGTCGGGGCGTATTCGGTCGGAGTTAAGGGCATCGATATCATCATCACGGTCATCACCTCGCTTTACGCCGTCTTCATGCCACGAGCCAACTTCTACTATCAAAAGGACGATAAACGTTTCTTCAAAAATCTGATCTCCTATTCCACGAACATCACGTTCTTTATTGCCGTCCCTGCAATTGCCACCATGACCACTTTGGCCTCACCCGTAACCGCGTTAATTTCCGGAAACTACACTGCCGAGGCAATCAACACTTATCAAGATTCGTCCTGGGTCTTGGTGATTTTATCAATCATGATGCTCACCTATTCCATCGGGGATAACATCTACACTGAAATTTTGCTGCCGACTAAGCGAGAAAAGATCTATCTCTATACGATGATCATCGGCGTGCTCCTAAACGTCGGGCTGTCGTTGCTATTTGCTCTTGTGATTTGGCCGGATCATCAAGTCATTGGCGTCGCCGTGGCCACCGGTCTTACCGACATCCTGATCTTGGGTTATTTGGTCTATCAAACCCGAGAATACGCCTTACACGCCGTCTTTAATTTCAATAATCTGAAGATTATCATCTTGGGCGCAATCGTAGCCGTCCTTTCTTATTTCTTGGGGCCCATCTTCTTGCGTTTGCTTCCCTGGACGGGCAATGATGTTTGGAAGAGTTACGTTCTAGAACTCGTCATCGTCGTCGGCATCGACGCTGTGGTCTACATCTTAGGTTTGCTCTTAATGAAAGAGAAACTTGTGAGCTCCTTCTTGCCGAGCCACCGCAAGGAAATGGAGGAAAAGAATAATGGCTAATCCCCGTTTAAAAGAAAATAAGTTCAAGCGAGCTTTGGCGGTGCCCTTCCGGGGCGTCGTCCGTAAGCTTTCGCCAGTGAATTACGTGAAGCTGCAATATAAGTACATCACCCATCACCCCTGCAACCTGAAGAACCCGCAGCGTTATACCGAGAAACTCCAATTCCTCCGTTTATTTGTCGATCCTTATGATCACCAGGCCATCCGTTGCGCCGGCCGCGTCACCGTCCGCGATTACGTGAAAGAAAAAGGTTATAGCGATGCTCTTATCCCTTGCTTAGGCGTCTATGACCGCTTCGAAGACATTAACTTCGATATCCTCCCCGATGCTTTCGTCATGAAATGCAGTCACGCTTCTGGCTACAACCTCATCGTAAAAAACAAGCACACCCTGAACTATGTGACCGCAAAAAAGAAATTCGATCACTGGCTTAAAACTGATTACGGGGCGAAGACCATGGAGCGGCATTATAGCGGCATCAAACCTCAGATTATCATTGAGCAATACATTGGAGACGCCCAGCATCTTCCCGTGGAATACAAGATTCATGTCTTTAATGGCGCCGCCCGCTCGCTGTATGTTGTGACCGGCCGCGGCGAAGATATCCGTTACACCAATATGTACATCGACTGGACCCCCTTTGATGGCAGTCAGTTCAATGGTTGGAAGAAAGCCGATCAGCCTTTAACGAAGCCCGCCAACTTTGACGCGATGGTCAAGATGGCTGAGGATTTGGCTCGCCCGTTCCCCTTCGTCCGTGTCGACCTCTATGACGTGAATGGGAAAATCTACTTTGGCGAGATGACCTTCACACCCGCTAAAGGCACTTTAATCCTTGATGATGATAAAGCCGATTTCGAGATGGGAAAATGGCTGGACATCAGCCGTTATCTGACCGCCAAGAAAAAGTAAAATAAAAGGGGTTTTGCGAATCTTTGTTCCGCAAAACCCCGTTTTTTATGCTGACCAAGTGGAGTCGGGGAACATGATTTCGTAGAGCATCAAGGCGAGATAGTAATCGTGGGTTTCTTCCATATTCGAATAGGTCGGATATTGGGCTCTCGCGGTAGCGTCCCCAATGAAATCGCCGTCGGTGGGAATGCTGTAGGTCACAGACATGCCGACGATACCTTTCGGATCGAAGGCGGGATCGATATCGGACCAATAGAAACCTAAGAGGATGGTGTATTCCGCGGAGATGTTCGTTTCCAGAGTTACGCCTGGCATAGTGAAGGCGTACTTTTGAATTGCTTCCCCATAGGGATGCTTATAGAAATTAACGATAATATCAAAGCTCGAAAGTCTGCCCGTGCCATCGGGAGTATTCGAACCACCACGAACCACCATCGCAAAGTATTTTGAAGAGGTCAGTTCTTTCGGGAAATACGCTCCATAGCCTGTTTCATCGAGTTCAAGGTAGGCATAAGAGTTCCAAGCATCGCAGCGCATCTGCCCGTTATAAAGCTTGCTGAGAATGCCTTTCGAGAACGAGGAATCAATCAGAGAAAGCTTTTTGTTTTGGGTGAATTGATGCTGCTCATAAAGGCTATTGTCCGCAAGCTCACCAGCGTTGGTGAGACCGAAGTTTGCGATATCGCTTCCGTTATAAAGCCAAGGGAGAACCTCTCCATTAACGGTGGCATCGGCTGCATGTTTCTCAACAAATTGGGCATGGCCAGCCATCCCAGATCCGCTTGGATTATCGGTCTTTCCTGAACCTTCAAAACGTTTGTCTTTAGGAACTTGGTAAGAAGCCGTGGCGGTCGTGACTGCTTTTAAAGAGCTATCAAAGATCGAGTAATGGTTGTTCATGAAATCGTTGCCGATATAGCGATCGCCGCGATAGAGCTCATCCGTATCGGCGCACGAGGCCACGCTGAGGGCAAAGAAGGGCAAAGCGATCCAGAGCATCTTTTTATTTTTGATCATTGAGAGGTACCTCCTCGAGCGTTGCCGGTTGCTCTGGGGTCTTCGTAACTTCCTTAGCAGGTTCGGCCAGTTTCTTTTCGGGTTCGCTCACTGCGACTGGGGCAGCTTTCGGCGAATAGACAAGACCGGCCAAGAAGAAGAGCAGATAGAACTGCGATCCCCGAGTCGTCGCGATGAAACTATTGGAATAAACGAAGGGTTGTTCATCGGACAAAAGCGAGAAGTAGATGAACCCGCCCAGTAGCATTAAGACCGGAATGAGACGGTTAGCAAGTAAGCCTTCGCCTTGGGCCAAATAGTTCCGGGCATGAACAAACATCATGAGGATAAAGACCACTAAGGCGGCAAAGGCTAAGAAACCGTTTTGGAAGAGAACGTTGAACTCAAAGGAGCGAGTCCAAAGATCGGCAAGGTAGGCTTCTTTAATCACGCCTTGGTTGACCGAGCAGCCAAATAAGAAGCTGAGGAAATCAAAGCCAGCCCGACCCCCGCTATATTTAAAGAAGGTACGGGAGATGACGCTTTCAATGGCGTAGAAGAAGCCATTCTCTTGGAAGTAGCGGCCGACTAAGGGTAACTTGGCTAAGAAGGACGAAGTGGCAAAGGCATCAATGAAGAGAATAAGCAAACCTAATACCACCAGGCAAAGAAGAACAAAACCGGTGATTTGCAACCAACGGGGGGCCTCTTTTTTAACTTTGATGAAGCGATAAATGAGGGCAAAGAGGTAGACGGGGATGAGAAGTTTTAAGCCGCGAGAAAAAGGAATAACAACCAAACTAAAAAGTCCTAATAAGCCAAGCCCAAGGATAATGAGGAACCGTTTAAGGTCCTTTTTGGGCGAGACATAGATACAAGCCGGTAAGACGCAAGCGAGCAAGAAGGCGGAAACGCAACCGAAGGACAAACTGGCCGCATCAAAACTCCAGCCATTGAGGATCTTCGTTTCGGCGGCGATATCAAAGACGGCGCCTTGATAGTAATAGACGTAGCCCGACCATTTGGCCGAGTAGAAGAAGCCATAACGGGCCAAGCTATAGATGGTCGTGACTAAGACCAGTAATCCTAAAGAACAGCCAAGAACCAAGAGGACCCAATCCATTTTGAGACTCTTAATGTTCTTGAGTCCATAGCCAATCACGAAGAAGCCCACGATGCCAAGCATCACGGTCAAATCATTGACGACGCCCGAAAGCGTACTGCCCGAATAAACGGTGATCCAGAAAGAGGAGAACGCGCAGAGAATCGCAAAGACCCCTAAGGGGATAAGCCCGATCAGATAACCTTTTAATTCTTTGGGCGAATGGTTGACCTCAATAAAAGGAATCATCGCCAAGGCAATAAAGAAACCCAACATCCGGAAAATCAATAAGCCTTGGGTTCCACCTAAGGTAAAAGCGGTCAAGGCTAAAATCTCCAGCCCTAAAAACGCCAAAATGGTGTCATAGCGTTGGACGTAATCCTTCCACTTTTCCATTACCAATAGGCTCCGCCTTCAATTTTATTGAAACCTGCCGCTTTATTATACGGCCTTATCCAGTCCGCATTCACGTGTTTTGCCACATGTCCGCGTTTCTCCCAACGTTTTCCCATGATCCCGAATAAGGTTGGGGTTGCCCCACCCGTCTCAATTGCCATCTTCCCTAACGATTTAATGAAGCAGCAAAGGAAGGCGGTATAGGCACCGCATCCGACCAAAGCGATATCGAAATCAATGTCGCGGATAGCCGCTTTCATCTGATCAAGGGTATCAAAGAAGGTCGGAAGAACAGGCTTCTCATCCCCCAAGGTCAAAGGAGACTGAAGGAGTTTTAAATCAAAGGCCGGCAAGATGTCGGGATCATCAAGGAAAAGACACTCACGTTTCGCATATTGGGCTTTGATTTCGTCCGTAAAAGGAGAAATCACCAAAACCTTTTTATCCTTTAAAAGTTTTGACCAGTCGCCTCGAAGCGGTTCCATACCTTCATACTGAACGATGGTGGCTTTTGGCAGATACTTCGCTTGGAAATAATCTTCCATATGGAGCCCCATGATCCCAAGGATATCAGCGTTCGCGCATTCCTTTAACCAAGCTTCGCCATAGTGATTTAAGCCCGCGTCATCAGTGGGATAGAAGCCCGCATTATTCTTCATAGAATACTTCACGGGGTCCTTATAATGGTGTTTAAAGCCCAAACGGATTTTCTCGTAATTGTTGAGGGCCCCGAGCTCGGTTCCCCCAAAATGAATCGCGGCAAAAGGCTCTCCAGCAAGAATCGCTTTCTTGAGAACCTCGTTCGTATAGTTGAGGGTGATTCCTTTTCGTCCGCGGAAGTGGGTGCAGTCCTTCATCTTGTGGCGAAGTTTGTAGCGGAAAGCGCCCGGAATATTCTTCCAGAAATAATGGAGATAAACGGCTCTTTCTTTGCTCATAAGGTTTCTACATTGTACCCCAAGATGAGAGAAGGAATCACCACGAGATTTCTTCAGGTTTTTTCGGCGAGGCGTTTAATTGGTCCAGAACAATTTGACCATCTTGGATGCGGATAAGGCGATCGGCAACTTCAGCGATCTTTTGGTTGTGGGTCACCAAAATAACCGTTTTGTGATAAGTCGAAGCGACGTTGGTTAATAGTTTAATAATCGAGGCGCCCGTCTTCGAATCCAAAGCTCCAGTCGGTTCATCGCAAAGCAGGAGTTCGGGGTTCTTCACTAAGGCCCGGGCAATCGCCACCCGTTGCTGCTCGCCACCCGAAAGTTGAGAGGGGAAGTTCTCGCTGCGGTTGGCTAAGCCCACATCTTCAAGAATGCTTTTCGAATCAAAAGGCTTTGCGACGACGGAAGCCGCTAAGAGCACGTTCTCATAGGCAGTTAAGTTCGGCATGAGGTTATAGAACTGAAAGACGAAGCCGATCTCGTTACGGCGGAATTGGCTAAGTTCTTTTGGGGAATACTTCACGACATCTTTGCTGTTTACCAAATACTGGCCGCTTGAGGCCGAATCCATGCCACCCAAGATATTGAGTAATGTGGACTTCCCAGCGCCTGATGCGCCTAAGATGACCACGAATTGACCTTCAGGGATATCAAAGGAAACGTCCGAAAGGGCCCGAACTTCATTAGGTAAACCGGGGTTATAAACTTTCGAAAGATTTTTGACGACGATACCCGCCATCTTAAAACTCTCCGTCATTATTGAGGCGATCTTTCCAATCGGGGTCGTCCGCCTTAAAGTGCCGCATCAGACAATGGAAGACGATGCCGCAAATCATGGCCTGAAGGGCCACATAGAAGGCATAGGAGGAGATATTACGAAAAGCTTGAAGAAGCTTAAGAACCGAGTCTTTCCAGTCGGAAGCATTGCCTTGGCTGATTAAAAAGACAAAGACCATCCAAAGAATGAAGAAAAGGATACTGAGACAAATCCCAGGAACAAAGGTCCAATGGGCCGCTAATCCAAACCCGTGGATCGCCCGATGGTGATCGTGGGCGGGGTCTTTGGCGGGAGCCGTGGATGGATTTTCAGGTTTTTCTTCGTTCATCTCATATCCTTCTTCTTAAACTTCTCGCCCAGTTTTCCAATGAGGTTCCCGTCCGCGAGATTTAAGAGCTGATGCAAAGAACTCACAATCGTTTTCTGTGAAGCTTTGCCATGGGGCTTAGCTACCACTTTGGAAGGGCCTAAAAGAATGGCACAACCTAAATCGTTATAGGCGAAATTCGAGTAAATGATGGTGCTAAGCGTCTTCAGTGCGCTCTTGGCCTCGACCGAACTATATTTATCAGCCATGCGGTTAGCGATTGCCCTCGTCGTCATAGCCACCGCTTCCGCGTTCTTTAATAAGACATTGCCCGAGAAACCATCGGTGACGCAAACATCGAAGTTGCCACTCAATAAATCATTGCCTTCCATATTGCCCACAAAGTTCAGCGGAAGAGCTTTGAGCAAAGGATAAGCCGCTTTAGCAAGTTCGTTGCCTTTGCCTTCCTCAGCCCCGACATTGAGCAAACCAACGCGCGGTTGAGCAATGCCATACGCGGCTTGAGCATAAGCGTTGCCAAATAGGGCGAATTCTTTGAGGTTATCCGGTTTGCAATCCACCATCGCTCCGCAGTCGAGCAAGATGACATGACCATTATTGCTCACGGTCGGAAGGGAGCAGGCTAAGCAGGGGAAACTCACGCCTGGCAATAAGCCCATCCGGAAAATCGAACCGATCAAAATTGCGCCGGTGTTTCCGCAAGAAAGCATGCCCACGACGGCCGGGTCGTTCTTGCAAGCTTCCAAGGAAAGCACGAGGGAGGTGCCGTCAAATCCATGGAAAATGTCCCGGGGATTATCATGATTGGTGATAAAGGTCTTCGTATCGAGATATTCAATGCGAGAGAGATCGGCGCGGCGTTCATGCGCCACCGATTCAATGAGTTCTTTGTCCCCGGCGAAAACCAAGGTGATGTCTTTGCGCTCGGCCAAAACATCTAAGGCCCCATCAAGGATCACCTGAGGTCCATTGTCGCCGCCATAGATATCAATGACGATTTTTTTCATAGGTTTCACTCCAAAGTCGCGATCAAATCATAGATCGCTTGTTGACTATCGATTTCATAAATTTCAAGCAACGGATAGTGGCTCGAAATATAGTCGTTCAGTACGCTCTTATCCTCTTCGCTGATGTTCTGACCATAGAAGAAAGTAATGACTTCCTTATCATTGAGGGCTTTGGTTTTGCTTAAGACCTCTTGCAGGGTAGGCAGCAGTGTGGGTTTGCTCGCGGTGATGAGGTCGTTGCATATCCCAACATAATCGCCATTTTTTATGGAGACGCCATCGAAGGAGGAATCGCGGATCGATTTAGAAAAGAGAAGGGTCGTGACGTTATTAATGGCCTTTTGCATACGTTGAACGTTGTCTTCAAGACCTAAGTCCGCTAAGTCCATGATCGAGACGGCGGCATAGCCTTCGCCGAGGTTCTTGCTCTCGATCACGTGAATGTGATCTTCGCCATAGAGTTTGGCGGCTTGCTTGGCGGCAAGAACGCTATTGGAGTTATCCGGCAAGACGAGGATGTCGTCCGCGCAAGCATCTTTGAAAGCCGACAAGAAATCGTCCGCACCCGGGTTATTCTTGTCCCCGGCGTTAATCACGATGGTCGCTCCGTAATCCTTAAATTGCTGGACCAACGCTTCGCTCGGCACCACGGCCACGCACGCGAGTTTGCTGTGGGGTCTAGAGGGCTGGACTTGGGTCGCGATATAACGGGATTTTTCAATCAAGGTTTCATTATGCTGCAGGGCCATGTTCTCCATTTTAAAGGTGACGAATTCGCCATACTTCTGAGCTTCGGCAATCACCTTATCCGGAGTTTTGGTGTGGACATGAACCTTGACTACGGTCTCTTTTTGCAAAGCGACAATCGATTCGCCGCCGATGGATTCCATAAAGGCGATAAAGTCTTTAAGGACAAATTTTTCTGGACCGTGCTTGCTATTGGAGAGTTGCATAATGAACTCGGTGCAATAGCCGTAGTCGAGCGCAGAATCGGCGTTAAAGGCCAGACTGACGTTTTCAGCGTTGGCGTTGGGGGCGCCAAAATCAAACGAGACATCCTCGATGATGCGACCGCCGATGGCCTGAGCCATACCTTCGATGATGTAGACGAGGCCAGCGCCGCCGCTATCAATGACGCCGGCTTCCTTCAAGATCGGCAAAAGTTCCGGAGTCTTTTCGAGCGACTCTTTCATCTTCTGAACGAGAGTCGTGAAATAATCGGAAAATGAGGTATTGAATTGGACGTTGCTTAATCCTGACTCAACGCCTTCGCGCATGACGGTGAGAATCGTTCCCTCAACGGGTTTAACCACGACCGCGTAGGCCGACTTCACGCCATTTTCCATCGCTTGAGCGAATTGGAGAACCGTCGCTTCGTCAAAGCCTTTTAGGCCATCGGCAAGGCCAGCGAAGAATTGCGAAAGAATAACGCCGGAGTTTCCGCGGGCAGCCAGCAACATGCCACGGCCGACGGCTTCAGCGACTTCTTGTAAAGAATTCGAATCCACGCTCTTCAAAGCGTCGATCCCACCATTGACGGTGAGGCCCATGTTGGTTCCGGTATCGCCATCAGGGACGGGGAAAACATTGAGTTCGTTAACGTGTTTATAGTGGCTCTTCAAATCCCGGTAACCATTGGTCACCATCGCTTTGAACATTGCGCCATCGATGCTATTCATTTTTTGAAGTGTCAGTAAACTGACTTAGAGATTTTAATCCCCTACGGGGAGTGAGGCAATCAAAATAGGAGTCGCTGAGTCTTTAGACTCAAGAAATGAAAAGGAAGTGGGGTTTTCCACTTCCAATTCATCTTTATTTTCCCGTTAATTCCGCCATGATGGCTTTTTCTTCAACCAAATCGTTGGAGATCTGCTTGCCATAGTAGAAGCAAGCCATAAGGCCAGGTCCGATGTTGGCGCCCGAGGACATATCGACCGGGGTGATGATGATTTCTTTCGGCTTAATCTGCTCCTTCACCATGTCGGCGAGGACTTGAACTTGCTCTTTGCGTAAGCTCTGAGCAATGAAGACGACTTGCTGATCCGGATCCACGATGGTCTTCTTCATGTAATCAATCGTGACTTGGAACGCATTCTTCAAACCTTTGACTTTGGCGATGACTTCGCTGAGGCCGTGGCCATTGAAATCCGCCATCGGTTTAACGCCAACCAGATTGCCCATGAAGGCTTTGGCCTTGGAAATACGACCGGTCCGCGACAGGAAGAAAAGATCGTCCATTACTCCCATTTGGTGGAAGCAATTCTTATTGGCTTCGACCCAAGTGGCAACTTCTTCGAAGGACTTGCCCTGTTCGCGGAGTTGGCACGCATAGGCGACAAGCGAACCCAAGGAGGTGCTATAACGCTGCGAATCCACAACGTGAATTTGAGCGGTCGGATATTTAGCTTTGATCTCTTCCGCAGCTTTAAGGCAGAAGTTATAGGTGCCGCTTAAGGCAGCCGATAGGACGATGGCTAAGACCGGGCGACCGACTTTGACAAAATTCTCAAAGCAAGCGGCGATTTCGGTGACGTTCGCGGCCGCAGATTTGTAGATGTGCTTCTTATCCGACATCGACTTGAAGTATTCATCGGGGTCATGCTTAACCCAGTCAACGTCGCTCTTCTCGGTGTGGCCATCCGGGAAGGTGACCGTGCCGACGATCAGATCATCGACTCCAAAACGATCCCTTAAACTTTTATCAAGGTCGCAGGCGTTATCGGAAATGATTGCGAATTTTTCCATAGTTTCTAATTGCTCTCCAAGCAATAAAATGATTTTAGCACACCTAAACTGACGATTAGGGTACAATAGCAACGGCAACTTCAAGAAATCATGAACGATTGGGCATTGACGGGAATCATCTTAGCCGCTTTGGCGGTTTTCTTTATTTTCAACATGTATTGCTTCGGCTTTATCGCCTCGCACTTCATCTATAAGAAGGTCTTAACACGCGAAGGTGGGAAGAACGACAAATGGGGACGAATCTGCTCGGACACGAAGAATCCCGAGCAAGTCGAAATGTGGCGGTTAGCCAATGCCTGGAAAGAAAAATACGCGCACGCCCATACGCCCTGCCATCTCACCTCTGAAGGTTATGAATTAGTCGGAGACTATTATGATTTTAAGAGCGATAAATGCGTGATCATCATCCCCGGCCGTAACGAGACGGGCGTCTATTCCCTTTATTTTGCGGAACCCTATCGTAAGGCCGGCTATAACGTCTTGGTCTTCGACCCGCGGGCGCATGGTCTCTCCACGGGCGAGTATTCCTATTGCGGCATCGGGGAAGCTGCCGATGCTTTAGCCTTTGCTAACTACGCCCACGATAAACTTGGCAACAAGAAAGTCGCCTTCCACGGCATCTGCATCGGCGGAGGTTCGATCGCGCTTCTCATGGGCAGCCCTAAAGCCCCCAAGTTCATTTCGACCATCGTCCTCGATGGCCTTTATACTTCCTTCTATGAGCAGTTCCGCAATCACTTAAGCGAAGGCGGCCATCCGACTTGGCCAGTCCTCGATTGCATGCGGATCATCATCAAGCACCACACTGGCGTCGACATCAAACGGGACTGCCCCTATAAGGCGGTTAAATCGATTCACGTCCCCACTCTTTTGCTTGCAGGTGAACAGGACACGTACTCGCGCCCCAATAAGACTAAGCTCCTTTATGAAGCCCTCGGTTCCAAGAACAAGAAACTGGTTTGGTTCAAAAAAGGCGCCCACTCCCATCTGAAGATCAACGATGAAGCCGGCTACGAAGCCGCGATAATCGATTGGCTAGGCAGCTTATGAACAAGTACGCCATCTTTACGATGGACGTCGAAGATTTTTCCGACATCTATTGCTTACGGAAACGCAAGAAACAAACCTTCCCTTCCATGATGGATGGTTTGGAGAATTATCTGGCTTTGCTGGAGAAATATCATATCAAAGCCGATCTTTTTGTTTTGGCCGACCGTTTAAAAAAGGATGAGGTTTATCTTCGCGATGCCGTTAAGCGGGGTCACACCATCGCCTTACATGGCTATAGCCACGAGCTGCCCTCGAATGAGACAATCGACGTCTTTAAGCAACATACCATTGAAGCCAAAACGCTGCTTGAGAAGACTTTCAACGTGACGATCCAAGGCTTCCGAGCCCCCGGGTTTTCGCTGCGGCAAGATGAGGCGGATCTCTTACCGAAACTCGGCTTCCATTATGATTGCAGCGAGCAAGACTATAAGCTCACCACCTATGGAGCCGATCTCGACACCACCACTTATCAAGAAGTCTATGAGAACGTCTTAGCCAAAGATGGTTTCTATGAGGTGAAGATGCCGAAGTCCATTGGCCATCCTTTGCATGGCATGCCCATCGGAGGAGGCGGGTATTTGCGGATGCCGCCCTATCATTTCGTTAAGCGCGTCATCGCCAAAACGGTCGCTAAGAAAAACCTCTATGTCTTCTATTGCCACCCCTTTGAATGCTCCAAACTAAAAACGCCCTACGTCGGACCCTTAGGTCCGCTCAACACGCTTTATCTCAATCGTCGCAAGAACTATTTAAAGCACATCGAAGACATCATTCAACTGCTTCAAAAAGAAGGCTACACCTTCGTGACCTACGAAGAGTTGTTAGCCAAAATCGCCTAATTATTTTTGGTGCTTAAGGACGTAATTAACGACATCGCCAACGCTCTTCAGTTGGGCGATGCTTTTATTATCGAAGCGGATCTTAAAACGCTTCTCGATATCGAGGACCATATAGAGGACGGAAATACTATCCATCCCCAAGTCTTCTCGGAAATCGGAAGCCATCGTCGCATTTTTAAACGCTGCTTCTGAGCCCGTGACTTTGCCCGCGATCTCTTTAAGAATCTCAAACACTTCCGTCTCACTCATGATGCAAAACCCCTTCTAATTCTTTCGTCTTTTCGTAGAGCTTCTCCGTCAACTGGCGAATTTCGGGAATCGAAGCGGTGTCTTTGCCTAATTCCTTACGAGGATCAAAGAGTTCCCCCACAATCACATGATAACGATTCCACCAATGCTTTCGTTTCTCAAAGTAGCAAGGAATGATGGGGACGTTCGCGGTGAAAGCCATCAAAACTGGACCGGATTTAAAAGGAGCCGGCCCCTCTTGATGCTGAATGCCACCTTCGGCGAAGATGGTGATGAGATCGCCGCGCCCAAGGACCGTTTCGGTCTTTTGCATCGCTTCGATATCGGCGATGTTGCGGTTCACTTTGATGCAGCCCGATAAACGCAGCAAGAATCCTCGGATGGGGTATTTCATGATGAATTCGGCCACCAAATAGAACATGCGGCGACGCCAGAAGGCGGTTCCGATAATGAAAGGATCGCTCAGCGAAATATGGTTCGCCGTCACGATGACGCCATGTTTATAGTGAAGTGATTCTTTCGCTTTTTCCGAGACTGGGATGGCTTTAGAACGATAGATCAGCATCATCCAAGGGCCGGCGGTAACGCGCGCCAAATCCATCCAGAATTTCCGGATATTGAACAGGCGCCAGAAGTAGGGCTTTTCTTGATTCACGGGAAGTCCTAATTAGAAACCGACTTTTTCGAAATCTTCGGCTCCGTGTTTGCAGATTGGGCAGACGAAATCTTTGGGGAGGACCTTGCCTTCGTAGAAGTAACCGCAGATCTTGCAACGCCAGCCGATCTTCTTCTCCTGGACGATCGGTTTCGGTTTGATGTTGGCAAAGTAGTAGGCGTAGGTAAGCGAGGGGGCCTTGCTTAAGTTCTTGGCCTCGGTGACCTCGCAAACAAACAAGGTATGCGAACCGCAGTCGATCGCTTGAAGCACCCGGCACGAGACGAAGCTATTCGCCGTGGAATGGATATAGTAAAGGCCGTTTTGCGACCGCGAAAGTTCGCTTTCGAAACCCGCCATCTTGTCGCCATTGCGGCCCGAGGCAAAGCCAAAGCGTTTGATGGTGCTAAACGGCGTGGATTCCGTGAGGATCGAGATGTTAAAGATTCCCGTCTTGGCCACAAGGTCATGCGAGTAGTTCAGCTTGTTCACGGAAAGAAGAACCCGCTGGGGCTTATCCGCGCATTGGATAAAGGAATTGACGACGCAGGCATTATCCTTGCCATTCTCCTCGCGTGTATGAAGGATGAAGAGACCATAGGACACATTGAAGAGGGCACTGGCATCGATAAGGCCGCCCGAATCCGCTACCGTTTCGGAAGCCGGCCGCAAGGAAGCGACCACCGCTTCCGCGAGCAAAGCGACATCCTCAAGTTGGTTATCCTTCAAGGTCGAGGTCATCGTGACCGACTTCTCGAGATAGGTGATATTCTCCAGGTCTTTTAAGATCGACTGCATATTGACCTTGGCGTTAGGGGCCCAGGAACCATTCTCCATAAAGCCGATCGTGCGGTTACGGATCTTGTGGTTGGCCAAATCGTGGAGGAAGTCTTCCATCTTCACAAAGACACCCGCGTTATAGGTCGTCGCGCAAAGAAGGATCACCTTCACCCGGAAGGCTTCGGCAATCAAATAGGACGAATCGGTCTTGGAGACATCATACATGACGAGGTTACGAACGCCGCGCTCCGCCAAATCCTTGGCTAAGACATCGCAGGCATTCGCCGTATCGCCATAGACCGAGCTATACGCGATCATGACCCCATCGGAATCTTCGGGGGTATAGGTCGCCCATTTGAGGTAACGCTGCAAAATGAAGTTGAGGTTATTGTGATAGACCGGTCCATGCAGCGGACAGATCATCTTGATATCGAGACCTGCGGCTTTATTGAGAACCGCCATGACCTGATCGCCGTATTTGCCGACGATGTTGGTGTAGTATCTCCGGCAATCTTCGAGATAGAGCTTGTCGAAATTGAGTTCATCCGCGTAGATGTTTCCCGATAAGGCGCCGAAGGTTCCAAAGGCATCCGCCGAGAAAAGAACGTGACCCGTGAGCTCGTAAGTGAACATAACCTCCGGCCAGTGAACCATCGGGGCCATCACGAAAGTGAAGGTGCGTTTGCCGGAGCAAAGTTTATCGCCTTCCTTGACGAGCTGAATCTTGCATTTCAAATGGGGGAAGAAGTTATGGAGGAAGCGCTCCGACATCGCGTTAACGACGACGGTGACGTCAGGATAGCGGAGCAACAGCTCGCCGATGTTCGCCGCGTGGTCGGGTTCCATGTGGTTGACGATGAGGTAATCGAGTTTCCGACCCTGAAGCAAGAACTCCAGGTTATCGTAAAAGACACCCGAAACCGCTTTATCCACGGTGTCGAGAAGAACGGTCTTCTCGTCGAGATAGAGATACGAGTTATAGGAGACGCCGTTGGTTAACGGATAGACGTTTTCAAAGAGATGGATCCGCCGATCGGAGCCGCCGATATAAAACAAGCCTTCGTCCAGTTGTGTTTCACAATGCATATTGGTTTTGCCTCGCCCTTAATGATAAGCAGTCCGCTTTCCTTTGGAAAGCCCGAGTCCCTAAAAGGGCAAAAGAAAAGGTCCTAATCGTTTACAATTAGAACCTTGAATCTTTACTTGTCGAATTCGCTGTAGTCGATGCCGTGTCCCTCATCGCGGGAACGGAAGCCATGGGCAAGGGCGGTGAAGACGATGCCCGGAATCAAAGCGCAATAGCCTAAAACCATGAAGACAATCGAGACGCCATACCCCACTGCCGAAATGATGCCTAACGTGCTGAGATCGCTTTTGCTGGCTCCAGCCACGGAAGCCTCGGTAATGAAGAGGCTTAAGAAGACAATGAAGGTGACGGTGAAGACCGCCGCGAAGACGATGCCGATCGGTAGCAGAACCTTTCCAGCCGCCCTGAAATTCTTGTAAGCCCGTTTGTGCGTTCCTTGATAGTTGTCCATAAAGAACATCTTTTCGGCTTTATCTTATCATGGCTGGGGCCAAAACCAAATCAATCGTCGGTGGAGCCTAAGTTCAAAGCGGCCAAATCGAAATCAACTTGGAGGGGAGTCGCTTGAGCCGCCGCCACTTTTTGGACCGCGGTGCCCGCTTTTAAATGTTGTTTATATTCCATTCCGTATTTCGACACGGACGCCTTATAAATCCCTAACGAATTTAACGCCTTAGCAAACCATAAGGGCAATTGCCGGATGATTTTCGCTTCGAGGAGATAGTGACCCTCAGGCAAAAGCAAATGGCCGCCTTCTTCCAAGATATTGAGGTCGTAGCGGCGGGCCAAAATATCGCTATCGATGGTGAGGCGGAGATACTCCTCATTCGGTTTATTGAACATGGCGATGCGATCGTAGGTAAGCACGACCTCGGGGATCGCGTGAGGGTATTGTTGCAGCCAATTAGCAATCTCTTTGATCACGAAATCATGCATGTAATCGCCATTGGGTTCGGGCAGCTTTTGGTCATGAAAGAAGTCCCCATATTCGCTCGGGGTCAAGGTGATTCGACGTTTAAAGACCTCCCCTTTGAATTTCTTTTTGAGTTCGAGGAAGAATAACGGGGTTGGTCCGCCATAAGTCCTGAGGCGGAGTTTGGCTTTATAGAGGGGATTCTCGGAAGACTCCCGAATCACATCGTTATGGGGTGTATCGAAATAGACATTCTTGACGCTATAATGCCCACCCGCCTGGGAATAAGGGTCATAAGCCATATGCTGCTCAAGGATTTTGAGCAAACCGTCCTTTTGCCGTTCATCCAAAAGGTATTTGACTTCGATACGGCGAAAAGAGGTGATCACTTCATTCGGAGCGTCCATGAATCATCCCCCTTTCACTCTATTAAGGGAAAGGAAGGCCAAGTTATTGGAAATTAATAGGTCGTGACTAAGACTTGAGCCGTGCCATCGCTAACACTGGCGAGTTGAACCTTATAGCCGATCTTGCTGCCATCGTTAAAGGTATTCGCGCCTTTCGGGAAGATGGTCGAATAAGCCTGCCAAGTCGCTCCGCCCGCGGTATAAAGCGTTCCCGTCGTCGAGGCGGTTCCGCCATTGATGAGGGCGTCTTGATCTGACGAGGAAGTCACATTCGCCTGTTGTAAGGATAAGAGCTTGAAGAGATTCGCGTCCGTCCCGGAAAGATAGGAGTAGGACTTTGAATTTGAGGCCCCCGTGAACGTGGCATAGCCCCCGTCATTGAGGGTATCGGTGTAGTTGAGGAACGCACCATTAGAATTGAGTTTGGCCAACCGAGCGTCTACGTGGTAGATGCGTAAGCCTGAATTCGTGTACATCAGATTGCGGCTGCTATATTGGGTATGGGAATCCAAATAGTTATTGCCTTCCGGGGTGTAATACTCAATGAGAATGTACTCATCGTTAGGCGTGCCATTCCAGGAGTCGTTCAGCAATAAGCAATCGGGAAATAAAGCCGAGCTCCGTAACGGAACCGTATAAGAGGTACCACTGCCAACATCGAGAACGTAAGGGTTGACCCAGCCGAGTTCGTATTTGGAGAACATCCCTTGATCGCCGATATTGTAAGATTGCATCTCCCGGTCGCCCGCCGGATCATAATCGCCATCATAGTTGTAATAGTCATCGAGGCCGAGAATGTGCCCGCATTCATGAATGAAGGTATGGGCATCGATCGCGGAACCCGTCCCGCCCTCATTGGTGAATTCGTAGGAAACCCAGAAGTAAGTCGAGATTTTCGGTTTGGTGGTCGATGAGCCATTATCGGGGTACCAAACCCAAGCCCAATAAGCCGAATTATCTGCGGTCGAATACGTATTGCTGTAGACAAAGAGGGTCGCATCGACTCGACCATCGCCATCCTGATCGTATTCTTTGAGCAAGGAAGCATCGGCGGCATTGTAGAACGCCGGAATAACAGCCTGGTCCGGGGCGTTTTGACCTAGCGAATCAAGGGAGGAGGTCGTGTAATTGCTTAACGTCAGCACCGGGGCAAAGCCGCCAGTGATGGTAATGGCCCCATAGGAGGCCTTGTTGTAAAAGGAGGACACCGATTCCCAATAATGGGTCTCGGCCGAGGTACCGAAGATAGCGACACGCACCCGCTCAATCATCGCGTCGGTCCAGTCGGGTCCATTCGACGTCTTCACTGGCACGACCAACATCTTTTGATTGCCGGTGGTCTTAAGAGGATAGTAGCCGATTGAACGGTTCACTTGATTAAGGTTAAAGGCGGGATCTGAAGCCCGATGATAGGTGCCGACCGCCCCGCTGGTACCAGAACTTTTCGTAGAGGAAGATGAGGAAGAAGAACTCGAAGACGAGGAATGTGAGGATGAGGATGTCGAGGCAGAAGACGTAGCTGAGGTCGTCACCGAGGAGGATGTTGACGAGGAGGATTCCGTCGAGGAAGAACTACTCGAAAGCGAAGGAAGAGCACACGAAGCGAGCAAGGCCATAAAAGGCAAGAAGATGACGGCGAAACGTCCGGAAACTTTCATAGGGGATACCAATTTCTGCCCTTTCTTTGAAAGGGACCTTAGAACCTAACACAAAAAAGATTCCTTTGAAAGATAAACGATAATGATTGGCGTTTTATTGGCCGGAGAAACCCGTTTGGCCATCGTGGAAGGTCATCGCGGGGATCGAAGAAGGTAGTCCCACCACGACCGTCGCGGGAGTCGGATAGAGCAAAGGCCCGACCGAAGTTTCGGGGACGGAAACTAAGACGGAAGAGAATTGAGGCAAGCCTAACCGCTTAATCGAGGTAGCCGTTGCCACGGGGGTCTTCTTTTCAGCTTCGTCGGAAATTTCGTGGAGCCATTCGGCCGTCCGAGTTAACGAACCGGTGACATTATAAGAACCGCCTGCAAGCAAGTTCTGCTTAATCGCATTAAGCACCCCGATGGCGAGCATAAACCCTGGGATGTAATCCAAAGGCACGCCATTAAGGTTCTTCGGTTTCTTTAAGGAACCATTGCGGATCGATAACCCCGTCACGTCTTCCGCTAAAGGCGCCCAGCCGGGTTTATCCTTCCAAACCGTATCGCTGAAGCACATCAGCGAACCATAAATCACATTGGGATTGAGCCGATGAATCTCTTCGCGGGAGAGGCCGAAGTTATCGAGGACGCCATTCTGATAGGAATAGGTAACGACATCCGCCTTCTTAATCAGCTCTTTGCATAGAGCCAATTGTTCCGGCACATTGAAATCGAGCTGAATGGAGTTCTTGCCCGCCCAGCCATCGAGTTCGAGCATCGCTTGTTCTTGCCCCACGAATTTGCCACGGCGAACCAATAGCACATCGGCGCCATATTCGGCGAGGATTCGCGAAGCGGCCGGACCCGCAATGATATGAGTAAGATCGAGGACTTTGATCCCTTTTAAGGGAAGGTCTTCCCCGCAGCGGCCATAATCCTTTCTCGGGGTATCTCCAACTTTTTCACTCCGAATAAGGGGCATCTCGCAAACGGCTTTTCCAAAGTCGGTCGCCTGCCACTGCTCGTGGCTACGAAGAACGCAGCCGCACGCCCCGCAATCAAACGCCAATTTCTCGAGCTCTTCGGCCGGATAATTTTTCACAGCCGCGGCCACAAGTTTCTTGTCGCCCTTCAAACTATCCAGATTGAAATCTTCCGGTTTGGCCGTTAAGCCCAAGGCTTTCATGAGCTTAGCTTTTTGCGATTCGTAATAGACATGGGCCGAAAAATAGCGATCATCCGCGCAGCGATATTTGTAGAAAGAACCATTGAGGGCGTTATCGACCCGTAAGGCCGAGGCAAAACGCGGGGCGGCGACTTCTTGTTTTTTCGAGTAGCCCATCATGTAGAGACGAACGACTTGGAGCCCGGCGAAAGCCACATCGGTTTCGACCACGGGCTTAACGGTCGAATGATTGCGAATCGCCCCGATTTCCGCGGCGAGTTCGCCCGCCAAGGTCAATGAAGCTGCGGCCGCGCCCGTCTGGAGGATCTTTTCTTTCTTATAGAGACGGATAACCGCTTTGAGGCGTAAGAAGAGCAAGACGATGCGATAACGAGGAAACCCGTTATGGCTGAAGCAACTCGAGAGCATTTCTCCAAAGCGATCAGGGTGAATCAAAAAGGAGACTTCGGAATCGGTAACAATCCCTAGGTCTTTTTTCAGTTTCTCATAGGCAAGCTGCGATTGCTTCGCCTTCACCTTCATCGCGTTATAGGTCAATAGCGTCACCACGATATCGATGATCACCCAAACGACTAGGACCGCCAAAATCACGATGAGAAGAATCATGTACCACGTCATATGTTTTACCTCGCCTTGATTTTTATTTTATACCTGACCGCAAGATTGGGGTTTTAAAAACAAGTGAAAACAGGTCACGCCCCCTCTATCTTGTCGAACCCGAAAAGATTAAACTAAGGGCGAGGTACTTATGGATAATTGCAAATATGTCCGACCTTTCGAAGAGGCTTTCTCTTTGAAAACGGTCAATGAAGAGGCTGACCGTTGTCTGCTTTGCCTCGATGCTCCCTGCAGCAAAGACTGCCCGGCGGGAACCGATCCTGCCAAATTCATCCGCAGCGTCCGTTTCCTAAACTATGAGGGCGCGGCCGAAACGATTCGAAGCAGCAACCCTCTCGGCGCCATCTGCGCTCGGGTTTGCCCGACGGAACGTTATTGCCAAAAAGGCTGCTCACGCAGCGGCATCGATCACCCGATTGATATCGGCAAGATTCAGCAATTCGTCACCGACTATGAAGCGGCGAAAGGCATGGTGATTTTGGAGAAAGGCAAACCCAATGGAAAGAAAGTCGCCATTGTTGGGGCGGGTCCTGCCGGCTTAACCGCCGCGGCCGTCCTGCTTCAAAAGGGCTTTGCCGTTGAACTCTATGAAAGTCATAAGGAAGCCGGTGGTTATCTCCGCTATGGCATTCCGGAATATCGTCTTCCTAACGCCATTGTCGATAGCGAAATCAAACGCATCGAAGATCTCGGAGCGATTTTCCATTTCGGCGTGACCGTGGATCAAAAGAAGATCGACGAACTGAAGCTTCATTTCGATGCTGTTTGTCTGGCCTTAGGCGCCTCCAAAGGCAAAATGTTGCCTTTATTCGCGGGGGCAAAGAACGTCATTACCGCGGTCGATTTCCTTGCGAAGACCAAGATGGCGAAAGGCGACATTCAAATCCCGGATAACGTCTTGGTCATCGGCGGAGGCGATGTCGCGATGGACACCGTCACGACATTAAAACTCTTAGGGGTTAAAGAAGTCACCGACGTCGTCTATGAAACCTTCGCTGAATTCAAAGCCAGCAAGAAGGAACTTCAAGGTGCCCAAAAACTCGGCGTTTCGATCCTTGATGGCTATGTCCCAACCAAGGTTGAGGGCAATACCGTCTATTTCAAACATCGCACCAAAGAGAGCGAGCTCTCAGTAAAAGCCGATCTCATCATCTTAGCGGTCGGGCAATGCACCGAGCTTGGCAATATCAGCGAGATCACGCTCACGAAAGGCGAAGCCAAAGGCCAAGGCAAAGTCTTCGCGGCCGGGGATATCGCCCCCGGCGAAAAGACGGTCGTCTATGCCGTCCGTTCGGGCAAACTGGCCGCCAACGACATCGCGATGTATCTGGAGGGCAAATAATATGACCAAGAAAGATCTTTCGATTACGTTCCTTGGGGTGAAGTTCCCTAACCCCTTTTGCTTATCGGCCTCTCCGGTTGGCAATTGCTACGACATGTGCGCCAAAGCCTATGATGTCGGCTGGGGTGGCGTCGTCTTTAAGACGATTGGCTTCTTCATCGCCGACGAGGTTTCGCCCCGGTTCGACAAAATCGGAAAAGAGAGCACCCCGTTCATCGGTTTTAAGAATATGGAGCAGATCGCGGAGCATCCCCTTGAAGACAACCTTCGCGACATCAAACGCCTAAAGAAGAACTACCCCCATCAAGTTCTTATCGCCTCGATCATGGGTGCGAATGAGAAAGAATGGGAAGACCTGGCACGCCTCGCTAGCGAAGCGGGCGCGGATATGCTCGAGCTGAACTTCTCCTGCCCGCAGATGACCTCGCACGCCATGGGCAGCGATGTCGGTTCAAACCCTGAGCTCTGCAAGAAGTATTGCGCGGCCGTCCGCCGGGGAAGCAAGCTTCCCTTCATGGCCAAGATGACCCCGAACATCACCGATATGGTTCCGGTGGCGAAAGCCTGCCTAGAAGGCGGCGCGGATGGCATTGCGGCCATAAACACCGTGAAGTCCATCTGCTCGCTCGATCTTGAGAAACACATCGGTATGCCAATCGTCGATGGCAAATCCTCAATCTCTGGCTATTCGGGCAAAGCCGTTAAGCCGATTGCCTTACGTTTCATCCAACAGATGCGCCAAGCCATCCCCAACGTGGAGATTTCCGGCATCGGCGGCATCGAGAACTGGGTGGATGCCGCGGAGTTCATCTTGCTTGGGGCCAAGACCCTTCAGGTCACGACCGGCATCATGGAATATGGCTACCGGATCGTCGAAGATATGAAGAACGGCCTCCAGCACTACATGGAAGATCAACATGTCGACCATTTGGAGGATCTCGTTGGCTTAGCCAATAAGAACATCATCCCCGCTGAAGAGCTTGACCGTGACTATAAGGTCTATCCCAATATCGATCTCAATAAGTGCATCGGCTGCGGCCGCTGCGTCATCAGCTGCTACGACGGCGCTCACCAAGCGATGGAATGGGATAAAGACACCCGCAAGCCCAAGTGCAACCACGATAAGTGCGTGGGCTGCTTGCTCTGCGGCCACGTCTGCCCGGTCGGTGCCATCTCAAAAGGCGAAATCGAGTTCAAGAAAGGCCGCCAAGGCAAACGCAAGAAAGAGGACATCATCCTCTAATCGCCGAATCTCAAGAAGCGGGGTACGCGCCCTGCTTCTTTTTTTGTTGGCCTAGGGTAAAAGAAAAGCCCAACCGTTTTGACGATTGGGCTTAGGATTCAAGAAGGGTTACTTCTTTTCGGCAGGCTGTTCAGCCGGCTTCTTTTCCTCGGGCTTTTCGACGCCTTTGGCCTTCATGATATCATCAACGAGGGTTTTGGCGCGTTTGAGCGAGAGATCGCTGCGAACCTTGAAGAGAAGAGCGAGATCAGCGAACTTCTTCGCTTTGTTGAACTCGACAGGGATCGTGCTGTTCTTGTAAGCATTCGGATTGAGGTCATAACTGACCTTAAGGTGTTTGCCCGAGATGGTGACGAAGATGTAACGCTGACGGTGAGCCGAGAAGGTATCGCCCGGGATAGAAACACGGTTGTGGATACCATAGCTCTTAATGTAGTCGCGGAGTTCGTAGTACTTGTGGCGGAGATCCTCATCGGAATTCTTCACCTTGGTTTCGAAGGAAGCACGACGACGGGCTTTGCCTTTGGCAGCAATGACCGGGGCCGGAGCAGCTTTCTTTTCTTCAACAGGAGCAGGTTGAGCCGCTTCTTGTTTGATCACGACAACAACGGGTTGAGGTTGAGCAGCGGCAACCGGCTTTTCTTCCGGTTTTTCTTCTTTCTTTTCCTCAGCAGGTTTCGGCTCTTCTTTTTTCTCTTCGACAGGTTTGGCTTCTTCAGCCGGCTTTTCTTCTTTCTTTTCTTCAGCAGGTTCGGCTTCCTTAGCCACAGCGGCAAAGGTCTGCGAGAGGAACGGAACAGAGGCAGCAAGCACTAAGAAGATCAAAGCAACGATACCGCAGCCTTCGATGATCCAAAGAAGATCATATTGGCGGCGTTGGCAAACACCAAGCTTTAAGCCCCAGGCCATCGTGGAATAAACGATGCCAAGAACAAGGATGGTAACAAACGCTAGAACGGAGGCAATCGCGCCCTTCTTAGCCTTTTGACGGATGTAAAGGATAAGTAAGAGAATGGTCATAACTAAGGAGGCAAGCGTCACGGAAACGAGCAACCAACTGAGCTCATTCTCAGAGACCCACTGCGTTTTGCCTTGAACGAGGTCAATGGCAAAGCTGTCCCACCAGTACCAGACGCCAACGGCCCAGCCCCAGTTATCATTCTTTCCCGCATCCGTGTTGATCGGAATCCAAATTAAGCTGATGAGAATAAGAGCAATGGTCACGATTAACATGATCACGCCAAGCATGAAGAAACGATCTAAGGGTTTCTTCTTTGAACAAGAGCAACTCATAATTTACCTCCTTGCCGATGTTTACAATGATTTTAGCCCCCTTTCGCGCGTATAAGCAAGAAAATACCGACAGGGTGTATGCGCCTTTTTGGCCAATTTACAATTCAAAATCCGTCAAAAAAGACGGGGTTTTTGCACCCCGTCTTATTGAAATTCATTAGCAATTATGCTTACTTTGCCTTGGCTTGGCAGGATTGGCAGACCCCGTATACGACAATTTGCTGAATATGACTAACACCCATCCCGCGTTTTTCGCAAAAAGAGATCGTTTCGTTTTGATCAAGGAAGACGTCGTTAATCTTGCCGCACTTCTCGCAAACGAAGTGAATGTGGTCGTTGCGGAGGCAATCAAAATGGAGCTGACCATCTTTGCCCGCGAGGGAAATCGCCTGCCCGTCCGCCACCATTTGGTTGAGCAAACGATAAGCGGTCGTTACCGAAAGAGTGACCCCGTGACGCTTTGCCGCATCGACGACATCATAGGCAGTCGGATGGCTATGGGTGGTATGCAGAAAGTCGGCGACAAACTTTTTTTGATGGGTGGTTCGAGTGGTTTTGGTGCTTTCCATAGCCTCTTAATATGGCGCGAAAACCACACTAATTCAAGCGGTTTCTCTGTTTTTGCTGAACCTTTTTCATTTGGAGCATTAGTGATTTTTGCATATTCAACCCCTTTTTCTTTATTCACCGTCCTTAAAAGAAGGCCTATGGTAAAGACATGAAAAGCAAAATCCCTGCCTTTACACTTAATAATGGTCTTGTTGTTCCAGCTCAAGGTTTTGGCTGTTGGAGGATCAAAGAGGAAACCAGCGCGGTCAACTCCGTGAAGTGGGCCATCGCCCATGGCTATCGCCTCATTGATGATGCCGCCGTCTACATGAACGAATCTTTTGTGGGCCGAGCCATCAAAGAATCCGGGATCAAACGCGAGGACCTTTTCGTTGCTTCCAAGGTCTGGGTTCAGGATGCTTCCTACGAGAAATGCCTCCATGCCTTCGCTAAATCCCTCGAACGCTTAGGCGTGGATTATCTTGATCTCTATTTGGTCCATTGGCCTTTGGGGGATTTTCTTGGGGCCTGGAAAGCCATGGAGGAACTGGTCGATCAAGGCAAGATTCGGGCCATCGGGGTCTCTAACTTCCGGGCAGAAGATTTGGATAACCTGTTAGCCCACTGCCGCATCAAACCGGTTCTCAATCAAGTTGAATGCCATCCGCTCTTCCAACAAAAAGCGATGCACCACTATCTTGACGACCACGGCATTCTCATGGAAGCTTGGTCGCCCTTAGGCCATGGGGATGCGAATCTATTAACCCACCCCCTCTTCGTGAGCCTTGGAGAAGTTCACCACAAAACCCCGGCCCAAATCATCCTGCGTTGGCATTACCAAGAAGGAATCTTGGCTCTACCCAAATCGGAGCACGAAGAACGGATCGCGCAGAATATCGATATCTTCGACTTCGCCTTATCGGCGGAAGAGATGAAAGAGATCCGCGCGATTGACACCAACCACCGTCTCAATCATGACGATCCCTATAGCGAAGAATCGCGTAAGTTCATCGCTGGCCGCGTCTACGATATCGAATAAAAGAAAAGCCCAAAACCATGGCGGTTCTGGGCTAGTTTGGAGTAATGAAGGTCCGATTATAGACCGTTCTTTAAGCGGTAGTTGTAGTTATCCTGCCAAACGGTGTAGTTGTGCTCTTTGCCGTTGTACCAATTCGCTTTCGCCGAATCCATGACCTCGTCTTCTTCCTCGTGATGATGCGCCACAATCGCGACTTTTCCTTTGTTCTGTTTCATGATCTTTTCCTCCGCTTCCCGGGCTCATTTCCTCGGGAGCCCTTCATATTAGGCTAGAGTCTTGTGCCATCAAGGGTAAAAAACCTAGTAAAGCGTTTTCAGAAAGCACTTTCAGGAAATTGCAACCGCTCTAGAGATTTTCCTAGGTTTTACTAGTTGCAGGATTCGCCTATTAAGGCGAAGATATGAACAAGGACCTTGGAAAATCATGGATAAAGCAACCTGGGATATCGTGTTTAAAGTGATTGGTTATGTGGCTGCCTGCGGCACCACTATTTCGTTTTTGCCTCAAGCCATCAAAAGCATCAAAACCCGCGACACTCGCAATATTTCGTTATTGATGTACATCCTCTTTGTTTTTGGCACCGCCTGCTGGCTAGCCTATGGTATTTATCGGACCGATTTGCCCGTCGCGATCGCTAACGCCATCACCTTGATCTTGGCTTCGATCATCCTCATCATGAAGATCGTCAATCTCCCCAAAGAGAAAGCCGAAAAAGAAGGGACGGAAAACTCCGTAAAGGATAAACAATGAAAGCTCTCGTCTTTGCTTTAGCCCCGCTCACCCAGAACCTTAAAGGCGTCGTCCAAGCCCTGAAGGTTTTCCGCAAGCATAAAGGCAAGTTCACCACCCTCCATGTTTTTGGCAGTCCTGAAGAGACCAATATCTTAAAGGATAATAAGGATTTCGAAATTCATGCCGTTTCGAAGGAAAACATTGCCGAAGAAGCCGAGACGTTTGCCTTAAGCCTAAATGCCCCGCTCATCCTTTTAGGGGAACGATCCGCTTTAGTCGAATCCTTAGCTGCTCATCTCACGCCTATCGAAGGCAAAAAGCCCGTCCTCGGACTTTTGCTTCCTTCTGCGGTCTATAATCACTCGGTCTTCTTGGTCGATGTGGGCGCTAACACCGAGCAAACCTCTGGGGATTTGGAGAGTGAGTTTGAAGCAGCGAAAGCCTTTGAAGAAAAAATCCTCTTATTAAAGGGTCCGCGCTTCGGCCTTCTCTACCCGGGCAAACCTACCCCCACTTCCCTATCCGCCGCCTTTGATCTTGTCCACCATAGCGATCCCCGTTATTGCGGCATCGTTTCTCCGAGCGATATCCTCAAAGGCCAATACGACCTTCTCGTCGGCGAATCTCTCTTAATGACCGCTAGCTTAGAAAGCGCCAAGGGCAATCTCAAGACTCTGCTCGACTTCGAGTCGACTGAGGTGAACAAGTCCGTCTTCTTCAAGTTTGGCCGCTGGTGGCTCCGCGACGTCCAAAAGACTATGCAATCCCGCTTCGATTCTTCCTATTATGCCAATGGGCTCTATTTCCTCAATTACCCCATCCCGGTGATCGGCCTTGAGCCAAGCGTCAACTATGGGGCAATCACCAACGCCCTTGAACTCTCGCTCCGTTTCTAAAGCTTAGCGTTTAAAGCAGGGCCCCCTGACCTTGCTTTTTCTTTATTCATCAAAAGAAAGGAGGGGGCTGAGCGAGGGCCTCCTCCTTTCCGTAGACTTCCCTAATCTCGATTACTTCTTCTTCAAATACTTGAGGGAATCGAGGGCGACGGCGACCATGATGATGACACCTTTGATGACAAATTGAATGTTGGTGTCCCAGCCGATGAAGTTGAGGCAATAGGTCAAACCGGTGAAGATGATGACGCCGATGACGGCGCCCGAGATCTTTCCGATACCACCGTTGAAGGAGATGCCGCCGACAACGCAAGCCGCGATGGCATCAAGTTCGTAACCATAGCCTGACTGAGCGGAGCCTAAGCCTAAGCGGGTCGCTTCCAAGAAGGCGCCGATACCATAAAGGATACCTGCCATGATGAAGACGCCTAAGGTCACCCAGAAGACCGAGATGCCGGAGACCGAAGCCGCTTCGGCGTTGCCGCCGACCGCGTACATGTTCTTGCCGAACCGGGTCTTGTTCCAAATGAACCAGACGATGATGATGGCGATGATGGCATAAAGAGTCAGCTTGGAGAAGTCACCCCAGTTGCCGGCGATACCGGATTTTAAGGTGCTATCGAGCGCGCCGGAGTTGACGCCGTTAGTGGCGTACATCATTAAGCCATAGGAAATTAACTGAGTCGAAAGGGTGGTGATGAAAGGGTGCATCTTGAAGCGGGCAGTGAAGAAACCGGCGATCGCGGAGAACAAGGTGCAGAAGAGAACCGATAAGCCAATGGCGACGAGAATTCGAGCGGCTGGGTTCCAGCCATCGAAGTTCCAAACACCGATGCCGTTGGGATTATCTTTAGTGGGGAAGAAGACAATAACGTTATCACCACCATGCAGCAAGACGGCGGTGAAGGTCATGCCCATGCCAACGAGACGGCCAATCGAGAGGTCGGTGCCGGCCAATAGGATCAAGCCAGCGACGCCAAGGGCGAAGAACATACGGGTTGAAGACTGGGCCAAAATCGTGAGGATGTTACGCTGAGTAAAGAGGTTGCCGAAGCCACCGATCGGGGCGGCGATAATGCAATAGAGATACAAGGCAAGAATGACCAAGTAGAGGGCATTCTTCATAAAGAACTGCGGCACCGAGAACTTGTACATATATTGCCGTGCCCGGTACTCGACGGTCTCGAAAATGCTGTTGCGGTTGCCTCGTAACGAGTTCAACGCATTGTACTTGTCCAAATAGACATCGTTATTGTCGTCTTTGGCCTTCTGGACCTTTTCAGTGTTGATGCGGGTAAAATCGTTTTTATTGGATTTGTAGGCGAAGTTTTCGTCTTTGATCTCTTGTTTCACAGCGGTTTCATCGCCGCCCGAAGCTTGGATTGAAGCGAGTTTAGTCTTATGGGCTTCGCTGCGCTCAGCGGTGCCGGCTTTGTACTCCGCTTTATATTCCGCCATCTTCGCCTTATAGTCCGCTCTCGAGGCGGTCATATTGACCTTCGCATCCTGACGAATCAGGACGGCGGTCTCGTCAATGACTTGCTTTAATTCCGCGGCGTTTTGCGCGCGGATTTTTTTGGCTTCAACGATCGCCGCTTTATCCTCGGCAATCAATTTCGCCCGAGTTTCATCATCGATTTCCCGGTTCTTTTTCAGATCGGAAATCTCACCGGTGAGTTCGGAGATCTTGGTGATACCAGGGGCTCTAAGTTCATCCGCCTTTTTGATGCCAGCGGCAATCGCGGGATTGGAGAGAACGGAATCGATCTCTTTCTTCGCGATGGGTTTTTCTTTCGTAGCAACTTCCTGTGCCATAGTTTTGGCCCCCTTTTATAGACACTTGGCGCAGAGCGTCAAGAGTTCTTCCTGAGTCGTTTTCTTCGTCTCGACAATGCCGGCGAGCTTGTGGTTCGATAACACGGCGATCCGGTTGGTGATGCCTAAAATTTCAGGCATTTCCGACGAGACGACGAGGATCGTCTTGCCGGCCGTCGCCATCTTGTTGATCAACTCGTAAATTTGGTATTTGGCGAGAACGTCGATACCGCGGGTCGGCTCGTCGAGTAGGAAGACGTCGGGATTGCGTTCCATCCACTTCCCCAAGACAATCTTTTGTTGGTTGCCGCCCGATAAAGAGCCCATTTTGTCATCGGTGCCCATGCATTTGGTGTGCATCAAGCTAATCTCTTTTTTCGCGGCGTCGTCCATCATCTTGCTGTTGAGATAACCGAAGCGTTTGTATTTGTTGAGGTTGGCGATCGTCGTATTGAAGGTGAGGGTTTCAACGGCGAAGATACCGTTCTTACGCCGCTCTTCGGTGACGAGGGCAAAGTTATAATCCATCGCGTCCGCGGAGGATTTGAATTCAACGCGTTTCCCGGCGTAAGTGATCTTGCCGGTGGAAAGCTTCCTTAAGCCGAAGATTGACTCGAGGAGTTCGCTGCGGCCGGCGCCGACGAGGCCATAAATGCCAAAGATCTCGCCTTTGCGGACCGAGAAGGTAATATTCTTAAGGAATGGCTCGTACTTGGTCGAAAGGTTTTCGACTTCAAGAACAACCTTGCCCGGCTTATTGGTAAGCGGCGGGAAGCGTTGATCGAGCGAACGGCCGACCATGGCGGCCACGATTTCTTTCATCGAGGTCTCTTTGACCGCTTTTTCGAAGATCATGTGACCATCGCGAAGGACCGCGACGTCATCACAAATCTGGAAAATTTCGTCCATCTTGTGGGAGATGAAGACGAAGGAAACGCCTTTGCTTCTTAACGTCGAAATAATGCCAAAGAGCTTTTTGACTTCGCGTTCCGATAGCGAAGAAGTCGGCTCATCGAGGACGATGACTTTGGCGTCATAGGAGACGGCTTTTGCGATTTCGACCATCTGACGCTGCGAGACCGACATGGTCCGCATGACGGTAGAAGGGTTGACGTTCATGCCTAAGGAACGGAAGAGTTTATTGCACTCTAGCTTTATCTTGGCTTCATCGATCATGCCGAAACGGATGGGATAACGACCTAAGAACATGTTATCCGCGACCGTGCGGTCGATGCATTGGTTCAATTCTTGGTGAACCATGGCGACACCGTGCTCAAGCGCTTCTTTTGGTCCACTGAACTCGATGATCTTGCCATCGAGATAAATGGAACCTTCATCGCGGGAATAAATCCCGAAGAGGCACTTCATCATGGTGGACTTTCCAGCGCCGTTCTCGCCCATGAGGCCGAGGACGTGGCCCCGCTTCACTTCGAGGTTGATTCCCGAAAGGACGCGGTTTTTGCCAAAGGATTTGGATAAGTTCTCTAAGCGAAGGATGATATCAGTCGTCGGAGCGGGTTGGGCAGGTTCGACCGGTGAATCTTTCGCATTATGGATAGTGGTTTCGCTCATTGTTTTACCCCTTTTTGAAAGACAAAGAGCCACCTGGGGGTCGGGATCCGGCCCCCAGAGTGGCGCATTAGCGAGCTTTAGGCCTTAAGAAGGTCAGTGTAGCTCGGGCCATCGTTCGTGCGAACGAGGTTGATCGCGTAGGCATCATAGTTGTCGAGGTTGGTGAACTTATCCAAACAAGCTTGTTCGTTCTGGCCATCGCCCTCAACAATGGTGAGGTTGATGTTGAGGAGGGTCGCATAAGCCTTTAAGTAAGGTTTATAAGTGCCCGAGAGGAAGTTATCGGCGGAATTGTAGAGGGTGAGAAGAACCTTCTTGGTCGCGACGGTCGAGGCATACTGTTTGATGCCGGTATCCATCTGAATGCCAAGGTAAGCCGCGGCATTATCGGAAGTGACAGCGACGTTCAAGGCCTTGAGGGCTTTGGTATCGGACTCCCAGACGGATTCAGCGGTCATCTGGTTGCCCTGAGCATCTTTCTCAGAAATGGCAAGAGTATGGATCTTATCGCCAGTCGCACCATCAAGAGCATTGCGGAGGGTCTGTAAGGTCATATAGGCCTGAGCGCCAGCGTTTTGCGAGACAGTTCCGGTGAGATAAGCACCAGCAGTGGTGGCTTTCTTGCCGTTAATAACGGATTGAACAGCATCGGCGTTAGCATCGTATCCGAAGGCAGGAACGCCAGCCGGATAAGTGGCAACACCAAGGCAGCCCATCGCCATGCCATCGTTGTTGGAGACGACGACATCGATAGCGGTCGTAAACTGGGAGACCCAGCCGCCGAAGGCATCGGCAGCAGTCGCGGCATCCCAAGTGGCGCCAGCGGTGCTGACCATCTGTTTGGCAGCAAGCTCTTTGACTTTGAGGGTCTTGTCCTTTAAGACAACACTGCCCTCTTTCTTATCATCAGCGCCAGCAGTTCCGTTCCAAGTCCCTAAGGCCTTGCGGATGCCAGTGGTACGAGCGATCGAGTCGTTGTGGGCCGAGTCGCCAATGCAGAGGACGTAGCCGATATAGCCATCGGCGTTACGATCGACTTCAGTTGAAGTCTTAGTCGCAAGATAATCGGTGATGAGTTTGCCCTGGATGGCACCACCACCCGCGGCATCGAACCCAACGTAGAGTGTCTTGTCGTTGAAGTTCATTGTGGTCATGTCGATCTTTCCGGTGCTCGGATCAGACGGCTGACGGTTGAAGAACGTTACGGGTTTGCCGGCATTGGCGCCGCTGCCCCCGCAGGCGGAGAGAACAACGCTGGCAAACGCAAGCACTGCACTCCCGAAAATCAGACTTTTCTTCATTGCTAATTTTTCCTCCTTTGCAATAAAGTGCCTTTATTTTGGCGGTGTAATCCCTTTCATGACCATGAAGAAAACCATAAGCGAAATGGAAAAATCGCCACTGCCCAATTTCCAATCAAAGATTGGATTTGGTCAAAATTTTGCCGGCGACATAATCAAATTGCTGGAAATTGGTTAACGAAGCCCCCGAGAGAATGGCCTTGCCCAGGGTATAGATGTCCTTCGCTTGGGTGGCCGCATCATTGAGGACGGTTCCATACATCAATCCTTTTTGAATCAGATCTCGGCCGGTGGCTGTGCCATCGACCCCGATGAGTTGAATCGGTTGCTGATCCAAAGCCACATCGCTTTTTAGGATTGAAGCTTCTTGAAGATACTTAATCGCGCCCGAGGCCATGTCGTCGTTATTGCTGAAGACCAACTCCACGTTGGCTTTGCTGGCATCGGCGGCGGCGTAATAATTTTCGGCGATAGCCTTCATGGCGGAGTAACCCCCGTCAGGAGTCCAGTTCCCGGCTTCGGCGGTCAAGATGCTGACATCATAACCATCATCCCGAAGTTTTTGGGTGCACCACTTGGTTCGAAGTTCGGTATCTTGGTGGCCTTCTTCGCCGCGGATCACCGCGACTTGAATCACACCATCGCCGTTGCGGTCATAGGCGCATTTTTTCGCTTTTAAATCCGCCAAGGGGAAAAGCTGTTCCGCTAAGTTAGCCTGAAGTTTGCCTGCCCCTTCGGCATCGGAACCGACATAGAAACATTTGCTTTGATTGGCCAAATCTTCCTTCAAAGGTTCACGGTTAATGAAGATAAGTCCCCGATTCGAGGTCGCGGCTTTTTCGATGATCGCCGAAGCCGCTAAACGGTCGACAAGGTTCACGATGAGCAAGGGGTCCCCCCGGCTAATGGAACTCAATATTTGTTCATTTTGAGTGCTCTGACTCCGGGCGGCATAATAAAGATTAGAGGAATAAGAATCCCCAGCGAATTGCGCAAGGATGTTTTCCTTTAAAGACTTAATGAAGGTATCGCTCTCGTCGTAGAGAAAAAGATCGAACGTCGAGGATAAGGAGCCGCAACTGGATAAGGCCAGCAAGGGCAATAAGGAAAAAGCCAACCATTTATTCTTCATTGATTTTTCGCTCCTTCACTGGAATCTTGAGGGTCACGGTCGTGCCTTCATCGAGTTCGGAATCGATACGAACATCGGCTTTATCGCCGAAATAAATCTTGAGGCGCTGATAGACGTTCTTTAAGCCCACGCCGTTATAGGCGTTCTTGTCGACGAAGGAAGCGTAGATATCCTGAACCTTGTACGGCATGATGCCGTAACCGTTATCATGGACGGAAAGCAATAGCATATCCCCCTCCATTTGACCTTTGATGGCAATCTTGCCCACACCCTCGCGGTTGAGGAGCCCATGCTGAATCGCGTTCTCCACGATCGGTTGGAGAATGAGCTTGATGACTTGAAGACCCAACAGGTCTTCGGGGACATCGATCGAATATTCGAAACTATCCTTGTAGCGGATTTTTTGAATTAGGAGGTAATTGCGGACGTGCTCGATTTCGTCGCTCAAAGAAATGATGTTATGACCTTTTGAAATCGAGATGCGGAAGAAGCGAGAGAGGGCCACTACCATTTCCGAGGCTTCCTTGTTTTGGCCATCATCGATGAGAAAAACAATCGAGTCGAGGGTGTTATAAAGAAAGTGGGGATTAATCTGATTCTGCAAGGCATGAAGTTCGGCGAGGCGTTGGGCGTTTTGCTCGGCAAGGATGTCTTCGTTTAGCGTCTTAATCCTCAAGATCATCTCATTGTAGTTGCGGGCGAGGTCCTTCGTTTCGATGGAGCCCGTCAAAGGAACCGGTTCATAGGATTGATAACCTTGTTCTTCAACCTTCTCCATAGAAGAACGCAAGGCCGAGATCGGTTTGGTGACGCTGCGAGAGACCAAAAAGAGAACCAGAATCGATGCCACAATCATCCCGACAATGAGCAAAATCGTCGTCACGATAAACCGTTGCAAGGTCTGGGTCACCGCATCAAAGTTCTGAAAGATAGCTAAGCGCCAAGTGGTATTAGAAATCGTGAACTGGCTGAGGATAAAGTTATGGCCGCCAAAACTCACCTGGGAAAAGCCGATGACCCCTTGTTTGAGCAAAGTGGTTTCGGCGTCTTCGAGGGCGGTTCCGCTGGAAAGATAGACAGCATGGTAGTCTTTATCGTAGATGATGATCTTGCCGTTTGTCCCGAGATCGAGCTGATAAATCGAAGTCGCTACGGAAGAAACCGTCACCAATAGAACCGTTGAATCTTCGCCTTTATTGAAGGTGATGACTTTCGACATCATGAAGACGTTCTCCGCGCCCCGGGAGAAAACATTGAGGGTCGGGTTCACCAAGGCCGCTTGATACCAGGAAGCCCCCGTCACATTGGTGGGGACATTCCGCGAGGTTGAGTCATGGAGATAGTAAGCCTTGCCATCATACTGATAAAGGGCGAGACCCGTGATATCGCTTTTGACCGCCATGATGGAATCAAACTCATTGACAAGACTATCTTTTGAAGCCGTCAGATCGCTGAGGTTATAGGTCAACGATGCAATGCAATTGGACACGGAAATGACCGAAGAAAAATAGTTGTCGTAGTTGGCGGAAACGGTGTTGGCGGTCTCTTGGTATTGGCGTCGAGCCGAAGAGACGGTGTAGTTATTGAAGACGAGATAAGCCGCGATGATCAAAGCTGCGCTAAAAGTCGCGACCACCGCACCGATCGAAGCGCTGAGGCGGAAGCCGATACTGTGGAAAAATTTATTTTTTCCGGTAGTCCGCTGGGCTGATTCCATAAAATTTCTTGAAGCAATGGGAGAAATAGAAGGGGTCGCTATAGCCGACTTGCGAGGCGACGACGATCACCTTGGCATCGGGGTCGGCGAGTAGGGCTTTCGCTTTCTCCATGCGTAATTCGGTCACGTATTTGGTGAAGGACGTGCTATCCTTTTTAAGCAATAAGGAAATATAGGAGACGCTATAGCTAAGGGCCGTCGAAACGCTATCGAGCGAAATGTCAGAATCGGCAAAGTGCAGGCCAATATAATCCTTGAGTTGGTCGAGGGAAGTGTTGATGCCGCCCGTGCGGGTCCGGTTATTGGTTTTGATGACACTGTCGACGAGGTGGTTAAGGAGTTCTAGGAGACTATCGCTGCCTTTGGCCCCTAATGCCGCGGCGAGGAGGTCGGCGTTGCTTCCAACATCAAGATAAAGATCGTGAAGCGAAGTGCAGGCTTTCAATAAGGCTCCGACGATATTGGAGACGATAAAACTATAAGAGTCGGCATATTCGACGGAACTGATCCGCTCGACGAGAGTGGCTAAGCGGCTCTTCACTTGTTCAGGCCGACCATAAAGAAGGTCATAGGTGAGGGCATCATATTCATGATCATCAACCTTGCCGATGCTCACTTCTTCCTTGCGAATATCCTCGAAGAAGAGGACCGCGCCGTTGCCCGTGACGGTGCGGAAAGACAACGTACGAACCGCGTGGCGGTAAAGTTTGCGGAAGTTGCGTTTGATCGGATCCCCTTCGTCGATCTCGGAGAAGGCAACGGAGACGGAAACGCCCGTGTTCTTTTCAATGCGGCTACGAATCACCGAGAAAACATTTTCCAACTCATCGCGGACCATTGGCTTGTCGTCAGCGATGATCACCATCACGTTTTCGCTGCGGTCAAAGCAATAGAAAGAATGGCTCTTGCCGATTTCCCTTTCGGTGTATTGATGCTCATAGTAAGTGACCAGTTCGGTCTTTTCGTATTCAATCGCATCGATTTCCTCATCAAAATCGTAGATGGCAAGGACCAGGTATTTCTTATTGAGATCAACCTTGTCTTGACTAAGGCGAGACCACAAGTTTTCAGGAACTTCCTTGAGGGAAAGTAGACGGCACAGATCGTTCTGTTGGAACATTCTGAGATTGGTTTCTTCTTGTTCTTGGAGGGCGCTGATGTTTGTGTCAATCGCTTCTTGGCGTTTAATCGCGTCTTGGGCTTTCGCTAGAACTGCGCCGAGTTCTTCCTTGGTGATTGGCTTAGAGATATAGCCCACCACGCCAAGGTCAATGGCCTGCTTAGCAAAATCAAAAGAGTCATAGCCGGTGATGATGATCGATTGAAGCAAAGGGATTTCGACTTTGGCGCGCTTAATGACTTCAATGCCGTCGATGAAGGGCATTTTGATATCGGTGATCAGAAGGTCAGGTTGCAAGGCGATCACGCCTTCGAGAGTATCGTAACCATTGGCAAAAGCTCCAACGACTTCAAAATCTTGGTTGAAAGACTTTAGGAGCGAGGAAAGCCGATTGATAGCGTCGGACTCATCATCCGCGATAACGATTTTTATGGTACCCATAAAACAAGTATGCCAATCGCAACCTAGAATAATTTCCACTAACCATGTAATTTTGTCTACTTTTGACCTCACAATAGCCTTTTCATTCCTTTTAAAAAAGCCCCATGGGTCGATGGCTTCTTGTTATTTATTCAAAAAGGTAGCAAACCTAGCCAAATTGACATAAGACCCTAAAATTCAATAAAGGCATCCAGGCGCGATGGCTTAAAACTAAAAAGGGGGTAACCGCTTTCCTGTTTTTCCTGATTGGAAAAGCAAACAAGTCCGCTAAGATTAAGGCGTCCCACGGATAAAATCTTCGGATTTTGCCGAAGGGAACAACGTGACCTTGATAGCCCTATGTGGGTTCCCCCAAAGTCATGAAAACCGCATCTGACGTTCCCCCTAATGCCAATGCGGCTTTTTTGTACCTTTAAGCACTTTTCTCGCCTTTAACGTGGCTCATAGGATAATTAAGCTATGTTAGAATTCCAAAAACTTTCTTACGAATCGTTAGGTCAAATCGAGCCCTTTCTTCCCTATAACGACAGTCGCAACTGCGATTTCACCCTCGGAACTATCTTCATGTGGCGGAACCAGTTTCCAAGCAGTTTCGCGATCGTGGACGATACCTTATTGCTCCGGAAGCAATATTCGGCGTCCAAAAGCGCCTTCCTCTGGCCATTAGGCCCCCATCCCGAAACCGCCATCAAAGCGGCGAAAGCCTTTTGCCTTTCTAATCATCAAACGTTAGCTTTCTATTCCTTAACGCTCGAGCAGGCCAACCTCTTAGCGAAGTCTTGCCCCCATAGTCAGATCACCTCTTCCCCAGATTGGGATGACTACGTTTATAACCTCAGCGACCTCCGGGATTTCCCGGGAAAACGCTATGAGTCAAAGCGGCATAATGCCAATCGCTTTAAGCGGCTTTATCCGATGGTGCTTTTTAAAACAGGAACCCGAGAAGACGCACCCCGTCTCCATGAATTTCTCACGCGTTATCTCGCCGAGAATGAAGGCCGAGACGTTTCCTTAGAAGAAATCGCTTTAAGCCAAGAGATGATTGACCGCTTCTGCTGCATTAAAGCCCAAGTCGGTTATTACGAACTCGATGGCAAAGTCATCGGATTTTCTATGGGCGAACGCAAAGGGAACACCGTCTATCAGCATATCGAAAAGGCTTTGCGCCAATACGATGGTATCTATCAGGCCCTCACCAGCGATTACCTCAAAACTTTTGGGGGAGACGCTCTCTACGTCAACCGCGAAGAAGATGTCGGCAATGAAGGTCTCCGTTTGGCCAAAGAGCAACTGTATCCGATTGAGCACCTCAAGAAATACTTCTTTGAAGTGAATAACCCCATCGATCTTAATGACACCCTCCCCTTGTTTTTTTCCAACCGCCTCCTTTTTGTCCCGATGGAAGAAGCGGATAAGCAAGGCTATTTTGACTTAGTTAGCGATGCTGAGGTCAACCGCTATTGGGGCTATGACTATCATCAAGATCTCCAACCCGGCGAAGAACTCAACCCTGACTTTTTCTACCGGGATGTCCTGAAAGATTTTAGAGAGAAGCAAGGTTGGACTTATATGATCAAGAGCAAGGTCGATGAACGTTTATTGGGTTCGCTCGACCTCTATGATTTCCAGGACGATGGCTCCGCAGAAATCGGCTGCCGTTTCTTCGCCTTTGCCCAGCATCAAGGCTATGGAAAAGAAACCTTGCGGGCTCTCATTGCTTTTGCCTTTACCACGTTAGGACTTCGAGCCCTTCGCACGGAATCGTTCCCGCAGAACGCTTCTTCCATCGCCATGATCAGCGCGGTTGGCTTTCAAAAGGATGGCGAAACGCCTGAACGAATTCACTTTGTTATAAAGAATCCCGCTCTTTCTGCTTAAAATAGGTGTGAGGTTTATCCCTATGGAAAAAAGCAAAGTCTACTTCACCGATTTCCGCACCGTCGGTTTTGAACCCTTAACGGGCAAATTGCAGCGGCTCATGATCAAAGCAGGTTTTAAAACGCTTGATCTCAATGGCAAATTCGTCGCCATCAAAATGCACTTTGGGGAACTCGGTAACCTTTCTTATCTCCGTCCAAACTACGCCAAAGCGGTCGCCGATCTCGTCAAGCAATGCGGCGGCAAACCCTTTCTCACCGACTGCAACACCCTCTATCCGGGCTCGCGAAAAAATGCGCTCGAACATTTGGACTGCGCCAACGTCAATGGCTTTAATCCCACCACCACCGGTTGCCAAATCATCATCGGGGATGGCCTTAAAGGCACCGATGAAGAAGATGTCCCCGTGGAGGGCGGCACCTATGTGAAAGCCGCCCATATTGGCAAAGCCATCATGGACGCAGATGTCTTCATTTCGTTATCGCACTTCAAAGGTCATGAAGAGATGGGTTTTGGCGGCGCGATCAAGAATATCGGCATGGGCTGCGGCTCACGAGCGGGCAAAATGGAACAGCATTGTAGCGGCACGCCCCGCGTCGACCAAAGCAAATGCAAGGGCTGCCGCAGTTGCAGCAAAGTCTGCGGATCGAACGCCATTACTTATCCTAACAATAAAGCCCTCATTAACGAGCAGCTCTGCAAAGGATGCGGCCGCTGCATCGGCGCCTGCAATTTCGATGCGATCGCCCCGATTAATTTCAACGCGAACGAACTGCTCGGCAAACGGATGGCGGAATATGCCAAAGCCGTCTGCCAGAACCGTCCGACGTTCCATATCAGTCTCATCATGGACGTCTCGCCCCGCTGCGATTGCGGGCCGAACAACGACGCCCCGATCCTGCCGGATGTTGGCATGCTTTGTTCCTTTGACCCGGTCGCTCTCGACGAAGCGTGCCGCGGTCTCTGCGCCAAAGAAGAAGCCTTCAGTAACTCGCAACTCGGCGAGCAGCAACGCAAGCCTGGCTTTAAGAGCACGGGCGATCCCTTTAAGGACAACGACCCCGAAGTCAATGATGACTCGGCCTTAATCCACGCCGAAGAAATCGGACTAGGAACCCGCAACTACGAACTGATTAAGATGTAAAAAGAAAGGGGGCGTGAGCGTGAACTCGCGTCCCTTTTTCTATGTCTACGGATTGATCCTTACTTCAAGGGCTCATCCGGCCGGCGGATGAAGTCGAGGCAATACCCGGCAAGCCACGGACCGTTATGGCAGCCCGAGACCGGCGACATAATCACATCTTCGTGATTGGTCTTGATGCCGAAACGCTGCTCGATGAGCTTGAGCTTATCAAGGGGCGAAGGTCCGGTATAAACGTGGTAGAGAATATAGTCTTTCGGATCGCGGTTGCCGATGAGCTTCAGCAAGATTTGGCAAGTCTTCTTGAGGGCGCCCGTTTGTCCAATCACATTGGTGAGAGGAACCAGTTCGCCATCGTGGGAGAAATGGACGACCGGGCAGATGGACATCATCTTGCCGAGGTAGGCCTTTCCGCCCTTTAAGCGGCCGTTATAAATGAGGTAATCGAGTTTGGCATCAATGCCCAAGAATTCTTGACGGGCTTTGATCCACTCGAGTTCCTGTAAGATTTGTTCCGTCGGCATACCTTGGTTTACAAATTCCTGAGCCTTGACCGCAAGATAACCTTCAGGGAAGCAGGTGATCTTCGCATCCACGACGTTAATCTTCAGCTGAGTCGCGAAATCTTTGGCGACCAAACGGATGAAGTTCCACGTGCCGCCCAAGTAAGAACTTAAGGCGATGACGATCACTTCTTTATAGCCATCGGCGATCGCTTGGCGGAATTGGCCGGCGACATCTTCATAGGTCGGAATCGCGGTATGGGGGAGATTGTTCTTGGTGTCTTTGACGTTCAGCATCTCTTTGTAGACGAAATCGGGGTCGAGGTCGAGGCCTTCAAGGTACTCTTTCCCTTTGAAAAAGAAGTGAATGCGGATGATTCCGATGCCGAGGTGGCGATATCGCTCCGGGGCGTATTCGATGCAACCAGTCGACGTACAAATGACTTTGACTTTGTTTTCCATGTTTCTATTTTCCTCTTTTTTGGACCTTAGGTTAGACGACTAGATTTTCTTGAGAGTGGTTTTCTGATGCTCCTCAAGGATATCCATGATCTCGGCTTCGTTATTCATTGCCCATTCGTAGGTGGGCAAATAGGAAACGATTGAAGTGACGGAACTATTGCCGTGGATGACGTCCCAAGCGTCACAGCTCGCTGTATTCTTATTGACTCGGAAACGGCCCCGTTGGAATTCCACCAGGGAATCCAAGCCATTTTCGTTGAGGGTGCGTTTTAGCTTCCAAACCGAATCGCGGTAAGAAATCTTGCCAGTTTCGCTATCTTTGTTGGGCCAAAGGGCTTCCACTGCTTCTTCCATGGTCGCGTAGGCTCCATCTTTATTGACGGCAAAAGCCAAGAGCTCTTTGCTCTTCTTGCTCCGGAAATCCACGGGAGCGCCATCAACGAAGATGTCGAAGCCATCAAAGGTGCGGATTTTGACTTCGCGAGCAGCATTAGCCAAGTGCGCGCGCTTGAGCCGTTCGATCTGTTTAAGGATGACAGCCTTATCGTAAGGCTTGTAGCAAAAGCCACCGAAATTCTCGCCTAAGTCCTCGGCGGTCCCTTCTTCATCAAAGGTGTAAGAAGTGATGAAGAAAATCTGAATGGCCGGGGTTTCCTTAATCAAGGCTTTGGCCAAATCGATGCCATTCATCTTCGGCATCGAAATATCGAGGAAGGCCGCTTCGCATTCGTTGTTTTTGGCATAGTCGATCGCCGCTTGGGGATCGTCACGAAACATCTGATATTGGACGTCGGTTCGGTCGACCAAATTGAAGGCGAACGTGTTGAGCGCCGCCATCTCGTCATCCACGACGAGAATTTTCACAATTCCACAATCATTCATAAAGCGTTAAAGGGATGCTTATCGTCACCTGGGTTCCCCTATGAACCTCGCTTTCCACTGAAACATCAGCATGTAAAGAATAACACAAACGGAACTTCGAGTTAGCGATTCCCGTATGATTTTTGGGGTCGATGTGTGAGGGGTCGAAGCCGCAACCGTTATCGGTTATGGTGACCAAAGCACGGTTGCCATCCCGCCGGCTCCTTAAAGTAATCGCCCCATTCGGCGTCGAAGAGAGTTTGGCATATTTAAAGGCATTTTCGACATAGGCCTGAATGGAAAGAGGCGGGACTTCAAAATTAAGGAAATCCGTTTGGAAATTGACGGGGATTTCCGTTTGGTTTCGCATATTCATTAGGGCGATGCAGCTTCGGATGGACTCGAGCTCTTCGCTAAAGGGAATGGTCGGCTTTTGAGCCGCCTGCAAAGAGGAGCGAAGATTCTCGGAAAGTAAGGCGACCGCTTGATCGCCTTCTGCCAAAGAAGAGTGGTAACGGTTTTGAACCAAGGTTAGGGAATTAAATAAGAAATGCGGGTGGATTTGCTGCACCAAAGTATCTTGGCGGACTTCCAGGTATTGCTGATTCGTTTGTTCGCTTTGAAGAGCCTTTTGATCCAAGCGTCGTAAATAGAAGGCATAAACGATGTTCAGGAGCAAACCGGCGAAGCTGAGGATAACCGAGGGGAAATTATAAGTACCAAAGCCAATGACCCCCGTGAAATCCAACATGGAGATTTCTAATAGGCCCAAAAAGGAAACCAACATGATCATGAAGGGAATAAGCCGCCGTTTGGAGGATGTTGAGGCAAAACCGGCGAAGACGAGATGCCCACCATAGGCTAAGGGGATCAAGAAAGCCAAAAAACTGAGAGGGAAAGGGATTAGGAAACACGCTAAAGAAAACGCGACCAGCATACCTAAACCTAGCCCAATGGACTTTTTATGAAAGGGCAGATAACCATTGCCTACGAAGAAATAGGTAAAGGCGGCGAAAGTAAGGGGGAGGACGGCAATATTGGAAATCCAACTGGTAAGCATTTGAGAACCCACTCCTATCCAGCCGCCCCAAATAGGCCGGCCATCGAGGCTCACAAAGAAATTCAAAAGAAAGGAACTCGAGAGCAAAACGAAGGGCAACGTTTCGGTCTTGTGGGGCCGCGCGATAAAAAGAATAAGGGAAAATAAGACGTTTGCCACAATCACCCCAAAGCCAATCCCCGCCATGTAATCGGTGAAATAGCCCGTCTTTTCTCCGGTGGAACTTGTGATCCAGAAGTAAGAAGAAGTCCCGGCTGTCGTGCGATACCCATATTCGATCGCGAAATCGACGCGATTACCTTTGACGGTATGGGACGGCGGCAAATACATCGTGGAATTAAGCCAAGTCGTTTCGGTCTTGGAGAGGCCACCACAGCTGCCTAAAAGCGTATATGGCTCGCCCGCTTCACGGATATAAACCCGGCTAGTGATCAGCTGGTCATAAAGGGAAAGGGAGATGGTGTCTCCCGGCTTAAGACCGCTCACGCTAAAACCATAAGAGCCATAACCATTCTGGGGATAACCTTGGCTCCACCAGGATGATGGGGTTTCGATGAGACCGCTCGGGTTACTGTCATCATTGCTCTCTCCGATCCACCGGTCGTAATAGAAACGGCATTTGCCTTTCAGAGCGATCCGCGCGCTTTTTGAAAAATCCCAACTGGAGCAGTCGATATTTCCTTCGGTAAGCGGCGGGTAGTGATAGACGGCATCATACTGACTATCAAAGAGGCTAAAAGCTGCTGCAGTCAATAAGAAAAAGGCGAGGTAAATCACAAAAGCGAGGGACCCGTGGCGGGGGTTCATCTTCATGTCGCTCATTGGGTACCTCCTGAATTCGAGGGTAAAAGAAAGCTGATGCTGACTTCGGTCCCCTTGGAGATTTCGGAACGAATGCTGACTTTGGCATTAAGGGTATAGGCTAGACGAGTCATGGCGTTCGTGATTCCTGGGGCGTTCTGACTCGTGAGATGATGACTATCAAAACCGCAGCCATTATCGATCACGGTGATGGTAACCTCTTCGCCGAAAACGGAGCTTCGAACCACAATGAGAGGCTCTTTAACCTCATCGAGTTTCGCATGTTTAAGGGCATTCTCGACAAAGGGCTCAATCGAAAGCGGGGGGACTTTGAAGCCTTCATAAGAGACGTCGTAGAGGACATCGATCGGTTTCTCTTTGCCAAGGTTCTGCAAGTCGACGTAACGGGTAATGGCATCGAGCTCTTCGCCAAAACTCACAAAGGTTTTGCTCGAGGAATCAATGGAGGTTCTTAGCGTCTTCGCCAATAAGCCAATCGCTTCATCCCCTTCCGTAATGTCGTGGTGGTAGCAACCTTTCACCAAATCGAGGGAGTTAAATAAGAAATAAGGTTGCGCTTGTTTTACCATGGCTTCTTGTTGAGCCTCTTCATAGAGCTGAATGTTGCTCTCCGCTTTAGAAGCATGCTCAGAAATTCGCCGTAAGGAATAGAGATAGATGAAATTAAGCACCACCCCGATGAGGGCGACAAAGATCGAGGTAAAGGAGAGGATCCCAAAGACCACCGCGCCCGAGGTATCGATCAGCGTAATCGCGTATAAGGCGCTGAAAAAACCGCTCATTAGAGTGAAGGCCCACAGCGGTCTTGTCCAATCGCCATTCAGGAAGAGTCGGAAAGTGAGATAGGCTAAATAGAGAATCCATGGAATCATCGAAAAGCAGGCCCAAGGAGTCGGATAGACTGCAGCAAAAACAATCAGGGATACCGTGCACGATATTGTGGCGATCGGCCAGTCATACGTCCGCCACGGGATGAGGTGGCGACGGAACAGCATGAAAGCGATCGTCGAAACGCAGAACAAGCCAAAGATATCAATCAGAAGGTTATTAAGGAACTGGGGCAAGACGGAGAGATTCAAGGACAACATAAACTCGGCAAAATCTAGGCTCAGCATATAGAAGATCGTGACGGCGACGGACAGGATAAAGAACGCAGAATTTCCCCGCTGTTTCTTATGACTCACAAATAAGATAGCCGAGAAAACAAGGTTGGCGAGGACCAGACCAAAACCTGTCCCAGCGAGATAGCGATTCCCCATATCGTTCTTCGTTGTTTCAAACGACCCATAAAAGGGGGATTTCGTCAAACCGCCGAAAGGGTTATAGCCGCATTCGATAACGAAACGGATATCCCCGCCATCACCAAATAGAGCCCCCATCTCTTGGGTATATGGGGGATCGACATACTCGGTTTTGCTCACGCGACCAACTTCACCTAATTTGGAAAAGGACCCACCGCTTTTTTGAGCATAGAACGCTGTGGAAGCCAAAGGATGGCCCCGCCAAAGTTCGAGTCGGCCGCCTTGGGGCAGGCCCTTCACCGTGAAGGCATAAGAACCATAACCGGATTTGACGAAACCATAGTCGCTCCAAGAGCAGGGCAAATTGACTTGAGTATCGCGGGGTTGCTGATCGTTATCGCTCACAATCAAGCGGTTGTAATAGAAATCCACCTGACCCATGAGCGCGTAATTGAGGCTGTAGTCGTGGGTGTCCGTCGTTGAAAGATCCAAGACGGAATCCTCGGCGACGACCCCATGGTTATTGAGAGCGGCATAATTGACGGAGCCCCAAAACGAAATAGCAATCGCCGTCCCAACGAAAAGGAGGTAAAGCAAGGAAAAGAAAATCGACCAGATTCCCCTTCTCCTCCCCTGAGGCCACTTCATAGAAATAATTGTAATCTATCCACGGTTGAGAGTCGAAACCTTGAAAGCCGCTTCTTCACTCTTTAGCGGATTTATCAAACTTCCTCTAATAACCGCCTCTATTGACAAATAGTTGCCAGGGTCAAAAATTACGACCATGAATGCCACGATTGATATCTCTGCCGTTACCTTAGAAACGTCGCGCCTGATCTTGCGTCCCTTTAAGGCGAGCGATCTCGATGATTTTTATGCTTACGCCTCAGTCCCCGATGTCGGAGAATGGGCGGGCTGGTCTCATCATAAAGACAAAAAGGAGAGTGCAACCATCCTCCAGCATTTCATCACCGAGAAAAAGACCTTTGCCCTCGTCGATAAAGGTACGAACCACGTCATCGGTTCCTTAGGAATCGAAGAGTATAATTGCCCCTTGCCTCCAACCTATGATGCCTTAAAAGGCCGCGAAATCGGCTATGTTTTGTCCAAGGCCTATTGGGGGCAAGGGCTCATGAGCGAAGCCGTTAAGAGGGCCATCGCCTTTTGCTTTGAGGACCTCCATCTCGACTTTCTCACCGTCGGCCACTTCGTTCGCAATAAGCGAAGCCAACGGGTCGTCGAAAAATGCGGATTCCGGTATCTTGGCAATAACATTTACGAAACCCGCTATGGCACCAAAGAAGATAATCGCTTTTACGTGCTGGATAATCCAAACCGGAAACACTAAAAATCCGCCGTTAGAGTAGCGGAACAAAGGCAAACTTCTTATAGCGGAGAGTGAGGGAGGCTAGCCCATTTTGAAACGTCAAAAACGCTAAGCCGTTTAAGACTGAGGCCGTCCTAAGTTTGGCACCGCCGTAGGGGCATTTGCCTTTGAAATGTCCTTTATCAATGACCACATCCCGGCAATTATGAAAGATCACGGAAGCATAAGAGGTTTTCCTAGCGGGACCATAGGAGAAAAGGATGACAGCATCCTGATAACCCTTTTTCCCATTTTTGGGAGGCAGGTCTAAAAAGAGGCCGGTAATGATAGCGTTATTCATCCTGGCAATCGGCCAATCGTTTGCCACCGGGGCTGTTTCAATGTCTTGAAGCATTCCCGCTGCATCTTCCAACCAGTAACTGATTTTCTCGCTTTCATCAAAAGACACGGTTAAGACTTTGACAATGACTTTAGCTAAAGCCTTGGGTTTGTCCAGGTGATGCAAGACTAAAGCTTTGGTCACTTCAGCGGCTTCAAATTCGAACTCATCTTGAGGGCAGCCACTATAAAGCAGGCTATAAGGATCTTGGTGATCAATATGCTTTTTGACAATCTCATAAATGGCGGAAAAATTACTGCAATCAATCTTCATGTCTTTCCTTTCCTAGGTCCTTAATGGCTTCGATAACTCTTCAGCGAGAGAATCAAAACCACTCTTCGCTTAATCTGGTTTCTTTAAATATAAATAAGAATGATTGACCATACCTCAAGATTTTTTCATATAGAAAAGCCCCGGCCACAATGGTCGGGGCTTATCGCATTCAATGGTGGAGTCGCGGGGAATTGAACCCCGGTCCGAAGAAGACCCTATAGCAGCGCCTACAGTTTAGGCACCATCAGGTTTGGCCTTAAGGCAGGAACGGTACCGAGCCCTTAAGGCGAGACTAGCGCGTTTTCGTCCTAGGCCTATAGTCATCGGCCTAAGCTTATCGCCTTGTTATGACACTCAAAGTGCGCGTGAAGCGAGGAAACCGCAGAGAGCGTGCCGGCCCTGCTAAGCAGGGGACCAATATAGGTTGCCTAGATCCGAAGATTAGGCGCGGGCATACGAAACACGCGAGGTGTTTCTCATATAACTGTTATCAGTTATTTGTTTTTGGTGTTAAAGATCACCACTCCACTGCAGCCACTACCAAGTCATTCTCCGTCAAAACCAGAACGGCCCCAGAACCATGCCCCCAGTAAGGGAAGCGGGGATAGTGTATACCGAAAAGCTCGGGATTCAAAGTCCGATTAACGAAAGATAAGCGCAACCGTTATTTAGAAAAGAGCAAGACTTCAAGCTTGTCGACGAGTTCGCTCATCCGCTTCGTGACGCTAAGGAAGGATTCCTCTTTCGTGAGGTCCACCCCTGCCGCTTTCACTTCGGCGATCGGGTAGTCGGAAGACCCGCTCTTGAGCAAGCCCACATAGCGTTCAAAGGCGCCCGGTTCTTTGGCTTTGACCTTGTCGTAGAGGAGCATCGAAGCGGTGAAGCTGGTCGCATATTGGTAGACGTAGAAGGGCGTATAGAAGAGATGAGGAATATAAGCCCAAACGAGGGGTTTGACTTTTTCTTGGGAGATGTCGATCCCGTAATAAGTCTTGTAGAGGGAAATCATCATATTGGACAAGACTTGATAGTTGATGGGCTGATGGGCTTCCGCCAACTTCGCGATCTCGTATTCGTAATGGCCGAATAGGGTCTGGCGGTAGAAGGTGGCGACGATTTCATCAATGGCCTTTTGGAGCAAGTAGATTTGATCGTTCTTAGAAAGCTTGCCTGAAGAAAGCAGATAATCCAATAAGTTATGCTCATTGAAGGTCGAAGCGATTTCGGCGACGAAGATGGTATAGTCCTGTTTGAGCAAGGGCTGGTTCTCTTCGCTATAGAGGGTATGGATGGAGTGGCCCGATTCATGGGCGAGGGTGAAGCAATCATCCAATTCGCCTTGGAAGTTTAGCAAGATATAAGGATGGATATTGAAGGTACCATTCGAATAAGCGCCGCTCCGCTTTCCAAGATGCGGATACACATCCACGTACCCCTCCTTTAAGACTTCATGAGCTTTGGCTTGGAAGTCGGTCGGGAACCCTTGGAGCGAGGCCCAAAAGATGTCGCGAGCTTCTTCGTAGCTGTACTTATGTTCGGACTTCGCAAGTTGAATGAAGCGATCGTAAGAACGAACGTTTTTAAGACCGAGGTACTTGGCCCGGATCTGAAGATACTTATGAAGCGGGGCGGCATTTTCGGAAGCCACCTTGATGAGGCTTTGGAAGACTTCTAACGGAATCTTCTTGCCCGAGAGGTGCTCTTCCAAGATCGAAGAATAACCACGGGCGTGCATCTCCGCTAACTCGGCCTGAACGACCTGGTTATAGATCTCGCCATAGACGTTTTTATGCTCGTCGTAATAGGTGTAGAGAGACTCAAAGATCGCCTGGCGGTCTTCCGGAGATTTGGCATTCGCGATCAAGGAGGTCCAGTTGGATTGGTTCACTTCGATGAGCTTGCCATCGCTGAGTTTGACTTTCTTCGGCGTGTAATCGGCGACGCTTAATTGCGAATAGAGGGTGGGTCCTTCGCCTAATAACGGAGAGTAATTGGACAGCAACTTTTCTTGTTCCGCGCCTAAGACGTGGGCCTTTTGAAGGAAGAGTTGGTCAAGGACTAAGCTATATTCGCTAAGTTCAGGATGAGCAGCCAAAAAGGCTTTCACGTGATCTTCGCCTAGGGCAAGAATCTCAGGGTCGCTATAGGAAGCGGCTTGGCTATAAATTTGCATGGCCAATTGGACTTTGCTGACCAGTTCGGCTTTTTTGATGTCTTTCTTATCGAGGTCGGATCCGCATTCGGCGTACATATAAAGCTTTTGGAGCTTCACATTAGCTTCGCGGCTGAGGAGCAAGAAAGCTTTCAGTTCGCCATCATCGCTGAGCTTGCCTTCATAGCCTTGGACCGCTGGGGTCAAGCGATTTTGGAAATCGGCAAGATCGTCTTCAAAATCTTTCGGGGTCGGATAGATGTGACTAACGTCCCAAACATCTTTCATAGTGTTGCTCCTTGATAAATTACTAAGAGTATAGCCGTTTAGGAGCTGCCTAAGGGAAATAAACGCACCAAAAAAGAAAAAAGAAGCCCAAAAGAGAGGGGTTTCGATAGAGTTATCGCTCAGCGGTAATGCTGGCCCGGTAACGCTTGCTCTTCACCAAGCAGCAGATCGTGGTCGCGATGCCAGCCAGTAGGCTTCCTTCCATCAAAAAGAAACCATAAGCGAGATGCAAGCCGTCAGTAGTGACGCCCGGATTAACGAGCTTGACCCATAAGGGAGTCAAGGCCCCAAAAACGAGGCCAACGGAATAGAGGATGAGACCGAAGATGAGGTTGCGGAAGGAACGGCGGCCTAAGCCCGTCGATAAGGCGCCAAGGACAAATAATTGCAAAGCGATCAACAAATAGATATTGATAGAGAAATCAAAAACATAAGAGCCCGAGGAAGTGACAAAGCTTTCTTCCCCGCCAAAGAAGAGCGGAAAACTTTTCCAATAGAGATAGATACCCTCTAACGTTGCCACCTTGAGCAAAGGCAAAAAGGCAAAACCTAAGGCCGCAAGGCCAAAAAGAGCCGCTAATAAGGGCCCGAACCAGCCTAACTTTTTTGCGCTAACCTCGGCCATGGGCACATTATACCCCCGATTGCCGTAAGAATTGCGCTGGACTTTTTCGCAAAATTCTATTCCAAAGGAGCCGCTTTCCGTGTATTGTTTACTTTGCAAAGCAAAGTGAGATAACTCTTCATGTTAAATTCAGCCAAACATCCTGCCCATAATGCCCAATCGAGCAAAAAAGGACTTTCGCCCGAAGCGAAGTCCAATTTAAAGCTCGGCTTCTCCAGTATCATCAGCAACGGCGCCTGCGTCGAACTCGGCCAAAACCATCCGTGGTATGGTGCCATCCTCATGGGCCTATTGGCCGTCATCTTGGCCATCATCCCCATCGGCGTGACCCGTTCCTGGGTCAAGGCTGGCGATAACATGCTCAATACCCCGACTTACGAATATGAAACCTGCTTGTCACAATTCCTCGATGACATCGATGTCAGAAGCATAAACGTATCGATCGCCGTTGATCAGAAGAGCCAAACCCTAACCGCGACTAACTTCTCTTCTCTCTGTTTCGATAGCAACACCCCCTGGTACCGTTATCAGGTCACCGATCCGAACACTCAAACCACGACCACCAAGTTCGAGGTTTTCTACACCACCGCGACCGATACGGATTTCTCTTCCTTTGCCACCAACGTCTATGATCTCAAGAACCCCTTCACCCTCGAGGCAAATCAACGAACCGTCTGCAACTATTTGATTCTCGGACAAAAGGCCTATGTCGGCTATAAGTATGCTTCTGGCGCGACCAGCGCTTCAGCCTATAAAGGCGTGGTATCGGGTATCTATGATCTCACCCCGTCCTTTGATTTCAAAGATTTAACCAAGCAAGACACCCATGGCAATGCCTATGCCGTGTCGAAAGCACTCGCTAAGAGTAAGCCGACTGAAATCAGCCAAGGCCAAAGCGATGTCAACCTCACGGTCTATAACAACGAGATTAAAGCCACCTTCAAGCAATTCTTCAATGACGGCTTCGAAACCACCAAGACTTCGCAAGCTTGGATTTGGACGGGCATCATGGCCGGCGTCTATGCCGCCTTCATCATCTTCATGGGTCTCATGATCTTCTTAATGACCCGCGGCAAGAACAACCCCTATCGCATCTACACCTTCTGGCAGACCCAGAAGATGGCTTACTGGGCCGCCCCCACTCCGGCAGTTCTAGCGATGGGCTTAGGCTTTGCCTTCAGCAGTTACGCCATCTTCATGTTCATTCTCTTCTTCGGCATGCGCATCATGTGGATGTCGATGAAGACCTTGCGTCCGCAAGTCGAATCGAAGTAAACGCTAAGGGCGGTCGGAAGCGGCCGCCCTTTTTATTACAAATAATTATTGAATAATTCCTGCCAAACCTTCATATTTTAGGACAACCCTATAAGGAGGGCCTCTATGAATCAGCCTCAACGTCTCGCGCTTCTATTAGTCTCATTAGCCCTTGCTAGCTGCGGCGGAACCCCAGTCAATTCCTCTTCGGTCAATTCCACCAGTTCGCTTCCATCCTCAACCCCCGCGTCCGAGGGTTCGACTTCAAGCGCGACCCTTTCTAGCGAAACATCCGCCCGCGACGATACGGCCTTAAAGGCTTTCCTGACCGCTTGCAAACCCAATAATGGTCGGACAACTTCCACCATCGCCACCGATTACGGAGTCGCCGATCACTATGGCGAAAAGGCCTTCTATTATGAAAGTGGATCGCGCGCCAAAACCGGGTATCTCGTTAACGGCACCCAAGGCATTTTCGACTTCAGCATCGTTAATGACGCCGTCATTTTGGGACAAGCCTTATCGGCCGAGACTTCTTTGTATAAGGCAACTTATACCCTAGCCGATCTCGCAGTCTCTGAGGTCACGGCATTCACCCCGGCAGGCGCCAACGCCTATGCCATTGCCGTCGATAGTGACAATGTTTCGGATCTGGAGGCGGCCATCGTGTCCCTCGCCGAAGTCAGCACGGCCTATTTGAGCTATGGATACATCACTTCGATAAGCCTTAGTCTCACCAACACCACCGCCACCTTCTCTTTTGACATCAACGGGACGGCAATCAGCCTTTCGATCTACGATCTTGGGGCGGTTTCTCTTCCCACCATCGACACCTACTTAGCCAATCCGAAGACCGCCCTCACCCCCGCTGGTTTCTATAGTGAGGTCGCCGCCGCCCAAGTTAGCTTATTCGGTCAAGGCAATTTGGCCCCCTTCCCCAAAGGCGTCGATCCGTTGTTCCGTCAAGACGTCTCAATGAGTGAGGACGACACCCCGATTGTTAATGGGGTCAGCCTCACTCAATTTGCTCAGGATATTTCCACATCCTATATCGCTCAGTTGACCGCGGAAGGCTATGTTAGCCGCCTCGTCTCTTCGCTGTTTGGGGATACGACCTATTACGAAAAGAAAATCGTGGATCAAACCGAAACCGCGGGCGCTCATTACATCTCAATCACCTGCACTTATGATAGCGACTATGACGAAACCGACATCGCAATCGGTCTCTATATCGCCCCGATTACCTATACGAGCACGGACCTCACGAAGGCCAATGCTTATCTGACCGCGTATAACACCACCGCTCTCAGAATTCCTTTGCTTACCGCTTCTGAAAAGATCACGGAGGTCAAGAGCGAAGATTCGGCCTCGCTCAATGGCACTAAGCTCTATCTCGACATCACCGTTTCCATTGCCGCCGTCGCCGATGCCGATGCTTATGTGACGGCCTATGACACCTTGATTTTGGCCGCCGGTTTCACGGCGAATTCGGACTACAACCTCAAGAACTATAGCGAAAATGGTTTCTTTGAGTACACCAAGAGCACCGTCACGGTTTACGTGAGCGAGGCTTGGACCTTCGCCAGCGACAGTGATCAAACTGGCGCTTATGGCGGAACGTTGACCTTCAGCTTCGTTGATAGCGCAGCTGCTTAAGCCAAGAATACGAAAAGAGGAAGGAGGGGTATCGTTCTTCCTCTTTTTTTAGTCGTTGGGATTCCGAGCTTCCAAAATCTTGATGGCGCTGCGAGTTTTCTTTTGGCGTTTGGCTAATTCGCCGATCTCTTCGTAGGCCTTCTTGGCGTAATGGCGTTTCATATACAGCAAAAGACGATTCGCTAAGGGCAGATGGCTCACGTGCTCCGCCTCGATCGTCCGGAAATAAGGATTCACGCCAATCACGGTCGGAATTTTCCCATAGAGGATGATTTCGACCGTGCCAAAGGGAAAGCCTAAAGCCGCGAGTGCTTCTTTAGCCACCGCCCGAACGAAACGGTTATCGTAATCCGTTTTATGGAGCGATTCTTCGCCCGAACTTGGCCGGGTCTTTTCTAAAATCACCAAGCAATCTTTTCCAATCACGAAAGCCAACAAGTGCGGTCCTTCTAGGGATTCTTCAACGACGAAGGGCGTATGGGGATGGCTATGGAGATAGCCCACGAACGAGAGCGGGGTCGGAATGAATAACCCCGGGTCATCCAAGCCACCTTCGCGCGGCTTAATAAGATAAGGATAGGAAATCCCGACCCGTTCAATCTGCTCCTGAATCGATTCGATGGCGTCCCCATAGGCTGCTCCACTTAACTCGGGGGCAACGTAGAAACGCGGAGTGGATAAGTTGCCCGAGAGCAAACCGAGATACAGCAACCCCCGATCATGGCTCATGAGTTGGGTCTGAACATCGTTATAGACGGGCAAGCCAAAAGCCTCAAAGGCTTCCGCAACATAGAGGTCATAGTCGAGTAAGAAGGCAAAACTAAGTGTGGAGAAATGCTCGCTGCCAAAAGCGAGGGCTTGGGTGGCGTCTAGGGCAATGAAATTGAGGTTGATCCGTTTTCCTTCTTCGATATAAGCTTGGACTTGAACGTTAAAAACGGGATCGTCGCGATGGCCAAAACGGTAGATGAGCAACGCGTCCATCTAATCTCCGTAATCGCTGCCGCGGGATTTATCTTCGACGAAGATGCCTAAAGGATCCGTCAAATCGGAAATCTCTTTATAGACGTAACCTTCTTTTTCGATGAAAGGATTCACGTAGTCCGCGGTGAAGACGACGTGATGATGGGTTTTAACGGTGGCATCCAACGCGGCCATGATCGTTGGAAGATCCTTCGCCCGTTTTTCCGCGAAGCCTTGAAGCCCCATATAGAAACCCGGCTCGATGTAAAAACGGTCCCCCGCCTTGTTTTCATAGGCGTTCACAAGCGGATTTTGAGGATCGACGAACGATTTGTATTTGCAAAACTCGGGATAAAGCATAAGATTACCGCAAATAACTATAGCATCTTTGGCTATTATTGTTCCGCAAAGCGCGTAAGGAGTTTTAAAATAGTTGTATATGAATCTCGAAGACAAATCCCAGGACATCAAAATCGTTTTCACCGATATCGATCAGACGTTATTTTCCCATTACACCAATCAGGTCCCGCCTTCGGCCGTGGCCGCGATCAAAGAAATGCAGGCGAAGGGCATCAAGGTTTTCCTTTGCTCAGGCCGTAATTTCTATTTAATCCGTAAGACTGGCATTCTCGATGTCGTCCATCCCGATGGCCTTGTCACGATGAACGGCAGCAACGCCATCATCGATGGCAACATCATCTACAAGTACCCGATCCCTTCCTCCGTCGTCGATAAGATGATCCTTTTCTCAAAGCGTTTGAAATTCGGTCTCACTCTCATCGAAGAGAACGAAGGCCATATTAATATGATCGATGACCGGGTAATCTCGGCCCATGAAAAATATGGCACCCGTTTCCCGCAGCCCCGTCATTTCCCGGACCACTACGACCGGGTCGTCTATCAGATGATCGCCTTCTGCGATGAGCTCGATGAATCGCTCTTCCTCCCGCACCTTGAGAACTGCAAATCCGCGCGCTGGGATGAATACGCGGTCGATATCATGCTAAAGGATAGCGATAAAGCCAAAGGCATTTTGGCGGTTCTCGAATACTATGGCTTGAAGCAAGAGAACGCTCTCAGTTTCGGCGATGCCGCTAACGACATTGAGATGCTTCTTTTCACCGGCACTTCCGTTGCCATGGGCAATGGCGTTCCTGAAGCCAAAGCCGTCGCCGATTACGTTACTGATCACATTGACAAAGACGGCTGGGCCAACGCTTGCCGTCATTATGGCCTCATAAAATAAAACCGCGATTTTGTGCTACAATGGTTTGTAATGAAAGCCGCGAAACATCTCATGATTTTCTCAAAAATCAGAGAGACACTTACGCGGTTTTTTTAATCGCTGAAATAAAAGATCAGCCTGAAAGGAACCCCCATGAGGAATCGTAAAATTGGCTTGGTGGTTGCTAGCGTTCTCCTTCTAAGCGCCTGTGGAGGAACGAGCGAATCCTCGTTATCCTCTTCTTTGCCCTCTTCCAGTTCGACAACCATCGAGCCATCTTCTTCAGCGACTTCCTCCTCGAGCAAAATCGCGACCATTTCATTAGCGAGTGTCCGGGCCGGAACAACGGGCCAAGTCTATACGGTGGAGGGCACGATCGTCGCTTTTAATTACACCGGTCAAACCACTCCCTATATCGTTGGGTATTGGCTCGCGGATTCCAGTGATTCTCTTTATGTCTATGATCCTGACAACGCCCCGAAGCTCACCAAAGGTAATCATCTGATCCTCAGCGGAACCAAGAGTTACTATATCCCCACGAACGACACGAATGCTGCCGCGGCCGAAAGCTATGCGGGGATGCTCCAACTGGCTAGTCCCACGATTCTCTTTAATGACGAAGCCACGGCGGGGGCGATCCCGGAAGGCGCTTTGACTGCCACCACGATCGCCGAGTTAGCGAGTCACGCCCTCACCGATGACATCAGTGGCAAAATCTATAAGGTTAAAGGCCGCTACACGTCCTCGGTCAATTCGGATTTCACGAACTATACTTTCACCGATTTAAACCGGGTCGATAATCTATTGGCTTACACCCAATCCAATGGCAAAGATTATGCCTGGACGGCGGATTGGGTCGACCACAGTATTGAGGCAACCATCATCATTTCGTTAGCGAAGCCCTCCGTTAAGGCCTGGCGTTTCTGCCCGGTAGCTCTTAACGGAAACATTAACGTGACTCCTTTAGAAGAATGCCAGTATGGCGTGAACCGAGCCTTCCAAGGATTAGCTTCAACTTATGATGTCGATACGACCTTAACTCGCCCCGCCGAAGATCCTTTGCTTCCGGGTCTCATCCGAACCTATACATCTAAATCAACCCAAGCGAACGTGACCTTAACGGATGGCACCTACACCATCGCGATTAAAGCTAGCCCCGCGGCCAGCTTCGCGTTGGATGTGAGCTGCGCCTATCAAGAGCAGAACGCGACCGGTTCCTTCCTTATCACCACTGCACCGACGCCTAGCTACGACACCATCACTTTAGCGGATGCCCGTAATCAAGCGGATGGCAGTGTGGTTACCGTTGAAGCCATGGTGGCGCGCGTGACGTACAAAGGTTCGTTGACCCCTCAGGGTCTCTTCCTTAGCGATAGCACGGGGTCGCTATTTGCCTATAACGGCGATAGTGAACTCTCCAAAGTCGCTAATGGAAATAAAGTCGTGATCAAAGGCACCTTGACCCATTACATCAAGAATGCGGCTAACGCCACCGCGGAATCCTATAGCGGAGATCTGCAGATCGCTAACTTTAGCGTGCTTCACATCGATGCGAACACCTATAACGTCCCTGAAGGTGCTATCACCGTTGCCACGATCGCAGAGATTGTGGCAAGTAAACCCTCCACGAATATCAGCAGCAACCTCTACCGGGTCAAAGCCAAGGTGTATAAGAACACGGGAACCTATCCTTCGTATTCTTTGGAAGATTATGACGATAACACGATAGCCCTGCCCCTCTATTCGCAAAATAGCGGCGCGGATTTCGCTTGGCTTGATGACGATATTGGCAAAAACGTAACCATCCTTGTTGGCATTCAAAATTTAAACCTAAAATCGGCGAACTCCAATTGGCGGGGCGTGCCTCTTGTCATTGAAGGCGTCTTAGCCTAAAGCGTTCGTTATTTGTGGTATGGTTCGTGATGCGCGATTTTAAACGCGCGATAAAGTTGCTCTAGAAGAATCACGCGACTCATCTGATGAGTGAAGGTCATTTGGGAAAAACTGATCGATTCATTCGCCCGCTTTTTCGCCGCATCGGATAAACCCAGGGATCCTCCAATCAAAAAGCTGATGGAAGAGCCTCCACGAACGGCCATATCTTGGAGATGCTCGGAAAAAGCGACGGAGTCATATTCCTTTTGATTGAGGTCAAGAGCGCACACATAATCTCCTGGTTTGATCTTGTTGAGAAACTTGGCGCACTCTTCGTCTTTGACTTTGGTTTCGATGGCGGTACCTGCGCCTTCTTTATAGGCAATGTCGGGAACCTCAACAATCGAAATATGCGTATACGGGGTCAGTCTTTTAACGTATTCGTCCACCGCCGCCCGCCAATAGACTTCCTTTAAGGTTCCCACGCAATAGATCGTGATTTTCATTGCGGGTCCCCTCCAAAGGTCGACTCCCACTGCTTCGCCGGAATAATTGCGATATGCGAGACATCAATCTTCTTCTTTTTGAAGGTCTTGCTGTAGGCTTCTAGGGCTAATTCAGGCGTATTGCATTCTTCGCTAAGATGGGCCAAATAGATGGCCTTGGTATGGGGGCCGAGAAGTTCCGACATATATAGGGCGGAATCCGTGTTGGAAAGGTGGCCAACATCGCTATGGATTCTCTGCTTCAAGAAGGCGGGACGGTTGCTATGAAGTAGCATCTTCAGATCGTGGTTGGATTCAAAGACGTAATAATCGCAGTCTTTCAATAAGGCGGCGGCCTCATCGGGAAGATAACCCGTATCGGTGACATAACCGAGTTTGCAGTTGCCTTCTTCAATCAAAAAACCGAGGGGATTCACCGCATCGTGGGAAACTTGAAATGGGGTGATTTTAAGGTCGCCGACCAGCACCGGTTCAAACGGCTTAAGGATCTCATAAGGGCGCTGAGATAAGGTTTCTTCGCCAGCATACGCCTTCACGCGGTTATGGTAGAGATTAAGCGTGGAAATATGATCGCTGTGCTCGTGGGTGATAAAGATCCCCGCGATATCTTTCTTGGTGTGGTGAATGCTGGTTAAGGCCTCTTCCACACGATTTAAAGGAACCCCCATGTCCACTTGGATCAGGGTGTGTTCACTATAAATTAAGGAAGCGTTGCCTTTCGAGCCGCTACCGACAAGAACGAAACGCATTAATCGCCCGAGGAGAAACCGCCCATTTGCTTTTCGTAGGCGGCGTAAGCCTCTTCGAATCCTTCCGTCGGATCATCGAAACGGGAATAGCTCTTCGAGAAGATCAGCGAGAAATCGCCGGTCTGACCATTGCGGTTTTTGGCGACGAGAATCTTCATCACGGAAGGGTTGCCGGATTTATCTTCGAATTCCGGAGCCTTGGGAGCAGTAGGATCAACCGCGGGGGCGGCCGGAGCTTGTTGCTGCTGGTTGCCGAATTTGTTGCGATCGGAGCCCCAACCTTTCTTGGCGTTGGCCTTTTGACCGAGGTTGGTGTAGTAGTCGCTGCGGTAAAGCAAAAGCACTTGGTCGGCATCTTGTTCGATGGAGCCCGACTCACGGAGGTTGGAGAGCATTGGGACTTTGTTCTCGGTGTCTTCGACGTTACGGTTAAGCTGGCAAACGACAATGACGGGAACGTGAAGCTGACGGGCCATGGTCTTCAAAGAACCCGAGATGAAGGAGACTTCCTGTTGACGGGAATCGACTTGGCCATCGGTGGTCGTGCGAATACGGCCAAGGTAGTCGATGACGATCAGACCCAAATCAGGGTGAGCGGCCTTCAATTTTGTGGCTTTTGCGATGATATCGCCAAGCATCGAGTTGGGTGTATCATCCAAATATAATTGAGTTTTGCTGATTTCTTCAATAGCGGAAGCGATCTTAACCCGCTCCGCGGTTTTTAAGAACCCTGTCTGGATGGAATCGTTGCTCACGCAAGCGCGGTTGGCGATCAGACGCTCCATGATTAGGGTGTTATTCATTTCGAGTGAGAAGAAGGCGACGGGGACACCGCCCCGGCTAGCGGCGTTAAAGGCAAAGTTCATGGCGAGCGCAGTCTTGCCCATGGACGGACGGGCCGCCACGATGATGAGATCTTCTTTTTGCCAACCGTGAGTGATGCGGTTGAGGCGGCGGTAACCCGTCGGAACACCCGTAACGCCATCGGTGGAGGCACTCGAGGCTTGCTGAAGTTTAACGGAGACGGCTGAGGCCACTTCGCGGGCCGGCTTGAAATCGCCGACGCTGCGAGCCGCGGTTACGGTCGTAATCTCTTGGTTAGCCTTCATGAGGAAGTCGTCGATATCGGCAATGCCGCCCGAATTGTATTCGTCTTGAATCCCTTTCAACGTCAAAAGGAAGTTCCGGAGAACGGCTTGCTGTTTGACGATCTTAATATAGTGGTCGACGTTGTCGGGCGAGATGCTGGAATCAACGAGGGTCATCAAGTAATCGGGCGCTCCCGAATCCTTATCGAGTTTGAGGTTGATGAGCTCATCGGTCACCGTTTGAGGATCGACGGGGACGTGGCGATCGCTTAGCTCTTTGATCGCGCGGAAAACCAGGCGGTTACGAGGATCGACTTCGCTGAAGGAATCTTCCGTTAATGAAGATACGCCAATCGCTAAGGCCGCCGGATCCATCATGAGGGCGCCTAAAACGGCACGTTCCGCTTCGACGTTAGAGGGCAAAGTAATCACTTTGGCCATAGAACTATTTCTCCTCGCTGATATGAACGTTCACGGTGCCAACAACTTGGCCTTCGCTGCCTTTGTAGAGTTCGATCTTGAGGCGGGTATAGCCAATGGCGTTCGCCGGATACTTATCGATGAATTTTCGCTTATCAATGGTGATGTTCCATTGCTGGAGAAGACCTTCTTCGATCTGCTTAGGCGAAATGGAACCGAACATCCGGCCATCGCTTCCGACTTTGGCAGTGAATTCGACATTGATATGCTCAAGGCGTTTAGCCAGTTCTTCGGCTTCGGCCTTCAGCTGCTTTTGACGCTCGGTCTCAGCGGCGTTTTGCTTGGCGAGACTAGCTTGCGTATTGGCAGTGCTCGGGGCGGCTAAACCCCGCGGGACTAAGAAGTTGGCGCCATAGCCGTCTGAGACGGTGATGGTATCGCCTTTCTTCCCTAAGTTCTTCACGTCGGCTAATAAGATGACTTTCATATGTTTTTATTCTCCTTGATCATCATCGGTAGGTTTGGCATTGCGGGCTTCGGTCAAGTGCTCGTCGAGGACATCGATGAGGGTCGACTCGACGTTGGCGATCGATTGATTTTTGAATAAGGCTGAAGCGGAAGTGAAGTGGCCTCCACCACCCATCTTTTCGGCGAGAAGCTGGACGTTGACCGTGCCATCGCTCCGGGCCGAAATACGGATTTCTTTTTCTTCGGTCTTGCCGATAACGAAGCAAGCGTTGATGCCTTTGAGTTGCATGACTTGGTTCGCCACCTTAGCCAAAGTCGACCGCTCGATGATATCGTTCTCATCGGCTAAGCAATAGACGATGCCGAAGTAGGGCGTCTTCATCGTCGCGACGATCTTGGTGATGAGCGAGTATTCCTCGTATTCATCCTTAAGGTAATCATCGGCTAGGGAGTTATCCGCGGAATAGGACTTCAAGATCTCCGCGGCATCGAAGGTGCGCATGCCGGTGGTCTTACTCTTGAAGAACGAGGTATCAAGGAAGATGCCCGAGAGCATGATGGTAGCATAAGCGGGTTTGACTTCGATACGGGGGTTAGCGGTCGCATAGTGAAGCATTTCGGCGATCAGTTCTGAGGCGGAAGAAGCCGAAGGTTCAATATAGGCAAGAACCGGTTTTTCGATGAACTCGGTGCCGCGGCGGTGATGGTCGATGACGATGACCTTTGAGGCCTTTTCAAGGACCTTAGGCGCCATGGTGATCGAAGGGACGGAAATATCGCAAACGATGACCAGGGTCCCGTCTTTTACCTTATCGACCGCGTCTTTCGGCGAGATGACCATGCGGTCGAAGTCGGCCTTATTGAACGCGCCCTGGAAGGCATAACGGGTCTTCTTTTCCGTCATTTTGGGGTCGTAGATGATCTGGCAGGGTTTCTTGATCCATTCGCAGAAGGCTTTGATGCCTAAGCAAGAGCCCAAGCTATCCATATCCATATCGGCGTGCCCCATGGTGAGGACGTTCGTGGATTCACGGATGAGCGAAACCAAGGAATCGGCGATCGAGCGGACCTTGACCTTTTCGGTGGTCTCCACCGCTTCGGTCTTGCCGCCATAAAATTTCAGCTCTTCGCCATACTTGGAAACGACGGCTTGATCGCCGCCACGGGACATGGCAATGTCGATGGCGTTAGAGGCCATTTCATTGAGCTTGTTGACGTCAGGGAAGTTATGGGCAAAACCAACTGAAAGGGTCGGGACCGTGTCGCTGCCTTTGCCTAACGCCCGGACTTTGGCGAGAATAGAGAACTGATCGGCTTGCATCTTCTGCAAGGATTCATAATTGCAAACCGCGAAATAGGAGTCGCTGCGGAAGCGGCGTAAAAGGACGCCATTGTCTTTAGCATATTCAAAGATGGCCCCGCGGACCTTGGAGACAACATCGTTGGTATCGTCTTCGGCGTTGCCGGCGATGTCGTTATAGTTATCGAGCAAAATGATGCCCAAGACGATGCCTTGCTGCTGAGAATAATTGAAGATCTTTTCGTAATCGGTCGTGTCCTTGAAGATGTAGAGGTGGGCTTCGCTGAGGTATTTGACCTGATAGATCTTGCCATCGGCTTCGATCTTGGCGGTCATATCGCCCGGGGCGTCTTGTAAGTTGCGGAGATCGGGTTGCCAATCGAGGATGTTGAGGTCGAGAAGGTCGATTTTGCGTTCCTTAAAGAGGTTATTGTCCCAAAGGACGGTGCCGTGCTCATCGCAGACGACGAGGCCGATTTGGCCAAAGTTATAAGCTTCCTGAACATCGGCGCCGATCATAGTCGCGGCCTCGAGGTCGCTCTTTTGACGAATGTGAGAAAGATGCAACAACGAAATCCACAAGAAGATGAGGTTAATGAGAATGACGGCCCCAAAGGCAATCATCCAGTACTCGGTCTTCATGAAATCTTTGAAGCCATTAGGGAAATCGTAGAACCATAACAAAACACCTGTCCCCAGGACAATCAGCTCAAAGCTGATGATGATGAGGGCGCGTAACCTCATGTTGCGCAAGGCTTGTGTCATAACGCTATAAATTATATCGACTTAAAGGTCGATATCCTAGGGAAGAGATTTTTAGGGGCAAAAACAGGGGACGAAAATCTCACGGGAAATGACGGCTTTTGAACCAAGCGCTTTCTCGCGAAAATTTAAAAGCGATTTTTGCTGATTTTTGACAAAAAATGAAAATAAATTTTGAGGGCGAAGAAAAAGCACCGATAGGACGGCACTTTTGAAAATCAGTTTTTCTTGTCTTTCTTGGAGAGGAGATAAAAGCAGACCGCAATGGTGAGGGCCACTAAAGCGATCGAGATGATGAGGCCAATGATATCGGAGTTGGATAAGGCGTAGATATTCATACCGCTAGAATCATAAACCACCCAGCCTCTTTTGGGAAATATCTATCACGAGAACTGAGATGTCAAAAAGACCCAATTCCAGAAATGCTACTTAATTTGACCCCGTTTTGGGATTTATTATTCCTTTTCGACCTGTTTTTAAGTAGAAACCGAAGAGTAAGACCCAAAGAGGCGAAACCTTTTTAGGTATCAAAAGATACTCTATAATGATGCTCGAAGGTGTAAATATGAAGGCAAAAGGTTTGAAGCTGGAAGGCATCGTTGAACAGAAACTGGAATATGAACGCGATGGCGTGAAGGTTTCGTGTATCCAGTACAGCAAAAAGGCTCCGGACGGAACCTTTTACGAAGATGGGGATCTCATCGATCAGAATCTTTTAATCCGCCAAGACGCCTACCGCAAAGCTGCTGGCCTTTTGACAAGCGAGGATATCAAAGCCATCCGTAGTCGTTATCACCTTGGCCAAAAGGACTTTGCCCGCATCCTTGGGATTGGGGAAATTGATATCGTCCGTTACGAAACTAAAGCCGTCCAAACAAAAGCCATCAATGACACGATTCTCCGGGCCAAAACGGATCCGGTTTGGTTCCAAGAAAAAGTGGCAAACGCTAAGGGCTTATTGGCGGAGGCCAAGATTAAAGAAGTCAATAAAGCCATCGCAGACTATGTTCAGTCCGATGAGATGAAGGCCATCAACGCTCGCCGCAATGTGGCCATCATCTATCCGCCTTGTGAACCTTTGAACGAAACCAATGGCAAAAAGGCCCTCGATTTTGACGCCATCATTTCCATTACGGCAATTGCCTTTGGTCTTTGCAAACGTTCTTTGACAAAAACCAAATTGGCTAAGTTCCTCTACTTTGTCGATGCCGAACATTATCGTAAATTTGGCCGAGGGTTGACTGGCTTAGTCTATGTCCATGCGACCTATGGCGCTTTGCCCAAAGGCTTCGATGCGGTGTTAGCATTACCGGAATTTCAGGTCCAGGAATGCCCATTAGACAGCGAAGAAGAAGCTTTTTACTATTCGATTAAGACCACCGCTAAAAATACTTTTGACCCCGCAACCACCGCCTTCGTGAAGCAGGTTCTATCCCAGTATGCCGATATGGCGACAGGCCAGGTCGTGAGCATCATGCATCAAGAAAAGGCTTTTACTGAAACTCGGCTTGGGCAGATCATAAATTACTAATTAAAGAAAATTAAGCTAACAAAAAGGGAGCGGCCCTTTCGGACTCGCTCCCTTTGATTGTCTAGTCGAAGCCTTAGTTGTGCTTCTTGCGCATGACCATGACACCGGCGAGGGTGAGGAGGCCAAGGACGGAGACGACGGCAACGGCGATCACCGCAGTCGTATCAGCCATTTCGCCAACGATACCAGCGGAAGTTCCATAGGTCGTCGCATACGGAGTGGTGTCGCCATAGCGGCCAGCCCAATAGGCATAACGGGTACGAGCCGAAGCAATCGTCGTATCGGTTGAAACCTGGAAGGTTGAAAGTTCAGTCGCAGAGAGACCGCTCACAACGGCTTTGGCAAGCGCATAGTTGCCACCGGCACCAATGCAGTAGTCTTTAGCGCTATCGACATCCGGGGCGATCCCTAAGACATAAGCAGCGGCGGTCGCAGCAGTCTCGGCAGCTCCAAATTCAACAACAATGGAATTGATGTAGGTGGTACCGTTAGATGAACCGGCAATCTTGAAGTATCTCGATCCAGTCGCCGGAGTGTACTTGTAACTGAGATTGGTCACAGTTGCAGTTAAGGTAGTCGAAGGATTAGCAGCCGAACCAGCCGAAACAACAAAGTCCGTTGCAGCAGAGGAATAATTGCTGATGTTAATGACTAAAGAAGTAATATCAGCGCCCATAGCGGTAACGTTGTAATAGCAAGCAGCAGTGTCCTTCTTTAACTGAATCTGGTAATAAGAAGTGCTGTACATGGCGTTAGCGGCGTAGAAGACAACGCCTTGCGAAGTGTAGTTAGCGCCAGACGGATAGGATGTAGGAAGACCCGAAGTCAAGCCGTTAACAATATAACGAGCGGTTCCAGTAGGAGCTCCCGAAACAGTAATGGACTTCGTTCCCGTAACGGTGCTAACGGCATTTGAGGTAGCCGTAATAGTTACAGTACCATTATTGATACCAGTAACAATGCCAGCAGAGGTAACAGTCGCAATGTTTGCATCGCTTGTAGACCAAGTGACAGTCTTATCGGTGGCAGTAGTCGGAGCCACGGTGGCAGTTAAGGCAGTTGAGGCGCCAACGGCAAGAGTGCTATCTCCGGTGACAGTGATTCCAGTAGGATCAACAGTTTCGACCGTTTTATAAAACTTAATATGAGAGATAATCGTGCCAGAATTAGTCGAAGAAGTTGCAGTCTTTTCAAACACAACCCGATAATATTGGTTAGCAGTTCCCGTTAAGGTAAACGATTGTGTGGTTCCCTGGCTAAAAACCAAGGTTTGATTGGTTGCACTGGAGAAATTCGCATTGGCAGACATTTGAAGGTAAACGTTCTTGGTCACGCTGGCAGTACCAAACGTCCCCATAGAGGTAAATTCAACCTTGGTAATTGCATCCGTAAACGCTGCGACAGAACCCATATAACCGCAATAATCACCGGACACACCAGTCGGTCCATTAGTTAATGCTGAAGTTAATGTCCCAGTTTTTCCACCAAACCGAGTTCCAGCAACAGCCCAGTTGTTCGGATTGTAGGCATAGGCTTTCCATTGTTTGCTGACATTGTTAGTCGAATCGAGAATAGTCTGAGTATATTCGGTCGTATAACCATAATAGGCGGCTGTATTGGATGTAGCGGTCACTGCTGTTTGTACTGATAAATCGCAGTCATACACCATTTGGAACCCAGTCGTGGCACCGACTTCCTTGGCTTGGCGGTTCCCAGCGAATCCGCCAAACGCCACAGCCGCCATGGCCAGGCTCAAGCCCGCCCCGACGGTTGCGAATAACGTCTTTTTCTTCATACAAATAACCTCCCTTTTTTATGTGGGGTGCTTGGCGTATGATCTCCATCACCCTTTAGGTTGAGTTTTTTTGGGTGTTTTTAACAATTAATAAACACCGGTAAAACCCAGTACGAAATATTAACATCCCATAGGGATATTTTCAAAGAAATAATGGACAAAAAGTCAGCATTTAACAGGATGTAATCGCTTTCTTTGATCAAATTATCGGTTTTCGTCAATCGGTTTCATAATCCTTACAAATATCTACATTTGATACTATTTGGTTGATAATTTCCTAAAGTATTTAGTCATAGTATTTGGATGGATTTTCAAAGTTTTTGCAATCGAAGATAAACTTTCACCTTTTTGAAGCATTTTAAGGATAAATTCTTCATGGCCGGTCAACTTTGACTTTTTATTCTTTGCTCCTTTTGGACGGCCCAAGGTTTTGCCTTCGGCCTTTAGGCGGGCTAGGCATTCCTTAGTCCGCTGGGAAATGAGGTTACGTTCAATCTCCGCTGAAATGCCAAAAGCGAAGGCCAAAACTTTGCTTTCAATATCATCGCCTAAACGGTAGTTCTCTTTGAGAGCCCATACCTTGGTCCCCTTCTTCATGCAAAGGTTGAGAATGTCCATGATCATGAACAAAGAACGACCTAGACGAGATAACTCCGTGCAGATGATGATGTCCCCTTTTTTCACGCCTCGTAGCACCTTGCCTAGGCCCCGTTTCTTATAGTCCTTCGTTCCCGAAATGCTTTCAGCGATCCAGCGATCGATGTGGTAATGATTCTTCTTGCAAAAGCATTCAATTTCGAAGCGTTGATTCTCCACCATCTGAGTATTGGTCGACACGCGCACGTACCCGTAGATCATAAAGGTTATTTTCTCCTTGGGTTTTTAGACCCGTTAAACAAGCCTAGAACCAAAAGAGAGGGGAGGTGGATTATTTATCGCAGAAATAATGGAGGTTATTTGTATGAAGAAAAAGACGTTATTCGCAACCGTCGGGGCTGGCTTGAGTCTGGCTCTGGCCGCCGCGGCATTCGGAGGATTCCTTGGTCAAGCCAAGGCAGGACAAGTTGATGCGGCGACCACAACAGTTGCTAGTTTTAGTCGAAGCACCGCGACCACGCCTGTGGACACAGTTACCGGCGGAACGTTAACAGCAACCAATTTGTCTGGAAAAAGCGGTTATTATCAGGACGCTGGAACTGCCGGAACCTCTGTTTGCACTCTTCAGATTTTGAACACGTCAGCCCTGTTTGCCGCTGCTCCGGCTGGATCCATCGATATTACTGCAAAATTAGGCGGTGGAACTACTAAAGCCAGCGGAGTCGGGTTGATGGCTGGCTTACTCGATAAAAACGGAGATCTTCTTGGCAATGCCGTCACCATCACCGATGCCATCACGGTAACCACGGGTTCAGAGTTCACTGCGCACTTTGATACGGCGAGCTACGCCAGTGTTTATGGCTTTAAGCTTTATCACACCAAGATTGATTCTTGGAACGTTCGTTATTACACTGCGGCTCTTGCCGGGAACGACACCTTTACTAGCTATTTGACCATCGGTTCTAAGCCAACCAAAACAACCTATGCTGTTGGCGATGCTCTTGATTTAACCGGGCTTGTTGTAAACAAGTACACCGGGCCTTCTACTTTCGCTGCCACGACCGCCTTTACTACTAGCCCAGCTAGCGGCGCAACGATTGCTGCAACTACTGGGACTACCGTCACCGTCACTTCAACCGAAACTGGCGTGACTGGTACTTCGTTCTCAATCGTTCTCAAGCTAACTCCGACTCAGGCTATTGCCGCTGTGGCTGGTGCCAGTTTGACCAGCGGTAAGAACTTATCTGGCAATTACATTGTTGATGGCACGGTTAAAACTGTGACTGATGCAACCTACCACCGCTTTGTTGTCACCGATGGGACCAAGGATGTCTACGCCTATGGTTATTCTTCAGTAAGTGTGACCGATCTTTGCGTGGGCGGGACCATTTCCGTCTACTGCACCCTCGGGGCCTACACCAACACCTATTCAACCGATAGTTTAACTGAACTGAGCAGCATTACCATTCAGTCTAACGTCAATCCTGCTGAAACGTTTGCCAACTGGATGATGGAAACCGCTCGTGATGCGGAAACCTGCTCCGCAAAATGGACTGAAGCAAAAGCCAAATTTGCCGCTTTAGTGACCGAGCAGAAAACGCTATTCCTCAGTGGCAGCAGCGTTGAGGTTATTGTAAATGCCCGCGCGCGATATAACGCTTGGGCCGCCGCCAATGGCGAGACCGTCAGCGCCTCGAACGTCTCCATGATGAACGAGAGCACCGCCGTCATCGCGGTCGCCGTCGTCTCCGTCCTTGGCCTCCTCACCCTCGCCGGCGTCATGGTCGTCCGTAAGAAGCATAACTAAGGCTTCGGCTAGACAATCAAAGGGAGCGAGTCCGAAAGGGCCGCTCCTTTTATTTCGCTAACGCTGTTTTTCTTCTTTACGAGTTTTTCCCTCGGTACTCTCTCATGAAAAAAACCGTTTTCCTTTGAAAGTGTCCGTTTTTAGTCAATGTTAAGGGATTGACAACCTGTCCATTCTTGTTAAAATAAACGGCCATGAACATCAAGGCAGAGAAACGGTTCGCCATCGTGATCTGGTCCCTCGTGGTCCTCGTCATTGGTCTTTGGTGCTTATTTGCCTTTGGTTTTGATCGGGCCCACTCCAGCATCATCTTCTTAGTCATGCACGGGATCTTAGGATTCCTTAGCCTCTTTGTGTTGGCCCGTTTCTACGCCCAGCTAAAAGGTTTACGGACCTCACGCGCCCAGGTCCTTGCTTTAATGATCTTTGCCTGGTTGGCGGTTACAGGCTTTATCCTCGTCCATCTCTTCGATAACAATTTCTTGGTGAGCCAAGGCGATCACTCCGCGGTTTGGTACACCTTCCTCATTCTGGCCTTAGCTTCCGAGTTGGCCTCGCTGGTGATTGGCACTGAAATCGGCCTAGTGGCCTTCACCGATAACGAAAAAGCCCACGAACTCGAATTACGCGGCATCCGCGCGATCAAGCGTAACTAAGCATTGGCCATATTCGGACGGGGTTAAGCCCCATTCTTTTTTTGACAAGCCACGATTTTTCCAAGAAAATAAGATGCCAATCCGTCATTAAGGTAGGGAGGCCCATGGAGTCCGATTCACTGCAACAAGCCATTACGGCATTACGGGAAGACCCGGAAAAGCATTTCGCGCCTTTCTACGAGCTCACAAAGAATCGGGTGTACGCTTTGCTTTTCTCGTACGTGCGCGAGGGCGCTGAAGCAGAAGACCTCCTCCAAGAAACCTACATCACCCTGCTCGAAAACCTCAACCGCGTCAAAAACCAGGACAAGCCCCTCGCCTATCTCTACACTACCGCCAAACACCTGGCCATTGACGCCCTAAGAAAACGGAAGCATCCGCTTGAGCTCGACAAGGAAGAAACCGCTGAGGTCATTGGCTTCGATGATCCCCAAAGCGATGAAAGTCCACAGCTTCTAGAAGAAATCAAAGCCCTGCTCAAGCCCTTCGAATTCCAAGTCTACGTCCTCCACGTTCTTAGCGACATGACCTTCAAGGAAATCGCTAAGACAGTGCATCGACCCTTGGGCACTCTCACTTACACCTACAGCATCGCCTTAGATAAATTGCAGAAAGGATTGAACCCACAATGGACCCAAAAGTAGAAGAACAACTGAATCAAAAAGTGAAAGCTTCTCTCGTCGTGAAAACCACCCCCGAGGAGATTTTGACGAAGTATCACGCCCGGCAAGAACTTCCGAAGAAAAAGAACTACCGGGTCCCCTTCTTTGCCAGTTTAGGCGCCTTAGCTACCGCCTGCGTGGCCATCGCAATCTTGCTGCCCTTTGCCTTAAAGACGAACCCCACCTCCTCGAACGAGGCCTCCTCGGGCCTCACTGAGATCAACGTTTCACCCTTAAAAGAGCAAGAAGGCGTTTTAAGCTATGAGCTCACCTCAGTCTATCCTTTGCTCCAGAAAGCGCAGCAGAGCGCCGGACTGCATCCCAAATACGCGTATTTAACCTACGAGAAGGATGCTTTTGAAAAGGTGGTTGACTCCTATGAGAATATCGAGCCTTCAATTCACGAAGTTTTCGTGGGAAAGAATGAGGATCCCGTTGTCCAAATCGGATCCTTTACGGGGCTAAGCGGAACCTACACCTATAAAGTGGAACTCGAAGATGTGGGCGACCTTCTTTATAACGTCGTCAAAGAGAATACCGTCTGGAAAAGTCTAGCGGGGGAACTCGCCGGAGAAGATGGTCGAAACTATACGCTTTCGGGCACCAATGCGGTAACTCCCAGCGGCAATAGCAATCTGCATTTGAGTATCACGGGATCCAATGGTTACTCGGCTCAGATTGAACAGAACACGAATAAAGGCCTCTTCTTCTTTTCCTATAACGTTTATGTTTCTAACCGCCTCAGCCTCGCGTTCTCCTTATCCTTGCAGCAATACCAAAAGACCAGCCCGGCGGTCATCAGCCATTACTATTTCGCGGACGAGGATGAGAGCGGAAGTTTCACGGTGATTAAGAACAGCGAAACCGTTTATCGCATCAATGGCGCAGGCTTCTCCGATATTTTGTTAACCTACAAAAATGCCGAAAGAATCTACACTTACGGATCCTTCTCGATCACGGAAGATTAAATTTTTCCAATAAAAGTTTCTCCCAATCCGTCAGGAAAGTGAGGAACAAAAAATGAAAAAACAAATCCTACTCGTCGCCCTATCCGCCCTCGGCTTTGCCACTTTAGCAGGCTGTGGGGGAACCTCCACCAGCTCGAATGCGACACCCATGCAGAAAGAGATCGTCTCCGCCGCTCTTCTCCAAGATCCTACCGCCAAAGCCTCCTACACCAAAGCGTTAAAGAATCAGCAAGCCGACACCAAGCATAGTCCCATCGCCTTCGACGCCAATGATGTGAGTGCTTCCTTAGCCAGCTTCGACGCTCTCTCCTTAAATTCCTTCGCCATCGTAAGCGAAGAGAAGACTTCCGATAAAGCCGAATACACTCATCTTGAGACCATTACCTATACCTTGCCGGACGCCTCCACCACCTCCCTCTCCCTCTATTTCAATGACCCCGTGAGCAAGAGCTGGAGCATCTCCGCCTCCGTTAATGAAGAAGGCAACGACACCGAAATCGAAGCCAAACTCCACGGGCAAGGATTCCGTTCAGGCAACTTCAACGGCTTGCTAAAGTCCGATATGAAAATCGATGATTATGAGGATGAAACTGCCAGCATCGATGGCTCATGGAAAGAAGGCTTGGCTCTCATTAACGAAACCGAGTACCGCTTCTATAGCGAGCAGCTCCATGTGGTCGTGACTGAGGATGATGGCGATGTCGAGACTTCCGATCTCTCCGCCTTCGCGCTCTATGGCACCGCTTCCTTCACCGCGGTCGAACAGTTCAGTGTCATCGAAGGCACCGAAGTCGAAACCGCTTACGCTTACACCTCCTTCTCAAAAGGCAGCTATGATCTCTTCTTGCTCAGTGATGATAGCGACGATAAAGAAACCCGTTTGGTCTATCTCTCCAACGGTGAGAAGCTCGTTATCGTCCGCTTTGAAAAGGATGGGAAAACCCTCTACGCCATCCGCGTGAAGCAGATCGCCGGATTTAAGTTCATCGGCATCTATGAAAAGGTCGAGTCCACTGATGTTAGTGGAAACGTTACGACTTCCTATCGCTTAGTCAGCGAAGATGCCACGGCTGCACCGAGCGAAGACTAAATAACGCTACCCCTCCCTCGTCCTTTAGGGAAAGAAGCCAAAACAAAAGCAGACCTTCCGCTAGGAGAGTCTGCTTTTTGCTTAGGTTAATCAGTTATGTTTCCGGCGATAGGAGAATCCGACATAACCCAGGGTCGTTAAGGCAAAGACCCCGAGGATTGCCGCTAAAGCGACATAGGTACCGGAATTGGAGGAGGAGACATCGGCAGCTCCATTACCAGAAGCCCCAATGAAGTCGGTCATGCCGTGAGCGTTTACGGCGTAGTTATAGCGGGAATAGGCCGCGCTAATGGTGGCGTTATCGCTCTCATGGGCGACGAAATAGGCCTTGGCCGTGGTCGACATATTGGTGTATTGCGTATTCGCATCGCTCCAAATCGTGGAACTCGAGCAATTGCTTTCCGTGGAGGACACGAAGTAATTGGACCAAGCTTCCGCTTCTTCTTGATCGGTGAAGTACTGAGTACCGCCACCGACTTGTTTATACAGGGCAACCGCAGCCTGACCGCTGGCATAGCAAGAGAAGACACTAGCGGAAGAGTTATATTCCAAATCGTTATGACTGTTGCTTCCATTCGCAGTAATCGTCGCGACGCCAGCGCTAGTGACCGTGATGGTCCAAGAACCATTCGCGTCGTTTGTGCTTTGAGTCTTTAAATAATTTTTGGTACTGCTGGCAGCATAGAGATAGCCTTCAGCGGTTTCGGCATGAAGCGAATAAGTTCCGCTGGTCGTTCCTTCTCCCAAAGTCAAAAGTTCAGGAGTCGTAGTAAATGAAGCCGTATTTGTCGCGGCGTCTTTCGTAATCGCAACCTGGTTACGGTTACTGGTGTTTTGAGTAGTGCCAAGAGCGTAATCCGATTCCGAGGCGGCAATGAAGACGATGTCGCCCGATGCTAAGGAGCTCACAGAAGTAACAAGATTATAGGTAGTGGCTCCCGTGGATCCTTGAGTCGCACCAACGGTCGTCACAAAGACGCTGTAGGTCGCGCTCTTGGTCAAACTATCTTCCGTATAGGAAACACTCGGGGTTTGAGCTCCGATGATCTTGGTATTTGGCGAAGAAATGTTCGAAGACGATGTCACGTCCTTCGTGCTTCCGTCACTGTAATGAGCCGTAACAACGATCCCGGAAGTCGAATAGGTTGATCCAAAGGTCGCTGAAGTGGCTGCCCCAGACACGCTGATGGAAGAAAGAACCACCGCTTCTGAAACAGTCACAGTGCAATCCGCTTGGAGATTGCCACTATTGGACAAGAAACTCACGGTGGTTGAACCAGCAGCCTTGGCCGTAACTAAGCCCGTATCGCTAACGGTAGCAACCGTGGTATTGCTGCTATCCCAGATACCGCTTTGATCGGTCGTATTGCTCGGAGTAAAGGTCACACTGAGTTGCTGCGTCCCGCTAACGATTAAAGAAGCACTCGAAGCCGACATCGTCACCGCCGTCGCTTCGACATTGCTCACGCTGACGCTGCAGGTATCTTGGAAGCCACCATCCGCAGTCGTGACGGTAATGGTCGCACTACCGGCTTTAACGCCAGAAACAACACCACTACTTACCGTGGCAACGCTCGTATCTGAAGAAGACCAAGTCACATTTTTATTGGTGGCATCGCTCGGAGAAACCGTCGCCGTAAGGCTCGTCGTCGCACCGACTTTGACGCTGGCAGTTGAGGACGATAGACTCACGCCTGTAACCGCAACGCTCGCCGCCGAAACAAAATTGAAAGTGATTGAAGAACAAGTGAAGGTCGTGGAACCATTCATGATCTTGAAAAAGTCCGCGCCCGAACCAAGCGTATACGTATAGGTGGTTCCGCTGGTAGAAGAGGTCGCGGTTGAACCTAACGATGAGGTACTACCATAAGTTACCGTTGGGGCGGTCCCCGAGCCACCAGTAATCACGATGCTAGAAATCTGTTTGGAAAAAGCTGCCGCATTAAGCATATAGCCATCAGCTTTATGGAATTGAATTTTTGAACTATAGTTCGCAGTCTCATATAAGGAAATGTCAAGGCCACTCAAAGAATAAGAGGTTAAGGAAGTAGGATAAGATGTCGGCATGTTGGTGGTCGATGGATAAATGGTTACGCTATCGCCTGAAATACTTTGGCTCGAGGAAGATGAAGAACTAGAAGAAGACGAAGAACTCGATGAAGACGTCGACGTTGCCGAGGACGAAGAACTTGAGGAAGAATAGGTCGAGGTTGAGGAGGCCGAAGAACTGCTCGTCGTGGTCGGAGTATAAGCCGAAGTACGGATGCCATTAGCATCCCAAATGTAGTTAGCCCAATCCGGATGATCAATGAACGGATTGCGCGAATAGCCGGCGGTCGTCAGATATTCGTTCCGCTTCGTTTCTTCGGCCGTCACGCTATAGGTGTTGTTCCATGTGAGCAAATCCGAAAGCTTGCCCATGGTGTTATTGCTGGTGGCATCACCGGTGTTATTGGTTAATTCCAGACCGCCAGTTCCAGTCTGGCTGCCACTCGTACCGCACATTTGATAATAGCGGGTTGCAGTGTAGAGAATGATACGGGCTGCTTCACCCCGAGCGGCGGTATAGCCTTCACTCGCCGGGTCATAAGCTCCACTCACGGCATACATGTTGTTCCCACGAGAAGAGTTTAAAGAGACTGCAGCGGCTCGTAACATTTGCGGGTCATTGCCAACAACGGCTTCGCCAGCGCCGCGGCTATTGGGCCAAACGTGCTCTTTGTTCCACTGACCTTTGGTACCACCATGATTCGTTTTAAGAACGTTATAAGTGGTCGTGTTGGGATCGGCATAGAATGAACGAATACAAGTGCTGTCAAGAGGCGATTCATCCGCGGCCGCCAACGTGTTCCACATCGTGGTGCTGGAATAGCTCGGATTGCTGGTCGTTTGTTTATTTTTCATGATCGTCTGCAAGGCCGCGCGAAAGGAATTGCCATAAACAGAGCCATCCGTGGTTAAACCCGACCAATAGGTTCCTTCGGCGGCTTGATATACGGAAGCATCAGCATCATCGCTGAGTTTTGCCGCGATAAAGACAGAGGCGGTAAGCGAAAGCGACAACGCCGCAATGGCGAAGAGTCCAAAGAAGTGTTTTTTGCTGACCATATAGGGAATGGTCCTTTCTGGTGGGAACGGCACGCCGAATCGTTAGACAATATCAGATCTGTTTTCTCTTTTTGCGGGAGAACACATAGATACCAGCAATAAGTAAGAGAGTCATCACGCCCGTGGAGGCGACAACAATCAAAGTGATCGAAAGCGAAGACTGAGCCGAGGTCGGATTGATAATACGGCCAGCCGAATCAACCAGTAAGGGGGCGACCTTCGTGCCACTGCCGTTGCCATCGGTGTTGGCATAATAGGCGTCACTATAAAGATAGTATTTATTGGCATCGGTTTTGCCCGTGTTATAACGAGCAGTCATGTAGGTCAGCTTCGTCAAAACAAGGATGGTCGATCCCGAAGGGCCATTGCCGGTATATTCGCCAGTTTGCTGGTTATAATCGAAACTGTCATCAGAACCATAATTGTATTGATTCACCGTCGTCAGCAAAGTCGCAAAGATGGTCTTGGAGTTAGTGCCGGCATCATCGACGTTCATCGCGTTATATTCGATAACGCATTGACGAAGGTTGGTCTCGCTGATGCTGCAGGTTAAATACTGCTGGATGAAATCGCGGGTCGCTTCAGCCTGCTGCTGGTAGGTGAAATTCTCAACGGTTCCGGAAGAGGAATAGCCTAAGTTTAAAAGATAGAAGACGGTAGCAGTACCGCTTGCCTTTTCTTCAAACTTGAAGACGATCTTTTTATTGGACACAGCCGAAGCTAAAGTCCATGTATAAGCGGTTATCGTGCTGGTGAGATCGATGTAATCAACCGTGGCCGAATAAGGAATTAGAGTCTCATTAGTTCCATCCGAATAATAGGCATAGAGGTGGCCGCCGCTGGTATTGGCTTTCGCTGAAATGGTTACAGTGGAAATGGAACCAAAGGTAGTCTCAGAGGTAATAACCGTTTCCGTGACTTGATAGTTATTGGACCCGATATGCCAGCCATTAGTCGAATCCCAAGTGGTGTAGTAACCGCTGGTAGCCGTTAATGGAGTCACCACCACATCCCAAGCACCCGTATTAGCGGAACCTAAGCAAGGATAATAGCTGGATCCCGTGGGGATGTCCGAAGCCAAGCTAGTGAGTTTGAAAGAAGTCGGAACCGAACTAGAGGCATTAAGTTCAACTCCTGAGGCCGAATCTACAAGCGGGTTAGAGGTCAGCGCATCGGAATAAGAAGCGGAAACGCCACTTCCACTAACCCGAACAGCGCCAACGTTGGTGGTACGAACAGCAACGCCAATCGTCTTAGTAATGGCGGATTCGGTGTAACTCACGGTAAGGTTGTGCATACCCAAAACAAAGTTATATTTGGCCGTACTGCTTGAACGGAAATCACTGATATTGGTATAGGTAGCGGAAGACGTAACGTCCTTGGTACTGCCATCGCTATAGTGAGCAGTAACAACAAAAGAAGCATCTTTAGTCGGAAGGTATGCTGGCTCGCCAAAGGTGCAAGCCGGGGCCGCCGTTGTCGTAATCGATGAAAGAGCGTTCACCGTCACGGCGCAAGTTGCAGTAAAACCACCGCTAATCGTCGTAACAGTAATCGTGCAACTGCCCTGACCAACTGCGGTAACAAGACCTGTGCTAGAAACGGTAGCAACAGCGGAGTTGCTGGTAGTCCAAGAGACGCTTTTATTCGTGGCATTGCTCGGCGAAACGGTAGCCGTGAGCTGCGAAGTAGCATCCTTCATTAAGGATAAAGAAGTGGGAGCTACAGTAACTCCGGTAACGGGAACATTGACAACTGACTCTTTATAGAGATAAACATTGGCGCTGGTATAAAGGCGGAAAACTGTTCCACTATAATTGACGTACTTGTTTGTTTTGCTCGCCACTTGAGAGGTGATGGTGGCGACATACGTTGACGAATTGATGGAGATGCCCCATTGAGATGCTGTGGAAGTGGTAGCCGTGGTGCTGTATCGCAATGTGTAAGTGCTGCTAGAAGTATTGGTACTTGTGTTCAAATAGTAAGAACCAGAACTACCATAATTGGTAATTTGAAAACCGTACACCCCAGTGCTGACCGAGGAAAGGGTCAAAATGCCAGTCGTCGAAGTCGGAGTGACCTGATTATTGGCTACAGAATTGCTGGCCAAATTAATCTGAGAACCAGTATTGTTGGTATTGGATTGAAATTCGATGGTAGAAGCGGTGGCCGATGCGTTTTGGCCACCGCCGATAACGTAATGTGAACCGGCCACGAGATCGCTTGCCGAAGTCACGAGAACATAACTGCCTGAACCGCCTCCAGCTGCAGTCACTGTCACAGTGCAAGTTGCAGTGTAACTTCCAGCCGTAGCGGTAATTGTGGCAGTACCGGCGGACATGCCAGTCACTACACCGCTCGAGCTCACCGTAGCCACTCCAGTCGCATTAGAACTCCAAGCCACAGTTTGTGAAGCACTTGATGGAGAAACAGTTGCCGAAAGCGTACCCGCTGAGCCAACTGCAATTTCAAGGGTAGTGGGCGAAACGGTGACACCCGTGATGGCGTTACTGGTAACGGAAACCGTTGTGGTGTCAGTATAGGTTGTGCCATCAATCACAGCAGTGCCCGTGATGACAGCAGTGCCAGCAGCAGAACCGGTAACAAGTCCAGTCGCGGAATTGACGGTCGCGTAAGAACTACCCGAAGAAACGGAATAAGTTAAAGAGGATGCCGTACCACCACTTACAGTTCCAGCAACCGAAACAGTTCCGCCAACTGACACTGTTGCAGTGCTTGGCATCGAGAAGGAAACGCTGCTCCAAATTCTATCCGCGTATTCGGGGTGATCAATAAACGGATTGCGGTTGCCCGAATAGGAGGATGCAACATTGTTTAAATGTTGTTCCCAGGCATCCGGCTGATCGTTATCGTTCCAAGTTACTAGTTGGGCCCAAGCGGCAGCAGCGGTTCCACTATCTGTATGGAAAATGTTGGTGATAGGGAGATCTCCAGTATAGCTGTTAGTTGTCCCGCCAAAGCCAGTGCTGTAATGCATGTAAAGATACATTAATTCACGAGCGACATCGCCTTTGCGAGAATCTTGGGGTTCCCAATAACCACCAGTGCCGTTATAAGTTCCAGAGTAATAAGCACCAGCATCAGAAAGATGGTCGGAGTACCAAGTCGTTGAAGTGCTTGTACGATCAGCAAATTGCTTGTTGCTGCGACCGCCATTGTTCGTCGATGCGACAGGACGGATGTGATAGAGATCGCCTTCGCCACCACGGGCAGAAGAGGATCGAGAACTCCAGAGATTGTTGGACCACGAAGCACACCAAACGTGTTCACGAGAAATATCAGCAGTACCACTCGTCGGCCAAACACCATTAATGGAAGAACGAACATAATAGTTGGTCACATAGCCTTCGGTTGATTGACCATAGTCATCCGTGTATTCGAAGAGGTAACGAATTTCGCCATAGGTAGTGTAATAGGCGTGGGTGCTCATCATGAGTTCATGAAGAGCCGACCCCAAAGTATCGCCGGTAGCGGAAGAAGAAATCCCACTGTAATAAGTTGAAACATCGACGGGGCCGCCATTAGTACCATAAGTACCATAGACCGTAGTCGTGGCATTTAATCCTTGCGGATTGTATAAGGCCGCCCCAACTCCAAGCGACAACGCAAAAGAAAGCAATGAACCAACAACAATAGTTTTGATGAAATGTTTCATTGATTTCTTCCCCCTAAAAGAGGAAACCCCGATCCTATATCGTTGTAAGAAAGGGAAGCTGTTGTAGTAGCGATGGCTGGTGGTGATTGAAGCGCCGAAGTCAGATAATTCTGTCGAATTTATCTTAGGAATCCCATGCGGGTGTTCCGTTTATGAACATTCTTTCGAATATTCACGGCTTAATAGATTACGCCTTCACCCTATAGGGTGCAAGAACTATTGGACACTATGTCAGGTAGTTTTTGGGGCTTTACAAGTTGTCAACGCGAAAAATACTCGACAGTTTCTTGCTTTTTGTTCTGAAACCGCTTTTATTTTTGTCAGTGTCTAAATTTGATATTTACAAAAAGGGCCAAAAAACGTCATTCGTAAAGGCGATATGGACGGGCTTTAGCGATGGCAAGGGGCTTTTATGATACTGAAAAAAGTCAAGAGAGGGGGGCGGAGACTGTTTTGGTCGGTTTTGGCAAACGGGCTCGGTTGAGATAAGGGCAGCAAGAAGACAATGGAAAAAGGGAAATCTTTGTCCCTTGACGGCTTTATCAATCCAAGAAAAGACTATTTTATTAAGGGCTTCCACTAGAATTGATAATCGGCCTTTAGCTCGTTGATTTAATTGAATTAAACCCCAAGGTTTCTTGAAGCAAGTCCTGGTCGGTCCTTGGCCACTTTAAAAGGTCTTCAAGGCCAACGAGGGAGCCTTTCACGGGCCCATTGCCGCTAGATAAACGCCTCGGGTTTCTCTTTGTGATCGCTTGTAATAATTGTTAACGTCAATTTCTCGGGGTTTCTTCGTTTACGTTTGCTTGAGATTTTGTAAACAAGGATTTTGGCGCTTCCAAATCGGGCTTTAGGATCCATTAAAAGATGCTAAATCAGGACCAATCGATCAGGGTTAAGAAGGGGCTATCGACAAAAAAGAGGCGGGATTGCCCGCCTCAAAACGATCAAAAGGAATTAAGCCCGTTTCTTTTTCTTGCTCACGAGGTAGATGCCCGCCACCGCTAACAAGGTCAAAACGCCCGAGCCCGCCACGATGATGAGGGTGAGGGACAAGGAAGAAGCGCTCGAGCTCGGATTCACGACATGACCAGCCCCATCGGTGAAGGCAGGAAGATAACCTCCGACTCCGCCGTTATCGGTCGTCTCATAGGTGGTCGCGTCATAGAGGTAGATCTTAGTGTCGTGGTTCTTGTTGTACCACTTCACCATGGTCTGAAGCTTGTTGAGGATGGTGCAATTCGGATCGGCGGTCAACGTGAGGGTGGCGAAGATGCTCTTCGAAGTCTTGCCCGAGAAGGCTAAGGTGCTTATCGCGTTATATTCTTTGGCCGCACGGATGACCGCGGCATCGCTGACCGAACCGGGGCAGGTGTTGAACTGCTCGATGTAGGTCTTGGTCGCCGCAGCTTGTTCAGCCGAAGTGAAGTTGCAACCGTAATAGGTGATGAACAACCCGCCAAAATCAACGAGGCTGCCACTGTTAGTGATGGTGATGGTGTCCGTTAAGACAACGTTATTCGCCCATCCCGTGAGCTCGTTATCGATGCTGGACCAGTTATGAGAACCGCCATTATTGTCTTTTTCGGAAAGGCTGCCTTTAAGAATTTCTGGCGAAGTGGCGGAAAGGTTGCCATCGCTGATCGTGATGGTGGCAGGATAATCGCCGATATCCCAGCCATAACGAAGAGCCCGTAAAGTGACCGAGCGGATCGCGAGCGGGCGCGCGAGTTTAAAGGTAATAGAACCAACCGGGTTGTCCGTGGTGCCGAGTAAAACGTCATGAAGCGGGTTGGCAATGCCCCAGTTCGGTCCCCAAGTATTCACGTGGGTAACATCGGCTAAGGCAACATTGGTGCAGGTATATAGAGCGATATTGGCGGCGGGATCGCTTCCGGTCGTAACGGCGCTCGTCATTAAGGTGGAGTTGCAATTGGCATAGATGGAAGCATCGCTAATGAGCGCGGTGGTCTTAGCTTGAATCGACGAATTAACATTGCTGACGTCGCAGGTATAGCTCGCACTGGCCGTGACGCCACCATAGGTATAGGTCAATGCGCAGCTCTGGGTGCCTAAAGCGTTGGTAGACGGCTGAGCGTAAACGCAATTCGCAGTGACATCCTGATAGCGGCCATCGCGGTAATAGGCTTTGACGCTCAGGGTGCTGCCCGCAGCGATCGGCGAATAGTTAAAGTCTCCAAAAACCGCCGGGCTGGCGTTACCCGAAACGCTGAGGCTTAACGGGATACCATATTTCTCATAGAGGCTAGGAAAGGCATAACCCGAGGTTGAAGAGGCAGTCATAAAGCGAGAGGAACTGGCATAGTATTTGACGAAATAGCCGGAACTTGAAAGCGAGGCAACTAGACGCGCTTGCGCCCCAGAAAACGCCAAAGAGAAGGTCGGGGCTTCTGCAGCGGTTTTGTAATAGGGATAGAACGAGCCATTGCGGCCGTAGAAATAATTGGAGGTGCTACTGAAATTGGTTAATTGAAGAGAATAGGCGCCTTCATCGCCGCTGAAGCGAAGCAAGCCCGTATCCGTAGAAGGAACGACAAAATGATTGGTGGAAACGCTTAAGGTCGAGGACGCCATGTAGACACGGCCCGTAATGGTGTTCTTCATGAAAGGGACGGTGCCGGTCGCACTCGAAGCGGCCAGCAAATAGGAAGCACCAAGTTGAATCGGTTGAGCGCTCGTCACATTGGTGGCATCGCAAAGGATGTATTCGGAAGCGACATCTTCGCTCGTAGGAACGGCATTGGCAGCGCTGGCCTCCACGGGATTAACGGTGGAATTGTTCTGACCCAAAAGGATGGCCCCGCCAATGAGAGAAAATGAAAGAGCCAGCACCCCAAGGGTGAGGATTCCGGTTTTGCTTTGGAGATTGAACCGTGCCATGCTCTTTGTCCTTTCCAGCCATTTGGCTAGGCCAAATATACGGGGAGAACAAGAGGGTATCAAAATGAAAGTGATTACATTAAGTCCAAACTTTTTGTTTAGGTTTTGTCGACTTTTTTTCGTTTTGTTGTCCCGTTGACTAAGTTGTCAATCTTGATTTAATTGACACTCCGTCAACGGGTTTATCCCATCCGATGAGTTCCCACCGAAACAATCGGACTTTTCCTTTTTTGAAAGGGCTTTCCGATAATCTGAAAATTTTCTGAAACAAGGCTTTTGCCTAATTACACCCTTATGGGTTAGATTAATGAGGCAACATTTCTTTCCGTCTTCTTTTTCACCTTTTTGAGGATGAAAAAAGACCTCCGTTTTTTAGGAGGTCAAATCTTGATACCAGCCTTAGATGCTGAAGCGAGCCGAGTTAGGGGTGTAGGAGCCCGAGCGAATGCCGTTGGTGTCCCAAATGTAGTTGGCCCAATCTGGATGATCGATGAAGGGATTCCGGGCGTAGCTGATGCCGCCAAGATAATCGTTGCGGTAAATCTCGGCTCGGGTAACCGGGTAAGTCATATTCCATTTGAGCAAAACCGAGAGTTTGCCCATGGTGGCATTGGTACTCGAATCTGTAAGGTTGTTGGTGAGGGTTAAGCCCGCGGCCGAACCTTTATAGGAGCCGCCCGCTCCCTTGGCTTTGTTGTAATAACGGGTCGCGGCATAAAGGATAATCCGGGCCGATTCGCCCCGAGCGCCTTCATAGCCAAACGCGGCCGGATCCCAACCGGTCGAGGCGCTATAGTGAGCCGAGGTCGGATCACTCACTTCGTTATACATATAGTTGCTGCGTGAGGAATTGTCCGAAGAATTGGTCGGGCGGATGACTTGAGGATCGGTGCCGGCAAAACCGCTATTTTCGCCAGCCCCACGGCTATTGGGCCAGCAATGTTCTTTATTCCAACCGCCTGAGGCGGTGTCTTTGCGATAAAACGCGGCGACGCCTCCGTTAGGCAGAGCGTCGGACTTCTTCAGAATCTGATTGAGTTGCTTATAACTATTGCTGCCCGTCGCGGTGCCTTTGGCTACCATGATGGAATAGAGGGATAAGCAGAAATTGGCCCCAAAGGTGGAGCCGGAAGTATCGATGCCAGACCAATAACCGAGATTGCTGGAAGAAGAACTTGAAGACGAGGCGGAACTCGAAGAGGAAGAGGCCCCTTCCGAGGATGAGGAACTTGAGGTCCCACCGCTCGAGGAAGAGGGACTGGTTGAGCTAGAAGAAGTGTTCGAGCTCGAAGAGGAAGAACTTGAGGTCCCACTGCTCGAAGAACTGGTGCCGGTTGAATGAGAGGAAGAATTGGAAGAGGAAGATGAAGCACTCGTTGAGGCTGAAGTTTCGGTCGAAGACTCGATTAATGAAGACGATTCTTCGGAAGAGGAACTTGAAGCTAAAGATAGTGACGCCAAATCGCCCGAGCAGGCCGTTAAGCTTAAAGCAATCACGCCAAAAAGAAGAGCAAATGGCATCTTGGCGTTTTGTAATTTCATGGGAAACTCCTGCCGGTTTAGTACAACTACGGCCCTCTATGATATCGGAATGCCCTGATTTGTTCAACCAAAACCGATCCCAGCGGAAAAAAGAGTGGAAAGTAAAAGATTTTTTGACCAATACAAAAGGGATTTTACTATGTCAATATATCGCTAAATAGCGCGATCGTTTAAGGCACCGGATCCGTTATAGGAAGCATCCCAAATCATCGTGGCGAATTCGGGGTGATCGGTGAAGGGATTACGGTTATGCTGCAGGGTATAAAGAACATTGTTGCGTTTCATTTCCCTGTCGGTGATCGGATGGTTCTTATTCCAGTCGTAGCAAAGAGCGGCGCTGGTAAAGTTATCGGCGACGTCATAGTCATAAAGCGTCGAAGCATATAAGGACGCCCGCGCGACTTCTCCGCGCGCCGCATCGCATGGTTCAAAGACGGAACCAACCCGGTAGCATTCAGTGGTATAGCCATAGGAATCCACCACAGGCGAAGCTCCAGAGTGGTTGACCAAACCTAAGACATAGTTGGAACGGGCCCCATTCACTTTGTTATCCGAGGCAAAGACGATATGGTCATCGCTCTTTGAGGCCGAGGTGGCCATCTTCGATTGAGGGAAAGTGTGCTCTCGGTTCCAGCCGGTCGAACCGCTCACGTGAGCACTCTTCTTTTCGGTGCGGCGAGAATAGATGCAAAGGATGGAGGTAGTGTCCTTAAGATCTTCATCGCAAGCTTCGAAGCGGCTCCAGTCGTAACTGGTGCTGATGCCCGAGGAGATGATGGACTTGAGTTTGGCTTTTAGGGCCGTCCCTTTTAAGCCGCGCGCGCTTTCGTAATAACTACCTTCAGTGGACGGGATGCTTAATGAAGAAGAGGAAGCCGAAGTCCCCGCGGAGGGAGATGAGACGCTCGGAGAAGATGAGGCCGAACTCGACGAGTTAGACGAGGAGGGGTTCGTTGAACCTGAAGAAGACGAACCCGTAGAAGTTAAAGAGGAAGAACTGCCAGGGGTCGAACTCCAAGAGGATTCGGAGGGACTTAAAATGGAAGTCGAACCAGTCGATATACTACTTGGCGAAACGGGGGTTCCCCCGCAAGCGGCTAAGGCCAACGTTAAAAGGACGAGCAGAGGGCCTAGACGTTTCGGAGAGCTGAGATATCCCATAAGGAAAGGCATCTTATTTTACCTTAACTTCCTTTTTGTTTCCGCAAAAAAGTGTCCGAGCCAAGGGAAGGACATCCCTTGATGCCAAAGTGAAAATGGTTCAAGGGAAGGGGGGCCTCATGAAGCATGGGCGGGAGTACTATAAATTCAAAGGAAGGTTGTCTATGGAAAAGAAACAGTCGATTTTTAGGTGGCTGAGCGTCGCATTCTTGGCGGTGGGGTTCTTGACCTACGTTGTCTATCTCTTCTGCCGCAAGCCCGCGGGCATGCAGGGAACCGAGTTTGAGCACATCGGCTGGTTCATCGTGGACGTCTTCATGATCGGCGGAGCCATATTAGGTCTCATCTGGCCGGCGAAGTTTGAAAAGCTGGCGGGCTTTTGCATCGTCGGTTTGTCCTTCGCTAACCTCGTGATGAGCGCGGCAAGCGATACCGGCTGTATCTTCTTAGTCAACAATTCGAAGATTTCCGATAAGTTCTCCCTCTGGGTAGAATTCTTTGAAGGACTCGTATCCCTGATTGCGATCGTTTGCCTCGTCGTGGCGCTCGCCTTACCGAAAAGCGCAAAGATCTTAGGGCCGGTCGGCCTCTGTGCCTTTGTCGCTTTAGCTTTACTGGTTTTAGTGGAAGGCGTCCGGGTGTTCGCGGTGAAAAGCCAGAGCGGTGCTCGTCCTTGGGCTTGGGGGATTAATCTCTTCGCCGTGACGATCATTCTCCTCGGTTTGGCCTTCGGCTTAATTCGTTACTCTTATTTGCTTAAGGGCGACTTCGAAGGCAAAGAATAAATCGATTGAATAACTAAGAGGCTGGCCTACTAGGCTAACCTCTTTTTCTTTAGGCAAAGCAACTTTACAAAACTCCTCAGGAAATCATCGAGCTTTTAAAGCGCCGAAACCTTAATTTCAAGGATGAGAAAAAATCCGCTGAAATTTTAAGGGGAAACAGTTATTTCTCATTGCTTCCTTATCGCTCGTTGTTTTTAGCAAACACCATCGGAACTTATAAAGAAAATGTAGATTCCCTTGATATCTATCGTTTCTATCTTTTGACAAAGACTTCAAAACACATTCGCTCAGAGAACTATTGGAAATTGAATCAAAAATTAAATCAACTATGGCTGAAGTAGTTTCCAACCGCTATGGTACCTCTGAACGCAATTATTTGGATCCATAGATTTTTACTCCCTCTAAAAGAATTTCTTTGGTAAAAACTTCATTTTTCACAAGTTCCCGGTAGGTGTGAAGGTCTACTGTTTTGTGCAAGGCGTCCTCCAGATCGGTCCCAAGGGCAAAGAACTTCATTCCTTGAGGAACGCCAACAATCAAAATGTCGACATCGCTTTTCCCCGTAGCCGCTTTTCTAGCATAAGAACCAAAAAGATAAGCGCATTCCACTTCGGGATATTGAGAGAAGACCTTAGAACAAGTTTGTTCAATGAAACGGTGCCCAAGAATAACGTTGCTTCCATCCAAGGCCCCCATTTCTTCCAATTTTGAGAGCAATTGTTCATACACGTCACCCTCGTTTTTGCCATTTTCATAGGTCTGATAGGACCGACGAGAAATGCCAAGAGCCCGAGCAGCCTCGGCTTGCGTTATTCCAAGTTCTTTCCGTTTTCTTTCTAATTCGTTCACGCCTCTATTATATTTGCGCATTTAATTTTGCGCAACCCAATAAAAGAAAAAAGGACAGTCTTTCGACCGATCTTAAATTCCGCCAAGAACGAACGCTCCCATTCCTACTTGGGAGAATGGTTTCGTTCTGTTCCATTAGGCAAAAGAAAAGCCCGCCATTGCGTGACGGGCTTAAGGTTCGGGTTGTGATGGGACAAGTCCGTTTTTCCAAAAAGGGACGCCTGCTGTAAACCTCTCCCACCATGCCGAAAAGGCCGCCCCCGGAAATCCGACTGGCAGCATCCCGACTCCATAATCGGCCGATCGCTTTAGCTCTGATCCATGATTATTGAGGGAGAACACCGTCCGACGCTCCGGCCGAGCTCCGAAAGCCAGGCGACGCAAGACCTTCCCGCTCCTTTCGACGCCATTATGGGGCCAGGCGCCGCCCGTCCCGTACGCCCAGAGAAGACAATCGCCGAGGCCGCCGAGAACGGACGGGACGGACGGCATGAAAAAAGACCGGCCTTTCGACCGATCTTGATTTCGGGTGAGAACGGATTCCGTCGTCCCTGTTTGGAAGAACGACTTCGTCCTGTCACACGGGTGAAGGTTACTTACCGACTTCCGGTAATAAACCCATGTAGCGAGCGTTTTTGACGGCGCGGGCTAATTCACGCTGATACTTGGCCGAGGTTCCGGTCGAGCTGCGCGGTTCGATCTTGCCATCGGGAGCAATGAATCTTTGGAGAAGCTCCACATCCTTGTAATCGACGTATTTGATGTGGTTCTTCTTGAAGTAGCAGACCTTTTTCCGAGGTCTCATCTTCTTGAATCCCATGTTTTTTATCCTTTCTAGGAAAGCGGATTAGAACGGCAGATCGTCATCGACGACGTCGATGGAATCGAGGTTCTTACCGTCTTCTTTTTTCGCCGGGGCTGCGGCTTGATTTTCCGGAGCGGCTGGCGATTGCGCGTCGGGTTGATAACCACTGTTATCTTGAGCTTTGCCTTTCGGCTCCATGAACTCAACTTGGGTGGCTACAACATCGGTCGACGTGACTTCGACGTTGTCAGTTTTACGGACGTATTTGCGCTGAGTGAGACGACCGACGACTCCGACAAGCGCGCCTTTGCGGGTGAACTTGACGACGGTGTCAGCCGTGTTGCCAAACACGGACACGTTCATAAAGATGGTGACTTTTTCTCCGTTGGGGCCTTTGCGGGAATCATCGACGGCGATGGTGAAGGATGCCACGCTCATTCCAGCTTGAGTCTTACGAAGTTCGGGGTCGCGGGTAAGGCGACCAACTAAGACGACACTATTGACCATTTCTAGTCCTCCTTAGTCCTGATCGATTGTGATCAAGTGGCGGATGACGAGTGGATCGAGTCTGACCAAACGGTCGAACTCAGCTAAGCCTTTGGCCTCGCCGTTAGCTTTGATAACGACGTAGTAACCTTTGGTTTGCTTTTTGATGACGTACGCGAAATCTTTAACGCCCCATTCTTTGACATCGGTGACGGCGATTTTGTTCGCTTTCAGGATGCCATGGAGCTTTTGGATCTCGGCCTTACGGGCAGTCTCATCGAGAGTGGCCTGTAAGATGTACATGATCTCGTACTTTTCCATGTTGCTTGCACCTCCTAGTTTCGGTCTAATGGATCGCCTCGCCTGGCGGCGTGCGACCATAAGAGAGTGTGTTCTATTCCTTCAATAGAGCGCACCTATTATATCGGTGGGAAGGCAATTTATCAAAGATAAAGTAGGTCCGATCCACCGCCCCCGAACGGGTAGACCCATTTGGGTGGGCTTGGCTTGACACTCTGGTAAGCAATTCCGGACTATGAAAAGCTTACGAGCTAGGGACACAGTGTAAGCGCTTACACTTCCGTCAAGACCTAACTCACTTTTTATATAGTCCTCAATTATGACGATTGGACCGATTATTTTTAGATTGACATTCCGTAAAGCAATCAATTCATTGAAAATTCGTACCTATAATATGGTTGTATGAAACAGAAAGTCATGCACAAACCTTTCTTCCATATCAGCGCCTTCGCGATGGTCTTCTTCCTTATCGCGGACGCGTGTGTTGCGTTATCCCTTAAATTAGATAACGTGAACAGCTGGATGATCTACGGGGTTTTCTCGCTTCTCTTCATTGCCGGTTATCTCTTCGGCTTAATCGCCAACAAGACCGGCCGTCCCGTCTTCTGGGCTCTCTCCTCTACCTTCTATGCTTCTTACTTCGCCGCCTTCTCCATGATGTTCGGCACCGTCCGCACCGCGATCAATGGTGTGGCGGGCGATCCCAACGCCGTTACCACCGGCATCATCGTTGGCGCTCTCTCCTGGGTGGCCATCCTCATCATGTTCTTAGCCATCCTGCTCCGTAAGAAACCGCTTCTTGTCGTCTCCACCGTCATTCAAATCGGCTTATCGATCTTCTACGTGGTTGACTTCGTGGTCAACGCCAGCACGACCTTCGGTATGGGCCGGGTCGAATGGCTCATCCAAATCGGCGTCCTCTTCGAGCAGATTGCCGCTTGCTTGTTAATCCTTGCCATCATCACTCTCCACGTTACCGAGTTCATCCAAATCGACACCAACTTGGTCGATATGAACGAAGTGGTTGCCGAAGCCGAGAATCACGAAAACGACTTCGATCCGCAGAACCGCTACAGCTGGCATTAATTCGTTTCATCTCCTGGGGAAAAAGAAAGCCCGCTTCCGAAACGTTCGGAGCGGGTTTTCATTTCAGGATTCTTATCGGCCTTACTTCTCGTCCTTCATGGTCGGGAACAATAAGACTTCGCGGATGGTGTCCTGCTCGGTGAAGAGCATGGTGAAACGGTCGACGCCTAAGCCGATGCCGCCCGCTGGGGGCATGCCGTAGCTGAGCGCATCAAGGAAGCTGTAGTCCATCTCGTTGGCTTCATCATCGCCCCGGGCTTTAGCCGCGAGCTGAGCTTCGAAACGTTCCTTCTGGTCGAAGGGGTTGTTGAGTTCGCTATAAGCGTTGCAGAATTCGCCGCCGGCAATGAAGAGTTCAAAGCGATCGACGAAACGCGGATCGGCAGTCTTTTTGGTTAACGGTGAGACTTCGATCGGATAGGTGTGGATGAAAGTCGGCTGAATCAACGTATGCTCGACGAGTTCATCGAAGAAGGCCTGTTGAATATAGCCCACGCTGTTCCAGCTCTTTTCAAGCGGAACATTGAACTTCTTGGCTAAGGCCACCGCCTCTTCAAAACTCATCGGCTGTTTAAAGTCGACGCCACAGACGGCTTTAATCGATTCGGCTTGGTCAACCCAAGCAAAGGGCTTCGAAAGGTCGATATCGTTGCCGTTGAAGTGATAAACGTCTTTGTGGACGACTTCCTTGGCGATGTAATGGAATAAGCCTTCCATCCAGCTCCGCATATCGGAGAGGTCGCCATAGGCTTGATAGAGCTCGATCGTGGTGAATTCGGGGTTGTGCTTAGCGTCGATACCTTCATTGCGGAAGATACGGCCGATTTCATAAACGCGGTCGATGCCGCCAACCATGCATTTTTTGAGGTTGAGTTCGGTGGCGATGCGAAGATAGAAATCCTTATCAAGGGCATTGAAGTGCGTGATGAAGGGTTTCGCGGCCGCGCCGCCAAGGATCGGTGAGAAGATCGAGGTTTCGACTTCAACGAAGCCCTGATCATCGCAATACTTTTGGATGCCGCGAACAATGCGCGGACGCATTAAGGCAATGGCTCTGGAATCATCGTTGACGATGAGGTCGAGATAGCGGCGGCGGTAACGGTCTTCCGTATCGGTGAGGCCATGGAACTTTTCCGGCAACGGTTTTAAGCATTTGGTGATATGGGTGTACTTGTTAACGCGGATGGTGAGCTCGCCAGTCCGGGAATACATCAATGTGCCTTCTAGACCGACAATATCGCCAAGATCGGCGAGTTTAAAGACTTCATAATCGTGTTCACCGATGACATCGATGCCGATCCAAGCCTGGATCACGCCATATTCGTCTTTGAGGTTCACAAACGAAGCTTTGCCCATGCGGCGAATGGCAATCAAACGTCCCGCCACATTGACGGTGATTTTGTTGGCCTGAAGATCCTCGGGGGTCTTACCGGCAACGGCCTTACGAATATCGACGATCCGATCTTTCCACGCGTAGCGGGAACCAAAGGGATCCACGCCCAAGGCTTCATATTTTGGGAGCTTGTCTTTGCGAGCTTGCTCCTGGTCAGTCAGTTTTTCTTCTTCCATAAATACCTACTTTCAGTGCGAGAGTAGTCTAAACCAATGGGGGGCAATAAAAAAGTGCGCTCGCGCATTTTGCGCGCACGCACTTGCTTCACTCCTCGGAGGTAACCTTGCCGCCGGTATAGAGCTGATAGTACTTGCCTTTGAGGTCAAGAAGCTGCTGATGGTTGCCGCGTTCGATGATGGTTCCTTTTTCCAAAACCATGATAACATCGGCATTTTGAATGGTAGAAAGTCGGTGGGCGATCACGAATACGGTCCGGCCTTTCATAATCTCATCCATGCCTTGCTGAACCAGTTTTTCGGTCCGGGAGTCAATGGAGCTGGTGGCTTCATCAAGAATCATGACCGGTGGATCGGCAACAGCGCAGCGAGCGATCGAAAGAAGCTGTCGCTGGCCTTGTGACAAAGAGGCTCCGCCAGCTTCAAGAACCGTGTCATAGCCTTGCGGAAGATTGCGGATGAAGCTATCGGCGTTGGCCAGTTTGGCCGCGGCCACCACTTCTTCATCGGTAGCATCGAGTTTGCCGTAACGGATGTTTTCCTTCACCGTGCCCGTGAAGAGCTTAACGTCCTGAAGAACCACGCCCAAGGAGCGCCGCAAATCGGTTTTCTTGATCTTGTTGATGTTGATGTCATCGTAACGGATCTTGCCATCTTCGATATCGTAGAAGCGGTTGATCAAGTTGGTGATAGTGGTTTTACCGGCACCCGTCGGACCGACAAAAGCAACTTTTTGACCGGGTTTTGCGTACAAAGTGATGTCGTGGAGAACCGTTTTGCCCGGAATATAGGCAAAGTCGACATGATCGAAGGTAATCTTGCCTTTGACCCAAACATAAGTGGTCGGGGAGCCGTCCTTATGAGGATGCTTCCAAGCCCAGTGGCCCGTATGTTCCTTAACTTCAATAGGATCGCCATTGGCATCGGCCTTCGCGTTGACGAGTTCTACATAGCCATCGTCAACTTCCGAAGGAGCATCGATGACTTCAAAGATTCGGGTGGCACCCGCTAAGGCTAAAGCCATAACGTTCAGTTGCTGCGAGACCTGGCCAATCGGCTGAGTGAAGGACTTCGAGTAGAGTAAGAACGAGACGATGATTCCGACTTGGAAAACATGGGCCCCAGTGAGGGAATAACCCGTCACGCCTTGAGTAATAGCCAAACCGCCAAGCAAGGCGATTAAGGCATATTGAATGTTACCTAACTGGTTAACGGTCGGCATCAAGATGCTGGCGTAACGGTTGGCTTTGACCGAGTTCGTGAAGAAGGCATCGTTGTGGGCATTAAAGCCAGCGATGTTCCGTTCCTCGTAATTGAAGACTTTAACGACACGTTGGCCGTTAATCATCTCTTCGATATAGCCATTGGTTTTTCCAAGTTCAATCTGTTGTTGGATGAAGTACCGGCTCGAGCGTTTCGCGGCAAATTTCGTGAAGAAGAAGATGAGGACGGCAAACCCTAGAACGACGCCGGTGAGAAGCAAATCCGTCATCAGCATCATAAAGAGACAAGCCACGATGGTCATGATCGACTGGGCAACCATTGGCAAAGCCCGGGAGAGCATTTCGCGGAGGGCGTCGACATCGTTGGTAAAGATCGACATGATGTCGCCATGCCCGCGGCGATCGAAGTAAGAAATCGGTAAGGTTTCAAGGTGATCAAAGAGCTCATCGCGGATCCGTTTCTGGACGCCTTGACCAATAATTGACATCAAGACGTTATAGACGTAAGAGGCAATGAGGCCGGCGAGATAAATCCCCGCCATGATAATGATGGCGACATCAAAGTGAAGACCAGCCGCAAAGCCCGAAGTCGGTACCACCTCCCCGATGTTTTGACCAGAAGAGAGGGCAACATTCACGTAATCATCAATCAGAATGGTTCCTAAGAAATAGGACCCCACCACTCCGACACCAGCCGATAAAATCACGCAGAGGATCACGAGGATAAATTGCCAAGAATAATACTTAAAAACGTAGTGGAGAAGTCGCCCGACCGAATGCATTTTTTGCTTGCGGGAGACTGGAGCCATATTGCGACCGCCTTTTGTGGCACGTAAGTTAATTGCGGGCATCGAAATCACCTCCTCCCAATTGCGACGTATAGAGTTCTTTATAGACCGCGCAGCTCTTGAGCAACTCATCGCTGGTGCCCGAGGCTACAATCTTGCCTTCATTCATGACTAGGATGGTGTCGCAGTCTTTAACCGAGAGGACCCGCTGAGCAATGATGAATTTCGTCACGTCCTTGTGTTCCGTCTCAAGCGCTTGGCGAATGAGGGCATCCGTGTGGGTATCGCACGCGCTGGTGGAATCATCAAGAATCAAAATCTTGGGGTTCTTCAAAAGAGCCCGAGCAATACAAATCCGTTGCTTTTGACCGCCGGAAACGTTAGTTCCGCCTTCATCGAGTTGGGTATCAAGACCATTTGGTAAATCCCCAAGGAAGGAGGTTACCTGGGCCACATCGCAGGCTTTCGCGATCTCTTCGTCGGTCGCATTTGGGTTGCCCCATTTGAGGTTATCGCGAATCGTGCCCGTAAAGAGGGTGTTCTTCTGAAGAACGACCGCGACGGCATCCCGAAGCGCGACCAAATCGTAGGACTTCACGTCAACCCCTCCGACCTTAACGTCGCCTAAACTGACGTCATAGAGTCGGGCAATCAAAGAAATCAGCGTTGTCTTACCTGATCCAGTTGAGCCCAAAACACCGATCATGGCGCCTTTTTTAAAGTGGAAATCGATGTCTTTTAGAACGTATTTATCATCATTGTAGGCAAAGGAAACATGGTCGAAGTCCACGGTGCCGTCCTTTACTGACATAATTGGGTTTTGCGGAGAAACGATATCGGGTTGCTCATTGACGATTTCAGTGATACGCTCAGCCGAATTTCGACCAATAATGATCATGACAAAGACCATAGAAACGAGCATTAACGCCATCATGATGACCATGACATAGGTGATTAAGGTCGAGAGGCCACCGATAGTAAGATCGTTCCCTTGGGTTTCGACGATTAGGCGAGCGCCTAAATAAGCAATGGCCAAGATGGCAGCATAAACCGAGAGGTTAAGCAAAGGCCCGTTGAAGGCCATAATCTTTTCGGCATGGACAAAGTTTTTATAGATGAATTCCGAGATACCGTGGAACTTTTTCTTTTCGAGTTCCTCGCGGTCAAAAGCTTTGACGACCCGGATGCCGTCAACGTCTTCTTGAACCACTTGGTTCAAATCGTCATAGGTTTCGAAGACCTTAACGAAGGTCGGATGAACTTTAATCGCCAGCAAGAAAAGGAAAAAGAGGCAAAGGGGAATGATGATTAAGAAGATCCAAGCGAGCTTAGGCTCAGTGACAAAACACATGACCAAGGCAAAGATCATCATGAACGGAGCGCGGATGACCGCTCGAATGATCTGCATGAAGGCATTCTGAACGTTGGTGACATCCGTTGTCGTTCGAGTCACGATTGAACTGGTCGAAAATTTGTCGATGTTCTTGAACGAATACTTTTGAATCTGAACAAACATTCTAGCCCGAAGGTTCTTGCCAAATCCCGCGGCAGCAGAGGCGGCAAAGATGCCCGCGAAAATACCCGTTGCAGCAGCAATAAGAGCCACACCAGCAATCACGCCGGAGTAGGTATATATCCTCGTGATGTCTTTCGCGTGAACCCCATCGATTAAATATTGCATAAAGAAAACGACGAGAACTTCGCACACAGATTCCACTAAGACAAATATCCAAGTAAAAATGGTGTCTTTCCAATAGCCTCGAACGCTACTAAAAAGAACTTTTAGGACAGAGGAGGTCTTGCCTTTGGTGGCCTTTTTTGCCGCCGAATTGTTTGTCATATTATTTGTCCTCTTCAAAGAAATAGTCCGCGCCAATGTTCGCGGCGATTTTTGTCATCGTCGCCCGATATTGTTCTTTTTCAGCATCGCTCAAGCCTTGCTCAATCTGAGCGTTAATTTTCGTGAAGATTCGATCGAATTCCGCATGCACGTCCTCGCCCTTTGCTGTCGGAACAATTCGCTTCACCCTTTTATCTCTAGCAAGAGGCTCCATCTTAATTAGCCCTTTGTTCTCCAACGAATGAAGGGTTTGGGAACAGGCCGCTTTCTTAACTTTGAAATGATCCATGAGGGTCTGAGCGGTCACCGCATCATCCGCATGGTGAAATAGGTAACCTAACACCATACCTTCAACGCCCGAAAGATTCTCGTTAATTTCCTTGCTTACGCTAGCATCAACGAAAAGCTTAATGGCGTGAGCCAGTTTTCTCGTTTCAAATCCTAAACTACGTTGTGGCATATTTGTTCGGTTACGAACCTTTTAGTTCGATACCGAACATTCTAATGATATTTTTTGAGATGTAAAGGGGAAAAGAATACCCGTTATTACTCCTGAGTTAGCAAAGGACGCCACAATTGGATTAACGTTTCCAAGGAAGTCGCGGCATTCGCAGGGCTTGTTGAGGGGGCTTGAAAAACGGGGATGGCTTGAGAATCCCACCGCTTGTGATAACGTTCAAAATACTTAGCCGCAGTTTTGCCATTGAGAATGACCCGATGGATCCTTCCTTGAGCAATGATGGTTTGAAGGTCAGCCGGCTGAACATTACGAATTGTTGAATCGCTGCTGCCGATGATGGAACAACTCTCGATGACGTCGTAACAAGCAACGTGATGCCGTTTAAGCAGGGATTTCTTTTCGCCAGCTTGCTCCGGAACGTTCTCCCCATACACGGAGGCCAAGACCCGCCAGAAACGATTTTGAGGATGGCCATAGAAGAACTTAGCGGCTCGGCTTTTCACGGAGGGGAAAGAACCAAGAATCAGAATCTCACTATCCGGATACACCAATGGTGGGAATTCGTGGCTGACCTTGCTTCTTTTCATTAGCAACCCTGCCGTTTCTTGATTCCATCAAGCAAAGCTAGGAGGTCCGCTTCCGTATTGATATTCATAGCGATTTCGGCCCGGATTTTTTTATAACCGGGGAATCCCGAGAAGAAATGAGGAACAAGGCCTCGAAGTTCTTTAATGGCAATATATTCGCCCTTCAAGGCAATCAGACGTTTGGAAAAATCAGCGGCGTAACCGACCTGAGTTATGACATCGGGGTGAGGGTCGTAATGCCCGGTATCAAGAATTTGGTTGATCTGAGTAACTAAGAAAGGATTACCTAAGCCTCCCCTGGCGACCATCACCGCATCAGCCTTAGTGATCGTCACGGCTTTTAAGGCGTCCTCCGGACTAAAAATATCTCCCGAAACAATAAGAGGGATCGAAAGGCGATCCTTCAAGGAGGCAATCGCGGAATAATCCGCTTGGCCTTCATAGCCCTGTTTGGAGGTTCGACAATGGACGGTAATCGCGGCCACACCTGCTCTTTCAAGCATCGGAGCAATCTCGAGAACGTTGATCGATTGCTCGTCCCACCCGAGGCGGATTTTCGCGGTAACCGGTTTATGAGAAACTCCGCAAATCTTTGATATGTAGGTAAAAAGCTCTTGAGGCCGTTTAAGCCACGCGGAACCCGCTCCAGTCTTAACAACTTTGTAGACGGGACAGCCTAAATTGACATCGAGAATATCGTATTGGACGTTGGATTCAAGATAAGCAATGGCCTTGATGGCGCTATCCGCGTTAAAGCCAAAGATCTGTAGTCCTACCGGACGATCGAGAGTTGAAGTCTTGAGATATTCGATCGTTTTGGCGTTTCCATAATCGATGCCGCAATCGGAAATCATTTCGCTGTAAGACAATCCCACACCGAAGGGTTTCATGAACTCTCGATAGGCTAAGGTTGTGACTCCCGCCATGGGGCCAAGAACCACCTGGCCTTGGATTTCTAGATCGCCAATTCGCATGCTCTTGTTATACGTGAATCCCTAATCAAAGTAAAAAGAAAAGCCACGCGTGTGGGCGCGTGGCTTGAAGTGTTTTACTTCTTGTCGTCCTTCTTCGGGGCGGCCTTCTTTTTCACGGGCTTGGCCGGTTCTTCCGATTTGTTATCCGCAGGAGCAGCAGGCTTAACCGCAGGCGCAGCTGGAGCAACCGGGGCCGGATCAACGGCATCGGGGTCCTTGCCTTCAGCAACGGCCTTAGCATCAGCGGCTTCAACCTTATCAAGCAGTGGGTCCACTGGCTTAGCAGGAAGCTTTCCCGTCTTGACCAAGGAATCAATCTCCTCGGCGGTAATGGTTTCTTTCTGCAGCAAGGTTTCGGCAATCAGCTTAACGTCGGCTTTATGTTCAAGGATGACTTTGCGAGCCTGCTCATGAGCTTCATCGATAATCTGACGAACCGCCTTATCGATTTCGAAGGCGATCTGAGTCGAGAAGTTCCGTTGAGTATTCGCATAATCACGTCCAAGGAAGACCGAGCCCGTATCTTTCTCGTACTGGATGGGGCCGAGATCGGACATACCGAATTCGGTGACCATGAGGCGAGCCAAACGAGTCGCTTCTTCAATATCGTTTTGGGCGCCGGTGGAGACATCATCGAAGAAGATTTCTTCGGAGGTGCGGCCGCCAAGTAACCCGGTGATTTGAGCAATGAGTTCACGTTTGGTGAGCAGGAAGCGGTCGTCTTCAGGAGTCATTAAGACATGGCCGCCCGTGCGTCCGCGTGGGATGATAGTGATCTTTTGAACTTTTTCGCTGTAGGGCAAGTTAAGACCAATAACGGCGTGGCCGGCTTCGTGATAAGCCACCTCACGGCGTTCTTGGGCATTCATGCCTTTACCCGATTTTGCGGGTCCAGCAATACGGCGATCGATGGCTTCATCGATATCAGCGAGGTCAACTTGAGTCTTATTCTCACGGACCGCAAGAATCGCGGCTTCGTTAAGAATGTTCTCAATATCGGCGCCAGAGAAGCCAACCGTCCGCTGCGCTAGAGCAGACCAGTCCAAAGAAGGATCGATCTTTTTGTTGCGAGCGTGAACCTTGAAAATCGCTTCACGTCCCGCCCGATCGGGGAGATTGACGGTAATGGTGCGATCGAAACGTCCGGCGCGGAGAAGGGCCGGATCAAGGACATCGTCGCGGTTCGTCGCGGCGATCACAAGGATGCCGGTGTTGGCCTCAAAGCCATCCATTTCGACGAGCAACTGGTTGAGGGTTTGCTCACGTTCATCGTTGCCACCGCCTAAGCCAGCGCCACGCTGACGGCCGACAGCATCGATTTCATCAATGAAGATAAGGCAAGGGGCGGTCTGTTTCGCGCGTTTAAAGAGATCGCGTACACGACCGGCACCAACGCCGACGAACATTTCAACGAAATCCGAGCCGGAGATACTGTAGAACGGAACCTTGGCTTCTCCCGCGACAGCCTTGGCTAGCAAGGTTTTGCCGGTGCCAGGAGGGCCGATAAGGAGAACGCCTTTAGGTAGGCGAGCGCCAAACTTGGAATATTTCTTCGGATCTTTTAAGTACTCGACGAGTTCGACCATTTCGGCCTTTTCCTCATCGCAACCTGCGACATCGTCAAAACGGACCTTTGAGGCATCTTCGCGGCGAGCCGGGGACTTGTTGAAGTCCATGGCCTGACGGTTGGCGCCATTGACGGAACCGTTCAGACGAACGAAGAAGATAATGCCTAAGACGGTGACGACACCGATCATGATGATCGTCGGGCCCCAAGTATCCCACCAACTGACCTGGAAGGCGTCAACGACAGTGACGTAATAGTTACTACGGTCGCTGGCAGCCGCTTTGGTCTTGTTATCGGCGATGATTTTGGCGAATTCCGAAGAATAGGAGGCGTGGGTAAAGGTGACGACCGTATTGTTACTATCAACGCCACTATAGTCGAAGGCGGTGTTCCATTTGTCTTCTTCAATGACGACGGTATAGCTCTTGGAATCTTTGTTCGAATTGAGATAAGTTCCGGAAACTGTAACCGATTTGTAGCCTTGAGAAACCTTGGCGTTCACCAAAGTGTGGTTGCCATCAGGATCGACTTTAGCAACCCACGAAGTCGAATTGGCTTCATAGGCTCCGATGTAATTATCGAGGTTGCTCTGATTCCAGGATTCGGAGTGATTGATCTGCGAAAGAATCAGCCACACGAAGAGACCGACTGTAACGGCCATGAGGATGTAGGGCAGGATGTAGGTGAATATGTTGCGTTTGGGTTGCTGTCCGTCGTTCATGAAGTGCTCCTTTAATGGGTGCTAATAGATTAAGACTTTGTTGTGGGCTTTTGTTGGAATATGCAATGGCACAATACACCAGAAAGGCTAAAACTTAAAACAATAGTTTTATTTTCCTTCGTCCTCTTTGATCTTCAAAACAAATTTGGAGATATGCTTGCCGCGTTCGAGACGATGGAAACGGGGAATATAAACGATGTGCCCGTCCTTGTTCACGAAAATCGGCCAGACGCAGCGAACGGCGGTCGGCATTTGCCAATCGATGTAGAGACGGCGAACCGTCTGGAGATAACCGTGGACAATATACATATCGCCCGGTAAAGCGGTGCGAATGGTTAACGGATAATCCTCGGCTTTAATGCCGCGATCTTCGGCGCCTTTGCTGAAATCGAGAGTGAACTGAGGGGTATTGAGCTTGCCGGGTTTTTCTAGGGTGTAGCAGAAGGGGAGTTCGTCGATGTTGGTGCCAATAGTGAGGACGTCATACTCTTTGATGAGGTAGACGTTCGGGGCTAAGCGCATCGACATATTCGGCTGCGGCGCTAGAGCCATCTTACGAATGTCGGCGATTTGGTCCGAGGTCAAATTCACATGCACGGGGGCCTTAGAAACGTATTTGATAATGGTTTCGGCAAATTCATTTAAATCGAGGGCGATGATTTCGCGAATGTTGAGTTCTTCCCCTTGATCAATCGTGGTAGAGAGGCCTTTGAGGAAGCCAGTCTGTTCGGCGTTCTCAGCCCGCATTTCTTCCAAGATATTTCCACGGTCGATTTCGGTCATTTTGTCGATGACTTCGCTGCGGATCGAAGCCCGGGTCAATTTGTCTTCATAAGCCGAGGTATACGCAGAATAAGGCACGTGATTGTCCTTGTCATACTGCAGCAAGTCTTCTTTGGAGAACTGAAGCAAAGGACGGACGACGATAAGGCCATCCATGGTACTGATTTCGTTCCAGCCATACTGACCGCCCTTAGCCTTCTTTTGTTTCTTTTCGAGCAAATAGGTTTCGATGAGGTCATCTTGCTGGTGGGCGACAAAGATTGCCGCGGCGTTGTACTTTTTATAAACGACTTTAAAGAAATCATAGCGAATACGGCGAGCCCATTCTTTGAAGTCCTCGCCTTTTACGCGGCGTTGTTCAGGGGTTAAATCTTTTTTGGTATCAAAGATCTCGAGAGATAAATCCCGTCCTTTGCAATAAGCGGCGAGATCTTTCTGGTCTTCGTCGGACTCCACGACCTTGTGATAATTAACAAAGCAAACGATCGGCTTAACGCCGTCCTTTTGCATCATGTCGAGCAAGCTCATGGAATCAGGTCCATAAGTGCAAGCGACGAGGTAGTGGCTGTTCGGATCGAATTTGAAGTTAAGCATTGGGTACGCTCCTTTCACTGATAACATCGGAGATAATCTGGTAGAGAGTGGAAGCCGTTTCTTTGTTGGCAAAGGGCTTCACATCCAGCACTTTGGCGGTGATGGTGTGCCGACCAAGCATGAGGGTCAAGGTATCGCCGGTATTCACTTCGCTCATGGCCTTGGCGGGCTTGCCATTCAACAGGACATCGCCATCTTCGCAGAGTTGTTTGGCGGTCTCGCGTCGTTTCACGAGCCGAGTGACTTTAAGAAACTTATCGATCCTCATTGGTTACTATAGTATCACAATTCCCTAAAGGGATTGTGACGAGCGAGTGACATAGAGTTTGTGGATCAGGGTCATGATAGCTTCGAGGTCGTCCAACCATTTTTCCGATTTGGTTATCCGTAAGCGAAGTCGCTTTTCCAAAAAGGAGACTTTCACGATAGAAAGATAGGGCAACAAAGCATTAAAAAGGTCGGCCCCAATACCATTGACTTGCGAGAAGGCGTCCGAAAGCAAAATGTCGATCAGATCAGTTGTCTCATCGATCGATTTGAATTCAACTTCGGTGCTGAGCAAATCAATCCGCTTTTTCTGAATGAGCAGTTTCGTTTCGTCGGGAATGCGGCCATAGATGTCGCGAATCTTTTTCGAAAAAGCCGCCAGATCTTTATCGTTTTTGACGTCTTCAAGCTCTTGGTAGAGTTCGATTTTATCGGCGGGGATGGCATAGTCCTTGGGAATGTAGGCATCGATTTGGAACATTTTGTTGGGCTTAGGAGGAGCCTCGACGATGCCGGTTTGCTTTTCTTTAACGGCTTCATTGAGAAGCTTGAGATAAAGATCGAGGCCAATGGAATCGATGAACCCGGCCTGCTCCGGGCCGAGAATATCGCCGGCACCGCGGATCATTAAGTCGCGCTGAGCAATCTTGTAACCCGAACCCAATTCGGTAAATTCTTGAATGGCTTGTAACCGTTTTTGGGCATCTTCATTCATGTCTTTTTGTGGTTTATACATGAGGTAGGCATAGGCAATACGATTGCCCCGACCCACCCGTCCCTTGATTTGATAAAGCTGAGAGAGGCCGAATTTGTCGGCGTCTTCCACGATCAACATATTCGCATTGGGAATGTCGATTCCGTTTTCGATGATGGAAGTGCAGACCAAGACATTGAGTTCCCCGTCATAGAATTTTTCCATGACGTCCTCAATCTCTTCTTTTTCCATTTGGCCATGAACGACGCCAACCTTGGCCCCATTCACTTTGGCTGCCAGTTTCGAAGCGGTTGCATAAATGGTTTCCACAACGTTATGAACGTAGAAAACCTGACCGTTTCGGCCAAGTTCTCGTTCAATGAGTTCGGTGACAACATCTTCTTTAAAGGGAGTCACATAAGTTTGAATCGGCATACGGGATTCGGGGGCAGTGTTGATCTGCGAAAGCGGGCGAATGCCAACGAGCGACATCTGCAAAGTCCGGGGGATCGGGGTGGCGGAGAGGGTGAGAACATCTACGTTTTTCTTAATCTCTTTGATGCGTTCCTTTTGTTCGACGCCAAAACGCTGTTCCTCGTCGACGATAAGTAAACCAAGATCTCTGAACTTAAAATCTTTGGAAAGCAACCGATGGGTTCCAATAACTAAATCAATCTTCCCTTCGGCGATTAACTTGATGTTTTTGGTTTGGGTCGCAGCGGGAATGAGCCGAGAAAAGACAGCGATTTTGACCCCATAATTGGCAAAGCGTTCGAGCGCGACTTCATAATGCTGCCGAGCCAGCAGGGTCGTGGGGCAAAGCAGAGCCACCTGTTTGCCAGCGAGAATCGCCTTGAAGGCGCAGCGGAAAGCGACTTCCGTTTTGCCAAAGCCCACATCCCCGCAGAGCAAACGATCCATGATCTCCGGCTTCTCCATGTCGCCTTTAATTTCATCGAGCGATTTTTGCTGATCCGCGGTGAGGGTGTAGGGGAATTCGTCCTCAAATTGTTTCTGTAGATCGTCGTCAGGCGGGAAAGCGAAACCACTAATTTTGGCCCGTTCTCCATAGAGAGCAATCAGGCGATCGGCAAGTTCATTAACCCGAGCTTTAATATGGGCCTTTTTCTTCTCCCATTCGCCACTGCTAAGATGGGATAAACGCGGGGCGGCCCCTTCTTTGCCAGCGTATTTACGGACGAGGCGGAACTGCTCAAGCGGGACATAGAGGAACTCATTCCCCGCATAGGCAATGTGAAGATAATCGCGGTGGATACCGTTTTGCTCGATGGTTTTAATTCCTAAGAATTGGCCGATTCCGTTGTATTCGTGAACGACATAATCGCCAGGGTGCAGGTCTTCATAGGACCGAAGAATCGTGGCATCTTTGAACCGGGAAGTGAAACGGGAAGAGGCAATCTTATGGCCGAAAAGTTCGTTGGCTGAAAGGTAGGCAATCTTGAGAGACGGGATTTCAAATCCTTCCGATAAAGTGAGATCGGCAATGGCGAGGCTGCCTTGAGGAAGATCAAAACCTTGAACGCGCTCAAAGGGGATTTTTTGATCTTGAAGGAAGCTTTCGACGGTTTCGATTTGATGCTTCTCGTGGAGAGCCAGGACCACTTGATCTTTGCTGCCCAAATAGGTCTCAATCGTGGGAATAATGTTCGCGATATTGGTTCCGGTCGTGATGATAGGCCGAGCCACGAATTGAAGATCATCAGCAGTGGTCGCGTAGGTGTGAGAATATATGACATTTCGTTTCGAGGGAATCGCCTTTTCGACGGGCATATATTCCTCGAGGTGCGAGATGATGCGAGCTTTAATCTGCAAGTCCGAAAAGTAATCGTGAGCTTCATTAATAAGCAAGTCGGAAGCAGCCACAAATTGCTCCTTGTTGGCAATATAAACGATTTCGGGATCGAAATAGGAGAGGACCGAAAAGTGCTTCTGTAGGGCGAAACCATAATACTTATAAAGCTCGTTCTTATAATCATGAGTAACAAAGTTCTCAAGGTCGAGCCCAACGTTTTGTTCCAGCAAAGCTCCTAAAGCCGGGGGTAAAGTCGACTTATCGCTATTAAGTTGTTCTTTGGCCCGAATCATGAAATCGGAAAGCTCATCGTCGTTAAGAAAGATGTCCGTCGCGGGAAGAATCGTGCATTCTTTCAGATCGGATTTGCTGCTTTGGCTTTGGATATCAAAGGTCCGAATCGATTCGATTTGATCATCGAAGAACTCGATACGAATGGGGTCCAAATAAGAAACGCTATAGACGTCAAGAATGTCGCCGCGCGAAGCAAATTCCAGAGAATGTTCGATTTTATTAATGCCTTGATAACCCATCTCAACCAACCGAGCTTTGAGTTTGGTGAGATCACAGTGATCCCCCGTCTTGAAATGAAGGGTTTCTTCGGCGAAGCGCTTGGGATCGGGAAGGTAACGAAGTAAAGCAGCTGGATGGGTAACGAGTATCTTCTTTTTCGGCGATTGCAATTGCCCTAAAGCGTAGAGCCGTTGGGACAAAAGCTCGCGGCCAGAGGCCAAGGATTCGGCTCGGAGAAGCTCATCAGATGGGAAGAAAACCACTTGGTCTTCGTTAAGGAAGTTCAGCAGGAACTCGTAGATGCGTTGGGCTGAGTAGAGATTGTTGGCTACAATAGCGAAGTTATTGGGGTTTTGCGAAAATAACGATGCAAAAAGCAAGGAACAACCCAAGGTGTCGTCAACAACGAAAGACCCCCTTTTCTCACGGAGGGGGGTGGTCACGTTAGCTTGGTTTAGGCGGGTGAGAAGGTTATCCGTTGGAGCCTCCTTGGCCGTTATAGACCGACATCGCATAGGGGAATCCATGAATTAGGATGTCCCGTAAAGCTTTGGCGGCATTATCAATGGCCGCGTCTATTCTATCCTTACTTTCGCCGGTTGGCTTACTTAATACCCAGTCGACGCCGGCATGCAGAGGCTCGCCGATGCCAATACGAATTCGTTTAATCGCTGGCGACTTAAAATTATCAATGATATTTTGGATGCCTTTATGGCCACCCGAAGACCCCATTTCACGAAGTCGGATAGTGCCTTCAGGAAGCGCCATGTCGTCATAAACGACAATGATGTCTTCGACAGGAATCTTGAAATAATCCGCTAACGGACGGACGAATTCGCCTGACAGGTTCATGAAGGTTTCGGGCTTAGCAATGATCACACCTTCCGGGAAATCAGGGTTTTTGACGATGCCATAAACACCACGGAAACCGGAATGATCAAAACTGCCATTAGCCATATCGGCGAAACGGTCCAAAGTCAAATAGCCCATGTTGTGACGGGTACCGGCATATTCCTTTCCAGGATTGCCTAGGCCGACAATCAACTTCATTTTTTGTCCTCGGCCTTAACCTCAACGACATTCAGCGAGAGGATCACTTTGATGATGCGCTCCACTTTAGCTTGGTCGTAATAGCTCATTGGAGTGTCTTTTATCGTTAACAGCATCTTCTGGTCGGCAGAGGCGTTGGGGTCGCGCGCGATCATCTTTATCGAGTTATTAAAGAGAAAGTTGTAAGGGAACTTGACCTTTTTGAAATCGAAACTCCCGCGAAGCTGGTAATAGCGAACGTGATAAAGATCGAGCAAATTCTGTTCGATGATGACGGTGCGTCCTTCTTCTGAAGGCATCGACATTCCCGAAGAAAAAACGATGATGTTTTTATCTTGGAAAAGACGGTAGTTACTGATGAACTTGTTTAGGCCTTGAATGGTGTTGCCCATGATCCAGCCCCCGAAAACGATGGTGTCGTAATCGCGATAATGGCTGGAACGGAACTTCCGAAAAGGCATGACATCCGCGTTAACGGCCTTAGCGATGTCTTCGGCGTATTTTTTCGTGGAGCCGGTGCCACTAACATAAAGGATAAGTGTTCGCATAGCGAAGCAATAGTACCACACTTATCTAGGAAAAAGGTCCTAGAAAACGTAGAATGGAAACCATGAAAGCAAAAGATTGGTTTGTCGATTTTGGCAAAGGCGCCGCTTTAGGCACAGGAATTCTTCCAGGCGTATCCGTTGGAACGGTGGGCATCATTGTCCGTATTTATGAAAAGCTGCTCAGCACAATCAACGATCTGCGAAAACACTTTGGCAAAGCCTTCCTCACCTTGCTGCCAATCGCTTTAGGTTGCATCATTTCAGCCATCTTTTTGCTTTGGGGCTATTCCAAAATTCAACCTTACGCCGGCTTTGAAGTCGTCGCATTATTCGCTGGTTGCATCCTCGGCGGGATCCCCGTAATCCTTTATGAGATTAAGCAAAAGCTCTCGAAAGGTGACATCATTCGCATTGTTGTCGGTTTTGTGATCGCCGCCGGTATCGGCATCCTCTCCGTGGTGGCCAAAATTTACTGGAAATTCGACTTATCAACCGCTTTTGAGAATCCCAATAACAACTGGTGGGTCTATCCCGTGACCTTTGTCGTTGGCTTCTTTGCCGCCGTCGCCTGCATCATTCCTGGAATTTCAGGATCAATGGTGTTGTTTGTTTTTGGACTTTATAACCCCGTGGTAGGACTTTATACCGGCGAGAATTCAATGTTCAAGAATCATGGCCGAGTTGGAACGGGCCTGATCTTGACCTTGGTGCTCCTGGTTGGAGTTATCATCGGACTCTTTGCAATCTCCAAAGTCATGACGAACTTGATGAAGAAGCATCATCAAGGCACCTTTACCGTGGTGCTGGGTTTCGTCCTTGGTTCTATCGTCTCAATGTTTGTAAACAATCAAATCTGGGAAACCTATGCGACGACCGCTTGGTGGCATTACCTTATCGGTGGAATCTTGCTTGCGGCCGCGGCAGTTCTCTTCGCGGTCTTGTTAATTCGCAATCATAAAAAAGAATTAGCGACCGCCCAAGCGAATTCCGTTTCAGAAAAAGCCGCACCCTCGGCCGGCGAAGCTCCAAATAAAGAATAAGAAACTGACAAAACGAATTCCGTTTCCAATAAACATTAACGCTTATTTTGCGCTAGATATTATGGCATTTATCGTTGACGAATTGTTTTTGCATTGACATAATCATAACAACCTTTAGAATAAACGGGAGCCTAAATCACAAGGAGCCAATTTTATGCCAAGAACACCCGAGCAAAACAAACGAATCAAAGACAAGCGCCGCGAGAAGATCATGGCGGTTGCCTTACGGCTATTTGCCGTTGAAGGCTACGATGCCATCACCGTGGACGACATTACGACTCAAGCCAAATGCTCGCACGGCCTCTTCTATCATTATTTTGATTCTAAAGATGATATTTTCGCCGCAATTCTCAAAGAAAGTCTCATGATTGGCACCGCCATGCCGCCCTATGAAGCGGCAATGAAAGCCGGGGGTGTCCGCGGACTGAAGATGCTGGCTGATTATCTAGAAGAAACCGCCAACACTAAAGATGACGACATGATGTATTACGCCGAAATCTACGTGACGATGCATATGCAGCAAACTCTCGATCACCACGCCGAGATTGCCAAAAACCCGATTGAGCCGATGCATTATTTAAAAACGCTCATCGCCCAAGGTCAGCAAGAGGGGAAAGTCATCAATGGCGATCCTCAGCAGATTGCGTTGGCCTTCTACGACTTTGTGATCGGCGCCATCATCAGCCGGGTTACCATCGGCAAAAAGAATTTCGTGGTTGTTCCGAGTGACATCATCCTTGAAATGCTCTTAAAGGCTCCTCTCGAATAAACCGCTAAAGGCATATCTAAGCCGTCTCGTTGCAGGCGGCTTTTTATGTGCCAAAACCGCAACTTGAAGTTTCTCTTGTTCCCTTTGGAAACATAGTAGGTGCGTATTAAAAATCAAAGGCATAGAATACCGCTATGGCAAAATTGCTCCGCTATCTCAAACCGATTTGGTGGGAAGTCCTCATTGTTATGCTCCTCACGGCCCTCGATGCCTACTTGGGCCTTCTTTTGCCCGACTTCATGACGAAAATCACCGCCATCATGGAAAATCCGGATTATGCCACGGGCACGGACGCGATGACCGGGCTTATTCCTTTATGGGGACATAATTACATCACTCCCACGGGCGATAGCGTGAAGGACATTTGGATCGTCGGCGGAGTTATGACGGGCATTTCCTTTATTGCCTTAATCCTTTCCTTTTTTGGCTCAATCATGAATTCGCACGTCGGAGCCTATTTCGGACAAAAACTACGCCAAGAAGTATTCCACAAGGTCACCGGCTTCTCGGTTGCTGACTATGGCAAGTTTGGTACCGCTACCTTAATTACTCGAACCACCAACGATATCGAACAATGCCAGCAGCTAGTTCAGATGGGCTTGAGGATTTTGGTCCGCTCCCCAGTCACCTTGATTGTCGCCGTCATCATGATTCTTACCAAAGACGCCCGAATTGCTGGCGTAGTTGCGGTTTCTATCCCCGTCATTATCGTCATCATGGTCGTGCTTTTCGTTTTGGCCTATCCGCTCTTTGAAAAGTTTCAAACGGTCTTCGATAAAGTCACCGCCACCCTGCGAGAATCGATCACCGGTGTTCGGGTTGTTCGGGCTTTCAATCAGCAGAAATCAGAAAACAAACGCTTCGATGACGTCAATGACGAAGCAACAAAATTGGTCACCAAATTCAGTCGAATTATGAGCTTTGCCAATCCCACGATCGGCATCGTCTTTGATATCACTTACATGGCCATCTTCGTCGTGGGATATTTGCTTCTTGATGGACGCCAGTTCGCCTCTCAAGCTGAGGTCATGGCAAGCTTCGGCAACGTCATCGCTTCGGCCGAATACGCGATGAATATCATGTTTGGTTTCATCATGTTCAGCCTGCTTTTCATCATGGTTCCGCGGGCAAGTGCCTCAGCGAAACGGATCAACGAAGTCCTGGCTGTTACCAACCAAATCAAAGAGCCAACCGCCCCCATTCATCCCAATAACAAGGAGGGGGTCGTTGAATTCCAAGACGTCACGTTCACTTTCCCCGACGCCAACGTGCCGACCCTCAATCACATCTCCTTTAAGACCAAGCCCGGATCGACCACGGCCATTATTGGTTCAACGGGCTCGGGCAAGAGTTCGGTTATCAATCTAATTCCTCGTTTTTATGACGTCACTGTCGGCCACGTCCTTATCGATGGGGTTGATGTTCGTGATTATGAAAAGCATGAACTGCGCGACAAGATCGGTTTCGTTCCTCAGCAAGCCCTTCTATTCAGCGGAACTATTCGTTCCAACATGGAATTTGGCAACCCCAACGCCAGCGAAGAAGACATCAAACTCGCCCTCGATATTGCCCAAGCTACTCACTTCGTTTCGAAAAAAGAGCAGGGATTGGATAGCGTTGTCGAACATGGCGGCAAGAATTTCTCGGGTGGCCAAAAGCAACGCCTTTGCATTGCTCGGGCTCTCGTCAAAAAACCTGAGATCTATATCTTTGATGACTCTTTCAGCGCCCTTGACTTCAAAACGGATATCAAACTTCGTACCGCTTTGAAGGGTTACACCAAAGACTCCTCTGTCATCATTGTTGCTCAACGGGTATCGACCATTCTTGACGCCGATGATATCGTCGTCTTAAGCGATGGCAAAATCGTCGGGGAAGGCACCCACCGGCAGTTATTAAAGAGTTGCCAGGTCTATCAAGAAATCGTTTATTCCCAACTCGATAAAGAAGAAATCGCTAAGACGATGAAACTCGCCGAAGCCTTTTCATCGGAAGGGGGTGAACGCTAATGCCACCGCATGAGGATATGACCCAAAAACCGAAGCATTTAAAGCAAACCTATGGGCGTTTGCTTGGTGATTTCCGCTCTCAGATCTGGGTTTTAATCGTGGTCCTTTTATTCTTGGTTGCTAGTGGCGTTCTCACCATCATCAGCCCGAGCCTGCTCAGCGATATCTTGGGAGACTCTTCGCGCTTCATGTCCGTTGATACGACCGGAACCATTCACATTCTTTGGACCGACTTGTTCGCGAGTTTCAGTGTTCTTTTGGTGGTCTACATTACCAGTTCCTTCCTCAGTTGGATTTCGGACTGGATCTTGGAGAAAGTCGTGGCCAATTACACCTATTTGATGCGCAAACGCGTCAAAGAAAAGCTGGACACCCTTCCGTTATCTTATTTCGACAAGACCGAAACTGGCGAGATTCTTCAACGGGGTACCAACGACATCGATAACATTGGGCGGAATCTCCCTTCCATCATTACTTCGTTAGGTCGTGGCATCACCGTTTTCCTAGGCTGTATCGTTGCCATGTTCATCAAGTCGTGGCAGTTGGCCTTGGTGGTTTTAGCGACCTTACCGCTCACCCTGATCATCATCGTCATTATCGCCGGCAAATCCCGTAAGCAGTTCAAACTCTATCGCAAGAAATATGGGGAGCTTGAATCTCAGATTGAAGAAGGCTATTCCGGCTTTATGCTGTTGAAGCTCTTCAACCGTGAGGAAAAAGCTCAGGAACTATTCGATTCCACCAACGGAGTCATGACCGAGGCCGACCGCAAGTCGCAATGGATTTCCGGCTTTATTTATCCGGCCATGCGCTTCATCTACAACCTGGGCTTCGTTGCGGTTTCCCTGGTTGCTGGATTCGTCTACCACGATGCAGCGGGTATTGCCATGCTCGTCGCTTTCATCATGTATCTGAACATCTTCCAGCAGCCCTTTGAAGACCTTGGCCAAATCTATTCTTCGATTCAGTCGATGGGTGCAGCCGCCGAACGAATCTACGTCGTTCTTGATGAAACTCAAGAGAAGGCGGATGACCCCGATTGCCTCGCTTCGGAAGAAGCGGTTCAAGGAGATGTTGTCTTCGATCATGTCGCGTTCTCCTACGACGCCAACAAACCTCTCATCACTGATATGAATCTCCATGTTAAGCCCGGTGAAATGGTCGCCATTGTGGGACCGACCGGAGCCGGAAAGACGACCCTGGTGAACTTATTAATGCGCTTCTATGAAGTAAATTCTGGTGCCATTATTCTTGATGGGACAAACATCAACCACTACAGCCGTGAAGCCTTGCGGGGTTCCATGGGCATGGTCTTGCAGGACACTTGGCTCTTCAGCGGATCCATCAAAGACAATATTCGTTATGGCCGTAGCGACGCCACCGACGACGAGATCAAGGCCGCCTGCGTGGCCGCTCACGCCGATCACTTCATTGAGACCTTGCCTGATGGTTACGACTTCCAGTTAAAAGAAGAAGGATCCAACATCTCTCAAGGCCAGCGTCAACTCCTCACGATTGCTCGCGCCATCGTCAGCAAACCGAAGATTATGATTCTTGACGAGGCCACCTCCTCGGTTGATACCCGTACTGAACAAGCCATCCAAGACGCGATGGAGAAGATGATGCGCAACCGCACCTCTTTCGTTATCGCCCATCGTCTGAGCACCATCAAAAACGCCAAGCTGATCTTGGTCATGAATAAGGGGTCTATCATCGAAATGGGGACTCACAAAGAACTGCTCGCGAAGAATGGCTTCTACGCCGACCTCTATAATGCTCAATTCTTGGGCAACAACCCGATGGCGGTCCGCGAAAACGAAACCGAACAGCGCCATCTCGATCCTAATCCCGCCAAATAAGCCAAACAAAAAGCATAGGCGTGAGAACCTATGCTTTTTTTGACTTCTTTTTAGCGGCGAGTGAAGTCGCAGAGGGCGGCGTAGCTCTCTTTTAACGAGGGGTAAAGCTTCTCGTAGACATTGGTGTAAAGCTGGTTGTAGATTTCATGATTATGCATATCGGGAGTGAAGACATCGCTCTCATGAACCATCATCTGAACAGCCTCATAGGGATCGTGGAACTCATGGATCGCTAAGAAGCCGGCGATGGCGGCTCCCAAGGAAGACGTCTCCTGAGTCTGCACCCGCGAAACCGGTAAGCCCATCACATCCGCGGTGATTTGACAAATCTCATCGCTTTGAGAACCGCCGCCGGAGATTCGCAGCGAGGTGAACTTGTGACCAATATTCTTTTCAAAGCCTTCCATGCCTTCGCGGAGGGCATAATCGATGCCTTCGATAATGGCTTTGTAGAAGTGTTCCTTAGTAGTGTTGTCGGAGAAACCGACCATCGCGCCTTTAACGACGGGGCGTTGCAAACCCGGCCCCCAATAAGGCTGAAGGACCAGACCATCGCTTCCGGCTGGAATCTTATCCAGGTCCTTGTTGAAGTCTTCGGCATTCACATCATCAACGACCAAATCGTCAACGCGTTTTGCCCCGAACTCTTTGAGGAACCAATTGATCATCCAATAGCCGCGATAGATTTGAATGTCCATGTTGTAATAGTCAGGAAGACAAGAGGGATAAGCGGGAAACAATTTGACGGGTTGAATCCATTTTTTAGTGGTGGTTTCAATGGTGCAAGCGGTACCTAAACTGATGGAGGCCATTGAGGTATCAATGACGCCCGTTCCTAACGTTTCGCAAGATTTATCGGCGCCGCAAGCGTACATCGTTAAGCCGGCGGGCAAGCCCGTTAATTTAGAGGCCTCTTCCGAAATACCACCAATGGGTGCGCCTTCCGGAATCAGTTCGCAAAGCATGCTTTTCTTCAGCGAGAAGATTTGACCTTGATAGTGGTGCTCAGGATCTTTATACCAGCAACGTTTCTTGTAATCGATGGGGTAATGGCCGACATGATCGGCCGCAGAATTACGCATTTGCCCGGTGAGGCGATAGATGAAATAAGTGGAGGCGTGGAGGTATTTAGCCACCCTAGCCCAATTCTCAGGTTCATTTTCGATCAACCAGTTGGAGATCGTCCGTTTCCGGTTCATGTCGATGACTTGAGTCATGCCGACGAGTTTAAAAATCAGCCGGGCCTTGAGGTCAAGCTTCTTCTCGCATTTAGCGAAGCGTTGATCGAGCCACAGGACCATCGGCCGGACCACTTGGTTATCCGAATCCAACAAGACGGCCGAATCACGGAAGCAAGTTTGAGTAATTCCTTTAACCCGAGAAATCAGTTCGGGGTGTGAGGAGGTAAGACGCTTGGTGCAGGAGCAAAGACAACGGAAATAGTAATCCGGGTCTTGTTCCGCCCAACCGGGTTTTGGCGAAAAATAAGCGGGGGCGTACACTTCTTTTTCCATGGCCAGGGTATTTCCCCGTTTGTCAAAAATCGAAGCTCGGACCGATTGGGTTCCGAAATCGAACGTCATGATCAAGGGTTCGTTGTTGTCCATAAAAACTCCTTTAAAAATCATAGCACTGCAAGAAATGAAAACGTTACTTTTCGTGGTTTCCCGACGAAAAAGCGGCAAGATAGCACTTCTTGGATGTTCGGCAAATGTTGCCTTAGCCTAAGGGCTAACCTACAATAGTTCAAGAAAAGAGAACCAGTCATGATCATTGCACGCGCACCATTCCGTGTCTCCTTCTGCGGGGGAGGATCCGATATTCCGAGTTTCTACGAAAAATATGGCGGCTGCGTCATTTCGACGAGCATCCGCAAATATGTCTACCTCACGATCAATCAGGCCTTTAACAAGAACTCCATTACCCTCAAGTATTCGCAAACCGAAGTGGTGGATGATCCCCAGAAAATCCAGCACCGCATCTTTAAACAAGTTTTAACGGATTTTGGGACTAAGGGCATTGAAATCACCTCGATGGCCGATATTCCTTCGGGAACAGGGCTAGGGTCTTCTAGTTCCTTCACGGTCGCTTTGCTCAAGCTTCTCTATACCTACAACGAAAAATCAGTCTCAACCTATAAAGTCGCCAAAGAAGCCTGCGACGTTGAAATCAATCAATTAGGGAACCCCATCGGCAAGCAAGATCAATTCGCCGCGGCTTTCGGCGGTCTTCGTTATTACGAATTCTGCCCCGATGGTTTCGTGAAAGTCGAGCCGATCGTTATGCGGCACGAATCCTATCTCAAATTGCAAAACAGTTTAATGATGTTCTATACGGGCGACGTCCGCGACGCCAACAACATCCTTGGAGAAGAAACCAAGAATCTCGCCTCCCAAACCGAAAAGATTGAGGGCACCCGTAAGCTGTGCGAACTAACTCGCCAGTTAAAAACCGAATTCGAATCCAACAACGTTGATGCTTTAGGGCCTATCCTCAACGAGTCCTGGCTCATCAAAAAAGGATTGGCCAAAGGCATCTCCAATCAAAAGATTGATGAGTACTATGACTTGGCGATGCGGGCCGGAGCTTCGGGTGGTAAATTACTCGGAGCGGGCGGCGGCGGTTTCTTGCTGTTCTACGTGCCTGGCGAGGCCGAAAAGATTGCGGTTCGCGCCGCGTTAAAAGAATTGAAAGAGATGCCCGTCGAACTCGATAACGCTGGCGTTTCGATCATCTTCATGGAATAAACAATGATTGCCCTCATCCAAGCCGGTGGAGCCGGCACCCGTTTAAAAGAGATTACCGGCGATTTACCTAAACCGATGGTTCCTATCTGCGGCAAACCGATTTTGCAGTGGCAGATTGAAAACCTCAAAGCTAATGGCTGCAACCACATCATCTTGGTGGTGTCTCACGCTTCGACCGCAGTTCAAGACTACTTTGGTTATGGCGACAAATTTGGCGTTCGTATTGAATACATCGTTGAGCAAGAACCCTTGGGAACCGGCGGTGCGCTTTACTACGCCTCCAAGCTTTTCGATGAAGATTTCGCCCTGCTATTTGGCGACCTCATGCTCGACATCGACTGGAATCGTTTCTTGGCTTTCCATAACGAGCGCAAAGCTTTAATCACCACCTTCGCTCACCCCAACGGCCATCCTTTCGATAGCGACGTCTTGGTCGCGGATGCCGACGGCAAATGCCGCAAGATTTTAGGAAAGCACGACCCCCGTGACTTCTTTTATGAAAATTTAACCAACGCCGGTCTCTATATCGTCAGCAAAGAAATCCTTCACCGCTTCACCGAGCCTCTGAAGATCGATTTTGAAAAAGAAATCCTTGCCCCCGCCATCTTAGAAGAGAGGGTCTTCGCTTATCGCAGCTCCGAATACGTGAAGGATTGCGGAACCCCCGATCGCTATTATGCCGTGACTGCCGATTGCCAAAACGGCATCATTGCCGCCCGCAACCTCTCGAAGTTGCAACGCTGCATTTTTCTTGACCGCGATGGCACGATCAATCATTTCGGCGACTACGTGGTCCGCAGCGAAATGCTGAAACTCGAACCGGGTGCGGCCGAAGCCATTAAACGTATCAATTCCTCACCCTATTTAGCCATCTGCATCACCAATCAGCCCATCGTCGCTCGCGGCGAAACTACTCTCGAAGAACTCAAAAACATCCATTACAAACTTGAGGATCTTCTCGGCCAAGAAGGAGCCTACCTCAACGACCTCTATTTCTGCCCGCATCACCCCGACCGCGGTTTTCCTGGCGAAAACGTTGCCTATAAGATCGACTGCGATTGTCGAAAACCCAAAATCGGATTGCTCCTGCGCGCTCAGCAACGCTACAACATCGATTTCAAGAACTCGTGGTTTATCGGCGACACTTGCCAGGACGTCCAAACCGGCATTAACGCCGGCTGCCATACCTGTTTGCTCTTGGGTGGTGACCCCGACCCCTACAAGAAATATGCCGATGCCAAACCCGATCTCATTTGTCAAAACCTTGCCGAAGCAATTCAGATGATTTTGGGAAACCAGCAAGTATAATGTTAAGAAAGAAGGAATTTCACAATGGACTTCACAGATCAAATTAATGACTATTACGCTCGCGAGAAAGCGGCCATCGATAAACTCGACCGCGCCGAGATCAACAAGGCAATGAATGCCATCTTACGCCACTACGAAGCCAACGACACCATCTACGTGATGGGCAATGGTGGCTCGGCTGCCACGGCCAGTCACATGGTCAACGACTTCAACAAGGGCGCCTGTATGGACCTCGATAAGCGTTTCAACTTCGTCTGCCTCAATGACAACGTGCCTCTCATGATGGCCGTCGCCAACGATATCGGCTACGAAGACATCTTTTACTACCCTCTCGAGCACAAACTCAAAAAGAGCGACCTCGTGCTGGCGATTTCTGGCTCTGGTAACTCTCACAACGTCGTTAAAGCTGTCGAATACGCCAAGAAGATCGGTGCCGAAGTCATCGCCATCACGGGCTACGAAGGCGGCAAGATCGATAAGATCGCCGATTACCACCTCCACGTCCCGGTAGATGACATGCACATCACCGAAGACCTCCACATGGGTTTCGACCACATGATGGTTCAAACTTTCTGGCGTTACCTTTACAAGAAAAACGGCAAAGACGCAATCTACAAGATTAACATGTAATTGCCGATCCTTTGGAACCCCAAACTCGGGACAACCTCCCGAGTTTTTCTTAACCCTACGAGACTGATAAAGGGCTTTCATCCCCGAACTTTCGCTTTCTTGTTCTAAGAACAAGCCCTACGTGATAAACTTTTCTCGCTAGGGCTTTGGCTAAAGCCAAGCCCCAAAATTGTCATTAGGAGGACAACATGGCAGAAAAGAAGTACGTCTACTCCTTCAAGGAAGCTCACGCGGCCCATTTGGGCAAAGACATCCTTGGCGGAAAGGGCGCCGGTCTCTGCGAGATGACCGCTGCTGGAGTTAACATTCCGGCCGGTTTCACCATCACGACAGAAGCTTGCACTCTCTACTACGATTCGGGAAAGAAAATCCCCGATTTCGTTTGGGATGACATCGTTAAGCATCTTCACGAAGTCGAAAAGGTCGATGGCAAGGAATTCGGCGGCACGAAGAATCCGCTCCTCGTCTCGGTCCGTTCCGGCGCTCGTCAATCGATGCCCGGTATGATGGACACCATTCTGAACTTAGGCTTAAACGACGAAACCGTCGTGGCTTTGGCTCGGAATTCTGGCAACGAAAGATTCGCTTTCGATAGCTATCGCCGCTTTATCTTGATGTTCACCAACATCGCCAAAGGCCATCCGAGAACCGAGATGGATAAGATGCTCGATGAAATCAAAGAGAAGAATGGCTATAAGCTCGATACCGAAGTCACCGTTGATCAACTCAAGGACCTCGTCAAAAAGTACAAGGCCTATTACAAGAGCGTCTTCGGCGAAGACTTCCCGACCGATCCGTATGCTCAGCTCAAAGAGTCCGTTGCGGCCGTCTTCCGTAGCTGGGACAACCCGCGCGCCAACGTCTATCGTCAAATGAATGGCATCCCCTATGAGTGGGGCACTGCCGTCAACGTTCAAACGATGGTCTTCGGCAACATGGGCGAAGACAGCGGCACTGGTGTCGCGTTCTCCCGTTCTCCGTCGACCGGCGAAAAAGGCATCTACGCCGAGTTCCTTCCTAATGCTCAGGGCGAAGACGTCGTCGCTGGCGTTCGCACCCCGCTTCATATCGATGAACTTAAGGCTCGTATGCCGGATGTCTACAAACAGTTCGTCGAAACCATCGCCCGCATGGAAAAGTATTTCCGCGATATGCAGGATATGGAGTACACCGTCGAAAAAGGCAAGCTCTTCTTCTTACAGACCCGCAACGGCAAACGTACCGCTCGCGCCGCTCTTAAGATCGCCTGCGACCTCGTTGATGAAGGACTCATCGATGAGAAGGAAGCTTGCTTACGTGTCGAGCCGAAGGCTCTCAATGACCTTCTCCACCCGACCTTCGATCCGATCGATTTAAAGAAACACACTCCGATCATTGTCGGTCTCCCCGCCTCTCCTGGCGCTGGAACTGGCTGCCTCGTCTTCACCGCTGAAGAAGCGAAAGCCAAGCACGATAAGGGCGTCAAAGTCGTCCTCTGCCGCGCCGAAACTTCGCCGGAAGACATCATCGGCATGGTCAATGCCGAAGCCATCATCACCGCTCGCGGTGGTATGACCTCCCACGCCGCCGTCGTTGCCCGTTCGATGGGCAAATGCTGCGCCGCTGGCTGCACTGGGGCCATCATCTCGGAAGAGAAGAAGACCATGGTGATCAATGGCAAGACTTATGGCGAAAACGATATCGTCTCCGTCGATGGCAACACCGGCAGCGTTTATGAAGGCGCAATCGCGACGAAAGAGGCTGACCTGGGCGGCGACTTCGGTCGCTTAATGGGCTGGGCCGATAAGTATCGCCGTCTCCGCATTCGTGCCAACTGCAACACTCCGGCCGACGCGGATAACGCCCACAAGTTCGGCGCTGAAGGCATTGGCCTTTGCCGCACTGAGCGTATGTTCTTCGCCGAAGATCGCATTCTCAATATGCGGTCGATGATTCTCTCGGATACCACCGAGCAGCGCGAAGCTGCCCTTGAGCGGTTACGGCCGTATCAGGTGAGTGACTTCTACCATATGTATATGTCCTCGCCGAAAGACCTGGTTTGCATCCGCTTACTCGATCCGCCGCTTCACGAATTCCTCCCCTCGATTCACGAGGAAGACAAGATCAATGAGATCGCCAAGACCTTAGGGGTCGATCCGCAAAAGGTCAAAGATCGTATTGGTCAGATTCAGCAGGCCAACCCGATGATGGGCTTCCGTGGAGTTCGTCTCTGCGTCGCTTATCCGGAAATCTACCGCATGCAGGCTACTGCCATCATCCAAGCCGCCATCAAGGCCAGCAAAGATCTTAAGCATGACGTTGAACCTGAAATCATGATCCCGCTCACTGGCGAGCTCAAAGAGTTCAAGTACGCGAAGCAGATCGTTGTTGAAGCCGTTGAAGGCGAAATGAAGAAGGAAGGCAAGAAGCTGGTCTATCACGTTGGCACCATGATCGAGGTCCCGAGAGGCGCCTTACGCGCTGGGGACATCGCCAAGGAAGCCGAGTTCTTCAGCTTCGGCACCAACGACTTAACCCAGCTCACCATGGGATTCTCCCGTGATGATGCCGGCCAATTCCTCCCGTATTACTACGAGAAGAAGATCTATGAATTCGATCCGTTCCAGACCATCGATCAAGAGGGCGTTGGCGAACTCGTCAAGATCGCCTTCGATCGCGGCCGCGCTACCCGGAAAGACCTTCTGGTTGGCGTCTGCGGCGAAACCGGTGGCGATGCTGCCTCCATCATGTTCTATGATGCTGTCGGCCTCGACTACGTCTCCTGCTCGCCGTTCCGTGTCCCGCTTGCTCGCTTAGCTGCGGCTCAAGCCAACATCGTCCACGAACGCGAAAAGGGCAAGAAGTAATTCTCGCTCATTGAGCAAAAACCAAGGCACGCCTCCCGTCAATTCGGGGGACGTGCTTTTCTTTTTGATGACGTAAAAAGGCAAGAAAAACCTCCCCGTCATTTAGGCAAGGGAGGCTTAGGCTTTAGAAATCAATCACCGTTAAGACGAGAACCGACAAAGCGGAAATCATTCTGAGGGGTAACTTCGCCAACAAGTTTATCGTGTAAATAGATATCGCCGCCATCATCGACATAGCCGACCTTTTCGCGGTTGATGGTAAGGATGCCGTCATCGGTTATTTTGCAAAAGCGGTGGCCAGAGATGTAGATCTCGCCCTCATCGTTGGTGTTTTTGGTGATGTAACCCACCAAAGTCTCGTCGATATAGACGTTATGGCCGTAGCATTGCACAATAATCATTTTTTCGCTGCCTTCTTAGCCAACGCTTTCTCATGAAGAACATCGGAATAGCCTTCTTTGTTCTCCTGACGAGCCCGAGCAATACCCATCGCGTGAGCGGGTACATCCTTATTAAGCGTGGAACCAGCGGCGATGAAACTATTGTCGCCAAGGTTCACCGGACTAATGATCGTCGAGCCCGAGCCGACAAAGACGTTATTGCCGATGGTGGTATGGAACTTATTCACGCCATCATAGTTCGCAATGATCGTGCCGCAGCCGATATTCACCCCATCCCCGATTGTGGCATCGCCAAGATAGGATAGGTGGGCAGCTTTCGAACCGACTCCGAATTCCACGTTCTTCAGTTCCATGAAGTTGCCGACATGGGCCCCGTCTTTGATCACGGCGTTCTTCCGAGCGCGCATATAGGGTCCTAACGTGGCCTTATTCCCAACCACGGTATCGGTTAAATGCGAATAGAGGATTTGGTTGAAGCCGCCGATCTGGTCGTTTTCAAGATAGGTGTTCGGCCCGATTTCGTTCTCTAAACCAATCGTGGTATTCCCTAAGATATAGCAACCCGCATGGATGACCGTATCCTGACCAATTTTCACGGTCGGGGCAATGTAGGTCGAATCCGGATCATCGATCGAGACACCCGAGAGCATCAAAGCTTTATTGATTCGGGTCTGTAAGATCTTGGCGGCGACGCTTAATTGATAGCGGTCATTGATGCCGAGAGTCTCGGAAGGATCGGCGACGGTGAAGGAAGAAACCTTGAGGCCATCGTTAACGAACATGCCGATGACGTCGGTGAGATAGTACTCGCCCGCGGCGTTATTCGGGGTGAGACGCTTTAAATCTTTAAAGAGTTCTTTGTTGTCGAAGATGTAGACGCCAGCATTAACTTCGCGAATCTCGTTTTGCTCGGGGGTGCAATCTTTTTGTTCAACGATTTTAACGACACGCCCCCGCTCTTTCACGATGCGGCCGTAACCATGAGGATCGTCCATTTGGGCGGTCATGATGGTAAGAGCGTTATGATTGGTTTCGTGACTGGAAAATAGCGCAGCCAACGTTTTGGTCGTGAGCAGCGGCGTATCCCCACAGCAGATGATGGTTTCGCCGTCTTCGTTCTCCAAAACCGGAGCGGCTTGGGCGACGGCGTGGCCGGTACCCTTTTGTTCCTTCTGCCAAACGACTTCACTGTCTTTTTCGACAATGGCTTTGCTGGTTTGACCGCCAAAGCCAACGACGGTGACGATTTGATCGAGCCCAAGAGGCTTAAGGGCCTCAAGCACATACTTGACCAAAGGCTGACCTAAGATCGGGAAAGAGACCTTGCTCAGGTCCTCTCGCAGACTCTTCATTCGAGTCCCTTTGCCAGCCGCAAGAATAATGGCGAATTTTTTCATAGGATTACCTCCCCTTTATAGTAAAACTTTACAAAGACGAACGACATAACCTAAACGGGTATATTTTTTCGCAGCTTCCTTGCACTTATGGTTGTCACGAGATAAGGCAAATAAGGACGATCCAGACCCCGACATCGAAACAATGCCGAAGCCATCTTTGTTCAGCTGATCGTAGATTTCGCCAACTTCGGGCAAAAGGCTTTCGGCTGGTGCCATCAGATCATTGCCGATACTCTTGGCGATCAAAATATCGTCGCCGTTCGCAAGCCCCATGACGACGCCAGGGTTATCCACCCGAGCTTTGGGGAATTTATCGCAAATGGCATAAACAGCTTTCGTAGAGAGGCCTTTTTGAGGCTTAACGATAAGGCAATCGTAGGGAACTTTAACCTTGATCGGGGAAATCTTTTCTCCGATACCTTCAACCAAGGCGGGTTTGTTGAGCAAAAAGAACGGGCAGTCTGAACCGACTGTGCTCGCCACTTTGACTAACGTTTCAAAGGGGGCGTGAAGTTTCAAAATTTGGTTGACGGCAAGAATGACGGCCGCGGCATTGGAGGATCCGCCACCTAAGCCGGCAGCAAAGGGGATTTCTTTGTGGATACGAATCATGAAATTCTCTTTGAATTTGAATTCGTTTCGCATGGCAATCAAGGCTTTTTTGCAAAGATTTTCTTTTAAATTTGCCAATTCGATATCATCACAAGTAATAAAGGAATCCGGTGAGGAAGGGAGGGTCTCGATTTCAATGGCATCAAAGAGATCAAGTGGCAGCATAACCATCTGCAGTTCATGAAACCCATCTTCGTGAATACCGAGGACTTTTAAGGAGAGGTTAATTTTGGCGAAAGATTTGATAATCATACGATTCCACCTATTTTACTAGTGTTTGAGAAGACGGACGAGGTCAATGTAATTTTCGGCAAGAAGTTCTTCGGGGCGAAGCGTGGGAGCAAGATGAGCTGAGGCGAGGATGGCGGCGGCCTTTTGGTCGTCACCCAAGTAAGTTTTCAGGTTGTTATAGATCGTTTTTCTCCTGTAGAGAAACAATTTTTCCGCCAACGCATACATGCTGGCGGATTCATCATCGTGTTTATCCGGGAGTAAGTCAATGATAAGCACAGTCGATTCAATATGAGGGGCGGGAACAAAAGCGTTACGAGAGACATTAAAGGCCCGTTTGACTGAAGCCACATAGTTTAAATATAAGGATAAAGGGGAATAGTCCTTGCTGCCGACTTTGGCAAGCAGGCGATCAGCCGCTTCCTTTTGGACCATTAAGACCACTCGACTAGCCTTGGAAGCACCAAGCAGGATCTTCTCGACGATTCCCGATGTGATGTAATAAGGAAGATTACCCACAATTTTGGTGTAAGGCGAATAGTCAAAGCGCATGGCATTGCCCATTTGAGGATGAACGTGATCGTTCCCAGCAAAGTCGTGTTGGAGCTTTGTGACTAAGGCTTCGTCGATATCGATGAGGTCACTTTCTGAAGGGGCTTCAGCCAAAAAGAAACTAAGCGAACCCGCCCCAGATCCGATTTCAAGAACGTGGTCAGAGGTTTGAAGCTCAAGCAGGTCCACAATGCGTTTGGCGGTGGTGGGATCAGCGAGGAAGTTTTGGCCAACTTCTTTCTTAGCCAAAAGCTTGTAACTGATTACGCCGTCAAAGAAGATTTTTTCATTCATGAATTGCCGCCTCAATTTCCGCTTTGGAAAGGCCTAAAGCATTTACGCGTTTAAGCAGAGTTTTCGCGTTGGTATGACCCAAGTGAAGATTATGCTCTAAATAGGAACGTTTTTGGGAGGCGTTTTCTTGGCCCATGAGTCCTAAATCAAAGAGATCGGACATCACCAAGTTTCCCCGGCGGTTGTTCTTGCTGGGGACTAAATGAGAGAGGGCCATCAAAACATCTTCTTTCGAGGACTCCGCAACTCCCACTTTATGATGCTTAATTGCGTGCTCTTTTAGAACGAAGGCGTGTTGCAAACCCTCAATGTTTTGATCAAGGATATCTCGGATCCGTTTCCCGGGAGAGTCAGGGTCCGTAAGAACAACAATATCTCGATGTTCACTAGCCTTTTTTAGATATTCTATTGTTTCACGTGGAACACTTGAACCATTTGTTACAACGATATCGGCATCTAAAAAACTCGATATGAAGGCTTCGTCCGAAGTCCCTTCGACAACAATGATTGCTGGGTAGTGTTCCATGCTATTGTTCCACGGAAAAAAGTTTCCTAAAATTTCCTTCGATGGCTACCTTAACAATCTCAATTGGTAAATGTTTAATTTCCGCCATTTGAGCCACGATAAGAGGAACAAATTTGGGTTCATTGGTTTCGCCACGGTGGGGAGTGGGTGGCAGATAGGGGGAATCCGTCTCTGAAAGCAGACGATCTAAAGGACAAAGTTCTACGCATTTTTTGGGTTCAATTGCGTTCTTATAAGTAATGGGTCCATCAAAGCCAAAATAGAACCCTAGTTTAGCAAATTCAATCAGCATCTCCGCCGAACCCGAATAGCAGTGGAGGACGCCGCCTCTTTTTAGGGGGTGTTCTTGGAGTATGGCCAAGGTATCTCCTAAAGCTTCCCTGGCATGGATGCTAATGGGGAGATTGAGTTCGTTGGCCAAATCGATTTGAGCGATGAACCAACGTTTCTGGTTCTCACGATCCTTGGTCTCTTTGTACCAATGATAATCTAAGCCGATTTCGCCAATTGCCTTCACTTTTGGATCTTTGGCGAGTTGGCGGATTTGATTCAACGTTTGGGCACTTGCCATCTCCAAATTTTCCGGATGAAGACCAACCGCGCAGTAAACATTCCCATGTTTTTGGGAAAAAGCTAAGACTTCTTGGGAGCTTGGAAGGTCCCAACCGATGGTAAGAAAAAGACCAACGCCTTCTTGTTGCGCATCAGAAAGAACCTGATCAGTTCTCCCAACAAAGGCTTTATCGGTCAAGTGACAATGGGAATCCAAGAACATGGTTCGCTATTTCCCTACGCAAAAACGGCTGAAGATCTCATCGGTTAAGTCCGTGGTGATGTCTTCGCCGAGAAGTTGTCTCGATTCGTTATAGGCGGATTGAAGGCTCGTCGAAATAATATCGACCGGTTGTCCGTTTTTGGCATCGTCAGCCGCGGTGGCCAAATCCGAATCGATTTGTTTAAGTAGCCCCAATTCCCTAGCGTTAGATAAGCTTGGGGTGGAGAAGGCTTCATTGGTGAGGTTCAGGGAGGCATAGATGGCCTCTTTCAAGGGCTCAATGTCTTTCCGCAAGGCTGAAACATACAACTTTTGCGGGTCTTTCACGCTGATGAGATCGTCCTTGTTATAGCAAAGAATTAAGTGCTTGCTCTTCGCCAACTTGATGATGTTTTCTTCTTCTTTGGTTGGCTTCTTTTCACGGGCATCCAGCACCAAGACCACAACGTCCGCAGCGGCAAGGGTCTTTTCAGAAAGGGCGACGCCCAAACGCTCAATCTGGTTTTTAGAATTCCGCATGCCAGCAGTATCGAGCAGATGAAGAGCAACGCCATGAACAGAAAGCTCGCCTTCAACCACATCACGGGTCGTGCCCGGAATATCGCTTACAATGGCCTTTTCTTCGCCAAGAAGAGCATTAAGCAAAGAAGACTTGCCTACGTTAGGCTCACCCACGATGGCGACTTTGATACCTTCTTTGATAATTTGACCGTCTTCGCCATTGGCAATGAGACTGGCAATTCGTGAACGGATCGGAGCGATCGACGAAATCACTTTTTGGTCATTGGCCTGCTCGATGTCGGTATATTCGGGGTAATCAATATTTACTTCAAGCAAAGCCAATAGATCCGCGATTTCTTTCTTCAGAGGTTCAACGAGCTTACTGGTATCCCCTTTAAGGGATAAGAAAGCGAGGTTTTTTGCCTCGACCGTGGTTGCGTTAATGAGGTCGTTTACCGCTTCGGCTTCGACCAAATCCATTTTTCCATTAAAGAATGCGCGCGAGGAGAACTCGCCACGGGTCGCATAGGTTGCCCCTTCACCGATATAGGCCTGAATAATCTGATTAACGATCACCATGGAGCCGTGGGGGATAATCTCGACAACATCTTCGCCCGTCATGGTTTTCGGTCCAGGATAAGCCAAAACCACAACGTAATCGATAGCTTGGTGATTGGCATCAGAGAAGGTGCCTAAGAAAAGACCACGTTCTTTGAGACCAGTCAATTTCTTCGAAAAGAACTTATCCGTAATCTCAAAGATAGAATCCCCGCTGGTGCGGATGACGGCCAAGGCCCCTTTCAAGGGAGGTGTTGCTAAAGCGATAATGGGTGTGCTCACGGGAACATTATACGAGGCTATAAAGAAAAACGGGCACCGAAGCACCCGTTTTCATGATTCTACTTTAGGCGACGTATTTGATGGAGACCGCGCGATCTTTGCCTTCGCCGGAGCTCTCCGTCTTAATGTGTTCCATGCCGCTTAAGGTATTGTGGACCACTCTCCGTTCATCCGGAGTCATCGGCTCGAGGTGAACATCAATGTGAGTTTTTAAGACTTGGGCAGCGTTTTTCTTGGCAATGTAGGCGATACGGGAATACTTATCTTCCTTATACCCGCCGACATCGAGAAGGATCCGATAACGATGACGGAACTTGTTACTGACCGCAAGCTTCACTAGCTCATTAAGAGCTTGGAGGGTGTGGCCGTTCTTGCCGATCAGGACGGGGTTGCGTTCCGAATTGACGGTCATCTTGATGATGTCTTCTTCAATGGTCGAAGTGACGGTGGCTTCAATGCCGAGAGCCTTTAAAGCGGAAACGAGATAGGTTTCGCCATAGCTGACTGCATCGCTTTGGTCATAGACGTCGATGGTGGCGCTCTTCTTGAAGAGCCCCTTCTTTTCCTCTTTGACCGTGTAGACCAAGCTATCGGCTTCAATGCCGAGTTCCTTGGCAGCGGCCGCTAAGCAATCGTCGACAGTTTTAGCAGAATACTCTTTCATAATCTATTTCCTTCTTTCTCTTTCCATTGGCGTTTATCGCCATGATTTTTTGGCGATTTTTTCGCCATGATTAGCTGAGTAATCGCCGTCTGAATCATCGAGATGACGCCCCCGATGAGCCAGTAGACACCCATAGCCGAAGGCAAGAAGAAGCCCATGATGATGGTGAACACCAACATGCCGTAGGTGACCCACTTCATCTGCTTGGCGGTGCTATCTTGCGCCGGATTCTTCGATAAACGAGCAACTTCTTTCTTAGTACGAATTTTCGTAATCAGTTGCGGTAAGAACATCGCGAAGAACTGGGTGGCCGCCATGAGTAAGAAGAGGATGAGGGCCGTCCACCAACCGCTGGTGTTGTAATACCAGGTTCCACTGAAATTAAAGAGGGTGTCCTTAATGGTGTCGGAAAGACGGAGGTTTAAGAATTCGCCGCTCGAAAGGGCGGAGCTTCCTTGTAAGGCCGACCAAACACAAATGAAGATCGGGAATTGGAAGAAGAGGACAATGAATTGGCCAAACGGATGAATCTTGTTTTGCTTATAGAGATTCATTTGCTCCTGAGCAAGGCGTTGTTTCTCATAATTGTTGGTGTTGCTGTTGGGGTATTTCTGCTGGAGTTTAGCGATTTGCGGCTGCAAACTCTGCATCTTTTGTTGATCAAGGGTGGTCTTGAAAGTAGCCAGCATCATGATGCCACGGACAATCAAAGTGACGAAGACAATGGCCCAAATCTGGCCAACGCCGCTTAAAGCGGGATCCATGCCATAAGCGAAGGTGTCGACCATCCAAGAAATCGGATAAACCAACAAGCCTTCCAAGAAGCCTCGGCTCCAGGCATAAGACCAAGTCTTTTTCTCAATCGAAACTTCCCAATCGGCATAATTGCCGTAGTGGCCGAAGAAATCGGTTTGGGTCGCGATACAGCTGCTGACCGAATTAACCTTAGAAGTCACGCTGCTTTGATATAAGGAATAGAAGTCGCCGCTCGGGCAACCATCAACGCCCAACCCGGCTTCTTTGGAAACGGATAACTCGGCGGTCCATTTGGCAAAATAGCCCCATAAAGGATGGTCCGTGACTTCGCCCTGGTCATTGGTTGTGCGGCCAGAAAACTTCATTTCGCCATAGCGGCGAAGGATCGAATTCCCGCCATTGTTGTTGTCTTTGAGGACGATTTGGTTGCTAGCAATCTTGGCTTGATCAGCGGTCGGATTGGGAAGCTTATACGGGTTCACGCACCACGTGGTATCGCTAACCGTAGCGACAGTAATGGACTGGATAAAATCCGGATGAGCGCCTTTAAGCGTGGTAAACGAACTGTCATCTTCATATCCGCCCGTTTGATAGGCTTCAGTGATGGCGGCACGAAGGGTATAGTCATCGATCGCCGAGAGATATTGAATCGTCGGAATGCGGTAGCCGCTGCTATTGGCGGAAGAAATGATCGAGTTCAAAAACGAGGCCTTATTCGCCGTATAGCTCACCGTCGCGGGAGTGGTGCTCGTCGAGGAGGTCGAAGAGACCGTGGTTGCGCTATCGGAAGTCGCCGAAGTGGCGCTGCTCGCGCTTTCCGCACTGGATGAGGTGGTGGTTGAAGAACCGCCCTTGACTGTGGCAGGAATGTATTTATAGACGGTGGCGTTCCCATCGATGGCTAGGGCCGCTTGGTTTAATCCCAAGATCTTGGTATAGGAATCGGTGACAGTGTAACCGGTAGGAATGTCGGCTTTCTCGCAATAGACCGTGACGCCTTGCTCATAGGGATAAGCCATGTTGGCTTTATCGGTGCTCGTGCAGAAGTTGGCGGTGCAGCTCGAAAGCAAAACCACTCCAAGAGAGAGGGCAGCGAATCCGAGCAATTTCTTAGATGTGTTTTTCAATTCTGGGGTTCCTTTATGTGGCCGAGGGACGTCAAGAGTTCCTCTTGTTCGCTCTGGTAGGCTCCAGTGTCGTAGCTGGGGCGGACGACGATGATGAGGTTGACCGAGGTATTCAGGTCATAGCCACCGGCAATCATGGCACGGATTTGGCGTTTGATCTTGACCCGTTGAACTGCTCCGCCGTTCTTTTTGCTGACGGCAATGCCGATCCGCGCTTGCCCTTGATTGGGTTCGTAGTAGATCGAGTAGTGGGGCGATTTAAGAGGCTTCCCCGACCGAATAAGGCGATCGAACTCTTGATGTTTAAGGATTCGAAATTGCCTTTTCATGGTCGCTCAAAAGAGGCGATTAGGCCGAAAGTTTTTCGCGGCCTTTAGCCCGACGGCGAGCTAAGACTTTGCGACCGCCGGCATTAGCCATACGGGCACGGAATCCATTAACGTTGGTGTGCTTTTTCTTCGAAGGCTGGTAAGTTTTTTTCATAGCGTGTTTCTCCTGGTTCTTTGCGCTTGTGCGGGACTAATTATAAGGTGAGACCTTTCCTAAGACAACAAAATATCGCGCGGGTGCGCATACACGTTTACCCTTTAAGAGCCCTTGAAAGGTTTGAAAAAGGCCAAAAAGAGGAAAACTATCGTTTTTCAACAACACTGGTGGAAATTCGGTTCACAAAGCGTGCCAAAGTCGGCAAAACCTCGATAGCATCGGCAAATTGTGCTGTGGAAAGAAAGAGTTACCATCGGATGTTTCCTGAGTTTTCAACAATTTCAAATTTTGCGAAAAGTTTTCCACAAGTTATCCACAATTCAAAAGTTGTGGAAAGCGTAAATTAGGGTATTTACGGCCTTTTGAAAGCCTTGAAATGTGGATAAATCAATTTTTGCTCTTTTTTCCGTGATTTGTGGCTGTGGAAATGCTTTAATGTCCTCGGTAAAAATTATGGTCCAAACAATCTCGGAAATCGTCGCCCTTTGGAGTCGGATCTTGGAGAAAGCCAAGGTCAAGCTCAACGACCAGAGGGTTTTTGATTCGTTTTTGTCCGATTCCTATATTCATCACATCGACAATCAAACCATGTATGTGGCCGTTAATTCTGGTCTTGCCGCCGAGATTTTAGGCAGCAAATATCAAACGATGCTCGATGAATCCGTCCAAGAAGCGACCGGCACGAACTTCAAGCTTGTCTTCATCGAAAAAGCCAAGATTACTCAGACCAACGAAATCAAACCTTCCGCTCCAACTTTCTTCGCTGACGCCGCCCTTAATTCTGCCTACACCTTCAAAACCTTCGTGGTCGGACCTTCCAACCGCGAAGCCTATCAAGCCTCCTTGATGGTGGCCCGCAATCCCGGCCAGCTCTATAACCCGTTATTGATCTTCAGCGATTCCGGCTTAGGTAAGACCCATTTGCTCCACGCCATTGGCAATTCCATCAAAGAAAGCCACCCGACCGCTCGAGTTCTTTACGTCACCGCCGCCGACTTTGTCGATGAGTACATCAAGTACGCTCACGGCGAAAAGGAAGGGGATTCGCTACAGACTTTCTTCAAAAATTCGGTCGACGTCTTCCTGGTCGATGATATTCAGTTCCTCGTGGGAAAACGGGGCACCATGGAGATGTTCTTCGTTGTTTTCTGCGCTTTGGTGAACCAAGGCAAGCAAATCGTCATTACCTCCGATCAACACCCCAACAAGCTCGACGGCCTCGACGAGCGCCTCAAGACCCGCTTCATCCAAGGCCTCACGATCGACATCAAGAAACCCGACGTCACCACCAGCGAAGAAATTCTGAAGATGAAGATCGAAGCCAACAACCTCGACGTCAATGATTTTGACGGGGACGTGCTATCGTTTTTCGCCAACCGCTTCTCTTCGTCCGTCCGAGAACTCGAAGAGGCGCTCAACCGTCTTCTCTTCTACACAATCAACATCAAACCGACCAAGCACATCACTCTCCAGACCGCCATGGAAGCCATTTCGGGCTTAATCGATGTCCAAGACGATCAAACTAAGCTTTCCGAGAGCCGCATCATCGCGGTGGTGGCCGATTACTACAACCTCACCCCTTCGCAACTCACCGGCAAAATCCGGACCTCGCAAATCGCCTTGGCCCGCCACATCGCCATGTACCTTATCCGCACCCTGCTCGACGTCCCCTTCACCAAGATCGGGATGCTCTTCGGGGGCAAGGACCACGCCACGGTGATGAACGGGGTACAAAAAGTGGAAAACGAAGTGAAGACTAATCCCGCTACTCAAAAAGCCATTTCCGACCTCAAGAGCAAGCTGACAAAATGAAGGGGTTTATTTAATAAATAAAAAGATATCAATGAAACCCGTCTCCATGATAGAATTAACCTAAGCGGAAAACGGACGACTTATCTACAATTTCCACCGACACAATACTTATTATTATTATTAGACTTAAACGAATTAACGGAGGAATTAAATTCCATGCGCCTGTCCATCGACAAAACTCAATTCTTAAAAGCTCTGAATAGCGCTTCTCATGCCGTTGCGTCCAAAGGGCCGTTACCCTTGCTCAGCAACCTCAAGCTCGACCTCAACGAAAAAGGTCTCGAAGTCACTGGCAGCAATCAAGACATCACCGTCAAGGCGACTGTGCCGTACATGATCGGCGACAAGGAAATCATTCGAAACGCCGGAGTGGGTTCCACCTTGGTCAATGCCCACATTCTCACCGAAATCGTTCGTCAGATCGAAGGCGCTGAGCTTTCCATCGAAGTCATCGATGACGCCATCGTGAAAATCGATGACGGCAAGTCCTCGTTCAAACTCAACTGCATCAAAGCCGAAGAATACCCCGACATCGATCTTGAACCGACCGGCGCCAGCTTCGAGATGAAGTGCGCTGACCTCACCGCCTTAGTCGAACAATCGGCCTTCGCCGCCTCCGCCAAGGAACAGCGGCCGGTTCTCACCGGACTCAACCTCCGCGCCGAGAATGGCCTATTGGTTGCCACCGCGACCGACTCGGCCCGCCTTGCCCGCAAGCAAGTCGCCATCGACTCCGACGTCAAGTTCTCTTGCAACGTCCCGGCCCGCAACATCCTCGACATTGTCCACCTCTTCGAAAACGCCGAGAAAGTAACCTTGGCGATTTCCGACAAGAAAATCCTCTTCGATTTCGATTCGACCATCGTGACCTCTCGCCTCATCCCTGGCGATTACCCCGTCACCGACTCGATCATCCCGGCGACGTTCAATTTCTTCCTCGAGGCCAACGCCCAGGAATTGCTGAGCGCCATGGGACGCGTCCGCGTCCTCTCGGTCGATAGCGAACCCGTCGTTAAGCTCACGATGCAGGAAGACGAAGTCGAAGTTTCCGCCAAGAGCGATGCCAATGGATCCGGCCTTGAGAAGATCTCGACCTTCCAATTCACCGGCGAACGCCTGGCCGTCTCCTTCAACAGCCAATTCGTGATCGACGCCATCCGGGCGGTCAAATCCGACGATGTCACCATTTGCTTTATCGGCGAAATGAAGCCGTTCGTTGTCAAGAACCCCAAAGATGATTCCGTCATCGAATTAATCACGCCTATGAGGACTTTCTGAGCCCGCTGAAGGCATTCTAAATCGTCGCTAAAAATGGTAGATAAATGTCTACCATTTTTTACTACGTAGTAGTAAACTATATTCATGGGAGTCAACCCGATTTTTATGAACGCTGAAATTAAGAAAATTGTCATCACGAGCGAGTACATCACCCTGGGGCAGCTTTTGAAGTTTACGCACATCATTTCCCTTGGCAGTCAAGAGAAGTCCTATCTCGCCTCCCACCAAGTTCTGGTCAACGGCGTGGCCGATAACCGGAGAGGGCGCAAACTCTATCCCGGCGATAAGGTTAGCCTTGAACAGGGCAGCTTTGAGATCGTGAAATGATCCTCACGCATCTCGAGCTTCGGAATTTCCGGAGTTATTCCGAGCTCCAGCTAGATTTCGCGGAGGGGTTAAACCTCATCCTCGGACCTAACGCGGTCGGGAAAAGCAATTTGGCAGAAGCCATCCATTACCTCTCGCTTGCTCGTAGCTGGCGAAGTCAAGATGACCGGCTTCTCATCAAAGACGGGTGCGAAAGCGCCCTTATCCGAGCGAATGTCAGCGAAGGCGGATTGACCCGCCAAATCGAGATTGAAATCGCTCGGGGTCATAAACGGATCGCCATCAATGGCAAGAACGCCCGCCGTATCTCCGAGCTCTCAAAGCTCGTGAACGTCATCGTCTTTGCCCCTAGCGACGTCGGCTTGTTCGTGAATAGCCCGGGAGAAAGGCGAAACTTCCTCGACGTGGCTCTCTCCAAGCAGTCGCTGGACTACTTCAGCCTCATCTCGCGTTACAACCGTCTTCTCCTCGAAAGGAACGCCGCTCTTAAACGGAGCAACGTCGACCTCAAAGTGGTGGAAGTGCTGACGCAGCAGATGATCGAGGTGGCGGAACCTCTCGTCAAGCTTCGCCACATGTACGTGAATGAACTGAACCGGGTTTTACCCGATCTCATTCATGAACTGCGCGACCCCGCTAGCCAAGCCTCCATCGTCTATCACCCCTTTGTGAAAGACGACGGCGCCTTCGCCAAGACGGCCCAGCAAGCGTTTAAAGAGGCCTTAGAGAGCGATTTGCTTCATCGCTCGACGTCGATAGGCCCCCACCGCGAAGACTTCCAATTCCGCTTAAATGGGAAGAACGTGGCCGACTATGGAAGCCAAGGCGAGAACCGGTTAGCGGTCTTGTCCCTGAAACTTGCCCCCTACTTCCTCATCGAAGACGCGGACAAGAAACCGATCTGCGTGCTCGATGACGCGACCAGCGAACTCGACCCCGCTCATCAGAAGGCCCTTGTGAACTTCGCTAAAGAGAAGCTCCATCAGGTCTTCATCACCGCGACCACATTAGAAATCGAAGGCGCGTCGATCATCGACGTGTCCGCGAATAAAGCCATCAGGAGGAAATAATCATGGCAGACGACATCAAAGACGAAACGAAACCCGGCCCCGTCGCCGAGGAAGACAAATTCACCTATAAAGAAGAATCGGTCGCCAACGAAAAGGAACTCGAGAAAGTTCAAGAGTCCTACACCGCGAGCAATATTCAGGTCCTCGAAGGCCTCGAAGCGGTTCGTAAACGCCCCGGCATGTACATCGCGACCACGGCCGCGGCCGGCTTGCACCACCTCGTCTGGGAAATCGTGGACAACTCCATCGATGAAGCCTTGGCGGGTTATTGCAAAAACATCGAAGTCACCATCAACAAGGGCGATTCGGTCACCGTTGAAGACGATGGCCGTGGCGTTCCGACTGACGTTGTCGCTAAATCGGGTCTCTCGGGCGTTGAAACCTGCTTCACGATCCTCCACGCCGGCGGCAAATTCGGCGAAGGCGGAGGCTACAAAGTCTCCGGTGGTCTACACGGCGTTGGCGCATCCGTTGTTAACGCCCTCAGCTCCTGGATGGAAGTCCGCGTTTTCCAAAATGGCGGCGAATTCTTTATCCGCTTTGAAAATGGCGGCCATCCGCTCGAACACTTAAAGCGCGTTGGCGATACCACCAAGCGCGGCACCATCGTCACCTTCCAACCGGATCCGACGATCTTCACCGAAACCACCGTCTACGATTACGACACCATCAAGAACCATCTCCGGCAGATGGCCTTCCTCAATGGCGGCATCAAAATCACCCTGACCGATAATCGCGGCGATACCCCGGTTACCGAAACCTTCTTCTATGAAGGCGGCATTAAGGAATACGTCTCTTACATCAACCAGAACAAACTTCCGGTCAACCCGACCGTAATCTATTGCCAAGGTGCCGAAGACGTCATCCTGCTCGATGGCAAAACCGAAGAGCGGATTTACGCCGAAGTCGCCCTCCAATGGACCGATAGTTATTCTGGGGATGGCATTTATTCGTTCTGCAATAACATTTCCACCAAGGAAGGCGGCACCCACGTCGAAGGCTTAAACCTCGCGCTCAACCGCATCCTTAACGACTATGCCCGTCAGTTCAAATTCCTCAAAGAAGACCAAGACAACTTCACCGGCGACGATTGCCGCGAAGGCCTTACCTGCGTCGTCTCGGTCAAACACCCGAACCCGCAATACGAAGGCCAGACCAAGACCAAACTCGGCAACTCCGAGGTTCGTAAGATTGTCTCGACCGTTGTGGGCAACGATCTCGAGAAATTCTTGCTTGAACACCCCAACGAAGCCAAAGCCATCATCGAAAAGATTCAACTGGCTTCCAAAGCTCGCGATGCCGCTCGCGTCGCCCGTGAAAAGATTCGTAAGAGCGCCCTAGAAATCACCACGCTCCCCGGCAAACTTGCCGATTGCAGTTCCCGCGATCCGGAAATTTGCGAACTCTACATCGTCGAGGGCAACTCCGCTGGCGGCTCCGCCAAGAACGGCCGTGACCGTGAGACCCAGGCCATTTTGCCGCTTCGTGGCAAAATTCTTAACGTCGAAAAGGCGCGCGAGGACCGCATTTGGGCCAACGCCGAAATCGGCAACATGATCACCGCGATCGGCGGAGGTATCCGCGACAACTTCGATGTCTCCAAGATCCGTTATCACAAGATCGTCATCATGACCGATGCCGATGTCGATGGCGACCACATTCGTATTCTTTTGCTCACCTTCTTCTACCGCTTCATGCGGCCGCTGCTTGATGGTGGCTTCATCTATATCGCTCAGCCGCCTCTCTACAAGATCGACTACAAGGGTTCGCCCTATTACGCCTATAACGACGCGCAACTCGAGGTCTTAAAGAGAGACTTACAGCTCAAAGCCGGTTACCCCTTCCAGCGGTATAAGGGACTCGGTGAAATGGATGCTCAACAGCTTTGGGAGACCACTATGGATCCGAAAGCTCGCAAGATGATCCGCATCACCGTCGAAGATGCCGCTCAAGCGGAAAAAGCGTTCACCGACCTCATGGGCGATGACGTTGAACCGCGTCGCGATTACATCCAAAAGAATGCCAAGTTCGTCAAGAACCTCGACATCTGATGAACAGGAGGAACACACATCATGGATAACGATGATCAGAAAAAGCTCGAAGGCGCTGCCGCCCCCGAGGACGACGATTCCCACGAAGGAACCGCTTCGGACGAAAAGCATATTTCTCACGAAGGCCAACAGAGCGATGACGCGATGTTTGGTCATGATGCCGCTGTTTCGGGCGTCATTCCGGGATTGATTGACCGCGATGTCGCGGGCGAAGTCAAAACCGCCTTCCTTGACTACTCGATGTCGGTCATTGTGGCTCGGGCCATCCCCGATGTTCGCGATGGTTTGAAGCCCGTTCAACGCCGCATCATTTTCGGTATGAACGAAGAGGGCGTTCTTCCGAACAAACCCTATGTCAAATGCGCGCGTATCGTCGGCGACGTCATGGGCAAATACCACCCGCACGGCGACTCTGCTCTTTACCTCACGCTGGTCCGTTTGGCCCAGCCGTTCTCGATGCGTTACACCTTGGCCGATGGCCACGGTAACTTCGGCTCCATCGACGGCGATGAACCCGCCGCCATGCGTTATACCGAAGCCCGTATGAACAAGCTTTCGCTCGAAATGGTCCGCGATATCGATTCGGATACCGTCAACTTCGTCGACAACTACGATGGCACCTTGACGGAACCGGAAGTTTTGCCTTCTCGTTTCCCCAACTTGCTCGTCAACGGTTCCCAAGGCATCGCTGTCGGTATGGCCACCAACATGGCCCCGCACAATATGTCGGAAGCGATCGACGCGACCATCGCGGTTGCGAAGAATCCTAACCTCACTCCGTTAGAAATCATGCAGCAATATTTACCGGGTCCGGATTTCCCCTCGGGCGGCATTATTTTGGGCCGCAAGGGCATCATGGACGCCTATACGACCGGCCAAGGTTCGATCATGATCCGCAGCAAATATCACATCGAAGAGATGGAGAATGGCAAATCGCGGATTATCGTTACCGAGATCCCTTACCAGGTCAATAAGGCCTTGATGATCGAAAACATCGCTGATTTGGTTCGCTCCAAGATCATCGACGGCATCACCGATGTCCGCGATGAATCCAATAAAGAGGGCATCCGTGTAGTGATTGAGATCCGTAAAGACTGCATTCCGGAAGTGGTGGCCAATAACCTATTGAAGCACACCCAACTCCAGACGAGCTTTGGCATTATCAACCTCTGCCTCGAAGATGGAGCCCCGGCGATTCTCTCGGTCGACAAAATCATCAAAGACTATATCGAATTCCAGGTTCGCGTCATCACCCGCCGCACCAAATTCTTACTCAAACGCGATGGCGATCGTCTCCACATCGTGGAAGGCTTATTGCTCGCCCACGACAACATCGACGAAGTCATTCACATCATCCGTGGATCCAAGACCGATGAAGAGTCGGGCAAGAAACTCAATGAGCGTTTCGGCCTTACCCAACCGCAAATCGACGCCATTTTGGCGATGACTTTACGGCGTTTACAAGGCATGGAGCAAGATAAGCTCCTCGCCGAAAAAGCGGAACTCGAAAAGAACATCCAAGAATATAACCGTTTGCTTTCTAGCCGCGAAAACATCATCGATCAGATGATCAAAGAACTGCTTGAAATCAAAGGCAAATTCGGCGATGAACGCCTCACCGAGATCACCGACGAAGCCGGCGACATTGAGAACGAAGACCTTATTCCGCAAAAGAACATCCTGGTCGTCCTAACCCAGAATGGTTACCTTAAGCGCATGGACGACGATACCTTCTCCGCCCAGCACCGCGGCGGCCGGGGCATCACCGGTATCAAGACCACTTCAGGCGATATCGTGAAGCTGATGAAACACACCAAGACCCACACCGACATTCTCTTCTTCAGCAGCATCGGCAAAGTTTATCGTATGCGTGGCTATCAGATCCCCGATTCCGGCCGTATCGGCAAAGGTATGCCAGTCGTAAACTTCCTCAACCTCGATCAAAACGAGAAGATCGTGGCGATTCTCCCCTGCGATGAATATCCGGAGACGGATTACCTCTTCTTCGTGAGCGAGCACGGTGTCGTCAAACGCACCGCCCTCACCGAATTCGCTTCGATCCACACCAACGGAAAAATCGCGGTCTCTCTCCGCGATGGCGATAGCCTCTTCGATGTGAAACACACCAGCGGCAATTGCTACATTTCGCTCGCCGCTGATAATGGCAAACTCTGTTCCTTCCTTGAGAAGGATGTCCGCGCCATGGGCCGCAGCGCGGCCGGCGTCACCGGCATGAATCTGAAGGATGGCTCGAGCGTCATCGGCGTCACCACTTCGGATGAAGGCCACATGATTTTAGTCTTAACCTCCTTGGGCTATGGCAAGATGAGTTACGCCAAAGACACCGACTTACCCGATGGCCGCCACTATGATGGCTACCGTCTCACCAAGCGCGGCGCTAAAGGCGTCACGACGGTGAAAGTCACTCCGAAAAATGGCAAACTCGTCGCCGTTCGCGCCGTCGAAGGCGATGAAGATCTTCTCGTCATCACCCAACAGGGCATCGTTATCCGCACTCCGCTAAGCGAGGTCAAGATCGCTGGCCGCAACACCCAAGGTGTTAAGGTCATCGCCCTTGAAGACAAGCAACGCGTGGCTTCGATTTCGATCGTTCCGCATGAAGAGCCGGGCGAAGATGACGGCACCGACGACGAGACTCTCAGCGACGAGGAAACTCCTAGCGAAACCGCCCCGGTCGATACGACTTTAAAAGATGAGAAGCCGGTCACCCCGGATTCGCTTGATGATGGCCTCGATGAGGACAAATCCAGCAAAGACGATGACGATGACGGCAAAATCTAATCGATGAAAGTTCTGATCTATTACCAACCGCCCAAAGGCCACGACGTCTACGAAGGCACCCGTTTAAGGAAAACCTTAAAGGGCGCCTGCGAGGTGTCGGAGGTCACTTGGGTCGACAACTTCTTAGCTTTACCTGACATCGTTCACTTCCTTTCGCCTCATGACGAAAGCAAGGCCAACGACGCTCGGGACGATGGCTATAAAGTTGTCTTTTCTTTAGGCTATAGCGAGAACGATCCGAATGCTCGTTTCTTTGATTACGATAAGGAGGGTAAACCCCACTTAGGATACCGGGCCCTCCGGGTGCTTAACCAAGCCGACATGATTCTGGTCCCCAACGACGCGATTGCCGATTTGCTTTCCCAAAACGGTGTCACGGCCCCCGTGAAAACGTTGCCTCCCGCGGTTAACCTCAGCCGTTTCGAATTCGAAAACGCGGCTGAACGCAATATCTTTAAACGGTATTATGGCGTCCGCGATGAGGAGAATTATTGCCTCACCTGCGGGGACTATGGCGATAAAGCGGTTCGGAATAACCTCAAAGAGATCGCGCGGGCCTGCCCCAAAGTTCGTTTCTTTTTCTTCGGAACCAAGAAGCATGGCCAAGGCAGTGCTTTCTCCTTACGGCATTATGCTTTCCGCTCGCCGAAGAACATCTCGTGGAACCTCATCACGGAAGACGACGTCTATCGTTCGGCGATGCTGAACGCCACCTGTTACCTCTTACTCGACAATTGTCATCCGGATTGCACCACCCTCTATGATGCTTTTGCCGCCAAAACCCAAGTGGTGGCTCTCGGAGATCAGCGCTTTAACCCCATCTTGAAGAATAAAGAGACCTGTTTTCTCGCTTCTTCGCCTGCGAAAGCCGCTAAGCTGATCAGCAGCCTCTCGAAAGGCGGGGATAACTCGACTATAATGGCGGGGTATCTTTTAGCGAAGCAAAGTTCCCTCGCCAATCTTGGTAAGAAACTCAAAGCCGTCTATGCCGATCTGCTGAAAGATAAACCAGTTGTGGAGGACATCACAAAATGATCGATGTCAAAGTCATTCTAGAAAAGCCGGATTACGTCAAAGCTGCCTTAGCGAAGAAGGGTTGGGATTTTGATCCGAAGCCCATCATCGCGCTTTCGCAGCAACGTCTCGATCTCTTAAAGAGCACCGAAACCAACAAAGCCGAACAAAACAAACTCTCGGCCTCCGTCCCTGTCGCCAAGAAAAACGGGCAGGACGTGCAGCCGATTTTCGCTAAAGTGAAAGCTTTAGCCGCGGCTAATAAAGAGAACGAAGCGAAGCTCGCCGATGTCGAGGCTCAATTAAAGGCCCTCATCGAAGTTCTGCCCAATATGCCGGATCCCGATCTCGCCGCCGGCGGTAAGGAAGCCAATCATCCGATTTATCACTTCGGCAAAGAACCCGAATTCAAGGGTTTCACTCCGAAGAATCACGTTGAACTCGAAGAGAGCTTAGGCCTCATCGATTATGTCCGGGGCGTTAAGGTCTCGGGCTCGGGCTGCTGGATCTATACGGGCCTCGGCGCTCAACTCGAATGGGCTTTGCTCAATTATTTCATTACGACCCATCTTGCCGATGGTTATACTTTCATCCTTCCGCCTCATATGCTCAATGAGCAAAGCGGCTACACGGCTGGCCAATTCCCAAAATTCATCAACGACGTCTTCTGGGTCGACGGCACCAATCCGCGCAAGTTCATGCTTCCGACCGCCGAAACTGCCCTCGTCAACCTCTACCGCGACGAGATTCTCTCGATCGACGATCTGCCGAAGAAATTCTTCGCTTATACCCCGTGCTACCGCAACGAAGGCTTAAGCTATCACGCCGATGAACGTGGCTGTGTCCGCGGCTATCAATTCAACAAGGTCGAAATGGTCCAATACACCACCGATGATGGCTCGGATGCCGCCTTCGATGAACTGGTTAATAAGGCCAAGAAGTTGGTGGAAGGCTTAGGGCTTTGCTATCAGGTCGATAAGCTTGCCGCCGGCGACTGCTCGCACTCGATGGCTCGCACCTACGACATCGAAGTCTTCATTCCCTCGATGCACATCTACAAGGAAGTCTCGAGCGTTTCTAACGCCCGCGATTACCAGGCTCGCCGCGGTATGATCCGTTACAAGGATCACCAGGGCAAAGTTCATTTCTGCCACACCTTGAACGGCTCGGGTCTTGCCACCTCCCGCGTCTTCCCCGCCATTTTGGAGCAGTTCCAACAAGCGGATGGCTCGGTCATCATCCCCGAAGTGCTCCGTCCGTTTATGGGCGGTCTCTCGGTCTTAAAACCGATTAAGAAGTAAGGCGTTAACGAAAAGGTTCCTTCACGTTTGAGGGAACCTTTTTTTTCTTGGACGATTAATTCCCGGAGCGGTCTTCTAAATAGTAGGTATCGGTCTCGCGGTTATAGTGAATTTCGAAGCGGGGAGCAAAGTTCGCGAAGTAACACCGGAGCTCGCTGATATAGCGTTTGAAGGTGATGTCGCTGATTTCCATGTTCGCCATGAAAGTGCTCTTGGTGAGTTGATGGTCTTCAAGAAAGTCATCGTACATGGCGAGAACCGCCTGCGTTTTCGTGATAGACATAAGGATTCCTTCGTTCGTGTGGAATCCATTATGAAAGCCGTCAGGGACTTAATTTGATACTTTGACCTTGAAGATTAACGCGTGACGTTTTCGATGGCTTTTACCAGATAATAAGTGTCGTGGGAACGGTCATAAATGACTTCGTTATAAGGATCAAAGTTCGCAAAGTAGCACCGGAGCTCGCTGATATAGCGTTTGAACGTGAGGCTGCTGATATCCAGTTCCTGAAGAGCGTCCGCCTTTTTTAACTGCCCGCTAACACGCAAAGAATCGTAAAGCACCAAAACACCCTGAGTCTTGTTAGTCTTCATAAAAATCTCCTTGAATTGAGGAGATGCATCTCCAGAGATCATGAGTCTCTGATCCGGACACCCAAACTATAAAAGAGAGGGGACATCCCCTCAATCAAACATGATGAAAAATCGGTGAAAATTATTGGAATCAGTCTGCGAGATAATAAACGATAACCGACTCCCCAATGAAGGTGTTGTTCGCCGAATTTCTGAGGTTAAAACTGACGCTCCAATTTGACCCGGTTGTATTCACTTCATCAACGCGGAAAGTGGTTTTCATTTGCAAGGAATCGGGAAATTCGGTGCTGACGACACTGAGCTGATTCGAATATCGGGTAGCGATGCGATAAAGCGAGGGATCGTATGTCTTTCCGTCCTCCATTCTCACATCGATAGTTATCGCAAAAGTATCGCCGATCTTTACATCGACGAACTGAGAACCGTTACAATAGGACAAAACGTTAACAATGCCCGGGAAATTGGCTTTGGTCGTCGCGCTGATGATGGGGTTATAGATTTTGAAACGGTGAAGCTTGCTATAAGCTGCCTGGGTGAGGGTGTTTGTGACCATGACGGTGAAGTATCGATAGGATCCGCTATTGTAAGGGGTGGCAGTGATGGTCAGGGTCTTACTGAGCTTATCGTTCCCGCTGAGTGCGACGTCGGTTGGCCCAGTTCTTAAAGTGAAGGTCACGGTGTATTTGCTCTCATCGAAATAGTTGCTGGGCGTAGGCAGCAAGGCGATGGTGTGATCTCCCACGGCTGCTTCCTTTTCTAAAGACGAATCATCGAGGACGGCCTCGAAACCTTTTAAGCCTGGGAAATCGGAGGAAATGTCTGGAGCTTCGCTGCTTAAACTTGAAGAAGAGGTGGCGCTGTCGCTCTCTAGCGAACCGATTTGGGAGCCATTCTTTTGCCGGTTCGCGTTGAGAATCATCGGTACGGCGATGGCGGTTCCAACTCCGAGCACCAAAAAGGCGATCATGAAACCGATAAGACCTTTCCGGAAGGCGACCCTCTTTCGCGAAAAGACGGGGGAGGTGAGGGGTAATTCGATCGATTGGTAGAAGAAAGCCGAGGGAGTCAACTCATAGTATTCAAGCAAGGCATCGACCACATCGAGAGTCGGCAAAGAATTGCCTTGCTCATAATTGATAATGGTCCGTTTGCTGACTCCAAGAACATTCCCTTCTTCCGCGAGAGAAAGCCCCTTCTTAGTTCGTAAGGCCACGAGGTTATGAGCCACGAGTTTCGCATTGATGGGATCATTCTTTCCCGTAAACGGGGTGGCGGGGACATTACGATTCAACAAGTCATCGAGCGACAACTTTAAAAGATTGGCGAGTTCGGGTAGAACCGTCACCGAAATCTTCGATTGGCCAGCTTCAAAGACGCTGATGGCTTGAGCGGTATAACCTAAAGTTTTACCCAAATCGCTTTGGCGCAACTCCAAATTTTTACGGCGCTGGCTTACGAAATGCCCGAGGTCTTCTTGTTTCATCGTTGCTTTAGATTTTAGTCCTTTCGCTTCAAGCTGAAAAGCGCAGTTATGCGTGAAGATTTATGCCTGTTAAGTTGGGGGAAGACCTTTGGTTCCTTGCCTTTAATTTAGAGGATGCTTCTTCTTGGTGGAGAATTCTGGTATCTTCGACCTCGTTTTGGCTTGGGCTTTTGCTATAATAACTACGCCATCGCGAAGGACGATTTGCGAACCAGGTCAGGTGGGGAACCAAGCAGCCTTAAGCCTATTGCCCTTGTGCGGTGGTTTATTATTAATTTATGGAATCCGATGAATTTTATATGGCCGTGGCTTTGGAAGAAGCTCGTTTAGCGGCCCAAGAAGGCGAAGTCCCCGTTGGTGCGGTTGTTGTTTATAAAGACGCCATCATCGCGAAAGGCCATAATCATCGCGAAGCGAAGAAGGACATTTCTTCCCACGCTGAAATCGAAGCGTTAATGCGAGCCGCTCAGCATCTTGGCTCTTGGAGCCTTCAAGGCTGCACTCTCTACGTAACCTTAGAACCCTGCCTCATGTGTTCCGGGGCAATCATGCAGAGCCGAATTCATCGTTTGGTTTTTGGAGCAAATGACGAAAAGAAGGGGGCCGTGGTGTCAAATTTCTTTGTTTTCGATAATCCACAAGCCGAGGCTCACCCGCTGATCAATAAAGGCATCCTTAAGGACGAATCCGAGGCTTTGCTCTCGACTTTCTTTGCCAGTAGACGCAAATAATGCCAAAATTATTCTTATGAAGAGAAGTTCTGCCTTCCTTGTCTTAGCGACTACTACTTTGCTTTTAAGCGGTTGCAACAAAAAGAGTTCTACCTCATGGTCGAGCTTTTCTTATGGCTCTTATTGCCAGGCCGATTCGCCTTTCTCCTTTGATGCCGGGACTGCTTTCAGCGATTTCGTGAAAAACTTCGCTGGGGCCAAGGTGACTTATTCCAAGACCAAGGACACGTCGATCGTGAGCAAAAAGGTCTATTACACTTATGGCATCGACAAGATCTATCGCCCGGTTGCTAACCCGGTTGCTTCTGGCCTTTCTGCCTATTACGAAAAAGGCGATGAGACTGCGATTCAGGCCGTATTCACTGCGGCCGCCAGTGCGGATATCTACCCCAACAAACTCGTTTATTCTTACCTCAATAAGCTCGATTTGGGGGTCGCGGGGAAACTCGATTGGCATAGCAACGACGAGAAAGAAAATGATTTTACGGAAACGCGGAGCAAGAACATTACCCGTTATCAGGGGCCTAACTCCTTAATGCTTGATGGGACGGTCGCTTACGCCTTAGATTCCTACGAAGATTATGCCAAAGATGCTAATTTCGTGATTGTTAACCGTTCCAAGAGCGGTAACTATCAAATGAGCCGCGACGGTTATTGCGAACTCAAGGATAACATCAACGAAGCTTATTCCTTCAATCAGGCGGAACTTAAGGTCGCTGGAACCTCCAAAACAACGACACCCTCCTCGTACAATTACAAAATCAACACCAAGTATACCCACAGCCTTTATCAAGCCGATCTAGCCTTGGGCTTCACCAAAGGGTTTATGAGTTACTTCAGTTCGACCCTTGCTGCCGCCGGAGACTATGGCGATGCCACCGAAAGCGGTCTTCCTAACCAAGATGGCAGTTTCTTTAGCTATCAAGCGAGCAGTCTGCCCGCTAGCGAAGGCCAGGGGATTGAGATCGCCCTCCATCTTTGCAAGCAGTACACCGACGACAAAAATACGACGGCGACCACCGATGACGAAGTAATTCGTTATTTAATCGATGTGGTCTATCAAGCGAAAAATGGGTCCATTTCATCGTTCTCGTATGATGCTAAAACCACCTCTTCGATTGGAGGAGCCGCAACGAGAACCCTCAAAGAACAAAACGAAAATTATTCCTATTCCTTCGAAAGCAGCATTTCGGAGTTTTCCGGCAATAAAATTGACCTGACAAATCTTCCAATTAAGTCGACTGAAGATTTTGCATTTTAAATCCTAAAGGATTTTATTCGATGCCAACTTGCTTTCTTGTCGGTGTCTAAAAAATACCGAATAGTTTTGTCACCTTGGGGATTTTCGTTGTGGTATATTGAGGTGCTGGGAATGCCATGCTTGAACTCCGCCACATCCACAAAGATTACCTCGTTGATAAAAAGCCCTTCACCGCGTTGAAGGACCTTAACCTTTGCTTTGAAGACAAAGGTTTTATTGCGATTTTGGGTCCTTCTGGCTGCGGGAAGACCACTTTATTAAACATCATCGGTGGCCTCGATCATTACACTTCGGGGGACCTTCTCATTAACGGTCGTTCCACCAAAGGTTTCAAAGATCGCGATTGGGATACCTACCGCAACAAACGGATCGGTTTCGTTTTTCAGTCCTATAACCTGATCTCCCATTACACGATTCTCCAAAACGTCGAAATCGCGATGACCCTCAACGGCACCAAACGCAAGGAACGGGCCGCTCGGGCCAAAGAAGTCCTTGGGAAAGTGGGTTTAGGCGATGTGCTTTCTAAAAAACCAGCCCAGCTTTCGGGCGGTCAGATGCAACGGGTCGCGATCGCTCGTGCCCTCGTCAATAATCCCGATATCATTTTGGCTGATGAACCGACGGGCGCCCTCGACTCCGTGACCTCTGTTCAGGTGCTTGATCTCATCAAAGAAGTAGGCAAAGAGCGTTGCGTTATCATGGTCACTCACAACCAAGAGTTGGCCCAAAAATATGCGGATCGCATCGTCGAAATGAAAGATGGTGAAGTGGTTCACGACATCACGCGCCAGATTGCTATCGAAAAAACCGACGAAGTCGAATTTGCTGTCGCTCATTACGTCAACACTCCTGTCTATGTCCCTAAAGAAGACGCCGCCCCAATTTCTGAAAAGACCGGCGAAAAGAAAACGTCGATGTCCTTTTTAACCGCTCTTCGCTCTTCCGGACAAAACGTCCTCACGAAGAAAGGTCGGACCGCCTTGACTGCCGTCGCTTGCTCTTTTGGCATCATTGGTGTGGCCCTCGTTCTTGCTACCCGTAATGGCTTTTCCATTTATGTCGGAAACGTCGAGTCTGATGTTGCCGGTAGCGTGCCCATTACCGTCCAGCCGACCCAATACGATTATTCGACGGTCTACACCAATAACACCACCCTCTATCCCGATAACACTGATGTTCATATTTACGATGGATCTCAGCAAGCCTTTGTCGCTCATCGCAACAACTACACCCAAGACTATTTCAACTACATCGAAAAAACCTTGCCGAATTCCGGAGACAAATCCCACCAAGGTCTTAGCCAAGACATCATTTATAACCGCGATGGCCTCGATTTCCATTTCATCACGAAAGACGGAACCAAAGATACTTACATGCATGTCGACCAATACAAAAGCGCAGGCGGGCTTTCGTATGCCGTTTCAGCGGCCACCTCTTTGCCGACAACGGTCATGCATGAAATCTTTGCCGATCAAAAATACGATGTGATTTATGGCCGCAAACCCACTTCTCCGAATGACCTTGTTTTAATCATCGATAAGTACAATCAAGTAGATTTGGCGGTGCTTAAAAAGCTCGGCATTGTCGATTCGGATACGGTTTCTCATGCTGAGAAGATTGCTTTCAAAGACATTGTTTATGATGGCGACGGCGATACGAGTTATAAGGAATATAAGTGCTACAAGAACTCGGATTATTACCAGGTTAAAACCGCGACCCCAATAACGAACACAACGGAGACGTGGAAGCTAAAAGAATGGGATGGTCAGGTCGACGAGAATACGGTGACGTTAGCTCCGGGTACAACGGCCCAATATCGGCTGACCAAGGAAACGTCTACTCAAACCTTAACCCATTATTCGGCCCCGGCATCCTATGCGGATTGTTACAACAACGATGCCACTTATAATCCGATTACCTGCAAAATTGTTGGAGTTTTGCGGCCATCCACAAATAGTTATATTTCCTTAATGCCAGCCTCGGTGGGCTACCTTACTTCACTCAAAAATGAGATTTCTAACGACTATAACGCCGGGGAACTTGGTAACAAACTTGCGACCATCCAATCCTCTAACTTCTTTATTCCTCGTCGCTATAAAACCTCGGGCGATCCGACTTCTGGGGCGGCGGATAATGATGGTATTGCCATTTTAGAGAAAAACTCAGCGGCACTGTTGGCGAGTTTAAGCGCGCAGTCTTCTTTGTCCTCAACGTCTTTGCTTGGGGCCTTTACTGGTACCTATTGGTTCTTCCCCGCCTATTCGACGACCGACAAGACTTATGGCGGAACCAGTTCGTTCTCGACCTATATTACCTATTGTGAAGCCACAGGGGCCTCCTTTAATGACCTTGATCCCGCCCAGATTCCCGCGATTGGCGATTACAACGCCTGGCTCACTTTACTCCAATCTCCTGATTTCTATAACGGAACCAGCATTCGTTACCTTGTTTATTTCTCCTCTTATTCCGTTGTTACTTCCATCCTGATCTTTCCGGCCGCCCTTACCACCAAAGATAACCTTCGGAATTACCTTTCTGCTTATAACGATGGCAAAGCGGACGTCGATCAAATCAAATACGACGACGTGATGTCCACCTTTACCTCTTCTTTAGGAATCCTGATCAACGTCATTTCGGCCATCTTGATTGTCTTCGCTTCCATTTCGCTGGTCGTTTCTTCGGTGATGACCGCCATCATTACTTATGTTTCCGTCATTGAACGCACGAAAGAAATCGGCGTGCTCCGCGCCTGCGGGGCTCGTAAAATAGATGTAGGACGGCTCTTTGAAGCCGAATGTATTATCACGGGTTTTGTAGCTGGGGTGATTGGCATTGGTGTTACCTTAATTGCTTGCATCCCAATTAATGCGATTCTTGATCATCTCTACCCCAAGAACAATCTCTCGAGCATTGCTCAGCTCAATCCTTGGCACGCCTTAATCTTACTTGCTCTTTCTATTGTTCTTGCCTTCCTTAGCGGGTTCATTCCCTCACGAATCGCCGCCAAGAAAGACCCGGTGGTCTGTTTGCGGAGCGAGTAAATTAATCAATGAAATTTGAGTCATAGGAGGACCCAATCATGAAGATCAATCCCGAAGTTGCCAAAGCCTTAAAAGAAGGGCGAGCTGTCGTTGCGCTTGAAAGCACAATCATTTCTCATGGCATGCCCTATCCCCGCAACGTTCAAACCGCGATGCTGGTTGAAAAAACCGTTCGCGATAACGGCGCTGTTCCAGCGACAATCGGGATCATTGATGGCGAAATCACCATCGGTATGACGCCTGAAGAAATCGAAGTTTTCGGTAAACGCAAAGGAATCGCCAAGGTTTCAAAACGCGATCTTCCCATCATTGTGGCCAAGAAGCTTTGGGGCGCGACCACGGTCTCCGCGACCATGCTTTGCGCTCAAATGGCTGGCATTGAAATCTTCGTGACCGGCGGTATCGGCGGCGTTCACCGCGGTGCCGAAACAACTTGGGACGTTTCCCGTGATCTTCAAGAATTAGGAGACACTAACGTCACGGTGGTTTGCTCTGGCGCGAAAGCGATTTTGGATATCAAGAAAACCCTTGAATACCTCGAAACCGAAGGTGTTACCGTTCTTTCAAATGGCGCCTCCACCTTCGCGAATTTCTATAGTACTTCCTCCTCTGACCCCGTTGATGCGGTCTTCACTGATCCCGCCGAAGCCGCTGCTATAATTAAAGCAAAGCGTGACTTAAAGTTGAGTGGTGGTATTTTAATCTCGAATCCGATTCCTGCTGAGTTCGCCTTGCCCCACGATTACATCGATAAAATCGTCGATGATGCCGTGGCTGAGGCTGAGCAAAAAGGAATCAAAGGCAAGGATGTTACTCCGTTCTTGCTCAAACGCATCGTCGAATTGACGGGCGGGAAGTCGTTGGAGGCCAACATTCATCTCGTCACGAATAACGCTCGGGTTGGAGCCTTAATCGCCAAAGAATACGCTTGTCTTTGTCACAAATAAAGAAAGGAGGAGCAATGACCACTGAAGCCAAATTCAAATATGCCTTGAAGGAAATGATGCTCTCTCTCCCCCTCGAATCCATCAACGTCACCAGCCTTTGCGAGAAATGCGATTGCCATCGTCAGACCTTCTACTATCACTACCAGGACATCTACGACCTCATTGCCGCTATTTTCCTTAATGAGGACCTCGATGGTTTGGAGAAAGCCAAAACGGCTAAGGACGCCCTTTACGCGTTCCTAAATTATTGCCGCGAGAATTTTGTCTTTTTGCGTTCGACCTATAACTCTTCTGCCCACGATCTTCCCGATGATTTCATCTATGGCAAACTCATGAGTAAGTTTTTGACCATTCTTTCGACGGAGCGGAAAGCCAATGGCCTTAAGCTCGAAGAATGCCGCACCGTGGCACGCCGTTACGCTCGAATCGTATCCGATGAATTTGGTTATTGTTTCAAGGACGTGAAACTCACCCCTGAGAAATTTGCTCGCGAGATGAGCGCGTTCATTGAACAATCACTGGAAGTCTTACTTCCGGTGCTCATGTCTATGTCGAAGGGGGACAAGCATGATTGACTTTAATTTCGTGTCGCCGACCAAGATTATCTTTGGTCATGGAGCCGAAAGCAAAATCGGCGCCTTGTTAAGGGATTATGGATTTAAGAACGTGCTGTTGGTTTATGGTTCGGCCTCAATTAAACTGAATGGCCTCTATGGAAAAGTGGTGGCCTGGCTTGATGAAGCTGACATTCACCATGAAGAGATCTCGGGCGTTCGGGCCAATCCTAGCAAAGAACTTGTCACTCAGGGCGTTGCCTTGGCCTTAGCTAAGAAATGCGATGCGATTCTCGCCATCGGCGGGGGCTCAGTCATCGATACGGCCAAATCCATCGGCGTTGGTTATTACTATAAAGGAGATCCGTTTGACTTCAATCTTCATGTCGCCGTTCCTAAAAAGAGCCTACCCGTTGGTGTGATTTTGACGATTGCGAGCGCAGGTTCGGAACTTTCTAACTCCTGCGTTATTTCCGATGACACCAGCCACATTAAACAAGGTTTTAATTCGGATATCGTTCGTCCGTTATTTGCCATTGAAGATCCGGAATTAACCTATAGCGTCCCCGCCTATCAGACCGCTTGCGGTGTGAGTGACATCATGATGCACTCCTTGGAACGTTATTTCGCTCAAAGCGATGACCTTCAACTCGCCGATGAATGGGCGCTTGATCTCATCAAAAATACCATGATTGCCGGTAAACAGGCTTTAAAGGATCCTCACGATTACGAAGCTCGGGCTGCCTTAATGCTCGATTCCTCTTTGTCTCATAATGGCTTAACCGGCTTAGGCAAACCAAACCAGTTTGTCGTCCATCCTTTGGAACACGCCTTAAGCGGATATCGCAGCGATATTACCCACGGCGCAGGCGTTGCGCTTTTATATCCGGCTTGGGCGGAGTATGTTTATAAGCGGCAACCCCATAAGTTCGCTCATTTGGCAAAAGCCCTCTTTAAGATTAAGGGGACGGACGAACTCCAAGTTGCTATAATGGGTATCGATCAAATGCGAAAGTTCTTCGCATCGATCGGAATGCCAACATCCTTTAAAGAGGTTGGCCTCACCAAGAGAGATTTGCCTAACTTAGTTAATCTAGCGAGCGGTAACGGAACACGTGTGATTGGCTGTTACCCCCAATCACTAGATGCCAAGGACATCGAAGCTATTTATGCTTCCCTTGTCCGCTAAGGAGGCTTTTTTATGAAGAAAAACGACTTCGCCGCGTTCATTGTTTACGTGCTGATGTTTGCTTTGGCTGTTCTCATCGGTCTTTTAGTTATTCGCGGCGTTGTGAGCAATGCGACCAACTGGGGCATGCGGAATCCGATCCTCGTGGTCATTCTTTCTGTCCTGGTCGCCGTTCTCTTCAACGCCTTGCTCCTTGAGACCGGCCATTTGCTCGGTTACCTCGCGGGTGGATACACCATCTCGATGTGGTGCCTCCTTGGCTTCGCGTTAAAGAAGCAGCCTAATGGCAAATTCAAACCGCGTTTTTCGGGATTCGATGGTTTGACTGGCGAAACGAGAGTTGTACCGAAAGACGTTAAAAAGTCTTCGCCCTCGGCCTCAATCGTTTTTCCGTTGCTGGCGTTCTTGATTGAAATCATCGTCTGCGTTATCGTGATGGCCTTTGCCCAGCGCGATAAGAATATGGCCACCACCGGCAGCAAGATCGGCTGGCTGTATCTTTCTTCCATCATCTTCATGACTGTCGGCGGAATGATTTACCTCTATAACTATTTCCCCGCCCACCTCGATGCCGAAACCGATGGTTATCGCATGACTATTCTCACGAAGCCCATCAACCGTCAGGCCTATAACCAGATGCTGATTGCCCGCGATCGGGCAGCGAATAGCCTCCCGCCGCTTCCCTATCCCGTCTACGATGATGTGACCGATTTCACTTGGAGTCTTAATGTCTTGGCGGCCTATGACGCCGTTATGCGCGACAAGTATATTGAGGCGATTAAGATTGTTCAGCGAACCCTTGATACCGATGAACGAGTCTCGCAATCGACCAAAAACGAAGCCATGGCGATGAAGCTTTCGCTCGTTCTCCTTACCCTTAAACGCGACGATGGCAAAATCTATTACGATGAGAACGTCAATAACGACCATCGCAAATACTTAGCCACGCTTCCCGATGTTGTCGCGGCTCGTTGCTACATCTTGGTCGCGGGTGTGCTTGAAGGCAATGTCAACGAGACCAATTTCGCCGTCGACAAAGTCGATAAGCTCGTCAAGAAACTTCCGCCGGAAGCGTTACCCGCTGAGACCAAGCTTCTTAATCTTTCCATGACCCGTGTTAAAACGCTTCATCCGGATTGGACGCTGGATTCCATTGAGATTCTTAAATCTCCGGAAAAACCTGAGACCTCAGAACAAGCCGAGAAGCCTGAAGAACCAAAAAAGCCTGACGATCCCAATTCTTCCGCCCATTAATTCGCCTGAAAACACTGAAGCCGAGAACAACGGAACTTCAGTGTTTTTTATATGGTTTGCAAGACTAGATGCAGAACTTTAGAATTAGCCCAGCGAGGTAACCTATGAATCCAGTAGCCATCTTCTCCGACTCGACAATCGATCTTAATCCTGAGGACATAAAACGCTACGACATTCATCTCGTTCCTTTGATTGTCAACATGGAGGGGAAAGACTATTTTGACGGCGTAACCATTACCCCAGATCAGATTTATGCCTCCGTGGAAAAGACGGGGGATTTACCGGCGACTGCAGCGGTGGGACCAGAACGTCTCAAAGAAGCTTATGAGCCTTTCATTAAGAAAGGATTCGATATTGTTTTCGTTGGTATCGGTGCTGCGTTATCCGGAACCGTTCAGGCCTCCAATATTGCGGCTTCAGAGTTCCCTGAAGGCCGTGTCTATAGCGTGGATAGCCAAAACCTTTCTAGCGCCTCAGGCATCTTAGCCATCAAAGCTTGCGAGCTTCGCGACCAGGGCAAATCCGCCGCGGAAATCGCTAAGAGCATCGCCGAAATGTCGAACCGGGTCTCCGCTCAATTCGGAGTCGAGCGCCTCGATTACCTTAATAAAGGAGGCCGTTGCTCGGGCTTGGCCTTAATGATGGGGACATTGCTCCATATCCACCCCGTTCTCAAAGTAATTAATGGCAAACTTATTGTCTACAAAAAGCCGCGGGGTCGGAGCGAGGCTTTTTATGACGAAATGTTGGAGATCATCAAAGCCGATATGCCTAATGTCGATCAAGATATCGTCATGGTGACTCATGCGGGCATCGGCCAAGAGGCGATCGATTATATCGTGAGTCGTTTAGGCAAAATCGTGAAACCGAAATGCATCCATGTTACTCGGGCGGGAGCGGTTATCTCCTCCCACTGCGGTTATGGGACCATCGGCATTCTCTATCTCAAGACCAAATAAGCAAAAAGAAAGACCCCGGGGTGGCGTTATGCCGCTTCTCGGGGTCTTTTTCGTTTTCGGTTTACTTGCCGCCGATGGCCATCGCCTTGATATAGGCGTCCGCGCACGTGAGAGCGGAATCCTTGAGTTCGACTTGGTTATCGAAACCCTTGAGATCCGCGAACATCTTGAGCAGGTTGCCGCTTAAGGTGATGAGATTGAGCGGCTCTGCGATTTTGCCATCCCGGATCATGAAGCCTTGGGCTTGGCAAGAGAAGTCGCCGCTTTGCTCGTTCATGCCCGTGCCTAAACCGGCGATTTCGGTGATATAAACGCCTTCTTTAATCGGGGCGATGAGTTCGTAGAAACTCGCTTTGCCGGGCTTAACGAAGATGTTGGAGAATCCTACGCCGATCTTAGCGCCTTCCCAGGCGCCGTTGCCGGTGGATTGCACGCCATCTTTCTTCGCGGTTTCCCGGTTGTAGAAGTAAGTCTGGAGAACGCCCTTCTTGATGATGGCTTTGTTGTAGGTAGCGACGCCTTCATCGTCAAAATAGCTGAAGAAGACGTTCTTCGTGAGCGGTTTTTCTTCGATCGTCAGTTTGCTGGAGGCAATCTTCTGCCCGAGTTTACCGATGAGGAAGGAAGACTTCCGCTGAACTTCATCGCTGCTGGCTGATTGGAGATAATACTCGACGAGGGAAGCAACGATGTCGCTATGTAGAACGGCCGGGTATTGGCCCGAGGGGCATTGGGTCCCACCGAACTTGGCCAAGGCTTTCTTCGCGATTTTATCGGCGAAAGCTTTGGGGTCAAACTTATGGAGATCGCTATCCAAGAAGATTTCGAAATCAGTTTTGACTTCTTCGCCTTGCTTAGCGACTGCGCCCGCGGCGAAATAGAAGTAGTTGCTCTTTTGCTTTAGGTTTAAGCCAAAGGAGTTATAGAACTCGGAGGCAATTTCCTTCTCGGAATAATCGACTTCCTCGACTTCATTGATGCGGGGGTCGTAAGCAAAGATCGCGTCTTCGACCTGATGGAGCAGGGCGATCTTCTCCTCGACGGAGATTTGCCCAAGTTCGGGATTGAAGACGTTCTTCTTGTGATACTTCTCAGAGCCTTTAAAGATCTCAGCCCCTTGCTCTTTTTCAGAAGTGGAGGCCGTCAGGATGATCTGATCCACTAAGAAAGCGAAGGTATCTGCATTGAGCTTTTGAGTGGTGCCAAAGCCGAAGCGGCCGTTATAGATGCCGCAAGCAGTGACGCTTTGAGAATCAGCGACTTTGTAGTTGTCGATTTCTTTATGGAAGAGTTTGATCGAAAGAGAATCCGACCGGCTGATTTGGATCTGGCTTTGGGCGATTCCCTTGGATTCGGCTAGAGCAAAGAATGCTTTGAAGTTCATTCGAGTTTTCCTCCGCGACCACCAACGGTGATCTCTTTAATGCGAATCGTCGGTTGTCCGACATTAACGGGGATACTCCCCGAAATAGACCCGCACATTCCTTGACCCAGGTCGACATTATCGGCGACCCGGTCAATATTCATGAGGACTTCTTTGCCTGAACCAATCAAGGTGCAGCCCTTAACGGGTTCGCAGATTTTGCCATCGCGGATGATATAGGCTTCGGAGGCACTGAAGTTGAATTCGCCGGTGGTGGGTTCGACCGAACCGCCGCCAAAGTTGGCAACATAGATGCCCAGTTTTGTATCCTTAATAATATCTTCAGCTTTGTCTTTACCCGGGGCGATATAGGTATTGCTCATACGGGAAGTCGGTTCATAGCGATAAGACTCGCGGCGTGAGCAGCCATTCGCATCCATGTGGAGACGGCGACCATTGAACTTATCGACTAAGAAGCCAACGCAAACGCCGTCTTTGATCAGCTGATTCTTCTGAGTGACATGACCTTCCGAATCGATGTTATTCGAGCCCCATTCATTGGGCAAAGTGCCATCATCGAACGCTGAGACGATCGGGTTGGCGATCGGTTTGCCAATCGAATCGGAGAAGACGCTGAGATGTTTGGCAGTAGCGGTGGCTTCAAGCGAGTGACCGCAGGCTTCGTGGAAAATCACGCCGCCCCAACCATTGGCGATGACAACCGGAAAACGTCCCGAGGGGCATTCCTTAGCGGTCAGCATCATGATGGCTTTCTCGCCAACTTCTTTGGCTTTGGCTTTATAGTCGAAGACATGAGTAAACCAATTGAAATCCGTGAAACGTCCTGGGCCCGCAAACGAGGTTTCGATTTGCCCTTCGGCAGAGGCAGCGATGGCCACATCGACGACACGTCCCCGCTCTTCGGAGTTCTCAAAGAGTTTGGCTTCAGGACCATCGGCCGCATAAATTTCAATTTGTTTGAGGTTACTGATGAGCCCGTTCTGGACGCGAACGATCCGCGGATCCACTCCGGCGGTAATGGCGTACCACTCTTTGAGATACGCGATTTTCTCCGCGACGGGGATGTCCTTGTAATGGGTGGTTACTTTGTTGAGTTCTTTGACCCGTTGCTTGGAAATCGAGGCAACGGTGATAACCCGTTCCCCTTGATAAGCTCCGGCTAATTTATCGGCTAACGCCAATAAACTTTTGGCTCTTAAATCGCTGGTATAACCATAAACGCTATGAAGACCTTTGAGAATTCGAATGCCAGCCCCAAAACTTTCAGGGCCGCCGCACGACTCGACTTTGCCATTTTCAAGCATGACAATGTCGCTGTCGTTTTGCTCCGCATAGATTTCAGCGTAATCTCCGCCCGTGGCGAGAGCTGCGTTAAGAACCTGCAGGGCCAATGATTTAGAAATCATTGTTCTGCCTCCTTTTCTAAGTGTGGTTGCATGTTATCACGAATAGGCCTTTTATTCACTTAGAGATATTGCAAGTCTAAAATAAGAACTATGGACTTCAAAGCAACGATTGGTCGCGTCAACGAGAGTTGGCGGAAATTGGCCCCGACTTTAGACAAAGCCGCCTTGAAGCATATCGGGGACAAAGAAGACAAGAATGGCATCCTCTTGGGTTGCTTTACGGCATCGTATTACAAACGATCTCACCTCATTCAAGGATCCGAAGTTCTTTACGCCTATGTCTTCAAAGCTTTTCGCCAAGATCAAGACGAAAGCGAAATTCGCTATCCAACGTGGCTTCTTTTTTCGCCTTCCAAAGAATTTGAGGCCGATCCCAATCTCTATAAGCCCATCGCCGATCAACTTCTAGCCTTGCCCCTCAGCCAGCCCAAAGAGCGCGACCTCAAAAAGCTCAGTTACGCCATCAGCGATAACTTCGCGGATGCCGCTTACTTAGAGCTTCCGCCCTCGCTTACCGGCGGCAAACTCGTGTATCTTTCGATTATCTATTGCCGGAGCAACACCATGCCTTATTTTCATTTGGGCCTCAATTTGATTCTGGCGAATCAGGCCATCAGCAAAGAGGTCCTTTATTTGCCGAGCGAATATTGGGACAAGGACTGGAACGATTTTTACCAAGGCGTGAACGTTAAGGCCAATTAGGGAGGTCTCATTATGGCAAAGCTTTTGTATCAAGGTCATTCGTCTTTCCGCTTAACGACGGCAGCGGGCAAGGTCATCTACATCGACCCTTTTGCGGGTGAAGGTTATAAACCTCTCGCCGATCTGATCGTGATCACCCACGAGCATTATGACCACAACGATGTCAGCAAGGTTCCGACTGCCCCTCGCACCATCATCATTCGCTCAGCGGACGCACTTAATGGGGGCGTGTATCGGAATTTCGATTATTGTGGTTGCCACATTCAAGCGGTTCCCGCCTATAACGAGCATCACGATCGTTCCCAGTGCGTTGGCTACCTCATCGATGTTGATGGGGCCCGCCTCTACTTTGCTGGGGACACCAGTTACACCGACTATATGCCAACCCTAGGGAAGATGGCGATCGACTATGCGATGTTACCGATCGATGGCGTCTTCAACATGGGGCCCGAAGAAGCAACCCGTTGCTCGGGAATCATCGCGCCTAAACATTTCCTGCCGATCCATCAAAAACCCGGCATGCTCTGGGACTATCACCAGTGCATGAAAGTCACCTCCCCCGTGGCGATGCTGGTGAAGCCCGGTGAAGAAATCACCTTGATCCATGGCTAGTTATTTTTACTTGTAACCCTTAAGGGTTCCGTGTATTGTATTAACCGAACTCTCTGTGCGGCATTGACCGTACGGCGAAAGGAGTAATGGACATGAAAAAGGACATCCACCCGGCGTATCACAAATGCACCGTGACCTGCGTGAGCTGCGGCGCCACGTTCGAAACTGGTTCCACCCTTGACGAAATCAAGGTTGATACCTGCTCGAATTGCCACCCGTTCTATACGGGCAAACAGCGCAACGTTGCTAACGACGGCCGTATCGACCGCTTCAACAAGAAGCTCGCCAAAGCCCAAGAAAAGAAAGCTTAAGGAATTCCTTAGCGTTCAATGCTAAAATAAGCCGCGCATAAAGCGCGGCTTTATTTTTTCGAGTAACAGGAGGCATCATTAGCCATGACTGCTCAAAAGAAGTTCTACATTACTACCCCGATTTATTATCCCAGCGCATCGCCGCACCTTGGACACGCTTATTGCACGACGATGTGCGATATCATCGCCCGCGGCAAACGGATGCGGGGGTTCGATACCTATTTTTTAACCGGCCTTGATGAGCATGGCGAGAAGATCGAAGACAATGCCCTCGCTGCGGGAGTGACTCCCCAAGCTTTTGTCGACGGGGTCGCCGTCAAATTCCTCAATCTTTGGAAACTCATGCAGATTTCCAACGATGATTTCATTCGGACCACTCAGCCTCGTCACTGGCAGACTGTCCAAAAGATCTTCAGCCGTTTTGTCGAACAGAAAGATGTCTATCTCAGTTCCTATAAGGGCTGGTATTGCGTCCACGAAGAATCGTACTGGACTGAGACTCAGGTTGGTCCGAATCACCTTTGCCCCGAATGCGGTCGTCCCGTCGTCGAGAAGGAAGAGCCGGCCTACTTTTTCCATTGCGACCATTATGTGGGGGACTTGCTCCAGTATTACGAAGCGAACCCGAAGTTCATTACTCCGGAAGGCCGCAAGAGCGAGATGATCAACAACTTCATCAAACCGGGCTTAAACGATCTTTGCGTGAGCCGGACCACTTTCGATTGGGGCATCCCCGTGAAGGAAGCTTCTGGCCACGTTGTTTACGTTTGGCTGGATGCGTTAACCAACTACATCACCGCGTTAGGCTACCTCCAATCCGATGACAGCCTCTTTGAAAAATACTGGCAGGATCCTAACTGCGAGATCGTCCACGTCATCGGCGCGGATATCACCCGTTTCCACACCATCTATTGGCCGATGTTCCTTCAGGCGTTAGGCTTACGCAAACCTAACCGCGTTTTCGTGCATGGCCTCATGATGATGAAAGACGGCAAGATGAGCAAGAGCAAAGGCAACACCGTTTACGCCGAACCCCTTGTCGAACGTTATGGCGTCGACGCGGTTCGTTACTATTTGGCGACCGAAATCATCTTCGGACAAGATGGCCGTTTCACCCCCGAAGACTTTGTCAGTCGGATCAATACGGATCTCGCCAATAACCTTGGCAACCTTCTTAATCGCACCGTCTCGATGATTGCCAAATACTATAACGGTGTCATTCCTGCCTACACGGGTGAGCTTAATCCGCTCGATCAAGGACTTCGCGATGCTGCCGAAAAAGCCATCAAAGCCTATGAAGTTCTTAGCGATGACCTTCAAGTCACTGAAGCTTACGCCGCGGTCATGGAACTCGTGAGCGCCGCCAATAAGTACATCGAACAAAGCGCGCCCTGGGCTTTAGCCAAGGACCCCAGCAAAGCCAAAGACCTTGAAAGCTGTATGGCCCACCTTGCCAGCGTGATTTACTTAGCGGGCGAACTGCTTTCGCCGATCTTGGTCACCAAGAGCGAAAAGATCTTTGATCAATTGGGGATTCCCGCGAATTTGCGCAACTACGAATCCGCCACCCATTTCGCCTCGTTAGCGGGATTACAAATCGTTAAAGGTGATCAACTCTTCCCGCGGCTTGATGAGAAAGCGGAGTGTGCCTACATTCAGGCTCTCATGGCTGCCCCTAAAGAAAAAGCAGCGGCTTAATGAACTACGGATTTCCGAAAAAAACCTTTCACGCGGCCTGCACGGATTTGACCTACGAAGGCAAAGGCGTGTGCCATGACGGCAATGACGTTGTTTTCGTCGATGGCATGTTCCCGGGCGATGAAGGCGATGTTCGGATTACTTATCGGCGGAACGGCCAACTCTTTGGCGAAGTCGCTCATTTAAACAAATCCTCGGGCGATCGGATTGAGCCCCGCTGCAAAATCTGCAGTGCCTGTGGGGGCTGCTGTTTTCAGCAATATGCTTATTCCGTTCAGCTTCTTTATAAACAAAAGAAGGTTCAGGAACAGTTCCGAAAAGTTGGCCATATGGAGGTCAGTGTGCTTCCGACCATCGGCATGGATGATCCTTATTACTACCGCAACAAGATTCAGATGCCCTTTGGCTTAGATGACCGGGGAAATCCTTATTGCGGCTTCTACAAAGAAAATAGTCATATCATCGTTCCCGTCACCGAGTGTTTCATCCAAGATAAGCGGGGCGTGCATATTCTTTCAGTGCTGAAAAGCCTGCTTAAGAGCTTCCGCATCTCCCCGTATTTTGAGGATGAACGTCGCGGGGTTCTTCGGCATGTTCTCATCCGAACCTCTTATTATCAGCCCCAGATCATGGTCGTTCTCGTCACCAGCGTGGATTCTTTCCCTTCGCGGAACAATTTCGTCCATGAGCTCGTCAAAGAATGCCCCGAGATTACGACGGTGGTTCAAAACATCAATGATCGTTCTACCAATGTCATTCTAGGGGAACGGGAACACGTGCTTTATGGCCGTGGCTTCATCGAAGACTCCTTATGCGGCGTTTCGTTTCAAATTTCCTCCAAGAGTTTCTATCAGACCAACCCCAAGATGACGGAGATTCTCTATAGCAAAGCCATGGAAGCGGCCAAACTCACCTCCACGGATGTCGTCTTTGATGCCTATTCGGGTATTGGGACGATCGGGCTTATCGCCGCCAAGTCGGTGAAAGATGTCGTCTCCGTGGAAATTATTCCTGCCGCGGTAAGAGATGCCATTAATAACGCGAAACACAATGCCATCACCAACTTCCACGAATACGCGGATGATGCCTCTTCCTTCATTAACCGGTTGGCTCAAGAAGGAAAAAAGATCGACGTCCTTTTCATGGATCCTCCACGCAAAGGCAGCGATGAACGCTTCCTCGATGCTCTTTGTCGCCTAAAACCTAGCCGTTTAGTCTATATCTCTTGCGATCCCAGCACGTTAGCAAGGGATGTGGCTTATATTCAAAAGAGCTATCGTATTGAATCCATTCAACCTGTGGATATGTTCCCTCAGTCTTTCCACGTTGAGACTGTGGTTCGACTGACACTGCGAGACGATAAGTAAATAGTCGACAATACCTTAATTATTACAATAAATATTAAGAACACGAAAAATGGGTATTTTTACCTGTTTTCGCCTCTTTAGGCGGTTTGCGAGGAAGGTGGGGGAGGGGGTAGTGTATGGGGGAATATAATGAAATATTTCGATGAAATCTACCTTTTGTCATTTTGACTTCATTTGTAAAGAAAATGGGCTGTTTTTTGATTTTGCCAGTAGATACACTAGGGCGTGGATATAAGAGGTAAAATTATCTCAAATGCCACCCAGGAGCGACGAAATCTATATCGACGAAGACGATGACGACGAGAATGAGGAGAAAGACGAACGGGACGATGCCGGGAATCTCCTCATCGTTCAAGATCGCCTTTTTAGTGGTGCGGTCGATTGGGCGCACCTTCATTCGGGCTATGTCGTTCTCGTCTCGCAAGATGTCGATGGCGTGAAACACGTCGAACTACGTAAACCCACCAAGGCCGAACGCTTCCTGATCCTCAAGAACTACATCCAGGACCATCCTAGAGCCCAGATCCGGGTCTCTTTCTTCGCCAAAAAACTCAATGTCAGCGAGCGGACCATCCAAACCGCCCTGAGATTGCTGGAGAAATATCGCATTATCGAATCGATCCCTACCTTCACCAAAACCGGCAGGCAAAGAGGGAACCGCTACAAATACGTGGCCCGGGATAAAACCACCTTCACTCCGGCGAAAGCCACTTTAGAAGCACTCTATGATCCGGCTAACCCTTATGGCTATCGTGATTGGCATTGGCAGGGGTACAAATTTGTCCCAGGGGTCTTTTCCGACCGCTATTCCTACAAGGAACAGCTCGATGCCTATCACGAACTGCAGTTCAAAAAAGTCCTGAACTACAAAAAGAAATTTGACATGATGACCGAGGGGATGAAAAAATATCCCGCATTTAGAAAGAGAATTTCTAAAAATAAGAAAACCAGATAATTAACGCAGCTTCATTTGTCAGTGTTTCGATCAAATGACCAAATAAACCCACCACATGTTTTTGTTTTTCCTGTGCAAGCGGCCCTGATGTTGTGCTCATCCAGACCCGAAAGTTTTCCAGCAGCCGAAATTGATGGGAAAGAATTTATGAAGGCCCCATTTTTCGAATATTGGAAAACCTCCCTGCTCTTTTTAATCAACAGTGGTTTTGGCGCCGGGTCTTTTGAATATCTCCAAAGAAAGGAATTGGATCTTTTGTGAATTCCCCTGCAACAATCGCTAATAGACATTATTTCAACTCCAGTTTTACGGGATGCCTCCGCTATTGATGGGAAAGTTTGTATTTTCTTTCCGTCAAGAGTGTACTGGGTAACTGAACGCAAATGAGCGGATTTTGAATAACTTTTAGAAGTCATTGAGTTCGACCAAAGAAATCCTCCTGCTGATTTTTGCTTTTCGTGCAAGCAACAAGAGATTGATAAACGAGATACGCCGGTCGCATCTGATGCCTTCTTAGCTGTTGACCAAGTATTGATAAGTTGGCCTTTCTTATCAAATTGATAGATTGGCCCCTTCATTTTCTTTGTTCTTTTTCTGTGTAGGTCTACCGGGCCTGGTTTCGGATCTCCTGAAAATCGCCATTGATAGCCAGCACACGTTTTCTTTGCCCCCTTGCAAACGTTGCTCAATGGGACGGAATGAACTCCCATCGCTTTCGCTGCAGCCGAAATGGTCGGCCATTCTTTGATGAAATCGCCAGATAAACTGTATTGCGAAATTGGTTTTTTGACATCGTTAATATACGGATCAGGTGGTTCTTCGCCCTCAAATCGAAACATTAGTCCTTTAGCACTTTTTCTTAGCCCTGCACAAGAATTGTGAATATTCTGGATCGAGATACCGAGCTTCTTAGATGCGTCGGAAAGGCTTTTCCAAGTTCCTATTTTTTTGCCGGAAAAATCATACGCTGACACAGAAACGATTTGTGGGTCGTATGGTTCGGGGGCCGGAGCGCCTTTCGCTACCCAAAGAAAGCCCTTTGCCTGATGAAGGCTACTAGCAACTGCTGCCGACAACTGGCTATTATCTACTCCAACTGATTCGGCCGCTTCTGAAATGGTTCGCCAATTGTTGATAAATTTTGCATTCCAATCGTACTGGTCCACCGAAACCACAATCAAGTCGGACAATATGTGACCTCCGCCACCTTCGGTTAGGTTATATCCAAATGAGGTGTCATAAGAACGGAAACGCTTGATAAAAAATTGCTCCGCTTCGTCCAGTTTGCTTACAGGGCACTTAAAGGCTTCGTGAGAAAAGCCGTTCCATCCATAGTGTTTGAGGGCATTTCCGAATAATCGTTGAGTCTTGTAGCCATCACCCTCTTTCCATCGCTGGTTGGGGTTTGCTTTTCTTGTTTGCCCTATGTAGAGTTTCCCATTCGTTCTGTTTTTATGGAGGTAAATCCAACCTGTTTTTCCGTTGGTGTCGGCTTGATAAACCAACAAATGGTTTTGCATAAAAAGGCCTTCTGGCGTCGAGGGCTGACTGAACGTATTGGAATAACCAGCTTTAGTTTTACCCATTTTTCCGTAAAAAATTGTACCCCGATAAAAAACAATAAGCAAAATTGTGCCCAATCCTGATAGAGTTCTGTATTTGTAGGTAACCAATCAGAAAAAGGAAGTCTCATAATTGTTCTGTTCACAAACAAGGAGAGGCTTCCCATGGCTATTCTATCACCGATCAGCGAGGCTTTTGACGTTTTCGTCGCGGATATGAAGGCGTCCTCCCGGGAGGACGCGGCGCGTTCGCTTGAGCGGGCGGACGGCGAGATCTACCTCAGAATCGACCGGAAAAGATTCCGGCTCATCAGGAAAGACGGGCGGACCGTCCTCACCACCCTTGGGGCGGTGACCTTCAGGAGAAGGTACTATTTCGACGAGATGCTCGGATCCTGCGTCCATCCCCTCGACGCCGTCCTCGGGCTCCCCAGATACTCCCGTTACAGCAACGAGCTCCGCGTCAAAGCCCTCGAGCTCGCGGTGGACCTCACCTACGAGCAGACGGGGCGGATGCTCTCCGGGGATTTCGCGTTGTCGAAGTCGACCGTCTCCTCGATCGTCAGGGACGCGAAGGTCGAGGCGGCGATGCCGAAGCCCTTCAGGTTCGGGGGGAGGATCCACGTCCAGATCGACGAGAAATTCGTCGGCGTGGCGGGCAGATCCGGCAAGCGGAGGTTCATGACGGCGACGGTCTTCACCGGCGTCGAGCCCGTGGCGTGGGGGCGGGCGAAGAGGAACCGCTTGGCGAACAGGACGGTCGTGTCGTCGTATTCGGTGGCGGGGCTGGCGGCGAGGCTGAACGCGGCCCTGAGGTCGCTTTACGGGGCGACGCCGGACACGGAAATCTGGCTGAGCGGCGACCTCGCCCTCTACATCCGTTGCTTCCCCGAGAGGATCGACTGCTGCAAAGCGACCTACGTGCCCGACAGATGGCACGTGTGCAAATTCCTCTCCGACTCCGTCGGCCGGGCCGTGAGGCCGAAGGAGGTCAGGGCCGTGCTGGACGGGCTGATCGCGGGCGGCGACCTCACCGGCCTCCAGGAAGACGCGATGAAAGTCGTCAGGATGTACCTCAGGAACAGAAGGATCTTCGACCCCTGGGGCGACGAAACGTACCTCGGGTGCAGCCAAGAGGCCCAGAACTCGCACGTCTATGCCCCGAGGTTCGGGAAATACGCGTCCAGGTTCAGGCCGGAGACCCTCGAGAAGCTCGCGGCGGCGAAGGAGGCGAGGCTGAACGGATGGAAGCTGTCCTTCCTCTCGAAGGGGAGGAAAACCGTCGACAAATCCTCGGTCGCCTCCCTCGGGAGGGAATACGAGGAGCGGATCAGGTACGACATCGACACGACGGAGATGTCCTACGCCTCGAGGAAACTCTTTGACTCGATCGAATACGGAGGCGTAATATGAGCGGGAACAGAAGGTTGTCAGATTCCTGTCAACCTACAAAATTAAAACTCTATCCCCAATCCTCGCAAAGCGATAAGTCCAAATAGTGAGTTAACCACAAATTTCATTATTTACAAAGTCTTCTAAGAAACCTTAGAAGGCTTCTTTTTTCGTCTAGTGATTCACATCTTTTATTTTGATATGGGTGAAATTCAGTACTGGCTTATGTAGGCGTCTCAAGCGGGGGACGAGTCCGGCTTAAGAGGAAACCTACGGAAGGCAATCATGCTGAGACGTATCCGTAAAAGAAACCAACGACGCTTGGTGAGTAACCACCGCCCAGGACGTGCCCGCGTGGAGTGCCGTGATTCTTGGGAAAGGAGGAATCATGAAAGAAGCGAATTTCAACTACATCACCATCAACTCGGTCGGGAAGGAACTGAACGACAAACTGGTCGCCGGCTTCGCCAAAAGCGGGCTCAAAAGCAAATCGTCGTACCTGACCCAGGTGCTGAGCCGGGGGCTGGAGGCCGAGGCCATCTGCGAGAGCGTGTCCGACCCGTCGAAGGCCGACGCCATCCTCAGCGAGGTCAAGGGGCTCCGGGGCGATCTGTCGGCCCTGTCGGCCCAACTCTTTGAGAGCGCCGCCGGAAGCGAGGCCTACAAGACGGCCCTCTGTGAGGCCTTCTGGATGCTCGTTTTCATCAGGAACGACCTGAAGATAGACATGGGCGGGTTCAAAGACGGAACATACGACGCCCTGCCGGAGCACCTGGAGAGGAAGAGGAAGGAGGCGATGGAAGCCTATGGCAACGCCAAACGTGCTGGTTAGGACGCATTACTACGAGACGGGGTCGGAAGGGCGCGGGTTCTACTCCTCGTCCGAAAGGAACGATTACCTGGACTACGTGGAGAAAGGCATCAAGGTCAACCGGGAGATCGACTACCTCGACTACGCCGGCGATGGGGAGAAATCGAGCGGCGTCTTCACCGCCAAGGGCATCATGCCCAAGGCGGAGATGAAGAAGCTAAGAAAAACCCTGCGCGAGACGAAATCCTGCATCTGGGACTGCGTGGTCTCCTTCGAGGAGGGCTACGGCAAGCGGAACGTCTACGACTGGATCCAGGCCAAGGACCTTTTGAGCAAGACCCTACCGGCCTTCTTCAGAAGCGTCGGCCTCGACCCAGACAACGTGGTCTGGTACGCCGGGCTGCACACCAACACCGACAACCGGCACATCCACCTCTCGTTCTTCGAGAAGGAGCCGAGGGTCTACGACAAGAAAGCGAAGGCTTACCGCTACCGGAAGGGGAAGCTGCCGATGGCGAAGGTTGCCGACCTCAAGATGGCCATCGAGAAATCCTATCTATCCCCCGTCGAAGGCGCGAAAAGGGTGAGGCGCCTGATGGAGGAAGGGGCGAGGAAAGCCGTCACCGGCGACATCTGCCGCGACTCGCATTCCGAAAGGGTTCTGCTGAGGAAACTGTACGAGGAGATACCGCAAAAAGGCGATCTGGGCTACGAGTCCGAGAACATGGATCCCTGCCGGGGAGACATCGACGCGCTGAGCGACCTCGTCCTCTCCAACAGCGGCCTCTCCGGCGAGTGGGAAAGGCTCCAAAAAGAGATGGAGGAGCGGGACGCGAAGACCCGGCTCATCTGCCAGGCCCAGAAGATCCCGGATCCGGAGCCGTACCTCTACGCCCCGAAGTTCAAAAGGGACCTAAAACGAAGGATGGGGAACGCCATCATCAAGGAGATCGTGAGGCGGCGGGGCGAGGAGCAAAAAAGGGCTCTGGCCCTCCGCCACCCGAAAGCCGTCCAGAAGAACCACATCGACCATGTCCTGATGCTGATCGGGCAGGCGGTCCGGTTCGAGGAGGTGGCCTCCAACGAAGCCGCCGACGCCTTTGACGAATTCGAGGCGAAGCTCGCCGAGGCCGAGCGCGAAAGGAAGCTCGAGGATGGCGAGGGCGAAATGGACTAGTAGGGGTCAAACGGCCCCGGAATTCTAGACAGGATAAAGGTTTTAACTAGAAGTTAGTTAAACCCAGTCGTCGTGCGAACGGGATACCCGTTCCACATCAAGGAGTGAAAAACACAAAAACACTATGAAAAACAAGAAGACGAAACCGGCGGCCGAGCTCGAGCTCGAGTTCACCGATACCCAAACCGGGAAGAAGACGACCAAAGTCTATCCGTTCTGCAAGGAGCTGATGTCAATGGTCATGGTCGTGCTGCTCGAGTATTACACCCCGGACGGCAAGATGAGCGACAAGGAGCGCGAGGAGCTGAGCGTGGGGGCGGTGTTCAAAGACTACCTCCGCTGGCGCAACGAGAAAGCCAAGTACCCAGACGACATCGACGAGCCTTTGATGAACCGCTTGGCGGATGCCTTCTATGGCTATTACGACCACATGATCAACAAGGAACGGAAGGAGGGCAAAAAGAGCGATGGCAAATCCAAGCACTAAGCGGAACGCCAATACGAATCCGCAAGACCTCGTCCGCTATGCCCGCCTTCTGGGGGTGCTGTCGAACATCCGCGAGTCGGGCTTTCTCACGAAGGAAGAGACGGACGCCATTAAGGCCCAGTTGATGAAGAACTACCAAGTCTCGTCCGACTGGATGGTCGGGCGCGAGTTCAAGGGAAGGAAATCCATTTCTGGAGGAAAAGGAAAATGAGCGAGAACAGAGTTGTCGTTATCAAGGGCGATCCGAACATCGCCAAGAAGAAAGCCGCCGAACAGGCTGGGCGGAAGATCCGGGTGGCGGCGTATTGCCGAGTCAGCACGATGGCCGATGAGCAGATCGACTCCTTCAAGAGCCAGGTCGCCTATTACACCAGCCTGATCAACAGCAACCCCGAATGGGAGAACGCCGGGATCTACGCCGACGAGGGCCTTTCGGGAACCCAAGCCGACAAGCGGCCCCAATTCCTGAAGATGGTGGCCGCCGCGATGAACGGCCAGATCGACATCATCCTCGTGAAGTCGCTCTCCCGGTTCGGGCGCAACACGGTGGACAACCTGAACTACATCCGGGCCTTCAAGGAGAAGAACGTCGCCATCCGCTTCGAGGAAGAGGGCATCGATACTTCGAAAGAGAGCGGGGAGATCATGATCACCATCCTCTCTTCCTGCGCCCAGCAGGAGGTCCAAAACACCTCCGAGCACGTCAAGACCGGCCTCAAGATGATCATGTCTCGGGGCCAGCTTATCGGTTACAACGGCTGCCTTGGCTACGATTACGACAAGGCGACCAAATCCATCAAGGTCAACAAGGAAGAGGCCAAGATCGTCCGCTATATCTTTAGCCGCTATCTCCAAGGAGCGGGCACAACAGTTTTGGCGCGGGAACTGACGGAGTTGGGATACAAAGGCAAGGACGGGAATCCGCGCTGGTTCGACTCGACGATCCTCGGCATCATCAAGAACGAGAAGTATAAGGGCGACATTATCCAGGGCAAGACCTTCACGGTAGACCCCATCACGAAGCGGCGGCTCCGCAACTTTGGGGAATCGGATCAGTATTGCATCCAGAACCACCACGAGGCCATCGTTAGCGAAGCCGATTGGAACAAGGCACAGGAAATCATCAAGCAGCGTTCCTATTGCCGGAGACTGCCATCCGATGGGTCCCGGATCAAACTCTCGAGAAAATACACATTCAGCACGGTCATGGAGTGTGGCTTTTGCCATGGGACGATTGTCCGGCGGAGATGGTGTGGTGGCAAGAACGGGCCCATCCCCATTTGGCAGTGCGTGAATTACAGCAAGATGGGAAAGGAACTCTGCCCTTGCTCTAAGGGCATTCCAGAATTTGTTATTCAAGGAGCTTTCGTGGACATCTATAACGCGGTTATTTCTGGCAAAGATGCGGTTATGGATGAAATTCTATCCGTCTCAGAAAGCACGATTGGCAAGAGCGATTTCGCACTTCAAAAGAAAGCCAATCAACGCTTGCTAGACGAAAACAAGGCAAAGCGAGATAAACTCGTTGGTCTTTATCTGAACCGTGCCGTTGATGAGCAAACCTACCAAAAGGAATACGGCAAACTCGAAAAGGACGAGAAAAATCTTCAGGCGGAAAAAGATAGAATGGAGTTCGCCGAAGCGCAACAATCCGAATCTAGCGACAGGCTGGAACGGTTCCGAAAATTTATCTCCGCTAACGGCAAAGGCCCTATAAAAGAATTTGATTCAGCCCTCTTTGATACCTGCATTGATAAGGTCATTATTGGTGGGAAGGACAAAGGCGGAAACGAAGATTCTTATCAGATGACTTTTATATTTAAGGCCAGTTTTGCAGGGGTTATTGCTCCGGAAAAGGGCGAAAAGGTGGCAATTGATTCCGGCAAATATGTGGTGATTGGAGAAGCCCATCACTATTGGCAACATGCAACCTTCGTTCAAAGCGGAAGACATGAGCGCCAGAAACGGATTAAGGATTTGGTGAATTTGATCGCGGTTGTAGATGCCTTAGATTCATGACCGAAGAAGGGGGCCTTGTCCATCTTGGAATCGTTTAAAAACCGGTTTCAGATACGGGCGAGGCCGCCTATAATAACAAGGTACGTATTTAGGTTACTTCCCATTGAGCCGGAAAGGGGGCTCCCTCTTTGTTAAAAAACGGTAAAGAGCCATCAATAAAGCGCGCCCGTTTTTTGAACGAACTCATTACCATTGAAGAATATTCGGCTCGTATAGAAAAATCCCCTTATTTGATGGCTTATCCGCTTACTTGCGAGCACTGCAATGACGCTATTTCTTATGTACGTGCAGGCAAAAAAGTTGCTTTCTTTCGTCACTCGCGTGGTGGCCATAACCACGCCGTTTGTCCTTTGTATCAAAGCGGTACTTCATCTCCCCAAAGAGAATGCATAAACGAGTTGCACGAGACTTTTTTGGATGAGGAAAGTATTTCTCTTAATTTTGAATTATCCTATAAGAAAAATGCATGGTCTTCATATGTGGCGCTACCCGCTTTTTCCGAAGAAAAACTCGTTGCATATTCTAGGCAACAACTTCGGGTAGAAATGGAAGCTACTGACGGCTCGAATCATACGAGCGTTTCCCGGAGGATGGGCTTGGAGCAATTTACTCCCGGGCAGATTCAAAAATATTTATTAAGCGGTTTTCCGGAACAAATTTCAGTTTTTATTCGGGTACGCGAACTCGGAACGCAAGATGAAATTGGAGGATTCGAAGAAGAAAAATCCCTTTTTTCTCCTCTTATCCGTTATGATGAGTCGATCGACCAAGCTTTGCAAACCGGGATTACCTTAAAAAGAAACAAGGGCCCTGTTTATATTGGGAAACATTACGTAGTTTTTGGAAGATTCTTTGGGGGAAGTCCTTTCAGCAAGACCGATGCCTCTTGGCGCGAAATTGAAAGAAGCAAAGGACCCAAAAACACCAAAATGTTTGATGTTGTTTTTAATGCGATAACTGATGAGACCTCAAAATTTTGTTCCGATTGTGGCTGTACTCTCCAAGATAGGTACGATCTTTCGATCCTTTGGCCACCCTTGCAAAGCGTTGGCGATTATAGAGTAATTACATATCGGTTGAAGGAAGACGGCCACGTTTCCCCCTTTCATCGATGGGTGTTTTTCGCCATCGAGAACGAAGCCGATGTTTTGGACATTACAGCCGTAAAATCCAACGAAGTAACTTTTCCGATTGTTACAAGAGGCCATGTTGCTTTTTATGCAACTGGCAAAGAAGAAACGGAATCAAACAAAGCATTCGGAGCGTTCACAAAAACAACAATCGATCAGCTTCCTAAAGGCAGGATTGGCAAGAAATATCTATTTAAAAAGGGCGTTTTGTATAGCGAGTTGACCGAACCTTTTCAGCCAAAAAGGAACCTGTCTGTCGTTGATTATCAATCTCCGCTTTTCGTTACTTGGTATCTGGCCAATAAGGAGAACTCCGTCAATGAGGATCCTGACGCCTCTTTGAAAGATGCGATTTTGTATTCGTTCACAGAGCAAGAATTTACGGCGGCCGATTGCGCGAAATATTCTGCATTGTTTAAGCAAGATCAATATGTGTTGGATTATCTGCAATTTTGTTTATCTTGTCATGCAATTAAAACTAGCGCCTTAGAAGTGCTGGAAAGGAGTTCGAGCCATGGGGATTGATGTTTCAAAATTAAACGATGAGGAACTTACCGCGTTCCTCGATTCGCTTGATGTCACTGTTTTGCGCGACTTACTCGGCGGAATGCCAGGCTTTGTTGAAAGAATTAAAGGCGGTTGGAGGGATATTAAGCGGATTCCCCTCCCGATGTTAAAGAGCTCGGCCATTTCTTATTCCCATGGTCGGAATTCGGTTGCCTTCTTTGGAATTCTGAATCAGACGTTTAACGACTGGGATAATCGTGTAGAAAAACTTAAAGAGCAATGTTCGAAAGAAGGGGTTGATAACGCCTCTGCTTATGCCGTGGCTATCCACGATTTGTTTACCCCTCAGTTCACCGAGGAGTACTTTAAATTAAAGGGCTTTGCTCCCGAATTTATCCAAGAGATCAACCAGTCGATTTCTTTAATTGCCTTAATAGGACATCTTTCGTCGAATAAGGGGAAGGCTTCGGAGACAGAAAAGAAAGTTGGCCAAAATGCTGGAAACATCGAATTAATCGACCAAAAAGCATCCGAAAATCTAAAAACAATCGAAGGTCTAAAGAAAACCAACGAAGACTTGTCCAGCAAAATTGAAGCGGTTGGTCGTGAGAATGCCAAACTAACCGAAAGAATTAAGGCTCTCGAAGAAGATGATTCCGTTTCTGGGGTCTCAAAAGGGCTTCAAACGCTTGGAAAGAAAGAGGCTGGTCTCGAAGAAACAGTTAAAGGTCTTCAGCGCGCTTTTGATGATGCTCAAAAGGAATTGAACGACAGGTTTGAAAAACAAATTGTTGATCTCAAAAAAGCTCAAGAGGAGAAAAAAACAGAAACCGAAGAGACTAAATTCGTCGTCGAACTCGTCAATCCAGGGGACTACGACAAGGATGATGGAAGCGGACTTGAAGACATCGTCGGCGATGTGTCTTTTGGCCTTTTGAGTAGCGAAACAAAAGAACAAAAGCATTTTGCCCTTTATAAGTCATTCATTCTCAATGCCCTTTACGGAGACAAACTGTTGTTTGCCTCAAAAGACAAAGCCGTTCATCTAGCCAAAGTTATTTCTGGGATTCTCTCCGGGCAAGGATATTATCGGATAGGCTGCGATGGGGATGTGAAAGCGCAAGAACTTTATCAATACGTTTCAAAAAGGATCAATGATTCAGGGTTTTCAGTATTTTTGATTGATGGCTTCTTGGGATCCGGTGATTTCTCTGCCACCGCCAAAAAGCTGCGATCTCTAAGCGGGAAAGCAAAGTTCATATTTTCCATTAATGACCCGAAATCCGTTAGGTTTTTGAGCATTGACCTTCTAGAGGACTTCTTATTTTTTGATGCTTCAATTAATTACGCCGGAAGATCCGAATATACGTATATTTGCCAATTGCCACCCCGAGAGTTTGAATCTACGAACTTAGTAGGACAATGCTTGACGGATCTTGGGATGAAAAATTTGGAAGCGCCTAAAACAATCGACGATGGCTTAGGCATTATTAGATATTCTTATTTACCATTCTTCGCTTATCGTGACGGGAAGTCTGTTGGCGAACTCTTAGATTTGATTTCCGATCCAGAAACGCAGGCGAAGTTAAACGAGGTTGTTGATGAATAACATTAACGACATTTATTACGGAATGGAGAACGATTTACATCTTCATTCGGGAGATAACGAGGATCCTGCTTCTTTTCATTGTCGCCTTGTCTATTCTGGTATTGCGAATTGGATTCTTTCACTAAGCACGGACAGGGATTCCAACGAACCAGATAGCAAAAACGACTTTGTTCTTAAAACCCACGTAACCAACGTCTCGAGAGACATCCTTCTTTCTTTTATTAAAGCCGACCCTGCCTTAATGCCATATTTCTCCGTGGATAAGGTTATAGATTTTATTAATTTTGTTGAAGACTCCTATGTTTCTTTAGGCTATTTTGAGGATGATGATTATCGTTTTAAGGCAGCCGAATATAAAACGCTTATCCGACTAATCGGATCGGATTTGGTACTGCACGTCGATTATCCTTGCCGATTTCACGGGATGACTGGGCTTGGGCTTTATCGCGTTGCTAAGGAAGAGGATTCAAAAGGCGCGTCCATCGATGATTATTTGTGCATTTCTCAAACAGCGTTGGGGACATTTAAATCACTAGCTGATTCTTTAAAATATCAGCCTTTTGTTTCTGAAGCTGTCAAAGGGAGGGTCGAATTCTATCATCCAGTTAAGAAACGGTGGCTTCCGTTTAGTGAGGAAGATTCCCGCCTTTTTGATTACCTCATTTTGCGTTTTGACAATATGGCCTATTCGTTTTTGAAAAAGATGGGGAACAATGTGTATATTTCGCCTCTTCCCGTTATTTATAATCCAATTTCAAAAGACTCCTTCCATCAAAGAGAAATTTGGCGAATTATCTTAGGCTATTGTGCCTTTCTAGGCTACAATTTCGAAGCGGTTTACCACATTGATAAAGCCACAAATCTTTGCTTCCTCAATTTCGAAGGCTTTATTCTTCCGGGGAAAGAGAACGCCTTTCTCCATTGCCTTTATTGGCCCCAAAGAGATTGTCTAGATGTCTTCCAATCGATTACGAGGCCGATCTTTGTTCCTACAATAAAATACGTTTTGTCTTTATTCGATGTGACTCTAAAAGAGGGCTAACCAATGAACGATTTTGGAATTAAGAAGACGCAGGAGTTGATGCAAGAGAGGCTTAGCGATTACATCAAAAGCCAATATTTTGGCGATAACGCCCTCCTTTTAGGAACCGCCAACGACTTGCTAAAGCAAGAAGGCGGAATCTACCAAAAACCGTTCATTGAATCCACGCCATCTTACGAAAAAATTGATTCAGGAATTGAAAAAAGCGACATCACCCCAGAGGCAAAAGCCTTCTTTGAAAAACTAATTGAAAACAAACTGGGCGTTTTCAGGACCCCCTTCCGTCATCAGGTTGAATCTCTTGTTGGCTTTGAAAAAAATCAAAATCTATTTGTCGCCACGGGAACAGGATCAGGCAAAACAGAATGCTTTATGTGGCCGATTATCGACAAACTGTTTACTGAGGCAAAGGATCGGCCAAATTCTTGGGAAAAACGAGGAATAAGGACTCTCATCATTTACCCGATGAACGCCCTTGTTTCTGACCAAATAGCAAGACTTCGTTCTATCATCGGTGATCCGAATGGTAAATTCCGTGATATTTTCGTTGATTCTACCCACGGAAGACGGCCTCAATTCGGAATGTACACGGGGCGTACTCCTTATCCGGGCGACAAGATAGACAAAAAGACGAATCATTTAATTGCAGAGTCTTATCGCGAGTCATTTTTGGTTGATCCGGCTCTTAAGCCAGAAGAGCAAGCTCAAAAACAAAAAGACATCGATGGACTGATCCAAATTCATAAATACCCCTCGAAGAACATGAAGGAGTTCGTAGAGGCCTTGGAGAATGACCATCTTTCTCAATACAACAACTCCAATGATGCTGAACTGCTTCTTCGTTCAGAGATGCAAAACACTACACCCGATATTCTCATCACAAACTATTCGATGCTCGAATACATGCTTACGAGGCCTGTTGAGGCTCGCATGTTTGAGAACACGAAATCATGGCTTCAATTGGATAGCCACAATCGCTTGCTAATCGTTATTGATGAAGCGCACATGTATAGCGGAGCCAGTGGTGGGGAGGTTGCTCTCCTAATCAAACGCCTTTTCTCGAGAATTGGCGTTTCCCAAAACGAGGTTCAGTTCATCCTAACGACCGCTTCAATGCCTTTTGAAAGCGAAGAAGACAAAACGGCTGTAAAGACATTTGCTGAGGATTTAACCGGGTGTGACCGCGATTCCTTCCTCTTCCTAACGGGGCACAAAACTTCGCTTGTTCAAAATTCCAAAATACCTTTGGATGTCAAAAAACTAGCGGATTTGCCTCTTCAAACGGAAATGGCGACTGACGAAGCAATTAATTCAAACATCGCGATTTTTGCTGAAAAAATCTTTGGTGCAAAAGAAATGGGGCCGCAACCTGCGGTTTGGCTCTATAAAAATCTTCCATCCTATGAGCCTTTTATTAAGTTGTTTTCCCTATGCAAGGGGGATGCGATCTCTTACCACGATCTCCTGCATGAAGTTATCGGGCAATGCGATTCGGAAGGCGCTCGCGCGCTCGACAATCTTCTTTCTATTGCGACGTTAGCAAAAGACGAAGACGGAAACTCTTTGTTCCCTGCCCGTATTCATTCCTTTTTCAGGGGATTAAATGGCGTTTTTGCCTGTGTAAATCCAAATTGTAGCCACGGGCATAGTGGGGATCATATCCATCTAGGTGAACTCTTTACTGAGCCTGATAATAGATGCCCATACTGCAACTCAAAGGTTTACGAGTTGGTCAACGATCGCAGATGCGGTGCTCTTTATCTAAAGGGCTACGTTGAAGCAGACAAAATCAATGGTCGCTCGTTTTATTTCTGGGCGAAGAAGGGCTTAGATCAAGACGGGAAATTCATCGAATACCCACTCTATCTTGTTCCCGAGGGCTTCGACTACGCGAAAAAGCCCAAAAACACTCGGAAAGGTTTCCTAGATACCAAATCTGGGAAAGTTTACACGGAACCGATTGATAGTGAATCTTTGATTCCTGTTCTCATGAGCGACGAAAGAGATGATGAGCAAAACGCTATGTTTGGCGCCTGCCCTAAATGTGGCAAGGAATTCAAGATGATTTCTTTGACCGATTTTAGAGTCAAAGGAAATCTGCCTTTTTACAGCATAGTGAAAGCACAATTTGAGGCCCAGCCGATGCGGAAGACCCCAAACAAGTTCATCCCTAATGGCGGCAAGAAAGTTCTCTTGTTTTCCGATTCTCGGCAAGGCGCTGCCGTTTTGGCTCGCGATATGACGAAAGTTGCGGACATGGACTCTTTCCGAAAGACTTTGTATCTCGCGATGCAAAAGCTTTACTCAAACGGGATTCAAGAGTTCCCGATGAGCCTTTTATATGTCGCCTTCCTTCAAGTTTCCGAGGAGAACAACCTCAGGTTCTTCTACGCCCATTCTCTCGATACTTTCGAAAACGACAAGGCCGTTGTCGCTAAGAATATCAAGCGCTGGAAAGCGAACGGTCGTCCCATCGATTATTATGTGCTTTCGAGATCCGTGAACGTCCTAAGCCAAATGTACGAAGCCGATCTTCTCGAACTTTTCTGTTCACCAACGATCAATTTCCTTAAACTCGGGCTTGGGTATATCGCGCCGGTCGATGATGCTATGGACGAATGCATAGACGCCCTAAGCGACATCCATTTCGAAGAAGGTGAATTCGAAAAGATATTCTTGTCGTTTCTCTATTCAACGTTTGTCGATGCTTTCGCATTCGATAACAAAATACCTGAGCAAACACGGAGATTAGTTAAGTACAAAAAAGGCAACCGTTACGGGTTCTCGAAACTTACTTCTTATTATCGAAAGAGCGTGATGGCGAAACACCCCACCGACTACGAAAGGATTTATCAAACTATCACTGATGTTTTCTTCTCTAAGCCAGAAGGGGACGCCAATTATTTCCTGAATCTCGATAAAGTGAAGATAGTGCTCGACCCAGAAGGGAAGGGGTGGCATCGTTGCCGGACCTGCGGCGCGATTCTTCCGTTTGAATACGATGGTCATTGCCTTGCTTGCGATTCTGATGACGTCGAGACATCGGACTGCGATCGCTTTACTCAAATTGATTATTGGCGCAAACCGATTTTCTCGAAAGACCCTGTCAAATCTCTCAATACGGAAGAACACAGCGCGCAGCTCTCTTTGAAAGATCAAAAGGTTCAAACTTGGGCGAAGACCGAAGATTATGAGATGCGTTTTCAAGACGTTAATGTTGAAAAAGAAGGGGCGACGCCAATCGATATTCTATCTTGCACGACGACGATGGAAGTTGGCATTGATATCGGCTCTTTAACGGCAATTGGTCTTAGGAACGTCCCGCCACTTCGAGAAAACTATCAGCAACGAGCTGGACGAGCCGGAAGAAGGGGGACCTCAATCTCTACTGTTGTGACCTATGCTCAAGGCGGCCCACACGATTCCTATTATTTCGCTCACCCCGAAAAGATTATTAGGGGCAAACCAAGAAGGCCTTGGATTGATGTGCATAATAGTAAATTGATAGCTCGCCATTTCGACTTGATTGTTTTGACGAAGTTCTTTTTGAACAAGCATAAATCTCTTTATGATTGCACCATCGCTGAGTTTAAAGAATTATTGCCAGATCTTTTGACCTATCTGGAAGGATTTACTCCGTCAGCCCAGGATATGAAGTTCCTTTTCCTTGGCGAGTCTCTCGTTTCGCTTAAAGACGAGATGAAAAAGGCTATAAACGATTGCGTAGCTAACCTTGGCACTGAGGATGAAAAGAAAGATGTGTTCTCCGTTTTCTTTGAGCGTGGGTTTCTTCCAACGTATTCCTTCCCGTTAGACGTGGTGGACTTCACCATTTTCGATTCGGAAGGAAAGGTAATGCTTTCGCCGCAAAGAAGCCTGGACATCGCAATCAACGAATACGCGCCCGGCAGAACTATCGTTGTTGATAAAAAAACCTATAAATCAGGTGGTTTTTACTCACCAGTCCCATTTAAAAATAGCGATTATTTCTCCCCAGCGGCCGAATATTTCAAGCCGGAAAATGGCTATTTCTTTAATCTTTATATGTGCAATAACCCCCTTTGCGGATGGTTTGGAAGAGAGAAACCGAAGGATGATTTGTGCCCGTTTTGTGGGCAGCCCATCACGGAAGAAAACACCAGGAAAATGATTAAGCCCTGGGGCTTTGCTCCTGTTAACGGGAAGGACATCCCAGAAAGCGAAGCTATTTCAGATATGACTTATTCTGGGGATCCGTGCTATTCCGCCACCCCCTCTGGCGATTTGTCTTCAACAAAATACAAAAATATCAAGGTCGCGAATGCCGAAGATCAGGAAATCATTGTTCTTAACAAAGGCCATGATGACGAAGGCTTTGATGTTTGTACGAAGTGCGGCGCCGCTCAACCTCATGGTGATAAAACTTTGAGAGAAAACCTTATTGGCGCTCCTTATTTTCAAAGCGGAAGGCCAGCCCATTGCGACCACGCGAACGTTGATGAAGGCCTCTTTATCGGGACAAGTTTTCTCACCGATATGTTTTTCCTACAAATAGAGTTGGACAGCGAGAAGATTACGGACAACGATTTAATTTTAAAATCCGCCTCTCAGACTTTGGCTGAAGCCTTGAGGCTCTCTGCAAGCCGAATTCTTGATGTCGAATATAACGATATTTGCGTAGGGACGCGCCTTAGAAAATCGGGGTTAAAGAGGTTTGCCGATGTTTACTTCTACGACAGTCTCTCTAGTGGCGCGGGTTATGCGACCCAGATAAAAGATAATTTGAGCGAAATATTTGATGATGCCATCACGACGTTAAAGACTCCCGGCATTAGGGATTTGTGCAACTACTGGAATCAAAGGATTCAATATTTATTCAACAAAGAAATAGCGTTGGACTTATTGCTGTGGGCGATGGACGGGAAACTTCCGGATCCACTTTCGGAAGCGGAAATATCGGCTATTTGCACCCCGCTTTTGTCGATTTTAGGAAGCGAAACAGATAAAACGATTTCCGTCCATGATGGTGCTCTCTATGTGGATGGGAATAGGCATGGCATCGTTTCTGGAATCGCGAAGTGCGACGATGGTAATTTTAGCGATGTCGATATTGAATATTCGCTCCCCTCTGTTGTCGAAGCCCTTATTTGCTAATTCTTTGAATCGTGTTTTTGAGAAATCAATAATCGATTTCCCTCGTTTACGATTAAAAAAGGTTCCTTTCGTTGGTATACTTAATTAGGCGTTTTTTATTAATCACCGATTCTCATGGAAAAACTCAATCAAAGCCTATCTCTTTTTGGAGATGTTATTCCGCCAAATTTTTTTGGTATTCTTTCTGGGGCAAACCAAGCTAGAAATTTTGTATTGCTTTGGGATTTGGATGATTTTTTTGGCGATTCGATAAACGGGGTTGGGAGAGATGAAATAATTCAGCATGTCGATTCCTTTATTTCAAGAAATAACATGCTAGATATCGGAGAAGATACGACAACTCAAACTGGCGGAAGCGATAAAATTGCTTCTTCCACTTCGCGGATGAGGGCATCCTTGTTTGTCAAAGATTTGGTTGACCGTGGATGGCTGGAAGAAGAGCAAATCGGTTTTGCTTCATTTGAGAGACGAAGCGATAGTTTTGTCGCTGTTTTCGGCGCTCTAAAAGGACTCGTTCTCGGCCAAGATACCCAAGACGAATATTCCACTGCGCTTTTGAATATCTACCAAATAGTGAGCGTTCACAACGCGAATGCGTATGTTGAGACGATCGAAAGCATCAAAAAGAACCGAGAAGACCTGGTCGCCGAACTGAAGTCCATAGACAGCAAGATCAAGAGATTCATTAACAAAGCACTCGGCGGACCCGAGAAGGGCGACAAAGAGCTTTTGGACAACCTCGTAATTAAATACCGTTCGCAGCCATATTATCGAGCCCTAATTCATTTGAACGACAAAGAGAATCCATACAAATTCAGATTCGAAGTTTTAAAGGGATTGGAAAGGTACGAAACCGTAGATTTGGAAGACATTGTCACGGCTTTTGTAAAAGCGAAGCGGGGGGACCTTTCCGGTGACGATTACCAAAAGGCGCGCGACGAATATCGGGAGTATGTTTTGGAGATCCTTCATGATACCGAACGAACCATAGATAATCTCGGAGAGCAAGTTGACTCGATTTCTCGCAGGAACGGGAGCTATATTTCCTCGACAAAAGAAATTTTGAACTTCCGCCTCAACCACGGGAAGAACATCAACGGCCTCATTGATTCTGTCCTTCGGCAAATAAAGACCGTCGATTCGGAAGAAAGATTCGATTACTCAAAAGCTTTCGAAGTGCCGTTCTTTCACCAAATCGACACGGATTCTCTCTACCGCTCCCGCAAAGTAGCCGCAAAAGCCCCGAAACAAATAAGCGTGACCAAAACCGCAGCGGATCCCGCTCTCATCGAGGAAGCGAAGAGACTGTCCGAATACCAAAGCAAGTTTACCAGAGAGGCCGTAGAAGCCTTCGTGATCGGAGCCATGGGCGACAAGCCGTCTATTAAAGCAAGCGAGATCAAGATCGAAGGCGTTGACGATGCTCTGAGGCTTTTAATGGTCCCCGTTTACGGCAACACGGAAGATTCTGCGTATTCTGTCGCAAAGCCAAGCGGTGACAGATTCGATGGTTTTATGTTCAATATGGATGATTTCGTTATCTCTCGGAAGGAGAAACAACTATGACAAAATCAGAAGCCCGAGATCGCTTTTTTACCGAGACAAAAGGGCTAAACGAAGACCAGCTCGAGGCGATTGCCGACGCCGCCAGTGCCCTTTTGGGGTCGACGTTCATCGTTCGGGGGATCAAATCGGATGCCACGGCCTTCTACACACTAAGCAATTATTACACGGCAATCGAGGCCTATTTGGCTATGTGCGATGTCGAATTAGACAAGAGCCAAGACGTTTATTTCATCAAGACGAAAGTCGACTCAAACCGATACCATTTGTACAAACTCGACACGATTCTTCTTCTTATTTTGAGGGAGATCGATTTTGATATTTTGAAAAAGGCGAACATTTCCGAAGCCCATTCCACAACCGTTGGAGAAATCCTGTCTCGGCTTTCTAGGACCGAGATTTACCCCTCGAAAGCGATGAGCAATCTTCGCACCGATTTCACTCAGGCCATGATGCGCTTGCGTCATTACAAAATCGTTGATTTCCAACAGGCTGAAATAAAGAACGACAGCGCCATAGTTGTCATTTATCCGACGATTGCTTTGCTCGTCCAATCCGATAGCGTGGAAAACCTGGCGAAGCAGCTGAATGAATACAAAGCTACTGACGAAGTAGCGGGGGGAGAAACCGATGAAGATTCTTCAGAAGATTAGGCTGATAAACTGGCACTTCTTCGAGGATGCGACCTTTGAAGTTAAAGGTAATACGGTGATTTTTGGTGAAAACGCCTGTGGCAAAAGCACCATCATCGACGCCATCCATTACGTTCTTTCCGGTGGCGATTGCGATTTCAACAAAGCAGCGAACTCCGCGAACTCCAGCCGATCGGTCTTTTCCTACATGAAAGCAAGGGTGGGCAAAGAGACACAAGAATACGCTAGGCCCCAGACCGACATTATTACGCACATAGCCCTCCAGTTCCTCGATGGCTACAACAAACAACCCCTCGTGGTTGGCGTGGTTCTTCAAATCGCTTCCGATCAGCAACCGACCAATCGTTTTTATTCCTTCAAGGGCTCGGTTCTTTCCGATGACATTTTCTATGGCGATGAAGCGAAGACGATTATTAGAAACGGCGATAATTTCTTTAGTTTTTGTCAGGAAAAAGGCATTGATATTCAGAGTCTGGACAACGACGGAAGAGCGAAGACGTGTGCAGACAGGATGACGGCTGTTTTGGAGGTGTCCCCAACTTATCCTCCGCTTCTGGAAAAAGCCATCTCCTTTTCGAGTCTGGGCGGGATTGATGATTTTGCCCGTAAGTTTTTATTTAAGGAAGACGCCCTCCCGATTGAAAGCCTAGTCAAACCGGCAATGGATTATCAACGTATCAAGGAGCAATTGGAAGCGGAGCAGAAGAAAGTCGATGCATTGAATTTGGTTGCCCAACTTGCCCCTAAATATCGCGACGCGGTTAAAGGACAGCTTGTTTACGCCCTCGTTTCGGCCAAAGAGGAAGTATCGATTCAGTCAGATGCTTGCGCCGCAAAGAAAGCCGAACTCGAGAAGCAAAAGCTTGTTCTTGCCGATGATAAAAAGCAAAAAGACTCACTCGACGAACAGCAGCGGATACTCGAGCAACGCGAAAAAGAACTGTCAAACAACAATCCGGCGTTTGACAAATATAAGGCTGCGGAAAACGCCGAGGCATACTCAAAAGAAGCTTTGGGCAGGGCAAACGCCTCTCTAAGCGATTTGACCACTCTTGCTGACTCCGAAAAACGGCTAGCTGAGGAACTGGGCATTACCGAACGCTTTTCGCAGGGAATCGCTGATAAAAATTACGATGCCTTCCTTGATTCGAGCAAACGATACAGCAATGACGTTCAAACATTAAAAGATACGCTTATCAGAGAAAACGCAATTTCTGGCCAAGAGTTTGCGGCCAAGAAAGCGTTGCGGGACGGCTTGGAAACGGAGATTGCCAATCTCAAGCAAAACATCAACTGCCCTGTTCCGGTTCGCTTCCTTATCGAGGAGATAAAGGAAGAATGCCTCCGCCACGGAATTAATGAATCGGAACTGTACGTGACGCCCGTCGCCGATGTTTTGGAGGTGACGGACGAGAGTTGGCGACGCGCCCTAGAAGGGTTGCTTGGTGCCAACCGCTTTGACCTTCTTGTGCCTAATGTGGCTTACAAAGTGGCCCACAGTGTTTTTGTGAAACACCCAGAGATTAAGGACTATTTTGGCTTTGGCGTCTTGAATGAAGAGTCTCTTTTCGAGGAATGCGATAGACCGGATTCGGTTGCCCAATATTTGAAATCAAACAATAAATGGGCTTTGAATTACGCGAAGAAGATTCTTGGTGACATCAAGCCGTCCGATTCGGCACCCAATCCGGCATCAAAAGACAAGGTGGTTACGAAAGAGGGCCTCTTCTTTGACGGGTATGCCATTCGGCGTTTGGTTGAGGACGATATGGCGAGACCGTATTTGGGGCAAGCGTCAAAGCGCTTGGCTTTGGAAATTGCCCAGAAGAAGTATGACGAGGTGTCGAAAGAGGTTACGGCATTAGAAAAAACGATCAAAGCGAAAGAGGCGACAATCGCAAAAATTAAAGACGAGTCCAGAGCGGCCACAATCTCACACTGGGACAACGTTTTCTTCCAGATTGAGCAGGCCGAGGCCAACTACAATTCTGCTCAGAAGCAACTGGAGATTTTAAAGAACGATCAGTCGTTACTCGCTGCTCAAGAAGCGCTTGCTGCCCTGAAAACAGACAAAGAGGCCTATCTAAAGTCTCGTAAAGAGCACGAAGAAAAGAAGACAAGAGATGACAAGAAACAGGGCGAACTCGAAGATGGGCTAAAGCACTTGAACGAGGCCCTCACCCAAGCGTCTGGCGAGTTGGAAGAGCTTGAAAAAACGCTTCCTGAAGCCATCAAGACACTTGATTTAGAGACGTTCAAAGAGGGCCAAAAGGGAGTGCGACTTCTTGGACTCGCTAAGGAAGAGAGCTCTGTTTTGCACAGCCAAGAGATCGAACTTCAGGGGAAATTGACAAAACTCTTTGGCGAATTCAACAGCCAATTTGGTGGAGACATCGCCCCAACCATCGATAGTTTGGATGATTACCTCGCTATTTATAACAAGGCAGCCACGATTGATGTCGTAAGCCTGAAACCCCAAGTCGAAGAAGCCCACCAAAACATGGAGAGGGTATTCAAAGAAAACTTTGCTGACCAACTAATCGATAAGATCAAAAGGACGAGAGACACGGCTGACAGGTTGAACTCCGTTTTGAAGAAATATCAATTCGGAACAGAAAAAGGGACGTTCCAGTTGGTGATTAAGACAACGGAAAATCCAGACTATAAGTCAGTTTCCGAAATTTTGGATGCCATGACAAAGAAGATTTACGGGAACGCCGGCGTCTACGACACTCTCGACGATGCTGAAAAACAGGCCTTCGATAAAATATTCGCCGTCCTTCTCGACAACCGGAGTGGCGTCGATAATTCAAAACTGATTGCCGGCTATTGCGATTATCGTAACTACATGAGTTACGACATCAAAGAAACCAGGCAAGACGGATCCGTGAGCTCGTACAAACACAATCAGAACGCTTTCTCTGGCGGCGAGACTCAAACGCCTTTCTACGTCATGGTTGCTGCCGCTTTTGGGTCGGGATTCCTTGGCCGTTTTGCTCAAAAGTCATCACCTTGCGGCTTGGTTATTTTGGATGAGGCCTTCAACACGATGGACGAGGACCGGATCAAGGCCACAATCGAATTCTATAAGCAGCTTGATATCCAACTGATAATCTGCGTTCCGACTGACCGTTCCGCCTTGCTTACTGGCAAAGTCGATACCTCTATTGCGCTAGTTCGAAAAGGCAACCAAGTGGCTTGGTATACCACGTATCATGAGTAAAGCTCTTGAAGCCCAGGATATTGTTCGCTGGCTCCTAGACAAATATGATCGGAGCCTTTCTTCGGTCGGCCAGAATAAGGTGAATCAAAGTTTTGTCTTTAAAATTGACGGGGATTCTTTCCCGTCTTACTTACACCCCAACAGTCCTTCCGACACCGATCACGCTTTGAAGGTGTTTGATATTTTGAAAGGATCGGGTTTTGTCGATGTAAGCAAAAACTTTTCCGAGTATTATGACAAAATAAGTCTTAAGACCGATGCTTTGTCTATTGCTTCCGCTCGCCACTTCCTTGGGCTGAAAGACCCGGAAGAAACAGCAAGGCATTACCATGCCATTTTTCTTTCTATGGCTTCCGATTCCGATCCAACGGTCGCTCGATTTGCCAACAAGATGAGCGAGTTGACTGCGGACCACAGGCATTTAGAAACGGCCATCTCGTATTTCCAAGACGAAGATGTTCTTAATGAGTTGGTTCGGTGTGTTAGGGCGATTGATTCTTTGGACGGTGAGATCCGTGAGAGAAACTTCAGCATAGCTAATCTCGGGGATAGCAAACGCTTTGCGTTTCTCCAAACGAAGATCGACCGCATTTTTCGCGAATTTTCCGGGCAAGAATTTCCGGATCAAGATAAACCTTCAAGGATTCTTGGAGTTGTGCCGAATCCCACTTTTGCCATGGTTAAAAACGGGCTTGTTTTTCGTCTCGATGGGCAGACGTTTGATTTATCTTTGATCGATTCACCATTCTCTTTATTTGACACGATGATTTCAAAATTAGAAGTGGTGGGGCTTAAAGCCAAACGGGTTATCACGGTCGAGAACGAGACCACGTTTTTTGATTTTAACGATCCTGAGGCTGTCATTGTCTATCTCGCCGGTTTCCATAACCGCATCCGAAGGGACCTTCTCAAAAAGATCTATGCTTTTTGCCCGAACGCCGAATATCTCCATTGGAGCGACATTGATTCTGGCGGATTTTATATTACCAACCACCTCAGAAAAGATACCGGCATTCCTTTCAAGCCATTCCGAATGGGCATAGATGAATTAGTTAAATTTTCAGCCTTGTGCAAGCCGCTGACCAAAAATGACATTAAAAGGTTGAAAGATCAGCTGTCAGAAACCGAAATGTCCGATTTCAAAAAAACAATTGCCTTCATGTTGGAAAACAATTGCAAACTAGAGCAAGAAGCATTCTCTGCTTTGTAGTGTTTTTGCTTACCTTGCCGAGCCGTCTTTAATAACGAACTTCTGTTCAAAATAAAGGCAAGGAACATATACAAACATAAGTGCAGTTAAATTTTACGATTTCGATGCATTTTTCATCGAAAAGGCCTGATTTTTAACCGCTTTGAGATGTTCAAACATAAGCGACATTATCTTTTTGACTTATCCAAACGTTGGTAACCACACATGTTGAGACTGTATGCGAATTGTCGTTAAGAAACGCAGATAAACACTAATGTTTTAGAAGAATATTAAGAAATCGAGAAACCCGATTTTACCCCATTTTTGACCATTTTCGGGGAGCCCCAAAAACCATCTAGAGTGCGGGGACATATGAAAAGCATCGATGGACAGCCACTTTTTTCAAAACGGTCATTTTCGGCCGAAAAGAGCGATTTTCAAAACTCTTGCCGGGAGACATGTCTACCGAATTCCTAATTCTTTTTTACCAACCCCATCGTTCGACGGGGAAGCGGCCCGATTTACTTTTTTCCGCCGAAGAGTCTTTTCAACTTGGAGACATAAGGGTGAAGGCGCCTTTCGCCTTCGATCCAGGAGTACATCTCAGGGTGGTCAAGGCTGATGCGGGCGAAAAGCTTCTCCGGGAAGCGGTAGGTGTCGCTGAAGAAATCGATGCCGTTCTCCACCGGATTGGCCATTTTCTTTTTGTATTTCTCGAGGTCTTGGAGTATTTCGTCGGAGTCCTCCGTGTAAATGACCGAGCCGTCTGGCCCCACATTGTTGAGGTAAATCGTTCCGAGGGTCTTCCCATTCTCGTCATCGACCCAAACCTCGTCCGGGCTCTCCCCCGGGCGCAGGCGCCAGCCGAGATCGGCGGCCACTTTCGCGAAATAGTCTTTGCTGAGATACCCGTCTACGATGAACTCGGCGTCTTTCATTGCTTTTTCCTCCCGCCCCAACGGCAACGACTTTTAGGCTTACTTCATGCGCTATTTCAGCAATAAAAACGTATTAAAACGAGGCAAAGCAATTTGTAGAACTCCATAGGCCGGAGCAACCAAAATTCCCTTTTTGATGAGCTGGTCACGATACACTCCCAAATATTTGGCGTCGTGTCCCGTTTTTTTGCTGAGTTCTGAAATTCGGACGGGTTCGTCTGTTTTAAAGGCAAGAAGGATCTCGATTTCTTTGGGCGTAAGTTCGGCAAACACCTTTTCATAAACGTAGTTCCCCAAGTAGCGGTCATATTCTCTCAACACTTCAGCATCGATGACTTTTTTGTCTTTTTCAAACAGCAGATATCCCAAGACCTGATAGGCATAAGCGTAACCGTTGGTTAGTTTGGCGAAAGTAGCGGCAGTCTCGCTGTCGACGTTCAGGTATTTTTCGTAGTTATAGCGAATTTCGACCAGCGACAACGGACCCATTTGGATTTTTGGCGCCCGATAAAGGAAGGTTAGGGATTTGTTTTCCTGAAGCTTTGAGACGTTTTCGTAAAGCCCCGTCATCAGCAAGCGCATGGGATAGCCTTGGCGGAGCAAAGACGCATAGCCCTCGATAAAAAGCTTTGTCGCTTCGCTGTTATCGACTTCATCGAATGTAATCAGCACCTTGATGCCCTTCTTTTGGAGATAGGAAAGCATTTTCTTCAAAAGGGTCATGACGTTGGAGACGGGTTCTTTTCCCTTGATGGAAAAACCGATCCCTTGGAAAGAAAAGCTGAATTCGCCTTGCAGGAATAGGTGTTTGACGTTTGCTGATTCGTAGATTTCGGCCGCTACGTTCTCGAGAATGTTTTCTTTGGGGCCAGCATCGGCCACGATCCAGTTTTTATCCGACTTCAGGCGATTGCTGATGGACGAGAGCATTGCCGTTTTGCCGCTTCCTCTGACTCCGGTAAGGAGATAGATGTAATTCGACGATTCTTCTTGCGAAAATTCAGCGATGATTTTTTCATTGTCATCGATTCTCGCGATATAGTTCTTGGGCTCAATTCCGAAAGTTAGTGAAAAAGGATTTGTCATGATTTGCTCCTGAACAAATTTTAGAACTTTTTAGAACCTTTTCAATCCTTTAGAACTTTTTAGAACTTAAATTTTCTTTTAGAACTGGCTCTTCCCATCATTGGCCCCGTTCGCTATTGCCAGTGATGCGGTAGGGGAAATGTCCACCTCAATAGCCTCTAGGTCAGGGGCATACTTACATCTCGTAGCCTCTTCACATGTTGAGACTGTATGCGAATTGTCGTTAAGAAGTGTCTATAAACACTAGCAAATAAGACAATTATTAAGAAAGCGGACAACCGTATTTTGCCTATTTTTGGCCTTTTTGGCAAAGCCTAAAAAGGGATATAGAGTTCGGGAACATATGAAAAGCACCGATGGAACGGGCGTTCTCGAAAGGAGGTCGAAAATCGCCGAAAAAGGCGTTTTTTGGCTTTTTTGCCTGTAGACACACCGTGGATGCGCCGCCGATATTTATCTCTTTTTAAGTATCAAAATCCGCAAACGTTTAGGAATGCAATCCGCAAACATTAAACTTTTCAATCGTCAAACGTTTGAAAGTTTATATACAATCTCAATGGTTTTTTGGTCCTAGATACTGCGTTATCGACGACTTTTGCTTTTGCTATAGACCTAGTAACGAAACCGGGTATGTGTAGGCCATCCCGTTGATCGGCGTGATCTTTTCCGCGGTGTCGATGACGAGCCCCGGCAGGATAGGCTGGTTGTATTTCTCCAGCACGTTCCAGTTCTTGGTTGGTTTGGAGGGGTTGGGCGACTTCTTGATCTCCATCGGGAAGATCTCCCCGCGGTCGACGTAGAGGAGATCGACTTCCTTCTGGTCGATGTCGCGGTAGTAGAAGAGATGGTCCTCTGTCTTGATGCCGTGGTTACGGAGGTTCTTGACGATCTCGGCGATGGCGTAGGTCTCGAAGAAGGCCCCGGACATCGCCCCGGACTCGATCATCTTTCCGTTAGGCCAGCCGCAGAGGTCGGCGACCAATCCGGTGTCGAGGAAATAGAACTTGGGCGCCTTGACGATGCGCTTGCTGATCTTGGGGAGGTAGGGCTCTAATAGGAGCGCCATGCCGGAACTCACGAGCAAAGAGATCCAGCTCTTCGCGGTGTTGGCGTCGATGCCGATGAGGCTGCCAATGTCGGAATAGACAATCTGTTGGGCAGTACGGAAGGCCATGATCCTCATGAAGTCCCGAAAGCGGATCTCGTTCTCCGGCTTCAGGACGCTCTGGATGTCCTTCTGGATGTAGGAATCGATGTAGGAGGGGTAGTAGACGGAGCGGTCGCTGTTGCCGGCGATGACATCGGGCATGAAGCCGCGCCAAACATCGTCGAAGATCTCGCTCCTCGTCCGCTTCGGGGCCTGGGCATCCGCCTCTCGCTTGAGAAGCTCCTTGATGTCCGTGGTGAAAGGCTTTTCCTTAAGCGAGGCGACCTCGCTTTGGTCGAGGTAGGTCATCTCGAGCATGGCCGAGCGACCGGCGAGGGATTCACTGACCGCTTTGACGAGTTCGAAGCGGGAGGACCCCGTAAGGACGTACATCAGCTCCTGTTTTTTTCCCTCTTCCCGCCAAAGTTTGCGCTGGGAATCGATCTTTTTCTTGATTTCGGAAAGGAGGGGCGTGGCCTTTTGGACCTCATCGATAATGAGGGGCCAGCCATAGGTGTCGAGGAACAGGGCGGGGTTCTGATTGGCCAATGCGCGGTCGGCCAAACCATCCAGGTTCACCTCTTTGAAGCGGTTGCCGAAAAGGACGTCGGCGGTGGTCGACTTACCGACTTGGCGCGGCCCGTACAGGGTGATGCACGGGAAAGAGCCGGCGTTTTTCAGGATGAAGTCTTCGATAGCCCTGTGGATGTAGATCATATTGACCTCCGATTAAAATGGAATTGTATTCCGTTTTCATCGTTATTATAGCATTCTAATCGATTTTTGCAGTCATTTATCAATTTTAATAATCAAAAAAACTTTTGAGTAGATGCTATAGGGGAAATATCCACCTTCATAGCCTCTAGGTCAGGGGCATACATCCGTTTCGTAGCCTCTACACATATTGAGACGGTGGCCAGCCTCAAAATTCGATAAATATTCGATGGTATTTGGCCTTTTGACAGTTCTGCTGCTTGCTTCGCTTATCCCAGCCCTCTTGATAGGTTGAGACTATGGCTGACAGCAGACTTTGAGGGAACTTTAAGTAGACCTTGTCATCTTAATTTGAACTTTGTTAGATGGCATCGGAAAAATATATATGTGAAACAAATGTTTTAAAAATGTTTCACATAGCTTGTTTGTGATATAATATGTGAAACAAAAGCATTGGAAATGTTTCACATAGGAGGAGTTTGAATATGGATAATCTGGCGGCTCTGCTTCAAGAAAGAAGCCAAATCAACGATCGTCTGTCGAAACTGCTTTACGGTTCCACCGAAATCCGGGAGAGCGATGGTAAGAAATATCTTTATGTTCATTACAGGGATGGTGGCGTTTTGATGAGCAAGTATGCTGGCGAATACTCCCAGGAACTCGCTAACCTCATCATCGCCAATAGCGCCCTCGCCCGCGATTACAAAAAGCGTCTTCGGGATATCCAAAAAGCGCTTGATGAGGCCGGCTATGTTGAGGGCTCCATCGACCCCAAAGTCGGAGTCAACATCGACTTGGCAAGACGAAACCTCGTGGATTCGATTTACAAGCAAAGCGTTCTCGAAGGCGTCGCCACGACCTATTCCGACACCGAGACGCTGGTCAATGGTGGCAAGGTGAAGGACATGACCTCCGAGGACGTAAGCAAGGTGGTCAACCTCAAGCACGCCTGGGAGTTCATCCTGACCGACGGGGTCATCCAATACCCATCAAACTACGCGATTCTCTGCCAGATCAACGCGGTTGTTCAGGAGGGCTTTTCCTACACCGCCGGCAAAATCCGGAATGTTCCCGTCACCATCGGCGGCTGCTCTTATATCCCGCCCGTGCCTCTTGAGGACCAGGTCAAGGAAGAACTTGGGTCCATTATGGCTGGTCGGGACGTTGTGGAGACCTCAATCGAAGCGCTTCTCTATGTGATGAAACGGCAGATTTTCCTCGACGGCAATAAGCGGACCGCCGTGATTTTCGCCAACCATCACTTGATTCAAAGCGGCAAAGGACTGATCGTCATTCCGGCCGAGTCGGTGCCTGAATTCAAGAAGCTTTTGGTCCATTTTTATGAGACGGACGAAAAAGCCGACATCATCGCCTTCCTCAAAGAAAAATGTCTGACCATGCTTTGATTCCGATCCCTGGTCATTTCTTGCTTTCGCCAACCTCCATCAAAAGTTATAAAGAGTTATAAAAATTTCCCAACGGAAAATGGGAGAAAACGAACTTAGTAACTTACTTAGTAACAAACATAGTAAGTTTTAAGAAAAACAACGATCTTTACTGGCTTTTACTTAGTAACTTTAAAACGTCCACGCCTTCTTTTAACGGGAGCATGGTAAGTCGCGTCGGGATGATAGGATAAACGATAGGATAAATGATAGTTTAAAAGGACAAAAAGGGTGGTAACGCGCTTTGAAAGGCTTGAAACCACCTTGCCTTGATATGTCCCCTTCACAGTCTCAACGTACCCGGGGAAACATCCTTTCCTTCCTGTCGGGAAAACTGCTAAATCGAAAACGCCTATTTTCGGCCAAAAAGCGCGAAAAACGAGGGCCCGCCATATGTCCCCACACAATGGCCGACATATCCCCCCGTCCAGCCTCTAGGTATGAGGCACAGTTACCCCGACTGCACTCTACACACGTTGAGACAGTGGTTGCACTGACGTTAAAAAGCGCCGATAAACATTAATAAAATATGATAGTTAAGTTTTAAAACCCCATTTTTGGCCTGTTGTTGGCATTTCGGGGAGGGGGTCAAAAACGACTAGTATGGGTAGACATATGGAATCAATCAATGGTTTTTTACGTCTAGTGTTGTTTTCTTTTAGCCTTCATGATTGGACGGCCCAGCCACAACAGGATTGTGTTTTTAAACCCACTCTTTTGATTTTCTTGCCTCCACGTTAAAATGAAAATTACGATGAAAAGCAAAAGTTCTGGGGGATTCTTTTATCGGTTTTTCCATAAGCCCCTTTTAATGCCTCGTCTTGTCCATTCTCACAAAATCACCCCGGAAGAAAACGACAAAGTCATTTCTTCTTTGACGATTACCAAAGCCAACCACGCTGCTTTTTTAGGCTGGTTTTTGATGCTTTTGAGCTTAGCCTACATGGCCATGTTTTATGGCTTGAAAATGGAACCAGATGACCGGTTTTTTAGCGTCATTGCGATGTTTTTACTCTTTTCGTCTTCCTTTCTTTATTCTGCGCTCACGACGGTAGCTTTTTTCTTGAAGAAAGAAAACCCGCTTGGTTCGAGAATCGCCCTTGATGCCTATTGGCTTTGCCTAATGGCGGTTATGGGGCTTTATTTCTACGCCGCCAGTCTCAATCCCAATGGACAAAATACTTTTTGCCCCAGCTTTCTTTATCTGCTGATATTTGCCTTCATCGCCTCCCCTTATCTTTTAGATTCACTTGTCCCGATGGTGGGCGGGTTGGTCGTGGTTCTCGTCATTTCGGGTCTTGGCGGGACTGGGGTCGTGACCTTGCTTCAATATGGTTTTATCGGCGCGATTTTCCTTTCGGCGATGGTTTATTTGGCTTCGTTCAATTATTTGAGCCAGATTAAAACGATTCGGCTGAATAAAGCCAACGACGAATTGGCCTTTCTTTCGACTCACGATCCTTTGACTGGAGTCAATAATCGGCATTCGCTCCATACCTATTTGGCGGCGAATAGGCCTTTATTGCTGAGCAAAAAGAGCCAAGTCGCTTTCATTATGATGGATATCGATTGCTTCAAAAACTACAACGATCACCTTTCCCATATGGAAGGTGACGAATGCTTGAAAAAGGTCGTCAATTCGATTACCTCTGCCCAACTGTTTTCCAAGGATTATTTCTACCGGTTTGGTGGGGACGAATTTTTAATCGTGATCCCTAACGCCACGAAAGAAGAGGTCAAACGGATCGGAATAGGGATCGTCAAAGCGGTCTACTCTGCCAAAATGCGGTCCGCTCCGAACTCGCCATTCCCTTATGTCTCCATTAGCGCTGGCGCCTCCCTATGTTCGATGGTACCGGAAAAGAACCTCGATGATTATCTCGCCGAAGCGGATAAAGAGCTCTACCTTGCCAAAAACGGCGGACGTAACCGTTTCTATTTTCTTGGCAAGGAAATCAAATAAGCGAAGGTTCGCTTTTTATTCCCAAGGAATCACCGGTGTTCTCTTGACTTCGTTTAGAGGTCAGTTTAGAACCTTCGTATGTCTTCTATAGACTTGACTCTTCAGGGCGAAAATAGTCGTAAATTGATTGTTCTTTCTCAAATCGCGGCTCGTTTTAATGAAGCTCATATCCTCTGGGCTCTTGGGGGATCGGCTTTGCTTTATCTCAAAAAGAAAACAACGACCTTTCATGATTTGGATCTGCTCGTTAGTTTAAAGGACGCCTCAAAAGCCGTGACTATTTTGAAGACGATCTCTTCGATTGAGGCCCCTCATCCTAACCCCAAATATCCTACGCAAACCTTCGTGGAATTCCAAAAAGACGGTGTGGAGATCGACTTGATGGCAGGCTTCGCCATCCGCAAAGAAGGCATTGTCTACGATTGCTCTTTGACTCCCGAGCAAATCGTGGAATCCATGTCTCTTTATGGGACGGACATCCCTCTTCAGTCTTTAGCCTTGTGGCGCCGCTATTACCAACTTATGGACCGGCCTTTGAAAGTCGGGATGATTGATTCTGATATCGATTAGCTTTTCTTTCCTTTTCTTTCTTTGAGAAAGTCGAGATATAATACTTTTTACAAGCAGTGACGAGAACTGCTCCTATGCCGAAATCTAAAAACTATTCGCCCGAATACGTAAAAGCCATGGAGGTTTTGCTTCAGAGCGCGCCAGGCGGCATCTTTTCTTATGCCGCGGATCCGAAAGCCGATTACTTCTCTTTTATTAGCGACAACATGCTGTCGTTCCTCGGCTATACCCTCGCCGAATTCAAAAAGAAATTTAACAACTCTTTCTCCCAAATGATTTATGCCCCGGACCGTGAAAGCACACTGGACGCAATTTCCAATCAAATCGCCAACGCTTCTTTCGATAACTGCGAATATCGCATCGAAAAGAAAGATGGCAGTTTGGCTTGGGTTCACGATGAAGGCCACTTGGTCGTCGATGAGCAGGGGAAACGTTGGTTCTATGTCGTCGTCGTGGACATTACGGCCAATATCCGCAAACAAGAAGAGGAACGACGAAAATTCGAACAAGCCCTTTCTGGCCTTTTTCAAGCCTATCCCGACGCTATCGGCGTTGCCCAAGTCAACCTCAGTCAGAATCTTTGCTTAGAAATTCGTTCGCATTCTTCCCTCAGCATCGATCCGCGTGGGATTAACAGCTATGACGAATTGTTAGTGAGAATCAGCCAAGAGGCTTTGACCCCCAGCGATAAACAAAACTTGGAACAAGACTTCAACCGTTTGGTCCTTTTAGCCGCATTTAAGTCGGGGAAAGATAGCATTATCCTCGAATACTCCCGCCGAGACAGTCAAGGCGAAGAACACTTTATTCGCACGATCATCAAGATGCTGCAGAACCCGGTGTCTTCCGATGTCGAAGGCGTGATTTGCTCCAGCGATATCACTCAAGAAAGAATCATGGGTTCGCTATTTGCGATCATGACTCGCCAAGAATATGACTTCATCGCCCTCTTAAAACCGGATCAAAAGAAGATTGAAGCTATTTATCTTTCGCCGGATTGCCCGGATTATTTCCGGCAAGTCTTTCCTAAGGAACTCGTGCCAGTCGACTTTGTGAAATTGCGTCAAAACAGTATGGCAACCTGGGTCGATTCCTCTTTTGCCCCAACCTATTTTGCTGCAACCGAGCCGGCGCAAATCAAAAAAGAATTAGCTTTGCATGGCCGCTATGAAGTGGTTGTGCCTGGTCACCGAAGAGATGGAACGCCAATTTTCCGAAAGCTTCAACATTATTCGCTAGGGGATGCCAAAGATTCCGTTTTGATTTTTGATTCCGATGTCTCGGCTTTGTTTTTGGCTCAGAAAAAAGAAGCTGAGGCCGTCAAAGCGGCCGCCGAGAGGGTCCAGGATATCATGGACTCGATTAGCGCTGGCATTGGCGTTCTTTGCATGTCCGATGCCGATCACGTTTCTCTCCGTTACGCCAACCGCCGGTTGTATCAGATCTTGAATTTCCCGGAGCAAGGAAATGATCTTCAAACCATTCAGCAGGCCTCCAATCCCTTGCTTTTTGGCTATGTCCATGATGCTTGCGTCGGAGTTCACCCCGATGATGTTGCCCGCGTCCGTTCCGTTTTCCATGAAAATTTCGATGCGACGCATTTCAGCATTGCCGAGTACCGGGCTTTAGGAGGCGATGGTCAGTACCATTGGCTCAGCGAGGACCTCGTCTTCCGTGAACAAACGAGCGAAGGCCGGATTTTCTACGCCACTTATCGCGATGCCGGCGTTGAAGTTCAGATGCGGCAAGATCGTGAGGCTCAGCTTGCCAAAGAAAAGGTTTTGCGTATGGAAGCCATGGCCGCTAACGCCGCTAAAAGCGACTTCCTTTCACGGATGTCTCACGATATCCGCACCCCGCTTAACGGCATCATCGGGATGACTTATTTGGCAGAAAAAGAAGCCAATCCGCCGGTGACCGCGGATTGCCTCAGCAAAATCGATACCTCGTCCAAATTCTTGCTTGGCCTTATTAACGACGTTTTGGATATGACCCAGGCCGAAAGCAATAAAATCGTTCTTCATCCTGAACCTTACGCGATTAACGAGTATAACGATTATCTCAATGCCGTCATTGTTCCTCTGATCAATGAAAAGGGGCAGCATTTCGTGCTCAAAGAAGAAACGAATTCGTATGATTATTTGCCCTTGGCGGACAAACTAAGGACCAATCAGATCTTCTTCAATTTACTTTCGAACGCTGTCAAATATACCCCCGAAGGTGGCACGATTACCTACCACGTCCAAACCCATTATGACGAAGCGACTCAGCAGGAAGTCGTCGATCATACCATCAGCGATACTGGTATCGGGATGAGCCCTTCTTTCCTCAAGCACCTCTTTGAGCCTTTTTCGCAAGAAGGCCGCGATGATAATGCCAATAATCGTGGCAGCGGCCTCGGCCTCTCCATTGTGAAGCACTTGGTTGATCTTATGGGCGGCAGCATCGATGTTACGGCCAAAGAAGGCCAGGGTTCGACCTTTCACGTTCGCCTCTCTTTCCCAGCGGTTCACGCCACTGCCTTGCCCAAGAAAGACTCTGACAAAGTCTTGGGGGATTCCGATTTCTCGCCCTTGCAGGGCAAGCATATTCTCGTGTGCGAAGATCACCCGCTCAATCAAGAGATCGAAAAACGTCTCCTTGAAGCCAAGGGCATGATTGTGGATATGGCAATCAACGGCCGGCGTGGCTATGACGAATTCGTGCATTCCCCGGTGGGCTATTTTGATGTCATCTTAATGGATATTCGCATGCCTATCATGGATGGTTATGAGGCGACTGAAGCGATTCGGAACGCCCGCCGGCCCGATAGTGGGTCCGTCCCCATCATCGCGTTAACCGCGGATGCTTTCTCGTCCGACATCGCCAAAAGCGCCGCCGCAGGCATGAATGGCCACTTGGTCAAACCGATTAATCCCGAGGATCTCTATTCAACCTTACTGCACGTGCTTTTTCCGCGTTAATTACTTGATATAAGTCGTTAACTCGCCGGCGTAAACGGTGGTCCCCACCGTGACGATGGCTTTAAAGTCGTATTGGTCTGCCGCGGTTAGCACTTGGCCCGTGTGGATATTGATATACCAGCAATCGTGGTCGAAGAAAGAACTATGAAGCACGTGCCATTCGCTGCCTAAATCACCGGTGATTCCGATTTGAATGCTGGCTGCGCCTGAACGGATCTTGTCCCCGATAAAGGGATCAACATTCGGTTTGGTCCGCACATAATAAATGATATTGCGAGCGCCGTCTTGGTAACCCTGAATCTCCAGAGGTAAGGCGGTGGAGGGCAGGGTGAGAGCGATGCCCTTAGGATCAAATTTAGAGGCAGACGTGACTGTATTTTCGCCATTGATGCGGTCAACTTGCAAGGCGTAACTAAAGCGGGAAGTGGTATAGGTTTTGCCATTATAGGCTCCGCCTTGGGCCTGCAAATAGAAGTAGAAGGTTCCGTTATAGGTTACTTCGGGAATTCGTTGACCATTTTCGATGACGCGCGGGAAGCCCTCTAAGAGAGCGCCTTTGGTATCGACCGCCGAGATTTTTAGGGTATAGATCGTCGTGGTGAATGTCACGTTGTAATAGACCTCGTCGATCTTGTCTTGATTGGTGTCTTCCTTGGCCACGCCCATTTGAAAGCCCGAAGGAGCGACGAGCTCATAAGGCTTGCCTTCGGTGGTGATGGCTTCTTCGGGAAGAGGAAGCTGATTCGGATTCGTCTCCGTGATTTTGACGGCCACACTTAAAGGCGAATCGAGATAGCCGTTCTCTCCGCCCATGGCTTGGATATACATATAGTAGTCGCCGCTTTCCTTGAAGTTCGGGAAGCTATAGCCATTATCGATGGCCCGGGGATAGCCGCTCACGATGGTGCCATTCGCTAAGCAGGCAAATAAGCGGTAGCCGGCTTGGTGACCTGAAACGACACCTGGCGCGAGAATCTCGCCACTCGCGAACTGGAGTTGCCAACCATAGCCGATTGAAGTGACGTTGATATTCGTCGGAGCGGGTAGGTTGTTGCCACTAGGGATATCCACTTGAGGTGCGACGACTCCAGTCGCGTGAACTTCGTTGATTGTTTTGCCTTCAGATAAGGGGGATTGAGCGAGATTATTCTTGGCCTGAATCTTGATAAGATAATCGCCATTCTCCGAGAAATGCGAAATCACCCCGCCGTTGGTAATGCTGGCGGGGAAATGACCTAAAAGGGCCTCAGCTTTATAAGCATAAATCAGATAAGAAGTGGCGCCCGTGACCTCTTCGAAATTAATTTGGTAACCGTTGGTGACACCCGTAACGATCAGTCCTCCTGGGGCAGTTAAGGTTTCAGGAAGTGACAAGGTGGAAGAGCTGCTCGAGGTCGATCCATTGGAGGAGGAAGTTCCGACTGTCGAAGAAGTCTCTTGACTCGAGGCCGATGTGTTTTCCGAAGTATTCCCAGAGGAATCTTTGGAAGAATCAGGGGCCGTAGTGGTAGAAGTGGTAGGCAAAGAAGTTCCGCTAGAGATAGAAGAAGGAACTGATTCATGGCTGGATAGACTTAAGACTTCGGGATTCCCGCAAGCGGCCAAAACAAAAATCCATGATACGGCGGCACCCAGTGCTATTTTGTGATTCATAAATCCCCCAATTATGGTTAAGAAACCGTTTTCCTAATCATCACTTTATAATAAAAACTGTCAAAAATCACTATGAAATCGCCGAAAAGGGACTTATTTCGAAATTGACGAATTGGGCGTCGAGATAACATGACCCCAAAGAATTGCGGCAACGGTTAAGGGTACGCCGATTAAAAAGAGCATCCAGAATTTCCAGCCTTCACCATTGGGAATGTCACGACCCAGTTCTAAGTAAATGGCTAGCAAAGAAGACCAAGAGAGACCAATCACGGCGGCAATGGTGAGCTTCCGGGTTCCCCAAAGAGCGGAAAACGTGACCAAAATGATGCAGGACACCGGCAAAGCCCAAAGAAAGGCCATCCAATAATACGTGTCATAAAGGAACTGAATTCCGATATAGATGGTTATGGCCAAAATCCAAACGACCGAAACGGACAAGGCCGTGATGACGTTTTTATTCACCTGTTGGCCTTTAGGCTTGATGTACTGTTTCATCTCTTTGGACGATCCTTGATGGGTTAAGTAATCCAAAGTGACACCATAAAAATCGCAGAGTTGCTTTAGGGTTTCAATATCGGGGGTGGTTTCACCGTGTTCCCATTTTGAAACCGACTTATCGCTGTAGTTAAACTTCTCAGCCAGCTCTCCCTGGGTGAGATTTTTGCTCTTACGAAGCTCAATAAGGTTGTGGGCGATGGTAATTTTTAGGGGTTCCATTCCGCCCTTATAATATTCGTTAATCGATTAAAAATCAACGGCAACAACAGGCGATTCCCTTTTTACGAGAGTTGTCGAACCACTCTCGGAAAAGTTCAAATTTTATCTCGTTTCGAGGACTAGATGAAGAGATAGGAGAGGAGAGCTTTCTATACTATAGTATCCGTGACCCATTTAAAGGGTCTCTTTATATGGCAAATTCAAGAGCAGTCCAGAACACGATTTATTACCACGACGAGCAGAACGATGAGTTCAGCGGCATCAAACGCCAACCCAAGTTCATCGCTGACGATTATCGTTATATCAACAATAATATCTTTTTTAAGATCGGTCGTTTCTTTGTCTACCGAATCGTGATGACTCCGGTGGCCTTTTTGTATATGAAGTTTAAATTTCGCCACAAGATTGTTAACAAACAAATTCTGAAGCCTTATCGCCATCATGGTTATTTCATGTATGCCAATCACACCCAAGTCGCTGGTGATGCATATATTCCCAATTTGGTTAACTTCCCCAAAGACTGCTATGAAATCGTGAATTCTGATAACATGGCCCTCAAAGGCACCGAAACGTTTATGAAGATGTTGGGGGCCATGCCTATCCCTAGCACTATTCACGGCATGAACAATTTTCTACAAGCCGTGGAACGCCGCTCCATCCAACGCAACGTCATCATGATTTATCCCGAAGCCCACCTTTGGCCGTATTACACCGGCATTCGTGACTTCAAATCCGTTTCGTTCAAGTATCCGGTACGCTTTGGCGATCCTTCTTTCTGCTTCACCAATTGCTACAAGAAACGCAAAGTCGGCAAAAAGCCCCGCATCGTCACTTACGTCGACGGTCCTTTTTATCCCAACCTTGAACTCCCCGAAAACGAACGTCACCTCGATTTGAGAGATCGCATCTATAACACCATGAAAGCTCGGGCCGAGAAAGAATCGACCTATGTGACCATTCATTATGTGAAAGATAATCGGAGATTCCCCAATGATTAACTTGCTCTATTCCGGCAACACCAAAGTCTATGACGGTTTTATGCTGTCCTTACTTTCGGCTGCCCGTAATACCAAGGAAAGTCTCAACGTCTATATCTTGACGGCGAGTTTTGTAGATATGGATCCTCGTTTCACTCCCGTGACTGTGGAGCAGGCGGCTTTACTCGAAAAAATGATCCGGCCTTTCAACGATGAGAGCCGGGTTAATCTTTTGGATGTTCGCGAGCTGTTTGATCAGTATATGGGGCATCATTGCATCAACCTCAAAAATGGCTACACCCCTTATGCGCTTTTGCGTTTATTAATGGATATTATCCCCGGCCTTCCTGACCGCATTCTCTACCTTGACGCCGACACGATAGTCACCGGCGACCTAAAGGAACTTTACGAATACGATCTCAAAGACAAAACCGTTGGGGCAGTTCGAGATTACCTTGGCCGTTTCTTCATCGGCATCAATTATGTCAATTCGGGCGTGATGCTCATCAACATGAAACAAGCCCGGGAAGAACACCTCTTCTTCCGAGCCCGGGAACAGGTTAACAAAATTTTGATGGGCTTCCCCGATCAGACGGCGTTAAACCATTGCCTCACCGGGAAAAAACGTTATTTGCCTCGGCGTTTCAATGCCATGCGGCATCTCACCAAGAAAACGGTGGTACGCCATTATTGCAAGATGATTATTTGGTTCCCGTTCCATATCATCAACGTCAAACCTTGGCAGATTGATGACATTCATCGACGCTGGCATGTCTACGCCCATGACGATCTCTACTTCGACTTCCTCAAATTCAAGCGCGACAACGCTATGGAGAAATAACTTATGGAACAATGGATTCTCTTATCCTTCTTGATCTTGTGCTTCTTTGAAGCCCTTTGCCTCGTGGCTTATAGCCCCCGTCTTTTTGGCTGGTTTGCCGCTCTTAAGAAGGACAAACATTTGGTCAATCCGAAGGCGAATCGTATTGCCGTCCTGGTGCCCGCCCGCAACGAAAGCGCCACCATCGAAGGATTGCTGAAAGCTCTCAAGAACCAGACGTATTCCAATTTCGAAGTTTTCGTTATCGTCAAAGAAAAGAATGACCCCTCAATCGCTATCGTTCACCGCTATGGCTATCACGTTCATTTAGCTGCGGCCCAAACCTGCAAAGGCGACGCGCTCGATAGCTGCTTACACGCGATTATGCGCCACGACCAGCAGGGCTTTGATGCCTATTTGATCATCGATGCTGACTGCGGTCTCGAATCCAATTACATCGAAGAGATGAATAACGCTTTGGCTTCGGGCGCTCAGGTCATTCAAGGCAAGAAGCTCGTCAAGAATTACCACATGAGCAAAAAGATTAGTCTTCAGCAAGCCTGTAACGGCATCATCTGGACACTCATGGATGATATGGGCAATCGTTGGAAATCGCGCCACGGGTACGTTAATTTCACCGTCGGAACGGGTATCATGCTCCGCAAAGACATCGTCGAAATCAATGACGGCTGGCCTTATCGCAGCACCCTCACCGAGGACGTCGAATTTATGAACGATATCGCCGCGAATGGCTATTCGACCTTCTACTATGGTTATGCCAAACTCTACATGGAAGAAGCGCCGTCTCTTTCGATGACCAACAAACGGAGAAAACGCTGGATGACCGGCGTGGTCGATGCTCGGCGTCTCTACAATACCAAAGTCAATTCGATGGCCTCGGTGAGTAACCGTTACTTCGCCCACTGCCTTTGGATCATCTATTACTACATTGGCGCAGCGACCATTTATTCGGTGGTGATGTTCCTTGCCTCCGTGGGTCTGACTGCCTTTGGATTCTACGGGCCGGCTGCTTATGCCTTTGCGGCTTCACTCGGCGCCTTCCTCATCGTTTATCTTTCGTATTTCGTCATGACCTTATTCGCCATCATCATCGACTGGAAAAATATGCCGATGAACTTCTTTAAAAAGATGGCGGTTCTCTTCGTCCACCCTCTTTTCTACATGGATTACACCCGCATTGTTGCCGGTGCCTTGCTCCACATGAATTCTCAAAACTGGGATGTGATTGCCCGAGTTGAAGAAGATCCGGAGACTAAGAAAGCTTAATCCCGATGGCCAAAGAAGCAGTGACGCGTGAGCAAATTCGGCAACGGATTCTTGCTTTAGAAAAAGAAGGCAAATTCGATACCCATGTCGATCCGATTGATTTCTCTTTGGCCATGCCCGTCGATTCGTCTTTTCATTATTTCCCGGTTGGGCCCAAAGAGCATTTGAAACGGTGGGCGACCATGACTTTTGGAGTTGATCCTTTCATGGTGAAAGTGGCCAACAAATGGGAAGAGCTTCAGGTGGAAGGTCGCGAGAACCTCAAAGGCATCAAATCGGCGATCGTTATCTCAAATCACGTTCAGATGTTCGATTGCATTGCTCTTAAAAAAGCGATGAAGGGCCATTACACCCACTTTGTGGCGGCTTCCTTCAACAATATGCGCGGCCAATTAGGCGATTGCATCCGCGCGGCTGGCATGATGCCGATGCCCAACGATTTCCTCAAAGATCTTCGCTATTTCGAAAACAATATCCAAAGAGCTTTAGACAACCATCATTACGTGGCGGTTTATCCCGAACAATCGGAGTGGTGGTACTACGAAAAACCCCGTCCTTTTAAAGACGGGGCCTTTGCCTGGGCAGTGAAGTTCAACGTTCCGGTGATTCCTTGCTTCATCACCTTTCAAGAACGGAAGCATCCTGACCCGACACCAGATCATATGTACCCGCTAGGTATGACCGTTCATATCTTGAAACCGATCTACCCAACGGTTGGGGCCAATCCCCACGCGGAACGTGTCCGCCTTAGAGATGAAGCCTTCAATGCTTGCAAAGTATGCTACGAGACGTACTATCACAAGCCGCTAAGTTATTCGTGATTAGAGCCGGTCGTCATCTTTGAATAACGGAGCTTCGGAAGCGAGCTTCTCAAGTTTCTTTTGATATTCGCGTTCCGCTTCAAGTTCTTTCGATTCAAATTCTTTACGATTCTGTTTCATGGTTTTAATTCCTCCTAGTGAACAGTGGCCGTTAGGATTGTTGGGTTTCAGGGATCTTGACCGGGTCTCCTTAGCCTTATTTTCTTGGCGGCTGTGCTCGTATGGTGTGACGAGCAGATGACACTTCATTTCGTCACCCAGGTTTTCCCTAGGCAGCCATTAATATAGGGGAGAAAAAATCTCTATCAAGGGTCAAATTTCGTGATAGCGTTTTCAGAAAGCACTTACACGGAAAAAATACGACAAACACTGCATTTTGAAAAAAGCGCTTTCAATGTTAAGTAAGCGTTTACATTGATTTACATTTAATGTTACACGCTTCATCGTAAATCCCTTCTTTTTCAGAAAAAGAGCCATCGATTCGGCCTTTTGATGCCGCCAAAGAAGGAACAAGGCCTTGAAAATGACTCGGGGTGAAGAATCCTAATGTGCAAATTCGGCAAGATCGGTGTCTTTTTGTGCATTAGGGCTTACGCTTTCGCGTATAATGTGCCCAAAGGAGGTTTATTAAAACCTATTAATATGTTTAATGACGAGAACAAAGCCTCGTCGCTAGCCAAATTCCTCAATGGATTTGACTATGTGATTGTAGACACGTGTTCTCTGATGGAAGACAGCTTCCCCGCTTGGATGGATATCCTCGTGAATGCGAAAGATTATCTGCGGGATGAACTCCATATCCAAATTCTCAATAAGTGCGTTGAAGAACTGAAGAAACATTCGAAGAATCATTCCGATGATTCGGTTCGAATTGAAGCGAAACGCGCCTTAAAGATTCTGCACCAGGTCAAACGTTCTAAGATTCTGGAATTTACGAAAAAAGAGCATGGGCAGAATTTCGCGGATAATGTGATTTATACCACCGTCTCTAATCTTAGGATCCGTTATCGGGTCCTCATCATCACCCAAGATAAAGGTCTCGCCTCGGATTTAAGAGATTTAAATTCGCTCGAGAGCCAACGCGGTTATCAAGTCGCCGTCTATAAACTCTTACCCGATAGCACCCTCGATATCAATCATGGGATGCCCGCAGGTTACATCCATCAGAGTTATCATGCTGCACCCGACCGTGACGGTGCGAAACCTCAACATCGCGGCCTTCATGGTCTTTTTCACCATGAGCGGCCGACCAAGCCGGTTAAGCCCGCTTTGAAAGATCCGAACGATGCCTTTAATAGGGTGCTCGATAACGATCGCAAGTTAGCGGCTAATCTCGGCAATCCGAATTATCCTTCCGCGAGCAAGCTGAATGACATTGATGCCCAATTAAAGGCGATTCAGTTATTGCCTGAGGATCGAAAAACTGCGCTCAAACTGACCTATAATGACGCCAAACTTCATGAGGAGAAGACCAAACTGATCCAAATGAAGAACGTGAGTAAAGCCGCCCCGGTTAAAGCGGCCCCGGCCCCGCAGCCTGTCGCCGCGAAGCCGATTCCCGCTCCAAAACCCGCGGTCAATCCCGTGGTGAAAGAAGCGAACCCAGCCAAGCCGACCGTGATGCTCGAAAAGCATCTTTATTATGGCGAAGGCCATTCGATCGACTATGCCTTAAGAATGTGCGCCGAGCATTATGATCTTCTCTTCCGCGATCCTTCGATTCCGTACGTGAATCCCGTTCACGGTCCCATCGATCTCACGACGAAAGACCAAGATCAGGTCATCGCCGCCCTTTCGTCACCGAAAGCCGAACTGATCTTAAAAGGCATCCTTTTCAAGGCCGAAAAGAATAGTTTTGGCTACAAGGTCTATATTGATTTGCATCCGATGGCAGCCCCGGTTCAACCTATCGTCGAATCGAAGCCAGCCCCCGTTCCCGAAGCGAAACCTGCTCCGAAAGCGGTTAGTAAGGCTCCGGCGAAAGCGGCCGCCCCGAAAGCGGCAGCCAAACCCGTCGCAAAGCTCGAATCGGATCAGCCGGTCGCTCGTCCAACCACTTTGGCCGCTCCAACTCCGACCGTCTTAAAGAAGGAACCGGTTCATCGGAAAGCCCCCGCGAAAAAAGCGGTGGAACCCGCCGACAAACCTGCCGGTACCGGCAAAGGGGCAACCCTCATCGTTGCCGTGCCCGAAGATGACGGCAAACGGGAATTCATTGAACGGAAATCTCGCCGGGCTGCCGAAAATGGCGAGGCCATTCATACGGTCCGCCCTAATGGCAACCCCAAATCGGCTAAAAAGCCAGTGGTTCATCCCGCTAAACCGGCTCAACCGAAGCCGCAAAAGGCCGCGAGTCCAAAACCCGCGCCGAAAAAGGCTAGCAAACCCGCTCAGCCAGCAAAAGCTCCGGCCAAACCCCAGCCCAAACCGGCCAAGCCTCAAACGGCGAAACCCGTGAAGTCGTTATTGCAGGAAGCCCAAGCCGCTGAGAAGCGGTTGAGCGCCAACTTGCATAACCCCAACTATCCCAAGGACAACAAGCTGAGGGATCTGAACGCGCAAATCGCCCTGGTCCAAAAGTTGAGTCCGGCCGATGCGAAACAACTTCGCTACAATGCCGACGCCTTAAAAGCGATGGCCAAGTTAGCCCAGTAAAATGACAAAACCGAAGGAGCCTCGTGTCCCTTCGGTTTTCTTATCCTTCTAAGGAAAAACGGCCCAAAAATCAATTTATTTTCCGTTATTTTGGAAAAAAGTGAACATTATAAGTGACAATTTTAAGATTCGTAATAGAATACCCTCGTTCAAAATTAAGGAAGAAGGATTTATTCATATGAAAAATTCCAAATCTGTCGTCGTCTTATTCGCCCTCACTGGCGCTCTGCTCGTCGGCTGTGGGCAAGAGAACAGCGGCAACAACTCCAGCGCCGCGTCCTCGCTCGATCCGATCTTGACTCCGACCATCGATACTTCGTCGACCGCGGGTTATGCCGCTGGCCGCCATGTTTTCGATAATTTCCTGTCCGCCAACAAGGAATGGAATACCGCCGCCTTCGTCGATACTGGCGAGTCCTTCATGCCGTCCCATGGTCGGGCGAAACTTCTCGTTGTTCCGGTTATCTTTTCCGATAATGCGAAGAGCGACGCCGAGCTCGAAACCAACCGTGAATGCATTCAGAAAGCCTTCTTCGGCGCGGCCGAAGACACCACTTGGCAATCGGTTCAGTCTTATTACTATGAATCGTCCTACCATCAGCTTCATCTTGAAGGCGAAGTCGCAAAGACGATCAAAACCAACAAGACTTTCACTGGCTATACCACCTCGAAACTTAAGACCGTTGTCAATGGCTTAGCCGAGGAACTTTTCGACAAACTTTTCACCGCGGATGGCGCCCAATATCAAGGCAAACAGAGCGAATGGGATTCCAATGGTGATGGCGTGGTCGATGGGATTTATTTTGTTCCGGATAATGAGATCGATTCCAAGACCGATCTTGGCTGGGCCTTCACCACTCACCACTATTTCACGACGGCCCGGGCTCGTGCTTCCGGTGCTCGTTATACCGCGCTTGGCACTTATTGCTGGACTTCGATCAACTTCGCGACCAGAGTCGCCAGCGAAGGCGCTTCGCTCATTAAGCCTGATTCCCATACGTTCATTCACGAAATGGGTCACCAACTTGGCTTAAACGACTACTATGACCCGAAGACTCAGGCTTCGGAAAAAGCCGGCGGCAGCACGATGCAGGATGAAAACATCGGCGACCACGATGGCTATTCGAAGTATCTTTGGGGCTGGACTTCACCTCAGGTCGTCACCGAAAAGAACAGCGAGCAATCACTGACGGTCACCCTCCGTCCGTCCGAATCATCGGGCGATGGTCTCATTTTGGCTTCGGGTTTCAACGGAACCGCCCTCGATGAATATCTCTATATCGAGTACTACACTCCGACCGGATTGAATGCTCACGATGCTGCCAAGAGCTATGAAAGCTCCGACCAGCAATGCGTCAAGACTGCGGGCATCCGGGTCTGGCACGTGGACAAAAACATTCACCAAGGCCATATGGGTACGACCAAGAACGATCAGGGCCAAACGGTTGCGACCGTCTATTTCGATCCGAACCCGGTCGCGGAATTAACCACCAACGGGGCCGATCACGATTACACTTTCCCCGAAGATATCGACACCACGGATGATTCGCTCTATAACAGCGATCAGACCCAGAACATGGATGATGATTTCTACACCACGTTCACGACCAATAACTCCACCAATTATTCGAGCGATAGCTTCTATCTCTCGCCTGAACTTCAGGTCGTTCGTAACGCCAATAGCAAAGGCAGCGCTGTCATGACTTCCGAATCGCTGTTTACTCAAGGCTCGACCTTCGGCACGGCTAGCGATGCTGGCTCGAGCTTCGCCTTCTATTCTCCGGCGGTTACGCTCGACTACAACTGCTCGGCTTCTGATTGGACGGCGGCGAAAAAGATTGCGTTACCGTACTCTTTCGCTGTCACTTCGCTCACCGATGAAGCGGCGACGCTGACCCTGACCAAACTTGCCTAATCGCATGACGCCAGAACGCAAAGCAAATCTGATTCTATGGACGGTGACGGGCTTAGTGTCCGTCGCCGTTTTCTGCTTACTTTTCTTCGCGATCATTCGGAATGACTCTTTGGTGGGGTGGCATAACGCTTTGCTCATCAGCGGAGTGGTGGTCCTTTGCTCAGGTTTGCTTTATTTGATGGCGTGGGCCGGGACCTTTGAGATCTTCGTCTATGGATTCAGCGATGTTTTCTTCCATATGAACCCTTCGCCGAACAAAACCAAAAAATACAAAGACTATCCCGAATACGTGAATGCCAAACGGGAGGAACGCAAGACGAAAAAGCCTTATTTTTGGCCATTTCTCGCCTTTGGCGGCACCCTCATTATTGCTGCGATCGTCGTCTACATTGTCTTCAAAGCCCAGGGCGGAATTTGAAGCCTTCTTTCTCATAAAAGAAGGCGGCCTTGGGCTTTTTGATACCCAAAAAACGACAAAAAATGGGTTCAGTAACACTTTTGTTTTTGAAAGAATACCAAAAAACATTCGGCAAAATCTAATTTCCTAGCCCTTTTGAAATAATGCTTGACATGTTTTCGCCACGTATTAAAACAATAGAGTCATTTTGGAAAGGAGACCATAAATGAACACATTTTCTAAAAAAGGTCTGCTTATCCCATTAGCTGCGGCAACGTTAGCGATGGCGATTGCAGGCTGCGGTCAGACCAGTTCTTCGTCGGCAGGAACTAGTGTTGCACCCGCTACCTCGAGTACTCCTGAGTCCTCGAGCGCAGCCCCGGTTGTTTACGACCAGGTCCAAAAGTATACTGACGGAACTAACCTCGATAGTATCAAAGGTGTCACCGGAGGCAAGACGGGCTTCAGCTCGTTTGTTTCTGAAGGCGTTGCCACCAAGACCAACATCTTGGGCGCATTGGAGAAGTACGCGATCGATAACCGCATCGCTGGCTTACCCCTTTATGAAAACGGCGCGTACATGATGTACAACAACCGTGTTGTGAAAGGCGTTAGCAAGTACATCACCGGTTACGGGTTCGGCATTCTTCGTGAAGGTTCGCTTAACGGATCGTTAAGTGGCCCGACTGGCAAGATCAACCCGACCTATTACCACAACTGGGATTCCAGCGATCCGGGCACGATCAACGCCCTCAACTCTGATAACTCCCAGGTTTCCGATTTATACGGCAACATGGCGAGCGGCTACTTCGGCGTCAAGGCGGGTGCGACTGGCACTTCCTATGACTGGTACGGCACTCTCTCGAACAAGGATCGTCCTTGGATCGTGAAAGATGGCGTCGCCTCTGAAGCGGCGGATAGCAATGTGACGAGCGACACTTGGCGTGTTTACCTCCGCACTGGCGAAAAAGGTGGCATCACCTTCCGCAGCGGATCCAAGATTGACTCTCGCAAAACCTACGATGGCAAATATGTGACGCTTAATGATTATGTCAACGCTTGGAAGGTCCTGCTCTGCGGCAAGTTTGCGTACTACCGTGGCTCTGAACTTTCCACCAAGACTGGCAAGTCTGGTCTCGTTGGTGCGTCGTCTTACTACAATTCCTCCAAAGACGGATTCGGCAGTGATGCCGCGGAAGCCGCTTGGAAGAACGTCGGCATTAAGAGTGGCAACGATGCCACCAATGGCGACTACATCGACTTCACTTTCCAGGCTCCGATCAATCGCTTCTATGCGATGTACAACCTCGCTGAAAGCAACTACGCTCCGATCAATCTTGATTTCTACAAGCTTGTGACCGAAGACTATACGAAGCCGGGCAACTACGGCTCGTATAACGGCGACAAGAGCACTGGCCCGGTCGACAACATTCTCTCGACTGGTGCCTATTACCTCGCCGCTTGGGAAGACTCCAAAGCCATTACGTTTGCGCGTAATGATTCTTATAAGGAGTACAACTGGGCGACTGGCGTCGAGTACACTGGCATTTATACCATCCCTGGCATTTATACCACGATCCTCACTGCTTACAGCACCGACGACACTGCTCCGTTCAAGGAGTTCAACGTCGGCAACCTCGATGCGGCTTCGATCCCGCAGGACTACCTCGATGCCTTCAAAGATGATCCGCGTTCTGTCTCGGTTCCGGGCGATTCGGTCTTCAAGCTCAATGTGAACTCGACCACCCAAGCGCAATGGAATAAACTCTTCGGCAAGAATGGCTCGGTTTCTCAAGGCGATGACGATGCTTACAAAGTCAAACCTTGGATGTCGGATGCCAACTTCGTCAAAGGACTCTTCTACTCGATCGACCGTAGCACCTTCGCTTCGACTCGTGGTTACGTTCCTTCGATCAACTACTTCTCGTCGAACTATATGTCCGACCCTGAAGGCGGCGTTTCGTACAACACCACGGCTCAACACGCGGCTGCTCTCACCGATTTCTGGGGCACCACGGCGGCGACCAATGGTTACAGCCTCTCGTTGGCTCAATCGGCCTTCGATAAGTCCATCGCGGCCTTAATCGCTGCTGGCTCGATCAAATCGGGCGACACCCTTAAGATTGACGTTTGGTGGATGCATGCTTCGCAAAAGAAGCAAGCCGAAGAAATTGCGGGCTATATGCAAAAGGCCTTCAATGAATCGACCGCTGCTAAAGCCAACACCGTTACTCTCCAAGTTGTCAACAACTACGTCAGCGTTTGGAGCGATGTCTACTACAAACACTTGATGGTTGGCCAATTCGACCTTGGCTTCGGCTCGATCTCGGGCAACGCGCTCGATCCGCTCAACTTCATGGAAGTCTTAAAGTCCAACAACTCGTCGGGCTTCACCCTTAACTGGGGACCGGATACCTCCGCGATTGATCTGACCTATGATGGAAGCGTCTACTCCTTCGATAACCTCTGGGCTGCTGCCGATCACGGCGTTGTGACCTACAAGGGACAAGAAGTGAAGTCGATCTCCGTTCTTGAGAGTGCGGACGCGGCCTTTGATGCCGATCTCGCGCTCACTGTCTCGGTCAAGTACACCGATGCAAAGACCTATATGAAGGCCAAAGGTGTGGCTGGCGATACTGAAGCGGCGATCCTCGGCGCGCTTAGCGACGATGATTACTCGATCAGCATCGACGACTTCTACATCACCGATCAGGATCACGTCTATGCGACGATTGCCCAGGACAAAGATGGGAACTGGGCCTCGGATACTGAAGGCGTTGAGGTCGTCTCGGTCAAAGATGGCGTTGCTACCTTCAAGATCTCTCAAGATGTCGTTGGCACGCTCGGCGACGAACTCGGCGGATTCTACATTGGATCCGACGTCACCACGAACATTGCTGGCATCAAGAGCACTTCGTTCGACCAAGTCACTTACTTACTCGGCAGTTCTACTGCCGCCTAAGCTCGGGCTTAGCTCCTAAAAAACTTAAGGGATTGTTCGGGCTCGCCTGAACAATCCCTTTTGTGCCCAATACGGCACCCAAAAAAGGGTTATCTCGATTCCCCCTATTTTGGGTCTCGTCGTCGTTACTTTTTAGAAATTTCCGACTTTTGCCGCTTTCGTTACCAAATACCCGCTACCTATGGTAGAATTTGGGACATGTCCCGTAGGGACAGAAAAGGAGATTGCATGTCATGGTGAAGTATACATTCGAACGTATCTTCTTAGCCCTTTGTACAACCTTCATCATCCTGACATTAACTTTCTTCTTGATGAAGTTACTTCCGTTCTACCCGGCGGTCGGAACCGATACGGCTAAATTTACTTACTTTTTGGACCAAGCTAACCGGGTTGGAAACGTGGTCGATTCACCAACACCGTTAACGGGCTATGGCGCCCCCTTGTGGACCTATGCGGATCCCTCGGCGGCCGGCGCCCTTCACTATTTCTATCTCAAACCGGCCGGTGAGCTCTTTGCGATTTGGCTTCGTGGAATCTTCACTTCGTGGAACTGGGGCGCTTCGATCTACATTCAACCGAACGTCGATGCGATGCGTTTGATCGCTTATTACCTTCCTTACACCATCAAAGTCAATCTTCCGTCGGTGATCATTTCGGTCCCGCTCGGCATCGCCTTAGGCATTTGGGCGGCTTTAAAGAAGAACACGATGACCGACCATATCATTTCGACGGTGGTTATGATCTTCATCTCGTTGCCCTCTTTCATTATCATCACCTTCTTGATGTTGATCTTCTGCTACAACAACGTTTGGCTGCCTTCGCAGTGGCCTTCTACCAGCGCAGACGCGCTCACTCGCTTTGAAGGCTATATTATTCCGACCCTGTCCCTCTCCTTTGGCTCCATCTGTGGCTATTGCCGTTTCACCCGGGCCGAACTTACCGAAGTCATGTCCAGCGACTTCTTACTGCTCGCCCGGACCAAAGGCTTAACCCGGAGACAGACGATCACCCGTCACGCCTTGAAGAACGCGATGGTACCGATTCTCCCTTCGATTCTCGCCGAAGTCATTGGCTTACTTGGCGGTTCGATGATTCTCGAACAACTCTATGGCATTCCTGGCGTTGGCAAACTCTATGTCACCGCGATTCAGACCCAGGACTATAACGTCTTGATGGCCGATATGTCGCTCTACACCATCATCGGGCTCCTTTCCGGGGTCTTCCTTGATCTTTCTTACGGCTTTATCGATCCTCGGATCAGAATGGGGGCTAAAAAATGAGCAACGAAAAAGACTCCTCTTTTACTTTTGTGGATGAAAACCACGAAAGCAAAACCGTGAAATTCGCCCCATCGGATTTCACCTTAGTTCAGAACAATAAGGTTTTGACCGATACGAAGATGTCCAGCAAGCCGACGACTTTCTTTAAAGATGCACTCCGCCGTTTCACGAAAAATAAGTCTTCAGTTGTTGGCGCGGTGATTCTGGGCATTCTTTTGCTCTTAGCTTTCATCTTACCGGCCGTTCTTCCGGCGGACGTCAGCGTCTCCCATCCGAATGAAAAACAACTCGCCCCTAAACTCTTCGATACCGGGACGGGGTGGTGGGATGGAACCAAAGGCTTCAGCCACATTCCGTTAGCGATCGATTGGGACAAATACGATTCCACGGGGGTCATCGATGGCCTTCCGAGCACCTTTGCCGAAAAAGATATTGTTAACGGCAAAAAAGGCATTACCCACGGCAATGTCGGGGATGAATTCACCGATAACGCGAGTCCGTACGCTCGCGGCGGCTATATCCGCTTAAACCACCAGCCGACGATCGGAGAGAAACAATCCGAGCTTTCGTCTTGGGGCGGGGTCGGATTTAACTTCGCGAAAGGCGCCGATAAGGACTACACCATTACTGTTACGACCGTTGATGCGGCCGCCACTTTCGGCAAGGCGTGGACCTATGGAGCTTCCGCCCATTACTCTTTCTTCTTTGTTTGGACTGATGCCTACGATGGCACGACGGTTCATGAACTCCCGTTACAGGAAGACATTTCGACCTATGGCGAGTTTACCTACCATCTTTCGACCGACTACATCCAGCAGATTTATGATCTCGCTAATTACACCGCTTACGGGGATTTCGTGGTTAATCTGACCTCGGTTCAAGCTCCACATTTCATGGTGCGCTTGTTGAGCGACGTGGCCGATACCACGGTGGACAATGTCCTCGTTCAAAAAGTCATCTTCACCTCCAATGATGCAAAGGAAGCCGCCAAACTTAAGGCCCTTTCTTGCTATGATGCGAACGCCGCCCTTTCGATCGCTGGCAACAAGGACTATGCCTGGGGCGTCAAAAACGGCTTAGCCAGCCTCTATCACGGCGACATTGTCTACTGCAATTTCCGTTATGATACCTATGAACACGCGCTCGGCTCTTATACGAACGCCAACATCACCCTCACCAACATTTTGTCCTATCGTGACAAAGGTTGGCTCGACGGCGATTTCACCAACATTGTCCACTATGAGGATTACACCGATACGGCCCTTCGGGATCAAATGATCAACGATTTCTGCAAATCGCTTTCTTTGACCGCCACCGGAAAGATTCATTGTCCGTTATCGATTGATGATACCCATGTCGTCACCGGCAAGTGCGAAAGCAGCGGTTCCGGAGAATCCCGTTTGATCTCCTTGGCCTTCACTGCGACTTCAATTCGCTGGAAAGAGCTCTATCCGGAACGCGATTCCTGCCCAAAATATCTCTTTGGGACCGATGAATCCGGCCGCGATATGCTCAAATTCGTTTTCTCGGGTTTAAGGACCTCGTTACTCCTTGGCGTCATCACTTCGGCCATTTGTTTCGTCTTCGGCCTTTGCTGGGGCGCGATCTCCGGTTACTTCGGTGGCTGGATTGATATTGTGATGGAACGCTTCATCGAAATCCTTTCTGGCATCCCTTGGATCGTCATCATGACCTTAGCCATCATTCTTTATGGCTCCAACTTCTTGGTGTTCGCCCTCGCCCTTTGCTTAACCGGGTGGATCGGGACCGCTTCGATCACGCGAACCCAGTTCTATCGATTTAAGGACCGCGAGTATATTTTGGCGGCTCGGACCCTCGGTGCGTCCGACTTCCGCCTGATCTTCCGCCACGTTCTTCCTAACGCGGTCGGCACCATCATCACTTCCTCGGTCCTCATGATCCCCTCGGTCATCTTCTCCGAAGCGACCCTCTCGTATTTGAACCTCGGCTTAAAGGGAATGGATTCCTTTGGTGTCATCCTTTCGGACAACCAAAAGTACATTGCCTCGAACCCGGTTCTCATTGTGTTCCCCTCGGTGGTCATGGCTCTCATCATGATTTCCTTCAACCTCTTTGGAAACGGCTTACGCGATGCCTTCAACCCCTCGCTGAAAGGAGAAGATTGATATGCCCGTTAATTTAACGAAACAAGAACATGAGCTTGTCGAAAGTTTAGCGGCGGCTCAAGTCAAAAAGGAGAAAGTCCTCGAGGTCAAAGACCTTCGGATTTCCTTCAAGACCGATAACGGCAAAGTCCAAGCGGTCCGCGGCGTCAGCTTCGATCTCTACAAACAAGAGACCCTCTGCATCGTCGGCGAATCGGGCTCGGGCAAATCCGTCACCTCGAAAGCCATCATGGGCATCCTTTCGGCGAACGCTCTCGTCGAAGGTGGCCAGATCCTTTATCAAGGGGAAGACCTCCTCAAGGTCTCGGAAGAAGAATTCCACCGGATTCGCGGCCACAAGATCGGCATGATCTTCCAGGATCCGCTCTCCTCCCTCAACCCAATCGTCAAAATCGGCAAGCAAATCACCGAGACCTTGATGATCAATTCGAACCAACTAAAGAACCGTTATAACGACTTGATCGCGAAAGAGCTCACCGCTTATAAAAACGAGAAAGTCATCAGAAACACCACGATTTCCCAAGCGGAATTGTCCTACAACCGTCTTTGCGATATCTATGAGGATAAGTTAGCCAAACTCGATAAGGCGATTGCGACCGATCAGAAAGCGATCAAACTGCTCGAAAAGGGCAAACCGCTTCCGGAAGGCGTTCAAGGAACTGCGGAATCCTTCAATTCGGATCTCGCCGCCAAGAAAGCGGAGCACGAAACGCTCGAAGCCGAATACAAAGCCAAAAAAGCCGATGAAAAGGCCAAGATGAAGCAAGTCACCATCGAAGCCAAAGCGAAATACAAAGCTGATATTCCGGCCTTAAAGGAAGCCCTCGATAAAAAGAAGGCGGAAGCCAAGGTCGATAACGAAGCCTACGAAAAGGAAACGACCGCGGCGTACGAGAAACAAAAACAAGAACTCGCGGCGAAACGGGCTGCCATTTCGATTTCCGATGCCGATAAAAAACGGCTCGAAGAATTAAAAGGGCGGATCCGGGAACTCGAAATCAAACGCCATTTGGCTCACGGGGCGTTCTATTTCTTTGCCAAAAAACGGGATAAGCATTTAGCGGCGCTTGATGCGAAACTCAATCCTTTGCTGGCCGAACAGGCGCAGCTCGATAAACCTTATCTCGATGTCGAACAAGAACAGAAGGCCGCCAAAGATGCCTATCAAGAGAAGATTAAAATCACCCACGCCATGGCGAAAGCCCGCGCGCTTGAGGTCATGAAGGAAGTCGGGATCCCTCAGCCGGAAAAGCGTTACTATCAATATCCGTTCCAGTTCTCGGGTGGTATGCGGCAACGTATCGTTATCGCTATCGCTTTGACCGCGGCCCCGGATATCTTGATTTGCGATGAGCCGACCACCGCGCTCGACGTCACCATTCAGGCTCAGATTCTCGAGCTGATCAATAAGCTCAAGGATGAACGTCACCTTTCCTGTATCTTCATCACCCACGACCTCGGCGTCGTTGCCAACATGGCCGACCGGGTTGCCGTCATGTATGCGGGTAAGATTGTCGAATACGGCACCGATAAGGAAATCTTCTTCGATCCCCGTCACCCGTACACTTGGGCCTTACTTTCGTCCATCCCGGATATCGATTCTAAGGAAAAACTCGAAGCGATCCCGGGCACTCCGCCCGATATGATCTATCCGCCGGAAGGCGATGCCTTTGCCGCCCGTAATAAATACGCGCTCGGCGTTGATTTCAAATATCAGCCGCCTTATTTCAAGATCAGTGAGACTCATTACGCCGCGACCTGGCTCGAACACCCGGATGCGCCGAAAATTGAGCCGCCTTCGATCGTGACGACTCGAATTAAGAACGCTCTGCGAGATGAGGAGGCTAAGCTCCATGGCACCCACTAAAGAAAAAGTAGCGAAGAAAGGCCTAGCGGCCGATGCTTCAAATCCCGAAGTCCTTTCGGCGGCGGAAGGCGACATCAAGACGCTAGCCGAGAATCCTGACGAGGACATGGCGGAACACCGCGATGCCAAACCTTATCCGGTTGGGCAAGCTGACGAAGAAAACCATGGCTTCTTTGGCTTTGGCGGTCACGTCAAGACCAAACACTCGCTCACCGACAAGCACATTTTGCTTTCGGTCCGTCACCTCAAGATGTACTTCAAGCTCGGCAGTTGGCCGAACCAAGTGAAACTCAAAGCCGTTCACGATGTCTCTTTTGATGTCTATGAAGGCGAAACCTTCGGTATCGTTGGCGAATCGGGCTGCGGCAAGTCGACGACCGGTCGTTGCATCATCCGGCTTTATGATATCGTTTCGGGCTCCATTTACTACAAAGGCCAGCGGATTTCGGCCGGCGATCGTTGGAACCGCAAGGAAATCAAATACGCCAAAATTCACACCAAACAGAAGATCGCGGATCTCAAAAAAGAAGAAGCCGCGAAGCTTCAGGGCTTAACCGATGAAGCGGCCAAAAAAGCGCTTCAGGAAGATTTCGCCAAGCAGATCGAAGCGGTCAAAGCCGCCGAGAAAGAGACGATTAAGTCTCAACGCGAAAAGATCAAACAGATCCATTACGACAACACTCACGTCTCCCGGAAGCTGATGAATGAAATTCAGATGATTTTCCAGGATCCGGTCGATTCGCTAGATCCCCGTATGACCGTCGAAGACATCATTCAGGAAGGCTTAAGAATTCAAGGCCACCATAATGGGGCCGAGAACCATCAAAAGACCGTCGACATCCTGAAGAAAGTCGGCCTGGTCCCGGAGCACGCTTCCCGTTACCCCCACGAATTCAGTGGTGGCCAGCGTCAGCGGATCGGGATTGCCCGTGCCCTCATCATGAACCCGAAGTTGCTGATCTGCGACGAGCCGATCAGCGCCCTCGACGTTTCGATTCGGGCCCAAATCATCAACTTGCTCAACGACCTCAAGAACGAAATGGGACTCACGATGATCTTCATCGCCCATGACCTCTCGACCGTCAAATACTTCTGCCAACGGATCGCCGTCATGTATTTCGGCTCCTTGGTTGAAATTGCGACTTCGGATGAGCTCTTCAAACACCCGTTACATCCGTACACTAAGTCGTTACTTTCCGCGATTCCGCAGCCGAATCCCTTATCGGAGAAGCGGCGGAAACGGATCGTCTACAATCCGCAGACCGATCACGATTATTCCAAACAGAAGCCGACCCTTCGTGAGATTCTCTCGGGCCACTGGATCCTTTGCAACGATGCCGAGGAAGCCAAGTACCGTCAGGAGATGAAAGATCTCGATTCGGGTGACATCGTCTTACGGGAAGGTCGCGAGGTCCGGAAGGATTCGGACCAAGAAATTCCACTTGAGGTTAAAGCGGAAGCGAAGCCCGCGGCCAAAGCCAGGACGAAAGCGCCGGAAGCGAAGCCCGCCAAAAAGGCCGCGCCAAAAGCAAAGAAAAAGTCAACGAAGTAAGTTCTAACCTCGTTAACGCAAAGCGGTAGGGGGATTCCCCCCCTCCGCTTTTTCTTTAGAATCTATTGAAATTTGATATCAAAAACCGATAATATTGCTTTAGAAAGGTGGTTTATTAATAACCATGAAGAAATTTCTTCCATTCGCGGGTTTCTGTGCCACGGTCCTTGGCATCATTGCCCTCATTCTTGTTATGGCCACACCGGCTGTTGCTGAAGGCTCCGACTTCAACGTTTCCGGTATCCTTGGCATTTTCGGTGGCGATATCAGTGGCAGCGCAGTCTTAATACTTGCCTTTGCGGCTTCTAAATTAAACGGAACCGCTCTTGCCATCATTGCTTTTATTTTGCTCATTATTGGCATTGTTCTTGCGTGTGCGGCTTCCTTACTTCCGCTGCTCAAGAAGTTCGTCAACCTTGCTGGCTGGTTTGGCTTAATTGCCTGTGCCTGTCTCATCGTTGGCGGCATTCTTCTCTTCTTTGAAGTTCCGGCCTTCTATGGCGCTCAGCCTGGTCCGGCTGTTTCCCAAAAGGATTTATCTTTGGGCGGCGGTTGGGTCACCGCTGGCATTCTCGCCATCGTCGGCGGCGGCGTTGCCTTCCTTCCGTCTCTCTTCGCCTTCCTTGCGAAGAAGAAATAAGGTTAGTAACCTTTAAAGAATTAAAGCTCCGCTTGGACCGCGGAGCTTTTTCTTTTCGCTATAATGGTGCGGTATGGAAAAGACGAATGTCATGCGCTTGCTTGATACCGCGGGAATCGACTACGATCCACGGAGCTATGATCCCGAGATTGTGGATGGTTTAAGCGTAGCCAAAGCCTTAAACGAAGATCCGGAAGCCGTCTTCAAAACCTTAGTGACCGAAAACGAGAAGAAAGAACACTTTGTTTTTTGCGTCCCGGTGGGGGCAGAACTCGATCTCAAGAAAGCGGCGAAAGCGGTGGGGGCGAAGTCGATTGAGATGATTCCCCTAAAAGAATTATTGCCCTTAACCGGCTATCTCCATGGCGGCTGCTCACCGATGGGCCTGAAAAAACCGTTTCCGGTGGCTCTAGACGAGACGATGCAACTCTTTGAGCGTATTTATATCTCCGCAGGAAAACGCGGCTACCAGGTGGGCTTAAATCCCACCGTCTTAGCGGCTTACTGCCACGCGAGCTTCGTCGATCTTAGCAAATAAAGGGTTCCAGGATTTTAGCGACTTCTTCGTAGAAGGGTTGCTCGCCTTCAAAGCTGTAACCTTGAGGATAATCAATATCGAGGACCCCGTGGAGTTGTTTTCGCTGATAGACGGGGACCACGAGTTCGGCCGCGGCGAGGGGATCGCACGAGATATAGCCTGGGAAATCACGGACATCGGGAACCACGATGGTTTTCTGGAAATTAAAACAAGCCCCAACGACACCCTTACCGAGTTCAATTCGTTCACAGGCTGGCGTGCCGGCAAAAGGCCCTAAGACCAACGCGCGGGCGCGTTCATCATAAAGATAGAAGCCGATCCAACTATGGGGCGGCAGGCTTTCATGCAACAAGGACAAGGCGTTATAAAGATGCGCCTTATGGAAAACGGGATCATGGTCAAAGGCCTTTAACGAGGCCAGTAGACTCGCTTGGTCAAAATTTCTCATATCTAGAATATAACTCAAAATCAATTCGTCGGCCCTTTTTATTGTTTGGGAGACTATTTGTAAGTAGAGAGGATAAAGACATGACCAACCTTTTTAGTTCGTATACGAATGGGCTCAACGATTTTGTTGAGGAAATGACCTCCATCCTTCATGAAGGGGCGTTACCCCTTTATCGGAGTAGACGCCGCTACCCCGTCGATCAGACTTCGCTCTATCTTATGGCCTTAGAGGCGACGGCGTTCTATGACCGGTATCTTGGCTATGTTCCAACGACCGAGCAGGTCAGCCGAGTCCTGCCGGAAGAAGGCTCCTATCAAAAGGTCCAAGCGGCTTATCGGGCCTATCGGCAAGAAGATCCCAAGATGGCCTTGGCCACCTATTGCCAGCGGCTCAATTCCATCATCGATTCGGTGGCATTAACCAAAGCGGATTCTCGCTACGTCCTCACCCCGGATTACCGGTCTTTTTCTCAACGGATCGAAGGCTATCTTCAGGGTAAAAGAGTTACGAAACCGATCAATTTATAAAAATATTCATTCGATAAAACCTAAGAAAAACAACAAATTTAGCACTCAACGCTTGACAGTGCTAAAGTTCCGACTATCATAGAGTTAGCACTTGGAACACGAGAGTGCCAAACTTAGGAGGAATAACTTATGAACCGTGAACTTGAAACTCGCAACGAGAACTATGGAATCTTCGATCCGTTCTTCAATGCTCTCTTCGGAGGCGATGAAGATAAGAACTTCGGGATGTTGGCCATGAAGACCGATATCAAAGAAGACGAGAAGAATTACGAGATGGATGTCGAACTTCCGGGATTCGATAAGAAAGATATCGCTTTGAATCTGAAAGATGGATATCTCACCATTACCGCCAAGGTCGATCGCAATCTCGATGAAAAGCAGAAGAAAGGCTATATCCACCGCGAACGTTTCTCCGGTGCGGCCAGCCGCAGTTACTATGTTGGCGACATCGACGAAAAGAGCATCAAAGCCGCTTATAAGGATGGGGTCCTCGCGATCAGCTTCCCGAAAGCGAGCGTCAAAGAAGTCGAGTCGAAGCATTCCATTGCCATCGAATAACATCCGATAGCAGTGCGGCTTGGGGAGGTGTTATGGGCACCTCTCTTTTTTGTGCGTCTTGCTTGCCCCTCTCACCGGAACGCCTAGAATAGAAGCATACCCCTAGGGGGTATCTCTATGAAAAAGAAATTCGAAGTGAGTGGAATGAGCTGCGCGGCTTGCCAGGCCAATGTGACCCGAGCCGTCGCTAAACTTGATGGGGTTAAAGCCGTCACGGTTTCATTGCTGGCTAAAAACATGGTCGTCGAATTTGATGAGGCCCAAGTCAGCGAGCAGCAGATCATGGATGCCGTGGCCGCTTCGGGCTATGGCGCCTGCCCTTTTGTTAATCAGTCCTTGAAGGTTCTTCAAGAGCGGAAAAAACAGGATTTGCGGAAGAAAAGGAACCGTTTGTTGGTTTCTTTAGTCTTTTTAGTCTTACTGATGGGCGTGGCTATGGGCGGCATGATCGCCATGAACAATGGCTGGCCTAACCCCCGCGATTCGAATTATGCCCTGATCGTCTTTTTCGAGGTGACTCTCGAACTGCTGTTTGCTGCGCCCATCATCGTTCTCAATTTTCATTATTTCATTTCTGGTTTTAAAGCCTTATTCAAAGCCCATCCCAATATGGATTCCTTGGTGGCGTTAGGCAGTACCGTCTCTTTGCTTTATGGTTTGTTCTCTTATGGCGCGATTATCGTTGGCTGGGCGAACGGCAATAACGATTTGATCATGCAATATTCGATGAATCTCTATATCGAATCTTCGGGGACGATCCTCTTCTTCGTGTCCCTGGGCAAATTCTTTGAAAGCAAAGCCACGGCTAAAACCACGGCTTCGATCGCCGATTTGATGTCCTTAACTCCCGACACGGCTTATAAGGTTGATGGGGATGAGGTTAAAGAAGTCCCGACCGATTCTCTCGAAGTGGGCGATGTTGTGGTGGTGAAGCCTGGAGAAGCTATTCCGACGGATGGAGTGATTTGCGAAGGCTACGCCAACGTTGACGAATCCTTATTAACCGGTGAGTCCCTTCCCGTCTATAAAAGTAATGGGGCTAAGGTGATTGGCGGCAGCATCAATAAGACGGGTTCCTTCCGTTTTAAAGTCACTTCCGTCGGCAAAGATACGACGATGAGCCAAATCGTGACTTTGGTGGAACAGGCCAGCGAATCGAAAGCCCCGATTGCTCGACTGGCGGATAAGATTTCTCTTTTCTTTGTTCCGGCGGTCATTCTCATTTCTTTGCTGACCTTTGGGATTTGGATGCTTATTAGCGGTCTTAATGGGGGAGTCAATCTCTCCTTGTCTCTTCAACTTGCGATCTCCGTTCTGGTGATCTCGTGCCCATGTGCCTTAGGCCTAGCGACCCCGGTCGCCATCATGGTCGGGACGGGCAAAGGCGCCGAAAACGGAATCTTGATCAAATCGGCCGCTGCCTTTGAAAGCATGGAGAAAGTCGATGCTATCCTCTTTGACAAAACCGGAACCTTAACGACGGGTGAAATGGTGTTTAAAGGAATCCGGGTTTATGCTGGCGAAGAGAAGGTGATTCTTAGCGAAGCGGCGGGCGTGGAATCCTTATCGGAGCACCCCTTATCGAAAGCCATCGTTAACGAAGCCAAAGCTCGTCATCTTAACTACACCTCCCCAGCGGATTTTGTTTATGAACCTGGATTAGGGGTAAAAGGAAATGGTTTAATCATCGGCAATAAAGCTTTGATGGAACAAAATGGAGTCTCATTGGATCTTGCCCACGCTGATTTCGAAGCAATTACACATCAAGGTCAAAGCGGCTTATTCGTGGCTAAGGGCACTCAGTTAGTTGCCCTCATTGCGATCGGAGATGCCTTGAAGGCTCATAGCGTTGAGACTATTGCTACCCTGAAATCCTTAGGCAAAAAGGTCGCCCTGGTTAGCGGTGACAATGCCGCGACGGCAAAAGCGGTGGCGGAGCAGCTCGGGATCGATGAAGTTTATTCTGAAGTGCTTCCCGAAGAAAAAGAGAAGATCGTTGCGTCTCTGCAGGAGAAAGGCCTTAAAGTCGCTTTTGTGGGCGATGGCGTGAATGACGCTCCTTCCTTAAGCAAAGCCGATGTTGGCATTGCGATCGGAGCCGGAAGCGACGTCGCCATTGATTCAGCCGACATCATTTTGGTCCATAGCGATCCCCTCGAAGTCGTTTCGGCGGTGGAACTTTCGCACGCCGTAGTCAAGAACATCAAAGAGAATTTGCTGTGGGCTTTCTTCTATAACGTGATTCTCATTCCGGTCGCGGCTGGGGCTCTTTATAGTGTCCCCGTCGCCTGGGGCCACTTCATATTGACCCCAACCATCGCTTCGATTGCGATGTCTTTAAGCTCGGTAACGGTAGTCCTTAATGCCTTAAGGCTCCGGTTATTTAAGAGAAAAGTTTCTCAAAAGGAGGTCCAGTAAAATGGCCAAGAAACAAGTTGTGATGATTCAGGGCATGATGTGCGAGGGTTGCGCCCACCGCGTCGAGGCGGCTTTAAAAGCTCTGCCTGGCGTGAAGGACGTCAAGGTCTCGCTCAAAGACAAGAATGCTCTTGTCAAAGTCGAGGAACCGCTGGAAGAGTCTCTGTACAAGAAAGCCATCGAAGACGCTGGCTATACTTGCACGGGAGTGAAGTGACATGGTTGCCGATCACGCCAAAGTGAAACGGCAACTTGCCATCGCTAAGGGCCAACTCGAAGGCATCAGCAAGATGGTGGATGAAGACGCCTACTGCATTGACGTCTCCAACCAACTTCTCGCTACGATTGCCTTATTAAAGCAGGTCAACAACGTGGTGATCTCGGCTCACCTTGCAAGCTGTGTCAAGAACGCCAAAAGCGGGGCTGACCTCGATAAGAAGCTTCAAGAGATCGACCAAATTTTGAAGCGGATGAGCAACTAAAAAACGGGGGAGGTGTAGTCATTATCCCCCGTTTTTGTCGTTGCCTTTATTTTAAGATGGGAATGATCTTATCCTGAAGCCCTGCGACCACAACGGCTTGGTGATTCAAGATATGGAGATTGGTTTCGCTACGGACGCCAAAGTCGGGAGCGTAGATGCCCGGTTCATCTGAGAAACTCGTTCCCTCAATCAGATGCCGGGTGTCATGCGATTCGTAGTCATCAAGGTTGGCGCCTGGTCCGTGAGGAGAGACATCGACCGCGATATTATGGCCAACCCGGTGGATGAAATAGTCGCCATAGCCCGCTTTCGTGATGACTTCACGCGCGACATCGTCAGCTTCATAGCCCGCGACGGGGCGTAACGGGATCTCCTTCTTTAAGAAAGCGATCACGGCATCGCGAGCCGCCTTCACGACGGCAAAGCGCTTGGCATAGACTTCGGGGACTTCTGCCCCGACATAACCCATCCACGTGATATCGGCATAGACGCCTTCTGGATCATCCATCTTGGCCCACATATCGATGAGTACTAAATCGCCTTGATGAATCTTGGCGTGAGATTCTGGGGTGGGGGTGTAGTGCGGATTCGAGGCGTTCTTGCCGATCGCCACGAGCGGGGGATCATCGTAGACCATCCCCTCTTGGTGAAAGCGATCGGCGATAAACTTCTGAATCTCGAGTTCATCGGTTTCGCCATTCTTGAGAATCAGTTCTTTAATCTTTTGGAAAGCCTCATCCTTAATGGCCAAAGTAAGGGCATCCGCTTTCAGCTGAAGTTCATAGGCCCGTTTGGAGTAGACCGCGGTTAATTCCTGCAAAAGGTCGCCGCTAGACAGAACCTCAAGACCCAAGGACTTCACGTAATCGACCGAACCATAATCGGCGAGAGATACCCGGGGCAACAGTCCATTTTCCGAGACATCCATCAGGACGGTTTTATAGGCGGAGAAGTAACGTTTTTCTAAGGCCAACATTTCTCGCCATGTCTTATAAACCACCAAATCAAAGCGCGCTTTGGTCACCGAGTCATTCAGGTAAACGGTATCGATAATGTGCGTGATGAGATAAGGTTTGCCGGTCTTTGGGATAACCATTAGAATTTTCCGGGTCAACATTTTCTCGCCGAGTAAGGCCACTAAGGTCTTGTTGCGATTCTCATAATCGACGAGGATCCACGCGTCGGCATTTTGCTCGGCGATGTGGGCTTGGATTTCTTCAATTTTCATGGGATTGCCTCGGGAGAATTATATCACGCACCTCTCCGCATTATTTTTGGTTTAAAATATACTCGATGAAGTTGAGTTTAGAAGGTCGTCACCTCGATCGGGAGCATCCGCTTCCGGAATATCCTACTCCCCAGTTCCAGCGTGATTCTTTTATTTGCCTGAATGGGCAATGGGATTTTCAAATTGATTCTTCTAGATCCCTTCCTAACGAATATTCGGACCACATCATTGTTCCTTTTGCGGTGGAGACCCCGCTTTCGGAGGTCTATAAACGGATCACCCCAGAAGCGGTTTTGCACTATCGCCGATCGATCGTCATTCCGGCGGGATTTAATCGCGGACGAATTCTGCTCCACTTCGAGGCGGTGGATCAGGTTTGCGATGTCTACCTTAATGGGGTGAAGATTTGCCATCATGAAGGCGGATACTTACCTTTTACGGTTGATCTTATGGAACTGCACTCCGGCGAGAATTGCCTGCAGGTCGAAGTGACGGACGATACGAGCAGCAGCCTCTATCCGCGCGGCAAACAAATGGACCAAAACGGGGGCATTTGGTATACCCCGACTTCTGGAATTTGGCAGAGTGTTTGGCTCGAATCGGTTCCTCAACAAGTGATTCGTTCCCTCAAACTCTCACCCGACTACGATTCCAAGACGCTCTTTATCCATGCCGATTTCGAAGGCAAAATCGAAAAAGGTTCGGCCGAAGTTTCCCATAACGGACGGCTCATTGCCTCCTTCCCGCTAGATGAACACGGTAACGGGTCGGTTAATTTGCGCGGGAGTTTCCAACCTTGGTCCCCCAGCAATCCGTTCCTTTACGACCTCAAAGTCAAAATCAATGAAGACACGGTCACTTCGTATTTTGCCATGCGAAAGATTGGAACCATGATGGTTCAAGGCCATCGTGTTTTTGCTCTCAATGATCAGCCCTTATTCCTCAGCGGTCTCCTCGATCAAGGCTATTTCCCTGGGGGCGGCCTTACTCCGCCAAGCGATCAAGCGATCATCAATGATCTTCGTCTAGCTAAAGATATGGGTTTTAACCTGATTCGCAAGCATATCAAAATCGAACCAATGCGTTGGTATTATCATTGCGATCGGTTGGGGCTATTAGTGATTCAAGATTTCGTCAATGGCGGTGCACCCTACCGGAAACGCTTGATCTATTTGGCGCCCTTCATCAAATTCCATTTGGATGATACCAAGCCTCGGATCATCAAAGATTTAGGACGAATCGATCCTAAATCCCGAGCGAATTTCACCGAGGACGTCGCTCGGACGGTGAAGCGTTTGTACAATTGCCCCTGTGTTTGCGCTTGGACGTTATTTAATGAAGGTTGGGGCCAATTCGATACAGCGGCGAACCTTGAATCGCTCCGCTCCCTAGATCCCACTCGCTTAGTTGATGCGAACTCGGGCTGGTTTGACCAGGGCGTTGGCGATTTTGCTTCTCACCATGTTTATTTCAAAAAAATCCGTTTGAAGAACGACGGCAAACGTCTTTTGTTCCTTTCGGAATTCGGTGGTTATAGTCTCCGGGTCAAAGACCACGTTTTCTCTGCTAGAAACTTTGGCTACAAACGCTTCCTGCGCGGCGACGACCTCACCAAAGGTCTCTATGATCTCTACATTCATCAAGTCGCTCCTTTAATTGCCAAAGAAGGTCTTTCGGGTTGCGTGCTTACTCAGCTTTCGGACGTCGAAGAAGAAACGAATGGCTTAGTTACCTACGATCGAGAAATCGTCAAGGTCGACCCCGGGACTTTCCGCCTCATCAATAGCAAACTAACTTTCTAATTGCCTTGAAGTCTTCTATAATAGAAGAAACGTATCGGGAAACTTTTACCGATATAACGACATCCGCAGGGACTGAGGCGGAAAACACCGCCCTTTAATTGCCGACGAATCCACCTTTCGTCACAGAAATGGAGGCTCTATGTATCAGCCAAAGATGAAACTTACCCCTGAGCAGCAGGGGATCTTGGATGGCAAAGAAGGCGAGGTCAAAGCCAAGATGATGGAGTCGATCGTTCGCCTCGGCGATATGTTTGAAGCGCCGGAGCTAGCGAAGGTTACCCACAACGAAGGCCACTTGGTCTCCAGTTTTGGTATTGGCTTGCTCGTTGCTTTATATCCTTTGATGGATCAGCTCATTGCCGCTGGGGTCAAGGCCCCAGAAGGCTTTACGGTCGATCCCCGTCCGTATGATTTCAAAAACGTGAAGTGCTCGCCTTTGGAGAAATTGGTTTTCACCAAGATCATCTATTCTCAGCAAGCGCATTACGAAGAGCAGCTGACCAAACTTGGTCTTAAGAGCAAAGACAGTTTTACCTGCGCCTGCTATTTCCCTGAAGTCGGCAACACCCCAAAGAAGGGCGATGTCCTCTCTTGGGCTGAAAGCAGCGCGGTGGTGTATGCGAACTCGGTTCTTGGCGCCCATTGCAATCGCAATTCCGGCGTCATGGATTTGTTCGGTTCCATCATCGGCTACGTTCCCGAATTTGGCTTCTTGACCCCCGAAGGCCGCAAGGCTACTTGGAAGATCATTGTGAAGACCAGCAAACTCCCGGAAGCTCAAATCCTAGGTTCCGCGATCGGTATCAAAGTTCAGGAACAAGTTCCTTATGTCGAAGGCTTGGATCAATGGCTAAAACCCTTGCCCGATCAAGATAGCATTGCCTATCTCAAAGATTTCGGCGCGGCGACAGCCAGCAATGGCGCGGTCGGCCTCTATCATATCGATAAGATCACTCCCGATGCCGTCGAACAAGGCGAAGGCTTGCTGAAGAGCGATGCCCAAACTTACGTGATCGATGACGCTGAGATTGAACGGATTTATAAGAATTATCCGATCCTTTGGAAGAACAAAGAAAAGCGGGCTAATCGTTGCTTCATCGGCTGCCCGCATCTTACTCTCCGCCAGCTCAACGCCTGGACCGACAAGATCAGTGGCGAGCTCCAGCGGAAAGGCCACAAGAAAGTGGTGGTCCGCACCGTTTTGACGACGGCCCCGGGCGTTGCCCAAGAATTCATGAAGACCCCCAAGTACCAACAGCTCTTGGCGACGGGTTGCACCTTATCGAGCATCTGCCCGCTGATGTATGCGGATAGTCCTTTAAGCAACATGCACCGTCTGATGACGAACTCCAATAAATTGCGGACCTATTCCTCGGCCCGTTATTACAAGGATGCCGAAGTCCTCGACATCATCACTGGAAAGGAGAGCAAATAATGAAAACGTTCAAAGGTCGGGTTTTGGCGGAAGGCACCTACAAAGGCGAAGCCGCGGTCACCCATCAGGGTTTCAATACGTTAGCCTCATTCCAAAAGAGCGCGCTTTCGAAGCATTGCAAATCCGTTATCGTCTCAGATCAAGACAACAAGGATCTCTACAAAAAGAACATCACGGGTAAAGCGGTTTGCTTACCGCAGACCATCGGTTCAACGACCGGCGGCTTGGTGATTCAAACCGTCTGCGCTCGCGGGATTGCTCCAGCGGCGTTCTTGTTCAGCAAGCACATCGATTCCTTGGCGGCTGCCGGCATTGTCTTAGCTCGGGTTTGGAATGATTCCAAGATCATCGCGATTGATGAACTGGGCGATGACTTCCTTAATAGCGTCAAAACTGGCGATCCTATCGAAATCGATCTCGACGGTACGGTTCGTGTTGGCTAATTAATCGAAATTCCGCATAATAGTTGCCGTGGCGATCAAAATTGCGTTTTTCGATATCGATTGCACCCTCTACGATTGGGAGCATAAAACTTGGGTGGCCTCGGCCATCACGGCGATTAAGCAACTCCAAAAGAATGGGGTTTTGGTTTATCTTTGCTCGGCCCGGCCTTATAACTCGATGAAGCTTTTCGGGGTCTTTGATCTCGGGATTCGTTGGGATGGCTATATCGCCTCGGCCGGCGCGGTCGCTTATGGCGATCGTCATTACATCAAGACCTTAGTCATGCCAAGCGCTCAAGTCCGCAATCTCATCAAAGTCACCAAAGCCTTGGGTTTGCCGATGGAACTCATTGGACTGAAAACCCGCTGCATGACTTTGAAGCCTAACGAATTCGTTGAGAAATACCATTGGGTCTATAAGGATACGACCGTCGCGGTTCGCGCCTATCGGGGCGAGCCGATTACGGGAACCTTGCTTTTTGCGCCCGCCGAATATGATGAGACTTTAAAGGCCGCTTGCCCGGGCGTTCGCTTCGACCGCTTTGCCGAATACGGGGTCGATGTTATGAATGTCCCCCATGAAAAAGGCGATGCGATTAAAGACGTCTTAACCTATTATGGCTTTAAGAAAGACGAGGCCATTGCCTTTGGCGATGACTATCAGGATCTCACGATGGTACCGCAAGTCGGCATCTTCGTTTCGGTGGGAAACGGCAAAGACGAAGTCAAAGCTGCGGCGACTTATGTGAGCAGGCCGATCGCGGAGGACGGCATCTTGGAAGCCCTCCAACATTACCATCTTGTCTAAGTTCCAGACGCTTTGCCCTTACGTTTGAGAATATCTTTGCTATATTTGAACCATGCGAGTCAATAAATTCTTGGCCCAAATGGCCGTTGACTGGATGGATAAGGATAACCGTAAACGCCTGAAGAAAGTTACCCCGCAGCAAGGCCCGAACTTTACTTACGATATCAATTACGCCGGCGATAAAGATTTTCATCATTGCTTCGATCTTCTTAAAGCGGACGACAATAAACGGCTCAACCGTCTTTTCATCGACATCCATGGCGGAGCTTATGTTTTCGGAATTCGCAAAAACAACTACCCCTATGCCTCCATTTTCCGTGAGGCAGGTTATGACGTGGCCGTCGCCGATTACGATTTGGTGAGCCAAGGCGTCACCGTGGAAAACCAAATCCACGCTGTCGCCAAGATGCTGAAATATCTTCATGACCATGCTGCTGAATTAGGAATCGCGGATGATGCGTTCTTCATTTCGGGCGACTCTTCAGGCGGCCATTTGAGTTTGCTACTGGGCGAAGCCATCAGTGATCCGAAGGTTGCCTCGGCTCTCGGGGTTGATCTTAGCGGGGTTACGGCCAGCGCGGTTCTGGTGAACTGCACCGCCTTTGACTTCACTCATATTTTGGGCAAGGATCACTGCACCAAAGCCGCGGCCCTTTATATCTTTGGACCCCGTTACCAAGATGAAGCCTGGTGCGATCGCTTTTCGCCGAAGACTTATCTTTCTTCGCTCAGACTCCCGTTGTTCTATTCCAGCTGTCGAAACGATCCTTTGCTTCCGGAGACGTTAAAGCTTCAGGCCGCCTTAAAAGGTTTAGGCATCCCTAACAAATACTGTTATATCGACTCCCCTAAAAAAGAAATCAGCCACGTTCATAACATCTCGTTCCCGGATTACCCTGAATCGCAGCAAGTTAATACAGCGATGATGGCCTTTATGGCCAAATACTCCGCTCATAAATAGAAACTAAAAAGCCCATTTTATGGGCTTTATTGCGGGATTGCGCCCGCGCACTTACGCGTGTATGCTAGGTCTAGCAAAATTATGAACAAACTAGATCAAAGCAAGACGCCATTCCTCGATGCCCTCCGCGAGTATACCTCGCAAGACGTCACCCCCTTCGATGTCCCCGGGCATCATATGGGCAATATTGAAAATGCGGCGACCGAACTTCTCGGCCACGCCATTTATCACCTCGACGTCAACGCTCCGATTGGCCTCGATAACCTCGCTAAACCCCACGGCTGCATCCTTGAAAGCGAACAATTGCTCGCCGATGCTTGCGGCGCCGACGAGGCCTTCTTCTTAATTAACGGAACGAGTTCCGGCATCATCGCGATGATCATGACCGCGGTCAAAGCCGGCGAAAAAATCATCCTGCCACGCAACGTCCATAAGTCGATCATCAATGGCCTTATCCTTAGCGGTGCCGTCCCGGAGTATGTGATGCCCGTCATCGATGACGATTTGGAAATTGCCAATCAACCGTCGGTCGAAGATTTCCGCCGGGCCATCATCAACCATCCGGCCGCTAAAGCCGTCTTTGTCATCAACCCGACCTATTTCGGTGGAGTCGGTGACTTAAAGTCCATCGTCAAAATCGCCCACGAACATCACATGGCCGTCCTCGTCGATGAAGCCCACGGCGCCCATTACTATTTCCACGCCGAAGGCTCGCCCATCACGGCGATGGATGCCGGTGCCGATATGTCGTCGGTTTCCTTTCACAAGACCGCGGGCTCGTTGACCCAAAGCTCCGTTCTCCTTATGCACACGGGCATGTTTAACCGCTACGATGTCCAAAAGAGTCTCAACATCATCAACACGACTTCGCCTTCGCACATCTTGATTGCGAGCATCGATGGGGCCCGTTCCTACATGGCTACCGCCGGAAAAGCCGCTCAAGAAAGAACTTATGAACTCGCCGCTTACGCCCGTCAAGAGGTCGCAAAGATACCGGGTTTTGTCGTTGAAGGCAAAGAGCATTTCATGGCCCATGGTTGCTTCGACTACGATAACAGCAAACTCGTGATCGGCCTCGATCATCTCGACATCAATGGCTTTGATCTCTATTACCTCATTAAAAAGGATTACAACATTCAATTCGAATTGGCTGAGACGTATGCGGTTCTGGCCATCTTCGCGATCGGGACTAAGAAAGAGCATGTCGATACCTTGGTCGCCGCCTTAAAGGACATCTCTCAGAAGCATTACCATCCGAATATCACATATCCCGTCCATCATTTTGATGCCTCTTTCCCCTTCATGCTGATCCGGCCGCGCGCCGCTTTCCATGCTCCGGGAAAGGTGGTGCCTCTCGAACAATGCGATGGTGCGATTTCTAAAGAACAAGTCATGTGCTATCCGCCCGGAATTCCGCTGATCTGCCCGGGCGAAGTCTGGACCAAAGAACTGATCGCTCGCGTTCAGCATTATCAAACCACGGGGGTCACGATTTTAAGCAGTTACCCCGAAGGCTACGAAATTGTCGATACCGAGAAATGGAAGCGTTTCTCCGTCTACGCCAAACGGCTGAAAGACTACTATGAAAACCGCAAGACGGTTCCTTCCGCGGATGGCTATCGCATGCCCTTTGAAGGCGATAAACATCAAGCGACTGTGGTCTTGTTGCCTTTCCGCAAAGACACCTGGCGCGAAGATGGCAAGATTGCTCGCGCGAATTTCCGCGAGGTGATTTTAGCGATTGCCCAGCACGAAAAAGTCATCGTCGGCATTCATCCGTCCATCTACGATAAAGTGGTCAAAGATTATCAGAATGTTCCAAACGTTGAACCTATTTCGATCCGCTATAACGATTCGTGGGCTCGCGATAACATGGCTTTATTCGTCACCAATGGCAAGAGCGTTCGCTCGGTCGATTTCCGCTTCAATGCTTGGGGCGGAGATTATGACGGCCTCTACAAGAACTACCGCGATGATGACCGTTTAGCTTCCGTCTTTGCCAAACGGACCAAGATGATTGATTACTACATCCCCAATTTCATTCTCGAAGGCGGCTCGATCGCCGTCGATGGGGAAGGGACGTGCATCGCTACGGAAGCCTGCTTGCTTTCGCCCGGTCGTAACCCGACCTTCACCAAAGAAGAAATCGAAGAGACCTTAAAAGACTATCTCGGCATCGATAAACTCATCTGGGTGCCGCACGGCATCGTCGAGGATGAGACCGACGAACACATCGATAATATGGTCGCCTTTGTTAAACCGGGCGTTTTGGCCATGGCTTGGTGCGATAATCCCAAAGATCCGCAATATGAGTACTGCCAACAAACCTACGACGTTCTTTCGAAGACCACCGATGCCAAAGGCCGGACCTTTGAAATCCACAAGATCCCGGTGCCTTCTCCCGCCCTCTATATGAGCAAGCAAGAAAGCCTCGGGCTCAGCAAAGGCCGTTATGGCGCAAAGTCGCGTCCCGCTGGCGCTCGCCTTGCTGCCAGTTACATCAACTTCTACCAAGGTAAAGATTTCATTATCCTGCCCGCCTTCGGCGTGAAAGAAGACGCCTTAGCCTTACAGGCTATGAAAGAGCTCTTCCCCAACAAGACGATCCACCAGATCAATTCCCGTGAAATCTTGCTCGGTGGGGGCAACATTCACTGCATCACCATGCAAATCCCGGAGGCTAAATAACCATGGAAAAAACCTTTGCGCTCGCCCAGTTCTCGATGAGCGGAGTCTACGAAGACAACCTTGCGAAAGCGGACCGCTATATTCATGAAGCCGCTAAACAAGGAGCCGTTCTTCTGCTCCTCCCCGAACTCTTCGAAAACCTCTATTTCTGCCAGGTTGAAGACTACGAAAAATTTGCCTTGGCGGAAGAGGCTTCGACCTCGAAGACCTTGGCTCATTTTCAAGCGTTAGCAAAAGCCAATCATATCGTTTTACCGATTTCCTTCTTCGAAAAGAGCGGACCCGTGTATTTTAATTCATTGGCCATGATTGATGCTGACGGAACGATTTTGGGCATTTACCGCAAGAGCCATATCCCGACTGGGGAATGCTATGAAGAGAAGTTCTATTTCGCGCCGGGCGATACCGGCTTTAAAGTCTTTGATACCGCGGCTGGTCGTATCGGCGTTGGCATTTGCTGGGATCAATGGTTCCCTGAAGTCGCCCGCATCCTGGCCTTACAAGGAGCCGAACTCATCTGCTATCCGACCGCGATCGGCTCCGAGCCTGTTCTCCCGAAAGATTCCAAGGATCATTGGCAGAACGTGATGAAGGGCCATGCCGCTGCCAACATTTTGCCCGTCCTTGCCGCTAACCGTGTTGGGGTTGAAAAGGCCAAAGAAAGCTCGATGAAGTTCTTTGGTTCCTCCTTTATCGCCGACCAGCATGGCAATTTCGTCAAAGTCTATGGCCGCGAAGATGAAGGGCTGCTATTCGCTGCCTTTGATTTAGAAGCCATCGACAAAGAACGCTCCGATTGGGGCAGCTTCCGCGATCGGCGGACCGACCTCTATGGCGATATTCTTAAACTCAGCGCACTTAAGAAATAATCACTGGAACGCCAACACTAACATCACAACTAAAACGGCAATCGCAGTTAAACCGATGATGATCGGAAAGATGTACATCGGGTCAAAACCCTTGCCGTTTTTTCTTGCCATGGCTTAATTTAACCCCTTATACTTGTCCTCGTCACTATGAATTGGATCCTGTCTTCCTTGCTGCTTGGTCTCGGACTTTCCATGGACTGTTTGGCCCTCTCGATTACCGATGGGCTGGTTTACCAAGATTTGGGGAAGAAGAAGCCTTTCTTCATCGCCATGGTCTTTGCCGTGTTACAAGCGGCTTTCCCCTTGGTCGGATTTTGGCTGGGTGAAACCTTCTATGCCTATATTAAAGATTGGGACCATTGGGTGGCCTTTGGTCTATTAGTCCTCATCGGCGGGAAAATGCTTTTCGATGGGATCAAAGGTTTGGTCAAACCCGAGACCCGAGAACCGAAGAAATTCTCTTATCCCGAAGTTTTATTGCAAGGCGTGGCCGATTCGATCGACGCCTTTGCCATTGGCATCGCTATCCGTTCCACCTTGGGGGTTCAGCCCGCAGATGGTCTCGACTACGAAATCTACATTTGCTTTGTCATTATCATGCTCGTGACTTTCGTGATTTCTCTATTTGGCGTTTTCGCGGGCAAATGGATCAACAAGTTGCTGAAAGGCAAATACGAGATCAGCGAAATCATTGGGGGCGTGGTCCTCATCGGTATTGCCATTGAAGTGGCGGTTACCGGTTGTCTTGGTTTATGAGGGAGAGGAAAAAATCCTCTCCTCTTTTTTAAGCGTAGAGATTAAAGCCGGTGGCGTTATCGCTAAAGCTCGTGGCTATGATCGTCCCGCTTAAGGACGAGAAATAATTAAAGGTCAGATCGACGGGATAGGTTTTGTATTCGCCCAAGATGTTCGTGGTCGAAAAACTTGGGAAATAGTCATAAGACTTATTAATGCTTTGGTGATAGACGAGATAGTCGATGATCGCGATGGTGTAATAGGTCGAACTATCCAGGGTTCCATAGGTAGCGGTATCACCGGTGTAGGTCTTGTTGTATTTGGCTTCGTTGGCAATGTCTTCGCCCAAAACTTTCACGATGACGATGTTGTTGGTGAAGGGCGTGGCTTTATAAAGGGTGCTGTAGGTCACGGAACCGCTCGGCACGGAAGCCCGCTGTTTGTTTTCCATAGCGCAGGCTAAATTCGGGTACTGGGTCTTGTAGTTTTCATAGATGGCCTTGCAGCCAGCATTAGCAACGGTGGAATCCGTTAAACTTCCCGAAAGGGTTCCGCAGCTGGCGTTGGCCTTCTCTTTAAAAGCGGTGGTGCCGATGTACTTATTTTCGATGGCAAGAAGCTCACTATCTTCGCTCCAGGAGGCCGAAGCCGCGATAAATTCATAATTCGTGCAGGTCACGACCCCGCTAGCGACGCTTAGCGTGAAGTGAGAAATGCCTTCGCCATTGCAAGCCCCTTGAAGGAAAGGCACGCCGTTTTTATTGTCGACTTCTTGACGGTGGCTATGGGCGCAGAAGGCCCCGTCGAAATACGATTTTAGACCGGAGTATTCCCAATCTTCGGGAGTCGAAACATCATCGTGAATGGATAAGATGACGATCGTGCAACCTTCATTGCGAAGTTTAGTCGCCTCTTTTTCCGCAGGTCCTAAGGGATCAATGAAAGAAACGTCTTGGACGTTTTTCGAAGTGATCGAGGTGGTTTGTCCTTGGCCGATCATCCCAACGATGCCGACCTTGACCCCGCCGCGCAGGATCGTCGTTGAGGCATTCGTTTTACCCCAGGAGGTGGCGGTGACTTGTCCATTTTCCCAGGTGCGGATATTGCCCGCCAAGAAGGGGAAGTTGGCTTTCGCTTGATTGGCGAAGATGGACGCTTGACCATAATCGAACTCATGGTTGCCTAAGGTCATCGAATCAAAACCGATATTGTTCATCGCTTCGGTGATTAAAGCCCCTTCATTGAGGTTGCTTTCCATTGAGCCTTGCCACATATCACCGCTCGAAATGATGAACGTATGATCGGGATCCGCCGCCTTGAATTCTTTTAATTTTCCTCCGACTTTGGCCAAGCCGCCTTCATAGTAAGTGCCGCTGGAATTTTCCAAGATGGAACCATGGAAGTCGTTGATCGCGTAGAAATTAAAGACGCCATCCGCGGGGACGTCACTGGAAGTGGACGTGCTGGTGGATGAGCCCGTGCTTGAAGAAGAGCTTGAACTCGTGGAAGCGGTCGAACTTGAAGTCGCGGAACTCGTGGTCTTAGAACTCGAGGTGGTGCTCGCTGAAGTCGTGCTTTGACTCGACGAGGATGAAGAATTGGCGCTTGAGGAAGAGGAGGTCGAAACGGGGACGGCACCGCAACTAGCGAGCAACAGCCCGCCTAAGATTAGTCCGAATGAGAGTTTGGTCTTCATTTTCATAGAGTTAGTTTATCATTCCTTAAAGAAAGCCATTTATAATAAATCTATTATGGGTTACAAAGTAGGATTAGTTTTGCAAGGCGGGGGGACCCGAAGTGCCTTCACCGCAGGCGTCCTCGACACTTTGATGGAAAATCAATTTGTTTTCCCTTATATCATCGGTACCTCGGCGGGAGCTCTTCAGGCCGTGAACTACCTCTCAGGAGACGTTGGCCGAAGCAAAGACATCGCCATCAATTTGATGACCGACAAGAAGTTCGTTTCCTTGTTTAATCTATTGCATTTCGGCACTCTTTTTAATTTTACCTACCTCTTCGTTGAGGTTCCGAAAACCGTGATCCCCTTCAATAGCAAGGCCTATTTGGCTAGTCCGGTTCGCTTTACGGTGGCGACGACGGGATTAGAAGATGGCAAAGCTCACTATTTCGTTAAAGGTGTTTGCCCAGAAATGTGGAAGGCTCTCGCGGCCTCTTCTTCCTTGCCTTTGCTCACTTGGAAACCGGTTCTAGTCGAAGGCCATCCCTATCTTGATGGCGGTCCGGCCGCCAATATTCCTTTCCGCCGAGCCTTAGAAGATGGCTGCGAAAAGATCGTGGTGGTGAGCACAAGAGCCTTAGGCTTCCGTAAGGCCGCCCCCAAAAAGAAACACCTTCATCAAGCCAAACTTCTTTATAAGAAATACCCGGAGTTCCTCAAGGCCTATGCCCAAGAGTCCAATATTTACAATCAAGATGCCGATGATTTGGATGCCCTCGAAAAAAGCGGAAAAGCTTTTGTCATTCGTCCGAGTCAGCCCGTCACTATCGGCCGGACTTGTCGTAATAAAGCGAAACTTGATGCCCTCTATCATGAGGGAGCCGACGTCACGCGCGATGCAATTTCCCAACTTCGTCTCTTTCTTTCTTCGCCCGAATGAATAAGAATATTCATTACGGTAGCGCATGAACAAGAACGACAGCAAAAAACATCGGCCTCAAAAAGGCTTGGTTGACCCCCATAGCATCCAGGAATTTACGGTCTATCACGAAGCGGAATTGCTGCCTTTTCTTTTTGAGAAGTTGCCCCAGCAGTCTAAAAAGAACGTCAAACGTATCTTGTCGAACCACCAAGTTTCCGTCGGCGGAGCTCCAGTCACCCAATTCAATTTCAAACTGTATCCTGAAGACGTGGTGGTGATTTCGAAGAACCGCATCGCCAAACACGAACGCAAAGAATTGCCGATCATCTATGAAGACCAGGATCTCATCGCGATCGATAAACCCTCAGGCTTATTAAGCGTCGCCACCGAAAAAGAAAAAGGCCGGACCGCTTACCGCCTCGTCTCCGATTACATCACCCAAACGAATCCCAAAGCCCGCATTTTCGTGGTTCACCGTCTCGATGAAGACACCTCAGGCGTGTTGGTCTTCGCCAAAAATTGGGAGACCCGTGAGGCTTTGCAGAACAGCTGGCAAGACATCATCAAAGACCGCCGCTACTACGCGATCGTTGAAGGCCAAATGGAGAAAAAAGAAGATACTCTCCGCGACTATTTGGACCAAGATCGGGCCCAGCTCGTCTACGTGACTCATAACAAAGACAAGGGCAAACTTGCCATTACTTCCTATAGCCTTCTCGCCGCTAAAAAAGAATATTCGCTCCTTGATGTCACTATTGACTCGGGCCGCAAAAACCAAATCCGGGTTCAGCTGGGCAATATCGGCCACTACGTGATCGGCGATGATAAATATGGCGAGCCCTCCAACCCCATCAAGCGCTTAGGCTTACACGCATATAAGCTCGCCTTTACCAACCCCTTGAACGGCAAGGAATATACCTTCACCGCCCCAATGCCGGCTTCCTTTAAATCGATGTTCTTCAACCCTCGCGGTGAGCACAAGGATCCTCTAACTCCGGCTCGCCCTTACGAAAAACCGCGCCCGCGCTACGAAAGGAAAGGCTTGCATGGCAGACGACATCGCCACTAATCGCAGCTTCCGCCAAGAAATCTGGCGGATGATTTGGCGCAAGATCGGCGAAAGCTATCTCAGCGTTTCCCCGATCGTTTTGATGATCACCGTGCTTTTCTTCACCGGCGTTGTCAGCGATTTCTATTGGCCGGTGTTCGTGGTCTTCTTGATCGCCGCGGTTTGCATCGGCTTAGGCTTAGCTTTATTCCAGCTCGGCTGCGATCAATCCATCTCTAAAGTCGGCGGCATCATCGGCTCCACCCTCTTCAAGCAGCGGAAACTTTGGTTGGTTTGCATCATGACCTTCTTCTTGGGCGTGATTATCACGGTCGCCGAACCCGACCTCAAGCTGATGGCCAACCAAATTGGCTTTGATAATGAAGCGCTTCTGATTGTCTTTGTGGGCACCGGCGTTGGCCTCTTCTTGATGTTCGGCGTTTTGCGTATTCTTTTCCAAAAGGATCTCAATGTCCTCTTCTTGGCCTTCTACGCCATCATCTTTACCTTGGTGGGCATCACCAACAAAAACTTCCTGCCGATTTCTTTCGATAGCGGCGCCGTCGTCACCGGGCCAGTCACCATTCCCTTCATCTTGGCCCTTGGCGCAGGCTTAGCTTCTTCACGGGCCAACGTGAATGGTCATTCGGGCGCCGACTCCTTCGGTCTCACTGCCTTAGCGACGGCTGGCCCGATTCTTACCGTGATGATTCTTTCGCGTTTCATTGATCCTTCGCATTTGGTTTACAAATGGGATCCTAGCCCGATCCTTACCTGCAGCGATTGGTCCTCTTTACTATCGACGATTGGACCTTTGCTGGTCGATCAAATCGAAAGCAATCTTTTGAACTTTGTGATTGCCATCGGCCCCTTAGCCGTTTGCTTCCTCATCTATAACTGGGTCTTCGTTCACCTGCGTTTCAAACAGGTTCTCAAAGTCCTCATTGGTTTCATCTATGCCTACTTTGGTTTGGTGATCTTCATGGTCGCGGTCAACATCGGCTTCCTGCCCGTTGCCCAGAAAGTGGGCTATTCCCTAGGAGACAATTCCTCGCTTTATCCTCTCGCCGTTCTTTGCGGCGGCTTATTTGGCTTATTCGGTGTCATTGCTGAACCGGCGGTCCACATCTTGGTTCACCAAATCGAAACCGTTTCCGAAGGCACCATCAAAGCCCGGACCGTTTTGGCGATCATGGCGATTTCGGTTGGGATTGGCATGGCGATGGCGGTTGTGCGGGCCCATTATGGTTTCTCGATTCTTTATTACTTCATCCCCGGGTATTTCCTCGCCTTATCTCTCGCTTTCGTTGTCCCCAAGATCTACATGAGTATCGCCTTCGATTCCGGCTCGATCGCTTCCGGCCCAATGGCTTCTTCCTTCGTGATGCCCTTTGTCCTCGGCTTCAGCTATGCGGAACACGGGGCCGACCCCATCTACGTCAACGCCTTCGGCTGCATCGCCATGATTTCCATGATGCCGCTCATCGTGATTCAACTGCTCGGCCTCTACATTCAAATTAAACGGGCTCATCTGTACAAGATGGCGCGCAAACGCATTGTCGAGCCGGATGATAACCAGATCATCCATTTCAATCAGGAGGAGGCGTAAGTATGGCTAAAGACCTGCTGAAAAAAGAACAGCCCGCTCCCGCCCCGTACGAGAGCAACCATAAGCTGGTGCCCCTCGTCTTTGTCGTGACCGTGATCAACGACCACCAATCCTATGCCATCGTCGATTTGCTCAATCAGCAAGAAGCGGCGATCGCCTGCATTATGCACGCTCGGGGTACGGCGCCCAGCCACTTCTACGAAGTCGTTGGTTTTGATGGCACTTTAAAGCAGGTTGTGGTCGCTATCCTGAAGCAAGATAAATGGCCGGCCTATAAACTTTCCTTGCAAGAGCGCTTCGCCGTTTCCCCCTACGCCAAAGGCATTGCTTTCACTATCCCCATCGATGCGGTGGCGGGGGTTTCGATTTATAAAATGTTAGCCAATATGCAAGTGATCGATAGACCAATCAAACCTAAGAAGTCACTTATTGGAGGTAAAAAAGCATGAGCGTGCAAAAGGATTACCAAATGGTCATGGCGATCGTGAACAACGGGTTCACGGATTTGGTCATGAACGCGGCGAAAAATGCTGGCGCCCGCGGCGGAACGATTATGACCGCTCACGGAACCGGAAATAAAGAGATCGAAAAATTCTTTGGTGTGGTGGTGACCCCGGAAAAAGAAATCGTGATGATTCTGGTTCCTTCCGCCATCAAAGATCAGGTCATGCTGGCCATCAACAAGGAAGCCGGCATGGATACCAAAGGTCAGGGCATTGCTTTTTGCATGCCAGTCAGCGATGTCGTCGGCATCGTGACGGACCAGCAAATTGCGGCGGCGGAGAATGACCCCGGAAAATAAAGAAAAAACCAATCTCGAAAAACCGGAAAAACCCGCGGAGTCTTCCGAGGGCGGTTCCGGATTTTTATCGTTGAGCGATTTGGAGCCCTCTAAGCTTCATACCGCGAGTGCCGGCAGCGCCTCTTTATCGGCCGTTCGCCATGAACCGAGCTCCTTTAGCGTTTGGGTTCATAAGCATCTCCCGTGGCTATTTAACTGGCAATCGTTGTTCTATTTTGCTTTAGCCACGTTTATTATCGCGATGGCGTGGTGCGGCTATTCCCTCATCAACAATCATTTCACTCAGCTCTATGGCTGGGACTATTCGAGCCAATACGTCACCTTCTATTACGACTTCTACGATTGTTGGCATGAATTCTTCCGCACGGGCAAGTTCGTCCTTTATGACACCCAGACGTTCTTAGGCACGGATAATATCGGATCGAACTCCTACTATGGCTTATTCGATCCTTTTGTGGTCGCCATGATCATTTTCCCGCGTTCCGCCATCCCGCAGATGACCGCGGTGATGACGTTTATGAAGATCGTGGTGGCCACGCTCTGCATGCGGGCTTATTTGAAATACATGGGGATCAAAGAAGGCACCGCTCGCTTTGGGGCATTAGCCTTTGGCTTCTCGGGCTACATGAATTTCATGGTCGGCTTCCCCACCACGGTGGCGGCTTGCACTTGGGTTCCTTTAATTCTTCTAGGCATCGAAAAAGTCATCAAGGAACGGAAACCCAGCTGCTTGGTTTGGGGCCTCTTCTTAGAAGGCATAACCTCGTTCTTCTTCTTAGTCGTCCTCTGCATTTGGGGTGTGATTTATGCCTTATGGCGTTATTTCTGGACGCTGCATAAACGGACGGCCAAAGAGAACTGGCTGACGATTGCGGTCGGCATCGGTTCCTTCGGCGTGGGCTTAATGCTTTGCTCCTGGACCTTGCTGCCCTCGCTTCGCGAAAGCGCCCTATCCGGTCGAACCGCCTCGATTGGCCAACTCTATTGGCAAGCGATCCTAACCTCGCTTAAGGAACATAACTTTGGCGATTTCTTCAAACTCATCTTTGAGCAAGTCGGCGATAACCCCGGCCGCGAACTGATGGGGCTTGTTTCCTTCTTCTATCCGACGGGCGGTTATCTCTATTTGCCCTTAACCACTCCAGCGGGGAGCTACACCTACGACGCCTGGACCGCCTCGCTATTCTGCTACACGCCCTTCGTCATTTTGTTCTTTGTGGCCATGATGAACTCAGTGCGCCAGAAACGCTGGGACCATTTGATTGCTATTCTGCTTTGCCTCTACTTGGTCTTCACCACCTTCGCTTATTATTTCTTCTACGCCTTCACCGGCAACGGCTATGGCCGCTGGTTCATCATCTTGGTTCCGGAAATCATCCTTTATGGTTGCTGGGCCTTTGATGACCGGCAAAAACAACCGAAGTATTTCATGCTGACCGGCACCTTGGTGGCCTTATTTGGCACCATCATGACCTACGCCTTAACCGTTTGGCTTTTAAAAGATAAGTCCTTCAGCAATCTGAGCGGACTCACCTATTGGGTTTCCAGTTATCTCACCGCGGACCAAACCAATGCCTATGTCACGGAGTCTCGTTATTGGTATGTCTTCTATCAGTGCGCCCTTGTCGTTGTTGAAGGCGGCGTCATGTGTTATTTCCTCAATAAAGAATGGCTCCATCACGTCATGTTTGGTTTCGTGGCGGTGGAAGCGATCGTTGCGGGCAATATGTCCTTTGTTTATGGTTCGTCGTGGAACCTCAATTGGTTCAATGGCGGTCCGCAATCCTTCGCTAACGTTACCGAAATCATGGAACGGATCAATAACCAAGATCAGTCTTATTTCCGCACCTATAACGATGCGTCTGGCGAGAAGAACTATGCCATGGGTGCGGGTTATAACGGCACCTCGAACTTCCATAGTTTGATGAACTTCGGAACCGAAGATTTCATCTTGATGACTCACATTTCCTCTCCGGGTGGCAGCGGAACCGCCTACGGGGGAAGCTACTATAACCCCACCTGGTCGGGCTTCTATTATGGGAAACGCTACGCCCTCGATACCACGCTGGGCATCAAATATTACGTGATCAAGAACGATGGCTATAACGTGACGGCCAATGGAACCACCTATCATTTTGAGAGTCAAAACGTTCCCTTTGACTGCGAATACGATGCCTCCTTAAGCGGGAATGGGTATCGGGTTTACCACTATAACGACGCGGATTATGCCACGAATTCCTATGTGAATCTTGGCCATGGAGTTGATGACGATAAGCTGTACGCCATTCAGCATATGGACTCCAGCAACTACCGCAATGCTTTCTTTAGCTATACCTCCGCGACTGAAACGATGGTGCCGGAGCAGTTAATGCTCGATGGCGCAATCTTGGAAGATACGGATGCCGCGGCGATGCCGAAAGGCTTCAGCATTAACGGCAGCACGCCTTATTTCCCGAAGGACATCAAAGGTCAGCCGATTTATTCGCTGTCTTCAAGCGCCAGCCAGTCTCATTACGGCACTCGCGTTTATACGACCGCCGGCGAAGATAAGTACCTGCCCTCCAGCACAAACCAATATGTGGCTTATGGCCCCGCTTATTTCCTCAAGGATCCCACCTATAGTTCAAGCTACACCGAGGCTTCCTCGGCCAGCAGCGTCACCTATCAGCGTGACCTTGGCCACGTCGTTTTCTATCCGAGCGGAACCTACACCAACCTCGATGGCACGACCACGACCAAAACCTTTGGCGATTACTTCAATGACGATCCGGAAGGCGTCTATTTCGACATGTTCTATTGCAACTCGAGCGACACCCGTTTCTACATGATTGGCGATACCTTTAAGAAGGATAGTAATGGAGCTTGGGTGGTGGACAAGACCGACCAACTCCTCAACTTCGAATACCATGCGATTGAGCACACGCTCTCGAATGGCAACGACGATAACTACACTAATCTCTTTGGCATGTACGCTAAAGGCAAGGTCAAGTACATCGTGGCCTGCGCTAACGGCCCGGCTTGGTCTAACCCCGCCCAGACGATCGCCAACACCCAGAACTTCTCGACCGGCAGTTATTTCCGCCTCTTCATGCAAGAAAAACAAACGATTAACGCTCAATACACGAAGTTGGCGAAATCCAAATTCCAAAACGTGGTCCAAAAGAGCTCTAACGAATACACCTTCACCACCAATTTTGACGCGACCGAGCACCCGAATGGCTGCTTCTGCGTCACCTCGATCGCTTACGATAAGGGCTGGTCCGTCACCGCTAACGGCGTGAGTCTACCGACTTATTGTCTCGACGGTGGTCTCGTCGGCTTCTTGGCCCCGAATGGCGAAGCGAGTTATGACCTTACCTACGTTACGCCCTATATCAAAGGTTCATCCTTCTTATTTGCCGCCGGCTTCTTAGCCTATATGAGCTATTTAGGCTATGGCTTCGTTAAAGATGTCCGTCGGATCAAGAAGGACAAAGAATCGCTGGGCCTTACGGGTAGGAAATAGTAAAGAATTCATAAAATAGCTTAGATTTTATCGACGATTTGAAAATCTTCAAAAATAATAATTGACAGTTTTTCCGTCCATGATTTAATAATGGCGTTCAACGGGGAAACCTGTTGGGCTGCCTGAGCGCTCGATCGGCGCGTTTGAAGGGCCCCGCACTCTGTCCGTCGGGAAAGTAGTTGGAGGCGTCTATTCTAGGGGGTATCGCCCTGCTAGGAAAGGTGGGGGCTGGCGGTAGTCCTATTAAGACCGCTGGGGTTGTGACCTCGTTCCGATGGCGTCGTAAGCCAGAGGGACGGAATAGCTGAAAAAGCTCCGAGAGGGGCTTTTTTCTTATTTTGTGCTCTATCCCTGAAAAGTTCATTTTTTGATCATCCGGCAATGAAGAATAGAGTTCACCGTTTTTCAAAGACCAATCTTTGATTATTAATTGCTTTGGATAACCTAAGATTCCTAAATAAGTTAACATAATGTTAAGAAATCAATCGGTGACAATAAAAATGGGGTTTCAAAAAACGTGAAAGCGGTTACACCACCGAAGAAAAAGCCCTATTTTTGAAAATAATAATTGACAGTTTTTCTCTGGAACTGAAAATCGTGGTTACTTCAAACGGAATTAGTCATTAATCCGCTGGAAGCAACGTATGAACGGCAAGACCATCATGTATCTTTTGAAACGCTTCGGGATGGCAATCCTGACGATTTTCATGGTGGTTACGATCACCTTCTGGTTCATGCAACTCATTCCTGGCGGCCCTTTTACTTCGGAGCGAGGCGTTAGCGATGTCACTTTGGCGGCGTTAAAGGCCAAATATGGTCTCGATAAACCCCTGTTCGTTCAATATCTGATTTATATTGGCCGGAGTTTCACCTTCAACTTTGGTCCGTCGATGAAGATCAAAGGCACCGAAGTCATGTCCTTAATTATGAAAGGCATGGCTTATTCGCTACCTCTAGGCATCGTGGCGGCGGCCTTAGCCATCGCGTTTGGCACTTTATTCGGTTCTTTGGCGGCGATTAATCGCGGCAAGCCTATCGACCATGTCATCATGGTTCTTTCGACCGGTTCGATCGCGTTCCCTTCCTTCATCACGGCGACCTTCTTGTCCTATTTCTTTTGCCGTCAATTGAGCTGGTTCCCGACCGGTTTCGTCGCCAGCGATGGCAGTATGGCCGCCTTCGTCTTACCGTGTTTGTGCTTAGCCATTTATCCGAGCGCTTACATCACGCGGTTAGCTCGGAGCGCGACCCTCGATAGTTTGGGCAGCGATTACATCATCACCGCTCGGGCCAAGGGCGCCTCCAATACGCGGGTGCTTTTCGGCCATGTTTTGAAGAACTCGCTCGCCCCGACTATTTCCTACGCGGGCCCGATGTTCGCTGGCATTATCACCGGTTCGCTCGTTGTCGAGCAAATCTTTGCTATCCCCGGAGTCGGTTCTTATTTCGTTAACAGCATCACCAGCCGTGACTACAGCATGATCATGGCGACCACGGTTTTTATGACCGATCTCGTCGTTGTGATGACGCTCGTCAGCGATATTCTCTACACCGTCGTCAACCCGAGGGTCTCATTGGAGTAAACGTATGAAAGCATGGAAACTTGGCGATCATAACCCCTTCGGATTCCAGGCCGACTACAATCGGACCAACGTTTTCAACGTGGACAACGTCGACAAGTCCTCGGAACTCGCAAGCAAAGAAGAAAAAGCTAGCCAGTCCCATATGCGGCCCTCGACTTCTTTCATCAAGGATTCCATCAAGCGTTTCGCCCATAACCCGGTCGCGATGACCTGCTTCGTTTTCATCATTCTGATTCTCTTGCTCGTCATCTTCGTTCCGATCATCGTCCCCTATGGTTACGATGAATCCCTCAGCGTCTCACACAATTACGACAACAGTTATAACTTCCTGGCGCCGTTCCAATATAGCGACACCGAAAAAGCATTACAGGCCCAAGGTCAATTCGTTTTCCCACATATCTTCGGCACCGATTCGGCTGGCCGTGATTTCTTCGTCCGGGTCTTCTACGGGGCTCGTATTTCCCTCATCGTCGGTGTCTTCGCTGCCATCATCGTCTTAGTCATTGGTTCAATCTATGGCGCCGTCAGCGGTTATTACGGCGGCAAGGTCGACATGGTGATGATGCGGATCGTCGATTTGATTTATTCCTTACCGGATGTCGTCGTCATCATTTTGCTTTCGGCTGTTCTCAAAAAGACCATCACCCTCGACGCGGATAGTTTCTTAGGAAAACTCGGCGTCGGCATGATCTCTATTTTCATTGTCTTTGCTCTGCTCTATTGGGTTGGCATGGCTCGCTTAGTCCGCGGCCAGGTCCTAAGCCTCAAACAGCAGGAGTACTGCTTAGCCGCCCGTTCGATGGGCTGCAAGCCGAGCTTTATCATCTCCAAACACATGATCCCTAACTCGATGTCGATCATCATCATCTCGGCCGGACTTGAGATCCCTAGCGCCATCTTCACTGAGTCCTTCCTCAGCTTCATCGGCTTAGGCGTGGACGCCCCGATGCCTTCCCTAGGCTCCTTAGCCAACGAAGGCCGCACCTATCTCACCTCGACCCCTCCCCATGCGTATTTGCTCTTTGCGCCAGCGCTTTTGATCTGCTTCATCGTCTTGTGCTTGAACCTTATCGGCGATGGCTTACGCGATGCTTTCGACCCGAGGCTTCAGAGGTAACACCATGGCAGAAAAAGAACCCTTATTGGTTGTTAAAGACCTTTGCACCTCCTTCGATATTCCCGCGGGCGAAGTCCGCTCGGTGGCTGGCATTTCGTTTAGCCTAGAAAAAGGCAAGATCCTCGGCATCGTCGGTGAATCGGGCTCGGGCAAATCCGTGACCGCGGCCTCCCTCATGCAGATTCTGGTTAAACCTGGCTACATTAAGAGTGGTTCGATCCATTTCAATGGCCAAGAACTCGTTGGGATGTCGGACAAGGACCTTCGCAAGATTCGCGGCCATAAGATTTCCATGATCTTCCAAGATCCGATGACCGCCCTGAACCCGGTCTATAAGATTGGTCATCAAATGGAAGAGGCCATCTTGCTCCATAAAGAGGATTACATCGACCGCTTAACCGAAGCGGAGCGGCGCAACCTCGATAACGATGAGAGCGCGCTTTATATTGCCAAACACAATCTGAAGATCGCTCAGCAATCGGAAAAAAACGCGACCCGTGCCAATGTTAAAGGGGCTAAGGACGTCCCTGACTTTAAAGGCAACATCGCGGGATTTAAAGAGCAAATCACGGCGTTGGAGCAAGCCATCAAGATTGATCGGGCCGTCTATGAGATTGCCCTAGAGAAAGCTAAGGCTCAGATCGCCTACGAAAAGGTCGAAGCCAAACACGACTATCAGAAACAACTCGCCAAAGCCGAGGTGACTTTCCGCAATGCTTTACGGGGCCGCCATAGCGAAAAGTATAACGAGAAGGCCCGTTATGAAAACGAGAAGGCTGACGGTCTTCGTTCCCCTCAAATCCGTATTCACGAGAAAGCCGCGGAAGCTGCCCTTGCCTTAAAGAGCCAGCACCAAATCGCCCAAGCCAATGAAGTGGCTCCTTTAAAGCTGCAATTGGCACAAGGACCGCAAGCGGAGCAAGCCCAATCCCTTCAGGAACAAATCCAAGGCATCCAGGGCAAATATGCCCCGATGATTGAGGCGGATGAAGTCGCCTATGCTCAGGCCAATGAGCGGGCTCAATCGGCGCGAAAGGCTATTCTTTCTGGCATCAAATCCGCCCATAAAGCTCGGGTTAAGGAAGCTAAGGCTCGTCGTCATCAGACCATCAAATCCGCCTATCAAGAGCTTTGGGATTGCCGTCATCGTTATTCCGCCAAATTCAAAGTCACGCGTTGGAGCGCGAAGCAACGCTCTTTGGAGATGCTCCGCCTCGTTGGTATTACGAATCCGGAAAAGCGAATTCAGCAATATCCCTTTGAGTTCTCTGGCGGCATGCTCCAGCGGGTCATGATCGCCATGGCATTATTGACCGATCCGGATATGTTGATCGCCGACGAACCGACGACCGCTCTTGACGTGACCATCCAAGCTCAGATCCTTGAGCTCATTAAGAACATCCAAAAGAAACTTGGCATGGGCGTGATCATCATCACCCACGATCTCGGCGTTGTCGCCCAAATCTGCGATGAAGTCGATGTCATGTATGCCGGTCGCATCATTGAGCGCGGAACTTGCGACGAGATTTTCTATAACCCTCAGCACGAATACACCAAGGGCTTGCTGGCCTCCATTCCTTCCGCCGATTCGAGCAAGAATCAAAAGCTCCACCCGATCGAAGGCAACCCCGTCGACGTCTTTGCTTTGCCTAGCGGCTGCTCCTTTGCTCCGCGCTGCGGGCATTGTCTCAAGATCTGCTTGGAACGTTATCCAGCGGAACGGCAGATTGGCCCTGGCCATATTGCCTCCTGCTTCTATAGTGCCTTCCAAGCTTATAAAGCTGGCAAGCTCACCAAAGAGCAACTTGCCGATTATTACAACCAGTCTTTCCCTATCGACACCCATAACGCGCGCCAGAAGAAAACCAAAAAAGCCCCTCAAGGCGGAAAGGAGAAATGAGTATGGCTAAGACCTCAGTTAAAAAGACGGCGATAAAGCCCGCTAAAGCAGCGGTTGTTTCTCCTGCTCCAACTCCAAAAGCTCCGGAAACCCTCAAAGTCGCTACCCCCTCTCCCGTGGTTTCGCCGGTTGAAGTTCCCGCCCCTGCTCCCAAGAAGGCCGACTATATTTTGAAAGTCCGCCATCTTAAGATGTATTTCCCCATTCAGACGGGTTTCTTTAAAACCAAGATGCTGAAAGCCGTGGATGATGTTTCTTTTGAAGTCAAACGCGGTGAGACCCTCGGCATCGTCGGTGAGTCGGGCTGTGGCAAGACCACGCTCGGCCGCACGATTCTCCACCTCTATGAGCCCACGGATGGCAAAATCGATTTCAATGGTCGCGAGATTCGCTCGAAGAGCAACTATGTTCATAAGATGAAGAGTCTCAAAGACGCCCACGAAACCGCCTTAAAAGCGATCGAGGATGATTTTGCTCAGCTTGCCGTTAAGGATGAAGCCGCCCTGAAAGCCAAAGAAGCCAAGGTGGCCGAAGAGAATAAAGCTTACGAAGCGGCGGTTGCGGTGGAACACCAGAACCGCAAAGCCTACAAAGATGACGTGGAATATCTCCACGCCCATGCCCAAATGGTCTTCCAGGATCCGTATAGTTCGCTCGATCCTCGTATGACCGTTGAAGACATTATCGCCGAACCTTTGGACGCCCATAAGATCATCAAAAAAGAGCAAGAAGCCAAAATTCATGCCCATTATGACCCCTTAATCGAAGCGGCCCGGGCGGAGTATCAGGCCTTGCCCGATCAAAAGAGCCCTGAAGCCGCCGCGAAGCAAAAAGAGATTACCGATCTCTGCAAGCAACGCCGCCACGACTTATTCTTCGTCTTTAAATCCGTTAAAGAAGAGCGTCATCTCCGGGTCATCAAACTCATGGAGACGGTCGGCCTCAGCCCCGAACAAGCCACGCGTTACCCCCACGAATTCAGCGGTGGTCAGCGTCAGCGTATCGGCATCGCCCGCGCCCTCGCCCTTAATCCGGACCTCATTGTTTGCGATGAACCCGTCTCTGCTCTCGACGTCTCCATTCAAGCTCAGGTTCTCAATACGTTCGAAGAGCTTCAGAAGTCTTTGAAGCTCACCTATCTCTTTGTTGCTCACAACCTCTTGGTTGTTAAGCATATTTCGGATCGGATCGCGGTCATGTACCTCGGTCACATCGTCGAGCTCGCCGATAGCGCAGCCCTGTTTAAGAATCCTATGCATCCTTACACGGTTTCGCTGCTTTCCGCGATTCCGACGCCCGATCCGAAGACCGCCCGCAAGAACGAACGCATCGTTCTTAAAGGCGATATTCCTAGCCCACTTAATGCCCCCAGCGGCTGCCCCTTCAGAACGCGTTGCCCCTTTGCCAAGGATGCCTGTGCCTCCGACAAAGGTAAACCCGTGCTCCGAGAGGTCCGTAAAGGACACTTTGTGGCTTGTCTCTATCCGCTGGAAGCGGGTCGAGGCAATATGTGAGGCGGGCACTCTCCCGTCAGAAAGGTAGGAAACCATGAAAAAATCAGTTTCCCTATTATTTGGATTTGCGGTCATGCCGCTTCTTCTCACCTCTTGTGGAACAAGCGCCGTTCGCGGCTCCAACAACAACATCTATTACCATGGCTACAGTACCGACCTTAATCACGATGGTGTCATCTCCGACGATGAACAACATTTGACTTGGGGCGAAAGCTATGATGTCTTGATCAATGAAATCAAGACCATGCCGATTGACACCAGCGCAGAACTCAACAATCGTTTCTCTTACATGCACCAAGCCGAAGACTTGCTCATGTCGACTGGAGCGATCTGCCCGTTGTACTGGTACACCGACAGCTTCCTCATCAAAGAAAGCGCGCAATCCGGCTTCTTTGCTTCGCCGTTAGGATTCAAATTCCTTTATGGCGTGAGCGGAGAGAATACCGCTTGCATCGCTTCGCAGCCCGACACGATCGACCCGGCGCTTAACAGCTCCGTCGATGGCGCGACTTACGATTCACACCTCTTCGAAGGTTTGATGCGCTGGGAATATACAGGCACTTATCCTAGCGGCGCGATCGGCTTAACCGCCGGTATCGCTCAGCCCGATGAAGGCACGACCGCTTGGAAAAAGGTGAAGAATTCGAATGGCACCGTCACTTACACGATCCCGTTAAAGACCGGATTGAAGTGGAGCGATGGTTCCAGCTATGATGCCAACGATGTCATCCGTTCGTGGAAACGTGCGGTTTGCGGTGACACTGGCGCGGACTATGCCTATATGTTTGAAATCTTCGATGGCGGCGCTAAGGCCGAAACCGAAGAAGACGGTGCTTCGCTTAATGCCAAAGCCGTCGATGCCAATACGATCGAGCTCACCCTCGTTAGCGACGTCCCGTACTTCAAAGAAATCTTGGCCTTCCCGGCCTTGATGCCCGTTCCGGATGGCGTTGATGCCGGTGGCACTTGGGCGACTCCGGACAACTACGCGACCAGCTTTAAGTGCAATGGCCCGATGAAGATTTCTTCTTACACCGCCGGCAGCACTGCAGGCTCGCTCGTCATGGTCCCGAACACCAACTATGCTGGCAGCGCTAAGGTTAACGCTACCAAACTCACTTGGGCGTTCTCCGATGATGCCGATGCGATGTTAGCTTCCTATACTTCCGGTTCTTATGCGATGATCGATGATCTTCCTAGCGGAACCGCGGAGTCGGAATGGAAGAAATCCTATCCGAAAGAATACTTCAATGTCGGACAGTTGGGCACTTACTACATTGTCTTCAACGTCAACGACACCACCTTCAACAGCAAGCTGACCAGCGAAGCGGATCGTGAATACTTCCGTAAAGCTCTCAGCCTCCTCATCAACCGTCAGTATCTCGTCGACTCGGTCACCCAAGGCGGGCAAACCCCGGCCAATGGCTTCGTCTCGAGCGGCTTACTCAACCCGGATGGCAAGACCGAATACATTGCCAGCAACGGTTCTAAGCATGATGGCAAAGGCTACTACAGCACTGCGACTGCCGATTTCACTTCCAACCAAGCGACGGCCGTCAAGATGCTCAAGAGTCTTGGCTTCTCCTACGATGAGACCAACAAAGTCTTCACCGATATCCCGACCTTCGAATACCTCTACAATACCAGCAGCGGCCATAAGGCCATCGCTGAGTATCTCCAGAGCGCGATGAAAGCCGTCGGTATCACCATGAAGCTCGCTAACCAAGAATGGGCGACCTTCCTCACCACTCGTAAGAGCGGCGACTACTCGGTGGCTCGTAACGGCTGGCTCTGCGACTACAACGACCCCGTCACCTTACTGGATATGTGGACTTCCAATTCCGGTAACAACGACGCTCAGTTCGGCAAGAAGTAATTCCGTTCATTCGGATCTCTTCTAACGAATCAAGAGGGGGCATCCCGCAAGGAATGCTCCCTTTTCTTTGGCCTTAGGCTTTATAATAACTTTATGAGAAATTCGAAATCTTTTTGGATCACCGCCTGGATTTTTATCGGTTTAGGAGCGGGGCTTATCCTTATTCCTCTAGCCGTGGTCATCGCTCAGTATTTCACTTACGATAGCGTGAATAACAGTGCACCCGCTGGGGTGGTCTTCCTCAATCTTCTCTACACGGTGCCTTTTGGTATCATCGCCTTATCCTTTGGCTGGTATTACTTCCTCGACTGGAAAAAAGCGAAAAAAGCCGAGAGCAATCCCCCGGCGAAATCCTGATTCTTATTTGACGTTCTTGAGGTAAATTTGGTAGATGGCGTTCTTCGGAAGGCCGTTTTCTTTAGCGATCTCGCCGATAGCATCTTTTGAGGACTTACCCGCTTTGATTTTTGATTTTAAGAGGGAGGTGATATCGTTTTCGCATAATTCCGAGGCCTGGGGAGTCGCGCCAGAAACGAGGATGACCATTTCCCCGCGCAGGGTCTCCTCGTTCAAGGAAACGAATTCGTCTAAGCTGCCGCGGATGATCTCTTCGTGGGCTTTGGTAAGCTCGCGGGCAATGATAGCCTGACGGGGTCCTAGAACCCTGGCTAAAGCCGTTAGCGTGTCTTTGATGCGATGAGGCGATTCATAAAAGATGATCGTTTCAAGGCGCGAGGATAAGGCTAAGAGTTCGGCATCACGTTCGCTGGCTTTGGCGGGCAAGAAGCCTTCAAAATAAAAATGATCGGAGGGCAGCCCAGAGACGGCCAAGGCGTCGATGGCGGCACTAGGGCCGGAGGTGACTGAAACTTTGATGCCATTCTCAAGGCATTTTGCCACGAGGCGTTCGCCCGGATCACTCAACGTCGGATAACCGGCGTCGGACATGTAGCAAACCTTCTTGCCTTGCTGGAGCAGAGCCACGATCTTTTCGCTCGCGGCTTCTTCGTTATGCTCATGGCAAGAGATAAAGGGTTTATCGATTGCAAAATGGGCCATGAGTTGGCCCGAATTCCGCGTGTCTTCCGCGGCGATGTAGTCGGTGGCCTTAAGAACTTCAAGGGCGCGTGGCGTCATCTCCGAAAGATTGCCAATCGGGGTGGCAATGAGGTAAAGCAAGGGGGAGGTGCCTTCGAAATTGAGCTCGCGCGGTTTCATAGGGCTTAATGCTGCCCGTTATTGGAATTTGGGGCTTTGAAGGTCGGGGTCGGATTAGGATTGGCATTGGAAGGGCTGGTCGTGGGGCGCGGCGAGGAGGGCGCCGTTGAACTCGAGGACGGATTAGAACGGTGGCCTTTCGGATTCTTAATGGCTTCATTGACTTCATCAAGCGGCAAAAACTTGAGGTCTTGATAACCTGACAGCTTGATTTGTTTGTTGAGGATATTCATTCCTACGATGGTGTAATCGCCTTCTTCGAGATGGACGACTTGGCCTAAGCGCGGGAATTCTTTCTTGGCTTCGGTATAGGCATCATCTTCATACAACAAGCAGCAAATAAGCTTGCCGCAGGGTCCTGAGAGTTTCGGGATATTGAGGGTGAGCATTTGGTTCTTGGCCCGGCTGATGGAAATGCCATCGAATTGGTCCAAGAAGGTCGAGCAGCATAACGGCAAACCACAGATGCCGATACCGCCCACCATCTTGGCCTTATCGCGCGAAGCGATTTGTCGAAGTTCGATCCGGCATTTGAGCTGAGGGGCCAAGATGCGGAGAAGTTCACGGAAATCCACACGGTTTTCCGAAGTATACGTGATGGTGACTTTGCTGCCATCGAGGGTGTAATTGGCCTCAAGCAAATGCATGGGTAGGCCCAAACGCTTGATTTCTTCTTCAGCGATTTTAAGAGCCCGTTCGCTTTCTTCCAATCCCATTTGATAATCCGAAAGATCTTCGGAAGTCGGTTTGCGGAGGATCGGCTTGAGTTCGAGATTGTTGTTATAAGTCGCTTGGTCCATCAAGGCGGTGCAAATGGTGCCGATTTCATAACCGGCAACCGTTTCCACGACGACGAGGTCCCCGACTTTGAGATCGGACATATCGGTCGAGAAATAATAGGACTTATCCGTGCCTTTGAATTTAATTCCGACGAAATAATGTTTGTCTTCTGCCATATGCTTTACTCCTTGGTGATGGTGTTCACGAGATGGCCTAACAAGAGGCTGATATTCAAATTCAGCTCGATTTGGCTGCGTAACGTCATGATCGCTAGTAAGGACGATTCGACGTGCGGTAACTTCTTCGCGAGGTCCTTAATAATATTAGCATAGCTAGCAAGTTTTATCGGCTGACCATTTTTGGCAGCGACGATATCTTGAAAGGCCAGCGATAGCATATCGAAGTAAAAACGCGCCGAAGGTTTGTCATTGAGGAGGGGCGTGACATCTTTTTCCATGACGTAGCGAGCCATCGAAGCGTTTTGATTCAAGGCATCGAGTTCATCGACAAATGCCGATTTGGCATTTTGATAATCTTCGCTAGCGGCTTCGTCCTTGATCATTTGACCATCGTTATAGAAATTGGCCAAGATATCGGCGTCTTCGGGAGCCGTTCCTAAATCGAGGGCGTCTTTGACGACTTCTTCTCGGGGAAGAAGCAACAAGCGCATACTCTCGCAACGAGAGATGATGGTTGGCAGGACCTTAGCCTCATTTTGACTGGTGAGGATCGCGTAGGTCCCGGGGGTTGGCTCTTCCAAGAATTTCAACAAGGAATTGACCGCTTCCACCGTCATGTTTTCGACTTGGTGGATGATGTAAATCATGATGCCCTTGCTTTCAAGGGCGGTCCGTTGGAAGTTCGAAACGACCTCTTCGACTTGGTCTTTTTTAATGGAACCGACTTCACCATCGAGGACGACGACGTCGGGATATTCTTGTTTATCGATGCGGCGGCAGGTTAAGCATTCTTCATCGGCGAGGGGGCAAGGATGATCACAGAGGATGGACTTCGCTAAATAGAGGGCGGTCTCTTTTAAGGGAGTGCCGGCTTCGCCAACGATGAGGTAGGCGTGGGCGAGGTGGTCATGGGCCAAGGCATTTGAAAACGTGCGGAAAAGAAGGGGCTGTTTGTTTTCGATATAGCCCTTTATTTTCATTGGGCCTTCTTTAAGCGGTCCACGATGGTGGCGTAGGCATCGGCGACGACTTTATCGAGCGGCTGGCTGGCATCAATGATGACGTAACGGTCGCTATAGCGCTTCGCCAATTCATGGAAAGCGGCACGGACTTGTTTATGAAAAGTGAGCTTTTCAAGATCAAGACGATTGACTTCGCGCCCCTTATTTTCGGCGATTCGCTGCAGTCCTTTTTCCGGTTCGAGGTCAAAGAGCAGCGTGAGGTCGGGATAAGTACCTTCCGTGGCAAACATATTGATTGCGAGGACGTTATCGATGCCTAAGCCCCTCGCTCCGCCTTGGTAAGCTAAAGAAGAATCCAAGAAACGATCGCACAGGACGATTTTGCCTTCTTTTAGCGCTGGCCAAACCTTTTCAACGAGATGCTGACGGCGGGAAGCGGCGTAAAGCAAGGCCTCCGTGCGCGGATCCATGGCGGTATTGGCTTTATCGAGAATGACGGAGCGGATTTCTTCGGCGATGGGGGTGCCGCCGGGTTCCCGAGTGGTCACGGTTTGATAACCATCGGCGTTCAACTTTTCAACGACCTTTTTTAAGACGGTCGATTTGCCCGAACCTTCGCCGCCTTCAAACGTGATGAACATACTCATATCTTTTTCCTACCTTCCAGGGCTTTCGATAACGTGAGGCTGTCGGCATAATCGAGGGATGCTCCCATCGGAAGGCCATAGCCTAAGCGCGTAACGGATACGCCCTTATCTTGAAGTAGTCTGGCGACAAAAAGAGCAGTGGTTTCGCCATCGAGAGTCGGATTGGTGGCGACGATGACTTCTTTGATGCCTTCAACCGGAATTCGTTCAATCAGCTTATCGAGGTTGAGGTCTTCGGCTCCCACGCCTTTAGAAGGAGCGATAACTCCGCCTAAAACATGGTAAACGCCATGGAAATCATGCAGTTTTTCAAAAGCGAGGGCGTCTTTGGGGTAGGAGACCACAATGCAAATAGAATGATCCCGTTCCGGGTCCTTGCAGACATCGCAAAGATCCTCTTCGGCGTAGAGGCCGCAGTTGGGGCATTTGTGGACGAGGCGTTTGGCGTTAGCGATCGCTTCGGAAAATTCCAAAGCATCCGGTTCCTTCATCTCTAGAACGGCATAAGCCATCCGTTCCGCCGACTTCACACCAATGCCCGGCAGTTTCGAAAAACTGTCGACCAAGGCGAGATATGTCGGAAGTTCTTTCATTAGAATCCTAATCCGCCGGGACGTCCCGTGACTTTTTCTTCAATCTCGGCATCGGCTTTATCAATTTGGGCAAAGGCCTCTTCGAGGGCCATCTTTAAAGCTTCTTCAATCATCTCAGCGTTATCGGGAGATAAAGCGTCGGGGGTGATTTTGATTGCCTTGATGGACTTGTTGCCCATCACGACGACATCGACCATGCCGTTCTTCGAGACTTTGAACTCTTTGGCATCCAATTCGTCGTGGGCCTTTTTGAGTTCCCGCTGCATCTTTTGCGCCTGCATGAGCATCTGCTGCATCTGATTCATAGGCTATTCTCCTTTTGGAAGATCCAAAACGATCTTCTTTTTATCCGGCAATTTATTGAGTTGAAGTAAGGAATAATACTGCTTTTGGCAATCGGCGGCGTCATTGCGGTCGAGGGCGTAGACAAAGACTTTCTTACCCAATAGGCATTGGATCATCTGTTCGAGGCCTTTTTGATTGGCTTGGATGTTCACTTTGTTCTTTTGCCGAGTGAAGTTATAGGTGAGCAAAAGGACATCGTTGCAGAGGCAGAAAGGGTGACCGTCGGCGAGCAAAGCGGCGAGATTTCCTAAGACAGGGTGGGCTTTTAGAGCGTCGAGCTGAGGCCAATTCTTGGTTAAAGCATAGCGGGCATCTTTGTTCCCAAGCACCATGATGTTGACCAAGGTATCGATACTGAGGGTATAAGCTTCGCCTTCAGTGACGATGGTCGGATTCTTGACGCCCGAAATATCCAGAACGGCTGGAGCGGGAGCGGCAGGAGTTTGGCTAACAACTGGAGCCGGTGCGGGCTTTGCCGGAGCGGGTTTCTTTTCTTCTTCAAATAAAAAGGACGGGGGCGTGGAGTCGTTTTCAGCGGTAACTGTAACCTCTGGAGCAGCGGGTTTAACTGGCTCGCTCTTAGTAACGGCCGCTGGAGCTTCAATGGCTTTTTCTGGAGCCGGAGCGGTTTTGGGTTGAGCTTTTTTCGGCTCAGGCATCGCGGCAGCTTCTTTCATAACAACGTTGGGATTAACGGCTGGCTCGCTATTGAGGGTGCAGAGTTGAAGCAAGGTCAATTCAAAGAGCGAACGAATGTTGGAAACCGATTTGAAATCAATTTGGGTCTTGATCAAAATCTGGATCATCTGGTTGGCGTAGGCCGCATCGATTAACGGCTCAAGTTCGAGAGCTTCTTTCTCATTGATGGAGGTTAAGAGGGTTTCTTCGTGGGTCTTCTCGTAAATAACGAGATCCTTAAGAATCTCCATCAGGTTGTCGCTGAGGCGTTTGATGTCGACGCCCGAGGCTAAGAATTCTTCAAGTTTCGCTAAAACGCCCGCGACATTGCCCGCCCGGATCTGCTTTAAGAGTTCGATTTTCTGAACGTTCGAGGTGAGGCCAAATAAGGCGAGAACATCTCTTTCTCCAAACGAACTGCCGGAATAGGCGAGCACTTGGTCCAAGATGGACAAAGCATCACGCATACCGCCATCGGCAAGAGAAACGATCGCGTCGATTCCTTTTTCATCATAGGTGACTTTTTCCTTATCAAGGATCCAAATGAGCTTCTCACGGATATCTTGGTCATCGATTTTGCCAAAATCGAATCTCTGGCAACGGGAAAGAATGGTCGGCAAGACTTTGTAAGGTTCCGTCGTCGCCAAAATAAAGATGACTTGTTCGGGTGGTTCTTCTAGAGTTTTCAAAAGGGCATTAAAAGCCCCGGCGGACATCATGTGGACTTCGTCGATGATATAGATTTTGTAACGGCCCTTGATCGGGGCGTAACGGACTTTGTCGATCAGGTCACGGACCTGATCCACGCCGTTATTTGAAGCGGCGTCGATTTCGATGACGTCCGGGTGATTGCCTTCATTGATGGCTTGGCAGTTAGAGCAGGCGTTGCACTGCTGGCCAATACCTTTTTCGCAGTTGAGAGCTTTAGCGAAAAGACGAGCCATACTGGTTTTTCCGGTGCCCCGAGGGCCACAGAAAAGGTAGGCATGGGCGATTTTTCCAGAGGCGATCGCGTTCTTCAAAGTCCGAACGATGCTTCGTTGTCCGGCCACTTCTTCGAAAGTGGAAGGACGGTACTTGTTGTAGAGTGCTTTGTAGGCCATTTGCTTCACGAGTGATTATACCTTTTAAGGGAAGTTATCACTAGAGGCTAATCTACGATTAGTCGAGTTCCCTCGATAGGGCCTAGCATGATATAATCGCCATTGGCTATTTAGGGAGATAAAAATGGAAGAAAGCATGCGGAAGCGCCTTGAGGCGACGAAGACTCGTTATGGCGAGATTGAAACCGAGCTTTCGCAACCGGACATCGCCGAAAACGTTAAAAAGTTGACGGATCTCTCTAAAGAAAGAGCCTCATTGCAAGAGGCCAATGATAAATACCTCGAATATCTGAAACTTGAAAAAGAAGCTAGCGACGCTTTGGAATTAGCGAATAGCGGCGATGCCGAAATGAGCGAATTTGCCAAGGAACAACGTAAGGAAGACCTAGCCAAGATGGATGAGCTTGAAGCTGAACTTAAAACCCTTCTTTTGCCCACCGATCCTAACGATTCTAAAAACATCATCGTCGAAATCCGCGGAGCCGTCGGCGGGGATGAGGCTAACCTTTTCGCCGGCGATTTATTGCGCATGTATACCAAGTATTGTGAAACCCAGGGCTGGCACATCCAGTTAATCGATGCCTCTTTAGGCGCGGCTGGGGGCTATTCCTATGTCTCCTTTATGGTAAAGGGAGATAACGTCTATTCGAAATTAAAGTTTGAAAGCGGAGCCCATCGTGTTCAACGGGTTCCGAAAACCGAGGCGGCTGGCCGCATTCACACTTCAACCGCGACTGTCCTGGTCATGCCCGAAGCCGAAGAAGTCGATGTTCAAATTAACCCCAACGACCTTAAGATCGACACTTATCGTAGCCAGGGCGCCGGGGGTCAGAACGTCAACAAGACCGAATCGGCGGTTCGCATTACCCACGTGCCGACCGGAATCGTCGTGTCTTGCCAAACCGAAAAAGCTCAACTCCAAAATAAGGAAATCTGCATGAGAATGATTCGGGCCAAAGTCTTAGCCTTTTATCAAGAGAAGCAAGACAACGCTCGCGACTCGGAACGCAAACTGAAAGTCGGGACGGGAGAACGCTCAGAGAAGATTCGCACCTACAATTATCCTCAGAACCGCGTGACCGATCATCGCATTGGCTTCACCACCCAAAAATTGGACCGTGTCATGGAGGGAGAACTCGATGAAATCATCGATGCCCTTATCCACTACGATCAAGAGCAAAAACTCCTGGCTGAAGAAGGCAAATAATGCCCCAGATTTTTGAGGTCTATAATCAAGCGGTTGCTCAGGGCAAAGACCATGGCGTTTTAAGTGCGGATATTCGTTTGCTCATCGCTCATGATGAAGGCTTCCCAGAACCGATTGATACCTTGTACCATAAAAACGAAGAAATGCGTAATTTGCAAGCTTTTGAATCGCAGTTTGCGGAGTTATTGCAAGGAAAGCCCGTAGAATATATTCTGCACGAGGCTCGATTTTTGAATCATACAATCTACGTGGACGAGAACGTTCTTATCCCGCGGATGGAGACCGAAGAATTGATCGCGAATCTTTCCGAAAAAATCTATGACTATTATGATCCGAGAAATTATCTTGTCGTTGCCGATATCGGAACCGGTTCTGGCGCGATTGCTTTGACGCTTAAATCCCTCTTCCCCAATTGGATATTATTGGCGAATGATATTTCCGAAAAGGCCCTCGAGGTTGCTCGCAAGAATTTTCAAACTTCCGGTCTAGGTGTGACTGCCTACCTTGGGCCCTCTTTAAAACCCTATATTGATCGAAAAACCAATCTTGACATCATCGTGTGTAACCCTCCCTATATCACCCATCCCGAAGAAACCCAGGATTCCGTGAAAAACTACGAACCAGCATCGGCCCTATGGCTAGACAAAGACCATTCGGTCTATGAAGAGATCTTTCGCGACTACAAACAAGTCAAAAAAGGAACCTTGCTCATGGTTTTTGAGATTGGCTATGATTTAAAACCTTATCTCACCGATCTCATGGCCCGTTATTTGACCGATTACGAGGTCGAATTCATGAAAGATTTGAACGGTCAGGATCGTTTTCTCTTTGTTTTCCTTAAATAAAGGTAGGATATAAATGTATGAAAACCTTAGTTCTTGAACAAAAAGACGTCGACACCGCCTCCGAGCTCTTAAGAGCCGGAGAAGTGGTTTGCTTTCCGACCGAAACCGTTTATGGCGCGGGCGCGATTTGCACCAGCAAAGCGGCTTTCGATAAACTCGTCGCTGTTAAGCGCCGGCCCGCGGATAAACCTTTTACCCTCATGTGCTCTAGCATTGAGCAAGCGCTTCATTACGCTCATGTGAACTTTAAAGGTTTGGCGGTCATGAAGGCATTTATGCCTGGCGAAATCACGATTCTAGCCAAGGCGGCCCCAAATCTCGACCCCTGGGTCACTTTAGGGACTCCGATCATCGGTATTCGCATCCCCGATAGCAAATTCGTTCTCGAGATGATCGAGAAGGTCGGGGCTCCTTTGCTGGTTCCTTCGGCCAATCATTCGGGCGAACCGACTTCCACGACCTTTGAAGATACCTATAAGGTCTTCGATGGCGAAGTTGCGGCGGTGGTTAAAGGCAATTGCACGGCCAAGCTCGCTTCGACCATCGTGGACGTTTCAAACGTTAACGATATTAAGCTGATCCGCCAAGGGCCTATTCCCTTTGAGGACATCAAAAAAGTTTATTTTGGAGCCAAATGCACGATAGCTCTAGGCGCGGACCATGGCGGCTTCCTTCTGAAAGAGGCCATCAAGGCTCATCTCATTGGCGAGGGCTACAGCGTGATCGACGAAGGCACCTTAGTCAAAGAATCCGTCGATTATCCGATTTTCGGGAAGAAAGCCGCGGATGATGTGGCCCAAGGTCGGGCGGATTTAGGTGTCCTTTGCTGCACAACAGGCGAAGGTATTTCCATTGCGGCTAACAAAGTCCAAGGCATTCGCTGCGGCATTGGCTATGACGATGGCGTTGCCGAAAAGATGCGGGAACACAACGCTTGCAATATGATTGCTTTCGGCCAGTCGCATATGGCGGAAAACGATGTCTTGCGCCGGGTGGATATCTTCCTAGAAACTCCGTTCGTGGATCATGATCGTCACGCCCGACGGGTCGGTGAAATCGCGGCCATTGAAAAAGGCTGCTAATCGCAAAAACCATAGGCTTCATCGAAAGATGAGGCCTTTTTATTTGGCCAAAGCTTTATAAGATTTAACGATGCCATCAAGGACTTCGGGATGGTCAAAATCCTTGGGGTAAACGATATTGACTTCCCTAATCATGGGCATGCCATCGATAGGCAAGAGCACCAACTTATTGAGAATCTCGAGATTCCGGCAAGTCGAGCGAGCGAGCAAAGCAACGCCAATATCCTTAATAACCAGATCTTTGATGGTGGCGATGCTATCAACTTCGAGCATGACATTGAAATCGTGAATGGTGAGTTCTGCGCTGGCTAAGGAAGCTTCAAACATTTGGCGGGTGGCAGAACCGGGTAAGCGCAGAATCATCTTTTGTTTCTTTAGTTCATCTATAGTGACCATGCTGGCCTTTGCTAGAGGGTTATTAGCTGAAACCGCGAGCATGATGCTGTCGGTATCAAGCAGTAAACTACGGTAACGGGGATCGCTATTTCTTGCTTCAATAATGGCTAAGTCAATTTCATAATTTTCAAGTTTTGTATAAAGATTACTTATATCATCAGTAACAATTGTTATATGTAGGCCGTCTTTGGAGTAGGCGTAATTCGCCAGGGCATTTGATACCAAAGAGCTTTCGGAAGTATGGGTGATCCCGATAGTGAAAGAAAACATGTTCTTTTTGGAGTCTTCAATTCGAGTTCTTTCAAGCTCATAAAGGGCCTGAATCCGCTTGGCATAACGAATCGCAATAACGCCTTGTGGTGTAGGTTTTAATCCATTTTCAGTCCGGTTGAAAATGGTAATCCCCAATTCTTTCTCTAACCCCTTGATGTGCTGAGAGACGGCCGGCTGGGTGAGATGAAGGTTTTCAGCGGTCTTGGTATAACTCCCGTTTTCGCTTAAAGCGATCAGAGTCAGAAGTTTATTGTCGATCATGGTTATGCCTCTTTATAAGCAAAACTTATAGTAACACTTAAAACCATAATTGCCACTTTATTTATTCGAGGGCACACTATGGACAACTTAATCACGGGGAATTTCTATCCGCTAAGAAAGGGGGACCACCGATGCTTTTTAAGTTTGCTTCTATGTCGACTACGATCTTTGGCTCGGGGGTTGATCTCTATAAATACTATGCCCAGTTTGGGGAGGTCCCGACCGTTCTCATCGGTATTGCTATCATCCTTTTTGTTGGCTTCTTGGTGACCCGTATCACAAAGTTACTTAAGCTTCCAAACGTCACCGCCTATATTCTTGCGGGTGTGATTTTGGGGCCCTGGGCTTTAGGGGCTTTAAGCCCCGTTATGGTTGGCCACATGTCTTTCATTTCGGACTTTGCCCTCTCCATAATCGCTTTTGGGGTCGGTCGTTATTTCAAAATTGCTGATATCAAAGCTACTGGGAAAAAGTCCCTTGTTATCGCTGTTATGGAAAGCTTTTTGGCCGGAGTGGTGGTGACCCTTGTCATCGGCTTTGCCTTTCCCGATAAAGGCTGGACCTTCGCTCTCCTCCTGGGCTCTATCGCCACAGCGACCGCGCCAGCTTCCACCATGATGACCATTCGCCAGTACGGAGCCAAAGGCAATTTCGTGAACGTTTTATTGCAGGTCGTTTCACTTGATGATGCCACCTGCCTGATTTTTTACACCTTAGCCATCACCATCATCAACATCACTAACGGGGGAGGCAATGCCACGCCGCTATCGATCCTCCTACCAATCGCCTGGAACTTACTCTTTATCGGTGTCGGTGTTCTCTTTGGCTGGATCCATAGTTTGCTGATGAATTCTCGGCGGTCCATGGATAATCGCTTGATTCTGACGGTTGCTATGCTTCTTACCATTTGTGGCGTTTGCTCTTTACCCTTTATTAATATCTCCCCGCTTATGGCTTGCATGGTCTTTGGTGCTTCCTACGTCAACTTCCGCGATGATCAGGAACTCTTCAAACAAGTCGACAGTTTTGCCCCGCCGATCATGACCATCTTCTTCGTCATCTCCGGTTACAGCATGGACTTCAGCCAATTTGCCATCGTTGGGCTGATCGGCGTCATCTATTTCTTCACCCGAATCGTTGGCAAATATGCCGGGGCTTATCTCGGCTGCAAGATGGTGAAAACCGATAAGGCGACGGCGGTGAACCTGGGCTTTGCCCTCGTGCCTCAAGCCGGCGTAGCCATCGGCCTCGCCGTCTTAGGCCAACGGATGCTCGTTGCTTCGGGGAATGCGGACTTAGGCAACGAATTCTTCGCCATCATCATCTGCTCGTCCGTCCTCTACGAAATGGTGGGACCGGCTTTGGCCAAACTCGCTTTGGTGAAATCGGGGGCCATTCCGCAAGAGAACCTAAAAGCCGGGCACGCGGTGAGTTACGACCCCGTCGAACCACCTCATGACAGCAAAACGGAGACCACAGTAGCCGCGCCTTTAGACCATTCCATGAAGAAAGGGGATAAATTATGAATTACGCTCGTTTTATTACGATTCTGCCAGAACAATACTATTCGCTAGTGAACGATAGCAGCGAACTCCTTCACGACTTTCAGCACCCGATCAGTGAGATCACGGGTGCCCTCCTCGTGAACCAGGCTTATGAAAATCCGAACGCCTTACGCAACACCCCCTTCTTTGGAAAAAAGAAGCTTCGCTGTCCGAGCAAGGACGCCATTCCCCTCGATATTGGGCCAGCGAAAATCACCTATTTGCAAGAGCGAAGCAATTTGAGCGGAGCCAACATCAGCAAGTATGCCCGTGCCCTCATCTGGGACTACCTGGCGATGGATAAGCAGCAACGCCAAGCCGTCTTACTTAATCTCAAATTCAAATAGAGGAAGAGACCAACCGCAAAAAGTTGGTCCCTTTTTCTTTTTTCTTCCCTATATATAAGTATGGAGAATAGTTTCGTTTGTCCTCGTTGCGGCAACAGCGATCCCCGTTATATCGGCCACAAGAATGGCCGGCCCTATTGCCGTAAGTGCATCGGGTTTCGTGGGGAGGAAGTTGGGACAGAAGCCCCGCAGCCGAAGAACGTAATTCTTGATTTAAAATATCATCTCTCCCGCGAACAAGAATCCCTTTCTAAGAAAATCATTGATAACTATAAAAATGGCGATGACACCTTAGTTTATGCCGTATGTGGAAGTGGCAAAACCGAAATTTCCTATGGGATTTTGGCTTATGCGATGAGCCATGGATTGGCTTGCGGATTCGCCCTGCCTCGCCGCGATGTTGTCATTGAACTTTTCTTTCGTCTTCGTTCAGCTTTTCCGCATAACCGTATCGTCGCCGTCTATGGTCAACATACTTCGCGTTTAGAAGGAGATATTGTGATTCTTACGACGCATCAGCTTTATCGTTATCCTCAGTATTTTGACTTGCTGGTCATGGACGAAATCGATGCTTTTCCTTTCAAAGGTAACGAAGTCTTGATTTCCCTATTCAAGAAATCTTTGCGTGGCCATTGCGTGATGATGTCCGCCACGCCAAGCGAAGCCATCAAAAAGGAATTTCGCCAGCCTCATCACCATATTCTTGAACTGCATACCCGCTTCCACAAAAAACCAATCCCGGTCCCCGAAAACATTATCCGTTTGGGCTTCTTTAAGTATTTTTTCCTGATTAAGAAGCTCCGAGAATATCGTCAAAAGAAACGTCCTTGCTTTGTCTTTGTCCCCACGATTGACCAAGCGGAAGAAATCTTTGAGGTCGTTTCTCTTTTCGTCTCGGGCGGCAACTATGTTTCCTCGAAACGTGAAGGTCGTCCGGACATCATCGCCGACTTTAAGGCGGGGAAATATGCTTACCTCATCACGACGGCAGTGCTCGAGCGCGGTGTCACCGTCCGCGACATTCAGGTCATCATCTTTGATGCCGATCACAAAATTTATGATAGCGCGGCCCTGATTCAAATCTCGGGTCGGGCGGGAAGGAAAGCCGATGCCCCTAGCGGAGATGTTTATTTCTTGGCGAACAAAGTTACGCCGTCGATGGCAAAAGCCATTCGCGAAATCCGATTCTGCAATTCCTTTTTGTAAGGTTTGTTTTAAACCGATTTCACCGACTTCTTGGCATCATCTTCTCGGGGATCCGCCCTGCATCTGTTCCCGCTGTTACCAGCAATTCAGGCCTCGATGGATCACTTTTAAAGTTAACGGAGTACCCGCGCTTGCTCTCTATCATTACGATGAAGCGGTGCGCTCCAACCTCTACCAACTCAAGGGGTGTTTCGATATTGAACTTGCCGGGATCTTTCTCAACTATTCTGCACCCTGGTTTCGACTCCGTTACCGCGGCTACACTCTCATTTGTGCGCCTTCAGCCAAGGCAAAAGACGAGGCCCGTGGATTCAATCACGTGGAACAGATCTTCGCTTGTTTACACTTACCGATGCTTGGCGCCATCCGAAAAACCTCTGACATGAAACAAGCCGATTTGAATTATGCCGACCGTCAAAAAGTGGGGGAGCATTTGGCATGGAATGAGGGGGTATCGATCCGAGGCAAAAAGATTTTGCTGGTGGACGATGTCTATACGACCGGGGCGACCATGAGAGCTTGTGTTGCTCTCATTAAGAAACATCAGCCAAAAACCTTGCGGATTTTGGTTATGTCTAAAACTCCTGACCTTTTGTCGTTTCGTTAGATTGCTTACCATTTATTTAAATGGTAGAATTAGCCCGCTGCTTAGGAGAATATCGTGGCAAATTTCATTGATAAAATCTTCCGTCTTGAAGCCCGCGAACTTCATCGTTATGAACGCGAGGCTGACCGTGTCATTGCTTTTGAGTCCGCCATGGCGGCGTTAAGCGATGATCAACTTCGGGCCAAAACCGTTGAGTTTCAGCAAGCCTTAAAAAATGGTAAGACGCTGAACGACATCAAGTACGAGGCTTTCGCCGTTGCTCGCGAAGCCGCCAAACGTACCCTCGGTCAATTCCCTTTTAAAGTTCAAATCATTGGCGCTTTAGTTCTGAATAATGGTTTCGTCGCTGAAATGAAGACCGGCGAAGGCAAGACTCTCACCGCCACGATGACTGTTTACCTCAATGCTCTTACTGGCAACGGCGTTCACGTCGTTACCGTCAACGAATACTTGGCGGCGCGTGATGCTGACTGGATGGGCCAGATTTACCGTTTCCTCGGGTTGACCGTCGGGGTCAACCTTGCCAGCAAAACGACTGAAGAGAAACGCCAAGCTTATCTCTGCGATATCACTTACACCACCAACAGCGAACTCGGCTTCGATTATCTTCGCGATAACATGACCCCGAGCCTCCAAGGGCGGGTTCTTCGCGGCTTAAAGTATGCCGTCGTCGATGAAGCCGACTCCATTCTCATCGATGAATCGCGCACCCCGTTAATCATTTCTGGCGGCACGAAAGCGGCGGCTTCCCAATATTTGGTGGCCGATCGTTTCGTCAAAGTTCTCAAGAAAGACGTTGATTTCACCATCGATATCAAAACCAAGACCTGCAATCTGACCGATGAAGGCAACACCAAGGCGGAGCGGATGTTCGGTATCCGCAACCTTTATGACCCCGAGAACCAAGACCTTGTGCACCGGATTCACCAAGCCCTCAAAGCCAACTTCGTCATGGGCCGCGATGTCGAATACATGGTTGACCCCAACCGCACGATTCAACTGATCGATCAATTCACTGGCCGTATTATGAAAGGCCGTGAATATAACGATGGCCTTCAACAAGCCATCCAAGCCAAGGAAGGCGTGGAGATCAAACAGGAGACAACCGTTTTGGCAACCATCACGTACCAAAACTTCTTCCGTCTCTATAAGAAACTCTCGGGTATGACCGGCACGGCCAAGACCGAGGAAGAAGAGTTCGTGAAGATTTACAACATGAAGGTCATTTGCATTCCGACCAATAAACCGGTCATCCGCGATGACGCGACCGATTACATTTTCGGAACCCATGAGGCCAAATTAAAAGCCCTCGTCGCCGAAGTTAAACAACGCCATGAAAAAGGCCAGCCGATTTTGATCGGCACTGTCTCGGTCGAGAGCAACGAAGAGATTTCCAAGCTTCTCACCGATGCGGGTTTACCTCATGAAGTCTTAAACGCTAAGAACCAGGCTCGCGAAGCCGAAATCATTTCGCACGCCGGCGAAAAAGGCGCGATTACCCTCGCCACCAACATGGCTGGCCGTGGTACCGATATTAAACTTGGCCCCGGCGTTAAAGAGCTCGGCGGTCTGTGCGTCTTCGGCACCGAACGCCATGAATCTCGGCGTATCGATAACCAGTTACGCGGACGTTCCGGTCGTCAAGGTGACCCCGGCTTCTCCCGTTTCTATGTTTGCTTTGACGATGATTTAATGCGGCGTTTCGCTCCGGATAACCTCCGCAAGATGTTCGTGACGCAACTTCAGGATTCCCCCTTAGAGAATAAGACCCTGGTCAATGCCGTCACCAATGCTCAAAAACAGATCGAAGGTCAGAACTTCGATATCCGTAAAAACTTGCTCGATTACGATGATGTTTTGGCTAAGCAGCGTCAGATCATTTACGACCACCGTGACAAGATCATGATGGCGGATGATATCTCAGAACTCATCCACGGGTACTTTATTTCCTGCGGAAAGTTCTTAGCGAAGAAAGCGGTTATCCCAGGTCACGATGAAGGTTTGATCTCGGGCGAAGCGCTCAAGAAACTCGTTGAACCGGCTTTCATGCCTGAAGGTTCCTTACCGGTCTCCGCCTACGATGAATCGCCCGTCGATGAAGCAGGCGATGACCTCGGCGAAGCCCTCTATACCATCTTCTTAAAGAAACAAGCGACTTGGCCGAAAGAAGAAGCCAATGAAGCTGAGCGGCAAATCTCGCTCGCCGTCATCGACAACAACTGGACCCGTCATATCGACACGATGTCCCACCTTCGCGAAGGTATCTCCTTACGCAGCTATGCTCAAACCAATCCGCTTCAGGATTACGTCAACGAAGGCTATGACCTCTTCCGCGAAATGAATGAAAAGATCGCGGTCGATACCGTCTATAACTTCATGAATGTCCGCATCGCGAAACGCGAAGCTCAACCTGCCGCCGCTCAACCGGCGACTGGCGAAGACATCGCTAACGCCTCAGCGGCCATCGGAGCCAATTTAATGCACGAGGATCGCCCTCAGGGAGCGAATGCTGGCGCCGACCAAGGCAAAGTTGCCGAAGCCACTGCCCAGCCGAAGAAAGAATCCGCCAATAATGGCGAAGTCCCCTCAGCGACCGTTCCTCCGACGAGTAACCGGAGTAGCGCCCCCGGCACCAACGGCGCTGATCCGAATAAGAAGACCATTGTTCCGACCGCGGTTCTCAATCCGGCCAAGAATAACGGCAATATCAAGAAGTAAGGAGTTAAAAGGAATATGCAAGAGCTCGTCGAGTTAAAACAAAAAGCCCAAGCTTTGGGTGAACTTGTCTCGCAGCTCGGTGGTTCTCTTTGACCTCCCGAAACTGCAAGACGAAATCGCCGCGCTAGACGCGGAACAAAATAAAGAAGGCTTCTGGAATGACCAGAAGTCTGCCCTTGCTGTCGTTTCGAGACTGAGCGACATCAAAGGTAAAGTCGATGGCTATAACAAAATTAGCCGCGATTACGCTGATGTGACTTCCATGCTTGAGGATGTGGGCGAGAAAGACGCCGACATGCTTGAGCTATTGGGTTCCATGGAGAGCGATCTCGAAAAAGAGATTGGTTCTTTACGGACCTTATTGCTCTTCGCGGGCGAATACGACGCCCTGAACTGCACGCTTGAAATTCATCCAGGCGCTGGCGGAACCGAAGCTCAAGATTGGGCTTCGATGCTCCTCCGCATGTATGGACGCTGGGCCGAACGCAATGGCTTCCAATGCCAAGTCCTCAACATCGAGGACGGCGAAGAAGCCGGTATCAAATCCGCCACCATTAAGATGAACGGACATAATGCTTATGGGATGCTAAAAGGCGAGAAAGGCGTGCACCGTTTGGTCCGCATTTCCCCCTTCGATGCCGCAGCGCGGAGGCACACCTCCTTCGCTTCGGTCAACGTCGTCCCTGAATTCGGCGCCGTCAGCGATATCGTCATCGATCCTAAAGACATTCGCGTCGACACTTTCCGCAGCGGTGGTGCCGGTGGCCAAAACGTCAACAAAGTCTCTTCCGCGGTTCGGATTACGCACATCCCGACCGGAATTGTCGTTCAGTGCGAAATCGAGAGAAGCCAGTTGATGAATAAAGCTACCTGTATGAGCATGCTCACCGATAAACTGATGCAACGCAAGCTCGATGAACGCGATGCCAAACTCAAATCCATCGTCGGCGAACAAAAGAATATTGAATGGGGCTCTCAAATCCGTAGCTACGTGTTCCAGCCGTACACCATGGTCAAAGACCATCGCACCGATTATCAAACGGGCGATGTCCAAGGTGTCATGGATGGCGACATTGATCCCTTCATCTACGCCTATCTCGAGATGGAGGCTAAAAATGCCAACGGATCTAAGGCGTAAAATCTCGAAATCGCAGGTCCTCACCGAGATTAAAAATATCGTTTTCGTCCTACTGGGGTGCCTGCTTTTGGCGTTCGCTGATGCCGCGTTCCTCACGCCCTGCAATATCGTTAGCGGCGGCGTGGCTTCCGTCGGCATCATTGTCAATTACTTCGTTGAAAAGTCGATTGGCGTGGATATTACGGACTTCGTCATCGACGGCGTTCAGGTGGTTCTTTGGGTCGTCGGTTTATGCACCCTCGGCAAGAAGTTCTCGCTCAATACTCTCGTCGCCTCTTTGGCTTACCCGTTGTTCTACACGATCATGTATCGTTTCATGCACATCGGCAACCTCTTAGGCATCGAAGCGGCTTTATACCCCGATCCACAAAATTTGCAAACTGCTGAACTTCTTATCGCCGGTATCTTCGGCGGAGCTTTGGCGGGAGCCGGGGTCGCCGTTGCTTACCTTGGCAATGGATCCACCGGCGGTTTCGATATCGTTTCCTTCATCATTGCCAAATATAGCGAAATGAAACAAGACGTCTCGGGCTTCATCATCGATGCCTCCCTTATCGTCATCGGTATGATTTGCATGCGTGATATTAAACTTGGCCTCATCGGTATCGTCGCCGCTTTCACCTGTGCGATGGCGGTGCAGTACATCTACGTGAACGCCGATACCTTCGTCATCGTGGATATCCTTAGCGATCACTACGAAGAGATTCAGGAATACATTCATAAAGAGATGGATCACGCGACCACCATCATCGACACCATCGGCGGCTATACCGGCGAGAAACGCCGGATGATTCGCGTCGTCATCTATCAGGTCGAAACTTCTGAACTCCGCACCAAAATCGCCTCGATTGATCCCAAGGCATTCGTGAGCTTTACCCAGGCGAAGACCATTAATGGCGAAGGCTTTGAGCCCTTTGTTTTGCCGCGGAAGCCGCGCCCAGTTAAGGCCGCCAATCACAGCGGTCATGAAGCACAATATGATGCCGAGCGGATGGCGGAAGAAGCCAAAGCCAAGGCCAAGCGCGAGAAGCGTTTAGCCGCAACTCCCCAAGATCAATCCGCCCCAAAAAATCAGGATAAGCCCCAATAATGGATTGTTCGCATCCCTTTAAACTCGTCTCGCCTTATAAACCGACCGGCGACCAACCTGAAGCCATCAAGAAGGTTCTTGAAGGCGTGCAGCAAGGCAAACAAGTCCAAGTCATTTTGGGTGCGACCGGCACCGGCAAGACCTTCACGGATGCGAACATCGTCGCCACGTTAAATCGTCCAACCCTTATTTTGGTTCACAATAAAACCTTGGCTTCCCAACTCTATGGTGAATTCAAGGAGCTTTTCCCGGAGAACCGGGTTGAGTATTTCGTGTCGAATTTCGATTTCTATCAGCCGGAAGCCTACATTCCTAAAACCGACACCTACATCGACAAGAACGCCGTCATGAATGACGAAATCGAGATGCTTCGCACCTCGGCGGTCAATTCGATTTTGGAGCGGCGGGACACGATCGTCGTCGCTTCCGTCGCCGCGATTTATGGTTTAAGCGACCCCGACGAATACCGCGGTTTGCTATTCGAAGTTCGCGTGGGCGAAACGTTAGACCGTAAACGTCTCTTTCAGCAGCTCTTAGATTCGCAATACACCCGCAATAACCTTGATCTATTGCCGGGCACTTTCCGAGTCCATGGCGATATCATCGATGTCGCTCCCGCCAATACCAGCGACTTCTATATTCGCATCGACTGCTTTGGAGACGAGGTGGAATCGATCGCGCAGGTCAACGCACTTTCGGGCGAAATCGAACGCACGTATGCCACCTATCCCTTCTATCCGGCCTACGATCACGCTTCGACAAGAAAGCGGATTGAGGAAGCCTGCTCGACGATCAAAGTCGAACTGGAACAACGTCTCAAAGACCTCAAGAGTCAGGGCAAACTCCTCGAAGCCGAACGTCTCGAGATGCGGACCCGTCAGGATATGGAAAGCCTCCTCGAATTCGGCCGCTGCCCCGGCATCGAAAACTATTCGCGTCACATCGATAAGCGCGCCCCTGGGCAAAGACCGTATACTCTCGTCGATTATTTCCCCAAAGATTTTTTGCTGCTCATCGATGAATCCCACGTCAGCATTCCGCAAATCCGTGGCATGTATAATGGCGACCGTTCCCGTAAACAGGTGCTGGTCGATTATGGTTTCCGTTTACCCTCCGCTCTGGATAACCGCCCGCTGAATTTCCAAGAATTTGAGGCCCTCATGCCCTCGACGGTCGTCTGCACTTCGGCGACTCCCGGGGATTACGAACTCGACCGCTGCGGCCATGAAGTGGTGGAACAGATCATCCGTCCGACGGGCTTGCTCGATCCCAAAATCACCATCAAACCCTCGCTGGGCCAAATCGACGATATTTTGCAGCAGATTAACCAGCGCATCGCCGCGCATGAACGCGTCATGATTGTGACCCTCACCATCAAAATGGCGGAGGATTTGACGTCGTTCTTGAAAGAAAAAGGCGTCAAGGTCACCTATCTGCATAACGAGACCAAGACTTTGGAACGCACTGAAATCATCTATCAACTCCGCAAAGGGAAATACGATGTTCTCGTGGGCATCAACCTCTTGCGTGAAGGCCTCGATATCCCCGAGGTCTCTCTCATTTGCATTCTCGACGCCGACAAGGAAGGTTTCTTGCGCAGCACCCGCAGCCTCATTCAGGTCATCGGGCGGGCGGCTCGCAACGCCCATGGCGAAGTCATCATGTACGCCGACCTCATGACCGATTCGATGAAAGAAGCCATCGCCGAGACCGACCGCCGGCGTGCCATTCAGCAAGCCTATAACGAAAAGTATGGTATTGTCCCGACTACGATCATCAAAGAGATCCGACCGCCGCTTCACAATAGCGAAGATGAGATCAAAGCCCTCGTCAATTCCGATGGCAAGAGTTCGCGCAGCCAGATTGAAGCTCAGATCAAGTCGCTAGAAAAGCAGATGAGAGAAGCCGCTAAAGCTTTTGATTTTGAGCGAGCCGCCGAACTTCGTGATATCATCCTTGAGGCCAAGGCCAACTTAAACTCATGAAAACTTATTCCGTTTATCTCTTCGACTTCGATGGCACCTTGTTTGACACCCTCGAATCCCTCTATCCGGTTTACCGCTATGGTTTTGCCGCAGTCGGCATGAGCGTCACCAATGCGGAATGTGACCATTTCATCCATATTTCACTTTCCCAATCCGCGGCCGCCAAAAAGATGCCGGAAGCCGATTATCCCGTTTTTAGAAAAGCGATCGGAGTTGGACTCAATCTTGAGGATTCCTTATCCCTCATTAAAGTCTTCCCCGATGCTCTTGATACCGTCCGGGCTTTGCGGGCTCGCGGCGCCAAGATTGGTATCGTCTCCGGTAACAACGAAGATCACATGAAAATCGTGCTAGAACGTTTCCACGCCCTCGATCTTTTTGACGAAATCACCGGGAACGAATCCTTCAAAAATCCCAAACCCAGCGCCGAACCTTGCCTCGCCGCGATCGCTAAACTGGGTTTAAAACCGAGTTCGGATATCATCTACATCGGCGATTCTTTGCAAGATGTCGAGAGCGGCCACGCCGCCAAGATCGATGCCCTCTTAATCGACCGAAGCAACCTTTACCCCAATTACCATCTTCCCAAACTTCAAAGTTTGACGGCGCTCATTAAATAGTTGCGATTTTTGCTTTCATAGTCTATATTTTTGTAGCGTCTTTAGACGCTTAAAGGAGGTAACAGCATGAAATGGTACGATTACATCTTCATCGTTGTTTCGCTGATCATCATCGTGCTTAGCCTTCTCCAAGGCGGCAAAAGCAGCGGCGCTTCTGGCGCCATCACTGGCGGCGGTCTTAATGTCTTTGCCAAGAAACAAGAACGCGGTTCCGAAAAAGTGGTGACTTGGCTCACCTTCGGCTTCGCGGTGGTCTTCCTCTTCTTAGCCTTACTTATCTCGGTTTATTCTGCCAAATAAATTCTTCTGTTATCTTAAGCGGCCTTCGGGTCGCTTTTTTCTTTCTTAGTCATTGACTAAAATCCAATGACTCTTTCGTGAAATAGCCGGTGCCCTATGTTAGACTTTTCCCGTTCGTTAAGGAGGCCAGCATGGACATCAAAACCTATGTTTCCGCGCGCAAAGCCGAAATCAGCCAAGCCATCGGCCTTTTGAAGAACAAGCCGCGGCTAGTGATTATCCAAGTCAATGATTCGCCTGCCAGCGATGCCTACATCCGCGGCAAACTCAAAGACTGCGCCGAAGTTGGAGCGGTAGCCACCCTCGATAAAATGGACCCCTCCACGACCGAAGCCGAACTGCTCAAAAAGATTGATCTCTATAATCAGGATCCGAGTGTTCACGGTCTCATCGTGCAGCTTCCTTTGCCTAAGCAAATCAGCGAGAACGATATCCGTTTGGCCATCAATCCCGCTAAAGATGTCGATGGCTTCCATCCGCTCAGCCCGTGCGATCCTTGCACCCCCAAAGGCATCATCTCCTATCTCAAGTCGCAAAGTTTCCCTTTCCGGGGCGCTAACGCCGTCATGATCGGCCGCAGCAACATCGTCGGCAAACCGATGGCGCGTCTGCTCACCAAAAACGATTGCAACGTGACGGTCTTACATAGTAAAACCAGCCCGGAAGACATGCGCTTCTACGTTGCTCACGCCGACCTCGTTGTCGTAGCGGTTGGCCACCAAGACTTCCTCGATCATTCCTTCACCTATAAACCGACCGCGGTGGTGGTGGATGTCGGCATTAACCGCGGCGAGGATGGCAAACTCCACGGGGATGCCGAGCCCAATCTCCCCGTTGCCCTTCAGACCCCGGTCCCCGGTGGCGTTGGGCTGCTCACTCGGCTAGCATTGATTGAAAATTTATTAGAGGTATATCATCCATGAACTTCTCAGTTTCAAATTCCTACGTCTACGGTCTAGAACGCGCGGTCAAGGCCTCGGGCAACCCCATGCGGATCGCCATCGACACCACTCCGGCGAACGATAAGGATTTTTTGCGGGCCCAAAAACTAGGTTCTTGCCATAATGGCGAAGGCCACGATAACTACCTGAAAGGCATCACGGTTCAACTCGATGTCTGCGCACCGCTCTATTGGTGGAAAGAAGCCCAACGGTATCACTGGTTTGATTTCGTTTCCTCAGAGTCGACCATGCACTGCCTCCTCAAATTCGATGTGGCGGCCCAGTGCGTCGATGAAACCGATCCGAAGATCTTGGAACGGATGAAAGAATTGGTCGCGGAATATAATGCCATCCCCGATGACGAGGCTCACCGCGAGCAGCAAAAGGCCAAGTGGCGGGTTCTCGTCGCTTCGCTTCCGGAAGGCTTTTGCCTGGCCGCGACCATGGTGACCAATTATCAGCAACTGAAGACCATGTATCACCAACGCCGGAACCATAAGCTCCAGGAATGGCACGTCTTCTGTGCTTGGTGCGAGTCGCTTCCGCACTTCCTTGAACTCACTAACGCCGCGGGCTTCTAAAGGACAAAAAGAAAATGACGGGATCGTAAACTGGACCTCGTCATTTTTTCTTTTTAGAGAAGAGCGATCAGCTGATCGACTGCTTCGCTGGTCGTGGCCCAACTGGTGCAGAGACGGATGACCGTGCGGCCATCGGGGAGATTGTCCCAAAGGTCGAACCATACCTGCTGTGCCAGAGCCTGTTTTTTAGCGGCATCAAGCACCACGAAGATTTGGTTGGTGGGGGAGGCGATCGCGAAAGGATATCCTTTCGCCTTTAAAGCCGCGCGAATGCGATCGGCTTGGACGATGGCGTTCTTGCCGATATTGAGATAAAGCTTATCGGTGAATAAGGCATCGAATTGCACACCCAATAGACGGCCTTTAGCGAGCAAAGCACCGTGTTGTTTGATGAAAGTGAGGTAGTGGCCCGGCGCCCCTTGAGGGAAGACCACGGCTTCGCCGCAGAGAAGTCCCGCCTTGGTCCCGCCAAAATAGAAGACATCGCAAAGTTTGGATAGATCGGGCAGACTCACATCGTTTTCGGGGCAGGCTAAAGCGTAGGCTAAACGCGCTCCATCCACGAATAGAGGCAAGCCATTGCGTTTGCAGACGTCATGCAGGCCTTTTAATTCTTTTTTGCTATAGAGAGTTCCATATTCAGTGGGCTGTGAGATATACACCATCCCCGGTTGCACCATATGCTCGCGGCTGGCATTCTTTTGAAAATCGACGAGGTAGGCCTCGAGATCTACGGCGTTGAGTTTGCCTTCTTTGGCTGGAATGGTGAGCACTTTATGGCCGGTGGCTTCAATCGCTCCGGCTTCATGGACGGCAATGTGGCCCGTCGAGCAGCAAATGACTCCTTCATAGGAACGCAATAGACTCGCGATCACAATGAGGTTGGTTTGGGTGCCGCCGCTAAGAAGAAAGACTTCGGCCTGGGGCAGGTGGCAAGCTTCGGCAATCCGTTGTCTGGCCGCGACGCTATAGTCATCGCTCCCGTAACCGGGAAGCTCGAGCATATTCGTATCGATGAGACGTTTGAGGACGGTGGGATGGCAACCTTCGGAATAGTCATTGCAGAATGCGAGCATAGGGAATCTCCTTTTACTGTTAAAAGTATAGCTTCCGGAAGAAGAGTTGCACTAAAGGAGCTTCGCTTTTTTGTTTTTTTGGATCAAAGTATGAATTCAAAGAAAAGGATGCCCCTTTTAAGGAGCATCCATGAGGACCGTGTAGCGAAATTTGCTTAGTCTTTCTTCTCTGAATTTTCGATTTGCTTCGGCGAATCATTCGCTTCGGCTTCAACGACATTGCCAGCGTCTTTCTTATCGTCTCCGGCTTTGGCTTCCGCGGCTTTGGCTTCCGCGTTCTTCTTAGCCGTAGCGACTTGCTTCTTGACATCGTGAGCAGCTTTAAGAACCATGATGGTTCCCGCAAGCAAGACAATCGCGGCGATCATGAGGATGATGCCTAAGGTAATCAAGGCTACTCTCATGGCGTTATCGCGTAAGAAGATGATGCTGAGGATGCCTAAGGTAATAAACATCGCAGCCACAATGATTTGAACGATCGAAGTGGCGATGTTCTGAGCTTTGCGAACGATATAGATGATCGCATAAATGGCGACCAAAGCCCCGATGGTGATCAGAACGATACCGACGAAGTTGCCCAAGAACTGGAAGATGGTTTTGTTTGCGTCATCGCTGCCATTGATCGAGTTGCCGATCATGATGACGGCAATACCTAATGCCATCTCGAAAGCTCCCGTCAAAACCGCCGCATAATTGGTCGAGACTAAGGTGCCGACCGGAGTCTTGAAGACCCCAAGGACATCAAAGAGCAACCGGCAAGAGGCATCAATGATGACCAAGATGCCTAAGACGATCAGAATCCATTTCTGAAGATCTTGGTTGCCGCTATAGATGACGCAAAGAACGCCAATCGCGCCAAGAATAATCGCCTCAACGATGTTCCAGACTGCCCAACCTTTCGAACCTTTCTTCAACATAAAATAAGCTCCTTTTTTAGTGCAGTTGAATTGTAGCGCTTTTCTTCAAAGAAGAAAGGCCTTCCCTCTTGATCTTTATACGAAAGCCCGACTTTGTCGAACATACCGCTAGGAATAAAAAAGAAAACGCGTAGTATAAGGAACGAGGAAATTGCCATGAAAAAGAGTTTGCTGAAAGCCTATGCCGAGCTGATCGTTATGAGCGGAATCGCCCTTCAAAAAGGCCAAGATGTCATTATTCAATCGAATGTCGCCACCGAAGAGTTTGCCGCCCTGGTTGCCGCGGTTTGCTATAAACACGGGGCCAAGCACGTCACGATGCGCTGGTATTCCCAGCTCGCTGAGAAGTCCTATTACCGTTTCGCCAAAGAAAAGGTTTTGGGCGATGTCCTGCCCTTCGATATCGAATTCCAAAAGTATTGCAATGACGTCCTGCCTTGCCTCATTTGGATCGATAGCGATGATCCTGATGCCTTAGCGGGCGTGGATTCGGCGCGGGTGGCCTTAGCTAAGAGCCGTCAGATGAAGACCATTTGGCCGTTACGGGAACCGCGTGAGAACAAATATCAGTGGTGCATCGCGGGAGCGGCGAGCCCCCTTTGGGCGAAAAAAGTCTTCCCTGAGTTAAGCAAGAAGCAAGCGATGGACAAGCTTTGGGAAGCCATCCTTTCGACTTCAAGAGCCAGCGATGGCAATGGCATCGCTAACTGGGTTAGCCATGATCTGGATCTCAAGAAGCGCTGCGCTTACCTTAATAACCTCAATCTTCGTAGCCTTCACTATACCTCGTCTAATGGCACCGATTTAACGGTGGGTCTCATCCCGGGCGTCATCTTCCTTGGCGGCGGGGAAAAGACTTTGCCGGGCGCCTTCTTCCAACCCAATATCCCGAGCGAAGAATGTTTCACCTCCCCGATGAAAGGCGTGGCAGAAGGCATTGTCTATGCCGCGAAGCCTTTAGCCTATCAAGGCGTTCTCATTGAAGATTTCTCCGTTCGTTTCCACGAAGGAAAAGCGGTAGAAGTCCATGCGAAGAAAGGCGAAGAAGCCCTCAAAGGCATCTTGGCCATCGATGAAGGATCGGCCTATCTCGGCGAGTGCGCGTTGGTTCCGTTTGATTCGCCGATCAACAATACCGGAATCCTCTTCTTCAATACCCTTTATGATGAGAACGCTTGCTGCCACTTGGCCTTAGGGCGGGGATTCACCGAGCTCTATCCGAATTTTGAGAAGTATAGCGAAGAGCAGCTGCATGGCTTCGGCATCAATAAGAGTTCCAGCCACGTCGACTTTATGATCGGCAGTGCCGATTTATCGATCGTCGGCACGGATGCTTCGGGCAAACAAATCCCCTTATTTACGAACGGCAACTGGGCATTTTAGCCCCTCGTCTTTGAATGAAAACGCTATCATAGGCGTTTATAAAACATTCGATAAAACCTAATGTTTTGTTGACTATTCTTTTGTGAAAGTGCTTTCTGAAAACGCTATCAAGGCTTTTTGGTCTTGTCCCAAAAATGTTTGCCCCTATAGTGAGGGTGCCTTGCGGGGGAAACCTCGCGGGCCAAATCACCAAAGGAGGAGACACACGATGAAAAACGAGAAAACGTCTTTTGTTAGCGGCACCGTCGATCAAAACGATGACGCCCAGCAGTCCGTCAGCCTCGCGAATGCGTATGCCGCACTCAACTGCGCTTATGCTGGAGTTTCGGACGTCGGCTTATCGTTCTACGCGCAGAACGACTAACGCTTAAAAAAGACAACAAAAGAAAGGGCTCTTGGGTTTTAATCCGAGAGCCCTTTTGCTTTACCAAGTCCAATCGCCATGGTCATGACCGCGGTCGCCGCCTCCGCCCCAATCGGGGTCGTCGGGGCCATCGCCATGATCGTGCTTGCCAGGATCACGATGATCGCTATAAGGATCGGGCAAACCTCCATGGGTCGCTTGGTTGGCGGCTTCATGGGCAGCTTCGCCAATGAAATCGATAACTTCTTCTTCGTTAGATAGATGCTCTAACAAGAGATAATCTCGTACCGCCTGAATGACGGTTGCGACGTTGGTGCTATTGACTTGATCCGGCCGCGGCAACGTGCTGACGGGGACATAATCGTTGGCGGAACTGGCACTGCTGTAATAATAGGAATCCGTGCGGTAACGATCGCTGCGGCTTACGTAGGAGATGGCGTCTTCATACATCATTAAAGCCTGCTCGTCTTGAATGGGCGAAGTCACCTTAATTTGGCCTTTGTAGGCTTTGTAGAGGAGGTCGGTGGCGTTGAGGATGTACTGACGGCCCTGATCGGAGAAAGCTCCGGTGACGATGGTCGTCAGATAGCCATTGAAACGATAACGGAAATCCTCGGAATCGCTGCGCAAGAGTTTGGCGTAGGTCGCAAAGGAAGTCTTCGCGGCCGTAGCGGCGCTGGAATTTCCGCTCTTATAGGATGTGTAATCGGCGATATGGGTATTGCTGATGAGTTTATCGTAGATCTCGTAGATCTGCTGGGTCACCGCGTTGCTGTTGCCATTGCCAAGGAAGGTGTTCAAATCCGAATTGATGTCACCCGCGTCAGCAAATTCGATGGCCGCGTAAATCTTTTGACTGGTGAGATAAGCATCCATTTTGCTACGGTAAAGTTCTTGGACATCACTGTTGTTGTAGTTCAGGTCGCTGGAGATGATCCGCAGAGTGATGACGTTGGTTTTGCTGGCATCTTTGGTCTCGAGGTAGCCGGTGGAATAAGCGTTAGAAAGCAAAGTCGAGGAAAAGCTTGGGGCTTCGACATCGCTATTCACGACGTTATTGAAGGCCAAGGTAGCGGAGTAATTTTTCGGCGTGAAAGACGAAGCGGTGGCTAAGCCTTTGCTCGTGACGGCGTAGGAAGCTTCCGGAGTGTAGGTATTGCTCGAAGTGGTCGTGGCTGAGTTCGCGGCTAAAGCTTTCACGGCTTGGGCCGAGGTGGTCGTGGTCGCCGCCGCCGAAGCCGGCGTTAAAGCGACGTTGACTAAGGTCACAGAACCATCGGCCGGCGTTAAACTCACCGCCGTTGCCCCGCCTTGGCTGAGCACAACGGCTAACACCACGGCCGCAGCGGTGGCCGTTAAAGCCGCCGAGGAAGCGATGATACCTTTTTTCGAGAACAACCAAGCAAAGAAACCCGCCTTTTTGAGGCCGGTTTTGGCATAGACGTTTGATTCGCCAGCAGCTAAGAAGGCTCCGGCTTCGTTCTTCATCTTCTCGTTGAGTTCGAGAGCTTCTTGCGTCTCATTGATCTTCACGGTTCCGCAGGTTTGTTCAATGACGGCGAGGTCATTGGGAACAAAAGCCTTTGATTCTTTAGCGACCGCGCTGATGATCTTCTTTTCGTCATGGGCCGAGACTTTTTCTTGGGTGAGGCCGATATGCTCTAAGGCCGCAACTTCCGGAAGAATGTTGGGGACAAAGACGCTGCCTTCTTGGGCAAAAAGTCCGATGATGCGTTTTTCTTCGTCCGCTGTCACTTGCTCTTGGGCTGCGCTCACATGGATTTGCTGCTGAACCGCCGGGAGAACATTGGGCACGAAAGCATCGGCTTCTTTAGCGAATAAGGAAAGGATCCGAGCCTCTTCTTCGGGCGCAACCTTCTCTTGGTTGGCCGAAATGCCAAGCTGGGCGTAGACCTTATCGAGGACGTTCGGGACGAACTTCCCCTGGTCAAAGGATTCAGATTTTTGCTTTGGCTTGTTCTCTTTCATACTGGGTCTGATTTTCTTCTAACGCCTTCCGCATTTTCTTGAGGGCGTTGTTGTACTTCCAGGTCACCGTTCCTAAAGGCATATGCAGGAATTCGGCGATCTCATGATGCTTGTATTCGCCAACCGCGTACATGATGACGATGTTGAATTCGTCCTCAGCCAAAACCTTATTGGCGAGAGCGATAGTGGGGGAGTCGATGTTGCCGAGGTAATAGACGCCATCGGGGTGATTGTCCTGGTCGAAATCATATGAGATTTCGCGTTTACGTTTCTTGATTTCGGTCAGGGCCATGTTCTTAGCGATGGTCAATAACCAGTTGCGGGCATTGGTGCCCGGCTGATAGGACTGAATATTCTCATAGCAGGTCACAAAGGTTTGCTGCATGACATCTTCAGCCAGTTGGTAGTCATGAAGGATCGGCAAGACGAAGGTGAAGACGCCGCGGGAAGTAATCTCGTAGATTTCCGAAAGCGCATTGGAATCCCCCTCGCGTAAGCGGAGGATGGCTTTCTCCAGTTTCTCTTCTTTCATAAGACTACCCCTATAGCGTACATGCTGACGCTTTTCCCTATATTTTAAACTTAGCGGGGCGCCCCATGATATAGGGGCTCAAGGGGCGTCCCATGGAGTGGTCCGTAAAGACCGCTGCAATCTATTAACGAAGTTAGTCTACCTTTTTATTGGCTTTTCTAAAGAAAAAATGAATTATTTACGAACTAAGGAGACGAGGCTACGAAAGGACACTTTCTTTTCGCCGATGATGAGAAAGGCGAATAAAGCATCGATTTTTGAGATGGTGCCGGACTCGGCGTAGATGTAGCCGTCGTCCCAATACTTCACTTCGACGGGCTCTTCCGAATAGTCGACGAGGATCTCATTGATTTCCGCGGCGGCTTCATTGGACATCTGGGGTTTAGCGATTTTGGCTTTGTTGCGGCGCATCTTCGCTAAAGAGGTCGCCTGTTCCACTAACGACTGATAAGGCGCCCACTTCATCATGCCGCGATCGGTGGTGGTCATGCTTTATGGCCTCCGATTTGCTGGTGGCGTTCATGAATGGTTGAAGCGGGGGTGAGCGAGGACAACCGCAAGCAGGCGTTGCGGCCATAGGCCAGTTGGATTCTGTCGATGGCTTGATTGAGTTGCTTTCGCTTCAAACTTTGCTCGCTGGTCTCAAAGATATCGAGTTGCTCGTAGTCATAAGAAGCAAGTTTGCCAAAGCCAATGCTCAGATCGCGGACGGGCTTAGGTTCGCTATAGCGGTTGAAGATCTCGAGGATAGCATCATAAAGCGTGGCGTTATCATCGCTGGGTTTCGTCAATGACATTTGGTGGGCAAAGCCGCCGCCTGCTTGAGCTGAATAAGCCACAAACAAAGACACCTCCCCGCTCTTTTGGCCCGAAAGCCGTAAACGGAGGCAAAGGTCATCGCACATTTCTCGCAGGATCAGTTTGGCTTCTTGCAGGCTGTAATCCCGAATCAGTTGCTGCCCAATCGAGAGGTGAGTTTCTTTGGGGATGTACTTTTCGCGGATGTCGGTGCGGTCGATGCCGTTAGCGAGATCATGAAGTTGGTCGCCCATGATGCCAAAGGACTTTTCTAGGTCTTCCTTACGGGCATGAGCCAGTTCGCTGAGACTACGGATACCTAAAAGCCGAAGCCGCCGCTCCAGGCCATCGGAAATGCCCCAGATTTCGGTGATGGGGGTAATGCTCCAAAGTTTTGTCGGGACGTCCGCCATATTCCAATGGGCGATATAGGGCGGGCGCTTCTTGCCTTCATTATCGAGGCAAACTTTGGCCAAGAACATATTGGGGGCGATACCGGCGGTGGCGATGAGCCCAAGTTCATCATGGATCCGCTGCTGAATCTTAGCGACGAATTGCTCGGGGGTGGCATGGGCTAACTTCAGGTAGGGACCGATATTGAGGAAGGACTCATCGATCGAATAGACGTGGAGATCGGCTTCATCGACGGCATCGAGGAAGATCGAGACGACCCGGGAGGCCATCTCAACGTAATAGGCCATCCGCGGCTGCGCCAAAATCATCCCAGGGACACTCGGGAGATCGCGGCGACGGCAGACATTGGGAACCCCGTAATTCTTTTTAAGGTAAGGGGTCGCGGACATCACGATGGTGGAGGGGCCGCGCTCCGGATCGCAAACCACGAGCGGAGTCGTAAAGATATCAAGGTGGCGGTCAGCGCATTCGCACGAAGCGTAAAAGCTTTTGAGATCGATGACGGCGTAGAGCGCTTTGCTGTTCATGCTTTGACCTCCTTTGGGGACTCTAGTTTATCGGGCAGTCAATCACTTTCCAGTCTTGACTTTAATGAAGCGACCAATGACCGAAACTATTTGTGTTAGACTTTGTATAAACCCAGCGAGGAAGTCTTATGGAAACCATCTTAATCGTCATCACCTTAGTCTTAGCGAGCTTAGCTTTCATCGGTGTTATCGTTGCGATCATCTTAATTGTTAAATCGCATCGCCCGGTAGGCCCCGATAAGGAGCAAATCCAAGCGACCGAGCAAATCAAGGCTGCGATCGAATCCTTAAAAGAGACGATTCCGCTTCAGGTTTCGAAGTCGGTCGCCGATCAAATGGTTGCCATCAACAAGACGGTGAGCGATCAGATGATCTCCGTCACCAAAACCTTAAAGGACGAAACCGAAGCCGATAACAAACGCCTCCTCGATTTCCAAAACGTCATCAATACCAATCTCAATACGTCGATCAAGACCCTCAATGAGAAGGTCGATACCAATCTTCAAGCCATCAACGCCAAAGTCGATAAATCCTTAAGCGAAGGCTTCAAAGGCACTTCCGAGTCCATGGAAAAACTCCAAAACGCCCTCGGTGCCATCGGTAAGGCCCAAGACAACATCCAATCCCTCTCGGGCGAGGTTGTTTCCTTAAAAGGCATTTTGACCAACAACCAGCAACGGGGCAAATACGGCGAGATGCAGTTGGAGATGATTCTCCAAGCGATGTTTGGCGAAACTAAAGGCAGTCTCTATGACACCCAATATATTCTTCAAAAAGCCGGGGATGGGGTCGATGAATTAAAACCCGATGCCGTCATCTTCCTCGACGGCGATACTCATAAACAGATCCTCTGCATCGACAGCAAGTTTTCCCTCACGGGTTATGAAACTCTCTTTGATAGCGCTAAAGAACTGAGCGATTCGGAGAAGGCGGATTTAAAGACCAAGTTCAAGGGAGCGTTACGCTTACGGGTCCTGGAGACCGCCAAGTATGTGATTCCGGGCAAGACCGTCAAACCCGCGATCATGTTTGTGCCGAATGATGGTGTTTTTGCCTTTATTCAAAATGAGTTCCCTGATTTGGTCGATGATGCCAGAAGCCGCAATGTCATCATCGCGTCTCCGACGATTTTACAACCCCTGATCGCCTCGTTCCGGGTCATGCAGATCGACGCCGCCAAAAGCCGCAACATCGAGAAGATTAACGATTCGCTGAATGCCTTAAAAGTCGAGTTCGGCCGCTTTGATGCTCGCTGGAGCGCCTTGCAGCGGCAGATTGGTTTAGTCGGCCGTACCAGCGAAGACATGGATAAGACCGTGCATAAACTCACGACGAAATTTGGCAAGATCGCCGATAGCGATTTCTCCGCCCCCGCGGAAGTGGAAGGCGATGAGGAACCTGAACAAATCACTTCCAGCGCAAACCCTGATGAGGGAAAATAATTCAAAGCGTTGTAAATTGGGCTGCTGTTGCCTATAATTACAACGCCTTTGGGGCTGTAGCTCAGTTGGGAGAGCGCATCGTTCGCAACGATGAGGTCACCGGTTCGATCCCGGCCCGCTCCACCAAACGGTCTATATCCGAACTCAATCTACCTCGTAGGGGATTGCGTTGGGATTAAAGTCATGTTTGATGAATACCGAAGACGTAATCACCTAACTTGACGATAGAGGGCGGTCCGAAAGGGCCGCCCTTTTCGTTTGCCCTATCGGATTTTATAAAACATTTTTTATTTTGCCAAAACACTCGATGGTGAAAGGCGTTTTTGCCTGTCTCCTGAAAAGAAAAAGTGGTATTTTGCCGTTTTCGCAGCGTCTAAGTGAGGGGACTATTCGCTTTTTAGGGCCTCTAGGTTTCTTCAATCCGCGACCGCTTTTTTGCGAGGAGGTGATAGGCCGACTACCAAGTTTTGCCTTTTTCGGCAGGTTTTAAGTGAGGGGGTGTGAAAACTCACTACCAAGTTTTGGCGTTCTCGAGGCGTCTAAGTGAGGGGCATCTCAAAACTGAGGGGTTAATTTCTGCCAATCTCGAAGCGTCTAAGTGAGGAGACTATGGCAACTCGCTACCAAGTTTCGGCCTCCTCGAAGCCTATTAATTGGAGGGACATTCTGATGAAGAACGACGGCTTTTGGTTGTAAAAGCGCTCAACCCAAACCTTATGGGTGAGGGCCGGGAGCGGACGGGACGGCGGAAAGTTACTAGAGGGAACATTAAACAAAGGAGTTAAACACGTGGTTGAAGTAATCAGCACAAACGAGAATAGACGAGATAGTAATCCGTTGCCTGTCGTTGGCCTATCGCCTTCAAGCGTGGTCAATCCGTTGCCGGATCCGGCTCAGGGAAGCGGCGAGCCTGTGGCCGAGCTTAGCGATGCAGAGGTGGATGTCCTCGCTCGAGCGCTCCTAGGGGCGGTGCGGAAGAAGTTCGCCGACCCCAAGTTCGTGGCTCGCTACGAGAAGAGCAGAGCCAAGGGAACCCAAGGCAACGCTTAAGGACAGCGGAAGGGACCAAAGGCCGAGCGTGGTCAAACCTCTGGAAAGGGACAAAACAACCCTTCTAGCTGAAACAGGATAAGGGGGTGGCGCAATCTGCGTCACCGCCCATCTCCGGGACAGGCCCGGCAGCGGGAAACCCGCATGGCGATTTGAGGAAAATATTATGAAAAGAAGTTCTAAAGATGCTATAAATCTGATACAATAAAAACATGGATTATGGCAAAGCGCTTAGGGCTTTGAGAGAAAAGCTTCTTATCACGCAGACTGAACTTGCCCAAAAGTTGGGCGTTTCTTATGCTAGCGTCAATCGTTGGGAAAACAAAAAATGTGAACCAACGATGAAGGCAAAAAGAAAAATCGTTGAATTGTGCAAGAAAAATGACGTTTCTCTAAATGGAGGGAATAATTTATGAGCAAGAATTCGGTTATCTTAGGTAGCAAGCAAAAACAAGATGATGAATTTTATACGCTTTTCGAAGATATTGCCGCCGAACTCCCTTCGTATAAAGATCAACTTAAAGGGAAGAGAATTCTTTGTCCGTGCGATTGGGACGAAAGTTACAACGAGGAAATCGTTTATTCAGCTGAAGAAGAAATCCCAGGCTATTCTCTTCTTGACCATGGTGGAACTATTAAGAAGATTGATCTTTTGCAATCTAACAGCATTGCCAAGGAAAAACTTGAAAACACTAAATGCAATTTCGTTAAGTTCTTATTGTCTCATGCAGACACTTATGGATTTTCCTCTTTGTCTGTTAGTGGATATAACCCTGAAAACGGAGAAGGTGTTCGGTTCCAAGACATTGATTATTCAAAATACGATTTAGTTATCACTAATCCCCCCTTCAGCCAATTTAGGGAGTTTATTGACGTTCTTTTTGCAAACCATATGCAATTTCTTGTCATCGCTCCCCAGAACGCGATAACTTACAACAACGTTTTTAAGCACATCATGAAAAACGAAATGTGGATGGGCTATCACTATCATATGACGGGGTTCGCAAAGCCTGACGGAACAAAATATGGTAAAAATGATGCTATCTGCAGGTGCTGTATGTGGGTGACAAACCTCGATGTGTCATACCGTCACGATCGACTTATCTTGACTGAAAAATACGATCCAGTAAAAAATCCGTCTTATTTCAACATTGATGGCGTTGACGTTTCGAAGACCACCTCAATTCCGTATGACTATCCTGGTGTGATGGGAGTACCGATTACTTTCCTTCAAAAATACAATCCTGATCAGTTTGAAATCGTTGGAATGGGTCAGGATGACTTGTTCTCTCCCCGCAAAGACCGGCACGTTCCTCATGACAGCAATAAACTTTGGATAGCAAAAGATGGGGAACCCGATCATATTCCTTTCAGAAGGATATTGATTAAAAACAAGGAGGTCCACAAAGATGAAGATTAATGAACTTGTCCAACAAGTCGATAGTGGAACTATCGTCTCTGATATTGAGCTGCAAAGAGAAATTGTTTACGATGACGAAAAACAGAGGCTTGTTATTGATAGCATTGTTAAAGGAATCCCTCTTCCGGCTTTCTACTTTTGGAAAAATGATAATGGAAAACTTGAAGTCCTTGATGGAAAACAAAGGATTTACGCCATCACAAGGTTCTATCACAACGATTTGGAATATGATGGAAAAATCCGCAGGGTTACCGACTCATCAATTCAAGCGATTATTGATAACACGGTGATTCGGGATATTGTCTGCGAAGGGCAAGAATCGTTAAAACGAGAAATATTCCGAAGAATTAATACATTGGGTGTTCCGCTGAGTGAATACGAGGTCTTGAATGGCTTGTTCTATGGCGAATATCTTCGCGGATTGACTTCATATTGTGAGAACGACCGAAATGCCAAGAAAATCCTTGGTGCCCCTGCCCGCGGTGCAGCAAGGCTTACTTTATTGAGATTATTAGGTGTTATCCGCAATTTTTCTGGAAGAGACGGTGTTTATGACTATGTTTCTTCTCACCAGAATCAGAGCTTTGAGGATGACCAAAAAGAGATTAAGAAATACGTCGATTTTGTTGCCGATATTTTTGAATCATATGGCGGCCAATTGCCTATTTACTTCAACTTAGCTATTAAGCATGTCAAAGATATTGCGATTTGGAAGCAGCACAAAGGAGAAATTAACGACAGGATTAAAGCTTATTTAAAGTCTGACGATGCCAAATTGACTAACCACGCAAAGGAAATAAAAGACATTATTCACGCTATCGTGGCTGGCATTTCAGTTGATCCAAAAAGATTGTTTACTGCCGATGACAAAGAGGCCTTGCTTAAAAAGGCCGTTTGCAAAGACAACAAATATCAATGCGCGATTTGCAAAATGTGGTTTACAGCGGACGAACTTCAAGTTGACCACGTTAAACCATGGGACAAGGGAGGAAGAACGGTTTTGTCCAATGCACAACTCTTATGTAGGGCGTGCAATATCCATAAGAGCGATGACGAAGATGATGACGATTAATTAGTTCTACAATCCGGTTAAACCGGAATCAGGAAGACCCTGGCCTCAATGGAGGCAAATCAATCCGATTACGTGATTTGTTAACAGCAAGGAGGGTCTTTTTAAATGCAGGACCAGAAAACAGGGACTTTGAGAGGCGTAATTTACGCCCGCTATTCGTCCGACAACCAGCGAGAGGAGTCGATAGACGGCCAGTTGCGTGAGTGCCATGCCTACGCCGACGCCAAGGGCATCGAGATCGTCCACGAGTATATCGACAGGGCATTTTCAGCCCGCACGGATGAGAGGCCCGATTTCCAGAAGATGATTAACGATTCGGAGGGCAGGAACTTCGACGTCGTTTTGGTTTGGAAGCTCGACCGCTTTTCGAGAAGCCGGTACGATTCCCTCCGCTATCGCGCCGTCCTCGGGAAGAGGAACATCAAGGTCATATCGGCGACCGAGAACATCTCCGACTCTCCCGAGGGCATCCTTTTGGAGTCGGTCCTCGACGGCATCAACGAATACTATTCGGCTGACCTCGCCCAGAAGATCAAGCGGGGCAACACCGACAACGTGCTGGAGGGCAAGTGGAACGGCGGAAGGCCGGCCTATGGCTATCGGACGGAGAACCAGCGCTTCGTGGTCGATGAGAAGGAAAGCGAGGCCGTGAAGCTCGTCTATCGCCTCTACACGACCACCAACTGCACAATCAACTCCTTGGTTTGCACCCTCAACGCCAAGGGCTATCGGGGCAGGGATGGCAAGCCTTTCCACCACGGAAGCGTCTGCTGGATGCTCCGTAACCGCAAATATATCGGCGAGTTCAGTTGCGGGGGCACCGTGAACAAGAGTTGCGTCCCTCCGCTTATCGACTTGAAGACCTTCGAGAAGGCCCAGGCTAAGCTGAAACGCAATTCTAGGGCCTCGGCGCGCTTCAAGGCTCAGGACGACTACATTCTCACCACCAAGCTCTATTGCGGCGACTGTGGGGCATACATGGCGGGCGATTCGACTGACAAGAGAAGCGGGAAGGTCTATCGCTACTACACTTGCCGGAACGTGAAGAGGAACCATTCCTGCCACAAGAAATCGGTCAACAAGGAGTTCATCGAGACGCTGGTGGTCAATGAGGCACTGAAATTCCTCAACGAGGATGGGATGGTCTCGAGGCTCTCGGAAGCCATCTACGCCGCCCAGTTCGGAGAGAACCCGAGGCTGGGCGAATTGGAAGGCAAGATTGCCGACCTCGACCGCAAGATGTCAAACCTCATCAACGCCATCGAGGGCGGGATGGCCTATGAGGGCTTGAAGGAACGCTACGACGAACTGGCGGCCAAGAAGAAGGAACTGTCACACGAGCTTGAGGAGGAGAAACTCGACAACCCGACCCTGAGCAAAGACCAGATCCAGTATGCCTTGCTCCGCTTTAAAGCCATAGATATCGAGAGCCTTGAAGACAGGAAAGCCCTGATTTGGGCTTTCATCAACTCGGTCTATCTCTACGACGATAATGGAGGCTACGCCATCATCAATTTCAACTACAAAAACCATGCGAAGAAAGTTTGTTTGGAAGATATTGGTAATAGCGAGGTTAAACCGGTTTTGACATTGGATGGCAATTTTAATCCAGTTCATCTAATTGGCGATTGCTTTAGCATCAAGATCATGTTTCAGCATTACCATAGGAAAAGCCCCTGATTCTTCACTATCTTTTGGCTTATTTCTTATGGTCGGTTTATTGGTCGGTTTATTGGTCGGTCTCGTTCCTTCAGAGTGTTATAATATTCTCAGCGGAGGAGCTGTATGAAAAGACTGAACGCAGATGATATTCGCCGCCTTTGCGCGTTTAAGGATGAAACGCCCTGGCTAGAATTCAAAACCAATTGGTTTGAGCCCGAGGGACTAGGCCAGTATATATCGTCGCTTTCGAATGCAGCCGCCTTGTGTGGCGTTGCTGAAGGATACCTTCTCTGGGGAATCGCCGATGGTTCTCACGAAATTATCGGAACCGACTTCAACTATCTTCGTTCGATTAAGAATGAGCCATTGGAACATTTTTATGCTAGGCAAATTTCCCCAAGTATTGCGTTTTCTTTTGAGGAACTTTCTGTGGATGGGAAACGTCTCGTCGTTTTACGGGTTCCTTCAGCAAACAGGGTGCCGACGTCTTTTGATCATGTGCGATATATAAGAATTGGGTCGAGCAAAGAGAACGCTGAAAAATACCCTGATAGAGAGGGAGAACTTTGGACGATCCTTCGCTATGGCTACCCAACGGTTGTTAACACGAAGTCGCCATCTCAGGATCTTTCGTTCAGCAAATTCCTGGTCTATTGCGCAGCTAAAGGTTTTGACGTAATGCCAGAAAGCTTCGAAAAGAATTTCAAGTTGAAGAATGACGACGGGCAGTATAACATCCTTGCTTATATTTTGTCTGATAAAAATGACGTTCATGTTCGCGTCTCCACTTTCAATGGTAAAGCGAAATCAGACCCCCTGTATTCAGTGACGGAATATGGTTGTACCTGCATTTTTTACGCTATGGACAGCGTATTGGAGTTCGGGAAGACCATCAACATCATGCAAGCCGATGAAACCGACAGGGTGGTGGAGAGAAAAGACGTTCCGCTTTTTGATTCTAAAGCTTATCGTGAAGCTGTCATCAACGCTTTCGTTCACAATTATTGGCTTGGATTAAATGGTCCGCAGATTAGCGTGTTTTCGGATCGGATTGAGATTCTTTCTCATGGCTCGCTCGCCCCTAAACAGAATCTTCGAGGTTTTTATATTGGTGAAAGCGTTCCCGTTAACCAGGCTCTGTCAGATATCTATCTGCAATTACGCATCAGCGAACGTTCTGGAAGAGGCGTGCCCAAGATTACAAAGGTTTATGGGAAAGACGCCTTCGATATTGATTCCAATTTTATTTGTGTGACCATCCCATTTAATCGGATTCGCGCAAGTTTGTCACCCGAAGAGCCGACCAATAAACCGACCAATAAACCGACCAATAAACCGACCAATGACGGTTTCGCTATCAAACTGACAAAAACACAACAAAAAATACTTGAAGAAATGAGGGACAATCCCAACGTTACCATCTCCGATCTCGAAAAGATTCTTTCGTTGAAGCAAACGGCTATAAAAAACGCTATTAACTTTCTTAAAAGAGCTGGCTTTATTGTTAGAAGCGGATCCCGGAAAAAAGGCTATTGGAAAACAGGAAATGATTAATTAAAAGGAGAACAATTATGGCAACTTTCAGCGATTTAGAGAAAGAATATAACCTCTTGTTGCAAAACGAAATGGCTACGAATCCAACAAATGATATTAGAGACCAAGGCTTTTTTCTTCGGTGTCAGCAAAGATGCTCAATGGCAATTAGAATGAAATATCTCCAGCAATTAGAGCAATATACTGGAAGAAACGCAATTGTGTATTATTCGACATGGCTTCAAGGGGCTAATTTGTCGAATCCCAATCCAGAACTTTCAATTAACGACAATGACATTAACGGTTTGATGAACGCCGTTTGTAATTTAGACAAGGCCAAAGGACTCGATTTGCTTCTGCATACGCCAGGCGGCGGAACGACTGCCACTGAATCAATTGTCAAATATTTGCGTAAATGCTTTGCAAACAATATTAGAGTGATCGTTCCGCATATGGCGATGTCGGCCGGAACGATGGTGGCTTGTTCAGCTAAACAAATAATCATGGGAAAAGAATCTAGTCTTGGGCCTATTGATCCGCAGATGAAAGGCGTTCCGGCCGAAGGCATTTTGTCTGAATTTAAAAGGGCAGTCGAAGAAACTTCGACAAATCCGCAGATGTCATTAATGTGGAGAGAAATAATTTCTCAGTATCGTCCTACTTTTATTGGAGAATGCCAAAACGCAATACTTTTGTCTCAAAAACTGGTTGAAGATTGGCTCAAAACCGGAATGTTTTTACATAACAAAAATAAAGAGCAAATTGTCAAAAATATTCTGAAATTTCTCTCTCATGATGCCTCAAAACAGCATGATAAGCATTATGATTATTTAGACTGCAAAGAAGCCGGTCTAAAGGTCGTTGCTTTGGAGAAAGACCAAAGGTTACAAGATTTAGTATTGTCAATTCACCATTCATACGTCTTGAGCTCTTATGCAATTCCAAGTTATATTAAATATATAGAGAATAGCCGAGGACAAACTTTTATTATTTCGGGGGCAAGATGAAATGAACAAAAAGGGAAAGACTGATCAATTGGTTAACAAATCATTGTCAATGGGGCTTTTCAACTCTGCGTCCCCAACACATCAGAAACCGATTTTTAATTCCAATGGGGATTATGATTTTCCGACCGATTCACAATTCAACGAAACAAATTCCGAGCATTCCGTTGCGGCTTTTTTCCATCAAGGGAAATGAAAATTCGTCATTTTTTGTTCGGATATAAAACGGCTTGCTCCATTAAATGGAATAATTATGAACACAGATAAATACCTTTTAAGCGCAGATAAAGCGATTTGCAAAAATATATCTCTTTATCCGGCTCTTTCTAGAGGCGAGATTTGTGTAAATATCCTTTCTCAATTGAGAAACTTTACCGAGCATTTAATGATTGGATTTATTCCTCCTACGGAATTGCCTTTGGACGAATATAAGCAAATTTGCAAAGGCATTCAATACGCTAAGAAAGTTCCAGAGATGCGAGACGTGGTTGAGTTGCACGATCTCCTTGAGAAGTCATCATCGCACTACACATATAGCGAAGATGTCTCAGAACGCCTTGTTTTGAAATACTTCCCATTTCTATACCGAATCAGGGAAACATTCAAAACTCTGTACGGGCTTAGTTTGCTGAGCAATCTTCAAGATTTCCCCCTAGATTTAGATAAAGAAGACAGGAAGTATTATGAGAACATCGCCCACTGCTACGAACGTTCAAAAGCGACTGTAGAATCGAAATCAGATCGTTTCTATGTTAGAAAAACGAAGCCATTCATAGTCGATGGAAAACTTTACTACGAACTAACGCTTGCGCCGGCGGTGGACAGAGCCTCGAAGTTCGACCATCTAATTGCCTTCACTGATAAGTTTATTAACACGAAATATGCCGTTGAAATCAAACTTGTTCATGCTGATGTGAATGTATTCGGAGTGAATGTTTCAACCACCCTTGCTATAAACTGGAAGGTTCAAATCAGAGGATGCGAATTTGCAAATTTTGCTGAGGCAATTTCTGGATCAAGACCCGAAATTTCCCCAACAGAAATGAAACGGATTAATGACTATTTGACGTCATCGCGTAAGTCACTAGTTGGCCTAATCGCTGGGGAAAACGATGAGTATGATGAATTCGAAGATGAGGTCAAAGCCTCTGGGAAGGTTCATCGATTCCTTGATGTCTTAGATCTTTGTAGAACCATTGTTTTGAAAAACCGCTCAGGAAGCAATGTTATTAGATATCTACTTCTAACGATGAACAACAAGGTCATTAAGTCGCAACAGAATTGGAATTGGAGCGAAGAAGACCATGAAAGGCAACTTTGGAAGAATAAAAACCTTTCCTATTTGTATTTGAATTGGAAGTGCCGGGCTTTTGATTCCTTGCCTTATTATTTTTCGATGCATGACCATAACCCAAGATTTATAGATTTACTGCACTGCATCCCATTAACGGGCCACGAAGACGAACTCCTTGCACGCTTTGTAAGAACGAACACGGAGTCGAATTGCCGATTGAGAACCTCTCTTAAAGACTGCGAGGCCAACGGCTTTTTGGATGTTGACGACCTTATCAAAAGTTTCAATTCAAAACTGATTTGGGATTCGGCTAAACCGCAGAAAATAAGTTACGACGGGCAAAATATCTACATCGATGAATACTTGCAAGAAACGGCTCTTATTTTAAAAACGCTTGAGTCTCAATCGAACTTCCCGGTCAAAAATTATTCGGATTTTGTATCTGAAAGACTAAAAGAATTCTCTATATCAGTAGATGATCCGGAGAAGCTGAAGATTTTAAATGAATTGTTTGCGGATACTCATGTAGGATTGATCTATGGTCCTGCGGGCACTGGTAAAACTTTTTTGATGAGTTTAATCAGCAAAGTCTTCGTCGACAACAAAAAAGTATACGTGGCCCAAACCAACCCGGCAGTGAACAATCTCCGGAGGCGCATGCCTTCCGATACCAATTCTCAATTCATGACTGTGGAGTCATACAAGAACCAGTCGTTCTTGGACAAGCACATTCTCTTAATGGATGAAGCCAGTACGGTTAGCAATTCTGACATGAAACAAATCCTTGCTAAAACTTCATTTAAGGCATTGATTCTTGTGGGAGATACTCACCAAATTGCTTCAATACGTTTCGGCAATTGGTTCTCATTAGCCGAATCATTCTTAAAAGAAAATTGTATCTATCACTTGGACATTCCTTTTCGCGCCAAGGGGACTCCGCTTATCGAACTGTGGAGAAGGGTTCGCACAATGGAGCCCGGCATCGAAGAGTTCATGGCCCATCACGATTATTCTTGTGAGTTGGATGAGGGCGTTTTGAAACCTCTTTCTGGTGACGAGATCGTGCTATGTTTGAACTACGACGGTTTATATGGAATCAACAACATCAATAGATACATGCAAGCCAATAACAAGGGCAAAGCCGAGGAGTGGGGTGGCAAAATCTACAAAATTGGTGATCCGATATTATTCAATGAGAATGATCGGTTCGAGGGGGTGCTTTATAACAATCTGAAAGGCACTATCGCAAACATCGAAACCGATGTTTCGGCTGATGGGGTGGCGCATATTGTTTTCTTCTTGGAAGTTGATACATCCCTTACGGAATTTGACAGCACAAACGATTTGGAAGTTCTTGAGTCTCCGAAAAAAGGCAAATCATTAGTGAAGCTCGTCGTAGACCAACGAAAGGACTACGACAATGAAGAATTCGACAATAATAGAGTTATCGTTCCGTTCGATGTGGCTTATGCAGTCTCGATTCACAAAGCGCAAGGCCTTGAATACGAATCGGTTAAGGTGATCCTGACGAAAGAGACGGAAGAGGAAATCGGCCACAATATTTTCTATACCGCTATTACCAGGGCAACGAGGAATTTGAAGATTTACTGGTCTTCTGAAACAGAACATAAAATTCTTTCGACCATTAAACCGCTCGAGGCAAATAAAGACCTAGGATTTGTTCGGAATTACCTAAGCGATGCCGATGACTGAAGTTTGCCTTTTCAGCGCACTTTTTACTTTGTTTCGATTTCTTAAAAGTGAACGAATCGAACGGCATTTTGTGTCCTTTTCTATTATCAAGATTGTTCTTTTAAACATAACAAATCTGCCTTTTTTCCACGATTAGAAAGAAATGAGCTTTCTAATTCGATAGGTTTGACCAATTCCACTTTAGTCAATGGTTTCATGAACAGGGCAAAGGAACGCACCACAATGGTGGCCAATTTTTCTAACAAAGTAGCAGTGGGGAATCCATGTAATGGAATCCTTGGTGTTCGAGTCTAGGAGAAAAAAGAAGAAATGATAGACAAGACCGATTATTAAAGAAAGAAATTTGGAGAATGTTCCTTACTGATTGCCCAGTAAAAAGTTGATTGATTATCTAGACGCAATTAATGAAGCGAAAGTTAACTTCTCAAAAATCTAAGGCCAAAGACCAATCTTTTCGGTAGGGAATTCGTTTCTGATACTTGGAAAAACGCTGAGTTTTACACTAATTGTTGGAAAATCTCATTCTGTTGGTTGTCTATCTTTTTTAATAATCGGTTTGAAATTGTTTCATATAACGGTTCGCCTTTTGACTTAGAAAAGAAAGACTTCTAACGAAGGAAGAGCACCCCCTGTCAATTATTCTCTTTTTGATTTTTCCAAGACTAGGAATTGTCGAGCAGGGTGGCCATGGTTAACACAACTGTCGGGGAATACGGCCAGCAGTCGATAGAAAACCACTTCATCGATGGCTACCGTAAAAATCTCATTTGCGTTCAGGCCAGTCTTGTCATTTGCGGATAAAGCAAAAATATTGACAACCAATCAAAAAACTTTTGTTCTCGCGTTCAGAGAGTTTCAGGATGACCGCCGAAAAATCCCGCCAAAAACAGGAATCGGATATGGAACGTTAACTAGTTTATTTTGTCTTTGAAAGAAAAGTGAATCCTTTCAAGAGATGGCGAAAATAAGAGCGGGAAATGGATTTTTGTCTTTGAGCTAATATTTATTTATTCTGTGTTTGATAAATATTAGGAATGGCAATAGAACCAAGGCTTTTTTGTGGTTCGGATATGAAACGGCTCGCTCCACCAAAGCGAAACGTATCCGAACCTTGAAAGAGGTTCGGATTTTTGTTCCCGTGAAAACCGTGTTGACTTTGATGAATCCTGTGGCAATTTGCTTTTTCTGTTTCAGGCCAAAGATGCTGATGGATAAAAAGTGGACTAAAAAGTAGTAAAACAGGATATTTTAATATACTAAATTGATAAAAATACATACACATAGTAGAATAATGCTATGGATAGAAAACTATATCATGGAAGCGATCGGATAATCGAAAAGCCATTCATTGGCGTTGGAAACGTCCACAACGATTATGGACTCGGCTTTTACTGCACGACAATCGAGTCGCTTGGCAAGGAGTGGGGAGCGAGAAAAAACGGAGTTGGTTATGTCAATATTTATAACCTCCGCGATGATCGGTTCAGTATTCTCGATCTGACGAAGTCCCCCTTTGACGATGTCCTGTATTGGGTCGCCCTTCTTATGCATAACCGAGACATTTCCAGCGAGCTTAAGACAAATTATCCGCGTGAACTCGAATACTTGGAGAAAAACTATCTCATTGATATCAGCAAATATGATGTCGTTATCGGCTATCGAGCGGATGATAGTTACTTTCGTTTTCCCGAGGCGTTCGTCCGAAGCGAAATCACTTTCGAATCGCTCAAGAGGATTTTCGATGCCGGCGAGCTCGGCAAACAGTATGTCCTGATATCGAAAAGAGCCTTTGACAATATTAGATTTGTTGGGTATTTCGAGGTAAATGAAAAATACAGAAACGACTACTATTCGAGAAAGGCCGGAGCGGATAAGCTTTTTGCCGACTTACTAAACGAAGACCGTTATAGCGGGGGCAAGAGGCTTCGGGACATGGTGATGGACGATGAAAATAAATAAGGACAATTTTTCGCGTTTGTTCGTGCTGGCAAAGATTCAGAAGGTAAATCTTCGCTCCTTTTCCAACATGCTATTGAAATATGGGGGTTTAACGTTAGGGGAAGAAGATGGCGTCCCATCGCTGGCTGTTCTGTTCAACGAAATAACCGGCTTATATCTTCAAGAGGATAAGAGCTATGGGGTGTATGACGATGCCTATTGGTGCGGAACGGCCTATTTTTATTTGTTTGAGAAAACCGGGAAACCCTTGTCTTATATCCTCCTGAAAATGCCTTTGGATCGATTGATGGAGATGTATGGCGTCTATCACGAAATGGATTATTCATCCGTTTTGGCGCGGTTTAACGAAATTGAAAAAGAAAAAACCATCCTGCGTATTTTGTGCGAGAGAGAAAAAATCAGCGTTCCTCAATTGAGCAAGCGACTCTCCATTAGCGTTGGGGTGCTTAAAAAATACAACGCAGCGGACGAATATCTCTACGCCGCTTCTTTTCAAAAAATCTATCGGATTCAGAAGTTTTTTGAGGTTCCGTTTTCTTTGTTTGCCGAAAAAGAACTGATAGGGAATCGTGTGTGAATCTAAACGGGCATTGGGGGATTTTGACTGCCCTCGGTCTCGAAAGAAACTTTGCTTGCTTTGAAAAGGAAACGGAGGAAAGGAAATAGGGCAAGCCCAAAAGGCCAGTTTTATGTTGGCATTCCTGCGGTGTTTGTTGTTTTATCCCTCTTTGTCTTGGACACAGAAATGATTTTTCGCCCCGATTAAACGTACATTTGAGCGTACCTTATGAATGTACATTTAGAAGTACATTAATGAGGCATGCTTATGCCAACCATCAGCATTGCCGATGCTCGAAAAAATATCTTTGAATTAGCCGATAAATCTAAAGAAGCGGCCTCGCCTATCCTTGTGGTGAATTCTCGAGGAAGTAATTTTGTTGTGATCTCAGAGGACGATTGGAACGACATTCAAGAGACCCTCGCCTTGGCTTCAGTCCCCGGCTTCGGGGAGACAATCAAAAAAGCCAAGAAGGAAGACTACTCGAAGAAAAAGCCTTATTCGGAGAATGAAAAGTGGTAAATTACGTCATCAAGTTTTCTTCTTACGCCGAAAAGGACAAGAAGAAACTGAAGCAATCCGGTCTTGAGGAAAAAGCCCGGAAACTCCTAGGCGTTATTCAAATGAATCCTTTTCAGAATCCTCCTCCTTATGAAAAGCTGAGAGGCGACTACCAAGGATGCTATTCGAGGAGAATCAATATTCAACGCCATCTCGTTTATGAAGTCGATGAAGCAAACAAAGAGGTTCATGTTCTCCGGATGTGTACCCATTACGAATAAGATTTAAAAGTGCGCCCGATTCGTCGTCTGGTTTTGACTAGTTCCGGTTCGGATATGAAACGGCTCGCTCCACCAAAGCGAAACGTATCCGAACCTTGAAAGAGGCTCGGATTTTTTATTGCGTTTCGTTTGATGGTTTTAATAATGTTATGCCGTTAGATGCCACTTGATGTCGTTGCTCTTTTTTCATCTCTAAAAGTCTTTGTTTTGTTAAGTGAAAAAGCAAAAAGTTTCGATTGAATGCCCATTACTTGATTTCGGTTTTACTAAAAATCAGTATTCCTTCGGCTAGCCCTAAGCCATTTCCAATTATGAAAACACGAATAATCGTATCGATTTTTGTTGTTTTTTCTTTGCGTTCGATATATAAATTTCGCGTTGTGAAACTAGGAACGAAGAAAACGCGAGTTTCATGAGTACCAAAGTCATAACTAAATAGCAGGCGCACTAGTCGACCTTGTTCCGTGATAAATGACTCGGATAGTGGAGATCTCCTAATTAGTTGTTCTTACTCTCGCATTGGCCTTAAGACAAAGGCTCTAAGGCTTTCATAGTCCTCTAGAAAGGTAACATTTATGAAGAAAATTGTTTTCGTTATGCTTGCTAGCGCTTTGCTCGCGAGCTGCGCTTCTACGAAGTCGTCATCGAGCGCCACCGCTGAAGCCGATAAAGTCATTGCCGGCGAAGATATGGATCCGGAGGGAGGAGCAGATTTATACGCCAAAGGTGGCGACCACGCTGATTCCCCCTACTATGGGCATCCTGATTTCTATAACGCCACGAGCAACGATCATTTGACCATCATCAATCATTTCAAGACTTTCCAGCAAACCACCGAATATACTTGCGGCCCCGCTAGCACCCTTATGGCGCTCTATAACCTTGGTGTCACCACTTACACCGAGCGTTCTCTTGCCGTCGGCATGAAGACCTCGTGCGATATTCAGACCAACGGCCTTCCGGGAACCGCTGATGAGCCGGGCGAATATGGCACCAGCATTCCGAATATGGTCAGCTTCCTTAAGGCCGATAAGACCCTAAAGATCGAGGCCACGAGCTATAAGGAAACCTACGCCGCCACCGACCTTATCACAGATGGAGCCGATCAAGGCAACATCAAAGGCACCTTTGAAGGCTGGGCCCCTTACGCTTCGGGCCTTGACGAAAAAGGCAACCCGATTTATGTCGAAGACGCCAAAGACAGTGCCTTCGTCAAATGGATTCTTGGCTACCTTAATAAGAAACTTGCCATCACCATTCTTTGGGGCGATTGGGATGGCCACTATCAGGACATCATCGGTTATGACACGATGGGCACCGCTGGCATCGGAGACGACATGATCGTCTTAGCCGATTCCTATGACACCAGCGACCATTGCCAAGATGGCTACTATTGTGTTCCGGCTGAGCGTTTCTTCTCTATGTGGGTGGAACGCAACGTCGTGTCCAAACCTTACCAGGTTCAGCAGTTTGTCGTCATCAACAAAGCCAACTAATTAGTTACTACAGGCTCTCGGCATTTCTCAAACGGGAAGACGGGAGCCTTTTTATTGTATAATTACCAAAAGGGCGGTTGGAGGAGACACAATGAAACAGACCGAGAAAATGATAAAAGGCGAGTTATACAACTCTTCAATCAAAGAGCTCCACGATGCCAAAATGGCTGAGCAGGAACTCCTTTTCGAGTTCAATAACCTCCATCCTAGTGAAGAATCCAAACGCGTTGCTCTTTTGCACAAGATTTTCCCTCATTTAGGCAAGAATGCCTGGCTGGAACCAACCGTTCGTGTAGAGTATGGCTTTAACGTTTATATTGGTGATAACTTTTACGCGAATTATGATTGCAAATTCCATGACATTTGTCCGATAACCATCGGCGATAACGTTATGCTAGGGCCCAATGTCATTTTGGCTACCCCGATGCATCCTTTGCTGGCTGAAGAAAGAAATCCCCAGCAATTCCCAGATGGTTTTTATAACATTGAGTATGGAAAGCCGATCAAAATCGGTTCTGGCGTCTGGTTAGCCGCCGGTGTCATCGTCTGTGGCGGCGTGACGATTGGAGACGATGTTGTTATCGGCGCTGGAAGTGTCGTCACGCATGACATTCCATCCCATTCATTGGCCGCTGGCTGTCCATGCAAAGTCATTAGGCCGCTTAGCGAAAAAGATCGGATGTTTGCGCCAGGCGAAAGAAACAAAACTCACACCGATTGACGAATTATTTATTATCGGTTTGCGCTATTGAGACCCTCCGTTTCTCAGGAAACGCCATTTTTTTGATTCGTTCGCTGACGGAACCGGACAGTTAACCACATTTGTTGGTTTATTTATTTTGAATTCGGTCTATAACAAAAGTGGGTATCAAATTATGAAACACAATCTTAATGTTGGTTTTCTTGGCCTCACGATGGTTGCCGCCCTTCTGTCTAGTTGTGGTAATCCACTAGAAAAAGAATACGGACCGACAATCAAACGGGCTGACGCGATGAACGCCCTACAAACGGTCATCAACACCAATAGTGCCTCTAGCGTTACGGTGCCTACCGCTTTTAAGGCTTCTCATACCGATACGGCGGCGATCATTCTCTTTGTCATTCCTTATACGGAGAATATGAGCTATGACAAAACGAACCAATATTATTACAGCGAGATTGGCAGTATTAAGAGATGGGTCTTTGTTAAAGATGGCACGCTTTACGATGCCAAATACTCAAAGAGCAGCAAAACCGACGCCAATTCATCGACCTACGAAGTCGAAACAAAAACTTATACAGTTTCAACCGCCGGTTTTGATAATGAAGTTCAGGTTGCGGTTAATGACAAGAATGGGCTGACCTTCTTGGAATCGCGAATCGATCCGCAAACCATTTTCTCCAAAGCCAATATCGCAGAACCGACTGCCATGCTTGCCAAACTCAAGAAATTCAATGATAACGGTGGCTCTTATACCGATAACTCCACCACTTATACCATCGCCAATGAGCAATATCGTTCTAATGCCGACGGGACTCTTTATATCAGCTTCACTCAAAATAGCGTTAGTGGCAGCGACAACAAATCCACTTCCACCTACACCATGGGCATTAAGAACTATTTGACGGTTACCGACCGCAACAAACAGTCGTTGCTCGATTATGGGTACAACTATACCTGGGAAGCGCCGACATTAAGCTATCCAGACCTTTCGACTTACGTTAAAGAATAATCAAAATCGTTGAAAATCCACCAGTTTTTTGAGCCTTTAAAATGTTTTTTCTATGTTTTTGGTTCAGTAGTTAGTTCCTTCGTTGGGTCGTGGTATCATAGAAGAACGCAGACACTTAAGTGTCTCCCACAACATTATGAAACAAACATTTAAAAAGCCCTGGTTCGCCAAAACCATCATTTTGGTCCTTTTTGTTTTTATTTTCTTTTTGAACTTCGTTGCTTTGCAGTTACCGCTTGATGTCTCTCCGGCCGAGAGTCTTTGGTCGTTAGCTACCAACGCCAGCACCGGAACGGCAAGGATATATCCGCTCGTTCTCCAATTGGCTTTCTATGTCTCCATCTTTGCGGTTGCGTTATCGGTTTTTGACCTTGCCGCCAAAAAGAACGCTGGCAATTTCATCGGTGTTTTCTATTACTTGGTTTTCGCGATTGCCATCATTGTTTATCAGCCTCTTTATCACACTCTAAAGACCTCCATCATCGCGATGGAGATCATCAGCGTCATCCTTTCCGTCGTTTGTTTTGCCTTGGCCGTTCGTGCCAAGAAACTGTCGAAGCTTGATGCGCCGGCCGTTGCTCCCTTAACACTTAAATCGAATAGATTGGCTTTTGGGATTTTGGTTGTTGATATCGCGTCGCTGCTCTTATTGCTCTTTTCTTTATTGTTTATCCCGCTTTACACCGTCAGCAATGGTTCCACTTCTCAAACTTGCATCTTTGCCACCGCTCTTTTCTCTAAGTCAGCGGCCCTCGAAGATTCCATTTATGCGCTCGTTAACATGGCGCTTGTGATTTTCTGCGCTCTTTATTTTGTGTTCTCACTTTCGTCCTTCTTCAGCGACAAAAAAGACTTTGTCGCCAAATCCAAGAATTTCATGGTTATTCTTCTTTCCGTCAGCATGGAATTCTTCTTGCTTGGTTATATTATTCAGTTCGTTTATTCGATCCAAAGCTTCACCGCTTCGTCCATCTCGTACATTCTCTTCTTTGCCATGATGGCGATGACTCTTGTCTATGCCATCCTCAAAGGCAAATTCGATGAAGCCAACATTCCTCCCGAAGCCAAAAAGAAGCCCGTCAAGCCGCTTAAAAAGGCCGCTCCGCTTATCTTCGTCCTTATTTTCACTGTCTTGACCTTCTGCTCCATCTTCTTAAATGTCATCAAGATTCATTTCACCTCGGGCGGTTACACCGAAGATTTGGCAGTTACGGGTTTGAAGCTCTTGCAGGATTATCCTTCTCTTGGCTCGGGCTATCAGGCCGTGGCCTTCGCTATCATGGTCATGCTTATTTGCTCGGGAAGCGGTCTCTTCCTTGTTCTCGTTTCTTATTTCTCCCACTACAAGCACTATGAGACCTTAGCCAAAGTCGTTGCCTACGTTAACATCTTCTTAGTCTTTATCTTCGGCGTCTCGGGCCTCTATTTCACCGTCGCGGCGGAGATTACAAAGGAAAGCACTAAAAACGTCATCGAATACTATGGTTACACCTATAGCGACGACATGACTTATCGCATTCACACGGATGTTCTTTATATTCTTCTCGCTGACTTGGTTGTCCTTGGCGCGATGATTTGGCGGAGGGCTCTTGATGGCAATAAGACCGAATTCGAGTTGCCGGATGGTTTGCTGGGCGGAGGCGCGGGCACTGGTGCCGCTTCGGCTGGCGCCAACGAAGAGACAAACGCTGTTGGTTTTGACCCCTGCCCTGCCTTTACGGAATTGGATTCCAAAGCCAAAGACTTCAAGATCGATTTGGAAAAACGCAAGATGTCGATAGCCCCGGCTGGAACCCTTTCCGATCTTGTGAAGTTCGTGGTCGAATATGCCCGCGATAGCCGCCTCCATTTGTCTTATCGCGAAGAAGACATTGCGACGTTCATTTCCGGCCTTGGCGCTTGCCGTTTGACCATTCTCCAAGGTATGTCTGGCACCGGCAAAACCAGTTTGCCGAAAATTTTCTCGGAAGCCATTGACGGCAATTGCGACATCATCGAGGTGGAATCGAGCTGGAAAGACAAGAACGAACTCTTGGGTTACTACAACGAATTCAGCCGTACCTACACCCCGAAAAAATTCACGCAGGCTCTTTATAAGGCCGCCCTTAATCCTGAAATTCCGACCTTCATCGTTCTTGATGAAATGAACCTTTCTCGCATCGAATATTATTTCTCGGATTTCCTCTCCTTGATGGAGAACGAAGAGAATAAGCGCGAGATCAAACTCATTAATATCAAACTCTCGGTGAAAGAAGAAGATGGCAGCGTTAAACAATATGGCGCCCTGACGGATGGCCATACTCTCAAAGTTCCACCCAATATTTGGTTTATCGGCACCGCCAACCGCGATGAATCGACTTTCGTGATTTCGGACAAGGTTTATGACCGTGCCCACACCATGAACTTCAATAAGCGCGCGCCGAAGGTGCGTGATTTCGATGAGCCAATCCCGCAAAAGTTCTACACCTACGACATGATTGCCGGTTTGCTTAAAGAGGCAAAAGAAAAAGGCAAATTCGACGCCGAAAACGACGAGACCATCAAGAAGGTCGAAGCGCTTCTCGCTCCTTTCAACATTAGCTTCGGCAACCGTATTCTCTTGCAGATGGAAAACTTCGTCGATATTTATGAACAATGCTTCCCCGACCGCGATGTTCGCGCCGAGGCCGTGGAGACCATTCTCCTCAGTAAGGTCGTGGCCAAACTCGAAGTGAAGACGATTGACGACAAAGAAGGCTTAGTCAAGGATTTCGAAGACCTTAATCTCCATCGCTGCGCCGAGTTCATCAGCAAGCTCAATGAGGACTGAGGATGAACAAAGACTCCGATAAGCTGCATTTGGAGGAATACCACCGTCTTGAGACCCTTCTTAAGCCGATGGATTCTTTCGTCACGGCTCATCCGGAACTAACCTATATTCAGTTCGACTATTTGGCCGTTCATGATTTGACTCTCTTTACCGTTGAGCCAGATATTGATTTTGCTTTTCTTACCACCATCACCGATAAGGTTTTGACTTCCATGCCTGCCATTAAGCGCATTTTCGGCAAGCCCATCATCAACCTTAAAGACAACGATGACGTATTGCCCGTCGAAACGGTTCGGGTCATCAATCAAGCCACTATGCAGCATCTCGCCAATCACGCGACCGATGTGGCTAATTTGACCGCTAGCGGCGTGAAGCCACAGAAACTGCTCACTCAAATTTACGAGGATGACTATGGCATCTACGAGAACTTGATTTTCTGCAATTTCATCGATGAGACACTTCGCTATGCCCGTCACAACATGGCGTATCTTAGAAACCTCGTTTACGCAAAAGAGATTCTTGAGTTTAACCTTCTCGAACGGGTCAACCACATGAATTACTTCCTGACAATTGGCAAGCTTCACATGGGCTATATCCGCGACTTCGATAAGTACTATTCCGTTTCCAAAAAGCTCTATACCAAACTCCAAACCGTCATCAACACGATCCAGCCACGTCTTGTTAAGCCTGTCTACAAAAACAATAAATTTCGCAATCCCCGCCTGCCTTTAAAGAAAACGAATATTTTCTTGATGCAAAAAGACTACCATCAGGTCTACGTTCTTTATAAGTGGATGCTGAACCGGAAGCCTTCGACCAAAGAGGAAATGCTCATCGACATGGTGAGCCTAAAACGCCAATACTTTTCCTTTGTCGAAGCCTTATTGATTTTCGCGGTTGGGAATTTCAACTTCGAGATACCAGAAGAAACAAAAATGAATTTGGCTCAGCTCGATGCAATCTTTACTTACAAAGGCTGGTCGCTCGAGATTAAAAACGTCGCCAATGAAGGGCTTTTGCTAAAAGTTAGCAAAGAGAGAACCTATTCCGTTCTCTTAGTTCCGGATGCCGATTTCGATTTAAAGGACCCTTTAGCCTATTTTGGCCCCGAGTATGGGGCCGACGAAACGATCGTGTGCACGCCGTTTGAAAAGGAACCGAAGAGCGGCCTTTCGTTCATCAGCATGGAAGACGTGGAATCCTTTAGGCGCCTCCAGCAAATCGTGCTTCGGGCAATGATTTATAGCGACGTGAAGAAAGACCAATGCCCCTTCTGCTCAAACGAGCTTACCTATGAGTCGAAGAAAAACGATTTTGCCTGCGACAATTGCCGAACCGAAATTCATGAAGGCCATTGCCCAGATACCGGGAAGGCTTATTTCTACACCACAATCGGTGGCAGCCAACGGGTGGAGATCAATCGATCTGATTTTGGCAAAGACGAACAATGGCTTTATAACCGCAAAGTCGAATCATTGATGCATTTCCGAAACATCACCCCGATAAACGAAAAAGGCGAAGTCGTATGTCCGTTCTGTGGCAAAGTTCATAAAGAAGATATTAAAAAATAGGCGCAAAACTCACCTATTTTTTGCAAAACCCCAACGGATTCTTATTTATCTAGACCTTTTTTACCTGTCCAATAGCCAATGCCCCACACCTCAAAGGTGTAGCGTTTGTCGAGTTTGCTTGTCTCGTAATCCACGTAATAAAGTTTCCCTTTGTTGACGACGAAATTCGCTGGATAGTAATCCATGTTGACGTTGCCTTCGTTGGCTTTTTTAGCCATTTTAGCCACTTGAGGAATGTATTTAGAGACGTCCTTTTTACGTTTGATCAGTTCGGCGATTGTCGGGCCTTTGATGTATTGTTTTAAGACTAGCTCCTGATCAAAGTCGACATAGATGCAACGCGGCATTTTGATATGGAGTTGGAGCAAATAGGAATAGCAATCGTATTCCGCCTGAATCTTATTGCCGAACTTGTAATAGGAAACCTTTTCGTGGTGGATACGTTTGATTACGTAATAATGGCCCAACCTTTTGACGAGGTAGGAATAGCCGCCCTTGCCTTTACCTAAGAGGCGAATTGGATGGTACTTTTTGTCGTTGATCCAGATGTCTTCCATAGCCCTTTTACTTTACACCCTTTTGATGTCTTGGCGTGGCTTCTAAACTATTTTTGCTACGCAAGGCTACAAAGTTTTCCTCTTTGGTCTCATAATCTAATCATGAAGAAAATTAACGTAATCTTAGATTGCGACCCCGGGCATGATGACGCGGTCGCTTTGATGCTAGCTGGGAAAGCCCCCGAGATAAATCTTTTGGGCATTACGGTCGTGGCGGGAAACCAAACGATCGAGAAAACGACGCGGAACGCCTTGAATCTCTGCCAATACTTAGGTATCGATGTTCCAGTCGCCATGGGTTCAAGCCATCCTTTGGTTAAGGAACCCGTCATTTGCCCTGAGATTCATGGCGAAAGCGGTTTGGATGGTTTTACCTTTCCACCGCTAAAGAAAGAAAAAGACCCTCTTGATGGTGTTTCATTCATTATCAAGACTTGTCTTAGCCATGATGAGGTCGTGCTCGTCCCGACAGGCCCTCTCACCAACATCGCCCGAGCTTTAACCCAAGAGCCGAAGATCAAAGAGCATATTTCCAAGATTGTTTTGATGGGCGGATCCATCGGAGCTGGTAACGTTACGCCAGCCGCTGAGTTCAATATCTTCGTCGATCCTGAAGCCGCTGACATTGTCTTCAATTCTGGCTTGCCCGTTTATATGAATGGCCTCGATGTTACGAGAAAGGTTCTTGTTCTTTCGTCGGTCGTGGAACGGATGGAGAAGATCCACAACAAGGCCAGCGACCTCTTCGTGGCCCTTATGAACGCCTTCAACGCCAACCAGAAGAAAGTCTTTTCCTGGAGCAAAGGCGGACCTTTGCACGATCCTGTGACGATTGTCAGCCTCCTCGATCCTTCATGCGTAACTTATAAGTACATGAACGCCGTTATTGATGTCTCGAAAGGCCCAAGTTATGGTCGGACGAACTGTGACCAATATGATTATCTTAAGCAAAACCCCAACGCTTTTGTGGCAACGGATATCGATGTCGCTAAATATTGGGATGAAATCGAACGGGTCTTGAGGTTATACAAATGAGATCAATCTACGTTCTAGGCAGTCTCAACATGGACCTTGCCATCTATGGCGATAAGTATCCAGATGCGGGAGAAACCCTCAAAGGTCATGGTTTTCGAACGGGTGCCGGTGGTAAGGGGCTCAATCAAGCCGTAGCTGCTAGTCGCCTTGGCGGAAATGTCCATTTTCTAGGAGCCATTGGCAAGGATGCTTTTGGAGCCCAAATGAAGGAGACACTTTCAAAAGCCGGCGTCGATGTTTCTCATGTCGCCGAACGGTCCAACGTCTCAAGTGGCGTGGCTTTAATCGAAGTGGTTAATGGTGAGAATCGCATCATGATTGATTCGGGGGCCAATGAAACCATTTCCGAAGCCGAAGTAGATGACTTTTTGTCCTTAAGCCAGCCTGGAGATATCTTTTTAACCCAAGGTGAGAACAATTTCGAGGCCGCCAGTTACGCGATTAAGAAAGCTCACGAAAAGAAACTCGTGGTCGTCGTGAATTCCGCGCCAGCCGACAAAAGGATTGTCAAAGAAACGCGGAATATCGACATCATCACTCCTAACGAGACGGAGTTCGCGGCGTTGACTGGCAGCAAAGATTACGCCAAGAAAGGCTATTTGCTTGATACCCCAATTCTCATTGTGACGTTAGGGAAGGCCGGATCATTTGTTTCCACCGCGGGAGGCTCTTTTATCGAACCAGCCGTTAAGGTTAATGTTGTTGACACGACGGGAGCTGGCGACGCCTATTGCGGCGCGCTTGTCTATTTCCTTTCCGCCAACGAGGACATCAAGAACGCCGTTCGTTTGGCTGGCCATTACGCTTCTTTGAAAACAACCAAAAAAGGCACCGCTGTTGCGATGCCTACTAGTGACGAATTTTCTCTTTTTGAGAAGACTCTTATTTAGTTTTTCCGAAATTGTCCATGCCGACAATGAATAAGTGAGAAGCGACCGCTCGGGTTTCGGGCGAATTGTCTAGTTCGCCGTTCAAGACAAACTGAGCGAAGAAGACAAAGCTTCTAAACATCCACATATAGAAGAAATAGTACTGCAAATCATCTTTTAGACCGAGGTAACTGAAGCATTTTTTAGATTCTGCGCTGATGTCCGTGCGGAATTCATCGATATCGGCCGGTTTTTCAGGGCGCGGGAAGATGTGCCCATAGTTGATTGACCAGCCGATGTAATTCGGATTAGTCAAATAGAAATCGACCATTTTATTCCAATACACGTCGGATGGTTGGTGCTCTTGTAGAATGAGCTTTTCGACGTAGGCAGCACTATCTTCAAAGATTTTGTGATCAGCAATGGAGATTAGGTTATCTTTGCTTTTGAAGTGGTCGTAAATGACGAATTCGGAAATCTCGCAAACCTTGGCAATTTCTTTCGTTGAAAGTTTGTTGGCTTCGTTTAAGGAGCCAATTTGAATTGTCGCGTCGATGATTTTCTCATCTATGTTGTCGAGATGACGGTAAGACATTGATTGCTTGTTAAGCGAAAATCTTTCTACTTAACGCAATAGATTATCGCACAGAAGTCGCTTAATAGTCATTGCTATTTCGGCTTTTTTAATTTTTTTATTGGTTCTCTTAACTTATTTTTTACCTTTTTGATATAGCAGAATAACCTCCATTCCACTTTTTTGCAGTGATTCTTCAAGATTACCGCGTTGTTTATTGAGCAATAAAAGAAGCGTTTTGTCGGACATATTAATCAATAATTGATATTCTGGTTATTTCTTTTCGTCCCTAGTTAAATTTTAAAATCTTTATTTGCTTGTTTTTGGATTTTATTAAAAATAAGCACATTGTAAATTATTCTGTTTCTCTCTTTTGAAACATTTGCGCGCGCACGGGTGCGCGAGAGGTTATACTAGATACATGGATTTTTCAGGTTGGGAAAAGCTTTCCCTTGTTGACTATGACGATAATTTGACCACCACCGTTTTTATGGCGGGCTGCAACTTCCGTTGCCCCTTCTGCCACAATAGTTCTTTGGTGCTTGATCCGGCCCACGCTCCGACAATTCCTTGGAGTGAGATCTTGGATTATCTCAAGAAGCGTCGTGGCGTTCTCGATGCCGTTTGCGTGACGGGCGGAGAACCTACATTGATGCCGGATCTCGAAGATAAGCTTCGGGACATCAAATCTTTGGGTTATAAAGTCAAATTAGATTCCAACGGTTCGCATCCAGCCGTTTTAAAGAAAGTCGTCTCTGAAGGCCTCGTGGATTATGTGGCTATGGATATCAAGAATAGTTTGGTTAAATATCCGATGACGATTGGCACCACTTCCGTGAATCTTGACGACATCAAAGAGTCGGTCGATTTCCTTATTCATGGCCAAATCGGCTACGAGTTCCGCACCACTGCGATCGAAGAATATCACAGCATGAAAGACTTCGAGGCGATTGGAGCGTGGCTAGAAGGAGCCAAGCGTTATTACATTCAGCGCTACATCGATAGCGATAACTGCATCAGCCACGGTCTCCATATGTTGAATAAAGAAAAGGCCTTGGAAGCCAAGGCCATTATGGAGAAGTATGTCGTTCTCGCGTCGTTACGCGGTTACGATTGAGCTTTTTTGAAGAGATATTGAGCGGCGCTTAGACTGGCGATAGCCCCATCGTTGCAAGCGGTGGTCAGCTGGCGCCATTTTTTGTCGCGGCAGTCGCCAGCGGCATAAACGCCAGGAGTCTTCGTGCCCATGTTCTCATCGGTGACGATATAGCCTTTGTTGAGGTCTACAAGATTGGAGAAACGGTCGTTGTCGGGGACTTGGCCAATGGCAACAAAGGCCCCATCGCAGACGAACTCTTTTTTCTCTTTCGTCTTCGTGTCGGTAAAGGTAACAGAATGAAGCTCTTTCTCGCCATTGAAGGAAATCCCTGAAAGGTTATGGAAGATCTCCACGTTCTTAAGATTTAAGAGGCCTTTCACAAGGATATCGTCGGCGAAGAACTTGTCGAAGAGAGTAACGACGGTGACTTTATGGCAATAACCAGCGAGCATGATGGCGTATTGGAGGGCGCTATTGGCGTCTCCGATGACCACCACGTCTTTGCCTTCATAGAAAGGGCCATCGCAGACGGCGCAGTAGCTGACGCCATGACCAAGAAGACGATCCTCGCCTTCAATGCCAAGCTTCCGATGCTTAACGCCCGTCGCAATGATGACACTATTACCTTCGTAGGTGCCAAAGTTGCCAGTTACTTTGAAGTAATCGTCAACGGGTTCGATGGATTTGGCTTCATCGAGCTCATATTGGGCGCCTAAAGAAGAAATCTGATCGAACAAGGTGCTAGAGAAATCCAATCCCGAAATAACTTTTTGGGAAGGAAAATTCTCTACGCGCGGCGAATCAGCGATTTGGCCGCCGAAGTTCTCCTTCTCAACAAGAAGAACCGATTTGCCAGCGCGGCAAGAATAGAGGGCCGCCGTCATCGCGGCCGGCCCTCCACCGATTATCAGAATATCAGGCCGCATGGCTTCCCTTCGATTTCTCGATGAAGCCGCGGATGAGCGAGGCGTTCTCGTAAACGTCGTAGCTATCGCCATTCGGTACTAGAAGCGTTGGGGCTTTGGTAACACCGTAGGCAATCGTGGTGTCCTTTTCGGACGTCGCGTCGATGTTGCGATACTTGATGCCTTCTTTGTCGAGCATCATCTTGGCCATCTTGCAGTTCGGGCAAGTCGGCGAGGTGAAGAGCATCAGTTCGGTGACTTTCGGAGCTTCGCGGTTAACGGGCTTCTGCTCGCAATCGCAATGATCGTGGAGTTCTGGCTTCGGATTGGCGTTCTCGTCGACTTCATAAGTCTTACGATCACGGAATTCCTGGGCTTTGCCATCGTTCCAGTTCTTGACTGGGCGATAGTAGCCGGTGATACGGGAGTAGACTTCAGTCTCTTTGCCGCAAATCGGGCATTTCCAGACTTCGCCAGCGATGTAACCATGGTCTTCGCAAACAGAGTAAGTCGGGCTCATGGTGTAATATGGAAGCTTATAGTTCTCGGCAATCTTACGAACGAGCTTCATGCAGCTCTCATAGTTCGGAAGCTTCTGGCCTAAGAAGGCATGGAACACGGTGCCAGAGGTATAAAGGGTCTGGAATTTGTCTTCGATGTCGAGGGCCTTGAAGATATCGGTGGTAAAGCCAACTGGTAAGTGCGAGCTGTTGGTGTAATAAGGAGTTTCGCCAGGTTTGCCAGCGGTGATAATATCCGGATACTTCTCTTTATCGTGCTTAGCAAGACGATAAGCTGTCGACTCAGCCGGTGTGGCCTCGAGGTTGAAGAGGTCGCCATATCTCTCCTGATAGTCGGAGAGACGACTTCTCATATGGTTCAAGGTCTCAGCGGTGAAAGCCTGAGCGTCTTCATTGGTGAGGTCATGCTTAATCCAGCGAGCGTTTAAGCAGGCTTCGTTCATGCCGACAAGACCGATGGTCGAGAAGTGGTTCTTGAAGGAGCCAAGATAGTGATGGGTGTACGGATAGAGTCCGCCATCAAGAAGCGCGGTGATTGTCTTGCGCTTGGTATCGAGCGAACGGGCCGCGATATCCATAAGGTGATCAAGGCGGGCGAAGAAGTCCGCTTTATCAGTCGCAAGATAAGCTAGACGCGGCATATTGAGTGTGACGACGCCGATACTGCCAGTCGACTCGCCGCTTCCGAAGAAGCCGCCGCTCTTTTTGCGGAGCTCACGAAGGTCGAGACGGAGACGGCAGCACATCGAGCGGACATCAGACGGCTTCATATCGCTGTTGATGTAGTTGCTGAAATACGGGGTGCCATATTTGGCGGTCATCGTGAAGAGAAGCTTGTTGTTCTCGGTTTCGCTCCAGTCGAAATCTTTGGTGATGGAGTAAGTCGGGATCGGGTATTGGAAGCCGCGTCCATTGGCATCGCCTTCGATCATGACTTCGATGAAGGCCTTGTTGACCATGGCCATCTCTTCTTTGCAATCCTTGTACTTGAACGGCATCTCTTGTCCGCCGACGATGCAGTTAAGTTCCGCCATATCATCAGGGACAGTCCAGTCTAAGGTGATGTTGGTAAACGGAGCCTGCGTGCCCCAGCGAGACGGGGTGTTCACACCGTAAATGAAGGATTGAATAGCTTGTTTGACTTCTTTGTAGGTGAGGTTATCGGCTTTCACGAACGGAGCAAGATAAGTATCGAAAGAGCTGAAGGCTTGCGCGCCAGCCCATTCGTTTTGCATGATGCCGAGGAAGTTGACCATTTGGTTGCAAAGGGTCATCAAGTGACGAGCCGGAGCCGAAGTGATTTTGCCAGCGACGCCGCCGAGTCCTTCCTTGATTAATTGTTTGAGCGACCAGCCAGCGCAGTAGCCAGTGAGCATAGAAAGATCGTGAATGTGCATATCCGCATTGCGGTGCGCGTCAGCGACTTCCTTGTCATAGATTTGGCTGAGCCAGTAGTTGGCAGTGACCGCGCCGGAGTTGGAAAGAATCAAGCCGCCGACAGAATAAGTGACGGTCGAATTCTCCTTAACGCGCCAGTCATTAACCTTTAAGTAGTTATCAACGACCGAGGCATAATTGAGCTCGGTGTTCTTGATCTGACGAAGCTCTTCGTGTCTCTTGCGATAATCCATATAAGAACGCGCGACATCGACATAACCACCTTGGATTAAGACGATTTCGACGCTGTCTTGGATATCTTCAACCTTGACGATGCCGTCTTTGACTTTCTTGTTAAAGTCGGCGGTCACCCGGATGGCCAAAAGTTCAAGGATGTCGTCAGTGACTTCCTTGTGTTCCTGAGCAAATGCCCGGCTCATCGCGTTCTCGATCTTCTTGAGGTCGAAATCGACGATGGAATTGTCTCTCTTTTGAACTCTAATCATAAATGTATGCCTCTCATTGGCTTTCTATAGCAGGGGGTTCCAAAAGATTTTGTGGGTACGAAAAGTGCCTCAATCTAGGAATTGTTGCTATTTAGGGGTGGACGCTTTCGCTTCCTCTCCGCCCTTGCGTGAATAATGATATCTATATCGCGACAAAAATCAAATTAAATTGCTTAAGTGAAAAATTGACAGATTTTTTCATTTTTTTCAGTGCCGTATTTTTCCACAACCAGACTGTGGAAAACCCCGATAAACATGGGCAATGATTATCCACAAATAAAGTCAATTTGAAGCAGTAAAAATTTTGACAGTGTCTAACAAAGTAGCGATAGTCTAACCGCTAATCGAAGAAACACACTTTTTACAATTTGGAGCCTTAATTCTGATTGTGGATAACTGGTAAATCGATAATGATTTATTTTCCATACTTCCTATCTTCTTTTTGCCTTATTTTTAGACAAATAAAGTATTGTGATGGATTTAAATCCTTTTCCGCGCGTGGTATCTTTTAATATGCATTTGGAGACCAATATGGCTACAGAAAATAAAGTCGACTTAAAAGAAAGCCCAAAGAAGGCTCGTAAAAGAGGCGGACAATTCATTAAAGAATTTGGCGCCTTCATCAATCGTGGCAGCGTCGTTGACATGGCTGTCGGTGTCATTATCGGTGGTGCGTTCAGCGCGATCGTCACCGCGTTAGTCAACATCTTACTTAGCGTTTGCACTTGGGCAGTCCCAGGAGGCCTTAAAGGCTTAGTCACCGTCCTTCCGGCGGCGAATGCCGCTCAAGCTGGTATGGATACCTCCATCGGTCTTGATCAGAGCTTCGACGTTAGTGAGTTGCAGGATTTGGCCAAGGCTCTAGCCGCTAAGACTTACACAGGCGCGGATGCCACTTCCGCCGCCGTTATCGAAGCCCAGAAGGCCACCATTCTTAGCAAGTACACCCAGCATGGCAGCATCTATTATTACAATGGATCGGCTCTCATTGATTGGGGTACCTTCATTAACGCCATCATTTCGTTCCTCATTATCGCCTTTGTTCTCTTCATCATCGTCAAGACAGTTGCCAAGATGAAAGAGCAAAATGAAATCATCAAAGCGAAAGCCCAAGAAGAATACTTCAAGCTTCATCCGGAAGAGAGACCTGCTCCAGTTGTTCCTGGCGCCCCGGCTCCGACCGAGATGGATGTTCTCATTCAGATTCGCGACGAATTAAAGAAACAGAATCAAGCACCAGTTGCCGAAAAGAAGTAACGTTGTTTGAAACAAAAAAGGTCTCTTCCAAGCTCGGAGAGACCTTTTCTTTGCCTCATGAGCGAGATGAAGCAAGACTTGGCGAAGCCTGGGGATAAGCTGACGGGGCGGTGAGAGGAATGGCACCATCCTTGTTGAGCTCTCCGGCCATAAATTCGCCATAAGAAGAACCGTATTTGCTGTAAGACCCGCGGAAGGCCCCGGCGGTCGTTAAGGCGGTCGCAAGCCAAACTGGCAAGGCTCGTTCGAGTTTGATCTCAATGAGGAGTTTCCCTTTTGGCAGCAAAGGTGATCCGCTTAATTGGTTAAGTTCAAAGTTTTCGCGCCGAACCGCAATATTGGAGTCGATCGTGAGACGAAGTGTCTGTTCGCCCTCCTTATTCATGAAGGCTTGACGCTTATATTGGATGACCTCACGCGGCTTTAACGTGCCATATCTCCTAACCATATCGGCCAATTCGATGAGGAAATGATCGTGTTTGAACTCACCATTAAGGTCGGGGAGACGACCTTTTTGGACAAAGTCTTCATATTGGGTTTTCGATAGGAAAATTCGGCTTTTATAAACGTCAGATTTGAATTTCTTTTTGAATTCGAGGAAATAGATCGGTTTTTCTCCACCATAGCTGCGGAGGCGGAGCTTGCATTTGTAGGTCGGGCTCGATAATGAACGATACACCACATCGTCACGGCTATTATCAAAGTAGATGGTGTTTACTTGGTAATAACCGAGAGCCTTAGCATATGGATCAATATCGAGATGTTCTTTTATCGCTGTAAGGAAAGCGGGAACCTTATCGGCATCGATAAAGTATTTATTCTCTACTCGGCAAAAATCGGTTTGGACTGTAGCAGCCATGTTATTAGCCCCTTTCCGCAACGGAAAGAACGACCTCCAGGTTGCCATTATGAAGTCTGACTTCATCCACTAGATTCTTTGCTGACTCGCCTTTCTTGAGAGTCACGTCATAACGTAGCTCATAAAGCTGGCCATATTCGACGGTTCTAACGCTTTCGAGAGCGTAAGTTTGGCAATGTTCTTTGAAGATTTCTTCGAATACGCCATCTTGATTGAGCTCTTCCGGAACTTTAATGCGGATTGATAGGAGGCCGCCTTCATCTTCGCCAAATTTGAAAGCATGCAAAACGAGCATCACAAGGATAAGGGCTACGGTGGTAATCGCTCCATAGGTGGCGTATCCAATGCCGAGAATGATACCAATCGCGCTGGCGATGACGAGATAGAGCATATCTTCGATCTTGAGCTTGTCGCTTCTAAATCTAGTTAAAGCGATGCCGGCCGTTAAGACCAAACCGACACGGATTGTATCCGATGCCTCAAGTTCGGTGTTTCTGACATTCAATAAACCAACCAAAGCGGCCATAATCGGAGCGATGAGCATAATTGTCAGCGGCATGAACTTTGTATAAACAAAGCCTTTTTTCACTCTTAAATATGCGAAAGAAAGTAAAACACCGAGAACCAAGGAAACGCCGAGACAAATGAAATATGCAGCCCAAACATTGGTGGAGAATAAGTCGTAGATGCTTTTGAAGATATTCATAAGAGACCCTCGTTTCGTTTCACCTTATTAACGTTGGCGTGGGTGTCTTTGTTGGAAAAAGATTAAAGTTTTAAATGACTCTCGTGCATGGTGTTGGTGAGAAACGCCCATCTAGTCGCGATATCTGACGATTTCTTTGCTTTTCAGCAGAAGGTCGAGCAGTTTTTCCGCCTTCTGGAGGGCGTTCCCCGGGCACCCGAATTTGAACGCGAAGAGGTTCATCCAGTCCTGAAGCCGATGCTTGTTCATGCCCCTGTGCAATCGCACGAAATCCTCCATGTTCGAGCAGTAGGCGTTTATCGGTTCAAGGCTGCTCTGACAATCGAATTTGTAGATCGCCTTCTCGCCCTGGTCCGCCAGTTTCAGCCTCGCGATCAGCTCGCGATGCGAGAAGTCGAGGCCGTGGATCAGAGTCGACCCGGGTTTTATGTGGTTTCTGAAGGCGTCGAGCACCTTGGCCGAGCTCGATTTGCCCCGCCCCTCGACGATGGCCATGGTCTTCTTTTCGGGCCCCAGGGCCACCGCGACGCACCACTGGTTCCTCGAAAGGCCGCGGTGTCTTTCCCCGTCCGCTTTTAGCTCGATCTCGGAATGGGCCACGGTGAAGTACTTCTCGTCGACGTAGACCTCGCCCGAGAGGACGATGGAATCCTGCCAGCCCCTCGGGGCCTCTTCCTTGTTCTTCGGCGTCTCGAAAACGTCGCACCTCCTGGTGTGGAAGGATCTCCGGTCTGGCATGCGCTGCTCCTCTGGATTTCAGGTGGCCGCCGCCGAGGTTCAATCGCCAGACCGGACCCAAGAGGCGCCGGCCACGTGAAATCTATCTTGGACGCGAATCCGATCTCGCAAGGCCATTATACGCCAAAGCCCCGAAGGGCCTATAAATCACCAACACCGTGCACGAGAGTCATTATCTTTAAAAAAGAAACATGTTATCATTCCTCATAGAATGCTGATCATTCGTCCGGAAAGAAAAGTAGAGTATCACGCCTCCGAAGCAATGGTGAGGCGCGCGTTCTTTAACCGTCAGAATCCGGGTTGCAATGAATTTTTCCTCGTTCACCTTCTCCGGAATTCGCCCGATTATCTCGCCGAGTTTAGTTTCGTGGCTGAACTCGATCAAAAGATCGTGGGAGCGATTTATTTCAGCAAAGCTTTGCTCCGCACCCCCAAGAAAGACGTTCCCGTCGTCACTTTCGGGCCCTTGGCGGTGGACCCGCTTTATCAAGGACTCGGCATTGGCAGGGCGCTCTTTCTTAAGAGCGTGGCTCTTCTTCGTTCCTCCTCCTATCCGGCGATCGTGATTTATGGAGAGCCGAATTATTACCCTAAACTTGGTTTCCATCGAGCCAAAGAATTTGGCATCACGGATCCTCAGGGAAACGTCTACGATCCGCTCATGGTCTATCCTCTTTCTCATGATTCATCCGAAAACCTTGCTGGTTTTTTCTTCGAATCCCCGGTTTTTGAAGGCTGCAATGACCTAAAGGCTGTTTCTGCTCTCGAATCCACCTTTCCTTTTTATCCGAAACTCAAAGTCCCTAGCCAATGGCTCCATGAGAGCAACCTCGGCCAGATAGAGGCAAGGGAAGGAAGCCATTTTCAAATCCGTTATTGGGAAATCCTCATTGAGGCCGATTTAGCGGAAGACTATTCTTTCGAAAAGCCGGAAAAAGGGGATTATGTGACTTTTCTTTGGAAACGAAATGGGTTAAGCAAAATCAGAACCCTAGAGATTCCGGAATGAAATCCGCTTTCCTGCCTTTTCACGAAGACATAGCCTTCTTAGGGTATCGGCCCCCCAAGCTTTGGGGTTCGGCCGGCCTTTATCGGGACATGCTCTAAGCGAGGCGATTAATCGATCCGCTACACCTAGGGGTTCAGCGATCCGACTTGGGCTTCCTGCTCTTCCAAATGGCGATGCCAAACGGGAAGCCTCGGAGGTTCTTTAGCTAGCAAAAGCTGCGACGATGGAATCCTGCCAGCCCCCGGGGCCTCTTCCTTGTTCTTCGGCGTCTCGAAAACGTCGCACCTCCTGGTGTGGAAGGATCTCCGGTCTGGCATGCGCTGCTCCTCTGGATTTCAGGTGGCCGCCGCCGAGGTTCAATCGCCAGACCGGACCCAAGAGGCGCCGGCCACGTGAAATCTATCTTGGACGCGAATCCGATCTCGCAAGGCCATTATACGCCAAAGCCGAAATGCGCTCGGGGATCACCAACACCGTGCACGAGAGTCATTAAGTTTTATAAAAGAAAAAGCGTACGCGCGTATGTAATGAAGGCTTTGGGTTACAATTAATACGTTATGGAAGAAAAGAAATACAAAGTTACTGGTATGTTCTGCGCCGCATGCCAATCGCATGTTCAAAAAGCGGCCCAAAAGGTCCCAGGCGTCGAGAAGGCCGATGTTTCACTGTTAACGAACTCTATGATTGTCACCTTTAATGGTAAGTCAGATGACAAGGCCATTGAAAAGGCAATTAAGGCCGCTGGTTACGGAGCCGCCCCTGAAGTGGACGAAAGCTATTCGGCCCGTCGAAAAGAAAGAGCCAAGCAACTTCGTTCAACCTTTTGGAAATTGATTTCCAGCGCGGTTTTGCTGGTGATTTTGATGGTTATTTCGATGACGATGATGTTTGATATGAAGCTTTTTCCAACGGGCCAACTTGTTTATTGGGTTGGGGCGCAATTAGTCTTGGCTTTAGCGATTATCATCATTTATTTCCCGTACTTTATTCATGGAACAAAGCAATTGTTCAAAGGCCATCCGACAATGGAGACTTTGATTAGCGTTGGAAGTGGCGTTTCTTTCGTTTATGGCGTGTATGCATTCATCTTAATGATTATCGCGACCGTTAACGGAAACATGGATGTCGTGATGAAGTGGTCGATGAATCTTTACTTCGACGGAGCGGCGATGATTCTAACCTTGGTGTCGGTTGGCAAATATATTGAGGCTTTAGCTAAAGCCAAAACAACTTCAAGTATTGAAAATCTAATTTCATTGGCACCCGAGACCGCGATTTTGGTCGACGAGAATGGCGAGCATGAAGTTCCGGCCCTTTCTCTTAAGGTCGGGGACGTTTGCCATGTCAAAGCCGGTATGCGGATCCCCTCCGATGGCATTGTGACGAAAGGCAATGGTCACGTGGAGGAAGCGGCTATCACAGGCGAAGCGATGCCAGTCTTCAAAGACGTGAATGCCAAAGTTGTGGGAAGCACCTTATTAAAACAAGGCAGCATTGAGATTAGGGTGACGGAAGTTGGGGAGGACACGACCATCTCCAAAATTGTTCGGTTGGTCGAGGAAGCGGCTGCAAGTAAAGCCAAACTTGCCCACTTGGCCGATCAAGTAAGCGCGTACTTTGTTCCAGTCGTTTTAAGTATTTCTTTAATAGTTTTATTATGCTGGGGTTTCTTAAATAAAGATTGGTCCCTCGCTGTTAATATGGCTGTCTCGGTTTTGGTGGTTAGTTGCCCTTGCGCGCTAGGACTTGCTACTCCTGTCGCTGTCATGGTTGGAACGGGTCGGGGAGCAGAACACGGTATCCTTATCAAAAGTGCTTCTGCCTTTGAAGATCTATCCAGAGTTAATGCCATAGTATTTGATAAAACCGGCACTATTACCACTGGTCACATGAAAATTAAGGAATTTCATGTTATGGTTGACGGTCTAAAAGACGAAGTCTCGGTTGCTCTTTTATCCTTAGAAAAATTATCAAGTCATCCTTTGGCCGAAGCGACGGTAATGTACTTCGAAGGTTTGGGGTATAAAGGCGAAGAGGTTTCCGACTTCTCTGATGAGCCGGGCGCGGGTGTCCAAGGAAATATTAACGGACACCACTTCTTAATTGGAAATATTGGCTTTTTGCAAAAATATTTGGGTCAAATCCCCACTAAAACTATTTTGGAAGGATCCACCGTTATCTATGTTGCGTTAGATGGGAAATATTTGGCGTATCTTGCTTTCTCTGATGAAGTAAAAGAAGGCGCGGCCGATGATATTAAAACACTTGCTAAAAACGGATATGAACTTTACCTTGTAACAGGTGATAACCGTTCCACCGCTCAAGCTCTTGCTAATGAGGTTGGAATGACACATATTTATTCTGGAATTAAACCTGACGGAAAAGCCGATTTTGTTAAGGGCCTCCAAAGAGCCGGCAAAAGCGTCGCCATGGTTGGCGACGGCATTAACGATGCCCCCGCTCTTGAACAAGCCAATGTTGGCATCGCTATTGGCAGCGGAACAGATATCGCTATTGAATCAGCTGACATTGTTTTAGTTAAGAGTTCCCTAAACGATTTAGTTAGTGCTACAAGTTTAAGTAAGAAAGTTGTTAGAAACATTAAATTGAATCTCTTCTGGGCATTCATTTATAACATTATCGGAATTCCTCTTGCGGCTGGTGTTTTATATCCATCTTTGAGTTGGCAGCTCAATCCAATGATCGCCAGTGCCTTGATGGCTTTGTCTAGTATCTCTGTTGTTCTTAATGCTCTTCGTTTGAAATGGGTGAAACTCCGCTAAAACTTTCTCGCGTTCTTTTTTGAACGTTCTTCGTAGTAGAATAATGTAACCATGTTAAGAAGAGTACCTTTTGAAAAAATAGAGAACTTCCGAGACCTCGGAGGTTATGCCGCCAGTTATGGCGAGACTAGTTTTGGCGTCGTTTATCGTTCCGGAACCCTTGCGGATGCCACGGAAAGCGACATTCAGCGGCTAGTTTCCCTCGGAATCAAGTCTGTATTGGATATTCGTTCCGACAATGAAAAGAAAGCCAAACCTGATAAGACGGCTTCCGACCCGCGTTTTACACAATACGAACTTTCCGTTAATGGAAATGGTCGTGTTCCTGTTAGCCGTCTTGATCAAATCGATTCCTACCTTGAGATGCTTGAGGAACCCGTTCAGGCAAGGCAGATTTTCTTAACAATTGCCCATTGCGATAAGCCTTGTGTCATTCACTGTTCAGCCGGCAAAGACAGGACAGGTGTTTTCTCGTTTATTCTTTTGCTAGCCAACGGTGTTCCTTTTCATGACGCCAATGCCGATTATCTTCTCTCGTTTCCTTACCTTACCAGGCTCACAAGGGAAACAAAGAAAAATAATCCTAACTTCCCTAAACCAGTTTTGACCCCTAGCATCAACTTCTGGAAGAGAGTGATGATGCGTTTCAATAAGAAATGGGGTACCGTAGATCAGTATTTCGCTTCCATCGGTATCAGCGAGGATGATGCCATCCTTTTAGAGAATCTTTTAGGCAAACAAGAAAAGAGTTGTGGGGCCGTTGTCTTCCATGGCAACGATATCTTGGTTGAACATATGAAGAAGGGTCATTACAGCATCCCTAAAGGCCATGTTGAAAAAGAGGATCCTAACGAGCAAGGAACTGCTCTTCGTGAGATAAGCGAAGAAACGGGTTTGTATGTTAAAATCCTTGCAAAAGACCGCTATCTTATCGATTACTCGCCTAAACCAGGGGTTGCGAAACGGGTTGTTTTCTTCATTGCTGAAAGCCAAGAAACAAAGACCGTTTGCCAAGAGGAAGAAGTCTCTGGAATTTATTGGCTTAGTCCCAACGACGCGGTAAGAACCGTCACCCATGATAGCGATAAAAAAATCATCGTTTGGGCTTGCAATTTGAAGGCTAAATTAGGACTTTAATAAATCGACTTTACGATATGGTCGGCATAGGCGCCAGCGACATTAATGCCAGTTACTTTTTCAACCCCTTCAATGAAGGCGTTTGAGTTCACTTCATCCAAAATTGGTTCGCCGTTGGGGCCTTCCAAAATATCTACTCCGCAATAATCTAGGTGGAGAAGTTTGGCGGCTTTTTCGGCCGTCTCTATGTACGCTTTCGGCATCTGGATTTTCTCACCATGTCCGCCGAGTCCGATATTGCTTCTAAAATCTCCATTGTCGCTCATACGTTTCATGCCAGCGACAAAATGTCCGCCAATAACGATAAGACGGTAGTCGTGGCCTTTGCTGGAAGCAATGAGTTCCTGGAACAGCCTTGGAGAATGGCCAATTTCTTTTTCTTTTGCCACCAACTGATCGTGGTTTTCGATAAGAAAGACTTCACGACCCAAAGAACCAAAATTTCCTTTCATAACAAAAGGAAATTCAAGTTTATCTTCCAGTTCCTTTATAAAAGCCTGATTTTCTTCTATGGAATAATTCAAAGGTCCAGAGATTGTTTTCGGCATTTTAATGCCATTATTAACCAACGAGATGTGAGTCAGCATTTTGTCATCGCAAAGTTCAATGGACCTCGCTGAATTAAAAAGCCGCACGCCTTTCATCTCTAACATGTAAGAAGCATAAAGATCTTTATCTAAATAAAGAACAAAATCAACACCCGGAACGATGCCATCGAGATTTCCTTCTGAATTAACATAGGAAAAGATCTCGGCGTTCGTAGCTAGTCCTAAAGCAACTCCGCGTTTGGCGAGCTCCTCAGCCATTCTTTCATAGAAATGCTTGGCGCCGGGAAGTACATAATAGGCGTTAACGATTGCTAATCCGCTTTTCATGGCTCTATTATCCCCCAAACTGACTTTGGGTGTTTCATGAAGTTGAAAATTTGAATAATGTCATAAAAATGGTAAAATTATGACATATGAAAAAGATACAACCTATTACAGCCCTACGCGACACCTCAAAATTAGAGAAGGATCTTCTCGATAACGACGGATGCCTTTTCATCACTAAAAACGGTTACTCTGATTTGGTCATTTTGTCGCCTGAAGAATATGAGCGTTTAACTTTGACTGACCGCTCGAGTTTTATCTCAACAAAAATTCAAAAATTAGGTGCAAAATCCCCTTATGTTGGTCCACAAAGCGATCCTCTTGGGTTTGTAAAAATCAGGGCCGATTCTCTCCATATTGAAGTTTGTGGAATTGGCCACAACGTCGTTGAAATTGAAAACTCATTGAAGAAGGCTCAATCAGATGGCGTTGCTATTCTAACTTTGCCTGAGCTTTGTCTTACTGGTTACACAGCAGAAGACATCTTTTTAACATCTACTTTGCAGAAAAAAGTATTCTCTGCCATCAAAGATTTGGCCCATTTCAGTTTGGACTATAATCCTCTCTTCGTTTTTGGCGCACCGATTGCTTTAAACAACGTTATTTATAACTGCGCCGTTTTAATTCAAAAGGGAAAGATTCTTGGAATTGTTCCGAAGTCCCATTTGCCAAACTATTCTGAGTTTTATGAAAAACGTCACTTTACCGAAGCCCCAAAAGAGAACGGCTCCATAAATGTTCTAGGCGAAGAGGTTCCTTTCGGAACGAAACTGCTCTTCATCGACGAGAATTATCCAGACTTGAAGATTGGCGTCGAAATTTGCGAAGATGCGTGGGTCCCTGATACACCTAGCACTCAGGCCGCAATAAATGGCGCCACCGTCATCCTTAATCTTTCCGCTTCCAATGAAGTGGTTGGTAAAAAGGAATACCGAGAGGAATTGGTTAGCTCACTTTCGGCTCGACTTTGCGCTGCTTATGTTTATGCGGATGCCGGTGAGGGAGAAAGCACAACCGATCTAGTTTTTGCCGCCAATGACATTATTGCTGAAAATGGCAAAATCTTGGCAGAAACCCCTTTGTTTGGCTCTGGAGTCGCGACTTGCGAAGTGGATATTGAACGTTTGCTAGCAGAGCGGAGAAAGATGACGACGTTTGGCAATTCGCCCCGTGATACATTTGAGGCCGTTTACTTCTCCTTGCCGCTTGTGAAACCTTTGAGGCTTGAACGTCATTACCCAAAAAATCCATTTATCCCAGAGACTGGGAATATCGATTTATCACGTGTTTCACTAATCCTCTCGATGCAGGCTTCTGGACTCGCAAAGAGACTTAATGCTATCCACTGCAAAACGGTCTTAGTGGGATTGTCGGGTGGACTAGACAGTACGCTTGCCTTACTAGTTTGCTATGAAGCCTTTAAAAAGCTTGGCTATGACTACAAAGGAATTCACGCCATCACCATTCCGGCTTTTGGCACGAGCAAAAGAACGCACGACAACGCGGCTGAATTAGCCAAGGATCTCGGAATCTCTTTTGAGGAGATTAACATCAAGGATTCCTTGAGGCAGCATTTTAAGGACATTCATCACGATGAGGCTGATCATAATTTGACCTATGAAAACGCACAAGCTCGGGAAAGAACCCAAGTTTTGATGGACTACGCTGGAGATTTGGGCGGAATTATGGTTGGAACAGGCGACCTTTCTGAGCTTTGTCTAGGGTGGACGACGTTCAATGGCGACCACATGTCGATGTATGGCGTTAACGCTTCTATTCCAAAGACATTAGTCCGTTATTTGGTTTCCGGTTATGCTATTTTGCACCCTGAAGCCGCTAAACCGCTCAATGACATCGTAGATACACCTATTAGCCCTGAACTCCTTCCTACCGACGAAAAAGGTCAGATTGCGCAAAGAACAGAAGATAAAATCGGCCCATATGAGTTGAATGATTTCTTTATTTATCATTTCCTTCGTTTCGGTTTTCGTCCATCCAAATTGTATTTCCTAGCTCAAGAGGCCTACTATGGGGTTTACGACAACGCGACTATCAAAAAGTGGCTCAAAGCTTTCTTTGTTCGCTTCTTCCACAATCAGTTTAAGCGTTCGTGCTTACCGGATGGGGCTAAAGTCGGAACGGTCGCGATCTCGCCTCGTGGGGACTTAAGAATGCCAAGCGATGCGTCAGTTGATGATTTTTTGCAGGAAATTGATGCCCTTTAGGGTTTTCTATCAGTAAAAAGAGGTCTAAGATAACCGCATGAACGAAGAACAAGAAACTAAACCCGTTGATGAGAAGGTAGAGAAGCGAAAGAAGAACATTTGGCTCGAACTCCTCCGTTTTGTTTTGGTTGGTGGCGGTGCCACTCTAATCGATTTCGTTTGCGAATGGGCGATTTTTGCTCTTATTGGGGATTCTCTTTCGGCCGCCCGGAAAAATGCCATTGCAGTGACCGTCGGATTCATCGTTTCAACCATCTTCAACTATTTGCTTTCTTTGATTTGGGTTTTCAAAAACGTCAAAGACGAAAAGAAAGCCAGGAGCAAATCCTACGCTTTGTATTTCGTTATTCTTTCCGCGATTGGACTCGGCATTGGCATTGGCCTTCAAGAACTTGGTCAAGTAACCTGCATGTCCTCTTTCTCAATCGATATTTCGTCAATTTCCTTTAAGAATGTTTTCTCTCAGAACTCAAACGCCTTTTGGGCGTTCACTGTTGTCTTTGTTCTAAAGACTATGGTGACGATGGTTTACAATTACTTAACACGAAAATTAATACTCTTTAAAGCCCCTAAAGACGAAAAAAATAAACCCGCTAATTGAAGCGGGTTTTGCATAACCTAACCCTAATTTGCAATGTTTTAGGACTATTTTTTCTTTCCGTATTTCTTACGGTAGGCTTGAACGATTTTGTTGCCGCTATGGAATTTGATTTTCGGGAAAATATAGCGGAAGAAAATCAATAGGACGACCGCTATGGCAACCGCTAAAACTACAATGAAATCTATCCAGTTCATAAACCAATGATCCCCCAACCAGCCGCGCCCCAAGCAATTAGACCAAAGAAGCTGGCTAAGGCATAAGCCCATACTAGTTCCAGGCCCACCGCTTTAATCATTTTTGGCCAGCCCCCTAATTCTTTTTTCATTGCCGTTAAAGCGCCAACGCACGGAGCGCTGAAGAGGTTAAAGACCATGAAACTATAAGCGGCGAAGGGCCGAACTTCGAAGTAATGGAACAAAGAACCGCTATCGCTGATCATTGTGCTGACGCTGCGGCCGCTAATGACGGAGAGCGAAGAAACGACTTGTTCCTTTGCGATGAGGCCTTGAATGGCGCTTACTGTAGCGCCCCAGCTATAAACGCCGCCCCAAGCCGGGATGAATAAGTATGCTAGCCCTTTTCCAATGTCGGCCAACATGGAACTTCCGATGTTGTTCTCTGCATCCTCGGCCAAAGAAACAGGCCCCACATACTGCCAGGTCCAGGTAAAACGAGTAAGAATCCAGACGATAATTGAGCAGAAGAAGATGACTGTGGCCGCTCTTTCAATGAAAGACCAGGTTTTCTCGCCGACTTCTCGCATTGTGTATTTGAAGTTTGGGAGTTTATAAGCAGGTAACTCGCTTATAAAGCTTGTGTCTTCGTTGCTTTTGTTTATTTTCTTAAGAATAATCGCACTGAGCAAAATGATGACGATCGATAAGAAATAAAGGCTTAGAGAAACGAGCCAACCATAAGTCGGACTGATGATGGAGGCGAAGAGGGTGATTATTGGCAATTTTGCACTGCAGGGAATGAAAGGTGTAAGCATAACCGTCATTTCCCGTTCATTTTTGTTTTCGACGGTTCTGGCGCTCATTATGCCAGGGACTGAGCAGCCTGTTCCAACAATGAAAGGAATAATGCTTTTGCCAGAGAGACCAAACTTTTTAAATATACGGTCAAGGAAGAAAGCAATCCGGTTCATATAGCCCGTCGCTTCAAGAATAGCCATGGATAAAAATAGAATAGCCAGTTGCGGAATGAATGTTAAAACGCTCGAAATCCCTGCAATAGCCCCATTTTGTATTAAATCGCCAGCCCAAACACTGCCGCCGGCATTTACGATTGCTTGGCCTAATAAAGGTCCCAGCCCGGTGATTGAGAAAGGTACGTCATGGTAGAAGACGCTGATCGTTTCTGATCCATTGAATAGGGCGTCGATAAAGTCTGAAGTCAAGGATCCAACGACCCCAACGGAAAGGAAATAAACAAGGGCCATGACCAAGATGAATATAGGGATGGCCGCCCATTTGTTTAAGAGAACTTTATCAAGCTTATCGGTGATGGATTCCGGCATTTCTCTTTCAAAACACGATTCGCTTTTGGCTTGCGTGACAAAGTCATAGCGTTGGTCCGCGATGATTTGTTCGGCATCCATGCCATAGTCAGCCTCAATCTTTTTGACCTCTTCCTCTGTGGAAGTGTTAGTTAGGGCTTGGAAATAAGGGTCTCTTTCAAAAAGCTTTACGGCGGCAAACTTAGGATTTTTGGCTTCTTCGAGTTCGGTGTTGAGGTCGTTTTCTAGATGGTCTATTTCTTTTTGAACATCGTTTGCGTAAATTTTCTTATGCGGGTTCTTGAGATAGGTCTCTTTGGAAACAACATCAATGAGTTGATCGATGCCTTGGCCAGTTTTTGCACTGATTCTAATAACGGTTAGACCAAGTTTTTCGGATAGTTTCTTTTCATCAATGGTAATGCCGTTTTGCTCGAGGATATCCGCCATGTTCAGGGCCACCACCACATCTGTAGATAGTTCGACCAATTGAGTAGTGAGATAGAGCGATCTTTCCAAAGAAGTGGCGTCGATAATGTTAATTATGAGGTCTGGATGTGAATTAAGGCAGAACGCGCGCGTAACCTTTTCTTCATCTGTATATGGGGAAAGAGAATAGACCCCCGGGGTGTCGATAAGAAGGCAATCTTCAGTGCCTTTAATTTTTCCTTCCTTACGTTCAATCGTGACGCCAGGCCAGTTGCCAACGGTCGCATTCATGCCAGTTAGAGCATTAAAAAGGGTGGTTTTGCCGGCGTTTTGATTTCCTACAAGTCCGATGGTTCTCATTTTCCAAGCACCTGAATATCGATTCCCTTCATATCGTCACGTCTAATGGCTAGCTCGTAGCCCCTCACCTTGATGTCTATTGGGTCGCCCAAAGGCGCGACCTTTTTAACCTCAACCACAACGCCTTTAGTAATCCCCATGTCTAAAAGATGCCTTCTTAAGGCGGCGTTATTGTTGTGAAAATCTATAACAATAGCCTTCTGGCCCCTCTTTAAATCGCTGAGGTGCCCATAGTCTCCGGGCTTCAAATTTAAGCGTTTCTGGTTTACGTCTGGATCTGACATGTTATCTCTCCTGGAATGTTAACCTTCATTAACAGACCGTCACTATCATAAGCACTGTTAGGGTTCTTGGCAAGGGAGACAAATAACAAAAAGAGAAAAATAGGAATAAATGGTGTAATCTTAAGGCATGGGAAAGAATTCCAAAGCAGTTGAAGACTATCTTGAATCGGTCCTGATTCTCCAGGAAAAGAATCTCCCACCATCCATCACAAACATTGCTAATGAGCTCCATGTCAGCAAGCCTGCGGCCACCCAAATGGCCTCGGAATTGAAGGTTAAGGGCTATATCAGCAAAGCTCGTTATGGTGAGTTGGCTTTAACGCCCGTCGGCGAGGAAGTCGCCGCGGCCGTTTACCACCGCCACAAAGTTCTCAGAGCTTACCTTGAGGGTATCGGAGTAGCGCCTTTCATCGCTGAGGTTGATTGCTGCCAAATCGAGCACGTCATCTCAGAAGAAACGTTTAAGGCCATCGAAGCCCAGATCAAAAAGGACTGATTAAAGAAGTCTTCAGAAACCGTGCATTGCCACGGTTTTCTTTTCGTCTTTATGACAGTATCAGTAACAAAACTTGCTCAATTTAAGCCACAAAAATACAGAAAAAGGAAATGAAACAGTAGAAAATTCCTTATCTTACATTAGAAAATATCGGAGTTTTCTACTTTGAAAAGAAATTTATCTTGAATGAAATCCAAATAAAGTAATAATCAATGGCGTTGATAAAGGTGAAGGACCTTAAAATTATGGAAAAGTACACTAAAAAGGATATTCTCGAAATGGCGAAAGCCGAAAATGTCCAGTATGTTCGTCTTCAATTTACCGATATTTTAGGGAATATTAAAGCCGTAGAAATCGCGGTTGGCCAATTGCCTGATGCCTTGGATAACAAAATCATGTTTGATGGCTCGTCCATCGAAGGCTTTGTTCGTATCAAGGAAGCAGATATGTATCTTCGTCCCGACCTTTCAACTTGGATGATTTTGAGCTTTGAAGATTCGTCGCACGGTAAGATTGCCCGTTTGATTTGCGATGTTTATACACCATATGGGAAGCCATTCATTGGCGACCCACGATACATCCTCAAACAGACCATCGCCAAGATGGAAGAGGCGGGATTTGCGGCGTTAAACGTTGGATTTGAACCAGAATTCTTCCTTTTCAAACTTGATGAAAAAGGCAATCCTATCATGGAGCCAATTGACCAAGCCTCATATTTTGATCTCTCGCCGATTGACGGTGGTGAGTACGTTAGGCGCGATATTGCTCTTGAACTAGAAAAACTTGGTTTCGTTATTCAGACAGCCCACCACGAGGTCGCCCCTGGTCAAAACGAAATCAACTTCCGTTTCGCTAATGTTTTGCAAGCCTGCGATAACGTTCAGACTTTCAAACAGGTCGTAAAATTCATTGCCCATAAAGATGGCTATTTGGCGACATTTATGCCAAAACCGGTTGCCGGCATTAATGGAAGCGGCATGCACACGAACTGCTCTTTGGCAGACAAAGACGGCAATGATATCTTCTTCGACGACGCCGATCCGATGAAGCTTTCTATGGTTTGTCGTAAATGGATGACCGGAATCATTAAACACGCAAGAGGGTTCTCACTTTTGACAAACCCGATCGTTAACTCATATAAGCGTTTGATTCCTGGCTACGAAGCACCTTGTTATGTTTGCTGGAGCGATGCTAACCGCTCTTCGATGATTCGTATTCCGGCGACTCGCGGTTCAAGCACTCGTACAGAGATTCGTTGTGTCGACGCGGCTGCTAATCCATATTTGGCCCTTGCTGGTATCTTAGCAGCCGGCCTTGATGGCATTATGCATGTCAAAGATAACGAGCTCGTTCCGCCTGTCTATGACAACATTTTCTCATTAAGCGCTGATCAAAGAGCCGCCCAAGGCATCCCCAATATGCCGGACAACCTTCATGAAGCAATTCAAGAGTTTAAAGCCGATCCTTTGATGAAAGAAGTTTTGGGTGATCATGCGTTTGGAAAATATGTGGAAGCCAAGGAAATTGAGTGGGATGAATATCGCACTCAGGTTACCCCTCAAGAGATTGCACGTTATCTTGCGAAATAAAATTAAATTATTTATATCGATTATCGAAGGTAACCATTTTTGGTTTAAACTATCTTCATGAGGATTGCGATTGTTGGCGGTGGAGCAGCAGGAATATACGCCGCTCTAAACATAAAAAAAGATCATCCTGATTGTGAGATCCATCTTTTCGAAAAGGAAAAGAAACTCGGACGGAAACTTTGCGCGACTGGCAATGGTCGTTGTAATTTGCTTAACCGTGATTTGGTTCCATCCAAGTACAATCACCCTTCGGCCTTTTTGAAGTATTCGGAAGAGTATCCATTCGAATCCCTTTGCGAAACGATTAACTCCTATGGTGTTCCTTTGCGTGATGAGGATGGGTATATGTATCCAGAATCCTATAGCGCAGTTACTTATACGGATTTTTTGACGCAACTTTTAAATCGTTATCAGGTTGTCCTGCATCTTGAGTGTGGGGTATCGGAATACCTGCAAAAAGGCCATCAATTTCAAATTATATCCCTAAATTGCGGTGATTTTGGTCTTTTTGATAAAGTGATTCTTACTACTGGTGGAGCTTCTACTCCTAATCTTGGCAGCGACGGAGCCTTCTTTCCGCTCTTAAGCAAACACGGTTATAAAATCGTTCCTTTGCGTCCAGGGCTTTGCCCAATTAAAACGGCACATCCAGAAGCATTAAAACCATTAGCTGGTATTCGTCGTCCGGCTTTGGTCCGCGGCATTAACGGTTGCAAAGAAATCTTTAATGAATCCGGCGAAGTTCTCTTTAAGGAAGATGGCTTATCAGGTATTGTCATCTTCAATCTTGAAAGTGCCCTCATGAGAGCCAACGCCTTAACGTCATCACAGGTTCATTTGGATCTCCTGCCTGATGTTCCTCTTAGCGAACTGGTCTCGACCTTTGGTAGTTATTTCAAACTGAATAAAGAGCGGTTCTTAGAGGCCTATTTCCCAAAACAATTAGTTGATTATATTTATAAAATTAATCATTTAAAATCTTCCTCAATAAAAGAATCTGATTTACCTGTTATTGCCGCCTCCGTAAAAGACCTTGTTTTTGTTCCAACCGCAACATACCCGTTTGCTTCCAGTCAGGTTACTTTAGGGGGCGTTAGCTTTGACGATGTTGATACGGATTTACAGTCCAAAAAAGAACCAGGTGTTTATTTTGCGGGAGAGGTTTTGGACATGGATGGCTTCTGCGGCGGTTACAATTTGGCCTGGGCTTTAATCAGCTCGCTTGTTATTTCCGAAACGTTGCAATAAATTCCTATTAAAAGTTCGCTTTTTAAGCGCACAACTGATTTATCGCATTGACTATCTTTTCAAGATAGACTTAAATAAGTAAGTCGCTTTGGCTGCATTCCTATTGAAGTAGCCCGGCGTATTGAGGCAAAAAATTATGAAATATGGCAACACTTCGCGCACTCTATCGTTGATTTTCCATTCGATTATCCTGGTTGCGTTTGGCGTTCTTGGCTTCTACTTCGGCTTCTTTGTCACTCCGCTTTATTGGACAAACAACGCCGCCGCCTTCAATAACGCCGTTATCTATGCCTATAACTTCGACCTTCAACTTTCGGTTCTTGGTTTAAGCTTATTTGCCGTCAGCGTTTATGGCTTGATCAAAGCCGTTAAAGCCATTCTTAATCCGAATGACGATGAACAGATTGTTCGCAGCTTTATCGCCTTCATTGTTGAAGGTTACATCGGTGCTATATTCTGCTTTGCAAACGCCGCCATTTACTTCGATTTGCTTTCCTTTGGCAGCATCCCGTTCATCGTTGTTATGGGCTTGCTCCTTGGCATCGTCCTTCTTATTGCCGTTAACATTCCGATGGTCAAAATCTTCGATGGCCGCGATAGCACTCCGCTTCTCTCCGGTATGTCCTTTGGCGGCACGATTTTCTTTGGCATTAATGCCTTAGAAATTGGCATTTCGTTATTGGGCGCTCTTATCAGTTCCAAGAATGGCTATACCATTTCTTATTACTCGAGCATTATGACGTTCCTTGGTTCTTGCTTTATCGCTCTTGCCATCGTTACCGCCTTAACTGCCGTTGCTGGTGTGGTCATCAGAAAGAAGAAATCCGAGAAATCGCTTTTCGTTGGTGGCTATCTCGATAGCTCTGCCATCATGCTTGTTGGCTTAACCGTTCTTGCCAATGGCGTCTTCGATTATTACTACAGAGATTACAATTCGGTTCACTTTGAGAGCAAGACTCTTGAATACACCGGTATTGCTTATCCGGTCTGCGCTATGGTGTTCGGTTCGCTTGTCGTCTTGGCTGGCATTGCCTTCCTTGTCATCTCCGCTCGCGATTCGAAGAAGCCGGCTCAAATCGCTAAGTAATTACAGCAGGAATTAAAAACAACTCAGGTTGAAACTTGAGTTGTTTTTTTCTTTTAGTTTTTTGGGCAGCTATCGCCAGCGTTATCAGGACGCTCATCGGTAATCTTAATCTTACTAGAGAATGTCTTCACGAGGATGTACTGGTCGTACATTTGGAGGACTTCAGGGGAAGGGAATTCTAATTGGGTCTTCATCTTTTCCATTGCGTAGAGAGGAACAATTCGGTCTTTAGTTCGCATTTGGTTCTGAATCAAGCAAACCTCATACGGAATATCAAATAAGACGAGAATGTGTTTATCGAATTTCGGAGTCATCTTGTAGTAATATTCACGAAAGCGGTTTTCGAGGTTTGTGGCATCGCCAATGACCGTAACGTCCTCCATGGTTTCGGCATAGTGGTTAATGGTCGAGAGAAAGATCTCCCAAACTTCCTTTTCGTGTTGGAAGTTGTTGACGGCGCCGAATCGTTCTTTGCGAATCTCATCGCTCGAAACGATGAACGTATTGGCGTTTTCGGCTTTGTATTGCTTGGCCCAGGTACTTTTACCCGCTCCTGGAATAGCGGAGAGAAGAATGAATGTACGCATAACACATAATCATAGGAGCCTCGACCCCTGAAAGTCACTCTTTTCTCGACATTTGTAACAAATGTTCATCAGGTGGTGTATGAGTCTATGAAAACACTAGGAAGGTTGTATAGTTATCTCGCGAGAAACCCTCATGAAACTTGCTCAAAAAGATCTAACCGTTGGAACGCCGTGGAAAGTGCTCCTTTTATTTTCTCTTCCTATCTTCTTAGGAAACCTCGTTCAAATGGCATACATTTGGCTCGATGGCATCTTTGTCGGCGCCCTTGGCGAATCCCAGTTGGCCGCTATTGGGGCTTCGGCCAATATCATTTATCCAGCCACCGTCTTTGCCCAAGGTTTGCCAATTGGATTGGGCAACTATACGTCTCAACTCTTTGGAGCCAAAGATGAAAACGGCGTTCGTCGCAGTTATGCGACATCCATCGTTTTAAACCTTGTCGCGGGTTTGATTTTGACTGTTGCAACCGTTTTGCTGGTTCCGGCCTTTTTAAAGGCGGGCAATCTGACACCGGGGACCGACGTTTATGAATATTCGATGGTTTACATGTATGTGATGCTTGGCGGTCTATTGGGCATTTTCTTCCTTAACTTCTATTTGAATTTCTTAAGAGCCATCGGCGATGCTTCAATGCAGTTTTGGATCATCGCGATCTATACAGTCATTAATATCTTTTTCGATTGGATTCTTATTCCAGTCGCTCACTTGGGCGTGATGGGATCGGCCTTAGCCTATGTCATTTCGACTGTCTTAATTTCCCTTATTTCAATGGTGTGGGTTTACTTCAAATATCCCAACCTTCGTTTGAAGAAAACCGACTTCAAAATGGACTGGGGTTTTATTCAAAAACACCTGCGAATCGCCCTTCCTTTGGCCGCCCAGTTCTCCATTTTGGCCATTGGCGTCATGATCATGCAAGGTGCGGTGGACTCCTATGGACAAGCTGCGATTAACGGTTATTACGCTGGCAGCAAAATCGATAACCTCCTTTGCACGTTTATCATCGCCTACGGCTATTCATTAGGGGCTTATTGTGGTCAGAATTACGGGGCCAAACAATACAAACGAGTCAGAGACGGGGTAACTCAATCCTTTGTCGTTTGGGGAATCCAGACTGCCATTTTGATGCTTGTGACTTTCCTCGTTAAAGATAAGGCGGCTTCCTTTTTCTTAGCCTCGCCTGACGCCGACACGATTGAGTATTGCCGTATCTATTTATATTGGGATATCGCTGGTTACGGTTTGCTTTCACTTATTTATTTAGGAAGAAACGCCCTGCAAGGAATTGGCAAACCACTCATTTCTTTCATCAGTGGCATCTCGGAGTTTGTGGGTCGGGTTTTAGGGTCTCTCGTTTTCGTTATTCCTTTTGGTGCCGTCGCGGCTTTAGGCGCGCAAAGCATGGCTTGGATGATTGCGGGCATCATCAACCTTATTGGTCTTATTATTTATATCTACGCTAATCCTTTATATAAGAAGAACGAGCCACTTGAGCAAGCAAAACTCGCCCAAAAGGATTCTTCTATCGTAAAATAGAGAGCATGAAATCTCTTTCCAAACTCTTCCGCATTGGCAACGGACCCAGCAGTTCCCATACAATCGCCCCCTATCACGCGGCGATGGCTTTTAAACGTTTGCTTCCCAAAGAAACAGACGCGATTAGAGTTACTCTTTTTGGTTCTTTGGCTTTGACGGGTCAAGGCCATATGAGTCATAAAGCCCTCGAAGACGCTTTGGCCCCTCTTCCAACCAAAGTTGTTTGTTCGTTAGAAATGGCGGAGGGCCACCCGAATACTTTGATTTTTGAAGCTTTAAGTCATGGCGAAACAATTTTGACGAAACACTATGCCTCTTTGGGCGGTGGCGAAATCACTTCTCCCGATGATCCTGAGGTGAACGAAAAAGATATTTATCCATTCCATGACCTTGACGAAGTCAAAGCCTTTATGGCGGAGAATAAAATCACCGATTTGAAAGACTTCTGCCTCCGTTACGAAGAGGCCGATATCGTTCCGTATTTCGATGATGTTTTGAAGGTGATGTTTGCCTCTCTTGAAAGAGGCTTAAAGACCACGGGCCAGATTCCTGCCAACAAGAATCCTCGTCTCCAGGTTTTCCGGAACGCTCCGACCATCTATAAGAATGCCCTAACTATTAAAGACGAAGGCAGTCGGCGGACGATGCTCATCACAGCCTACGCATACGCGGTCGCTGAAGAAAGCGCCTGCGGTGGCCTCGTCGTAACTGCTCCCACTTGTGGATCCAGTGGGGTTTTGCCAGCGATTTTGTATTATGAATATCATGATTTGAACCTCCCTTACGAGAAGATTCGCGATGCTTTATTTACAGCTGGTTTACTAGGCAATATCGTGAAGCAAGACGCTTCGATTTCCGGCGCCATTGGTGGCTGTCAGGCTGAAATCGGTACTGCCACTTCGATGGCGGCTGCGGCCCTTAGTTACATTGAGGGTGAAGACTTTTACCAATGTGAATACGCCGCCGAATGCGCGATGGAGCATTTCTTGGGTTTAAGCTGTGACCCCGTTGACGGTTTCGTCATCATTCCGTGCATCGAAAGAAACGGCATGGGCGCTTTACGAGCGGTGGATGCTTTCTTGTATTCGCGTTATATCGCCCCCTTAAAGAAAAATCAGGTTAGCTTTGATAACGTCGTGAAGGCTATGAAGTTGACTGGCGATGCCTTGGGCGCGGCTTATAAAGAGACGGCTGAAGGCGGTTTGGCGGAGATCTTAAAAGATGGCAATTAAATCTTCTCGACCGAAGGAACCCCTTATCAAAGAGGCGGAACTTCGGCCTTTTTCTTTCGGTCTTGAACACGGGTTCGCTAATTCATTAATTAAAGACCAACCCCGCAAAGAGACGTCTATAACCGAAGGCATTCTCGATTCCGTCATTTTTGAGGATATCGATTTTGCTACTATTTCCTTCAAAGAATCAGATTTGACCAATGTCGTCTTCCGTCGTTGCACGTTCCTTAACTATGAATTTCCGAAACGTTATTATGGTCGTCTCAAGTTCGAATCGTGCAATATGTTGGGCGCCCGTTTTATCGGAGCGACGCTCGAAGATGCCATCTTCTACAATTGCAACCTCTCTTTGGCTAATTTTTCTGAGGCAACCTTTAAGAAAGTGCTTTTCTCGGAATGCAAGATGTCCGAATCCTATTTCGCCGAAACGATGATGCCTCATGTTTTCTTTGAGCATTGCTCACTGGAGCAAACGGAGTTTTTCAAAGTGTCGCTGAAGGGGGTTGATTTTCGGACGGATTCAATCGAAGGCCTTCATTGCGACGTTACCTCTTTGCCAGGACTCACCGTAACTCCTTATCAGGCCTTATCATTTGTCCCGCTTTTGGGTCTCATCGTCAAAGAAGAAGGCGAAACAGATGACAAAAGCTAATGGACATTCGCCTTTAGAAGCGTATATTTAGAAAACGCAACGTGTTCCTCCTCTGAACCACGGATAAAAAACAAGGAGGTCTATAAAATGACCACAAATAGTTTAACAAGAAAGATCTGCCAAAACGGTGTCGTTGCGGCGGTCTATTTTGTTATTACGCTGGCTGCATCCGGCATCTCGTATGGACAAATTCAGTTTCGAATTGCGGAGATTTTGGTGCTTCTCTGTTTCTTCCGCCCCGACTTTGTAATTGGCGTCACACTCGGCTGTTTCTTGGCCAACATCAATAGCACCATTCAGCCCTGGGACATGATTCTAGGAACAGCAGCGACGTTCATTAGTTCGTTATTGATCGCCTACGCTTCGCCGCGTTTGGCGGTGGCCTGCATCTGGCCCGTTATCTTTAACGCATTCATCGTCGCGGGCGAATTGACTTGGATTTTGCAGTTGCCCTTCTGGCTTAACGTCGCCTATGTTGGAGCGGGGGAGGCCGCGGTCATCGCGGTCGCTTATATCATCATGATGATGCTCATGCGGAATAAGGGTTTCATGACCTATCTCGCGCCTCAACGTCACCAAGAAGTTAAATGGTGATTTGCTTCCTAAGCCTATTGGCTTTAGAATTACACCGCTATGGCTAAGGATTTTTATCTAGAGATAAAGCATATCGACAAACAAACCGGGGCGCGGTATGGCTTTTTGCATACGCCCCACGGAGTCGTTGAAGTTCCGATGTTTATGCCAGTCGGCACTCAAGCGACAGTGAAATGCTTGAGCCCGGAAGAGGTGACCTCTTTGGGGGCTGGTGTCGTTTTGGCTAATACTTATCACCTTCATCTTCGTCCAGGCGAGAAAATCGTCGCCGAAGCGGGTGGCCTTCATGAGTTCATGCAATACCATGGACCGATGCTGACCGATAGCGGTGGCTTCCAAGTTTTCTCTTTGCAGAGTTCGCGCAAAATCACCGAAGAGGGCGTGAAGTTCCGCAACGATTTCAATGGCGACGAGGAGCTTTTCACTCCGGAGTCGGTCATGAAAATTGAAGAAGCTTTAGGCGCCGATATCATCATGTCGTTTGATGAATGCATTCCTTATCCGGCCGATTATAAATACGCCAAAGACAGCACCGAGCGGACCCTTCGCTGGGCGGCTCGGGGCCAAAAAGCCCACACCCGCGAAGACCAAGCGTTGTTTGGCATCGTGCAGGGCGGCGCCTATACCGATTTACGCGAAATGTGCGCGAAACAACTTGCGGCCATGGATTTCCCTGGCTACTCGATTGGCGGCACTTCCATTGGCGAGCCGAAGGACGTTTGCTTCAAGATGGTCGCGGATGCCGTCAGATATTTGCCGCCCGATAAGCCCCGTTACCTCATGGGCGTTGGATCTTTGGATTACATTCTTGGCGGCGCAGCCTTAGGGGTCGATATGTTCGACTGCGTTTTGCCTACTCGTATCGCGAGACATGGCACTTTAATGACCTCAACTGGTCGTATCAATATCAAAGCCGCTCAATACAAAGAAGATTTCACTCCGTTGGATCCCGAGTGCGATTGCTACACTTGCAAGCACTACACCAAAGCCTATTTGCATCACCTCGAGATGTGTGGCGAAGAGTTTGGCAAGCGTCTGAACTCCATCCACAACATCCGTTTCTTAATCAAGATCATGGAAGGGGCTCGCAAGGCCATCCAAGAAGATCGTTTCGGTGATTACAAAGACGAAGTGCTCGCCAAGTATGGCGATGATCGAGGCTTTTAATGGATATCAATCTTTTCGATTTCGCCTTACCTGAAGAATTAATCGCTCAAAACCCGCTCGAAAAGCGGGACGAATGCAAACTCATGGTCATTGACCGTGAGCATAAGACGATTACCCATCGGCAGTTCCATGACATCGTGGAGTATTTGAAGCCAGGTGATGTTTTGGTTCGCAATAACACCAAAGTCATCCCCGCTCGCCTAGTGGGCGAAAAGCTCGACACTCATGGCAAGGTTGAGGTTTTGCTTCTTAACCAAATCCATGACGATGTGTGGGAGTGCTTAATCGGCAACGCCCACAGCGTTAAAGTCGGCACCGTTTGCTCTTTTGGCGATGGTTCGCTTACTTGCACTTGCGTCAAAGTTCTTCCCGAAGGCATTCGCCACATGGAGTTTCATTACAAGGGAATCTTCCTCGAAGTTCTCGACAAATTAGGCCAGATGCCGCTTCCTCCTTATATTAAGAAGCAGGTGGCCAACAATAATGATTATCAGACTGTCTATGCCAAAGTGCCCGGCAGCGCCGCCGCTCCGACCGCTGGATTTCATTTCACGCCCGAACTCTTAGAAAAGATCAAAGGAATGGGTATCGAGATCATCGATATCACTTTGAATATCGGCTTAGGTACCTTTAGGCCCGTCAAAGTCCAAGATACTAAAGACCACGTCATGCATAGCGAGACCTTCGATGTTTCGAAAGAAGCCGCCGATCGTCTGAATATGGCGAAGAAAGAAGGCCGTCGCATCATCGCGGTGGGCACGACTTCCGTTCGCACTCTCGAATCGGAGTTTGCTAAAGAAGGCAAGTTCTATGAAGCCCAAGACGAAGCCACAAATATCTTTATTCAACCTGGTTACGAATATAAAGCGGTGGACGCTTTGATCACGAATTTCCATTTGCCTAAGAGCACTCTCGTGATGCTCGTTTCCGCCTTCATGGGCCGCAAATGGACGCTTCATTGTTATCAAACCGCCATTGATAATCGTTATCGTTTCTTCTCTTTTGGCGACAGCATGTTCATCTATGGGAAATACGATTATTCCCATAACACTGAGGATTAAGATGCCAGAAGCCTACGTTAACTATTACAAAAAGAGCCTAGAGATCATGAAGACTTTGCCTTCTTCGCCAAAGCCGAAGCTTCTTTTGCATGCCTGTTGTGGGCCTTGTAGTTGTTTCCCTTTGACCTTCCTTTGCCCGCATTTTGAGGTCACCATCTTTTTCAATAACTCCAACATCTATCCCTCGGAAGAATACCAACGACGTCTTGAAGAATTGAAGAAGTTTCTTGGCTACTTTAAGCGCGACTATGGCTACGAAGTGAAGCTTGTCGTGACGCCATACGACAACGATAACTACAACAAAGACCTAGAACCTTATGCCGCTCTTCCCGAAGGACAAGAACGTTGTTTCATTTGCTATCGGAAACGTATGAGCGAGGCTTATGACTACGCCGAAAAGAATGGCTACGATTATTTCTCGACCGTCATGACAATCTCGCGCCAAAAGGACTCGCAGGTCCTTAACAAAATCGGTGCGGAACTTGAGCAAAAACATCAGAAAACGCGGTATTTTTATAGTGATTACAAGAAGAACAAAGGCATCGACATTGGCCGCGAGATGCGGATCCATTATGATTTGTACAACCAGCTTTATTGCGGCTGCAAATACACATATGCCAAAGGCTTAGAGAAAGCCAAGTCCAAGGGTATTGATTGGAAAGGCTAATTCCGTGGAAGAAAAAGAAAAGCTTCTTGTTCTTAAGAAAATTGCCCACGCTTTTAATGAAGCCCATATCACTTGGGCTCTAGGCTCATCGTCTTTCTTGTATTTGGAAGGCTTGGTCAATACTTTTCACGATTTGGATTTATTCGTGTCCCATGGGGATGGGAAGAAGGCCGAAGCCTTGTTGCGGAAGCTCGGTCACGAAGAACCGGCCAACTATAAACCAGAGCTTTATGGAACGAGGCTCTTTTGTGAATTTGCAATCGATGGGGTGGAGATTGACCTGATGGAAGACTTTTCCATCATCAAAGATGGCAAAGAGTATTATTTCCCGTTAAAACCCGAGAACATCGTGGAGCGTTTGTCTCTCGATGGCGAGTCGATACCGGTGGAGTCCTTGGCGGCGTGGCGGGAACGTTACGCTTTAATGGGCCGCTTAGAAAAAGTAGAGATCATCGATGAATTCATTAAGCATTAGGTCTTTGACTTTCCGTTTTTGTTAAAAGTTTAGCAATAAATGCATTGACCTGCTTTGATGGTCATGATTTATCCATTATAATGAGGCTGTCGAACAAGGACCCCCAAATAGACCGGGAGGTCCTTTTACTTTATTAGAAGCAGAAGGACGATGGCTATTAACGCGAAGAATACACGATAGAGGCTAGAAAAAAATAAACTTTGGCGCTCGAATTTTTAAAGTTTTTTCTTCTTTTTTGGTTTCAGGAAGTTTTTCAGAATTTTCACTTAGGGTCAAAATACCAATTTTTGCCAAGTCGATTTATTAAAACTTTGTGCACCGTGCACAATAAAATCCTAAAAACCACGAGCCATCGAACCTTTATTTTTGGATTTTGGCCAAAAATGGCATTTCTTTAATAATCATCGAATATTTTATTGCGAATCTTGTTGACGAGCACACACGCGTAGGGGTATATTCTTCATCGCTGGCGTCTGCATTGAAGTGCGATGTTGCCGACACACCCGTAAGCGTTGTCATATCACGGGCTAACTCGGGGAACTCGCACGGAACAGAGAGCTGGAAGCCTGAAGAAAATTCACAAGGAGGAAAATTCATGGCGAAAGAAAAAGTCATCCGGGTTCGCTTGCAAGCCTATGATCACAAGATCTTAGACCTCAGCGTCGAGAAAATCATCGATGCGGCAAAGAAGACCGGAGCTAGTGTGGTTGGACCAATCCCCCTACCCACTGAGAAGCAGGTCTACACGATTCTCCGCGCTACCTTCAAGTACAAGGATAGCCGCGAGCAGTTCGAAATCCGTACTCACAAGAGATTGATCGATATTGTTAATCCAACCAAAGAAACGGTTGAGACTCTCCGGAGACTTGATCTCCCGAGTGGCGTCGATATCGACATTAAGTTATAAAGGAGGACCTAAATCATGAAATCCATCATTGGAAGAAAAATGGGCATGACCGAGGTCTTCGCCGCCGACGGGACCATGTATCCGGTCACCGTCATCGAAGTTCTTCCGAACACCATCGTTGCGAAGAAGACCAAAGAAAAAGACGGCTACGAAGCGCTTCAAGTCGGCTATGAAGATAAAGCCGAGCGTCACACCAACAAATGCGAAATGGGCATCTTCAAAAAAGCCAACGTTTCGCCGAAACAGCATCTCTACGAATTAAAGGGCGATGAAATCTATGCCAAGAACATTGGCGAGAACGTCACCTGCGACATCTTCAAAGCTGGTGACGTCGTCGACGTCATCGGAACCACCAAGGGCCATGGTTACACTGGCACTATCAAAAAGTACGGCATGAAGATTGGCCCGAAGGGACACGGCAGCGGCTATCACCGCCAGATCGGTTCTCTCGCCAATAACGGTCGTACCAACAACCGTGTCATCCCTGGCAAGACGATGTCTGGCCACTGGGGACCGGAACAAGCGACTTTGCTCAATATCACCATCGTCGAGAGCAACCTTGAAAAAGGCTACATCCTCGTCAAGGGTGGCATCCCGGGCGCCAAGAAGTCCATCGTCATGCTCCGCAGTGCGGTCCTGACGCAGTTCCGTAAGCCTGTTGTCAAAGAATTAACTGATCTTCCGAAGAAGGAGGCCGCCGAGAAGGCTGCCGCCGCCGAAGCCGCCGCGAAGGCCGCTGAGGAAAAGGCCGCTGAGGAAGCCGCCAAAGCCGAACAAGAGAAGATCGCTGCTGAGGCCGCTAAGGCTGAGGCTGAAAAGAAAGCCGCTGACGAAGCCGCTAAGGCTGCCGCAGCTGCTGCGACCAAGCCGGCTGAGAAGCCTGCCGAAGCCGCCAAAGACGATAAGAAAGGAGAATAACGACCATGGCTGAAGAAATATTGTTCGATTTGCCAGTCGTCAACCTCGCTAACGAAAACGTTGGCAAGGTCCTCCTCTACAAGGATGTCTTCCAGGTCAAGGATGCCAATCACCAAGTGGTGCTTGATGCCGTCCTCACCGAGAGAGCTAACGCCCGTCAGGCGACCGCTAAAACCAAGAAGCGGCACGAAGTCAGCGGCGGTGGCAAGAAGCCTTGGAGGCAGAAAGGCACGGGCCGCGCTCGTGCTGGTAGCAGCCGCTCCCCACTCTGGGTTGGCGGTGGCAAGGTCTTCGGACCGGATGGCAATCAGAATTACACCATCTCTCAGAATAAGAAGGCTCACGCGCTCGCGCTTAAGACTGTCTTAAGTCAGAAAGCCGCGAAAGGCCTCATCATCGTAAACGATTTGACTCTTAAGAAGGTTTCCACCTCGGACCTCGCCGCTTCCTTAAAGAAGATCGGCGCCGAAGGCAAGACCCTCGTCGTTGCCGACTTAGCCAATGAGAACCTTGTGCTCTCGGCCGCTAACCTCGCCAACGTCAAAGTCGTGAGCGCCAAAAACGTTTCCGTCTATGACGTCATCAATGCTAAGAACCTTGTCGTCTCGAAAGACGACATCAAAGTCATCGAAGGAGGTCTCCGCTAATGGCTGACGAAAAGAAAGTCGAAGCTGCCCCCGCTAAGGAAGCTGCTCCGAAAGCCGTGAAAGCCAAGAAGGCCCCGGCTAAGAAAGAAGCTGCCGCTGCTGCTCCGAAAGCTGAAGCTAAAAAAGTCAGCTTTGCCGCTCCGGTTGCCCATGACTACGAAGTCATCTTAGATCCGCGCATCACCGAGAAGAGCATGGCTCAACTCCAGAACGCCAACAAAGTCACCGTCAAGGTGGCCGCTGGCGCCAACAAGATCGAGATTAAGGAAGCCTTCGAGCGTCTCTATGGCGCCAAGGTCCTCCGCGTCAACATCGTGAATCAGCGCGCGAAAGAGAAGACGAGAGGCGGGAAGTATAAAGGTTCCGTCTCCGGCTTCAAGAAAGCGATCGTCACCCTTGCCGAAGGCAATGCGGTCGATCTCTTCAAGGAGTAAGGAATCACCATCAGGCCTCATTGAGGCTTGAAAAGAATCCATTATAGGAGAAAGAAAATGGCCATCAAATCATATCGCCCGTACACCAAGAGCCGCCGTCAGATGACGACCCTCTCGTACGCGGACATCACCAAAGCCACTCCTGAAAAGTCACTGCTCGCCCCGAAGAAACACACCGGCGGCCGCAACAATCAGGGATGCATCACCTGCCGTCACATCGGCGGTGGAAACAAGAATCGTTATCGTATCGTGGACTTCCTCCGTCGCAAAGACGGCATCAAGGGCACGGTCAAAGCGATCGAATACGACCCGAACCGCAGTGCCTTCATCGCCCTCATCTCTTACATCGACGGCGAGAAGCGTTACATCATTGAACCAGTCGGCCTTAAGGTCGGCGACGTCATCGTGAGCGGCGAAGCTACCGATATGAAAATCGGCAACTGCTGCGCTCTCAAAAACATTCCGGATGGAACCGCTGTCCACAACATCGAGCTTCAGCCGGGCAAAGGCGGACAAATGTGCAGAGCCGCCGGCACGAGCGCTCAGGTGCTCGGCCGCGAAGGCGGATACGTCACGCTCCGCTTAGCGTCCAGCGAGACCCGTAAGGTTCTCGAGGACTGCCGCGCTACCATCGGCATTGTTGGCAACCAGGATTACAACCTCGTCAACATCGGCCGCGCTGGCAAGAAACGCCACTTCGGTATTCGCCCGACAGTTCGTGGCTTCGTCATGAACCCGTGCGACCACCCACACGGCGGCGGCGAAGGCAAATGCCCAGTCGGCCGCGATGCTCCGAGAACTCCTTGGGGCAAGAAGTGCCAGGGCGTCAAGACTCGTCATATGAAGAAGAACTCGACGCGCTTAATCACGCATCGCAAGAACGATAAGTAAAGAAAGGAGATAGAACATGTCACGTTCAAGTAAAAAAGGACCGTTCGTGGACGCTTACCTTCTAAAGAAGGTTGAGGCGATCCAGAAGAGCGGCAAGAAAGAGGTCATCAAGACCTGGTCTCGCCGTTCCACGATCTATCCCGCTTTCGTAGAGCAGACCTTCGCCGTTTATAACGGCAAGGAACACATTACCGTCTTCGTCACCGAGGATATGGTTGGTCACAAGTTGGGCGAATTCGCTCCGACTAGGACCTTCTCGGGACACCATGGCAATAACTTAGGCGACCAGGCTGCTGCAGCCGGTGCCGCTCCGGCCGCTGCGCCGGCTAAGAAGTAAAGGAGCAACTTATGGCTAAGAAAGATGAAAAGAAAGTCGTAACTGCTGCTCCGGAAGCTGCTAAAGCCGCTCCGAAGAAAGCCGCGAAAGCCGACAAAGCCGCTAAACCGGCCGAAGAGAAGAAAGCCGAAAAGGCTGCTAAACCCGCTAAACCAGCGGTCACTCAGGCTATCGCCTTCGCCCGTGACGTTCGCGTCACTCCGCGCAAGGTCCGCCTTGTGATCGATGTGGTCCGCGGCAAAGACGTTAAAGAAGCCCTTGCCTTATTAAGTAGGATCAATCGCGCTGCCTGCGCTCCGGTGAGCAAGCTCATCAAGAGTGCCGCTGCCAACGCGACCAATAACTTCGGACTTGATGGCGATAAGCTCTACGTCGCTGACATCCAAGCCGCCGATGGCATCCGGATGAAGAGATTCACCCCGCGCGCCAAAGGCAGTGCTTCGCCAGTGATCAAGAGAATGTCGAACATCAGAGTCATCGTTAAGGAAAGGGAGTAATCGCATGGGACAGAAAATCAACGCTGTCGGATTCCGTATCGGAGTCAACAGAGGCTGGGAATCTAATTGGTTCGCCGGCAAAAAAGAATACGGTACTCTCCTTTGCGAGGATATCGCCATCCGCCGTTACCTTGAGCCGCAGCTTAAGGATGCGGTGGTCAGCCACATCGACATTGGCCGTGTGAAAACCGACCAGGGCCACAACGTCGTCGTCACCGCTTACGTCGCCCGTCCGGGTGTCGTGATCGGACAAGATGGCGCGAACATCGCCCGTATCAAAAAAGAACTTGGCAAAATCGTCAAGAGCGGCTCGCTCAAGATTGATGTCATCGAAGTGAAGAATCCGGATCTCGACGCCGTCCTCATGGGCAAGTGGATTGCCAGTGAGCTCGAGAATCGTCAGAGCTTCCGCTCCACCCAGAAGAAAGCCATTCAAAGAATGCGGAAAGCCGGCGCTGCTGGCTGCCGTACTCAGTGCCAGGGCCGCTTAGGCGGCGCTGAAATCGCCCGTCGTGAAGGTTACAAAGAGGGCGTCGTTCCTCTTGAGACCTTACGCGCGGACATCGACTTCGCTCATGTTGACGCCGCGACTGCCTATGGCCGTATCGGTGTCAAAGTCTGGATCTGCCGCAGCACCAACAAAGGCATCCAGAAGACCGAAGAGGAAGCCCCGAAAGAGGAAACCTCGGAAGTGAAGGGCGATAAAGAAGGAGGTAACGACAATGCTTCAACCAAAGCGCGTTAAATACCGCCGTCCGCACGGCTTATCCCACGAGGGACACGCCAAAGGCGGACTTAGCGTCGACTTCGGTGAGTACGGTCTCGTGGCTCTTGAAGGAGCTTACGTCACTGATCACCAAATCGAAGCTGCTCGTATTGTTCTAGCTCGCTATACCGACCGTGCTGGCAAGATCTGGATCAGAATCTTCCCGCATATGGCCAAAACCAAGAAGCCGGCCGAAGTCCGTATGGGTTCCGGCAAAGGCAATCCGGAAGGCTGGGTCGCCGTCGTCAAAGAAGGCAGAATCATGTTTGAAATCGGCGGCATCGCCGACGACAAGATGAAGGAAGCCCTCAAGATGGCTGGCTACAAGCTTCCGATCCGCACCAAGATCATCAAGAGAACCAAGGCTCTCTCTGAAGCTGAAAAGCTTAAGATGGAAGCCCAGCACGAATCCCTCCTTGACGAAATCAAGGCCGAGGATGCCGTTCAGAAGGAAACCGTCTCCGACACTGGCAATGAGCCAGCCCCAGAAGCGGGTGCCACTCCAGCCGCGGGCGCTGCCCCAGCTGCTGCTCCGGCCGCACCGGCCAAAGACGAGAAGAAAGGGGACTAACCGATGGAAATCAAAGAATTCAGGGAATTATCCCCCAAAGATCTCGATCAGAAGATCGCCGATCTCAAACAACAGCTCTTCGAACTTCGCCGCAAGAAAGCGGTGGGACAGCTCGAACATGCTGAACAAGTCCGCAGCGTCCGCAAGGACATTGCCAAAGCCGAAACCATTAAGCGTCAGCGCGAGCTTCAAATCCCGCAGCCTGAGGCTAAGGTTGCCGCTAAACCAGCCGCTAAGGCTGCTAAGAAGTAAAGGAAGGAGTTAAACCTATGGAAGAAAGAAATCATCGCAACACTCTTCAGGGTGTTGTCACCGGTGCCAAGAACGACAAAACGATCGCGGTTACCGTTTCCACCAAACGGAACGACCCCCTTTATGCGAAGCGGGTCGGCTATTCTAAGAAGTATTACGCGCACGACGAGAAGAACGAAGCGAAGGTTGGCGACGTTGTCACCATCATGGCTTGCCGTCCGATTAGCAAGACCAAACGTTTCCGTCTCATCTCGATCGATAAGAAGGCCCCTGTCCAGGCCTCGAGCGAAGCCATTGAGGCTCAGCTAGAGACTAAGGAAGGCTCCGCCGCCGAGATCAAGGTCGAAGAGAAGCCCGTCGAGGCTGCTCCGGCCAAGGTCGAGGAAAAGAAGTAAGGAGGTATCAGCATGATTCAGAATGAAACAAATCTGGTTGTCGCCGATAACTCTGGCGCGAGAATCGTCCGTGTCTTCCGTCAGTATGGCGGCAGCCACCGTAAGTTCTCGTCGCTCGGTGACGTTGTCACCTGCGCCGTCAAGGATGCAATCCCGAACGGCAAAGTCAAGAAGAGCCAAATCGTCAAGGGCGTCATTGTCCGCGTGAAGAAGCAAGTCCAACGCAAGGACGGCTCCAGCATTGCCTTCGATGACAACGCTGTTGTCCTCATTGATGCCGATGGAAACCCGCTTGGAACCCGTGTCTTCGGACCGGTGGCCCGCGAGCTCCGCGATAAAGGCTATATGAAGATCATCTCGCTTGCGATCGAGGTCCTATAAGGAGACAAATCATGAACATCAAAAAAGGTGATAAAGTGATCGTCCTCTCTGGCAAAGACAAAGGAAAGACGGGCACGGTCCAAGTGGTCTACCCGAAACTTGACAAAGTCGTTGTCGAGGGCATCAACGTCCACAAGAAGCATCGGAAGCCGACCCAGTCGACTCCTGAGGGCTCCATCGTCGACATGTACGTCCCCTTCCCCGCGAGCAAAGTCGCGCTGATCGATCCGAAGACCAAGAAGGCCACCCGGGTTCACATCAAAGTTGTGAATGGCAAAAAGGTTCGCGTCGCTACTAGCGGCGAAGCCTTAGACAAGTAAAGGAGGCATGACCATGGCAGAAGAAAAGAAAACCGCCGCGGCGAAAGCCCCTGCGAAGAAAGCGGCCGTGAAGGCTGCTAAACCGGCTACCGAAAAGAAGGTTGCCGCTCCGAAAGCCGTTAAGGCTGAAGAGAAAGTCGAAGTCAAGGCCGAGAAACCGGCTGAGAAAAAGGTTGAGGCCCCGAAGGCCGAAGCCGTGAAGGCTGCTAAGCCCGTCGAGAAAAAAGCCGCCAAACCGGCCGAGAATCCCGATCACTACGAGAACCGCCTCATCAAGAAGTACAAAACTGAAGTTGTCCCGGCTCTTACCAAGCAGTTCGGTTACACCAGCGTCATGCAGTGCCCGAAGCTTGAGAAAATCGTCATCAACATCGGCGTTGGCGATGCCACGCAGAACGAAAAGGCCCTTGAAGACAGCGTCTCCGAGCTTGCGACCATCACTGGACAACATCCAGTCGTGACCAAAGCCAAGAAGAGCATCGCGACCTTCAAGCTCCGTAAGGGACAGTCCATCGGCTGCAAAGTTACGCTTCGCGGCTTACGGATGTACGAATTCTACGATAAGCTCGTGTCGATCTCGCTCCCGCGCGTCCGCGACTTCCGCGGCGTCAGCAAGAACGCCTTCGACGGCCATGGCAACTACACCCTTGGCGTCAAAGAGCAATTGATCTTCCCGGAAATCGATTACGATAAGGTCTCGAAGATCCGCGGTATGGACATCGTCATGGTGACCACCGCCAAGTCTGATGCGGAAAGCTACGCCCTTCTTGAAAAGATGGGTATGCCGTTCCGTAAATAAGGGAGGACAATCAAATGGCTAAAACAAGTTTGAAAGTCAAAGCTAGCCGTCCGCAGAAGTTTGCCGTTCGCGAATACAATCGCTGCAAACGCTGCGGCCGTCCACACGGCGTCATCCGTAAATTCGGTCTCTGCCGTATCTGCCTCCGCGAGCTCGCCCACAAAGGTGAGATCCCAGGCATGACGAAAGCCTCATGGTAAGGAAGGGAGACAAACAACATGAACGCAGATCCAATCGCTGACATGCTGACCCGTATTAGAAACGCCAACGCGCTTCATTACGACACGGTCTCCATGCCCTACAGCAAAATGAAGAACGAGATTGCCGAGATTCTTCGCAAAGAAGGATTCCTCAGCGCAGTCGCGGTCGATGGCGAAGGCGCGAAGAAACAGCTCACGCTCACCATCAAATACGGTCCCGCTGGTGAAAAAGTCATCAGTGGCCTCCGTCGTATCTCGAAGCCTGGCCTTCGCGTGACCATGGAAGCCGACAAGCTTCCGCGCGTCCTCGGCGGACTTGGCATCGCGATCATCTCGACGAGCAAAGGATTACTCACTGACGCGGAGGCCCGCAAGGCCAACGTCGGCGGAGAGGTTCTCTGCTACGTCTGGTAAAGAAACACAAGGAGAATAGAAGAATATGTCACGTATCGGATTCAAACCCGTCTCTATCCCCTCTGGCGTCACCTTCACATTGAAGGATGGCGTCGCCACCGTCAAAGGTGCCAAAGGCGAAGTAAGCGTCAGAATTCCTTCTGACGTCAGCGTCGAGGTCAAAGACGGTGTCGCCCATGTCAAACCCATCGTCGTTGGCGATGAGGGCGACCAGGGCGTCGAGAACCATGGCACGACCACGGCTCTCCTGCTCAACGCAGTGAAAGGTGTCTCGACTGGGTTCAAGAAAGAACTCGAAGTCGCTGGTACCGGTTATCGCTGCCAAATGAAGGGCAAAACCATCAGCATGTTCCTTGGCTACTCGCACACGATCGAAGTTAATCCGATCGGCCAGTACACCAAGATCAGCTGCCCGGATGAAACCCACATCGTCGTCGAAGGGTGCGATAAGCAAGAGGTTGGCCAAACGGCCGCCGTCATCTACGATATGCACCGTCCTGACGTCTATGGCAACAAGGGTGTCCATTATAAGGGACAGCATATGATTAAGAAGGTTGGCAAACGCGCTGCTGCGACCGCTACGGCCGGAGCCGCTGGCGCTGCCAAGAAATAAGGAGGACGAACCACATGATTCAAAAAGAGTCCAGATTGATCGTTCGCGAGCGTCGTCACGCCCGTGTTCGTGAGAACGTTAATGGCACTGCAGAGTGCCCGCGTCTCGTCGTCTTCCGTAGCAATAAGAACATCGAGGCTCAGATTGTCGATGACATCAAAGGTGTCACCCTCGTCGCGAGCTCTTCGACCCAGCTTAAGCTCGCCAATGGCGGCAACTGCGATGCAGCGACTGCCGTTGGTGCTGATCTTGCCAAGAAGGCCTTAGCCAAGAAGATCACCAAAGTGGTCTTCGATCGCGCTGGCTACGCTTACCACGGCCGTGTGGCCGCGTTAGCGGATGCCGCTCGTAAAGGAGGCCTCCTCTTCTAAAAGGGAGATAGCAATATGGAAGATAATAAAGTAGTTAATCCTGCTCCGGCCGCTAAGGTCGAAGCCCAGAAACCGGTCGAGGCCCCTAAAGCCCAGGCTGGTGCCGTCTCCGCTAAGCCGGCTGCTCGTCCAGCTGGTCAGCACGCCTTCGAGCCGCATGGCTCGCAGAGCGCTGCCCGTCCCGGCGATCGCAAATTCGGCGACCATAAAGGCCGTCCGGGTGAGCGCCGTGGTGGACGTGGTGGCTTCCGCCGCGATGAGGATGAATACCAGGAGCGCGTTGTTGATATCAACCGCATTTCCCGTGTTGTCCAAGGTGGCAAGCACATCAGATTCGACGCCCTCGTCGTCATTGGCGATGGCGCTGGCAAATATGGTTTCGCCCTCTGCAAGAGCGGCGAGGTGCCTGATGCCATTAAGAAGTCGTTAGCCGCCGCTCGTAAGGAGATGTTCACCATCCACCTTTCGAAAGGCACCATCGCCCACCCGGTGATCGGCGTCTATGGCGACACCAAAGTGTTCCTTAAACCGGCTCCGGCCGGCACCGGCATCATCGCCGGCGGCGCCGTCCGCGCGATCCTTGAACTCGCCGGCGTCAAGAACGTCTATTCCAAGGTTTATGGCTCCCGTACCCCGATCAACGTGATCAGGGCCACTCACGCCGGACTTATGAGCATGAAGAACTATGACACTGTCATGATTCTCCGTGGACTCAAGACTCCGGAAGAGATCAAAGCCATGCATCCGGCCCCGGTTGCTAAACCAGCCGCCAAACCGGACTTCCACTCGCAGCCGCGTCCAGCCTTCAATGCTAGACCAGCCGCGAAACCGGCTGCTGCTCCTGCCCCAAAAGCGGATGCGAAACCGGTCGCTCCGGTCGCTAAACCGACCGAAGGAGGCAAATAACAATGGCTGCTGAATTAAACAATCTCGTCGTGAACGAAGGCGCTCGCAAAGAGCACTTCCGTCGCGGCCAGGGTGTCGCGTCGGGCAATGGCAAAACTGCTGGCAAAGGCCAGAAGGGCCAAGGCGCGCACGCGCATACTAAGAAGCATGGTTTCGAAGGCGGCCAGATGCCGCTTGCCCGCCGTCTTCCGAAGTTTGGCTTCAAGAATATCTCAAAGATCAACATGATCGCCGTCAACATCGGTGATCTCAACGTCTTTAAAGATGGTTCCAAAGTCACTGTTACCGAACTTATCAGCAAAGGCTTAGTGAAAAACTCTTTCGATGGGGTTAAAATCCTCGGGAAGGGCACTCTCAAAGTCAAACTCGATGTCGAAGCCAGCGCCTTTAGCGCCTCGGCTAAGAAAGCCATCGAGGCGAAGGGTGGGACCGTTAAGGTCGTCAAGTAAATGAAAAAGTTCGCCGCAATCTTCAAAAACAAAGAGCTCGTAAACCGTATCTTTTTTACGGTCATGGTGCTTTTCGTCCTTCGCATCGGGGCGCAGATTTACGTTCCGGGCGTCAATGTCAATCAGGCCAAGCTCGCTGAACTTACCAACAGTGGTTCCACTCTTGCCCTTATGGACCTCCTCGGAGGCGGCGCGCTCTCGAATTTCTCCGTAATGGCACTAGGCGTTTCGCCTTACATCACGGCCCAAATCATCATTCAGCTTCTTTCAAAAGACGTTCTCCCCGCTCTCACCGAGCTCAGTAAGCAAGGTGAGTATGGCCGAAAGAAAACCGAGATGGCGACCCGTTACCTTACATTGCTCTTAGGAGCGGTGCAGGGATACGGCATCATCCGGACGATGGAGAACAGCGAATACATTACCATCACCTTATCGACGACTGGCGCGCAAGCCTTCTGGACTTACGCCTACATCGTCACCGTGCTTCTCGCGGGCGCCATGCTCACGATGTGGCTCGGCGACCAAATCACCGAAAAAGGCATTGGCAACGGCATCTCGGTCATCATCTTCGCTGGGTGCGTCCGCTCCTTACCGACTCAGATCAAAAACGCCTGGGTCAAGTGGATCAGCGACAACACGCAGCAAGCTTCGTCCCAGATGGTCCGTGGCGCCTTCCAGTTCTCGCTCTACATCCTGGCCTTGGTGTTCATCACCGGGTTCGTGGTGTTCATCGAGCTTAGTAAGCGCAAATTACCCGTCCAGCACGCCAACAAGGGCGGCGGACAAGCGATGGCCCGCGCGAGCTTCCTTCCTATCAAGGTCAACTCCGCCGGCGTCATTCCTGTCATCTTTGCTTCTTCCATTATGAGCGCTCCGGCGGTTGTGGCCTCGTTCATCTCGAGCGATGCTGCTAACGCTTCGTGGCTGAAGATCTTCAACTATAACGAGACCTTCGCAATGCCATGGTTCAATGGAGTCACGTGGAAGATGGACTGGGGTCTCGTCATCTACCTTGCTCTCATCATCGCCTTCACCTTCTTCTATTCGGAGATGGAGATCGATCCGGAGCAGTTGGCTGATAACTTCCAAAAGAACGGTTCCTATATCCCGGGCATTCGCCCAGGCAAAGAAACCGAACGTTACGTCGGAAAGGTTCTCAACAGAGTGACCTTCATCGGCGCAATGGCTCTCGCGGCTATATCAGCCTTGCCGATCATACTTGTCATCTCGAACGTCTTCGATGGGGATAGCTCCCTAGCGATTGGCGGCACGGGACTCATCATCGTCGTTGGCGTCGCCTTGGAAATCAATTCCCAAATCGATGGCCTTCTCGCTGGCAAGTCCTTCGAGGAAGTACAGGAGGGTATCTAATCTATGCTTAACATCATTCTTATGGGCCCGCCGGGAGCTGGCAAAGGAACCCAAGCCGTCAAGTTGGAGGAAGACTACAAGCTTCCGCACATCTCGACTGGTGACATGTTCCGTGAGGAAATTTCCTCTCACTCCGAACTCGGCAACAAAGTCAAAGCGATCATCGACCGCGGCGATCTCGTCCCAGACGAGCTCACTGTCGCGATCGTGAAGGCGCGGTTATCGAAAGACGATTGCGCCCATGGCTACATTCTCGATGGCTTCCCGCGGACGATTCCGCAGGCTGAGGCTCTTGAGAAGATGGGCCGCGAGATTGGCCGTGAGGTCACGCTCGTGATCAATATCGGCGCCCCCGACGAAGAACTCGTCCGCCGCATCAGCGGAAGACGCGTTTGCCCGAAGTGCGGCGCTAGCTACAACGTCGTTTCCATGAAGCCGAAGAAAGAGGGCATCTGCGATCGTTGCGGAAGCCCGCTCATTCAGCGGAAGGACGACAACGAGGAGAGCCTTAAGGTTCGCCTTGCCAATTACTATAAGAGCACCGCTCCGCTTCTCTCCTTCTATAAAGAGAGAAACCTCCTCCATGACTTTGATGGCATGGTGGGCAGCGTCAAACTCTACGAGGAACTTCAAGCGCTCCTCAACAAGACTAAATGATCATCATCAAGTCGCCGCGCGAGATTGAACTAATGCGCAAAGCTGGCCGGGTCGTCGCCCTCGTTTTCGAGAAAGTCGGACCGATGGTGAAGCCTGGCGTGAGTACCCTCGCTCTCTCGGAGGCCGCAGAAGCGGTCATCCGAGGAGAAGGCGCGCTCCCATCCAGCAAAGGTTACGGGGGCTTCCCCGCGGCCATCTGCGCGTCAGTCAATGAAGTGCTCGTGCACGGCATCCCGAGCGAGAGGAAGATACTTCAGGATGGCGATATCGTCAGCCTGGACGTCACAGCGGAACTCAACGGTTACCAAGGTGACGCCTGCCGCACTTATGCGGTGGGGATTTGCCCCGAAGCCAAGCTCAAACTCATCAAAGTGACCGAACAGTGTTTCTGGAACGCTATGACGCTCGTCAAAGAAGGCGTGCATCTAGGCGACATCGAACACATGATCCAAGTCACCGCCGAAAGTAACGGTTATACCACGCCTCGTGAATACACGGGACACGGCATCGGCCGCGAGATGCACGAGGATCCCTATATCCCTGATTACGGGGAAGAAGGAACCGGCCCGATTCTTCGGGAAGGCATGACCCTCGCCATCGAACCGATGGTAATGATGGGTTCCAACAAGCTCAGGACCCTTCGGGACGGTTGGACGGCTGTCAGCAAAGACGGCAAACCAAGCGCCCATTACGAGAATACCCTAGCCGTCACCAAAGATGGCTATGAGATATTGACTAAAGTATGAAAGGAGAACACCCTATTGGCTAAAGAAGAAGCGTTAGAGATGGAAGCCACGGTGTTGGAGACACTCCCCAACGCCATGTTCAAGGTGAAACTGGCTAATGGAGCGGTGGTTCTCGCCTGCGTTTCGGGAAAAATTCGGATGCACTTCATCCGCATTCTCCCCGGCGATCGGGTCACCGTCCAATTCTCGCCTTATGATTTAACACGCGGGCGCATCACGTTCCGTTATAAGAACTAAGGAAAGACACAGATCTTCCCACACAAGGAGACTTAACACTATGAAAGTCAGACCGTCTGTAAAGCCCATCTGCGATAAGTGCAAGATCATCCGCCGGCATGGTGTCGTTATGTGCATCTGCCCGAATCCTAAGCACAAGCAGAGACAGGGATAATTAGAGGAGAAAAAAGAAATATGGCACGTATTAGTGGGGTTGATATCCCCAATGAGAAGCGCGTCGTCGCGTCCCTTCCGTACATTTACGGAATTGGACCGTCGCTCGCTCGTAAGATTTGCAAAGACGCTGGCGTGAGCGAAGACATCCGGGTCAAGAACTTGACCGATGAGCAGCTTGTTGCCATCCGCACCGAAGTCGGCAAGTACAAGACTGAAGGCGACCTCCGTCGTGAAGTCGCTCTCAACATCAAGCGCCTTGAAGAAATCGGTTGCTATCGTGGCATCCGCCACAAGAAAGGTCTTCCGGTTCGCGGACAGCGTACCAAGACCAATGCCCGTACTCGCAAAGGCAAACGTAAGACCATCGCCAACAAGAAGGAAGCCACTAAAGGCTAGACCATAGGAGGCTAATTAACATGGCAGATGAAAATAAAGTCGCTGCTCCTGCTACCGCAGCTGCTGGCGCGCCCGTCAAGGGCAAATCCAAGGCTACTAGCGCCCGTAAGAAAAAGGTGAAGCGCAACTTCACCAAAGGCGTAGCCCACATTCATTCGACCTTCAACAACACCATCGTTACGATCACTGACCCGCAAGGCAATGTCATCGCTTGGTCGAGCGCCGGCGCGCTTGGCTACAAGGGTGCTAAGAAGAGCACTCCGTTCGCGGCTCAGCTCGCGGGCGAAGCCGCTGGCAAGAGCGCCTTTGAACAAGGCCTCCGCCAGATTGATGTCGACGTCAAAGGCCCGGGTCCGGGCCGCGAGAGCGCTGTCCGCGCTCTTGGGACCGTCGGTCTTCAGATCCTTTCGATCTCAGACACCACTCCGATCCCTCACAATGGCTGCCGGCCTCCGAAACGGCCGAGAGGCTAATCGCCTCAGTCGTTTCAGGGAAAAGACAACTATTGGAGGAATTAAAGAATGGCTAATACCATCGATGAAAAAGCCGAGGAGCTTAAACTCCCCAACCCCTTCCAGCCGATCACCTTCGCGATCGACGTGAATGATGAGGCGAACAACTATGCTCGCTTCGTCGTAAAGCCCCTTGAGCGGGGCTTCGGCTACACCGTCGGGAACGCGCTACGCCGCGTTCTCATCAGTGCCCTTCCGGGCGCTAGCGTGTTTGCCGTCGAGATCGAAGGCGTCCGCCACGAGTTCACTGCGATCCCGGGCGTCGAGGAAGACGTTACCGCGATTGTCCTAAACCTTAAGGACCTCGTTCTTAAGATTGATGACAAGAGCAACGACGTAAAGCGCCTCGAAGCCGAGATTCAGGGCCCGGGCGTCCTCAAAGCCGGAGACTTAAAACTCCCCGCCTTCGTGAGCGTCGTCAATCCCGATCTCGAAATCGCTCATCTCAACAAAGACGGCCATCTCAAGATGACCATCTACGCTGGCACAGGACGTGGTTACTTCACGAGCGAAGCTAACAAGATCGAACGCAAGATCAACACCATTGGTGTCATTGCGACCGATTCGAACTATAGCCCCGTTACGAAAGTCGCCTTCTCTGTTGACCCGGATCGTGTCGAACACGATTCTAAATTCGACAAACTGACGCTCGAAGTCACCACTAACGGCAGCATCAAACCGCATGAAGCGGTCGCAATGGCTGCGCAGTTACTGGTCGCCCACTTCACCGAGTTCACCAAGCTTGACGACGCTGTCAAGAAGTACAAGCTCGTGAAAGAAGAGGTCAAGACCGAAGAGAATAAGTACCAGGACATGCTGATCGAAGAACTCGATCTCTCTGTCCGCAGCAATAACTGCTTAAAGCGCGCTGGCATCTCCACCGTCATGGAACTCACTCAAAAGAGCGAGGACGAGATGATGAAGGTCCGCAACTTAGGCAAGAAGTCGCTCAAAGAAGTCAAAGAGAAGCTCGCCTCCATCGGCCTGCACTTCCGCGACTACGTAGGAGAATAAAACAATGGCAGCACAAGGCAGAAAGAACGTTCACGGCAAGACCGGCGTTCGCTTCCGGACGGCTTACAAGCCCGAGAAGAACAAAGGCATGCTTCGCGATGTCGTGAGCGAGTTAATCGCCCATGACAAAGTCGAAGTCACCAGCGGCGTCACCAAAGAGCTCATCACTCTTGCGTCCCGTCTCGTTGGTTACGCGAAGAAAGGCGACTTATCGTCCCGTCGTATGGCGGCTCGCTATGTTCGTCCGATCATCGTGGACGAAAAAGGCACGACCGTGTTGGAGAAGCTCTTCAACGTGATTGGCCCTAAGTTCAAGACCCGCAACGGCGGCTACGTCCAAGTTTATAAGCTTGGCCATCGTCGTGGCGACAATGCCGAAGTCACCCTCGTTAAGTGGGTCGACTAAGGATTTAGCGCACTAAAGCCTCTTCCCCCGTGGAAGGGGCTTTTTGCGTCTTCTTGAGGCATTTAAGGAACGAATGTGTCAATTTCCTTTGCGCTTTTGAAAAGCCATTGCATAATAATCTAGGCGTTATCAATAACGCATCCCAAAAGGAGGATAGGAAAAATGAATATTCTCGCAGATACCAATAACGGCGGATTGAACGGCGGCATTATCGCCCTCATCGTCGTCCTCGTTGTCGTCCTCATCATCGCCATCTCGTTCATCAGCTGGTGGATCCGGACCTCGAACCGTTTAAAGACTGAGCAAATCAAGATCGACGAAGCTGCCTCTGGCATCGATGTCGCTCTTACGAAGAGATACGATCTTCTCACCAAGGAAGTCGCGGTCGTGAAAGGCTATGCCAAGCACGAAAGCGAAACTCTTGCGAACGTTATCTCCATGCGTCGTCCGGGCGGAGACGCTTCGATGAAGGAAAAAGCTGATTTCGCGACTCAGGTCACGAAGGCCTTTGATAGCATCAACATCGTCGCTGAACAGTATCCGGAACTCAAAGCCAACACGAACTTCATGAGCTTGCAGAACCAGATCGCCGACGTCGAAGAGCAGCTCCAGGCCGCCCGTCGCGTTTACAACAGCAACGTCACCGTCTATAACCAAGACATCGTCGTCTTCCCGTCGAGCCTCGTCGCCAATCACTTGCATCTAGTGAAGCGCGACTTCTTCGAAGCCGAGGAAGCGAAGCGCCAAGACGTCAAGATCGAGTTCTAATCGATCGCGTAATTCACGAGCCTCCTCAATTACATGAGGGGGCTTCTTCTTTCTAAGGAGGATCTTATGAGCGATGCCGTCAAAACGATGTTGGCCAATTTCGAGGCCCAACGTAAAAAAGTCCGTCATACCTTTGTGGTCCTTTCGGCGGTGGGTTGGCCGATGTTTGCCGTTGGCCTCATCATGGCCTTTGTGACTTTCATCAACAAGTGGCCGGAAACCGTGGCCTATATTTTCCTCGTCGTTGCTCTTGCAGGCGTTGTTCTTCTCATTATTGCCGCGACGAAAAAGAGCAACTTCGTGAGGAACGTGGCCTCCAATCTCCAAGCGGAGATTAACGCCGAGCTTTTCCCTAACGCCAAATACTCGCCTAATGGCTTAAGCATCAACGTCTTAATGAAGCCGGGCTTCTTCGCCCCGCCGGACCGTTACTATTCCCGCAACTACATGACTGCCACCTTCGATGGCATCGAGTTCGAGAAATCGCATTATCAATTCCAACGCCGGGAAACGCACACCGATAGCCATGGCAACACCACGACCACCTATGTCGACTATGCGGTGGGCACCATGTACCATTTCGCCTATGGCCGCAATTTCGGTGGCATTTTGAAGGTCCTCGAGAAGTCGGGCTTTAGCTTCATCAATGGCAATCAAGGCATGCAAAAGGTTGAGACCGAATACATCAACTTCAACAAGAAGTTCTTGGTTCTCTCGACTGACCAGCAATTGGTGTTCTATCTTCTCACTCCGCAGATTCAGGAAAAGATTCTGAGCCTAGAGACTTTGGCCGCGGGCCAGTTCTATATGGCATTCATCGGCGACGAGCTCTTCATTGCTCTTAACGACAATGACCAATCGATCAAAATCCCTTTCAAGGAAGCTATGACCGAAGAAAGAATGGAACCGATTATCGAGTACATGTCGATTCCGGCTGTCTTCATTACTTTGCTCGGTTTGAACAAGACGAAGTTTGAGAAAAACGCCGGCGTCACGGCCGCTCAATAAAGCCCGCCAAAGAAAGCCCTCGGGAAGTAATCCGAGGGCTTTTTGCATGGTTTTTCGGATTTTGAAACCGCCTTATTTTTATCTAGATTTAATCGCTTAATCGGTATTTATTTACTCTTTATTGCTTCTAGAAGCCTCGGCTTCTAAAATAAAAGCGTTCGCGGGCGCGTGAAGCCCGCTATTTTTAGGAGGCCTATATGGTAATTAGGGCTGAAGTGCGGAAAGACGTCATCGCCATTTGCGCTATGCACAAAGACGAACCCTCGCCGCTCATGATCATTCTGAGCCAGATTCAGAAAAAGTACGGTTACATCCCTCTGGAAATTCAGGAAGTCGTCTCCCAAGAGACTGGCATCCCCGTCGCCGAGATCTTCGGCGTCGTGACGTTCTACAACTTCTTTTCGCTCACCCCGAAAGGAAAGTACGTGATTGGCGTTTGCCTTGGCACAGCTTGCTATGTCAAAGCCAGCCAGCCGATCATCGAGAAGTTCCAAACGATTCTTGGCATCAAAGCCGGTGAGACGACTGCCGATGGTCTCTTCACCATCGAAGCCATCCGCTGCATGGGCGCTTGCGCTCTTGCTCCGGCCGTTTCCATCAATGGCAAAGTCTACCCGCAGATGACAGTCGATAAAGTGGCCCCTCTCATTGAGGAGTATCGCCATATGGAGGTTAAAGCCTAATGGACAAGATCACGAATGCCGAGTCCTTGCAAAAGGACATCGAACATTGCAGCAAAGCCTTCGATGAGAAAATCAAAGGCCTTGGTGGCAAGCGCGCCGTCATGGTGTGCGGTGGCACAGGCTGTCTCGCTAACGACAGCGATGCCATTCTCAAAGAATTCGAAAAACAGATCAAAGAACGCGGACTCGAAGGCAAAGTCAGCATCAACCACGTCGGATGCTTCGGCTTCTGCAGCCAAGGTCCGTTCGTCAAGATTTTCCCGGAAGACACTCTTTACCACAAGGTGAAGGTTTCCGACGTCAAACAGATCATCGAAGATGACCTCATTGGCGGCAAGATTTGCGAGAATCTCCTTTATGTCGACCCGGTCACGAAAGAGAAAGTCGTGCGCCAGGACGATATCAACTTCTACAAGAAGCAAATGCGTATCAGCCTTCATGGCTGCTCGCTCATTAACCCGGACCTCCTCGAAGAGTCCCTCGGTTACGATGGCTTCAAGGCTTTGAAGAAAGTCTTGACCACCATGACCCCGCAACAAGTCATCGACGAAGTTCTCCAAAGCGGCATTCGCGGCCGTGGCGGCGCCGGCTTCCCGACTGGTAAGAAGTGGCAGTTTGCCGCTAACCAGAAGAGCGATATCAAATACGTCGTGTGCAATGGCGACGAAGGCGACCCTGGCGCCTTCATGGACCGTTCGATTCTCGAGGGCAACCCCTTTGAGGTCATCGAAGGCATGATGATCGCCGGCTATGCGTTCGGCGCTCATGAAGGTTACTTCTACGTCCGTGCCGAATATCCAGTCGCCGTTCAGCGTTTGCTTCGCGCAATCGATGACATGACGAAGGTTGGTTTATTAGGCGACAACATCTTAGGGACTGGCTTTAACTTCCGCGTGCATTTACGCGAAGGCGCCGGCGCCTTTGTTTGCGGCGAAGAGACCGCGCTTCTTAACTCCATCGAGGGCAAGCGTGGTATGCCGCGTCCGCGTCCTCCGTTCCCAGCCATCAAAGGTCTTTGGGGCAAACCGACCTGCGTCAATAACGTCGAGACGCTCGCTCAGATTCCGTACATCATTCGCGTTGGCGCCGCTGAGTATGCCAAAGTTGGCACTCAGGGTTCCAAAGGCACGAAGGTCTTCGCCCTTGGCGGCAAGATCAATAACGTCGGCCTCGTTGAGGTCCCGATGGGCACGACTTTAAGAACGCTCATCTTCGACATCGGCGGTGGCATTCCTAATGGCAAGAAGTTCAAAGCCATTCAGACTGGCGGTCCTTCTGGCGGATGCTTAACCGAAGAAGACCTCGACACCCCGATTGACTACGATACCTTAATCGCCCGCGGCTCCATGATGGGCTCTGGCGGCGCGATCGTCATGGATGAAGATAACTGCATGGTGGACGTTGCCCACTTCTACATGGACTTCATCACCAGCGAATCGTGTGGCAAATGCTCTCCGTGCCGCATTGGCACCAAGCGTCTTTATGAAATGCTCACCCAGATCACCAATGGTCAGGGCACCGAGCAGACTCTCAAGGATATGAAGGAACTCGCTTCCGTCATCAAACTTGGCTCCCTCTGCGCCTTAGGCCAGACGGCTGCTAACCCGATTCTTTCTACTATGACTAAGTTCCCGGATGAATATCACGCTCACGTCGTCGACAAGAAGTGCCCAGCTCACGTTTGCAAGAAGCTGATGCAGTTCTACATCGACCCGTCCCTTTGCAAGAAGTGCTCGAAGTGCGCCCGTAATTGCCCCGTTAGCTGCATTAGCGGCGTGCCAGGCAAGGAACCCTACGTCATCGATCAGTCGAAGTGCATCAAGTGCGGCACCTGTATGGCAGGCTGCCCCTTCCATGCGATTTCGAAACGCTAAATGGAGGGCAAGAAAATGGAAAACACCGAAAAAGTCAACATCAAGATCGAAGGCCACGTCTATAGCGTGGACAAAGGTCTCACCGTCCTCGAAGCCGCTCGTTTATGCGGCTATCAGATTCCGTCTCTCTGCTCTTGGAACCATGGCAAATGCTCGCTTGCGAGCTGCCGTGTCTGCTTAGTCGAGATTCGGACCAGCCGCGGAGGCCGTCTCTTCGCGAGCTGCGTCTATCCAGTCGAAGAAGCGACCGTCGAAAAAGGCTTTGAGATCTTCATCTCCAGCCCGATGGCCGTCAAAGCTCGTCGCACCAGCGTCGAACTCCTTCTCTCCAACCACAGCAAAGATTGCCAGACCTGCGTCAAGAATGGTCAATGTGAATTACTTCACGTGGCCAACATCACCGGCGCGCAAAGTGGCAAATACATCGGCACGATGACTCCGGCTACCGTCGATATGGTGGCTCCTGGCATCACCCGTGATACTAGCAAGTGCATCCTCTGCGGCCGCTGCATCGAAAGATGCAAAGAGGCCCAAGGCGTCGGCATCCTCGGTTTCATCAACCGTGGCTTCCGCACCATCGTCGGCCCGCTCAACAACCGCAGCTTTGCGGAAGTTCCGTGCTTACAGTGCGGCCAATGCATCGAAGTTTGCCCGACGGGGGCTCTTGCTGAGCACCGCGAAATCGATAAAGTCGATGCCGCCTTTGCTGAAGGCAAATACGTCGTCGTCCAAACTGCTCCAGCCGTCCGCGCTGCTATTGCTGAGGAATTCGGCAAGAAGATCGGCGAAGAGAATGGCGAAGGCAAGATGGTCGCCGCCCTTCATCGTTTAGGCTTCAATCGTGTCTTCGACGTCAACTTTGGCGCCGACCTCACAATCGTTGAGGAAGCCCAAGAACTCGTGAACCGCATTGCGAAGAAAACCGCTCCGCTTCCGCAGATCACTAGCTGCTCGCCAGGTTGGATCAACTATATGGAATTCTTCTATAGCGATCTTATCCCCCACGTCTCGACTTGCAAGTCGCCGCACGAGATGCAAGGCGCTATCACGAAGAGCTATTTCGCCGCTAAGCATGGCCTTGACCCGAAGAACGTCTTCGTCGTCTCCGTTATGCCTTGCACCGCGAAGAAATACGAAAAAGAGCGTCCGCAGAACGCAGCGGTGGAGAATCTCCCCGACGTCGATGCGGTCATCACGACCCGCGAGCTTGCGGTCATGATTAAGCGCGCTGGCCTCCTTTGGGATCAACTCCCAGAAGAGAAGTTCGATGACGATCTCCTTGGCGAATACACAGGCGCTGGTGCCATCTTCGGTGTCACTGGCGGCGTCATGGAAGCCGCTCTCCGTACTGCTTACCACACCTTAAATGGCAAGGAAAGCAATCCGATTGAGTTCACGGCTGTCCGTGGCTTTGCGGGCGTTAAAGAAGCCGAAGTCGATATGGGCAAGGCTGGCAAGGTCAAGGTCGCTGTCACTAGCGGCATGGTCAATGCCAAACCGTTACTCGATGCCGTGCGCGATGGTACTTCGCCTTACGCCTTCATCGAAATCATGTGCTGCCCGGGTGGCTGCATCAATGGCGGCGGACAACCGTTCGTGAAGCCGAGTATGCTTCCGAATGAAGATCCGGACATCCTTGATACTTACCGCGCGAAGCGGGCGGCGATCCTCTACAAGATCGACGATACGAAGTCCATCCGTCAATCGCACAACAACCCCGACATCATCCGTCTCTATAAGGATTATCTCGGCGAGTATGGTAGCGAAAAGGCTGAGGAACTTCTTCATACCTCTTACGTCACGGATCGCGAAGCTTTCCCTGAGAAGAAGTAAGGAATATTAACTTTAAGGGGCGGGTGAAAATGATGTGTACCCAATTGTCTGGACTAAACTAGGAACATCATAGGCAAAAACCTCATGGATGTCCAACCGAACATGCCGCGTGGCATGCGAGGGGGGACATCCATTTTCTTTCGCCCGCGAAGTATCTCAGACGCTCGGAGTTGTACCACGATATGTATGAATCGACCGCCTTCTTGAACGACTGAAAGTCGGGGTATTCGGACTCGCGCCCGTAGAACATCTCGCGCTTCATCGACCCGAAGAACGACTCCATTATGCAGTTGTCGAGGCAGTTGCCCTTCCTCGACATCGACTGACGTATCCCGCGCCTTCTGAGCTCCTCGACGTACCAACGCTGCTGGTATTGCCAGCCCTGGTCCGAATGGAATATCAGGCCCCTGAGGCTCGGATACCGCGAGAAGGCCGAATCCAGCATCCTCCTCGTCTGGGAGAAGTCCGCGCGGAGACTCAGGTCGTACGCGACGATCTCGCCGGTGAACATGTCCTTGATCGGGCTGAGGTAGCATTTCCCCCAAGGGAAGCTGAACTGGCTCACGTCGGTCGTCCATTTCCTGTTCGGGCCGCCGCATGAGAAATCGGATTTGTGGTGGGTCTGCCCGTCCTTCCTCACGTATTCGCGGATTATGAGGTCCGGCGCCACGTCGCCGACCGTCCCCCGATAGGAGCTGTAGTTGACGGTTTTGACGACGCCTTTCAGCCCCATCTTTTTCATGAGGCGCTGTACCTTCTTGTGGTTCGCGCCGATCCCTTCGGCCCTGAGCTGCGCGCAGACGCGCCGCACGCCGTACCTCGCCCTAGACCCCGCGAATATCGACGCGATCCGCTCGGAGATTTCCTTGTTCTTCGCGTCTGGGTCCGCTTTGGCTTTCTCGTAGAAATATGTCGACTTCGCCAGCCCGGCGACGGCCAAAAGCCCGCCTAATTCGGCTTTTTCGTGCTCTTCTTTGGTTTGGAGGACCGCCTCGCACCTTTGCCTTGGGGACGCCCCTCCGACGCCACCAAGGCCCTCAAGTTTTTTAAGTAGGCTATCTCTAGGGACTTGAGCTCGTTCTCCCTTCTCAGGGCCTCGTTCTCCGCCTCGAGCTCCGCCATCGTCTTCTTTGGCATTCTTGGGCTTCCTGCCTCTCGGCTTCGATTGTAGACCTTCCAGGCCGTTTTCTCGATAGGACCTGACCCAGTTGATGACGCAGCCGCTGTTCGCCATGCCCAGCGAGTAGGCGACCGCCGACATCGATTCGCCAGCCAGGACGCGCCTCACCGCCTCGAACTTCTGCCCCTGCGAGAGTTTCCTCCCGCGGCCGTGAACTAGGCCTTTCTCCCCGAAAATCTCATAGACGTGGATCCACGTCAGCACTTTTTTGTGCCAACCTTTCAAAGAGCTTCGGCACCCTTTTGGGACTGGAACCGATTCACCGGACATGTAGTCTCTGACCCATTTCAGCTTCTGCTCGAATGTGTACTTCACAAGAAAAGTACCCCGCTTTCTGGTTTGGTCCAGAATTCGGGGTACACTTCAAAATCCGCCCCTTTTCCTTTTAAGGAAAAAGCCTAGACTAGTATTATGCGCATCGAGACACCATTAGAAGATATTTTAGCCACGAGAAAAGGTTTCACCATTGACTCCCATTCTTCGACGGAAGTCATCCTCATTCATGGCATCGGAGGCACGGCCTCTGGCAATAAGCCTTTAGGCGATTTCATCGCGAGCCATAATGGCTTTGACGTGGTGGGCATTTGCCTACCTGGCCATGCGACGAAACCCGAAGATCTTTTCCCTGTCACTTATGAGGATTGGGCGAAGGCCATCAAAGACGCTTGCCTCGAAGCCCGCAAAACCCACGCGAAGGTTCTCATCGTCGGTGGGTCGCTTGGTGGCTTATTAGCCTTGCAAGCGGCCGAAGAAGGCGTGGTTGACGGAGTAGTGGAATTCTCCGCCCCGCTTGTCTACAAACATCCGATCTTCAACGCGGCTGGCTTCATTTCCCATTTCAAGAAATACCATGTCTGGAAAGAATACCAATACGTGACGAAAGAAGACGCCGAAAAGGCCAAGCTCGTCTCTTATGACCGTCTGCCTTATAAGAGCGTCCAAGAGATGAATAAGCTTCAAAAAGAAGTGAAGCAGAATCTTTCATCCGTCCATTGTCCGTGTTTGGCCATCTATGGCGGTCAGGATGTCCTCGTGAGCCAAAAGGGTTCGATGAAGATGCTTTCGAAAGCAAAAATCCAGCAACTTCAAACCGAATTATTCGTAAACAGCGGCCACACAATGCTTTGGGGTGTAGACAAAGAAGCGGTTTTTGCAAAGATTTCGGATTTTTTAACTAATATTTGAAAGGATAACGAAGTCTTTCGCTAAAAGAGTAATGCGAAAGAACCACCGTTAAGAATAAGATATAGATATATGTACAAAGCACTGTTTTTCGATCTTGATGGAACGCTTCTCGACACTTTGACGGATATTCGCCGGGCCATCAACGAAGCCTTGGCCGAATGCGGCTTTAAAATCAGTTATAGCAAGCAAGAATGCCACGCCCTTATTGGCAATGGCGCTGATTATTTGGTTCATAAGGCCTTAGGCGAATTCGACACGCCCGAGAACTATGAAAAACTCAAAAAAGCCTACATGCCTCTATATGCCAAATACCAAAACGATCATACGAAGCCTTTTAATGGCCTGCCAACCATCCTTCAGTTCTTGAAGAACAAAGACTACAAGCTTTTCGTTTGCAGCAATAAGCCTGATGCCTTAGCGAAAGTGGTGGTCCCCGCCCATTATGGTCAGGGGCTTTTCACGGAGATTGTCGGCCACACCGAAGGCGATCCCGTTAAGCCAGATCCCATCATCGTCAATCGCCTCATCGACAAATATGGCCTTTCCCGTGACGAGTGCCTTTTTGTGGGTGATTCTTTACCAGATTTATTGACCGCGAATAACGCTGGACTCAAGCTTTGTCTTTGCACGTGGGGTTATGGGTTTTATAAACCAGACCTTCTAAGCGAAGCCGCTTACGTCATCGCCAAACCCAAAGACCTCGTTCAAAAGGTTCTCGTTGGTGCTTAAAGCCATATCCCCTCACGCGTCTGCTCGTGTTAGAATACTTTCATGCATGAAGTAAAACTTTTCAATTCTCTCGGAATGAAGGAAGAAACCTTTGTCCCCCAAGTACCCGGCAAGGTTTCGATGTACGTTTGCGGACCCACCGTTTATAACGATCCCCATATTGGCAACTTCCGTCCGACCATCGTTTTCGACGTTTTAAGACGCCTCTTTATCCACCTTGGCTATGACGTCACGTACGTGAGCAACTACACGGACGTCGACGACAAAATCATCAAAAGAGCGGCGGAGCTTGGCATCAGCGAATCGGAGCTCACCGAATCCGTTATCAAAGAGTATCGCCGCCTTGTCGATGAAGTCGGCTGCTTACAACCCGATATCACCCCAAAACCCACCGTTTACATGCCTCAGATCATCAAGTATGTTGATGATCTCGTGGCTAAAGGCGCGGCCTATACGAGTGATGGCGACGTCTATCTTCGCGTTCGCAATATCCCTAACTATGGCGAACTCAGCGGCAATAGCGTTGAGGATCTGGAATCCGGCTCCCGCATCGCCGTTGGCGAGAAGAAGGAAGACCCTCTTGATTTCGCTTTGTGGAAGAAGACCGATGTCGGCATCAAATGGCCGACGAAGTGGAGCGAAGGCCGTCCAGGCTGGCATACCGAATGCTGCGTCATGATTGACTCAATTTTCCGTGCTCAGAATGGCTATATCGACATCCATGGCGGTGGCTTCGATTTGAAGTTCCCGCATCATGAAAATGAGATTGCTCAGGCTAAAGCCCATAACGGCAATAAGCTTGCCCGTTATTGGGTTCATAACGGCTTCATCAACGTCAATAACGAAAAGATGTCCAAGAGCCTTGGCAACGTCATCCTCGCGAAAGACGTGGTGAAAGAATATGGCGGCATTCCATTCCGTCTAATGCTTTTGGCTTCGCATTATCGCGCTCCAGCCTCCTTCAGCGTCGACACGATCAAAGAAGCTCAGGTCAAATACAGCCAGCTCAAAGAATCCGCGAAAAAAGCCTCAATATCCTTGCAAATCGCAGGTATTAATCCTGACACTTTAAAGCCAAGCGATGAGTCAAAGTTCCTCGACGCTATCTGCGACGACCTCAACACCCCGAACGCTTTGGCGGTGCTTTATGAAGAAAACAAGAACCTCAATAACATCATGCGGGCGAACCCCGTTAGCCTTGACGCTCTCAAAGAAAGTTATGCCAAAGTTCGCGCTTATGAAGAGGTTTTAGGGATTGTGCTTGAAATCCCTCACTTAAGTGAGGATGATAGAGTGCTCTACCAAGCGTACTTTGACGCGAAAGGCAGAAAAGACTATGCCAAGAGTGACGAGCTCCGCAATGAGCTAATCGCCAAAGGCATCTTCTAAAAAGACAAAAGGAGACACCACTATGGATTCGTTCGACAATTACATCGTCAATTGGTTCAATGGCGGTTTCGGTGTATCCGGAGCAAGCGAGCAATTGAAGTTTTGGGGCAATCTTGCCTTGATTGTCCTGTCTTTGATTCTTTCGGCTTTGTTTTCGGGTGTGATTGGCTTTGAACGTGAATACCATGGTCACGCGGCTGGCTTAAGAACCCACCTTTTGGTGGCTCTTGGCAGCTGTCTCATCATGATTCTCTCCATTTATGGTTTCCCAGGCGCTTACGAATCCCATCGTGACCCAGCCCGTCTTGCGGCTCAGGTTGTCACCGGCATCGGCTTCCTTGGCGCTGGCACCATCGTTCAGACTGGCACGGACGTCAAAGGTTTGACGACGGCAGCCACTCTCTGGTTCGCCATGGCGATCGGTCTTGCTTGCGGCAGTGGCAATTTCATTGTGGCGGCGATTGCGACCGTGATTGCCTTCTTCGTTCTTGTCAGTATGCGCAAAGTTGAAAAACTTGCTGCTCGTCGTAACCCAGTCATCATGATCGTTTGCCAAAGCGACAAACCGGTTTTAAAGGATATTATTCTCATCGCCAACCGTTACAACATTTCCATTCGCAATAGCCAAAGCGAGCTCGTTTCCTATCAAGAGAACAGCGCCCTTCGGATTACGTTCCATTGTTCCTTCGCTTCTCAAAGCTCTTTGACCGCTTTCGTGGATGAGCTTCGTTTCACCATTCGTCCACTCGAGTTAAAGGTCTCGACGGCTGATAACTGATTTTATTGGCAAAAGGAATAAGAATGTCTACAATCATCTTCGGCAGGAATGCCGTGCGAGCCTCACTTGAAGAAGACCGTGTCAACACGCTTTACGCCGCGACACGCTTTCAAAAAGATCCTTTCGTGGATTTAGCTCGCAAACATAGCGTTTCCGTTAAGTTCGTCAGCGATGACGAGTTAACGAGAATGGCCAGAGTGCCCTCTCATCAGGGCTTTGTGGCCATTGTCGATGATTATGGCACCGTTTCCCTCGACGCCCTTATTTCTAGTGCCGCGAAGAAGCAGTATCCGCTTCTCGCCGTGCTCGATGGGATTGAGGATCCCCATAACCTCGGAGCGATTCTTAGAAGCGCCGACGCTTTCGGCGTTGATGGCATTATCATCAAAAACCATGGCGAAGTGTCACTAAACGGCACGGTGGCCAAGGTCTCGACGGGGGCTATCAACTACGTGAAGGTGGCGGTGGTCGCCAATCTTTCGCAAGCTCTCGAAACCCTGAAGGAACATTCCTATTGGATCGTGGCGAGCGATGGAAGCGGCCAAGTTGACTATGACGCGATCGATTATAAGTGCCCGATTGCTCTCGTTATTGGGAGCGAAGGCCATGGCATCCAGCCCCTTGTCCTGAAGCACAGCGACTTCGTGGTGAAGATTCCGATGTTCGGTCATGTGAATAGTCTTAACGCTTCGGTTGCCGCAAGCGTTTTGTTCGCGCAAGTGATTAAAGGCCGCAAATGACATTCCTGCCTCCACTAATGGGGGCATTAATTTATGGCGATGAAGGACATTCCTGACGAGGAGCTTTTGCTTTTGATTCGGATGGGGAAGCCAGGCGCCCAAGAAACGCTGTTCAAACGATATTTCGATTTACGTTCCTATCATGTTCATCGGGCGGTCCCGTCGATAGGAAGCCATTACGACCAATGGGAAATGAATTCCGATTACTTTCAGGTCTTCTGGCATTGCGAAAACACTTTTGAGTTTGGGCAGTCGTTGTTCAAAAACTATTTCGAAACCGCGCTAAGACACGAGATCCATCACGAGATCGCGAAGAAAAACGAAATTGACTACAACTGTATGTCTCTTGATGATCCCTTAGGCGGGTCCGAGGATTTAACGTTTCATGATGTCTGCACGTCAGGCGGAGGCGAAGACCCGCGCCTTTATTTGAATTATCTCGAAGAAGCGTATCGTCTTAAGAAAGCGCCTGATGCCTTAACCGAGGATATCCTTGATGTTGCTGTTTTACGAGGAGAGGAATTAACTTTTCCCGAAATCGCAAAAAGACTGCAAATCTCCATCAAAATGGCCAAAGACCGTTATTCGAAGTACGAGAAGATTGTGGAACGAATCGTTAATCATGGCAATTTGGATGGGTTTTATAAGAAGGCAAAGAAGAACGCCAAGAGTCATTAATTCGTTTCTCTATAGAGAAAGATGATTGACTAATGAGCAATCCCGCTTTAAGATTGACACGCTGAGAATTAGGATAGAGGTAGGTTATGGGAAGGGAAAAGGTTTTTTTGATTTGCTCGGAATGCTTGGCCCGCAATTACCAAGTTTCCAAACGCCCTAACGACCCACGTCGTCTAGAGCTCAACAAGTTTTGCCCGCATTGTGGCAAATACACGCTTCACAAAGAAAGCAAGTAAGGAGGAACTCTTAATGGCTTCACCGAATAAGTACATGAAAGAAGTCGTCAAGGAAGGCAAACGTGTCCGTTGGCCTGGCCGTGAGGAACTTTGGCCCGCGATCGCCGTCGTTATCTGGATCAGCGTTTTCGCCGCTTTGTTCCTTGTGCTCGAGGATATGGCCGCCAACAGCATCATTTCGCAGTTACAACAGGCCTTTGGAGGCACCAAGTAATTTATGGCAGCAGCACAGTTAGGCGAGAAGCAGTGGTACATCGTTACCACCTACTCCATGCACGAAGCGAAGACAGCCGATAACCTTCGCAAACGCATTCAGTCCATGAACATGCAGGATTACATCCTTCGTGTCATTGTGGCGGAGCAAGAAGTTCCAGTCCTTAAGGATGGACTTCCGACTGGCAAAACCAAGACCAAGAACTTATATCCTGGCTATCTCTTCGTCGAAATGATCATGACTGATGAGTCATGGTACATTGTCCGTAACACTCCGGGTGTCACTGGTATCGCTGGTTCGTCCGGCGGTGGCCAAAAGCCGACTCCGGTCACTCGTGAAGAGATTGAACCGGTCTTAAAGAGAATGGGCATGATCGACAGTTCGATGTACGACCGCTACAACGTCGGCGACACCGTCAAGGTCATCCATGGTCCGCTCGAGGGAACCGAAGGCAAGATCATCAGCATCGACAAGCAGACGGGAGCCTGCCGCGTCGACACCGTCTTCTTCGGCCGTTCGACTCCAGTCGACGTCGACTTCTCCGAAATCGAGAAGATCTAACGCTAACCAAAGCCATAGGCGAAAACCTGTGGCTTTTTCGTTGGCGAGTGCATAATAGTCACATGGATTTTGAAAACATTGAAGTTGACGCGTACTTCTACGAAGTAGCGGACCCTATTCTGAATAATGAAGAATATCAGACTTTAAAGACCTTCGTGGCCCATGCGGATTTCAGCGTCTATTCGCATTCGATCGCGGTGGCGATGCTTTCGTATCAGTATGGCAAGAACCATCATTTGGATCTGGATTACCGTTCCTTGATTAGAGGGGCTTTGCTTCATGACTATTACCTTTATGATTGGCATAAGTCCCATAAAGGCCATCGTCTTCATGGTTTCCGTCATCCCGCTTGGAGCCTTCATAACGCCGCCCTCCGTTATCACCTTAATAAGATTGAGTGCAATATCATCCGGAGCCATATGTGGCCTTTGACTTTCTTCCATTTCCCTCATAGCAAAGAAGCGTGGATCGTCTCCAAAATGGACCACAAAGAAGCCTGGTATGAAACCAAGCACAAGAAGCCCAGTCTTCTTTGGCCTTTAGCAAAAAATCACTGAAGGCTTTTTCTTTTTAGGTTGAAATATGAAAAAACATTCATATAATGAAGATGTTCGAATATGAAAGGAAATTCATATATGGTTGACATGCCTGATGAGAAAACATTAGATAAAATGGAGGCTTTGCTCAATATCGCCTCCGATTACACTAGACTCAAGATTCTTTATTCTATTAGTGAAACCGAGAAGAACGTCACGGAAATCGTGAAAGAAGTGGGGGCTTCGCAGTCTCTCGTTTCTCATCAGTTGAAGGTTTTAAGGAAAGCCCATTTGGTGTCGACCCATAAAGAGGCGACGAAAGTCTATTATTCCTTAGCCGATGAACACGTCATCGAATTATTGAAGGTCGTCCACGAACACGTGGAAGAAAAGTAGTATGGCCGAGGAGACGGGCTGCGCTTGCAAAAAGAATAAATCTTCGTACCTAGGAAAAAAGTTCTGGGTGACCATCGGTCGACTCTCGGTGTCACTCATCCTCGTTTTGCTTGGTTATTTTGTTTTTTCAGAAGCAAATTATGGCGTTTATGTTAATTTGGCCATCATGTTAACGGCTTGGCTCATCTCCGCTTATGACATTGCTTGGGAAGCAATCAAGAATGTTTTTAAGGAGAAGAATCCTTTCGACGAAGACATGCTGATGGTGATTGCTTCCATTGGTGCTTTCTGCCTTCGTTTCTTCGGTCCGGATGATAACGATTTCCTTGAGGCCGTCATGGTTGTGCTGCTTTATCAAGTTGGCGAGATCTTCGAGGATTTAGCAGCGGCCAAGAGTCATAAGGCCATCACGGAAGCGGTGGGTTTACGGGCTAAAGTGGCCAGTAAACTCGTCGATGGGAAAGTCATTGAAGTCGATCCAGTTTCTCTTGCGATTGGCGACGAAGTCATCGTGAAGGTGGGCGAGATTCTGCCAGCCGACGGAACGATCATCGAAGGCGGCGGTTCACTCGACATGTCTTCTCTCACTGGCGAGTTCGTTCCGGTGGAAAAGAAACTTGGCGATTTCGTTAATTCCGGGACCATTCTTAAAAGTAGTTCTATGACGATTCGGGTCGACAAGACATATGAAGATTCGACAGTCAGCAAAATCATCGGTCTTATTGACGACAGTTCCAAGAGCAAGAGCGAAACCACTCGCTTTATCGATCGCTTTAGCAAAATCTACACGCCAATCGTGGTGGGATTGGCTGTTTTGGTGGCCGTTTTGCCACCTTTGTTCCTTGGCATCAGCGATGGCGCCGTTTGGTCTCATTGGCTCTATGTGTCTCTTTGCTTGCTTCTTATCTCGTGCCCCTGCGCGATTGTCATTTCGGTTCCCCTTTCGTATTTCGCGGGAATTGGTCTAGCGAGCAAACACGGCATCATTATCAAAGGCGCCTCTTTCTTTGATAAGCTCGAAGACTTGAATTGGGTCGTCACGGATAAAACAGGCACGTTGACCTATGGAAATTTCAAGGTGACGAAAATCGTTTCGCCAAACCTTGAACAAGCCAAATTTCTGGAATACCTTCAGGCGGTCGAATCCCGTTCGACCCACCCGATTGCTTTAGCCATCTTGGGCGATTGCGATGGGGCTTCTTTTGCTGCTAAATGTTCCAATTACGAAGAATATTCAGGGAAAGGCGCTTCGGCCGATTACGATGGCCACCATTTGCTTTCTGGCAACGCCCGTTTCTTTAAGGAAAAGAATATTGAGGTGCCAGAGCAAAAAGAAGTCGGGACCGTCGTTTATCTCGCCGTCGATGGCGTGTATGCGGGTTATGTGATCCTTAACGATATCGTGAAGAAAGAAAGTCGCATCATGGTGGTGGGTTTAAAAGAGCTTGGTGTTAAGACTTGCATGCTCACGGGCGATAAGAAAGAAGGCGCCGCTTCAGTGGCTACTTCCTTAGGACTTGATGAATGCCATAGCGAGTTGCTTCCAGACGATAAAAGGAAACTGCTTCAAGAAAAAATCTCTGCCAAAAGCGGCTATGTCGCTTATGTGGGCGATGGAATCAATGACGCTCCTTCGATTACTTTGGCGGATGTTGGAGTGGCAATGGGCGGCGCGGGCAGCGACTTAGCGGTCGAGAATGCCGATGTCGTTATCATGAACGACGACCCTTCAAAAATCGTCGACGCCATTAAGATTGCAAAGAAAACAAAAGCCAAAGCCGTGACAAACATCGTCGTGGCCTTGGTCGTGAAACTCGCCATCATGATGCTATCGATTTTCTTACCTGGCTTCCCGCTTCTCGCAGCGGTGCTTGCTGATACAGGCTTGACGGTCTTGCTGGTCGTCAATTCATTGCTTCTCTTGAACGTCAAAAAACTTTAATTCGAAATGTTTTGCTAATTCCTCCCACGTTGGCTTACAATGCTAGCGCTTGAAAGGAAGTGATAACCGATTATGGAAACCTTATCGCCGGACATATGTAGCCAAAAACAGGCGATCCCGTTTTCCTTTTCGGTTATCTCTTTTTAACCAAAAAGCATTGAGGTTTCGCCTACTAAAAGGAGAAACCAAATGCCAAAAAAATTCCTGGTAGACAAGGCGTCTACCAATGTCGTTTCAACCGCTTTAATCCAAACGTCGGCTCTTTCAGAGAGCGACCTTTTAACGCGTTTTTCGTCAAGTCGAAGCGGCTTAAACGAAGAAGGCGTCGAAACATCCCGTGATGACAATGGCAAGAATATCATCGTCAAATCCGGCACCAAAAGCGCCTTCGTTCGTTTCATCTTGTCCTTCGTGAGCCCCTTCACGATCGTGCTTTTCGTCTTAGCTCTTGTCTCCATCGTCACGGACGTCATCATCCCGACGGGCAGCGACAAGAACCCGACCTCCGCCATCATTATCTTGGTGTTGGTGCTTTTCTCGGGTCTCTTCCGTTTCTTTCAGGAATCCAAGAGCAATAAGGCCTTCGAAAAACTATCCAATCTCGTCGAGACCACAACCTCTGTCACTCGCGAAGGCGTTACATCGGAAATTCCCCTTGATGAAGTGGTGGTTGGCGATATCGTGAACCTCGCGGTCGGCGACATCGTCCCAGCGGATTGTCGTATCCTGACCGCCAAAGACCTATTCATCGCCCAAAGCGCCTTAACAGGCGAAAGTGAGCCTGTCGAAAAGAACCCAGCCCCCATCGTTTCTTCGAAATCCGTCAGCGATTTGAAGAACATTGCCTTCATGGGCACGACCGTTGTCTCCGGAAGCGGCGTTGCTCTTGTCGTCGGAGTGGGCAATTCGACCGTTTTCGGTTCGGTAGCCTCTAAGGTTTCGGCGACGAAGAAAGAAAAGACGGCCTTCGACAAAGGCGTCGACTCGGTGTCGTGGCTTCTCGTTCGCTTCATGCTCATGATGGTGCCAGCCGTTTTCCTTATCAACGGTTTCACCAAACACGATTGGCTCCAGGCCTTCTTGTTTGCCATTTCCATCGCCGTCGGTTTAACGCCGGAAATGTTGCCGATGATCGTCACCAGTTGCCTTAGCAAAGGCGCGGTCACGATGGGCAAAAAGAAAGTCATCATCAAGAATATCAACTCGATTCAAAACTTCGGCGCCATGGACATTCTCTGTACGGATAAAACTGGCACTTTGACCCAAGACAGGGTCGCCCTTGAAGATCACTTAAACGTCAACGGCGTCACGGATTACCGCGTTCTTCGTCATGCCTTCCTTAACTCCTTCTACCAGACAGGCCTAAAGAACTTGATGGACAAATCCATCATCGAGAGAACTAAAGAATTAACTCCGACTTGTCCAGCGTTAGCTGATTTGGATAAGAGCTATGTTAAAGTCGATGAGATCCCGTTCGATTTCAACCGCAAGAGAATGTCGGTCGTGGTTAAGGATTCTTCGGGCAAGACTCAAATGATCACGAAGGGGGCGGTGGAGAACATTCTTTCCATCTGCGACTCCGCGGAACTGGATGGTTCGGTGCTTCCTTTAACTGATGACATTAAGAGTAAAGTCCGTCATACTGTCGACGAGTATAGCCGGAAAGGCTTCCGTATTGTCGCAGTGGCCCAGAAGAACAATCCGTCGGCCATCGGTTCCTTCAGTGTCGCCGATGAAGCCAACATGGTTCTCATTGGCTACTTGGTGTTCTTCGATCCGCCAAAAGAGAGCACTGGCAAAGCCCTAGCGAGGCTGAATGAATATGGTGTTGGCACGAAGATTCTGACGGGCGACAGCGAAGATGTCACGCGTTTCATCTGCGAGAAAGTCGGCTTTAAGATTGACGGTCTTATGATTGGGCAAGAAGTCGAAGCTTTAGATGATGTCTCTTTAGCCAAGAAAGTCGAAAGCGTCAATGTTTTCGCCCGCCTTTCGCCTGACGATAAAGCCCGTATTGTCGCGGCTTTAAAGAGCAATGGCCATGTTGTTGGCTATATGGGAGACGGCATCAACGACGCCCCCGCTTTACGCGAGTCCGATATCGGTATTTCCGTTGACACCGCCGTGGACGTGGCAAAGGAAGTGGCTCACGTTATTTTGCTTGAGAAGGACCTAAACGTTCTTGTCGATGGCATCATCGAAGGCCGCAAGACTTACGCCAACATGATCAAGTACATCAAGATGACGGCTTCGAGTAACTTCGGCAATATCTTCTCCGAACTGGCGGCCGCCGCCTTTTTGCCCTTCTTGCCGATGCTGCCGCTTCAGCTCCTCATTTTGAATCTCATTTACGACTTAAGCTGCATTGCCATTCCCTTCGACAACGTTGATGAAAGCTATCTCCGCAAACCGCGCAAATGGGATGCCTCAAGCCTTGGCAAATTCATGCTCTGGATTGGTCCAACCTCCAGCGTTTTTGACTGGGTGACTTATATCGTGATGTATTTTGTCATTTGTCCGTTATTTGCCGGTGGCGAGTGGGGTTCCGCTTCTTGCAATACGACCTTGTTCATCTCGCTTTTCCAGACTGGTTGGTTCGTCGAAAGCATGTGGACGCAATCGCTTGTCATTCATATGATTCGCACCAATGGAGTACCGCTCGTAGAGAGCCGCGCCTCTTGGCAGCTTAGTCTTGCTACGACTCTAGCGATTTCAGTCGCGGTAGCGTTGCCTTTCACGCCGTGGATTGGTAGCCAACTCTCGCTTGTGCCGCTCCCATGGCCGTATTTCATTTTCCTGGCCATCACGGTTTCGCTTTACATGGTTCTCGCCACTTTGGCCAAGAACCTTTATCGCCATAAATTCGGGGAGGTTCTCTGATGTTTAACGCTCAAATGTACGAACAAGAGATCGACTGGGCCTCCTTCGGTCTTTGGATGGGGATCGTCGCCATTGCGGTGGTGGTCTTCTTTGTCATCCTTATCGCCATTACCTATTGGCCTAAGCATTCTTCCAAATAGTCATTTTTGTGCATGGTGCACAAGGAATTGTGGCATTTTCCTGTTGAAACGTGTTCGTTATACGCGTATATTTATTCACGTGCGCCTTTATGCGCATAGCGTGGTTGGGTCCCGACGAGGGTCCGTAAAACCACTGCATGTCTCACACAAGGAGGAGAACATGGCAAAGAAAATCGTCAAAGTTCTGAAAATGGAACTTCCCGGTGGCGAAGCTCACCCGGGTCCAAAGCTTGCTTCGGCAGGCGTTCAAATGGCTAAGTTCTGCACCGACTTCAACGCGAAGACCGGCGACAGAAAAGGACAGGTCGTTCCTGTCATCATCACAGCCTATGAAGACAAGTCCTACGACTTCGTCATCAAAACCAGCCCAGCCGCTGGCTTGATCTTGAAGGCCGCTGGAGTTGCGAAAGGTTCTGGCAATCCGAAGAAGATTGTCGGTCACATCTCTCAGGCTCAGCTTGAGGAAATCGCTAAGTACAAACTTCCGGATCTCAATGCGAACGACATTGAAGCCGCGAAGAAGATCATCGCCGGCAGCGCCCGTCAAATGGGCATCACCGTCGATGCCAAGTAAGGAGGACATTGACCATGCATATCGCAAAGAAATACGCCAACGCCTCTAAACTTGTTGACGCCACTAAGATTTATACCATCGAGGAAGCCGCGCCGCTTCTTAAGAAGACCAGCACGACCAAGTTCGATAGCACCATCGATGTGAGCTTCTCGCTCAACGTCGATCCGACTCTTGCGGATCAGTTAATCCGCGGCACCCTTGTGTTGCCCCATGGCAACGGCAAGAGCAAGAAGATCCTCGCCGTCACTATGACCAAGCAGGATGAAGCCAAAGCGGCCGGCGCCGATTACGTCGGTGGCAAAGAGTTGCTCGAAAAGATCACCGCTCAGAACTGGTTTGACTTCGACGTCATCGTCGCCACTCCGGATATGATGGGTGAGTTAGGCAAGATGGGCCGTGTTCTCGGTCCTAAAGGCTTAATGCCGAACCCGAAGTCTGGCACGGTCTCGATGCAAATCGGCCAAGCCATCACCGAAATCAAGAAAGGTAAGATCACTTACCGTGTCGACAAAGATGGCAACCTCAACGTTTCCGTCGCTCGTGTCTCCTTCGCGGATGATGCGATTGTCGATAACATCAAAGCCCTCTGCGCCGCTGTGGCGAAGAGCCGTCCGTCTACCGTCAAAGGCATCTATGTCCGCAACGCCGTGGTCCATACGACCATGGGCCCGGGCCTTCACATCACCTTCGATGGCCGCAACTAATTCGCGTCGATTCTAACATTTGGTGAATGGCTTCTATACCTAAGATAGCAACGGGCAAGTGCCTTAATACATCACGTTGCTGAGGTTAAAAATTCACATTCTCACTCAGTTATAGAAAGCTTCACATAGTCGAAATGAAAGGAGGTATCAGCATGAACAAAGATGTTCTCCAAGCCAAAAAAGATGCCGTTTCCGAAATCGAAAAGGGTTTGAAGGAGAGCGCCAGTGTCTCGGTCGTGTCCTATCAGGGCTTGACCGTGGCCGAACTGACCGAACTCCGCCGTACTCTCGCCGAGAAGAACGCTGCCATGACCGTGTACAAAAACACTCTCGTCAAGCGTGCCCTCAAAGAAATGGGTCTCACTGGCATTGAAGCCTATCTCGATGGTGCCAATGCGTTTGTCTTCTCCAAAGAACTCACCGCCGGCCCCGCTGCGATCGTCAAGTTTGCCCGTTATCACGAAAAGCTCGTGATCAAAGGTGGTCTTGTCGAAGGCAAGGGTGTCGATGCCGCTGGTTTAACAGAAGTTGCTCGCATTCCGTCTCGCGAAGGCCTGTTATCCATGTTCTGCCAATGCCTGAACGCGCCGATCCGCAACTTTGCCTACGCGGTGGATTCCATCGCCAAGAAGCAGGGAGCTACTACAGCCCCCGCAGCCCAATAATTAGGAGGAACTAACAATGGCTGACAAATTAACGAAAGAGCAAATCATCGATTCGCTCAAACAGTATTCTGTTGTCGAACTCAATGACCTTGTGAAGGCTGTTGAGAAAGAATTCGGCGTCTCTGCCGCGGCCCCGGTCGCTGCTGCTGCCGCCGCTGAGGAAGGCCCAGCCAAGAAGGGCCCGAGCGAGGTTTCGCTCATTCTCAAAGGACTTGGCACCGGAAGCAAGGTCGCGATCATCAAGGCTGTCCAGGCCATCACTGGCTTAGGCCTTATGGATGCGAAGAAGCTCGTCGATGTTGTCCCGAGCACCATCAAGGAGAAGATTTCTCCTGTCGAAGCCGAAGCCCACAAGAAGACTCTTGTTGACGCCGGCGCTGAAGTTGAAGTTAAGTAACCTCAATTTCTAGCTTTTTGCCCCTCCCTACCTGGCTCGTCGCTTGGGTAGGGCAGGGGATTTATGCGTTTTATAAGGGAGCAAATAAGGATGCCTCAATACTTCGACAATATCGAACCGGCGAAAACCGTCAAATATCGGTATTATCCTGTGTTTGGCGGTGTCCGTTATGAGCTCACTGGCATAAACGGGACTTTCTCAAAAAAGTCCTTAGACGAAGGAACGGAATTCCTGATTGAGACGCTATTAAAGGCGCCTCTAGGAACGAAGATTCTAGACCTTGGTTGCGGCACGGGACCAATCGGACTAATCCTTGCCAAAGCCGATCCCAAACGTCACCTCACTATGTGTGATGTGAACGCGCGGGCCCTCGAATGCGCGAAAGAGAACGCCACTAATCTTGGCATCCTCTCGCAAGTCGAGATCGTCCAAAGCGACTGCTACACCAACATCGACTCCACATTTGATACGATCGTCTCCAACCCGCCCATTCGGGCAGGCAAAAAAGTCACTTACGCCTTCTATGACGGAGCACCCTCTCACTTGGTCGCGGGAGGAAGACTCATCGTCGTCGTCAGACGCAAGCAGGGCGCAGATTCGGTCTACGCCCATCTCCAAACCCTTTTCGGAAAGGTTGAGATACTTGATTCGCACAAAGGCTATCGTCTCATTGCCGCGACTAAATAAGGAGCACCCAAATGCCTAACGAAGTAAAATTTAGAACAGACTACAAGAACTACAAAGCTGGCATCAACGACCGTCTCGATTTCTCGAAAATCAGCGGTTCGCTTACCTTGCCGAACCTTGTTGAAATCCAGACGGATTCCTTCAAATGGTTCCTCAACACTGGCATCAATGATGTCATGAAGGAAGTCTTCCCAATCGCCAACTACGCCAACACCGTATTCATTGAATACGTCGGTTGCCGTTTCGAGGAGCCAGAATACGGCCCGCTTGATTGCCGTGAAGGCGATTTGACCTACAGCAGCAAACTCAAGGTCACCCTCCGTCTCCGCTTCAAAGCGACAGGCGAAATCAAAGAAGACAATGAGGTTTTCATGGGTGATATCCCAATGATGACCGATAGCGGTACTTTCATTGTCAATGGCGCCGAACGCGTCATTGTCAGCCAAATCGTCCGTTCTCCTGGCGCCTATTTCCAGGACACTCCGGATAAGAGCGGCGTCCACACCTACAATGGTGAAATCATTCCGACCAGGGGCACTTGGCTCCAGTTCGAAAGCGATCTCAAACAGGTGATGTGGGTTCGTATTGATCGTCAGCGCAAAATGCCAGCGACCATCCTCTTTAAAGCTTTGGGCTTTGAGACGGAAAAGAGCATCACTGACCTCTTTGGCGATAGTGACTCCATGCAGTACACTCTCACCAAGGATTCCGCCATCAAGAATGGCAACGATGCCTTGATCGACATCTTCCGCAAGTTAAAACCGGGCGAGCCGATCACCAAAGACGGCGTCGTCAATTTCCTCGTGCAGAAATTCTTCGATGACAAACGTTATGACCTTGGCCGTGCAGGCCGTTTCAAGTACTCCCAGAAGCTTGGCATCTATGACCGTTTGAACGGCCGTATCCTTGCTGAGAACCTTGTGTCCGCCGATGGCGAAATCGCGACCGGCGTCAAAGGCGATCCGCTCATCAAAGGAACCAAGATCACCAAAGAAGACGTCCAGAAACTCAAGGATGAAGAATTCTTCGAGAAGGGCGCCCACACTAAGAAACTTAAGGTCAACACTGCTCTTGATAGCAACTCGATCGTCAACATTGTCAAGGTTTACGCCGACGACAAACTTGGCGAGCGTGTCGTGAACATCATCGGCACCGATCTTAATTGCAAGCTCTCGCGCGTAACCATCTCCGATATGGTTGCCTGCTTCAGCTACTTCTGCAACATCCAGGATGGCATTGGCCAGACTGATGATATCGACCACCTCGGCAACCGTCGTGTCCGTTGCGTGGGCGAACTTTTGCAGACCCAGTTCCGCATTGGTCTCACCAAGATGGCGAAGACCGTGCAGCAGAAGATGTCCATTACCGACCTTGAGAGCTCCAAGCCCCAGGCCCTTATCAACATCCGTCCGCTTACTTCATCCATTCGTGAGTTCTTCGCCTCGAGCCAGCTCTCCCAGTTCATGGACCAGACTAACCCGCTCGCCGAACTTACCAATAAGCGTCGTATTTCCGCTCTCGGCCCCGGCGGCTTAACCCGTGACCGGGCTTCCATGGAAGTGCGCGACGTTCACTACACTCACTATGGCCGTATCTGCCCGATTGAGACTCCTGAGGGTCAAAACATCGGCTTAATCAACAACCTTTCGACTTACGCCAAGATCAATCAGTACGGCTTCATTGAGACCCCGTACCGCACCGTTCTTGAGAAGACTGACGAGAAGGGCGTGAAGCACTTCTATGTCAGCGATAAAGCTGAATACCTCTCCGCCGATGCGGAGCGTGGCCACTATATCGCCGAGGCCAACATCCGTTTGGGCGCCCCGGTGAAAGTCGATTTCGGCAATGGCGACAGCGAATTCGTCAAGGAAATCCTTGATGAGGAAGTCGTCACCCGTCACGACGATGAGAACACCCTTGCTAGAAAGGAACTCGTCGATTTCGTCGACGTCTCCCCGAAACAGATTGTCTCTATTGCCGCTGCTTGCATTCCATTCCTCGAGAACGACGATAGCACCCGTGCTCTCATGGGCGCCAACATGCAACGTCAGGCTTTGCCGCTTCTCCGTCCGTCGATTCCGTATGTCGGCACCGGTCTAGAACCTCTCATCGCGAGAGACTCTGGTCTTGCGGTGGTGGCGACGGGGGATGGCGAAGTTATCTCGACCGATTCCGCGACCATCGTGGTCAAGGAAGGCAAGAGCAACCACACCTATCATCTTCAGAAGTTTGAGCGCTCCAACCAGGGCACTTGCATCAACCAGTTGCCGAATGTCCGCGTCGGAGACAAGATCCACGCTGGTCAGGTCATCGCTGATGGCCCCGCTATGCGCAATGGCGAGTTGGCCCTTGGCCAGAACGTCCTTGTCGCTTATATGACTTGGCATGGTTACAACTACGAAGACGCCGTCATTATGTCGGAGAAGATGGTGAAGGACGATACCTACACCTCCATCCACATCGAAAAGCACGAACTCGAATGCCGTGAGACCAAACTCGGCAACGAAGAGATCACCCGTGACATTCCGAACGTTGGCGATGAAGCCAAGACTTATTTGGACGAACGCGGCATCATCATCCCGGGCGCCGAAGTCAAAGAAGGCGACATTCTCGTTGGCAAGATCACGCCGAAAGGCCAGACTGAGCCGACTCCAGAAGAAAAACTCCTTATGGCCATTTTCGCCGAGAAGACGAAAGATGGCAAAGATAGCTCTCTCCGTGTCCCGCACGGTGGCGCTGGCATTGTTCGCGCGGTGAAGATTTTCAGCCGCAAGAACAAAGATCCGCTTCCTCCGGGAGTCATTGAGGTCATTCGCGTTTACATCGTCCAGAAGAGAAAGATCTCCGAAGGCGATAAGATGTCAGGCCGCCATGGTAACAAAGGCGTCATCTCCAATATCTTACCGGTCGAGGATATGCCGTTCTTACCCGATGGCACCCCGATTGATATCATGCTCTCCCCGATGGGTGTTCCTTCCCGTATGAACATCGGCCAAATCCTTGAGGTTCACTTAGGACTTGCTTGCCGCAAACTTCATATGCGCGTTGCGACCCCGGTCTTCGATGGCGTCAGCAATGACGAAATCTTCGACCTTATGAAACAGGCTGGCTTATCGAGCGATGGCAAGACCGTCCTCTATGATGGTCAGACTGGTGAGCCGTTCAAAGAGCGTATCTCCGTCGGCGTCCAATACATGATCAAACTCGTGCACATGGTCGACGATAAACTCCACGCCCGCGCGACCGGACCTTATTCGTTAGTGACGCAGCAGCCTCTGGGTGGCAAAGCCCAGAACGGCGGCCAACGTTTCGGCGAAATGGAGGTTTGGGCTCTCGAAGCTTATGGCGCGGCCCACGTTTTGCAGGAAATGTTAACCATCAAGTCCGACGATCGTGTTGGTCGTCGCAAGACTTATGAAGCCATCATCAAAGGCTATCCGATTCCGAAACCAGGAATGCCGGAAGCCTTCAAAGTCTTCACCAAGGAACTCAAAGGCCTTGGCATGAACGTCGCCCTTTATGACAAAGAAGGCGACACCGTTGATATGGATGCCCTTGCGAAGGAAGCCTTGATCGAAGAGAGAAAGGTCAACTCCGCCATCCGCAATCTCACGAGCCCACGCGAGGAAGCCTCTCCGGAGACCGTCGAAGTGAGCGCCGATGAGCAAGCGGAATCGGCTACCGACGAAGGTTTGTCTGTTCGTAGCGGCTCAATGAGCGCAGCTACGAAGGACGAGGAATAAAGGAGGATAACGAACCATGTTTGACATCAATGAGTTAGCCGCCATGCAGGTCGGCTTAGCCTCCCCTGATACGATTAGAGCTTGGTCCCACGGCGAAGTCACAAAGCCGGAGACCATTAACTACCGCAGCCAAAAACCGGAAATGGGAGGTCTCTTCTGCGAAAAGATCTTCGGTCCGGCCAAAGACTACGAATGCCATTGCGGCAAATACAAGAAGATCCGTTACCAGGGCATCACCTGCGAGAAGTGCGGCGTCGAGGTCATCTCGAAAGAGTGGCGTCGTGAACGCTTCGGCCACATCGAACTCGTGAGTCCGTGCAGCCATATTTGGTATCTCAAGGGCATCCCCTCGAGAATGGGTCTCATCTTAAGCGTCTCCCCGAAACAACTCGAGGAAGTCGTTTATTTCGCCGCCCACATCGTCTTAAGCCCGGGCACTTCGACCGTCCTCAAGTACAAAGACTTCTTGGACGAGAAGACTTCCCGTGTCGAATTCGTTGACGCCATCAACGCCTTCAAGCCGTCGATTCCGGCTGGATCTGCCGATGCCTTAAAAGCCGACGAACTCATCGAGAAGATGCAGAATCCTAACGAGACGTTCGACTTCTTCACCAATAGTGCTTTCATCACCAAATACACCGGCGCCGAATTCGGCGAAGGTGCCGCGGCCGTGAAGAGATTACTCCACGAAGTCGACCTCGATAAGGAATTCGCCGACATTACTAGCGAAATGCGCGAAGTCTCTGGTCAGCGTCAGCGCAACTTAACGAAGCGCCTTGAAGCTGTTCAGGCTTTCCGCGATAGCAATCAGAAGCCTGAGTGGATGGTCCTCGACGTGATCCCTGTGATCCCGCCCGATCTTCGCCCGATGCTTCAACTCGATGGCGGACGTTTCGCCGCGAGCGATTTGAACGATCTCTATCGCCGTGTCATTAGCCGTAATACCCGTTTAAAGAAACTCATCGACATGAATGCCCCGTACGTCATTCTCATGAACGAGAAGCGTATGTTGCAGGAAGCCGTTGACGCCTTAATCGACAATGGCCGCCGCAGCAAGCCAGTCACTGGTCCTAGTGGCCGTCCGCTCAAGTCCTTAAGCTCTGGCTTAAAGGGCAAGCAGGGCCGCTTCCGTCAGAACTTACTCGGCAAGCGTGTCGACTATTCAGGCCGTTCCGTCATCGCCGTCGGTCCGTCTCTCAAGATGTACCAGTGCGGCTTACCGCGTGAAATGGCCATTCAGCTCTTACGTCCGTTCATCGCCGCCATCCTTATTAAGAAGGGTTACGTGAACGCTCATAAGCAAGCCGATAAGTACATTGACCGTTATGATTCGGTGGTTTACGACATCGTCGAGGAAATCATCAGCCAGCACCCGGTTCTTCTCAACCGCGCTCCGACTCTGCACCGTCTAGGCATCCAAGCCTTCCAGCCAGTCCTTGTCGATGGCCACGCCATCCGTCTCCATCCGCTTGTCTGCCCAGGCTTCAACGCCGACTTCGACGGCGACCAAATGGCCGTCCACGTCCCGCTTGGCAAAGCCGCGCAGCAAGAAGCGCTTGAACTGATGCTCGCGAGCAACAACATTCTTGGCCCGAAGGATGGCAAACCTATTGTCATTCCGTCGCAAGACATGGTGCTCGGCAACTACTACCTCACTCTTGAAGAGTCGAGCGACGACTTCCTTAGCCGCGCCAAAGCTCTTCGCGACCTCAACGCCGCCAATAAGGGTGTCACAAGCCAAGCCGAACAAGACGCGAACGAAGAACAAGCTGCCTCTTATGAGACCTATGCCGCTCTTGAAGGCAAAGTGTTCTCGAACGTCGCCGAAGTCATCGATGCCTATGAAACCCGTTCAATCTCGCTTCATAACCGCATCGCCATCCGTGCGACGAGCATCCATAAGACCTTTGGCGACGATCTCGCCAAGGATTCCTTGCCGCTTGACGTGAAGGACAAGTACCTCATCACCACGGTTGGCAAGGTCATCTTCAACGAGATTTTCCCAGACGATTTCCACTACATCAACGATAAACCGGACGCCAACTTAGCGGCGGTGGAGAGCTGGTTCGTTCCGATGGGAACGGATATCCCGGCCTTCATCAAGAAACAACCGCTTAAGAACCCGATTAAGAAGAAAGATTTGGGCACCATCATTAACCAAGTCTTCCATAAGTACGATATGGTCAATCCGGAAGACACGGAATTCCGTCCTTCGAAGACCTCGGCCATCCTTGATAAAATCAAGGACCAAGGCTTCAAGTACAGCACCGTTTCTTCCGTCACCGTCTCCATCTCCGATATTCGCGCCATCTCCAACAAAGGTGAGCAAGTCGAAAAAGGACAAGAGAAGGTTGATCAGATCACGAAGCTCTACCGCAAAGGCTTACTCTCGAACTCCGAGCGTCACCGCGAGGTTGTTAACGCTTGGACTAAAGTTACGGAAGAAGTCAAAAACGAAGTGGCCGACGCTCTCGCCCACGATAAGCGCAACCCGCTGGTCGTCATGAGCGACTCTGGCGCCCGTGGCTCGCTTGATAACTTCAAGCAGCTCATTGGTATGAAGGGTCTGGTCATGAACCCGAAGAACGAAGCCATTGAACTTCCGATTGTCTCCTCCTACCGCGAAGGTATGAAGGTCGCCGAATTCTTCATCAACACCCACGGTGCCCGTAAAGGCGGCGCCGATACCGCTTTGAAGACCGCTGACTCTGGCTATCTCACCCGTCGTCTCGTCGACGTCGCTCAAGACGTCGTCGTCCGTGAGGTCGATTGCCATTGCGATCATGGCTTCAAAGTCCGTGAAATCCGGGATACGGCCCGTGACACCGTCATCGTCAAGCTCGAAGACCGTTTGAGCGGCCGCTTCTCGATGCACGATATCGTGAACCCGAAGACCGGCGAAGTCATTGTTCCTGCTAACACCATGATCACTGACCAGCAAGCCAAAGACGTCGTCAGCGCTGGCATCAATGAAGTCGAGATTCGTTCTCTCTTCACTTGCCAAACGAAGAACGGCGTGTGCCAGCATTGCTATGGCCGCAACATGGCGACTGGTCGTCTTGTCGAAGTTGGCGAAGCGGTCGGCATTATGGCCGCTCAGTCCATCGGCGAGCCTGGTACTCAATTAACGATGCGTGTCTTCCACACTGGTGGTATGGCCGGCACCGATATTACTCAAGGTTTGCCGCGTGTCCAAGAGCTTGTTGAATCGCGTAACCCGAAAGGCGAAGCCCTCATCAGCGAGATCGATGGCACTGTCACCGACATCAAAGCCGAGGATAACGGCCGTTACGAAGTAACTGTCGAATCTTCGAGCAAGAAGACCGAAGAGGCCGATGCCCCTGAGACGAAGACTTATCTCACTGGCTATGGCGCTCGCTTACGCGTCAAGAAAGGCGATCACGTCGAAAACGGCGGAAAGATCACCGAAGGCGCCATCAATCCTAAACAACTTCTCGAAGTCGCTGACGTCGAGAAAGTCGAAGTCTACATGATCAAGGAGATTCAGAAGGTCTATGCCGCTCAAGGTATCGGCATTTCTGATAAGCACCTTGAGGTCATCATCCGTCAGATGCTTCGCAAGATGTTCATCATCGACGGTGGCGATACGGATCTCTTACCGGGAACCCGTGTCGACATGGATCGTTACACCACGGAAAACGAAGCCGCTCTTGTCGCTGGCAAGCGTCCGGCCCTTGGCCACCCGCTCGTCCTTGGCATCACGAAAGCCGCTCTCGAAACCGAGTCGTTCCTCAGCGCCGCTTCCTTCCAGGAGACCACGCGTGTCCTTACTGACGCCGCCATCAAGGCCAAGAGAGATAATCTCCATGGCTTAAAGGAGAACGTCATCACGGGCAAGCTCATCCCGGCCGGAACAGGCTTACTTACCGAGGACGAAGAAGACGCCAAGTTGGCGGCCTTCGACGTCACGGCGAAGATGCAGGAAGTCAAGAACCAGTACATCGAGGCGCACGATCGTCCCGATGCCACGCACTAACTTCTAAAAGATTGACCCTCTTACGAAAGTAAGGGGGTCTTTTTTGTCCCTTCTTTAAAAGGTGAAAATGGCGTAGTTTCCCTTTGCCTAGAGAGGTTTATAATTCTTTTGATATGTTTTGCCATAACTGCGGAAAACAAATAGGCGATGACGTGAAGTACTGCCCCTATTGCGGGAAAGCCGTCGATGGGTCAGATCTTTCTAGCGGCCAAGACGCGGCGAAGGAAAACGCGGCCGCATCCTCTAACAAAGACGACCGGATTGAAATCAATGGCCGGCCCGTGGACGTGGATAACACCAAGCACGGCGTCAGGAAATCGATTCTTATTGCCTTTATCATCGGCGTCTTGACGGCCTTATTAGGTTTCATCATCCAATCTTGCGTTTTATCGGCGGTGACGAAAAAAGGCAGCATCACGAAGGAAGAGAAAAATCTTTGCACGATCGGAATGGTCGTTTCCTTCGTCGAGACGATTGTCATTTTCATAATTATCGGTCAGCATTTTGGCGGCAGCGGCCATTGGGGTTTCACCTGGGATTGGTAAAACCATTCGGCCCATCACTATTTTTGACTATCATCTTTAACGAGATAAAACTAAAATTAACCTAATGGGTTCTTTAGGGGCTTTTACTAGTATCCGCCGCAAAGAAATTGGCTTAGTCCAGCAAGGCTTAGCCGATT